>Ga0164290_1000016_pt1 | contig 698209 bp, 634 predicted proteins | sample Micstemetagenome_FD_108782 | JGI IMG/M metagenome (GOLD analysis project Ga0164290, IMG submission 108782) | Contaminated culture microbial community from soil near Moab, Utah, USA - Microcoleus steenstrupii SON62 (Illumina Assembly) | ecosystem: Environmental > Terrestrial > Soil > Soil crust... | reverse complement strand
CGCCTGGGCTCGAAACTCTTCGCTAAACTGCCGCCGGGACCGCCGGCTCTTGCCTGTGTCTGCTGCCATCGTGGCCATCGTATCCGCCTTTCCGAAGATGTCCACGGAATCGGATCAAGCCCATGCCGCGAGTCAGCCCAACGCACAGTTCAGAATTCAAGACGGCAAGCTCTGAGCCGAGCGTGCCATATCTAGCCGTCAAGGCTTCAAGCAAGACCAGGTCACGTCGATGTCCAATGGCAGCAGCCTTAAGCTTGATCGGGTGGCGCGCTATTTCCTCGAGGTTCAGGCCCAGAATATCGCTTGGCGAAATCTCGAAGGTCCTACTTTGGGCGCCAGACTCTGACCAAGGTACACGAACCATGGTGAGATCAGACGACGCCGCCTTTCGGTGCCGTGCAAAGAGCACAACTGCTGGCATCGATGCTGTTTCGAACAACCAGCCCTGCAAACTAGCCAAGTTTACGATGGTGACCGGCTTTAGGGCCTCTAACGTCTCGAGGGCCGCCGCGATCCCGGTGTCGCTACGACTGAAAAACGGTATTGCACTGAGCACCAGACCGAAACGCGTGTTCGGATCTGCGAAGTCCAGTGCTCTGTGAACAAAATCGAGCCCCTCGCCACGCGGCTGCTTGCGGCCATCGCCTAGTTTCCGGCGTGCCTGAGTACCGCGCTCACCTTTAAAGCTCCAAGGCGGATTTCCAACAATCACATCGAAAATCAATCGGGCACCATCAGCCGTGCGAAGGGCGTTGCGCCCCTCATCACGCTCATCGATGGTGTGAGCGTTCCCCACAAGCAGGGTCCGCCCTATGAGCGGCTTGAAGGCTAATGCGTGCGGCGGCTTTGGGTTCGGATCGAGTTCCAGTGCGGCCAAGTACAAACTGAATGCCGCGACGCTAACCGCCGATTCGCTTATGTCCACCCCGTAGATCTGGTTGTAGAGGGTCGAGCGAATCACTTCGCGAGTCGGATCTTCGCCGCGCATCTTCAACCAGACCAATCGGCGCAGCGCTTCGACTAAGAAGACGCCAGAACCACATGTCAGGTCGATGACCCGCTCACTGCCCTTCAAGCCGGCCATGACCTCGTCGAGCACGAGTGACACGAGGGGAAGTCTCGTGTAGTGGACGCCCTCTCGCTCCGCCCTCTTGGGCTTACCCGACCGCGGTGGCGGTTCCGCGTGTGCGAACTGCTCGTAGATTGAACTGATTAGCTCGACTGGGATGACATCGAACTGATAGGGGAAAAAGCTTTGCTGGCCTGTTTCAAGATTCGTCCCGTCCAGGAAGTCAGCGACCTGGCCGAGGTATTCGCCGGCTGGCAGCTGCTGGACAGCCGAGCTGGGAAACATGTCTCCGTTGAAAACAGTCGACAACCAGGTGAACAGGTCGCGGGTCGCTTGACGATCTCGCAGGATCGCTGGCAACGTCTCATGGCCGCACTCTCGTTTTAGTTTGGCACCAGGAACAATCCCGCGGTCGATCAGATACTGCGTAAAGATTGTGCGGCCAATGAGCGCTTGGGCCTTTCCCCGTTCAAGCTCGTCGCTAACGAGTTGACGTTCGAGCGCGCCCAAGTCGCTGAGTAACCGGTGGTCGACACTGGTTTTTCGGTTCACGGACGGAGCCAGTAACCAAAATTGGCCCGTCTCCATGGCCATCCGGCCCGCCAAATGGTCAAGTTGACGAAGGGAGGCTTCTAGAGCCGTGAAAGACTTCAATAAGTGGTTGGCCGCGTCGTTGAGGGACTCTGGCGCGCTAAAGGCGTTATAGACATCGATTCGCTGAGGCGTGACAACCCAGAGGAGAGGCGCGAATCCCTCATTCCAGATTTCTTGCCGCCATCGGCTCACGACCTCAATCGGAGGGTTGGCCTTTTCGAACTTGAAGTAGACGGTGAAGGCCGCGGGGCTGCGCCATGACGCGTCCGGAGAGAAATCGTGTTGTCGTCTTCGAAGACGGCGCGCAGCATCGCCGAGGTGCAACCCCGGCGCCGGCTGACCGTCTGTCAGGTAACCGGTGGCGACCAGGACCCGCTGGAGATCGAGAGTCATGGCAGCAGTCTCCATTGGCTCACGGGGAGATGCGCGCCCAACGCCTTACATGAACAGAGCACATTCATTTCGAAGCGTAAGTGAGTATAGCTGAACCGTTTAGGGGTGACGGACATCAACCAGTACATTGGAACCAACGTCTGTCAGATGAGGTCACGGCAGCATTTGAGATGGCGCCGGGATGGCCTGGGTGTTAGTTAACAGCACTCCTTTCGAATCAGCCGCACCCGGCCTGCGCCGAGGGCGTTCCTCCCGCGATTGTGTGAGTGCGGGCACGCTGACGGTAGAACGGCACCTCGACGCGACGCCCCTCGGCTGCTGCAGCCGTAGTGCTCGAATTATGCTCAACGCAGGGTTAGGAGGCCGTATGAGGCGGTATGGGAAGGAAATTCGTACGTGCGAAAGGCCCGGTTTCCCGAGCCTTTCACGGAGATAAGTTGGTCGGGGCGAAAGGATTCGAACCTTCGACCTCTCGGTCCCGAACCGAGCGCTCTACCAGACTGAGCCACGCCCCGACGACGCCCAAACAGCATAACTCAATGTCGGCGCAAAAGCACCAAAACATGCAGATCGGGCGGCAAGTTGGGCTAATCTCGGCCCGTGAAAAGCAAACTTCACCGCGTTCTCAGGCTGGTGGGCGGCTTGATGCTCGTCGCCGGTACGGGCGGATCCGCCCTGGCAGCAGATGTAGTCAGCGCCGCGCCTGGGGGCCTGGTCGTGCGCTCGGCCGTTGAGGTCGCAGCGACGCCCGACGCCGTTTACGAAGCGCTGACGAGCGGCATCGCCGCCTGGTGGCCTGGGTCTCAGACGTGGTCCGGCAACTCACGCAACCTGTCGATGGACGCACGCGCCGGTGGCTGCTTCTGCGAGAAGCTCTCGAACGGCGGAAGTGTCCAGACCATGCAGGTCGTGTATGCGGAACCTGGGGCGCTGCTCCGCCTGTCCGGCTCCGCCCCCGGGCCCCTGCAGGCGAGCGCCGCCATCGCGACGCAGTCGTGGCAGTTGACCAAAGTCGGCACGGGGACGCGCATCGAGCTGACCTTCTCGGTGGCCGGGTACCTGGCCATTGGCTTCGACAAGATTGCACCCGCCACCGACAAGGCTTTTGCGGACCTGCTGAATCACCTCGCGAAACACGTCGGCACGCCGAAGTAGTGAGGCCGCCGGCGGTCTCTACGGATCCAGGAAGAGTGCTCCCGACCAGGAGTTCCCTCCCGACCCGCGGTGTCCTCCCGACCCACTTTCGCGCAAAGCGCTACGGTGGGCAGGCCGGTTCCCTCCCGTCACTCGTATCGGAACGCCACCATAGGGTCCACCTTGGCCGCGCGAAGGGCCGGGAACCACACCGCCAGGAACGCCACCACCGTCAACACCACGGGGACGCCGACGAAGACCAGCGGATCGCGCGCCTCGACGTCGAACAGGAAGGCGGTCATCAGTTGGGCCAGGGCCCACGATGCGGCCAGGCCGATCACCACGCCCGCGATGGCCAGGCGCATCCCCTGGAACACCACCATGCGCCGCACGCTGGCGCCGTCGGCGCCCAGTGACAGGCGGATGCCGATCTCCTGCGTGCGCTGCTCCACCGTATACGCCATCAGCCCGTAGATGCCGATCGCGGCCAGCAGCAGCGCCGACGCCCCGAACACGGTCATCAGCCACATGTTGAATCGCTGGCGCGAGGTTGACCGCTCCACGATCTCAGCCATGGAGCGGACGTTCGAGACCGGCAGCCCGGTCGACTGGCGCAGCTCCTCCTGGATGGCCGCGCTCATCGCGTACGGGTCGCTGGCGGTGCGCACGACCCACCCCATGGGCTGCAGACCCAGGTTGAGGACGCTGGCCGCGTCCGGCACCTGCGACTGCGGGATGTACATGGCCGGGCCCGGGCGCTGCTGCAGCCCGCCGTCACGAGTGTCGCCGACCACGCCGATGATCTGCCGCTCCCCTTCCGTGGCGAACTCGCGCATGACCCCGCGGCCGATCACCAGCCGCTCGCTCAACGGATCCTTGTCCTTGAAGAACTCGTTGGCGAACGCCTCGTTGATGATCACGACGGGCGGCGCCACGCTGTCGTCGCGGTCGGTGAAGTCGCGGCCGCGCTTCACCGGGATCTTGAACACGTCGAAGTAGCCCGGAGTGATGTTGATCCACTGGCCGCCGCCGTGAAACGGGCCGTCCGGAAGCGGGCGCCCCGAGATGACGAACGGCAGTCCGTAGCCGCCCTGCAACGGCACGCAGCACGTGGAGCTGGCTGCGACCACGCCGGGGAGCGCGCGCAGCCGGTCCGTGCCATTGCGCACCATCAAATCGACCGCCTGAGACGAGGCGAATGCGGGGCCGGTCACCGACATGCGCATGGTCAGCACGTTGTTCGCATCGAACCCGGGATCGACCTGCGACAGCGCGATCGCCGAGCGAATGAGCAGCGCCGAGCCGACCAGCAAGGTCAACGCCAGCGCCACCTCGACCACCACCAGGATCGAGCGGGTCTTGTTCTGCCGGAAGCCCGTCCCGGAACGCCCGCCGGTTTCCTTGAGAGTCGAGGTGAGGTCGGTCTTGGAACTCTGCAGCGCCGGGATTAAGCCGAACAGGATGCCGGTCGCCAGCGACACGCCGATGGTGAACGCCACCACCCGCCAGTCGATGCCGACCAGAGCGCCGTCCACGCCAATACGCGGCAGGCCGGCTGTGTTCACCGACAGCAGCGCGCGAATGGCCAGCGTGCCGAAGGCCAGGCCCAGCGCCCCGCCAATCACCGACAAGACGATGCTTTCGGTCATCACCTGGCTGATGATGCGGCCCCGCGAGCCGCCGAGCGCGGCGCGGATGGCGATCTCGCGCTTGCGTCCGGTTGCCCGCACCAACAGCAGGTTGGCGACATTGGCACAGGCGATCAGCAGCACGAATCCGACGGCGCCGACCAGCACAAACAACGATTGGCGCACATTGCGGACCAGCACTTCGCCGATCGGGTCGACGCCGAACGATTGGTTCGGTCCGAGGGCATTGGCAAACTTGGCCCTGAAGGCCGCGCCAGAGGCATTCACCCTGGCCCTGGCCTGATCGAGCGACACGCCATCTTTCAGCCGGCCCGCGCTCTGGAAGTAGTGCCCGTGGTCGGCCGTGTTGGGATCGAACTGAAATGGTACCCACACTTGCGGCGGCTGGGCGCCGAAGTCCTGGAAGTTGAAGTCGCCGAGCACGCCGATGACCGTGAACGGGAACCCGCCGATCGAAATCGCCTTGCCCACGATGGCAGGGTCGGCGGCAAAGCGCGTTTCCCACAGGCCCCTGCTGAGCACGACCACGCGGTCGCCGCCGGGACGATCCTCTTCGGGGGTGAAGGTGCGCCCCTGGATCGTCTGCGCGCCGAACAGGCTGAAGAACTCCGCCGTGACGCGGCCCGAGCGGAATTGCTCCGGCTGGCTGCCGTCGGTGTAGTTCACCACCCCCTGGGTGAACGCCGCCACGCGGTCGATCACCTCGGTCTGCTCGCGGAAGTGCTGGAACTTCGCCGGCGAGGCGGCGGGCCCGGAGCCATTGGGCGACACCGTCATGAAATAGACCATGCGCTCGGCGTCAGGGAACGGCAGCGGCCGCAGCAGCACCGCGTTGACCACCGAGAAGATGGCCGTATTCACGGCAATGCCCAGGGTCAGCGCCGCCACCGCCGCCAGGGCGAACGCCGGGCTTTGCACGAACATGCGCAGGGCGTGACGGACGTCGCGGATGAGGGTGTCGAGCATGCGACATTGGACACCAGCGGCGTCCGTTTGGTTGGGAATTCGTCCCCGGGGAATGGGATGTGGCAAGGTCCGGCTAAAGCCGGACGCCACATTGGCACGGACGCCACATCAATGTGGTGTCCGGCTTTAGCCGGACCATTTGGATATAGCCGGCGCCACTAAAGTGGCGCCCTCCTGGCACTACTTGTCGAATTCGATCATCCGCTCCGACTTGCCCGTCATGAAGAAGCGGGCGCGGCGGCCGGCCACGCGATCCGTGCCGGTGCCGGCCTCCAACCCGATCGCCTGTGGGTACCACTGTCCGCCGTTCAGGATCTTCACCGGCGCCGACCACGCCCTGGGATCGGCGACGCCCGGCGCGAACGAGACATAAATCCCCTCCTGCCCGAACGCATCGTCTTTGGCGCGGTTAAGCAGCATCACGTACTGCTCGAGGTGCGTGTTCCAGTGGATCGACGCGCCCCAGAACACGTCGCTGGCCGGCGAGCGATCGTGAAAGGGCTGGCTGGCCTTGACCAACGGCGTGCCCGCCGGATAGGCGAACGGCGCGCCTTCGTCGGTCCGCGACGCGGGCAGCCACGCGCCGTCGCTCCAGACCGCGACCTTCCCCACCGGCTCGTCGCGATCGGCCCATGCGAGCCGCGCCACCGCCACGCCGTGGCCGGCGGCGTCGCGCGAGTACTGGCTGAAGTAGAGATACAAGTCCTGCCCATTGGCATCGAGCACCGCGGTGACGTCGCCGACGCCGCCAATGACGAAACGGTTGTTCGAATCGCACGCGTCGCTGCCGGGCGGCGCGTCGAGCACGATGCCGAGGTTCTCCCAGGTCGCTCCCTGGTCGGTCGACCGCATGGCGCCAAGGCGTGGCAGCTGCCGGTCGGGCCGGCCACATGGATCCGCCGGGCGCTCGTGATGGTAGTAGCCGTACCACGTGCCGGTCTCGTCGGGGATGATGGCCTCCATCCACACGCCGTCGCCGGGATGCGAGCTGAACGCGACCGGTGCGCCGTACTGCAGGGTCTCGAGCGAGGCGCCGCTGGATCGCACCGGGACGCCGCCCCACGAGGTCAGCACGAACAGCCGGTTGACGCCGTCCACAAGCGACCACACCATCGGGTTGCTGGAGTCGACCTCGCCCGGCAGATCGAATCGTGTCGCCGATACCAGGCGAGCCGTTGGCGTTCGCGTCGACTGGGCGTGCAGGGGCAGCAACAGCCAGAGCGCCGCGGCCACGACCACCACGATCAGCCGCGGGTATCCGGTCATGGTCACTTCAGGTGCTTGGTCAGCGCGTCGAGCATGTCGTAGTGGGTCATGTCCGGCTGCAGCGGCGTGACGGAGGTGTAGCCGTCCATCACCGCCTCGTAATCGGACCGGCCGCCGTCGGGGTGATACTCGTCGAGCGCCTCTTCGATCCAGTAATAGGCATTGCCGCGCGGATCCGTGCGGGAATCGATCTGCGTGACGTGATTGCGCTTGGCCTGCGCCGTAACGCGCAGGCCCTTGGGCATGCCGGCCGGCACGTTGATGTTGATGAACGAGCGCGGCGGAATGCCTTGCGCCAGCACCATCTTCGCGACCGTGGCGGCATCGGCGGCGGCGGGACCGAAGTCGTACTCGCGCGATCGCCTGAGCGACACCGCAATGCCGGGCACGCCCAGCAAGGCGCCTTCGAGCGCGCCCGAGACGGTGCCCGAATAGGTGATGTCGTCGCCGAGGTTCCACCCCTTGTTGATGCCCGACACGACCAGGTCGGGCAGGCGTTTCAGGATGATCTCGCAGCCCAGGTTCACGCAGTCGGTCGGCGTGCCATCGACGGCGTAGACGCCTTCACTGATCGTTTCAATGCGCAGCGGCCGGCGCAGGGTCAGGGCGTGGCCGATGGCGCTGGCCTCCTGCAGGGGCCCCACCACCACCACATCGCCAAGGGCTTTCATGGCCGCGGCGAGGACATGAATCCCCTCCGACTGCACTCCATCGTCGTTTGTCACCAGAATCAAGGGCATGGAACCACCGATCATACCAGCCCGTCCAAACCGATATACTCCCTTCTATGGAATGGTGGCTTTGGCTGGCCGGCGGTCTCGCGTTGGTGGTGGCTGAACTCATCACCCCCAGCGGCTTCTTCATCATCTTCTTCGGCGTCGGCGCGCTGGCGGTCGGCATCCTGTCCCGGCTCGAACTGGTGACGTCGCTGCCCATGCAAGGCCTGCTCTTTACTGTGCTGTCGGTGGCGTCGCTGCTGGTGTTCCGCGGACGGTTCCAGTCGGCCTTCCAGCCGCCTCCGCCACCGTCGATCGATTCATTTATTGGCGTGCTCGCCGTGGTCCAGGAGAGCCTGCAGCCCGGATTGGTCGGGCGCGTCGAAGTACGAGGCGCGTCGTGGAGCGCCCGCAACACCAGCGACGTCACGCTGGCCCCCGGCCAGCGCGCGCGGGTAGCCGGCATCGACGGCCTGCTGCTGACGGTTGTACCCGAGTAAAGCGAGTCGGCCGCCCAGAAAGGGCGGCCCTACGCAACCGAAGTCCCAAGCCCCAAGTCCCTAGAAGGAGTGCGTCAATGGAAGGCGGCCTGATCGTCATTGTCCTGCTCGCGGTCATCACGCTGGTCATCCTGGCCAAGACCGCGATCGTCGTTCCGCAGCAAAGCGCGTTCGTGGTCGAACGGCTGGGCCGCTTTTCGGGTGTGCTCGACGCCGGCTTCCACATCCTGGTGCCGTTCATCGACGTCGTCCGCTACAAGCACTCGCTGAAGGAGATGGCGCTCGATATCCCGGCGCAGATCTGCATCACGCGCGACAACGTGCAGGTGCAGGTCGACGGCGTGCTCTACCTGAAGGTGCTGAACCCGGAGCGCACCTCGTACGGCATTTCCGACCACATCTTCGCCATCTCGCAGCTCGCGCAGACCACGCTGCGCAGCGAGGTCGGCAAGATCGACCTGGACAAGACCTTCGAAGAGCGCACCAACATCAACATCTCGGTCGTGGCCGAACTCGACAAGGCCACCGAGCCGTGGGGCGTCAAGGTGCTGCGCTACGAAGTCAAGAGCATCACGCCCCCGGCCGACATTCTGGCGGCCATGGAGAAGCAGATGCGCGCGGAACGCGAGAAGCGCGCCGTGATCCTGACGTCAGAAGGCCAGCGCGATGCGAACATCAACTCGGCCGAGGGCGAGAAGCAGCAGGTGATCAAGGCGTCGGAAGCGCGCCGCCAGCAGCAGATCAACGAAGCCGAGGGCCAGGCCTCGGCCATTCTCGCCGTCGCGACGGCGACGGCCGAAGGCATCAAGCGCGTCGCCGAAGCGACCACGGCGCCCGGCGGCGCCGAGGCCATTCAGTTGAAGGTGGCCGAGCAGTACATCGCCGAGTTCGGCAAGGTGATCAACAACGCCGACACCATCATCCTGCCGTCGAACCTCACCGACGTGGCGTCGATGATCACGACGGCCATGAACGTCGTCAATCAGCAGAAGAAGTAAATAGGGTGCCTAAGGTGCCTGGGGTGCGAGTTCTTTGACGATGGCGTCGGCCTTGTAGACGACCTTGAGTGCTTCGAGCATGCCGCGCGCGTCGACCGAGACCGCGCGGTTCACGGCTCCGTCGTAGACGAAGTAGCCCGGCAGCGACTGGATGTTGCCGTCGAAGATCAGGCCGACCATCTCACCCGCCGCGTTGATCACCGGCGAGCCGCTGTTGCCGCCGACGATGTCGTTGGTGCTGACGAAGTTGAATGGCGTGGTCGGCTTCACCGTGGCGCGCGCCTTCATCCACGAGTCGGTCACCTTGTAGGGCGGCTGTTGCCGGTGCTCGTCACCCCGCACGTAGAGGCCGCGAATCTCGGTGAACGGCGTCACGGTCTTGCCGTCTTCCACGTAGCCCTTCACCTGTCCGTATGACAGCCGCAGCGTAAACGTCGCGTCGGGGTACGCCGAGTCGCCCTGCGTGGCGAACACGGCCTGCGCGACCTTCGCGTACGACTCGCGTTCGACCGCGAGCACTTCATTGTCGTACTTCGTGCGCAGTTCACGCGCGCGCCGGTCGACCAGCCGCGCCAGCGCGATGAACGGATCGGCCGAGGCCGCGACCGCCGTCGCGCCGCCGGCGAACAGGGCCTTGCGCACAGCCGCATCGCCCAGCTTCGTGGCCGCCGTCAGCTCCGCCGCGCGCGCCGCCGGGGACTTCCCTGCCAGGATCTGGCTGACCATGGCGTGGCCGGCGCCGAGTTGCCGTTGCATGACGGCCAGGCTGGCTTCGAGCCTGGCCTGTTCGACTCCGGGATAGATCGGGGCGGCGGAGGTCATCTGCCGCTCGATGGCGGCCTTCCGCGCATCGGTGAACTCCGGCAGCCGTTGACCGTTTGGCTTGGCCGACTCGTCGCCCCAGCGCACCAGCGAACGGGCGATCGTGAAGTACTGGCTGTAGATGCCGAGCCCGCTCTCGAAGAATACGCGTTCGAGGTTGTACGCCGGCAGCGCCTTGCGGGCCGCGGCCACCTTGTCCCAGGCGTCGCCGTACTTGGCCTTCAGCTCGGGGTTGGCATCGACGCGGGCCCTCAGCGCCTGCTCATCCGTGCGTTTCTTGTTCAGCAGCGCGGGATCTTTCAAGCCGGCAATCTGACCCCGCCAGGACTTGAGTGAGTTCTCAATCCCGAAGAAGTCGTCCTTGGCCTGGCGCGCCTGCCCGGGGCCTTTCTTCATGTAGACATCGAGCGCGTTGCGAATGGCCGTGAACGCGTCGAGCGATACCGGCAGTGCGTAGTCGCGCAGGAACTCGAGGTGGGCCGTGGTGTTCAAGCGCTGGGTGGTCCCGGGATGGCCCGAGGTAAACACGGCCTCCCCGTTCTTGACGCCGGCGGTCGACCACGGCAGGTAGTGCTTCGTCACGAGTGGCTTGCCATCCTCGTAGACGCGCCACAGGGTCATGTCCAGACAGTACCTGGGGAACGTGAAGTTGTCGGGATCGCCGCCATAGAACGCCGCATCGAACTCCGGCGCGAACACGAGCCGCACATCGGTGAACTTCTTGTAGAGGTACAGGTGATACTGGCCGCCCTGGTACAGGGGGACGACTTCGGCCTCGAGCCCGGTGGTGGCGGCGTCCTTCTCGATGGCGGCAATCGCCGCACGGCGCGCCGCCAGAGCATCGGCCGCCGACATCTGCGGCTTCACGGCCGCGTTCACTTTGGCCGTGACATCGTCAATCTTCTGCAGCGTGAGCAGTTCCAGGTCGGGCGCCTTGATCTCTTGCGGGCGGCTGGCGGCGAGAAAGCCCTTGCCGGCCAGGTCGCGTTCGGCCGTGCTCAACTTGTGCAGCAGTTCGAGCGACACGTGGTGGTTGGTCAGGACCAGCCCATCGCGCGACACGAACGACCCCGATCCGCCGGGAAATCGTACCGACGCGTGCTGCACGCGTTCGACCCACTGGTCCGACAGGTCCACACCCAGGGCCTGCTTGATCGCGGCGCGCGGAAGGCGATTGAACGGCCAGAAACCCTCGTTCGCGTGGCCGGTCAGCGGCAGCGCGACGACGAGGGCGAGCACGACAAACCTGAAGGTGTGTCGCCACGCCATGGCACGGGGCCGGCGGTTCGCCTGGGTCATGTGTCAATTATAAGGTGGCAGCTACGGGACGTAGGCAATGCAGTCGATCTCGACGCGCAACCCCACCCCGGGCAGGCCGGCGGCCTGAATGGTGGTGCGAGCCGGGCGATGCTCGCCGAACATGCGGGCGTAGACGCCGTTCATCTGCTGGAATTCCTTCATGTCGAGCAGAAACACGCCGCAGCGGAGCACGTGCTGAAGGTCCGAACCGCCGGCCTTGAGGATCGCCTGCAGGTTCTTCAGGCACTGCTCGGTCTGCGTCTCGACGTCGGCGCCCGCCAGCTCGCCCGTGGCCGGGTCGGTCGCGCCCTGGCCCGAGACGAAGATCAGGCGCTCGAAATTCATGCCCGGGGAGTAGGGACCGACAGGTTTGGGGAGATTTGCGGCGTGAACCGGCTTGTGAATCGACATGCGGCATTATCATGAAGGCTCGTGCCGAGATTCAAGCTCACGATCGAATACGCGGGAACGCGCTACAGCGGCTGGCAGAAGCAGAAGAACGCGCGGACCATCCAGGGCGAAATCGAACGGGCCATCGCCGAGCTGACGCGCGACAAGACATTCGAGTTCTACGGGTCGGGCCGCACCGATGCCGGGGTGCACGCGTTGCGGCAAGTCGCCCACCTGGATATGAGAAAGCCGCTCCCCGCCGAAACCATCCGCCGCGGCATCAACGACGCCTTGCCGGCCGACATCCACATCCTGGCGGTTGACAGCGTGCCGCACCGATTCCACGCGCGCCACAGCGCCGTGGCGCGCAGCTACGTCTACCAGGTGTCGCGCCGGCGCAGCGCCTTTGCCAAGCCGTACGTGTGGTGGGTGCGCGAGCCGCTCGACCTGGGCCGCATGACGGCCGCGGCCACGCGCCTGACCGGCATGCACGACTTCCAGGCCTTCAGCGACGATGACCCGGAAGACAAGTCGACCGAAGTGCTGGTCGACGAGGTGACCGTGCTCGAGGCCGGCGACCTCATCCTGATTCGAGTGGCCGGTTCGCACTTCATCTGGAAGATGGTGCGGCGCATGGTCGGCGTGCTGGTCGAGATCGGCAAGGGCGGCATGCCGGTCGAGCAGATCGATGCCCTGTTGTCGGTCCGGCTAAAGCCGGACACCACATCCGGGCCGACACCGGCGGAGCTTACTGCGCCGGCATCAGGCCTGTTTCTAGAACGAGTGCTTTACGAGGGCGACGCGCGGCAATGGCCGCTAGGTCCCGCTGTGGCGGTGCCGTCCGCGCGTGGGTGACGTAGCGCTGGTAGCACTTGTAGCAGAGCGCGTAGTACGGGTCCCACGTCGCGATGCCCTCCTGCCGGAACAGGTTGCGGCGGTTCTCGCAGTGCGGGCAGACCTTCTTGGCGGCGGGAGCGGGACGGCGGAAGCGAATGCGAATCGTCATAACCACACCTTATTGGCTGCGCGTGACAGATCAGGTCAGCAGGTCTCCGGTTGCGTCCGTTGCACGCTATTGCCTCTCGTTGCCTGATAATGCATACGATGTGCCACGAGCCAAGGTTTAATTTCAGGCCTAATTCGCGCTGACTGCCCTTTCAAATGGAACGCCATACAGAGATCGTCCGACAGTGGCGCATTTTGCTGACACTCGAGGGCCGCGCCCGCGGGCTCACCCTGGCCGAAGCCCAGGACATCGTCGGCGAGGGCGTGTCCGAGCGCACCATCAGGCGCGACCTCGATGCGCTGACCCAGGCCGGCTTTCCTATCGAGGCCATCAAGCGCGACGGCAAGACCGCGTTCACGCTGAATCGCGACGTCTTCAAAGGCGTGGCTGCGGCGGGCTTCTCGCTGTCAGAGCTGTGCGCGTTGTATCTGAGCCGCACGGTGCTCACGGCCGTCACCGGCGGACCCTTTCACGACAGCCTGGCTTCGGCATTTGACAAGCTCTACGAAGCGCTGCCGCCGTCACTCTGGAAATTCATCGAAAGCCTGCCCGACGCGCTGGGCGCCAAGGAGCACTCGTCGCGGACGATGACGGGCGGCTCGTCCAAGGCGGTCGACACGCTGATGTCGGCCATCCTGGGCCGCCGCCGCGTGCGCATGCGCTATCACTCGTTCTCGAGCAAGATGCTGAAGGACTACGTGGTCGAGCCCTATCGCCTGGCCTACGCGCAGGGCGGCTTGTACCTGCAGGCGTTCGTGCCGGCATACGCCGAGATGCGGACGTTCGCGGTGCAGCGCATCGAGCAGGCGGTGGCGCTCGAAGAAAGCTACAGCCCGGTCGCCGACTCCCCCGCCGACGTCTTCCCGCATTCGTTGGGCGCGTTTTCAGGGACGCCTGAAACCGTCGTGATTGAGTTCACCGCCGGTGAGGCGCCCTACGTGCGCGAGCGGCAATGGCACGCCTCGCAACGGATCGAGGACCTGCCCGACGGTCGCCTCCGCCTCACGCTGGATGTCGTGCTCGACTGGGAACTGCAGGCCTGGGTCATGGGCTTTGGGCCGGCCGCGCGGGTCATCACACCGCAGGCGTTTGCCGACCGCATTCTCGACAGCCTCGAAGAGGCGCGCGCGACTTACCTCAGGACCTTGTAGGGATCGATCGGCGTGCCCTGCCACCACTGCTTCTTGTCGGTCATCTCGAAGATGGCGAAGTGCAGGTGCGGCGTGTCCTTTGGCGCGTTGCCGGTCACGCCGACATAGCCCAGCAGGTCGCCGCGCCTGACGCGGTCGCCTTCCTTCAGGCCGTCGGCGTAGGCATCGAGGTGCGCGTAGTAATACACGTAGGTGCTGGTCGGGTCGAACTGGTAAACCGTGATGCCGCCCGCCTCGCTGAAGAACAGCTTGGCGATGGTGCCGTCCTCGACCGCCACGATCGGCGTGCCGGTTGGCGCCAGCATGTCGATGGCCTCGTGCCGGCGTGACGAACCGCGCTGCTCGTCGAACGTGTCACGCAGGTCCTCGCGCCTGGCGCCCTTCACCGGCAGGTCCAGCACGCGGTCGCGCAGCACTTCGACGGCGTTGGCCGACATCGACGGCATGGCACTGGGCGGCGGTTCTGCCGGAGGGGTGACCGCCGGCGGCGTTTCAATCGCGCTCGGCCGTACTTCTTCGACGGGCGACGGCCTGGCTGCCTCGTTGACCGGCGCGGCGATCTGCTGGTCGGCGGACGGAAAGATCGCCACCAGTGCCGCCATCACCACCATGCCGCCAATGAAGCCGCCGACCCCGGCGTAGGCCACCCACGAATACGACGGGTGCTGGCGCGTCTTCATTCGGTAAATGTGACTTTCGCGCCCTTGCCAATCAGGGCGGCGACGGCGCTGGCATCCCAGTTCGTCAGGCGCACGCAGCCGTGCGACGAGGTGTGTCCCACGGTGCCTGGCTCGGGTGTGCCGTGAATGCCATAGTGCGGCTTGTTGAGGTCAATCCAGACGACGCCCACCGGACCGTTGGGACCGGGGGGCAGCTTGGCCTTGGCGTGCGTGGGGTCGGCGTCCCAGAACAGGTCGGGGTTGTAGTTGAACGTCGGGTTGCGCGCAATGGCCGTCACCAGCCATTCGCCGATGGGCAGCGGGTCGTGCTTGCTGCCGGTCGTCACCGGTGCGTGATAGATCACCGTGCCGGCCGCGTCGGTCAGCGTCAACGCCGACGCGCGTTTCGAAACGGTGATGGCCACGCCCTCGCCCGAGGTGGGCTCGGGCACCGCGAGGATGTTCGGCACCTGGATGGTTTCGCCGGCCACGAACTGCGCCGCGGGGTTCAGGCGCTTGAGCAGCGCCGGCGCGGCATGAAACCTCTCGCCGAGGGCTTCAACGAGCGATTCGAACGGCAGGTGCTTCAGTGCGGCCTTCTCCATCGTGTCTTCCGGAATCGTCTCGAACGGCCCGGCCGCGTCTTCGGCGGTGATGGTGTAGGCGATCGTCGGCTCCACGCTCATGGTGGCGAGCGATTCCGCGACCGTCGTGCCCTTCGCCAGTTCGAAGGCTGCGATCGCGCGTTTGGTGTTGGGACCGCCGCGGCCGTCGATCTCGCCGGGCGAGAAGCGCGCACGGTCGAGCATCACCTGCACGGCCAGCATGTCCGGCGCCGCCGACGCCGGCTTCTGAGCCGCAATGGGCAGTGCGTTGCCACTGATGAGCAGGAGGACGGCCGCGCCGGCGGCGAGCATGAGCACTCTTGAAGACATACCGCTGACAGAGCAAGCGGCATGCCGTCACGGCAGGAGCTTCAATCCTTCGCGAACCGGCGCCAGCAACTGGCGCACGCCCGCGTTCTCGCTGCTGCTGATGCTGGCAAACAGGCTGAGCAGAAAGGCGCGCGTGTTGTGCCGCTTGGCCAGTCCCGCCTCGGATGCAAACGCCTGGTCCCACGTGGCCATCGGCGCGGGCGACAGCAACTGCGCAAACCACGCCCGCCACTCCTCGTCAGTGTGCAGGCCGCGCTGGGCCAGGAACAGGACCGGGCGGGCCAGGCGGTCGGGCTCGGCGGCATGATACGACACCGTCCGGGGCGCGACCTGCGACGCGACCGCGCCCAGCAGGCGATCGAGATGCGGCTTGGTCATGGCCGGATTCAGGACCAGTTGCAGCACCACGTCGGCGCCGTGGGCCACGCCGTGCCGGAAGCCTTCCTTGTCGCTGAAGGCGCGGTAGTCCTGCACGCCCGTCAGATAGGTCGCCGCCGCCTCGACCAATGCGTCGCGCTCCTGGGGCGTCATCCACGGCTTGATGCGATCGGTGCGGGCGACCTCGGCCAGCACCAGGGCGGCGAACGGTGCGCGAAATCCTGCCGCGTCCCGGGTGCCCATCATCGTCAACAGGCGGCCACGAAGCTCGCTGATCGTCGCTGGCTCGAGGAGGCCGGCGCGCATCCAGGTTGTTAACGCTTCGAACGCGATGCCGTCGCGCAACGCGGGATTCGGATCGCCGAGGCACGCCGTCACCGCTAGCGCGAGGGATCGCCGCACGGCCGGATCTTCAATCGCGAACTTGTTGCTCTTCAGCGTGGCGAGACTCGCCGCCGTCCAGCCGGCAGGCGGACAGCCGTCGGCCGCCTGGCGCGCGGAAACGGGCGCTGCCAGTGCCGCGATCAAAAGGCCCGCTGCGAAGAGCCGCATGGGTGCCTACTGTCCCCCGCCGCTGGTGGAGGGAGCCGGCGGCTGGAAGCCCGTGAGCGTCGCGAGACGCGTCTGCGTGAGGACTTCTTCGTAGCGCTGTCCGTTAATCACCCACGTTGGGTACGTCCGGATCTGCCGGTTGCGGCACTCGGCCGTCTGCGGCGTGCCCTGCGCGCCGGTGCTGCACTCGATGTACGGCAGCCGCTTCGCCGCCTCGCCGAACAAATCCTTCTGTTGCTTGCAGTGGTCGCACCAATGCGCGCCGTACATGATCGCGCCGCTTTGCTCGAGGTGAATGGCCAACGCGCGCGACATCGGGTCTTCGACACCCGGCACGCGGCCGACGACCCCGATGTAGTTCAGGTGCAGGAAGACGATCAGGGCCGTCGAGAAGGCGCCGCGCCACGTCAGCCATCGCTGCCACGAAAACCCCTTCATGGTGAACGGCCGCTGCAGCGTCACGACGACGAGGATCGAAGTCATCAGCGCCAGGCTGGTCAGGCAATAGGGGCAGGTCGCACCCAGCATGGTGAGCGAAACCGTCGTCAGGTAGACGCTGTAGAGCGTGCCAAAGAAGGCTACGGTCCAGGCCAGTCGCCAGTGCGTTTCGGCTCGCCTGATGAAGGCGGTACCCGCGAGCGCGAGGTAAGTCAGCAAGCCCCAGACGGACGTGGGCACGCCCAGGAGCATGGCCCAGCGGCTCGACAGCACCGCGTCGCAGCCGCCACCCTCGGCGCACCCTTGGACGGCGGTACTGGTCACCGCGGTCCACGACAGATAGCCCGCGAGGGCGATGCCGAGCACGCTCAGCGCCAGCAGCGGCCAGTTCGGCGCCTGGCGAAATGTGCCCGGCGCGACCGCGATTGTTGACTGCTTGGATTTCGCTTTACGACCCATTACTTGACCACCGCTTGATCGACTGCTGCCTTGAAACGCTGGCGCAGTCCGTCGGGACTGGCCGGCACATTCTGCGTGAAGAGCATGACCACGAGCTGGCGGACCGGATCGATCGAAAAGAACGTACCAGCCGAGCCATCCCACCCGTACTCACCCGGCGCCGTGAGGTAGCCCCGCCCGGTCGGCGTGACGACGACATCCACGTTGGCCAGCCCCCACCCCGTGGCGCCGCCGCGCGACTGCAGCACCGGCGCCGGCAGCCCGTTCGCCGTCATCTGCTCAACCGTCTTCGCGCTGAGCAACCTCACCCCGTCAAGCTCGCCCTTATTCAACAACATCTGGCAGAACCGCAGGAAGTCGGGCGCGGTCGAGACCAGGCCGACGGCGCCCTCGATCAGGGCCGGGCGTTCGGTGAACGGCACTTCGGGTTCCATCTCGATCGGCGCGAGTCCGCCGGCCGGGGCGACCTGGTAGACGGTTGCCAGGCGGCCACGGGCCTCCCCTTGTGCCCAGAACGCCGTGTCATTCATCCGCAGCGGCTTCAGAATGCGGTCGGTGACGAACACATCGAAGGGCACGCCCGCGGCGACTTCAACCAGGCGTCCGAGCGCGGTCGTCGCTTCGCTGTAGCGGAAACGGGTCCCGGGGTCCTCCATCAGCGGCGCCTTGGTGATGTTGGTCACAAACTGCGGGAGCCCCTGCGTGCGCACGCGCACTTGCCGTGTCCGGTACAGCTCCGACGATCGGTGACTCAAGCCGGACGTGTGCAGCAACAGATCTTCAACGGTGATCGCACGCGACGGCGCGCGGGTCCCCTCCGCCGTCTGCACCATCACGTTCTTGAATTCCGGCAGGTAGGTCGCGGCGGGGGCGGCCAGACGCACCTTGCCCTCCTCCACCAGCATCATGACGGCGACCGCGGTGACCGCCTTGGTTTGCGAGTAGATGCGGAACAGCGAGCGCTCGGTCATTGGCGCGCGCGTCTCGAGGTCTTGCAGGCCGACCGCCTCGAGATACGCAATCTTGCCGTGGCGGGCCACCAGCGCGACGCCACCGGCAATTTTCCGGTCGGCGACCGATTGCCTCAGCACGGCCGTAGCGTTCTGCAGGCGTTCCGGGGAGAGGCCGACGGCATCAGGGGTGGCGCGCGGCGTGAATTGCGTGGCTGCCCGCAGCTCAGGAGCAAACCGTAGGTTAGCGGCGGCCAGGCCCGCGCAGAGGACGAGTCCGCTCAGAATCAATGTACGCAGCATCCTACGTACTTTGACCCGAAGGCTAACTGAACGGCAAGTGGTGATTACAGCGTCGCGAGGACCCGGTCGAGGGCATCCGGCTCCACTGGTTTGACCATGTGGAGGTTCATGCCGACATCTTCCGATCGGCGGCGATCTTCGTCCTGCCCCCATCCGGTGATCGCCACCAGGAACATCGTGGCGCCCCATTCCTGGCCACGAATGCGCTGCGCGACCTCGTAACCATTGAGCTTGGGCAGGCCAATGTCGAGCAGGACGACCTGCGGCCGGAACTCCTCGGCGGTCGTCACGGCGGCTTCGCCATCGTGCGCGGTGCGGGTGTCGTGCCCCATCATCGACAACATCATGGCCATGCTGAGCGCGGCGTCTGGATTGTCGTCGACGACAAGGATCTTCAAGCGTGGTTTGGGGGGCATTGCGGGCTCGGAAAACATTCGAGCCATTCCATAGCAATGACGGTGCCAACGCCGGCTGACCGGCCGGTGCCGTGGCAGCCGTATGATACGCTCCGAAAGATGGGCAGCGCGACACCTGTAGACGATGAGGCCCGCCTCATCGCCCAGCTCCGCGCCGGCGACGAGTCGGCGTACGAGCAGGTCGTGCGCACCTACGGCGGCCGCCTCCTGGCGGTCACCCGCCGGATTGTCGGCTCCGAGGAAGACGCCCGCGACATCGTCCAGGACGCGTTCCTCAACGCCTTCAAGAGCCTCGACCGGTTCGAGGGCAACTCCAAGCTGTCAACCTGGCTGCATCGCATTGCGGTGAACGCCGCGCTGATGAAGCTGCGCACCCGCAAGCGCAAGCCCGAGCAGTCCATCGAGGGCCTGCTGCCGGCGTTTCTCGACGATGGCCATCACGAGGAGCGACTCAAGAGCTGGGACGAGCCGGTCGATATCGCCATGGAGCGCGCCGAGACGCGCCAGTTGGTGCGCGCCAAGATCGACGAGCTGCCCGACGGCTACCGTACCGTTCTCGTGCTTCGCGACATCGAAGGGTTAGACACCGAGGAAACCGCGAACATGCTGGGGTTGTCAGTGAACGCCACGAAGATACGGCTGCACCGCGCGCGACAGGCGCTGCGCACCCTGCTGGCTCCCCACCTGGGGGCGCCGGCCCCGGGAGCCGCGTCATGAAGTGCCGTGAACTGGCCGAGTTCCTCATGGACTACGTGAGCGGCGAGCTCCCCGAAGAGAACCGCTCGCACTTCGAGCTGCACCTGAGCCGCTGTCGCAACTGCCGCGAGTACCTCGTGCAGTACGAAGGCTGCGTCAAGGCCGGGCGCATTGCCTGCGGCGAGACCAGCGACGAGCTCCCGGCGAACGTGCCGGAGGATCTCGTCAAGGCCGTCCTGGCCGCCCGCAAGCTCGATCCCTCGACCTAATCCAGCACCCAGGCACCTGAGGCACCCAAGGCACTCTCGGAGCCCCTCCGAGTTGATACGCTTCATATCAAGTGCTACACTTGACTCGTGTCAACTCGCGAGCTGATTTTCATCTCGGTCGCCGCCCGCATGCTCAACATGCACCCGCAGACGCTGCGCAAGTACGAGCGCCTTGGGCTGGTGCGCCCGGCGCGCACGGTCGGCAGCATGCGGCTGTATTCGCACGAAGAGATCGAGCGGCTGCGGTTCATCAAGCGGCTGGTCGACGATGGCGGCGTCAACCTGGCCGGGGTACAGCAACTGCTCTCGGTGGCCGAAGCCATGCAGCGCATCCGGCCGCTGATGCAGCCGGCCGCCCTGCAGCGTCTCGCGAATCGGCGGCGTCTGCTGCGGGAGATGGACCAACTGGCGGCCCTGCTGGGCCTGGGTGACGAGGCGTAGCGTGGACTTCAAGGACTACTACACCACGCTCGGCATCGCGAAGACCGCCTCCGAGAAGGAGATCAAGCAGGCCTTCCGCAAGCTCGCGCGCAAGTATCACCCCGACGTGAACCCGGGCGACAAGGGTGCCGAGGCCAGGTTCAAGGAACTGAACGAAGCCAACGAGGTCTTGAGCGATCCGGCGAAGCGGAAGAAGTACGACGAGCTCGGCGCGAACTGGCGGGCCTACGAGAATGCTCCCTCACCGGGCGCCGGCCAGCCGTTTGGGGGACGCGCCGGTGCCGGCGGCTTCCACACCATGTCGCAGGAAGACATGTCGGAGATGTTCGGGGGCGACAGTCCCTTCTCCGATTTCTTCACGACGTTCTTCGGCGGCATGGGCGGACCGGAACCGCAAGGCGGCGCGCGCGGCAGCCGGGGCCGGCCGAGAGCACGCAAGGGGCAGGACGTCGAGCATCGGTTCGAGCTCGATCTCGAAGACGCGTTGCGCGGCAGCGTGCAGCGGCTGCAACTGCGCCACGATGGCCATGCGCGGTCGGTCGAGGTGCGCATTCCGGCGGGTGTGACCGACGGCTCGCGCGTCCGCGTGGCGGGCGAAGGCGGCCGCGGCATGGCCAGCGGCCCGAGCGGCGACCTGTTCCTGCGGATCCAGTTGAAGCCGCATCCGGTGTTCGAGGTGAAGGGACGCGACGTCTACACGAAAACCCGGGTGCCGGTGACCACGGCGGTCCTGGGCGGCGAGGTCGACGTGGTCACGCCCGAAGGCAAGACGCTTCGCCTGAAGGTGCCCGCGGGCACCCAGAGCGGGCAGCGGTTCCGGTTGCGCAGCCACGGCCTGCCCTCGGTGGGCAAGCCCGACGAGCGCGGCGACCTGTACGCCAACGTCGAAGTGGACATTCCCAAGGCGCTCACCGACGACGAGCGGGGATTGTATGAATCGCTGCGGGATCTGAAGAAATAACGAATAACGAAGAACGAAGAACGAAGAACGAATAGCAAAGAGCGAAGAACGAAGGCAGCCATGAATCTCAACAAATTCACGGAGAAGGCCCAGGAGGCCGTGCTGGCGGCGCCGCAACTGGCGTCGCAACTGAACCACGCCCAGGTCGAGCCCGAGCACCTGCTCGTGACGCTGGCCGAGCAGCCGAACGGCGTCGTGCCGAGCGTCTTGCGGAAGCTGTCGGCCGACCCGGCCGCTGTGGCGGCGGCGCTGCGGGCGCACCTGGCCAGGCAGCCCAAGGCCCATGGCGGCTCCGAACCGCACCTCTCTCCTCGCCTCCGCGTGGCGTTCGACGCCGCCCAGGCCGAGGCCAAGGGCATGCAGGACGAGTACGTCAGCACCGAGCACCTGCTGCTCGGGCTGCTCAACGAGCCGGGCAAGTCGGCCACCGTCGATCAGCTCAAGGCCAGCGGCGTGAGCCGCGAGAAGGTACTCGAAGCGCTGGCCTCGGTCCGCGGCAGCCAGCGCGTGACCGATCAGAATCCCGAAGGCAAGTACGAGGCGCTCGAGAAGTACGGCCGCGACCTGACCGAACTGGCGCGCAAGGGCAAGCTCGACCCGGTGATTGGCCGCGATGAAGAGGTGCGCCGCGTCATCCAAGTGCTGTCGCGCCGCACCAAGAACAACCCGGTTCTGATCGGCGAACCCGGCGTCGGCAAGACCGCCATCGTCGAAGGGCTGGCCCAGCGCATCGTTCGCGGTGACGTGCCCGAGGGCCTCACCAACAAGCGCATCGTCACGCTCGACATGGGCGCGCTGATCGCCGGCGCGAAGTATCGCGGCGAGTTCGAGGACCGCCTCAAGGCGGTGCTGAAGGAAGTGTCGGAGGCCGGGGGGCAGATCGTGCTGTTCATCGACGAGCTGCACACGGTGGTCGGCGCCGGTGCATCCGAGGGGTCGATGGATGCGTCCAACATGCTGAAGCCCATGCTCGCGCGCGGCGAACTGCACACCATCGGCGCCACCACCCTCGACGAGTACCGCAAGTACATCGAGAAGGATGCCGCGCTCGAACGCCGTTTCCAGCCGGTGCAGGTTGGCGAGCCGACGGTGGAAGACACCATCAGCATCCTCCGCGGGCTGCGCGAGCGCTACGAGATCCACCACGGCGTGAAATTCAAGGACTCGGCGCTGGTGGCCGCGGCGGTGCTGTCGCATCGCTACATCGCCGACCGCTTTCTGCCTGATAAGGCCATCGACCTGATGGACGAGGCCGCGTCGAAACTGCGCATGGAGATCGACTCCATGCCGGTGGAACTGGATGAAGTGCGCCGCCGCATCATGCAGCTTGAAATCGAACGCGAGGCGCTCCGCAAGGAGAAGGACAAGGCGTCGCTCGACCGGCTCGCGAAGCTCGAGAAGGACCTGGCCGACCTCAAGGAACAGGATGCGCAGCTCCGCTCGCACTGGGAGCAGGAGAAAGAGGCCATCCAGGCGGGACGGCAGCTCAAGGAGCAGCTCGAGCGCGTGCGTGGCGCGGTGGAACAGGCCCAGCGCTCAGGCGACTACGCGAAGGCGTCGGAACTGCAATACGGCCGCGTGCCCGAGCTCGACGCGAAGCTCAAGGCGCAGGAGGCCCGGTTGCAGGGCCTGCAGCAGGCCAAGAGCATGCTCAAGGAAGAGGTCGACGAAGAGGACATCGCGGAAGTCGTCGGCAAGTGGACCGGCATTCCCGTGAGCCGCCTGATGGAAAGCGAGATCCAGAAGCTGCTCAAGATGGAAGACCGGCTGCACCAGCGGGTCGTCGGGCAGGAGGAGGCGATCGTCGCCGTCTCGAACGCCATTCGCCGCGCGCGAGCCGGCCTGCGGGATCCGCAGCGACCGCTTGGCAGCTTCATCTTCCTGGGCCCCACCGGTGTCGGCAAGACCGAGCTGGCCCGTGCGCTCGCGCAGTTCCTGTTCGATGACGAGCAGGCCATGGTGCGCCTCGACATGTCGGAGTACCAGGAGAAGCACACGGTGTCGCGGATGATTGGCGCGCCGCCGGGATACGTCGGCTACGACGAGGCCGGCCAGCTCACCGAAGCAGTTCGCCGGCGGCCTTACGCCGTGGTGTTGTTCGACGAGGTGGAAAAGGCCCACCCGGAAGTGCTGAATGTCCTGCTGCAGTTGCTCGACGATGGCCGGCTGACCGACGGCAAGGGCCGCATTGTCGACTTCACCAACACGGTCATCATCATGACCTCGAACTTGCGCGACCTGGACGCCCTGCGCGGGCACTTCCGGCCGGAGTTCATCAACCGCATCGACGACATCGTGTTCTTCCACTCGCTCGACCGGGAGCACATCAAGAAGATCGTCGACATCCAGCTCGGCGGCCTGCTCAAGCGGCTGGCCGAGCGGAAGATTCACATCACCTTGAGCGACGCGGCGAAGGATTTCCTGGTGCGCGAAGGGTATGATCCGGTCTATGGGGCTCGGCCGTTGAAACGGGCCCTGCAGCGTCTGTTGCTCGATCCCCTGGCGCTCAGGGTGCTCGACGGCGAGTTCCGCGACGGCGATACGGTCGTGGTTGACCAGGTCGGCGACCAGATCAGTTTCGCGAAAGGTGATTCGGTAAATGTCTAGTTCTGCCACGCCGCCCGGCGGCTCGAAAGGCCGCCCGTCGGCTCCCAAGCCGACGGCTCTTTGGTGGGTGTTGGGCGCCCTGACCGTGCTGGCCATTGGCCAGGCGTTTTTCCTGGCGCCGGCCGGCCGGCAGATCTCGTACAGCGAGTTCAAGGGACTGGTCCGCAGCGGCCAGGTCGCCGAGGTCTCGGTCGGCGATTCGATCATTCGCGGCACCCTCAAGAAGGCCGGCGACGATGGCGTGACGACGTTCTCGACCACTCGCGTGACGGACGCGAAGATGGTGGAAGAGCTCGATGCTGCGAGCGTCAAGTACTCGGGCGAACTGGTCAGCCGCTGGTTGCCGGAAGTCCTGGGCTGGGTCATTCCCCTGCTCCTGTTGTTCGGGCTCTGGACGTTCTTCTTCAAGCGAATGGGCGGCGCCGAAGGCGGCATCATGTCGTTCTCGCGCAGCAAGGCCAAGCTCATGGCCGAAGACGACGTGAAGACGACCTTTGCCGACGTGGCCGGTGTCGACGAAGCGGCGCAGGAACTGCGCGAGATTGTCGAGTTCCTGAAGACGCCGAAAAAGTACACCAACCTGGGCGGCAAGATTCCCAAGGGCGTGCTGCTGGTCGGCCCTCCGGGCACCGGCAAGACGCTGCTGGCCCGCGCGGTGGCCGGCGAGGCGAAGGTGCCGTTCTTCAGCATGAGCGGCTCGGAGTTTGTCGAGATGTTCGTCGGCGTCGGCGCGGCCCGCGTCCGCGACATGTTCGCCCAGGCCGAAGCCAAGGCGCCGTGCATCGTCTTCATCGACGAGCTCGATGCCCTCGGTAAGGCCCGCCAGCAAAGCGCGTTCGGCGGGCACGAGGAACGTGAACAGACCCTGAACCAGTTGCTGTCCGAGATGGACGGCTTCGATGCCCGCAAGGCCATCATCATCATGGCCGCCACCAACCGCCCCGAGGTCCTCGACCCGGCGCTGATGCGCCCGGGCCGGTTCGACCGGCAGGTGCTGGTCGACAAGCCCGACGTCAAGGGCCGCGAGGCGGTGCTGAAGATTCACGTGCGCAACGTGAAGCTCAACGCCGCGGTTGACCTGCGCACGGTCGCGGCCCGGACCGCCGGGTTTGCCGGCGCCGACCTCGCCAACCTGGTCAACGAGGCGGCCCTGCTCGCCGCCCGGCGCGACGGCGAGACGGTGGAGATGTTCGACTTCAACGAGGCGATCGACCGCCTGGTGGCGGGGCTCGAGAAGAAGCGCGTCATGAACGTCAAGGAACGCGAGATCGTCGCGTACCACGAGTCGGGCCACGCGATCGTCGCCAGCGTGCTGCCGAACATGGATCCCGTCCACAAGATCTCGATCGTCGCGCGCGGGTTTGGCGCGCTGGGCTACACCATGCAACTGCCGCTCGAAGAGCGCTACCTGATGCAGAAGGGCGACCTGCTCAACCAGATGGCCATTCTGCTGGGCGGCCGCGCCGCCGAGGAGATCGCCATCGGCGAGATCTCGACCGGTGCGCAGAACGACCTGCAACGCGTCTCGGACCTGGCCCGGTCGATGGTCACCGAATGGGGCATGAGCGAACGCCTGGGCACCATCAGCTTCGATCCGCCTCGCCGCGGCCGGTTCCTCGATCTGGGCATGCCGATGGAGCGCGGCCTGTATAGCGACGACACGGCCCAGATGATTGACGACGAGGTGAAGCAGCTCATTTCCGGCGCGCACAACGAGGCCCGCCGCATCCTGCGCGAACACCGCGAAGTGCTCGAACGCGTCACCCGCCGCCTGCTCGAGAAGGAAGTGATGGAGGGCGACGAACTGCGCGAGATGATGGCCGCCCTCCCCGCCCCCGCGCCGCTGGAAGCTTGACGGCGCTTCGGCGCGGAAAACCCGCGCGGGAACTCCCGGAGCCCTTCCTCCGTCTCTTGACTACATTGCAGGCATTGATTTAGCCTGCAATGCAGTCATGGCACCCATTTATCTCGGAGAATTCGAGTACGCCGTCCTCCTGGCCACCCTGCACCTGGACCAGGACGCCTATGCCGTGCCCATCCGCGAGCTGATCGAGTCGCGCACCGGACGGCCGGTGGCCCGCGGCGCGCTCTACACCGCCCTGGACCGCCTCGAGGGCAAGGGCTGCCTGCGCTCGCGCATGGGCGACCCCTCCGACGAACGCGGCGGCAAGGCCCGCCGCTACTTCACCGTCTCGGCCGCCGGACTGAAGGCTATCAAAGCCACCCACGGCGCCCTGACCAACATGACCAGGGGCCTCGAAACCATCCTGGAGCAGCCATGACTTCCCCATCTCGATTCGCGGAGCGCGTGTTGTCCCTGGTGGTTCGGGATGCGGAAGTGCGCGATGCGGTGATTGGCGATTTGCGCGAGGAGCACGCGAGGGCGGTGTCGCGCATGGGCGTCGTGCGCGCGAGGCGCTGGCACTTGCGCCAGTCCCTGGGAATCGCTGGTCGCTACGGCTTCTCACGGCTGTTGCGCCGCAAGCCGCCGGTGCGCTGGATCTCGATGGCCACGGACGAACCAGAACAGCGCTGGTCGTCGGGCCTGAATCGCGACTTGCTCTACGCTTGGCGCGCTGTTGCTCAGCGTCCGGCTCTCTCGGTGGTAGTGGTCGTCACCCTCGCGGTGGCGCTCGCGGCCAATAGCACAACCTACAGCCTGCTGGACGCCCTGGTGTTGCGGCCGTACCGGTTCATCGGCGTGGACCGGCTCCTGGTGGTCACGACGATGGCGCCCGACAGCGTGTTCGTCGATCGCGAAGACGTGTCGGCACCTGACTTCCGCGAATGGCGGCAGCAGGCGACCAGTATCAGCGAATGGTCAATGCACGAATGGTGGGACTTGCGGAGGGCGGTCGCGGCAATGGATCCTGACCAGCCGCTCGCCTCGCTGATGTCGCTCGAGCACCTGGTTGCGGATCGCGCGGCCGGCTTCACCTTCATTGCCAGGGCCCTCAGCGTGGTGGCCCTGATTGCCCTGGTGTTGTCGATGCTGGGCATCTACAGCCTGATGGCGTACCTCACCACTCAGCGCACTCAGGAAATCGGGGTGCGCATGGCGCTCGGCGCCGGGCGCTGGCAGGTGGTCCGGCTGACCACGGCGCAGGCGGTCCGGATCACGCTGGCGGGCGTGGCGATCGGCGGGGCCATGGCGTTCGGTATTGGCACGCTGATGCAAAGTCTGCTGTTCGGTACGGTCGCAGCCAACCTGTGGCAACTGGCCTTGCTGATGGCGGTGCTCGGGCTGGCCGCGCTGCTCGCCGCCTACTTGCCGGCCAGACGGGCGGCGCGCATCGATCCCATGAACGCGTTGCGACAGACCTAGGGACGTTTGAGGGCCGCCCGCCTTCGCCGCCAAGCCGGCTTCGGCGCGGCAGGCCCGGCGCGTGTATAGTTGCGCCGTGCCTGAACTCTTTTTCCAGAATTACAGCCCCGTTGCCGGCAGCATCCTGTTGTCGGCGCTCGTCGCGTCGCTGCCCCCCATCCTGCTGGCGATCTGCCTGGCGGTGCTGCGCATCGCCCCCTGGAAGTCGGCCATCGTCGGCGCCGCCGGCGCGTTCGTGCTGGCCTGGGTGGTGTGGGGCATGCCGTTCGGGCTGACCGTGGCGGCGGCCACGCATGGCATGGCCTTCGGCTTGTGGCCGATTTGCTGGATCGTGTTCAGCTCGGTGATGTTCTACAACCTCTCGGTCGAGAGCGGCGACTTCGACGTGATTCGCCGCTCGCTCGCCAAGCTCACCACCGACCGTCGCATCCAGATCCTGCTGGTGGCGTTCTGCTTCGGCGCGCTGATTGAGGGCATTGCCGGGTTCGGGGCGCCGGTGGCCATCACCGCGGCGATGCTGGCCGGGCTGGGGTTCGAGCCGATCATGGCCGCCGTGCTCGCGCTGATCGCCAACACCGCGCCGGTGGCCTTCGGCTCGCTGGGCATTCCGGTCACCACGCTGGGCGGCCTGCTGGCGCCGATGCTGGGCGAAGACGTTCAGACGACCACCAGGGCGCTATCGTCGATGGTCGGGCGGCAACTCCCCTTCTTCTCGCTGATCATTCCGGCATACCTGATCGTGCTCTACGCCGGATGGGGCCGCATGATGGCGGTGTTCCCGGCGGTGTTCGTCACCGGCTTGTCGTTCGCCATCGGCCAGTTTGCCGTCTCGAACTACGTCGGTCCGGAGCTGACCGACACCCTTGCGGCGCTGTTTTCGCTGGCGTCCGTAGCCTTGCTGCTGAAGTTCTGGCAGCCGCGCGACACCTTCAATGACGGCACCGTGGCGCCGGTCGAAACCACGACCGACGTGCCGCGCCGCGTCTGGCGCGCCTATGCCACCTACGGCATCCTGATCGTGACCGTGTTGATCGGCCAGGTCGGCAACTTCGCCGGCATGTCGCAGTTGCAGCCACCGGCGAACGTCACCGCGCTGTTGCGCTGCGGCCAGATTGGCAACCGGCTCTGCCCCGAGCCGTGGATCGGCGAGCCCGCCTCGGTGAATCCGCAGGGCTTCCGTTTTCCGGTCTGGGAATTCAGCTGGCCGGGAGCCTACAACATGGTCGACGGCCGGCCCGCCCCGATCGTCCAGCGCCAGCCGCCGGTCGTCGAGGCGACCTCGCCGTATGCGCTGACCTACCGCCTTGACCTGATGGCCACTGCGGGCACTCTCGTGCTGTTTGCCACGTTCATCGCGCTGATCCCCATGGTCATGGCCGGGGCGCGGCCGGGTATTCTCGGCGTGGCGTTCAAGAAGACCGCGGCACAGCTCCGGCTGCCCATCATCACCATTGCCTTCATCCTGTCGATTGCCACGGTCATGAACTACTCGGGCATGACATCGTCCATGGCCCTCGCGCTGGCGCAGACGGGATGGTTGTTCCCGTTCTTCTCGGCGTGGCTGGGCATGCTGGGCGTGTTCCTGACGGGCAGCGACACCTCGTCCAATACCCTGTTCGGGCCGCTGCAAGCCACGACCGCAAAGGTGTCGGGCCTCGATCCGATCCTGATGGGCGCGACCAACAGCTCGGCCGGTGTGATGGGCAAGATGATCAGCCCGCAGAACCTGTCGGTCGGTGCCGCGGGCGTGGGAGCGGTGGGCCGGGAAGGCGAGATCTTCTCGAAGGTGATCGTGCACAGCCTGGTGCTGACCGGACTGATGGGCCTGCTGGCGATGTTCCAGCAGTACGTCGTGCCCTGGATGATTCCGGCTTTGTAGGGCTGGTAGGGCTGCGTAAGGCTGGTAGGGAGATCACCCGCCCAACCCGCCCTCGCCGCCCGACCCGCCTAAACGGTTGCCGGTGGATTCGCCTTTGGGCCGGGCGCGCCCTCGTTGCCGACGAAACCACAGGTCTTGTGGGTGCCGTCGCAGAACGGACGCTGCTTCGACTGGCCACAGCGGCACAGCGAAAAGGGCTTCTTCGGCACGACGTACTCCGCGCCGGTCCAGTCGACCAACTTGACGTCCTCGCCCTCGACGAGCAGCGAGCCGTTTTCTCGAACCTTGATAGTGACCATCTGTCTCCAATGGTCCGGCTAAAGCCGGACACTACATTCGAACGGCAACCGCCGGGCGGTACATCCGCCGCGACTATCCGCGTTGCATGGCCGAGAGGAACTCGGCGTTGTTTTTGGTCTTCCCCATCTTGTCCAGCAGCAGCTCCATGGCCTCGACGGGTGACAGCGGGTTGAGCACGCGTCGCAGCACGTAGATGCGGCTCAGGTCTTCCTTGGTGTGCAGCAGCTCTTCCTTGCGGGTGCCGCTCTTCAGGATGTCGATGGCCGGGAACGTGCGCTTGTCCGACAGCTTGCGATCCAGGTGGATCTCCATGTTGCCGGTGCCCTTGAACTCTTCAAAGATCACATCGTCCATGCGCGAGCCGGTGTCGACGAGCGCCGTGGCAACGATGGTCAGCGAGCCGCCTTCTTCGATGTTGCGGGCGGCGCCGAAGAACCGCTTGGGCTTCTGCAGCGCGTTGCTGTCGAGACCGCCCGACAGGACCTTGCCCGACGCGGGGATCACGGTGTTATAGGCGCGCGCCAGGCGCGTCACCGAGTCGAGCAGGATCAGCACGTCCTTCTTGTGCTCGACCAGGCGCTTGGCCTTCTCGATCACCATCTCGGCCACCTGGACGTGGCGCTGGGCCGGCTCGTCGAAGGTGGACGAGATCACTTCGCCATCGACCGAGCGCTGCATGTCGGTCACTTCTTCGGGCCGCTCGTCGATCAGCAGGACGATCAGGTAGACCTCGGGGTGGTTCTTGGCCACCGACTGCGCGATGCTCTGCAGCAGCATGGTCTTGCCGGTACGCGGCGGCGCGACGATCAGGCCACGCTGGCCCTTGCCGAGCGGCGTCATCAGGTCCATGACCCGGGCCGACAGGTTGTCGGACTCGGTCTCGAGCTTGATGCGTTCGAGCGGATAGAGCGGCGTGAGGTTCTCGAAGAACAGCTTCTCGCGCGCCTGGTCGGGCGCCTCGAAGTTGACCGCCTCGACCTTGATCAGGGCGAAGTAGCGCTCCCCTTCCTTGGGCGGGCGGATCTGCCCCGAAACCGTGTCGCCGGTCTGCAGGTCGAACTTGCGAATTTGTGAGGGAGAGACGTAGATGTCGTCGGGGCCGGGCAGGTAGTTGTAGTCGGGGGCGCGCAGGAAGCCGAAGCCGTCGGGCAGGACCTCGAGCACGCCTTCGGAAAAGATGAACCCGCTCAGCTCGGTCTGGGCCTTCAGGATCTGGAAGATCAGCTCCTGCTTGCGCATGCCGGTGGCGCCGGCCACGTCCAGGTCCTTCGCCACCTGGGTGAGATGCTGAATGCTCATCTCTTTCAGCTGGTTGATGTTCAGCCCGGGCTTCTTACTCTCGTTCAGGGCATGTTCGGCCGATTCGGCGGCCACATCGGGCTGAGGCGGGGGCTGGTGACCGCCACCGCGGTGCGGACCGTGACGCTTGTGACTGGGCATGCAGGTTATTCCAAGAAAGAGCTGGCTCGGGTTGTCAGGTTCTGGAAAGGGAGGGGGAACGAACGAAACGGAGGCAAAACCGGAAGAAACTGCCGGTAGTATACCAGAAGTGCATCGAATCACCCTTCCACTGCTGCTGCTGGCGGCGGTCACGTTCTTCGCCGGTCTGGGGCGGGGGGCCATTACAGACTCGGACGAGGCGTTCTATGCCGACTCGGCCAGGGAGATGGTGGCGTCGGGCGATTGGATCACCCCCCACTACAACTACGAGCCGCGGTTCCAGAAGCCGGTCCTCTACTACTGGCTGACGGCGGCGGCGTCGGTGGTGTTCGGCACCAGCGAGATGGCGGCACGCTTCTGGGCTGCCATGGCCGGGCTGGGGCTCGTGCTGGTGACTGCGGCGGCGGGACGACGGTGGTACGACGAGTCGACGGGACTGCTGGCCGGCGCGATTGTCGCGACCAACTTCGGTTACTTCTCGATCGGCCGCATGGCCCTGCCCGATCTTCCGCTGGCCTTCTGCATCACGCTGGCCATCTGGGCCGCGCTGGTGGCGACCCTCGAGCAGGAACGAACGCCGCGCAAGTTCGTGCTGCTGGCGGCGCTGGCGCTGGGGCTGGGCTTCCTCACGAAGGGCCCGGTCGGCCTGATTATCCCGATCATCGTGATCGTACCGGTGCTGCTGATCGAGCGGCGGTCGATCGCGCTGTCGCCGGGCGACATCGTCCTGGGCTTTATCGTGATGGTCGCGGTGGCCGTGCCCTGGTACGTCGTGATGTGGTTCCGCCACGGCAACGAGTACCTGCAGGGGTTCTTCATCGGCGACAACTTCGAACGCTTCGCCACCGACCGCTTCAACGACCCGCGGCCGTGGTGGTTCTACATGCCGATCGTGGCCGGTGGCCTGCTGCCGTGGACGCCGCTGGCGCTGGTCTGGCTGGGGCCGCTGACGCAGTTCCTGCGCCGACGCCGCGACATCGGAACCGTGGACCTGCGGTTGCTGCTGTGGGCCGTGCTGCCGCTGGCCTTCTACTCGCTGTCGGTCGGCAAGCAACCCCGCTACATCCTGCCGGTGCTGCCGCCCCTGGCGCTGCTGCTGGCCTCGTCCATTGTCGAGCGCACGCAGGAGTGGCGCGGGCTCGACGGCGCGCGCTCGCGTCCACGCCGCGCCACCGGCGTGGTGGTGGGGGCGCTGCTCAGTGGCGCGTTTTTCATCATCCTGGGCGGGCTGCTCTACCGGGTCCAGCCGCTGCTGATCAACGTGGCGCCCATCTTCACGCAGGTGGCGGCCGGCTTGATCGTGTTCGCCGGCGCGGTCATCGTGCTGGTGGCGCTGTCGAGCCAATGGCGGCTGGCGCCGGTGGTGATTGCGCTGGCCGCGGCCGTGACGCTGCCCGCCCTGCAGTTCGGCGGATTGTCGAGCGGCGGCGAAGACACCGTGCGCCAGATGGCGCGGCTGGTGCAGCAGCAGCGAACCTCGCACGAGGCGGTGGGCACCTACCGGGTGTTCGTACGCAACCTGGTGTTCTACGCGCACACCAAGACCACCGACATCATCACCGACGACCAGGCGTTCGACTTCCTGTCGCAGCAGAATCGCGCGTTGCTGGTGGCGCCGGCCGACATCATCGACCGGCTGGAACGGGAGCGGGGATTGTCGCTGGTGCGGATTGCCGAACTGCCCTACTTCAACGAGGCCGGGGTGCGCGTGCGCACGCTGCTGTGGCCCGACCCCTCACGCGACCTGACCCGCGTGGTGTTGGTGGCAAACCGGTAGTGGATGGTCCGGCTAAAGCCGGACACCACATCGTCGTTAAGACGGTCCGGCTAAAGCCGGACGCTACATCGTCGTCAATACGGTCCGGCTAAAGCCCGACACTACATCGTCGTCAATGTGGTGTCCGGCTTTAGCCGGACCATCAGGTCTGCTTGATCCACGCATCGAGCGTGCTTTGCACAGACAGCGCGTTGTGTCCCGTGCCCGGCATGATCAGCCATCCCCCGGCCTTGCGTTTCAGCACGACGGTCCCGCCGCTCACCTGCGCCGCCACGAAATCGGCGCGCGGAAACACGCGCCGCCGCATCAGGCTGTTGACGTGCATGGTGTCGCCGTCGAGCACGATGCGCGAGGCAACCGCGTCGGCGGCAGCGGCGATGGCAAACGCCGCAATGAACATGCCGGCGTAGCGCAGCACGTAAGAGTCGCCGTAGAAATAGAAGTACGACGACAAGGCCAGGAAGACCACGGCGGCGGCGCAGATGGCCGTGATGGCCCACGGCGCCATGCGAATGGTGGTTGGATTAGCCATGAGGAGCAGGCGGGACTAAAGGTCCCGCCTCTACTGGCGGGCGGCCGATGGAATCTTGCCGCTCTTCTCGAGTGCCGCGACGAACGCGAACATGCGGTCCACGCCTTCGCGCAAGCGATCGAGCGAGGTGGCGTACGACAGCCGGAAGAAGCCGGGGGCGTCGAAGCCTTCGCCAGGCGTGACGGCCACCGACACCTCGCGGAGCATCGCCTCGGCCAGTTCGCCCGTGGTCTTCAGGCCGGTTGGCGACAGCAGGTCGGCCACGTAGGGGAACAGGTAAAACGCCCCGGACGGCTTCACACAGACGAATCGCGGGTCGGCGGTCAGCCAGCCATGCACCGCATCGCGCCGGCGCCGGTACTCGGCGAGCATCACCGCCACGTCGTCCTGGGGGCCCGTGAGTGCGGCGATACCGGCCTTCTGGGTGATGGAATTGATGTTCGAGGTGGCGTGCCCCTGCAGGACGTTGCACTGGCCGATCATCTCTTTCGGAGCGATCGTCCAGCCGCAGCGCCAGCCCGTCATGGCATAGGTCTTCGACGCGGCACTGCAAATCACCGTCCGGTCGCGCATGCGGTCGAACAAGATCTTCACCAGGTTGTGCGGCACCGGATCGTAAATCAACCGCTCGTAGGTGACGTCGGCGATCACCCAGATGCCGCGCGCGGCAGCGGCGTCGGCGATGGCCGCCATTTCGGCTTCGGCCATCAGCGCGCCGGTCGGGTTGCACGGCGAGTTGATGATGATGGCCCTGGTCTTCGGCGTGATCGCATCGAGGATGGCGGCGGCCTTGATGGCAAAGCCGTCCTCGCGGTGGGTCTGAACGATCACCGGCGTCGCGTCAGCCAGCTTGATCTGATCGACGATGGTCGGCCAGTACGGGCTGTGAGTGATGACCTCGTCGCCCTGGTCGAACAGCACCATGGCGGCGTTGTAGAGCGACTGCTTGGCGCCGGCGGTGATGATCACTTCCTCGGGCTTGACGGTCACGCCGTAGAGCGTGTGGTAGTGCTGCGCGACCGCGTCGCGAAACTCCAGCACGCCGGCCGACGGGGTGTACTTCGTGAAGTTCGCGTTGAGGGCGGCGTGGGCGGCGTCCTTGACGTGCTCGGGGGTGCCGAAGTCGGGCTCCCCCGCCCCGAGGTCGACCACGTCGACGCCCTGGCGCCGCAGGCGATCGGCTTCGGCCGACACCTTGAGTGTGGGTGACACGGTAACGCGGCTCATGCGACGTGCGAAAGTCATCGATCTCGTCCTTGAAAGGTCAGTCTTGCGCCTTGGGGCGGTCCGCGCGCTTGGCGTGCAGCCGCTCCTCCACGATCGGCGGCACCAGTCCGTCGATCTTGCCGTTGAGCATGAACACTTCCTTGATCAGCCGGGAGCTGATGTAGGTGTACTGCTCGGCTGGCATCATGAACACCGTCTCGATGCCAGGCGCCAGGTGGCGGTTCATGAGCGCCATCTGGAATTCGTACTCGAAGTCCGAGACCGCCCGCAGGCCGCGCACCAGCACCGAGGCCTTCTTGCGCTGGGCATAATCCACCAGCAAGCCGTCAAAGGTTTCGACCTGCACGTTGGGCCGGTCCTTGAACACGGTCTCGATCAGCGCGACCCGCTCCGACTCCGAGAACAGCGGCGTCTTCTCGACGTTGGCGAGAATCGCGACGATGATCTTGTCGAAGATGCGCGCGCCGCGCTCGATGATGTCGACGTGCCCGTTGGTGAGGGGGTCGAACGAACCGGGGTAAATGGCGATGCGAGGCGGCGTGTCGCTCATGCGTAGAAACTCAGGGCGCTGTCGCCCGATTTGACGGTGCGCGTGACGGTCAATCCGTCGGGGACCGGGGGGGCCACGCGTGACGCGTGTTCAAGCACCAGCACCGCACCGGGGTTGCGCTGGCCGGCCGCATCGCGGACCGCGGCCGCAAGCGCCGCGTAGTCGTACGGCGGATCGAGCACGATGATGTCGAACGGACCGCCAGGAATGGGCCGCGTCAGCGCGCGTTCCACGGCGTCGCGGATAATAGCACAGCGGGTTTGCTCGCCGCAGAGCTCGCGATTGGCCTCGATCAACTGCACCGCGCGGCGATCCTGCTCGACGCAGGTCGCACCGGCGGCCCCGCGGCTGAGCGCCTCGAGCGCAATCGCGCCGGTGCCGGCGAAGACGTCGAGCACACGGGCGTCCGGGACGTGGGGCGCGAGGATGTTGAACAAGGTCTCTCGCAGCTTATCCGAAGTCGGCCGGAGACCGGCCCACTTTGGCGCCTTCAAACCTCGCCCCTTATTCGTGCCGGCAATGATTCTCATCCGTCGCTAACCAACCGTAATCAAACCGAACTGACGCTGCCAGACACTGCGCACGTAAGCCTGCAGGTCGGCGCCGAGCGTGCCGGCTTCGACGCGGGCCCGGGCCTCTTCATACGCGCGTTCCAGCAGATCGACATCCCGCGTCAGGTCGCCGGCCCGCAGGGTCGGCAGTCCCGACTGGCGCGTGCCGAAAAAGTCGCCCGGCCCTCGCAGCTGCAGGTCGCGTTCCGCGATCACGAAGCCGTCCGACGTGTCGGCCATCGCCTTCAGCCGCGCCCGCGCATCGTCGGTCCACGGGGCCTGGTACAGCAGCACGCAGGTCGATGCATGTTCGCCACGCCCGATGCGCCCGCGCAGCTGATGGAGCTGCGACAGGCCAAAGCGCTCGGCGTGCTCCACCACCATCAGCGTGGCATTGGCGACGTCCACGCCGACTTCGACCACGGTCGTCGAGACCAGCAACTGGAGGGAGCCGGCGGCGAAGGCGCGCATGACCTGCTCCTTCTCATCCCCCTTCATGCGTCCGTGCAGCAGGGCCACCGTGAACTCGGGAAACACCCGGGTCAGTTCTTCCGCCATCGCCGTTGCGGCCTTGAGGTCGATCTTCTCCGACTCTTCGACCAGCGGATAGATCACGTAGACCTGGCGGCCCTGCCGGATCTCGTCGCGAATCATCTGGTACACCTCGTCTCGCCGGGAGTCGGCCTTGACGAGGGTACGTACCGGCTTGCGGCCCGGCGGCAAGCCGCGAATGACCGAGACCTCCATGTCGCCGCACTCGGTGAGCGCCAGCGTGCGCGGAATGGGCGTGGCCGTCATCACCAGCACGTCGGGGTTCAGTCCCTTCGCGGCGAGGGTGCCGCGCTGCACGACGCCGAAGCGGTGCTGCTCGTCGATCACGGCCAGCGCCAGGGCCTTAAACTTCACGTGCTCCTGGACGAGCGCCTGGGTGCCGACCACCAGGTTGATGTCGCCGCGCTCGATCGCCGGCAACAGGTCGCGCCGGGTCGCGGCGGTGACGCGCCCCGTGAGCAGCGCCGTGCGATAGGGCCGTCCGTCGAGCACCTTCATGATGGTGCGGTAGTGCTGTTCGGCCAGGATCTCGGTGGGGGCCATCACCGCGACCTGGAAGCGGTTCTCCATGGCCACGACGGCCGCCAGCAGCGCGACGATGGTCTTGCCCGCGCCGACGTCGCCCTGCAACAGGCGCTGCATCGGCCAGGGGCGCTGCAAGTCGGTGACGATCTCGAGCAGCGCATCGCGCTGGCCCGGCGTCAGCTTGAACGGCAACACGGCGCGCGCGCATTCGCGAACGCGGTCGTCCACCGCGCACACCAGCCCCTTGCGCACCTGCGCATTCTCGTGGCGCCGCAAGGCCAGGCCGGTCTGGAACACGAAGAAGTCTTCGAAGATCAGCCGGCGCTGGGCCGGCGTCTGGAACGCGTTGAGCGCATCGACCGGGGTGCTCGCGTCGGGAAAATGCGCCTGCCACAACGCATCGCGCCGCGATGGCCACTGCTGATGCGCCAGGATGTCGGCCGGGACCGGATCGAACACGTCAGGCGGAACCTGTTCCAGCGCTTGCCACACAAACCGCCGCTGCATGTTCGGCGTGACACTGCCGGTGCGTTCGTAGACCGGCACGATGCGACCGGTATGCAGCGTCTCGAGCTCGCGCCCGGCCTCCTGGCTGCCATCGAGTTCCGCGCCGTCCTTGACAACCTCGAACTCCGGATCGGTGATCTGGAGGCCGCGCGATCCCCACAGCTCGACCTTGCCGAACAGCACGATGCGCTGGTGCGCGCGGATCACGTCTTTGAGGAACGCCTGGTTGGGCCAGACCACCTGGATCTGCCCGCTCGCATCCTGGACCAGTGCCTGAAACAGCCGGAACCCGGGCCGGCGGGTGTGCGCGAGGCCGGCGTTCAACACTTCCCCGCTGATCGCGGCGGTCATGCCGGGGCGGAGGGAAATGATTGTTTGCAGCCGGCTGCGGTCTTCGTAGCGGCGCGGAAACCTGAAGAGCAGATCCTCGACCGTGTTGAGGCCGGCCTTCTTGAGATCGGCGGCTTTCCGCGGGCCGACCCCCTTCAGGAACTGCAGGGGCAGCTGGAGGACGTCCTCGGCCACGGGTGCTACTGAACCACGGTGAAGCGGCCGGTCGCGACGTCGATACGCTGAATCTCGGCGGGCAACTCGAAGGTATCGTCGATGGAAGACCCGGCCGGATTGTCGGCGGTGCGGGTGAAGTAGTTCACCATCTGCGCGAGCAGCGACTTGGGCACCGGGATGCCGCTGATGTCGGCGCGCTCGAGTTCGAAGCGGCCCTTGCCGCCGGCCGTGACGATGCGGCCCACGGCGCTGACCGGCAACTTGCCGGTCATGTAACTGGTCGGATCGAACCAGCCGCCGCTGCTTTGCTTCTGCCGGACGATGTCGAGATCAACGATCGCGCGGCCGGTGACGCGTCCCGCACCGTGCATGGTGATGACCGGCTCGGTCATGCCGGTCGGCAGCAGCGGACCCGCCTTGAACTTCAGGAACGAGTTGGTCTCGGCTTCGGTGAACTGCGTAGGCTTCGGTGCCTTCGCCGAGGCGTTCGCCTGGACGACGACGATCTTCTTCTCGAACGCATCTGCCAGCTGGGGCGTGACAGGGTTCGCGGCACCCAAGGTGGTTCCCGCAACCAGGCACACGGCAAGAAGCAGTCGCGCGGTCATGTCTTATTCTACCCGCCTTCGCGACTGTGGTCGCTACGGCGTGGCAGGCCCGCCTTCGCGACTGTCGTCGCTACGGCGCGGCAGGCGCCTCGAGCGTGGCGAATGTTACGCGCCTGGCGGTGGTTGGTTGGGTCGGCGTACCGGCGGCTGCTGGTTCTGGCGGTTCGGCTGGCGTGCGCGCATCAGCAGCTCGATCTTGCGCCGCTCGATCTGCTCCTCGAAAATCCGGAAGCGCGCCTGCTGCCGCAGGTCGAGGACTTCGTCGAGCGACGTATAGGCTTTTCGCAGCTCAGCCGCCGTGCGGGTCTCGAGTTCCTGCAGTGCCGCCAGCCGCTCCTTCAGCATCGCGTCGTCGTTGCGCGCGGCCTGGCGAGGGTTCGACAGGCGCTGCAGCTCGCCCATCAGGCGAAAGCGTTCCTGCTGGTTACGGCGGCGCGTTTCCTGCAGCGCCCGCAGGCGCGTGAGGAACTGCGGATACTGCTCGTCCGACAGGGTCAGCGCCTGCTGGGCTTCCATCACCAAGTAAGCGTCGAAGAGCTTCTGGACCTCGGCCGGCGTCATGTCGCTGTTGTCGATGCCGGGCAGCGGCTGACGGCCAGGCCCCCGCGGTTGCGCCTGGAAGTCCTGTGCGGCGGCCGGATCGCCGGCGAGCGCGGCGAGCACGACCGTGGTGGCGATGAGGGTGCGCATGTTCGTCATGATAAGGCCTGGGGCTTGGGACCTGGGGCTTGGCCGGTGGGTCAAGATTTCGCCCGGCTCAGCTCTGCCCTGAGCAGCCGCGTCAGTTCCTGTTGTTCGGTATCCGTCAACTCGAGGACGGCCAACTCGGCCGCGCCTGGCTCGACCGAGAGTCCGGCCGACATGGCCGTATCCCAATCCATCTCGCCGACCAGGTCGGCGACAAGCGCGAAGCTGTCGTCGCTCGACGTATCAGGACTCTCGTTGACCACGGCGACTTCGGCCGGCGGCGCGGTCTGCCGCGGCAGTGCCACGACCAGCGCCATCACGACCAGCGCGAGGGCCGCGATCGGCGCGAGCACCGGCCACCGCACCCAACTGCCCCAGCCGCCGGCGGCGACTGGTTCGGCATCGATGGCGTCGCGCACGCGGTTCGAAAGGTGCTGCCAATAGAGCGGCGAGGGTTCCGGCACGTCCACCGCGCGCGTCTCGCCGAGCACGGCTCCGAGCTCAACGAGCTGCTGCTGGCAGGGCAGGCACGCATCGAGGTGCGCCTGCGGTGCGGCCGCGAGGACACCGTCGAGCGCGTCGACCAGTTCGTCGGAGGTGAGGTGCGTCATGGTTCGTTACCCAGGAGCTTCTTCAGGTTCGCCAAGGCATGAAAGAAGTTGGCCTTGGTGGCGCCGACCGAGCTGCCGAGAATGTCGGCGATCTGCTGGTGCGACAGGTCGTGATAGGTGCGAAGAATCAGCGTGGCGCGCTGCTTCTTCGGCAGTGAGGCAATCGCTTTGCGCACGGTGGCGGCCCGTTCTTCGCGCAATAGCGTCGACTGCGCGCCCTCGATGCGCGTGTCCTCGAAATGGTCGGTCGACTCGATCGGATCGGTGGCCGGCGTCTTCACGCTGACGCGGTTCAGGCACACGTTCACGGCAATCCGGTAGAGCCAGGTCGACAGGGCCGCCTGCCCCTTGAAATTCTTCAGCCCGCGCCAGGCACGGACAAAAGATTCCTGCGACAGGTCGCTCGCGTCCTCGTGGTTGCTGACGAAGCGGTAGCACACCTGGTACACCGTCCGGCGATGGCGCTCGACGATCACGTCGAAGGCCTCGCGCTGTCCTTCAACCGAGGCGGCGACCAGCGCCGCATCGTCCATGGCCGAGAAATCCGCGGCCGGCGCATCGGCCGCCGATGGCTTGATCACCGTCACCGTCCACCCGGTTGCGCTTGCCGGTATCCACGCGTTGCGAACTGCCGATCCATGTGTCATGACCGCGTCCCCTGCTTGTAGGAATTAGACCGGCGGGGACCGGGAAGGTTGCATGAGTATGCGGCAAGTTGGCCACCTGGACCGGTTCGGTTGACTTTCGCCTGTTGTTTGCTTACGCTTCCTGTTCAGGGCGAAGAAACGGAGCAACCCTCACTCCGGAGTGCCATTTATGCAACCACTGACCAAGCGCCAGCGCGAGATTCTCGACTACCTCAACGAATTCATCCAGCAGCACGGGTATGCCCCGAGCCTGGAAGAGATCGGCGAGCGGTTCAACCTGTCGTCGCTGGCCACGGTGCACAAGCACCTGACGAACCTCCAGGAAAAAGGCTTCATTCGACGGGCCTGGAATCGCAGCCGGTCGGTCGAACTGCTGCCCAGCCGCTCGGGCGGCCGGGCCGTCGAACTGCCCATGCTGGGCTACGTCGCGGCCGGCATGCCGATCGAAGCCGTGGCCGGCACCGAAACCATCAGCGTGCCCGACTCGTTGATCGCCGGCAAGCGCGACACCTATGTGCTGCGCGTGCGCGGCGAATCGATGATCGACGAGCAGATCCGCGACGGCGACTGGGTGGTGGTCGAAGACCGCAAGACCGCCGACAACGGCGACATGGTGATCGCGCTCGTCGACGGCCAGGACGTCACGCTGAAGAAGTTCTACAAGGAAACCAATCGCATTCGCCTGCAGCCGGCGAACCCCTCGATGCAGCCCATCTACGTGGATCCCGACGGCGTGCAAATCCAGGGCGTGGTCGTCGGCGTGATGCGGAAATACTAGTCCGGCGACGGCTGAAGCCGTCGCCCTCCGAACAATTGGACAGCGACGCTCGGCGAGCGACCGCTTTAGCGGTCGCTGACAGTGGTAGCCTTGGGGCTGCAGGCCCAATCATGAGCGAGCGCAAACAGATCAACTTCACCATCGTCCCCGAGGACGGCGGATCCGAACCGCGCACCTACGCCAATTTCTGCGCGGTCAACCACACCCCGTTCGACTTCACACTCACCTTCTGCGAAGTGCAGCCGCTGTCGGAGAAGGAAATCCGCGAGGCCGAGGCGGAACACGTCGTGCGCGCTCCAGCCCGCGCCAGGATCGTGCTGCCGGTGCAGTTCATCCCGACGTTGATCGCGGCGCTTCAGGAGAACCTGCGGGTGTACTCGGAATCGCACTCCGGGCAGCCACCGCAGCCGGCCCCGCCCGGCAAGGGTCCCATACACTAGGCGCGCGCCTTCGCCCCCATGAAGCCTCCCGCCGCGGTCACCCGCATTTTCGACGGCCTTGATCGGCACTATCCCGATGCCGACACCGAACTGGCGCATCGCAACGCGTTCGAGCTGCTCGTCGCCACCATGCTGTCGGCGCAATCGACCGATGCCCGCGTCAACCTGGTGACCCCTGCCCTGTTCAAGCGGTTTCCCGATGCGAAGGCCATCGCCGGCGCCGAGGTCGCGGAACTCGAGCAGATGATCCATGCCACCGGCTTCTTCCGCCAGAAGGCCAAGGCCTTGATCGGCATGGCGTCGATCCTGCTGGCCGAGCACAAGGGCAAGGTGCCCGCGTCGATGGACGCACTCACGGCGCTCCCGGGTGTCGGGCGCAAGACGGCCAACGTCGTCCTGGGCCATGCCCTCGGCGTGCCGGGGCTGCCGGTCGACCGCCACGTGCTGCGCGTCGCCAATCGCATCGGCCTGGCGCACGGCGACGACCCGGTCAAGGTCGAGACGCAGTTGTGCGACAGCCTGCCGCCGGCCCGGTGGACGCGCGCCTCCGACGACCTGATTCTCCACGGCCGCCGCATCTGCAAGCCGAAGCCGCTGTGCCCGATGTGCAACGTGCGCAACGATTGCGATTTCTTCATGTCGGGTGTGGTGACCAAGCCGATGGTCCGCAAGACAGAAGCCGCGCCGCCGAAGGTCCGGCTAAAGCCGGACACCACATTGGTGAGGGCCAAGGCGGACACCACATCGCGGAAGAAGAAGGCGGCGCGTTGACCCGCGAGCACTTCAGCGAGCTCGTGCAGGAAGCGATCGACCGCATCCCGCGGCGCTTCGCGCGGGCGATTCACAACGTGGCGATCGTGATTGAAGACGAGCCGTCCGACGACCTGCTCGACGAAATGGAGATCGAGGAGGACGGCACGCTGCTGGGGCTCTACCAGGGCACGCCGCTGACCGAGCGGTCCGGCTACGGCAATACGCTGCCCGACCGCATCACCTTGTTCCAGGGACCCATCGAGGATGAGTGCGAGGGCGACGAGGACGAGATCTTCGTCGCCATTGGCGAAACATTGATTCACGAACTGGGGCACTACTTCGGGATGTCTGAAGAGGACATCGCGCCACACGAGGAGCGATGGCTGCTTGGCGAAGACGACCCTGATGAGGACGAGGAGTCGCAAGCGTGAGGGCCCGGAAACGATTCGCCCAGCACTTTCTCGAGCCGGCGTGGGTGGCCAAGGTCGTCAAGGCGGTTGCCGCCACGACCGATGAGAACATCCTGGAGATCGGACCTGGCCGCGCCGCCATCACGCGGCCGCTGGCCGGGCAATGCGGCCGACTGCTCGCCGTGGAAGTGGATCGCGACCTGGCCGCGGACCTCGAGGCGACCAAGCCCGGCAACGTGACCGTGATCGTCGGCGACGTGCTGGAGCTGGACCTGGCGTCGGCACTGTCGGGGTGGCTCGGCACGCCGCTGGACTCTGCGAACCAGGTCCGCGTCGTTGGCAACCTGCCCTACAACATCTCGTCGCCGATCCTGTTCTCGCTACTCGAACTGGCCGCGACGACCGGGGGCGTGCGCGACGCCATCCTGATGCTTCAGAAGGAGGTCGCCGACCGACTGGTGGCCAAAGTCGGCACCGGCGACTACGGCGTGCTGACCGTGCTGACCGGGGTCCATGCCGACGTGACCCGGCTGCTCTCGCTGCCTCCGGGCGCCTTTCGGCCGGCTCCGCAAGTGCATTCGGCGGTCGTGCGCCTCGCCTTCCGGCCCTCGACTGAGGACATTCCCGACATGGCCGGCTTCGTCCGCATGGTGCGGTCCATGTTCACGCAGCGCCGCAAGACCCTGTCGAACGCCCTCAAGCCGTTCGGCCTGGAACGGTCCGTCGCGCCGGCCGACGCGCTGGCCGCGGCCGGGATCGACGGCATCCGCCGGCCCGAGACCCTGAACATGGCCGAAATGGCGGGCCTGTTCCGCGCCTTCCGATCAGCCGGAAGTTGAATCTGTGCTATAGTTTCCGACCAAACCCGCCTCGTTTTACAGGCGCTCCCAGCGGCCTGAACAGGTGACCTTGCCGGCTCGCCAGAGTCCTCGGTTCCCTAGATAGTTTTCCCTGGGCGTGAAGTCACGCCTGGCTGGGATATCGCATGAGTGTGTCCGTGCCCGCGGTTCCGGCCGCGGCGCTAGCAGTTGACGTGGTGCCGCTTGGCGGCCTCGGCGAGTTCGGCCTCAACATGATGGCGATCTCGTGTGGAGATACCACCATCGTTGTCGACGCCGGTGCGATGTTCCCCGAAGCCGACCAGCTCGGCGTGGATCTGATCGTGCCCGACCTGGCCTATCTCGAAGCCCGCAAGGGCCAGGTCAAGGCGCTGGTGCTGACGCACGGACACGAGGACCACATGGGCGGCGTGCCCTACGCACTGCCCCACATCGACGGCCCCCTCTACGGCACCCCGCTGGCGCTGGCCTTCGCTGGCAAGAAGCTCGAGGAGCACGGTCTCGATCCCCAGACGGTTGACGTCAAGCCGGGCGACGTCATCACCATCGGTCCCTTCACGCTGGAGTTCATCCGGGTCACGCACAGCATGCCCGACTGCGTGGCGGTGGTGATTCGCACGCCGCAGGGCGTGCTGTTGCACACCGGCGACTTCAAGGTCGACCAGACCCCCATGGACGGCCAGGCGTTCGATCTGCACCGCTTCGCGCAGCTCGGCTCCGAAGGCGTGCTGGCGATGTTCTGCGACAGCACCAATGTCGACCGCCGCGGCTATACCGGCTCGGAGCGGGACGTGGAAGACGCCTTCGAGGAGATCTTCACCAGCACCGAAGGCAAGATCGTCGTGGCCACGTTCGCCTCGAGCCTGTACCGGCTGCAGATCGTGGCCGACCTGGCGGCGCAGTTCGATCGCAAGCTGGCGTTTGTCGGCCGCAGCATGAACTCGAACTCGGCGATCGCCCAGCGGCTGGGTCACCTGCACCTGCAGTCGGGCGTGGTGATCAAGGACAGCGACGTGTCGATCTTCCCGGCCCAGGACGTCGTCTGCCTCGTCACCGGCTCGCAGGGCGAAGCCAACGCGGCGTTGTCGCGCATTGCCATCAACGATCACCGGCACGTCAAGCTGGTCGAGGGCGATCGGGTGGTCATCTCGGCGCGCGCGATTCCCGGCAACGAGAAGGCGATTGGCCGGGTGATGAATCACATTGCCCGGCGCGGCGTCGACGTGGTGACCGAGTCGAGCAAGCACGTGCATGTCTCCGGCCATGGCTCCGAGGAGGAGCTCAAGCTGGTGCTGTCACTGGTGCGGCCCAAGTACTTCGTGCCGATTCACGGCGAGTTCCGCCAGCTGGCCCGCCACGCCAAGGTGGCGCAGTTTGTCACCCGCGGCCTGCCGACCGCGGTGGACGTGCTGATGGCCGAGGACGGCGACGTGCTGCGGTTCGACGCCGAAGGCGGCCGCATTGCCGACAAGACCCCGACCGGGCGCATTCTGATCGATTCCACGCGCATTGGCGAAGTGGACGATGAGGTGCTGCGCGATCGGCGTCACATCTCCATCGACGGCATCATCATGCCGGTGGTCGCCATCAACGCGCGCACCGGCGTCGTCGAGGGCGTGCCGGAACTGGTGGCGCGCGGGTTCGTGAGCGACGACAGCACTGCCGCCCTGTTGCGCGAGGGCGCCGAGGTCGTCTCGAGCGCCATTGCCGAGTGCAGCGTCGAAGAACGTACTGATCCGGGATTGATGAAAGAGCGGATTCGCACCGAAGTGCGGCGGTTCCTGAAGAAACGGACGGGCCGGCGGCCGATGGTGCTGCCGGTAGTGATTGAGATTTGAGGAGAGACAGAGTGGCTGCTTCCGGTTCCGCCTTATCGCGCCGCGTCAGTGAAGTGGTCGGCGTCGCGCTGTTCGCGGTGACGCTGATCTGGCTGATCGCGCTGGCGACCTACGACCCGAACGACCCGGTGTGGTTCTTCAGCACCGGGACCTCCGACGTGCCGGCCAACTTCGCCGGCCGGGTCGGCGCGTTCCTCGGCGAGTTGTCGTTCCAGTTGCTCGGCTATGCGTCCTATCTTCTGCCAGCCGTGGTCGCGGTGGCCGGCTGGCACTATTTCTGGTGCACCAAGATCGACGCCGCCTACACCAAGATGATCGGCGCCAGCATGCTGCTGGCCTGCGGCAGCGCCTTCCTGCACCTGACGCTCGGCCGGGTGGATTTCGGTCCGCGCCCGTTTCGCGCCGGTGGTTACCTGGGTGAATGGGTCGGCGGCTTCATGTCCGAGTACCTGAGCCGCACCGGTTCGGTGATCGTGATCCTGGCGTTGATTGTTGCCGCCGTGATCATCTCGACGCAGCTCTCGTTCGGGCGCCTGTTCAGCGCGGTGTTTGCCGGCATCCAGGGCCTGGGCTCGCAGGGCATGGAGTCGTTCCGCCTTTGGCGCGAAGAACGCCGCAAGGCCCGCCAGCGTCGCGACGTGCTGGTCAAGTACGGCAAGAAGGACGCTGCCGTTGTGGCCGACAAGACCGACAAGGTCGAGAAGAAGCCGGCCCGGATCGATCGCCCCGAACCCATGGCGCCGGCCCGGGCAGCGGTCCGCGACCTGGACGAAGACGAGGAGCCGGCCGCCGCCGCACCGCGAACCCCGCCGGTCGTCAAGAAGGCCCCGGCGCGCACGCCGGTGGCCACGTCCCTGCCGCTGCCCGAGCCCGACCGCAACGTCGAGCGCCGCCTCGGGTCGTACACCCTGCCGCCGGTCTCGCTGCTGGATGCGCCGAAGGCCGAGCGCAAGATCGACGAGCGCGAGTTGATGGATTCGGCCCGCCTGCTCGAAGAAAAGTGCCGCGAGTTCTCGGTCGAAGGTTCGGTGTCGCAGATCCATCCCGGCCCGGTGGTCACCACGTTCGAGTTCAAGCCAGACGCCGGCGTGAAGTATTCGAAGGTCACCGGCCTGTCCGACGACCTCTGCCTGGCCATGCAGGCCGAGTCGGTGCTGATCGATCGCATTCCCGGCAAGGCCACGGTCGGCATCCAGATTCCGAACCCGAACCGCGAGGCAATCTCGCTGCGCGAGCTGCTGGAGTCGGACACCTACACGCGGTCGACCTCGAAGCTGACCTTCGCCCTGGGCAAGACCATTCACGGCGAACCCTTCATGGCCGACCTGGCGACCATGCCGCACCTGCTCGTGGCCGGCTCCACCGGTTCGGGCAAGTCGGTCGGCCTGAACGCGATTCTCACCAGCATCCTCTACCGCGCCACCCCCGATGACGTGCGCATGATCATGGTGGACCCGAAGCGCCTCGAGCTCGGCATGTACGAAGACATTCCGCACCTGATGACGCCGGTCGTGGTCGAGCCCAAGAAGGCCGCCAACGCGCTGCGCTGGGCGGTGCGCGAAATGGAAGAGCGCTACAAGACCCTCGCGGCCTACGGCGTGCGCAACATCGAGCAGTTCAACCGCAACGTCCGCGCGGTGCTGGAATCGGGCGAGGTTCCCGAGGAAGGCAAGCCGAACCGGCCGCTGCCCTTCATCGTGGTCGTCGTCGACGAGCTGGCCGACCTGATGATGGTGGCCGGCAACGAAGTGGAAGAGTCGATCTGCCGGCTGGCGCAGATGGCCCGCGCCGTCGGCATCCACCTGATTCTCGCGACGCAGCGGCCGTCGGTCGACGTCATCACCGGCCTGATCAAGGCCAACCTGCCGGCGCGCATTTCGTTCCGCGTATCGTCGAAGATCGATTCGCGCACCATTCTCGACAGCAACGGCGCCGAGCAGCTGCTGGGCAAGGGCGACATGCTGTTCCTGCCGCCGGCCTCGTCGCGCCACATCCGGCTGCACGGCCCGTATATCTCCGAGCAGGAATCGGCGCGCGTCGCCAGCTTCCTGCGCAAGCAGGGCAAGCCGGTCTACGACGAGTCGATCACCGAGGAAGAGAAGACTAACAACCAGGAACTGCTCTACGAGAAGGACGACCTCTACGACGAGGCCGCCCGCATCGTCGTGCAGGCCGGCCAGGTCTCGATTTCGTACCTGCAGCGCAAAATGCGCATCGGCTTCAGCCGCGCCGCGCGGCTGGTCGACATGATGGAGGCCGAAGGCCTGGTCTCGCCGGCCACTGGCGGCAAGCCGCGAGAGGTGCTGGTCGGCCGAGAGTACTTCGAGGAAGTGGACGCCCAACTCAGATGACACCGAATCATCAGAGCCGCAGATGACACAGATGACGCCGAATCACCGGGGCCGCAGATGACGCAGATTACGCAGACCTCACGAATGGTGCTGGTATGTGCTCTCGCGCTCGTGGTGTCGGCGCCGGTCTTCGCGCAGACGGCGAAGGCACGGTATGAGGCCGCCGCCGAACGCGACGAGCAGGTGCGGCCCTTGTTGACCGACGATGCCGCGGCGTCGCCGGACGTGGCGGCACAGGCATCGAAGGTGATTGCGTCGTTCGAGGCACTGGTCCGCCGCTTCCCCACCAGCGGCTACGCCGATAACGCGTTGTGGCAGGCGGCCAGCCTGGCCGAGGCGGCGTATGTGAAATTCAACCGCGCCGAGGATCAGGCGCGGGCCGAACGGTTCTATCGGTGGCTCGTCTCGGAGTACCCGACGAGTTCGCTGGTGAAGCGGGCCAACCAGCAGCTCGCCGCACTGGCCAGGCCGAATGCCGCCGTGCCTCCTCCCCCGGCCCCCGCTCCGGCCGTCCCCGTGGCGGCGGCTCCGCCAGTCGCTCAGACCGTGGCTCCGGCAACCGCAGGCCCTGCTGCGACATTACTCGGCATCCAGCGGACCGTGCTGCCGGAAACCGTGCGCATCACCCTGGAACTGGATCGCGAGGTCGCGTACCACGAGGAGAAGCTCGCCGGGCCGGCGCGGTTGTTCTTCGACCTGAAGGGCGTGCAGCTGACGCCCGCGCTGATGGACAAGGTCCTGAACTACCCCGGCGACATCGTCAGCAAGATTCGCGTGGGACGGCATCCGGATGCCACCGTTCGCGTCGTCCTAGACCTCGAGGAGGTGTCGCGCTACAGCGTGTTCACGCTCTACAGCCCGTTCCGGCTGGTGATCGACGCCGAACGGGCGGTCCGCCGCACCACCGCCACCGCCGGGGCTGCCGCGCCGCTGTCGATCGTGCCGGAGCCACCGGTCGCGGCCGCGCCGGCCGAAGTTCCCAAGCCGGCAGCGCCCGCAGCGGCGGCGCCGCGCATCACCGTGGCCGCGCCGGTGGCTCCGCCCCCGGTGCCTGCGCCGCTGCCCTCTTCGCCGACGACCTCTGCCTCCACGCCCCCGCCGTCGCCGACGGCGGCCACGGCCAATGGCACCGGCGGGTTTTCAATCGCGCGCCAACTGGGTCTCGGCGTGTCCCGTATCGTCATCGATCCCGGGCATGGTGGTCACGACCCCGGCGTGCTGGGCAAGGGCTTGACCGAAGCGGCACTCGTGCTCGACGTGGCACTGCGCCTCGAGAAGCTGTTGCAGAAGGAGCCCGGGCTCGAGGTGGTGCTGACGCGCCGGACCAACGTCTACGTGCCCCTCGAGGAACGGACCGCGCTCGCCAATCGCGAGAACGCCGACATGTTCCTGTCGATTCATGCCAACGCCAGCCGCAACACGGCAGCCAAGGGGATTGAAACCTACTTCCTGAGCTTCGCTTCCTCACCCGAGGCCGAGGCCGTCGCCGCGCGCGAAAACTCGGCATCGGCCCGGGAGATGCACCAGTTACCCGACCTGATCAAGGCGATCACCCTCAACAACAAGCTGGATGAGTCGCGCGACCTCGCGAACATGGTGCAGGAATCGCTGGTGACGTCGCTGCGCCGCACCAACAAGGAAGTGCGTAGCCGGGGCGTGAAGAAGGCGCCGTTCGTGGTGCTGATTGGGGCGGAGATGCCCAGTGTGCTGGCTGAAATTTCGTTCGTCAGCAACAAGCAGGAGTTGTCGCTGCTGAAGACCAACGCCTACAAGCAGCGGATTGCGGAATCGCTGTTCGCCGCGGTGATGCGCTATCGCAAGTCACTGAAGGGCCAGGCCACCATGGCCTCGCAGGACCGCTAGAAACCGGGTCGCCTACACTCGGAACAGGTTGTGCTGGTGGCCGCGCGCCTCGATGATGCTGACCGGCCGCCGCGATCGGTACCAGATGTAGAGGGCGCCGGCCAATAGTCCCGCCACCAGCGCGGCCGACATGATCAGGCCCGTCAGGCCGAACGCGGCTACCGATACGTCGATCATTCCCAGTTCCCGGGCTTCGTCGCCCTCGACGATCTGGACGATGGTCACCGTCGGCGTGTTCGTGGGTTGTGGGTCCTGCATCATCAACGATTAGACACCGGGAAAGCCGCCGCGGGCCACATCCACCAGCGTCCGAATCATGGCGCCGGTCGCGCCCTTGGCCTGCCAGGGCTTACCGTCCTCGGCCCAGGCCGTGCCGGCAATGTCGAGGTGGGCCCACGGTCCCTCGCCGGCGAACTCCTTGAGGAACATGGCCGCGGTAATCGAGCCCGCCGGCCGGCCCGGGCTGTTCACCATGTCGGCGATCTCGCTCTTCAGCTGTTCTCCGTACTCGTCGAACAACGGCAACGGCCAGACCTTCTCGCCGGCCGTGGAGGCCGCGCTGCGAATCTGATTCACCCACGGCTCGGACGTGCCGTAGAGCCCGGTCGTGATCTTGCCAAGCGCCACGATCACGGCGCCGGTGAGCGTGGCCACGTCGATCAGATGGGTGGCGCCACGCTGGCGGGCATACCAGAGCGCGTCGCCCAGGATCAGGCGGCCCTCGGCGTCGGTGTTGTTCACCTCCACCGTCAGGCCCGACGCCGCGCGCAGAATGTCGCCCGGCTTGGTCGCCTTGCCGCCAGGCATGTTCTCGACCATGGGCACAATCGCCATGGCGCGGATGGGCAGCTGCTGCATGGCGATGGCGCGCAATGCCGCCACCACCGTGGCGCCGCCGGCCATGTCGTCCTTCATCCGCTCCATGCCATCGGCGGGCTTCAGCGAGATGCCGCCGGTGTCGAACGTCACGCCCTTGCCAACGAGGCCGAGCGTCTGTCCCGCGGGCGCGTGGTCCGGCTCGTAGCGCAAGACCAGCAAGCGCGGCGGCTCGGCGCTGCCGCGCGCCACGCCAAGTAACATGCCCATGCCGAGCGCCGCAATGGCGTGCTCGTCGAGCACCTCGGCCTTGATCCCCGGCACCGAGGCCAGTTGCTGGGCCTTCTCGGCCAGCACCCGCGGCGTCAGGAAATTGCCGGGCTCGTTGACCAGCACGCGGGCTGCATTGATCGACTCGCCCGTGTCGCGGCCGGTGGCGGCCGGCGTCACCGCGTCGGGGCCGCTCAGGATGACGAGCTCCTTGAGGAAGAACTGGCGGTCGTTCTTGCTCTTGTGGATGCCGTTGTCGAAGTTGGCGTAGGTCACGCCCTCGGCGATCAGCTCGGCGCGGGCGGCAGTCGACAGTACGCCGGGCTCGACATCGGCCCAGGCAATGCGGCTGTGGCGCTGATGGCGCGCGGCCTGCGCGGCGGTCACCGCCATGCGGCGCAGGCGTTCGGCGTCGATGCCGGCGCGCGGTCCGCCGCCGACAAACACCACGCGACCGGCCCGCCAGTCGCGGCCGGGCGTGCGCGGCACGTAGATCTCACAGGCCTTGGCCCGGAACTCCCCGCGCTCGAGGGCGGATCCCAGGTCGCCGCCGAACAGGGCATCGTAGGCGCCGATTGCCGAGGCGGTGTGGTCCTGCGCGATCGGGATAATGATGAGGTCGACATCGACGGCGCCCGGGGCGGCGTCGCTCACCGAGACACGAGGCACTTCGTAGGGAACGTGCATGTTGGGTTAGAATTCCTCTGCGCCCCGCCTGCGGGGACCTTGCCATGCAATTACAAACAGGCGTCGCTCAGGTTGCAATGCTGGCGCTCAGCGCGCTACTCGTCACTCCGACTGCCCTGCAGGCCCGTGCGCAGGGCGGCAGCAAGAAGCCTAGCTTATCACTCAAGGCCACGCCGGCCGTGTCGTTCGCGCCGGCACGCGTGGTGGTGGTAGCCGAGCTGAAGGGGGGCGATAACGATCACGAGGAGTTCTACTGCCCCACCCTGCTGTGGGAATGGGGCGACCTCACGGAGTCGACCGCCGAAGCCGACTGCGAGCCGTACGCGGCGGGCAAGAGCGAGATCCGGCGGCGCTACATCATCGAGCACCGCTACAAGGATCCTGGCAGCTTCCGCATCAGGCTGAACCTGAAGAAGGGGACCAAGGTCATCGCCTCGTCCAACACCCTCGTGCAGGTTCGCCCCGGCCTCGGTACTCCCGGCGGCCAGTAAGCCGGACTCAGTACGCCACGCTCGACGCCTGCCCTTCGGGCCCTGTGGCAATCGGCGGCGGCGCGATCGGAGGAGGCGCGATTGGTGGAGGTACTGTGTGCCAGCGGCCGAGCCCGGTGACGATCGCCGCGCCGAGCCCGACCGTCCACGCCACGAACTCCACGGCCAACCCGAACATCAGCAGCGCGAAGGCGAAGGGCTGCAGCGCTTCCGGCCCCACGCCGACCAGGCGGGCGGCGAGGGTCGGCGCCATGATCAGCACAAATCCGATCGCGGTCGCCAGGAAGGCATTTCCCGGCTGCCAGCCGAGTCGATCTTCAACCCACTCGCCCAGGCGGCACGCCAGTGCCGTGAAGCCAAGCACCAGCGCGAAGACGGCGACCGCAATCGCAATCGGCACCAGCAGGGCCACGAACGGCAGCCCCACAATCGTGATGGCGAGGCCAATCGACGCGGCGACCAGGAACGGCACGAAGAAGATCTCCGCCGCCAGGCCAAGCAGGCCCGCCCGCACCGGTTCTGCCACCGCGGCGCGGCCGCTGCGCGCCACCGCCGGGCGGGCGATCACCAGCATCATGGTCATCAGCACGGCCAGCAGCGACACGCGGGCAAACGTGCCGGCCAGGCTCAACCAGCGGCCGAAGTCGCCAAAATCAAACACCGGGAACCAGCCGAGCGTGCGGCGCGACCACTCGCCGAACGAGATGTAGCTGACGCTGCCGGACAGCCGGGCGCCTTCGTCCCGGGTCAAGTGCCCGCCCACCAAGACGATGTCGCCGCGCACGTCGGCGGTGGCGCTCAACCGCAAGTCGCCGCCGACCACCACGATGCCCTCGCGGACGCGGCCGTCGACCAGCATCGAGCCACCGACCACCACGGCGGCTTCGGTGACCTCTTCGTTGCGTTCGATATGGACATCCTGGCCGAGGGCCAGGCGGGTGCCCGTGAGCCGATACGTGGCGGCATCGCCGGTCTGTGCCGCGGTCGTGACCGGAGCGATCAATCCCGCCAGGACAATAGTCAGCAGCGCATGTCGCATCAAGGCTCCTCGAATGTGGAGTCCGGCTGTTGCCGGATTGGACTCCCTCGTACGGACGAGGGCAATGCGCTGTAAGTTCCGCGCCCCGACGTTGCTCGGGGCGCCCTGAGCACGGTCGAATGGCCTCGACCGCTAGAACCGCCCGAGCGGCTCCGCGACCGTCAGCTTGGCCCCGGTGGCGGCGATCACGGCCTCGAGGGTGGTGTCGCTCGCAATCTCGGTCAACCGCAACCCCTCGGGCGTGACGTCAATCACCGCCAGTTCGGTCACGATCTGGTTGACGACCTTCATTCCCGTCAACGGCAGCGAGCACTTCGGCAGAATCTTGTGGCCGCCGTCCCGCGTCGTGTGTTCCATGGCGATGACCACCCGCTTGGCGCCGGCGACCAGGTCCATGGCGCCGCCCATGCCCTTGACCATCTTGCCGGGGATCATCCAGTTGGCCAGGTTGCCCGCCTCGTCTACCTCGAGCGCGCCAAGCACGGTCAGGTCGATGTGGCCCCCTCGCACCATGGCAAACGAATCGGCGCTGCTGAAGTACGAGGTCCCCGGCAGTTCGGTGACCGTCTCCTTGCCCGCGTTGATCAAGTCGGCGTCGACCTCCGACTCCCGTGGGTACGGACCGACCCCCAGCATGCCGTTCTCCGAGTGCAGGGTGATCTCGACGCCGGCCGGGACGCAATTGGCCACCAGCGTCGGCATGCCGATGCCCAGGTTCACGTAGTCGCCGTCCTTGAGGTCGCGGGCAATGCGTTGAACGATGCGGTCGCGCTTATCCATGACTCGTGGTCCGTTTCTCGATGCGCTTCTCGTACGACGGGCCCTGCAGCAGGCGCTTCACGAAGATGCCGGGCGTGTGGATGCCATCGGGGTCGAGCGTGCCGGCCTCGACAAGCTGCTCGACTTCGGCGATGGTGTGGCGCGCGGCGGTGGCCATGACCGGATTGAAGTTGCGGGCGGTCTTGCGATACACAAGGTTGCCGGTGCGGTCGCCTTGCCACGCCTTGACGAAGGCGAAGTCGGCGGCCAGCGGCGCCTCGAGGATGTACGTGCGGCCGTTGATCTCGCGGCTTTCCTTGCCCTCGGCGATCAGCGTACCCGCCCCGGTCGGCGTGAAGAAGCCGCCAATGCCGGCGCCGGCCGCGCGCATGCGCTCCGAGAAGGTGCCCTGCGGCACCAGTTCGACCTCAATTTCCTTCTGCAGGAACTGCCGTTCGAACTCCTTGTTCTCGCCGACATAGGTCGAGATCATCTTGCGGACCTGCCGCGACTTCAGCAGCGGACCGACGCCGTAGTCGTCGATACCGGCGTTGTTGCTGATGATGGTCAGGTTCCGGGTGCCGCGCCGCAGCAGCGCCGCGATCAGGTGCTCGGGAATGCCGCACAGCCCGAAGCCGCCCATCATGATGCTGGCGCCATCGGGAATGACAGCAACCGCCTCGTCGGCGGTGGCCAATACCTTGTTCATGCTTCGATTATAGGCAGGAAGACTTCGCGCGCGCCGCCTCGTCGAAGAACGTGCGGATCGCCGCGCGGTTGTCCAACTGATCGGACAGGGCCACCAGGTCGGACGCCAGGAGCCGCAGCAGCGGCTTGATCTCGTGGCTATTCGACAGCAGCACGCTTTCCCACACGCTGGCCTCGCTGGCCGCCAGCCGGGTGGTGTCGCGCAGCCCCTGGCCGGCCCATTGAAGGTTGTCCACCCCCACGGCCCGGGCGACCGCCGACATCAACGCACTGGCCACCAGCTGCGGCAGGTGGCTCACCGCCGCCATCAGCCGGTCGTGTTCCTCGCCGCGATCACTCAAGACAATCGGCCTGGCGCCTAGCGCCTCGACGAACTTGACCGCGCGGCGGACCGCGTCGGGCGCATCGGGATTGGTGAGGAACCAGGCACGGCCATCGAACAGATCGCCACGGGCGTCGGCGGGGCCGCTGGTGGTGCCGCCGGCCATGGGGTGACCACCGACAAACTGCGACAGCCGCGCCGCCGCGGCGGCAGCCATCACCGCCCGCTTGGTGCTGCCCGTGTCGATCACCAGCGCCTGGGGATGCGTCAGGGCACCGAGGCGCGGCAGCGTCTGGATGATGGCATCGACCGGCATCGCCAGGACCACCACCAGCGAGTCGCGGATCGACTCGAGCGGTTCGCCCCGGTCCACGGTCCGGACCTCGAGCCCCGGCCAGCGGCGCGCCGCCGCCAGCGCGACCGAGGTGCCGATCAGTCCCGGTCCGATGACAGCGAGACGAGGCTGGGCGTCAGGCACCTATCTGGCCCATCCTCGCCGGGCCACGGGCTCCAGGCAGATGCTGCGGCCGATGGCCGGCGCGATAATCCGCAACTCCGCCATCAGGCGATCGAACTGCGACGGGAACATCGACTGGGCGCCGTCGCTCATGGCGTGATCGGGGTCGTTGTGCACCTCGATGATCAGGCCGTCGGCACCGGCGGCGACCGCGGCGCGGGCCATCGGCGCCACCTTGTCGCGGCGGCCCATGCCGTGGCTGGGATCCACGAAGATCGGCAGGTGCGACAGTTCCTTGATGATCGGAATGGCCGACAGATCGAGCGTGTTGCGCGTGAACGTCTCGAAGGTGCGAATGCCGCGCTCGCACAGGATCACGTCGGTGTTGCCACCGGCCAGGATGTACTCCGCCGACAGCAGCCACTCCTCCATCGTCGCGGCAATGCCGCGCTTCAGCAGAATGGGCTTGCGGGTGCGGCCGAGCTCACGGAGCAGGGTGAAGTTCTGCATGTTGCGGGCGCCGACCTGGTAGATGTCGGCGTACTTGCCAATCACCTCGATCTGGCTGGCGTCCATGACCTCGGTGACCAACTTCAGGTCGTGGGCGTTGGCGCCCGAACGCAGCAACTGCAGGCCGGCCTCGCCCATGCCCTGGAAGCTGTACGGGGACGAGCGGGGCTTGAAGGCGCCGCCGCGCAGGATCTTGGCGCCGGCCCGCTTGACCGCGGCCGCCGTGGCGTGGACCTGCTCCTCGCTCTCGGCCGAGCACGGCCCGGCAATCACGATCACCTCGTCTCCGCCGATGCGGAGATCGCCGATGGTGATGATGGTGTCGTCGGGCTTGAAGGTGCGGCTGGCCAGCTTGTACGGCTGGGTGATCCGCACCACTTCGTGCACGCCGGCCATCAGCTCGATCAGCCGCGGGTCGACCTTGCCGCCGCCGACGACGCCCAGCACGATTCGCTCGGCGCCGGTCGACCGGTGCACGTCCATGCCCATTCCGACCAGGCTGGCGATGACCGCTTCCACTTCCGGGTCACTCGCCCGTTCCTTCATTACGACAACCATGACTATTCCTTTTCCTTCTGCACTTGCGCGTCGCGTTCTGCTTCGAGGCGCTGAATCCGGCGGGCCTCGTCCATGATGCGTTCGTACAATCGCGCGATGGCATCGCCATCGAGGGGGCCGCCGAGCGATTCGTTCACCTGCCGCACGTGGGCAATCACGGCGGCTTCGCGCGCCGGCTCGTAAATGGGCCGGCCGAGTTCGTGCTTCAGCCGGCCGACCGTGTAGGCGCACCGCGCGCGGCTATCGAGCAACCGGACGATGACCTCGTCGATCTGGTCGATCTCGTCCCGCAGCGACTCGAGGTTCAACTCCGCAGCCATCGGACGTACCGCTCCACTTCGTCCAGCAGGCCCGGCGCCTGGCCGTGTTCGGCAATCACCTTGACCAACGCGCTTCCCACCACCGCCGCGTCGGCCCACTGGCCGACCGCCTTGACGTGCTCGGGACGCGACAACCCGAACCCCAGGGCCAGCGGCATGGCCGTTTCGGCCTTGACCCGCTCCGCGAGTTCGCGGGCCGAATCGTCTACGGTATCGCGGACGCCGGTGACACCGAGCCGGGAAATGCCATACAAGAACCCGCTGCCCAGCTCCGCCGCCTTGCGGATGCGCTCGACCGTGGTCGTCGGACTCAGCAGGAAAATTGTATCAATCCCCGCCCCTGCAAAGGCGGTCCGGAACGCATCGCCTTCCTCGGGCGGCATATCGAGCGTCAGCACGCCGTCCACCCCAGCGCTCCGGGCCTCCTGGACGAACCGCTCCAGGCCCATCCGTAATATCGGGTTGGCGTAGCTGAAGATGACGACCGGCGCCGCGATCTCCTGCCGGACCGAGGCCAGCATGTCGAGGACCCCGGGCAGGTTCGCTCCAGCCGCCAGTGCGCGCTCGGTCGCGCGCTGGATGACCGGTCCATCGGCCAGGGGATCGGAGAACGGCACGCCCAGCTCGATGACGTCGGCGCCGGCCTTGTCGAGGCGCCTGATGATGCCGGCCGAGCGCTGCAGGTCGGGGTCGCCCGCCGTGATGTACGTGACCAGTCCGGTCTCGCCCTTCGCGCGCAGCGCCGCGAAGCGCTCGCTAATTCGCGACATCGCCGGCCTCCTTCAGAATCTGCTCCACGCTCTGCACGTCCTTGTCACCCCGTCCCGAGAGATTGACCACCAGCACGGCGTCCGGGCCAAAGGCCTTGCCGTGCTTGAGCACATAGGCGATGGCATGCGCCGACTCGAGCGCGGGGATGATCCCCTCGAGCCGGGCCAACGCCTGGAAGGCGGCCAGCGCCTCGGCATCGGACGCATAGTCGTACTCGGCGCGACCGGTCTCCTGCAGGAAGGCATGCTCGGGTCCGACCGCCGCGTAGTCGAGACCGGCCGACACCGAATGCGTTGCCTCGATGTTGCCGTGTTCGTCCTGCAGCACATAGGTGCGCGTGCCCTGCAGCACGCCGGCCGCACCGCCCGCAAACCGCGCCGCGTGACGGCCCGAGCGAATGGCTTCCCCGCCGGCCTCGACACCAATCAATCGCACGCCGGCATCGTTGATGAACGCATCGAAAATGCCAATGGCGTTGCTACCGCCGCCGACACAGGCAATCACCGCGTCTGGCAGCCGCCCGGCCTGCGCCAGGCACTGCGCGCGCGCTTCCCTGCCGATGACCGATTGGAATTCCCGGACCATCAGCGGATACGGGTGGGGGCCAAGCGCCGAGCCCAGCAAGTAGTGCGTGTCGTCGGGCCGCGCCACCCAATCGCGCATGGCTTCGTTGATCGCATCCTTCAGCGTGCAACTGCCCGAGTCGACGCCCGACACGGTCGCCCCCAGCAGGCGCATGCGAAACACATTCAGGGCCTGGCGCCGCATGTCCTCGGTGCCCATGTAGACCACGCAATCGAGCCCGAGCAGTGCGCACGCCGTGGCACTGGCCACGCCGTGCTGCCCGGCGCCGGTCTCGGCGACGATGCGCGTCTTGCCCATGCGCTTGGCGAGCAAGGCCTGGCCCAGCGCGTTGTTGATCTTGTGGGCGCCCGTGTGGGTCAGGTCTTCGCGCTTCAGGAAAATCCGCGGGCCGCCACACGCGTCGCTCAGCCGCCGCGCGTCCCACAACGGCGTCTCGCGACCGACGTAGTGCTCGAGCAGCCGTTGCAGTTCTTCGGCGAATGCCGGCTCGCTGCGGGCCTCGAGGTAGGCCTTCTCGAGGGCTTCGATCGGCGCAACCAGCGTCTCGGGCACGAATCGCCCGCCGAACGCTCCGTAGTAACCGCGCGCGTCGGGATCGCGCCGTCCAAACCAAGAAGAAGGAGCCAAGGGTGCTTGGGGTGCCAAGGGTGCCATAGAGTTAGGTGCCTGTGTTTCTGACTGCATCAATGAATGCGCGAAGTTTCTGAGGGTCCTTAATGCCTGGCGCAGCTTCCACGCCAGACGCCACGTCCACCGCATAGGGCCGCACGGCGCGAATGGCGTCGCCGACATTGGCCGGTGTCAAACCGCCCGCCAGCACGATCCGGCGCGCCGCGGCGATGGCCCGTGCGCGCGTCCAGTCCACGGTCTTGCCGGTGCCGCCGTGCTGCACGGGGTCATACGCGTCGAGCAGCACGGTGTCGTCAGCCACCGCCGGCTCGATGGCCGCCTCGCCCGACGCGCTGAGATGCACGGCTCGTAAGACCGGCAGCGCGTGGCGTCCGTTGGACCCCACCGGCAGGCGGCCGTGAATCTGCGCCAGCCGTACGCCGGCGTCGGCCGCGCAGACGAGGTCATCGGTCGACGGGTCGACGAAGACCGCTACTGGAGTCACGAAAGGCGGCAAGCGCCGGACGATCGCTCGCACTGCATCGATCGTCGTGTGACGCGGACTGGACGGCCACAACACGAACCCGAGCGCATCGGCGCCGCACTCCACCGCGGCATCGGCATCCTCGTGGCGCGTGATCCCGCAGATCTTCACGGCCGTCACGACCCAGACTCCGCAGCCAGTGAATCGAGCAGGTCCGATAGCGCCGCGCCGGGGTCGGCGTCGACCATGAACCGCTCGCCCATCAGGAATGCTTGATAGCCAAGTGCTCGCATGGCCATCAGGTCATCCCTGGTCTTCAGGCCGCTTTCGCTGACGCCGATCACGCCCGACGGGATGCGTTTCGCGATGGCGTGCGAGGCGTGCAGATCCACTTGCAGGGTGCGCAGGTTGCGATTGTTGACGCCGATGATGGCCGCGCCGGCCGCGACCGCCCGCTCGCATTCCTCGACACTGTGGACCTCCACGAGCGCAGCGAGCCCAAGGTCGCGGGCAACATCCGCCAGGCCGCGCAACTCGCGATCGGTCAAGGCCGCGACGATCAGCAGGATGGCGTCGGCCCCCGCAGCCCGCGCCTCGAGCAGCTGATACTCGTGGACCATGAAGTCCTTGCGCAGCAGCGGCGTCTTCACCGCCGCGCGAATCTCGACCAGGTGCTGCAGTGATCCGTCGAAGAACCCGGGTTCGGTCAGCACCGAAATGGCGGCGGCACCGGCGCGCTCGTAGGCCGAGGCGATGGCCACCGGGTCGTACGCCGAGCGGACCACGCCGCGCGACGGAGAACGTCGCTTGCATTCGGCAATGATGTTGACCTCGCCATCGCGGCCGAGGCGCGAGGCGAATGCTGTCCCGTTCGGGGTGACGGCCATCGCTCGTCGCTCGACCTCGGCGCGGGGCTCGCGCGCCATGGCGGCGGCCACACGGGTCCGGGTGGCCGCGATAATGGCCTCGAGCAGATCGGGAGTCGAATCGATCACGCCCCCGCTCCATTCGAGACGCGAATCAGGTGCTCGAGCACGCGGTTCGCGGCCTGAGTGTCGATGGCCTCCGCGGCCCGCGTCACTCCGGCGCGCACCGTCTCGGCCTGGCCGGCAATGAACAGCGCCGCGCCCGTGTTGAGCAGCACGACATCGCGCGGCGCGCCGGTGTCGCCGGCCAGGACGGCGCGCACGATCGCCGCGTTGGTGGCCGCATCGCCGCCCTTCAGCGACTCGGGCGTGGCCTTGGCCAGGCCGAAGTCCGCCGGATGCACATAGAACGTCTGCACCGCGTTGTTCCGGCACTCCGACACCTTCGTGTAGCCGGTGGTCGAGAGCTCGTCGAGGCCGTCGGCCCCATGCACCACCCAGGCGCGTTCGGAACCGAGCAGCGCGAGCGACCGGGCGATCAGCTCGGTCAGATCCGGTCGTGGCACGCCGACAATCTGTCGGGTCGGCCGGGCCGGATTCGTCAGCGGCCCCAACAGGTTGAACGCCGTGCGCACTCCAAGATCCTTGCGGGCCTGGGCCGCATGTTTCATCGCCGGATGAAAGGTCGGCGCGAAGAAGAACGCGATGCCCACCTCGGCCAGGCACTTCGCGGCGACGTCAGGCGTTGCCTGGACGTTGACACCGAGCGCCTCGAGCACGTCGGCGCTGCCGCACTGGCTCGACACCGAGCGGTTGCCATGCTTGGCCACCCGCGTCCCGCACGCCGCCATGACGATGGCCGAGGCCGTCGAGATGTTGAAACTGCCTGACCGGTCGCCGCCGGTGCCGCACGTGTCGAACACCGGACCGGGCTGCGCCGGGACGGCCACGGCATTGGCGCGCATCGTTTGGGCGAGTCCCACCAGCTCACTCGGGCGCTCGCCCTTCATGGCCAGGCCCACGAGCAGCCCGGCAATCTGCGCCGGTGCCGCTTCGCCGCGCATGATGGCCGCCATGGCCCCGGCGGCCTCGTCTGTCGTGAGGTCTTCCTGGCGGCGCAGTTTCTCGATCAGGGCTGGGAACATGGCTACATCTCGAGAAAGTTGCGGAGAATCCGCCGGCCTTCGTTGGTCAACACCGACTCGGGGTGAAACTGCACGCCGTGAATCGGCAGCGTGCGGTGCCGCACGCCCATCACGATGTCGTCCTCTTTCGTCCGCGCGGTGACTTCGAGCTCGGCCGGCATGGTCGCCTCGGCCACCACCAGCGAGTGATACCGTCCCGCCTGGAACGACGTGGATATGCCGGCGAACACGCCTTGGCCGTTGTGCTCGACCGTGGACGTCTTGCCGTGAATGGGCTGGGGCGCGCGGACCACCTCGCCGCCAAACGCCAGGCCAATCGCCTGGTGGCCCAGGCACACGCCCAGCAACGGCATGCGCGGGCCGAACTCCTTGATCACGTCCAGCGAGACCCCAGCCTGTTCGGGACGCCCGGGGCCGGGCGAGATCACCACCCGCGAATGCCCAAGCGCCCGCAGCGCGTCGAGCGGCACCTCGTCGTTGCGGCGCACCACGATGCGCGCGCCGAGCTCGCCCAGGTACTGGACCAGGTTGTAGGTAAACGAATCGTAGTTGTCGATGACCAGGACCATTGGGTGCCTACAGTCCTGTCTGCGCCAGTTCCAGCGCCCGCAACATCGCGCGCGCCTTGTCCTTGGTCTCCTCGTACTCCGCGGTCGGATTCGAGTCGGCGACGATGCCGGCGCCGGCCTGGATGTAGGCCTTGCCGCCCTCCATCAGGATCGAGCGGATGGCGATGCAGAAGTCGAGGTTGCCGGCAAAGTCGAGATAGCCGACGGCCCCCGCGTACAACCCGCGACGCGTCGGCTCCAGCTCGTTGATGATCTGCATGGCGCGCACCTTCGGCGCCCCCGACACCGTGCCGGCCGGGAAGCACGACACGAGCGCATCGAGCCGGTCGCGGCCTTCGGCCAACTGCCCTTCGACCACCGAGACCAGGTGCATCACGTGTGAGTAGCGCTCGAGCGCCATGAACTTCGAGACCCGGACCGTGCCGTAGTCACACACCCGGCCAATGTCGTTGCGCCCCAGGTCGACCAGCATCACGTGCTCGGCCTTCTCCTTCTCGCTGCGCTTCAACTCCTCGGCCATCCGGACATCCTCGTCATCGGTCTTGCCGCGTGGCCGGGTGCCGGCAATCGGATGCGTCACGGCGTGGCGGCCTTCGACCCGTACGAGCATCTCCGGCGATGAACCGACGATCGAGCGATCGCCCATGCGGATGAAGAACATGTACGGCGACGGGTTGACGTGGCGCAGCGCGCGGTAGACGGTAAACGCGTCGACGCCGACCTCGGCCTCGAACCGCTGCGAGAGCACGACCTGGTAGATGTCGCCGGCGGCAATGTATTCCTTGGCCTTCCGGACGATCGATTCGTAGGCCTCCTGCGAGAAATTCGAGACCAGCTTCAACGCGTCGCCGCCCGACGTGCGCTTCAGCGACAGCGCGCGATCCAGCTCGCCCTCGAGGAACTCGATCTTGGCGCAGGCGAACTGATACAGCGACTTCAGGTCCTCGTCGCCCGAGATGCGCGCGTTGGCGATCAGCAGGATGCGGTGCTGCACGTGGTCAAAGGCCAGCACCGTGTCGAACAGCATGAACCCCGCATCATCTTTCGCGCCCTGCGCTACGGCCGGCCCCTCGGGGGTGGCGTCGGTACGAGCCGTGGACGGTTCGAACCAGGCCGCGGTGTCGTACCCCAGGTAGCCGACGGCGCCGCCGGTGAAGCGCGGCAACCCGGGCACGAACGGCGACTGGAAGCTGTTCATCAGGTCGCGCAGCGTGTCGACGAACGGCAGTTCGCCGTTGCTGGTCACGCCGGCCTTCTCGATCACGGTCTCGCCGTTGCGGCCCCGCAGGATCAGGAAGGGATCCTTGCCGAGGAACGAGTAGCGCCCGACGTGCTCGCCGCCCTCGACGCTTTCGAGCAGGAACGCGTAGTCGGAATGTTCCGCGATCTTCAGGAACGCCGAGACCGGCGTCAGCAGATCGGCCACCAGTTCCTTGCACACCGGGACAAACGTGGCCCGCTTCGCCAGGTCCACGAACTCTTCGAACGTCGTCTGCTTCATCGTTTCTCCAATACGCCAAGCCGAGCCTCCGCCGCGTCGCGCATGACGCGATCGGCGGGACGCTGGCCGGTCCACCATTCAAACTGCGCGTGTGCTTGCGCCACCAGCATGTCGAGGCCGCCAAGCGTCCGGCATCCGGCATGCGCGGCCTCCCGCAGCAACTGCGTGAGGGGCGGGTTGTAGATCAGGTCGTAGACCACGCGGCCATCCAGCGGATGGCCCGCCGGGAGGGGCGATTCATCGACATGCGGCGCGGTGCCGACCGGCGTGGCATTGACCAGCAGGTCCCAGGTCCCTGCGGCCGGGGGCCACTCGCCGATCGAAGCCCCGGTGAGGGCTGCGATCGAGCGCGCCTGTTCGGGGCGGCGGGCACTCAGGGTTACGTGGGCGCCCGCAGAGGCGAGTGCCACCGACACCGACCGGGCGGCGCCACCGGCCCCGAGCACCGTCGCCCGTTGCCCGTTCATCTGCATCGCCGATTCCAGCGGTGCGAGAAAGCCCGCGACATCGGTGTTGCGCCCGAGCCACTTCGTCCCCACGCGGCGCAGCGTGTTCACCGACTGGATGCGGCGGCTGACCGCATCGCATTCGTCGGCACGCTCGAACGCCTGCACCTTGAACGGCGCGGTGACGCTGACGCCGGCGAGGCCGAGTGCCTCGGCAAAGACGCTGAAGTCGTCGAAATCCGCGGCCGCCAGCGGCAGGTACACGGCGTCAAGATGCGCGGCGCCGAACGCTGCGTTGTGCATGGACGGCGACATCGAGTGCGCCACCGGCTTGCCGACGACGCCGTAAACGGCCGTCTGCGGTCCGACCTGCCGGAACCGGAACTCGCTGTGCATGCGTTGCAGATCGACCTGCCCCGGCGCGACGTTGTCGCCCGCGTAGGTCCAGCACGACCCGAACCAGCTGGCGAGGACGCGCGTGGCGACTCCCGCGTCACCCATACCAATCAGGGCCATCGGCACGTCGGTGCCCTGGCCAATGGCCCGCAGGGCGAGACAGTCGGCCAGCCGATGAGGAGTGATGGCCAGCTTGACGACCTCGGCGCCGCTGGACAGCATGGCCTGGGCCTTGCCGGCCAGGTCGGCGGGCGTTCCCTGGAAATCGTGGTGCGACAGGATGATTCGGCGGCCGCCGGTCTCCGCGATCAGGCCGGCGCAACTGCCGTTCCACTCGACGTCCACGAACTCGGCACCAAGCGCGAGTGCCTCGGCAAGGATGCGCCGGCGTTCTTCCTCGCTGCCCTGGAACAGGCCGCCCTCGGACGTGGGCCGGCAGGTCACGATGACGGGCTTCTGCCGGCCGGCCAGGGCCGCGGCCACGCTGGGGTCGCGAACGGAATCGAGGCGAAGCTCAACCAGGTCGGCATCGCCCACCTGGTCGCGGCGCGTACGCAGCTCGGCCATGGTGTCGGCCGTCACGGTCGCGCAGAGCTTCGCAGCTTTCATTTCAATCTCACCAAATAAAAAAGCGCCTCTTCCCGTCTGGGGCTAGGAGGCGCTTCGGTCGAGCGTTGTGTGGACGCGTCGTGGTTAAACGGACCGGTAAGCCTCTCCAGCGGGGCACCAATACCACCACGTGCCCACACCGCTCCCGATCTGGCCAAAAGACCGATGCTGGGCGGCGGTGGACAAGGCTCGCGAACGCATGTGAACGTCGAAAGGCTAACAGACCGTAAGCACTGGCGTCAAACAATCGGCTCGAACGGGGGCCGCGACACCCGGTTCGGTGCTTGCTTCGCCCCGGGGAACACCGTATAACCAGTGTAAGTCAGCCTGAATCCGGCACTTAAATGAATTCACGAATTTTCGCGCTCGTTGCTCTCGCCCTGGGTGTGCTGGTGGCTTCGCCACGGGCTCAGCTGGCCACCATGCCGCTCGAAGACGTTCGGCCCGGCATGGTCGGCACCGGCCGCACGGTGTTTTCGGGCACCACTCTCGAGGACTTCCAGGTCCACGTGCTGGGCGTACTGCGCAATGTCCTGGCCCCCAAGCGCAACCTGATTCTGGCCAGGCTCGAAGGCGGGCCCCTGGCAAAGACCGGTGTGATTGCCGGCATGAGCGGCAGCCCCGTCTACATTGATGGCCGGCTGGTCGGCGCCGTCTCCTACTCGCTTGGCCAGTTCTCGACCGAGCCGATCGCCGGGATCACGCCTATCGCCGAAATGGTCGATGCCACCATGATGCCGGCCGCGGCGCGCAGCTCGCGGCCCGTCTCGATCACGTGGCCGGCGACGCCCCAGCAACTGATGCAGATCTGGGCGCAGGACCTGGGCCGGGCGCGTGCCTTCGTTGACGATCCGTCCCAGGCCCTCGTCTTGTCAGGCATCTCGGGCGACCTGGGCCGCATGAGCTCGATGCTGCGGCCGATCGCCGTGCCGATGATCGCCGCCGGGTTCGACGCCTCGGTGATCGAACCCATGGGGCCGGCCTTCGCGGCCGCGGGGTTTGTGCCGATGTCGGGTGCGTCCCAGTCGCCTTCCGGAGAGGTCCGGCTAAAGCCGGACACCACATTGGCACCGGGGCCGGACGCCACATCGGCTCCCAAGCCGGGCGCCACATCCAGCAACGATCGCAAGCTTGCACCCGGCGACGCCGTCGGCGTCGCTCTGCTGACCGGCGATTTCGAGCTGGGCGCGACCGGCACGGTGACCCATGTGGACGGCGACCGGGTGTATGCGTTCGGCCACCCGATGTACAACCTCGGCCCCACAGAGTTTCCGATGACGAAAGCCGAGGTGCAGGTGGTGCTGCCCAGCCTGATGGCCTCGAGCAAGCTCGCCAGTTTCGGCGAGGTGGTCGGCACGGTCCAGCAAGATCGCGCCACTGCGATCGCCGGCCGGCTGGGCCCGGGGCCGTCGCTGATCCCGATCAAGATCACGCTCAACTCCGATCGCGGACCGTCGCGGTCGTTCTCGTTCGGGGTCGTGCGCGACTTCACCTTCACGCCGCTGCTCGCCTACCTCTCGGTGGCGAACGTGCTGACCTCGTACGAGCGGGGTGCGGGTCCCGCCTCATTTGCCATTCGCGGCACCGCGTCCATTCGCTCGCAGGGAGACATCGCCTTCGAGGACATGTTCTCGGGCGACCAGCCCGCCGGCGGCGCCGCGGCCTACATCGCCGGGCCGCTGACGGCGTTACTCAAGAACTCGGCCGAGTCCGTCGACGTGGACCGCATTGACCTGGTGATTGACGCCAGCGAACAGCAGCGCAGCGCGCGCATCGAGCGCGTCTGGCTCGACACCACGCGCCCGCGCGCCGGACGCGATGCCATCGTCAACGTCGCCATGCGCAACGCCCGCGGCGAAGAGATCGTGCGCCAGGTGCCGATCCAGCTGCCGGCCAATGCCACCGGCTCGCTGCAACTGGTGGTGGCCGATGCCGCGCGCACCACCGCCGACGATCGCCGCGACAGCCGCGGCGCCGACATGCAGCGCGTCTCGCAGATGATTCGCTCCTTCAACCGCGCCCGCAAGAACAACCGGCTCTATGTGCGGCTGACCTCTCCCGACTCCGGCGCCGTCGTCAACGGCGAGCCCATGGCGGCGTTGCCGCCGTCGGTGCTGTCGGTGCTCGAAGCCGACCGCAACAGCGGCACGGTCGGCGCCCTGCGAACCTCGACCCGCGGCGAGTGGGAACTGCCCCTCGATTTCGCGGTGACCGGTTCGCGCCAGTTGACCCTCAACCTCGACCAACCTTAAATGAGCCTTCGATCACTGTTTGGCGCGGGCCTGGCCGCTGGGCTGCTCGCTGTGACTACGCTGTCGGCTGCCCCTGGTTTCTGGCAGGCGGCGACCCAGGCCGACTTCCTCCGCGGCGACGTCGACCAGCTGTCGGTCGACGAACACGGGCGCTTGACGCTCGGCCCTGAACTGACGCGGGTGCACGACGCCGGGGTGCCGTTCGTCTGGACCATGTTGCCCGGGGCTGATGGCGCGCTGTTTCTCGGCACCGGCAACGACGGCAAGGTGATCAAGGTCGAGCGCAATGGCCAGGGCTCGGTGTTCTTCGACAGCACCGAGATGGAGGTGCATGCGCTGGCGGCCGCACCATCAGGCGGCCTCTATGTGGCCACCTCCCCCGAGGGCCGCATCTACAAGGTCGATGCGAAGGGCCAGGCAGTGACCTTCTTCGATCCCGACGAGAAGTACATCTGGTCGCTGGCCGTGGACCGCCAGGGCACCGTCTTTGCCGGCACCGGCGACAAGGGCACCGTCTACCGCATCTCCGCCGATGGCAAGGGCGAAAAGTTCTTCGCCACGAAGGCGACCCACGCGGTGGCGCTCGCATTCGATGCGGCCAACCAGCTGCTGGTCGGCACCGGCGCCCCCGGCCGCGTGTTCCGCGTTGACGCCGCCGGCAAGGGCTTCCTGCTGCTCGACACCACCTTCCAGGAGATCCATGCGCTGCGCGTCGGCCCGAAAGGGTTGATCTACGCCGCGGCCCAGAGCAGCCGGGGACAGGGCGGCGCCGACACCCCGGCAGAGCCCATCGTCACGCCGTCGGTAACACCGTCCATTCCCAACGTCTCGACTGAGATCACCTCGATCGCCGTGATCGGCTCGCCCGACTCGGGCGGATCGGGCGGCGGGGCGCCAGATCGCCGCAGCTCGACCGGCGCGGTCTTCCGCATCCAGCCCGATGGCCTGTGGGATCAGATCTGGTCACCGGCCGAGGACGCGCCCTATGACCTCCTCGTCGAACCCGACGGCGCGCTGCTCGTGGCCACCGGCGGCAAGGGCAAGCTCTATCGGCTGACGGGCGAGCCGGTCCGTGCCGTGCTGGTGACCCGCGTGCCCGCGCAGCAGGCCACGCAGCTGATTCGCACGGACGACCGGACCCTGGTCGCCACCTCGAACCCCGGCGTGGTGATGGCGTTGTCCACTGCGCGGGCCACGCGCGGCACGTTTGAGTCCGAGGTCAAGGACGCGCGCCTGGTGTCGACCTGGGGCGTGGTGACGTGGCGCGCCGAGACGCCCGCCGGCGCCAAGGTCGAAGTCTTCACGCGGTCCGGGAACACGCGCACGCCAGATGAGGCCTGGAGCGATTGGGCGGGCCCGTATGCCAACGCCGAGGGCTCCCCCATCACCAGCCCCAAGGCCCGCTACCTGCAGTGGCGCGCGGTGCTGACCGGCGGCAACCCCGTGCTGACGTCGATGACGGCGGCCTATCTCCCCAGGAACGTCCGGCCGCAGGTCGCCTCGATCACCGTGCATCCGCCTGGGGTCGTGTTCCAGAAGCCGTTCTCGAGCGGCGAGACCGAGATCGCCGGCCTCGAAGACGAAGTGAGCGAACGCCGCAATGCCGCGGCGGCGCCGACCGGGGGCGGCGGTCCGGCGCTCGGGCGCCGCATCTACCAGAAGGGCCTGCAGACGTTTGTCTGGAAGGCTGACGATGAGAACGGCGACGACCTGATTTACGACGTGTTCTACCGCCGCGAAGGTGAACTGACCTGGCGGCTGTTGAAGAACGAACTGCGCGAGACCCTGCTGGTCTGGGACACGTCGTCTGTGCCGAATGGCACGTACGTGCTGAAGGTCGCCGCGTCCGATACGCGCGCGAATCCACCGGATGCCGCGCTGGTCGGTGAGTTGGAGAGCAGCAGCTTTGAGATCGACAACGTGGCACCCTCGGTCCAACCTGGCGCGGTGCGCCGCGATGGCACGCGTTTCGTGGTGCCCGCCGAGATTCGTGATGCCGACTCGGTGATTACGCGGGTCGAGTACTCGGTCGACGCGCAGCGCTGGCAGCCGGCGTTTCCGCGCGACGGCATTCTGGATGCGCGGCACGAGACATTCGAAATCCGCCTGGAGGCCGATGCGGCGGGCCGCACCCTGGTGATCCGGGCGACCGATGCGTTGGGGAACGTCGGCACCGGACAGGTCCTCGTTCGCGTGCCCTGAGCGAGTGGCGCCCGTGTGTCAGGCGGTCGTCGCGAGTCGAAGGGCTTGCCCTGAGCGTGGGGCGATTGCGCGTAGCGCGATCGCGCGAGTCGAAGGGTTAGAAGCCGGCGTCGGCCAGCGCGACGGCCGGCGATATCGGCGCGTGCGCTTCGGACGCCTCGGGGGCGATCGGCTTCATCATCGGCGCGGTCTGCGGCTTGGGCTCGATGGCCGCGTCGACTGGAACCGGCATGGGGCCAAGTGGCTGCGGACCGTTGCGCCACCGCAGCGCCTGCCGCAGCACGGCTACCCCATCGTCGTGGCGGCCCTTGACGGTGGTGTTGGCGACCAGCCACACCATGCTCACCGCGACCGCATCGCCGGTGCGAGCCTGCGCCGGCGCGAACTGCACGCGGTAGGCCTCGTTCAACATGGCGTTGACCACCGCACGCTTGCCGTGCGGCTGCGCGTTGTTGATTACTTCAATGCCCTGCACCCGGCCCTCGCGGGAGACCACGGCCGACAGTGCGTACTCGGCGTCTTCCTCGGTCATCTCGATGGCCGGATCGGTGACGGCGCGCGGCGCCATCATGTCGTAATTCAGGCGCACCGGGTTCGCGTTCGAGCCCGGGTTCGCGAGCAGCGAGATCACCCCGGCCAGCGAATCGGGCCGTTCCTGGTTGGCCGCGTGCAACACGCTGGCCGACCCCACCACGCACATCAGCGTGGCGACGGTCGCGCCGATTCCGGCCCACACCAGGTGCATATCCTGGAACAACGCCTTCACCTGCTCCCGCACCGAGAACTGGGCCTCGACGCCCAGCTGCTCGACCACCTGCGCGCTCAGCCGCAACGGTTCGACCGCGGCATGATCGCTGACCTCTGAGGCCATCACGCGCAACGTCGAGCCGAGCGCCGTCAGCTCTTCGGCTTCGAGGCTGCACGACACGCATTCGGTGAGATGGTTCTGGATGGCGAGGCGCTCGGCAAACGGCACTTCGCCGTCGTAGAACGCCTCGAGCCGACTGCGCACGTCGGCGCACGAATGTTCGTGCATCATACGCGCACCCCATGCAGTTGTTGACGGAGGGTCTGGCGCGCCCGCGTCAGACGAGACTTGACCGTGCCGATGGCCACGCCCAACGAAAAGGCGATGTCGTCGTAGCTCAGCCCGTCGATCTCGCGCAAGACGATCACGGTGCGCTGGTCGAAGGGCAGCGCATCGAGCGCGGTCCAGAGCTTCTCGGCCAGTTCCTTGCGCGCGTAGGCGCGATCAGGTGAGGTGTGTTCCCCGGGCTGGCGCAGGTCGCCGTGCGCGGCCATGTGCTGATCCAGCGACACCTGGTCGGACTGATGACGGCGCCGCCACCATCGCTGGCGGTTCCGGGCCTGGTTGATGACAATGCGGTAAATCCAGGTCTTCAGGGCCGACTGGCCGCGGAAATTGCCAATCGTGCGGAAGACGCTGAAGAAGACTTCCTGGGACAGGTCCAGGGCCTCGTCGCGGTCGCCGAGCAGGTGCAGGGCCAGTTGATAGACCATGCGCTCGTGTCCGGACACCAACTCTGCGCAGGCAGCCTGCTCTCCCGCGGCGCAACGCTCGATGAGCGCTGCCTCGTGGTTGCCGACTTCAGCCCAACCGAGTGCACCGGCGTCTTTCATGACGGATTCGGCGACAATTCGAAAGCCCATAGTCAGTGTATCAAGCTTAGAACCCGCCACGCTCCGAAAGTTCCCTTGGTTTTGCTACCATCCCTTCGTGCGGCGAACCCTGGTAGCGGTCGTCTTCGTGGCCGTGGCCGGCGTGGCGGGTGCCCTCGCCTACTCGGCCCTGGCCAACGAACGCGAGTTCGAGCGCCTGATTGCCGCCGGTGACCAGGCCGTCGCCGCCGACCGGCGGTTCGAGGCGATCGAGGCGTTTTCGGGCGCCGTAGCCCTCAAGCCCGACTCCATGCTGGCGCACCTCAAGCGTGGCGCGTCCTACCTCAGCCAGGGGGAACTTGACGCGGCGCTTCGAGACCTGCGTGAAGCGGTCGACCTTGACCCGAGCGCCCTGCTGGCCATCGAACTGCTGGGCGACGTCAACGCGAGCCTCAACCGGGCCGAGCGCGCCACCGAGCGCTACGAGGCCTACCTCGCGCTGGACGAACGCGTCGCGCGGGTCCATTACAAACTGGGGCTGTCGCGCTATCGGGCCGGCCGCACGGCGGCCGCGGCCACCGCGCTGCAGCAGGCGCTCAAACTCGATCCCGCCATGGGCGACGCGCACTACGTGTTGGGCCTGGTCTGGCGCGACGAGAACAACCTGCCGGCCGCGCGGCGGGCGCTCGAAGAAGCGGCGCGCCGATCGCCGGCCAGCCAGACCGCGCCGCGCGAAGCGCTGGCCGAGGTGTGGGCCCTCGAGGGCGAGCATGGCAAGGCGATCAACGAACTCGAGGCCCTGGCCGCGCTCGATCCGCGCGCCGATCGCCTGGTGGCGGTCGGCCTGGCGCAGGCTCGGGCCGGCCGTGAAGACGCGGCCGTGCTGACACTGGGGCGGGCGGTGGACCGGTTTCCCGACGCGCCGCAGGCCTATGCCGCCCTCGGTCACGTCTGGCTCACCAGCGCGCAGCGCCGTGGCGACCGGGTCGCGCTGAACAAGGCCCTGGAGGCGCTACAGCAAGCCGCCAGCCGCTCCGACGCCAGCAGCGATACCTTTGCCGAGTTGGGGCGCGCCTGGTCGCTGGCCGGCGACATGCAGGCGGCGGAGCGCGCCCTGCGCCAAGCCGTGGCGCGCGTGCCGGTACCGCCCGACGCCTATCGGCAGCTGGCTGACGTGACCGCCCGGGACGGGCGGCTCCAGGATTCCCGCGATGCCCTGCTGAGGTACGCGACGCTCGTCGGCGACGACCGGCCACTCGCCGACGTCAGCATCCGCATTGCCGACCTGTCGATGCAACTGGGCGAGCCGGCGCTGGCGGTGCGCTGGTTCGACCGCGCGATCGGCGAGTCAGGGCCCAACGCGGCGCTCCAGGCACGACTCGCGGACGCCGCGTGGAAGGGTGGCGACCTCGTGCGCGCGCATCAAGTGGTGGACGAGGGCCTGGCCGCAGAGCCCGGCAACCGGCCCCTGCTTCAGCTGAAGAGACGGCTGCCGGCACCGTAGCGGCGCCTTGGGGTCAGACCCCTCAGTGTTTCCCCTTCGGGGTCAGACCCCTTTTTTGGGGTCGATCGCGTCGCGGAGGCCGTCCCCAAGGAAATTGAAGCCGAGCACGACCACGGCCAGGAACAAGCCAGGGAAAATCGTCAGGTGTGGTGCATCCAGCAAGTGCACTCGCCCGCCGTTGATCATGGTGCCCCAGCTGGGCGTCGGCGGCTGCACGCCAAGTCCGAGAAAGCTCAGGGCGGCCTCCGAAAGCATGGCGCCGGCCATACCCAGCGTCGCTTGCACCAGCACTGGCGGCAGTGCCGTTGGCACCACGTGCCTCGCCAGCACGCGAATGGTGCCGGCCCCCAGGGCTCGCGCCGCCACCACGTACTCGAACTCCCGGGCCCGCAGCACCTGGCCGCGAGCCAGCCGCGCGTAGCCAACCCACCCAATTACCGCGAGCGCGATCACCACGTTGGTCAGGCTGGGCCCGAGCACCGCGACCAGCGCGATGGCCAGCAGCATGCCTGGAAATGCCATCAGCACATCCATCACGCGGCCAATCACCTGGTCGATGCGACCACCGTAGTACCCGGACACCGCGCCCACCACCAGACCGACCACGGACGACACGCCGACGACCACGATGCCGACCAGCAGCGACACACGCGCGCCGAGCAACACTCGCGCGAGGATGTCGCGACCCAGTTCATCGAGACCGAACCAGTGCTGCCACGTCGGCCCTTGCAGGCGGTTGGGCAGGTCTTGCACGCTCGGGTCCCAGGGCAGGATCCACGGCGCCAGCAGCGCCGACACCACCACGAGCCCGACGATGGCGAGGCCGAGCCGCATCATTCGAGTCGAATCCTCGGATCGAGCACGCCGTACATCACGTCGGTGACCAGGTTCACCGTGACGTAGGTGACGGCAATCAGCAGGATGCACCCCTGCACCATCGGGTAGTCGCGGAAGCCGATCGACTGAATCAGCAACCGGCCGATGCCAGGCCACGCGAATATCGTTTCGGTGATCACCGCGCCGGTCAGCACGGCACCGAACTGCAACGCGACGATCGTCACCAGCGGGATCAGGCTGTTGCGCAGCGCGTGCCCCAGGACGGCGGCCGTTGGCGACGCGCCCCGTGCCCGGGCGGCCCGCACGTAGAGCTCACCCAGTTCTTCGAGCAGACTCGCGCGGGTCATGCGAGCCAGGATGGCCGACAGCGCCAGCCCCAGCGACACCGCCGGCAGGACCAGGTGCGCCGCCGTGCCGCGACCCGACACCGGCAGCCAGCCCAATTCCACGGCAAACACGATCGCGAGCAGCGGTCCGAGCCAGAAGTTCGGGATCGAGATGCCCGCGAGCGAGAACGTCATGGCCGCATGATCCGCGAAGGTGTTCCGTCGGACGGCCGCCACGATGCCCAGTGGGATGGCCAGCAGGATCGCGACGCTCATGGCGGCCAGCGCGAGTTCGGCGGTGGCCGGCACCCGTTCGGCGATCATCTGCGTCACGGGCTGGCCGGTCCGGAACGAGGTGCCCAGGTCGCCGGTGACGGCGCTCTGCAGGAACGACGCGTACTGCGCCGGCAGCGGCCGATCCAGGCCGAGGTTGGTGCGCAGCTCGGCGACGTCCTGCGGCGAAGCGCCATCGCCCAGCATGGCCTGGGCCGGATCGCCGGGCACCAGGTGAATCAGCGAGAACACCAGCGTCGCCACCCCGAGCAGGACCGGGATCGTCAGCAGCACGCGCCGGATCAGAAAACGAACCACGCGCTCATTCTAATGCGGCCACGCGCGCCGTCCGGTCGGCGGCCGGCAGATCCAGCCGCGCCATCAGTTTGGTGAGGCCCTGGCGCGACACGCCGAGTTCGCGGGCGGCCGCGGTCGGCCGGCCACCCGCTCGCGCCAGCGCGGCCCGCACGAAGTGCAGTTCAAACGTCCGCCGGGCTTCGGCCAGCGTGGTGCAGCCGCCGATGGCGGAGGTCCGCGTGATGTGCCTCGGCAGGCCACCAGGGCCAATCACGCCGCGGGACGGCCCCGCGACCATCATCGACGCCAGCACGTTCTGCAGTTCGCGGACATTGCCCGGCCAGTCGTACGCGCCAAGCGCCGCCATCGCCGACGGCGACAGCACGGCCCGGCTGGCCGTCCGCGCAGCCAGGACCGACCAGAGATGCCGCACCAGGGCCGGCAAATCCTCGAGGCGTTCGCGCAGCGGCGGAATGGCAATGCGCAGCACGTCGAGCCGGTAGCGCAAATCAGCGCGGAACCGCTCAGCCGACACTTCTGCCGCGAGTGGACGGTTGGTCGCGGCCACGATCCGCGCATCGATCTTGCGCGTGTGCGACTCGCCCAGCCGCCGCACTTCACCTTCCTGGATGGTCCTGAGCAGCTTCGCCTGCACCCGCGCACTCAGCTCCGCGACTTCGTCCAGGAACAACGTGCCACCCTGCGCGTCCTCGAACAGCCCCAGCCGTTCGGCGACAGCCCCCGTGAAGGCGCCACGCGCGTGCCCGAACAGCTCTGCCTCGACCAGGTCGTCGGTGAGCGCGGCACAGTTGAGCGCGCAGAACCGGCGGCCGCGGCGGGCGCTGGCGGCGTGCACCGCGCGGGCCACCAACTCCTTCCCCGCCCCGCTCTCGCCCTCGATCAGAACCGGAAAGGGCGACGCCGCCGCCCGAAGCACCGCCTGTCGCACCTGCTGCATGGCCGCGCTCTCGCCAATCAGTTCGGGCATCAGCGAGCCGGCGGCATCGGGTACCTGTAGTCGCTCCGCCAGCTCGTACACCGCCGGCGCCGAAGCCGTAGCGGCGAGACGCAAGATCACGCCGATGTCGTGGGCAACGACGGGCGCGCCAATCGCCCAGCGGCACCACACGGCCCCGACCACCTGCGAGCCGTACCGCACCGGCGACGCCGCCTCGACGACGTGGTCCTGCTCCAGCGGGCCGACCGCCAACCCGGTATCGAGCACGCGCGAGGCCATGGCCAGTTGATCGGCTCGCGGCGCGGCCGCGCCGGCATGGGCCACGGTCATGGGCCGCTCGCGGTGGCTGATCACAAAGGCGACCGTCGATGCGGCGAGCCGCTCGCGGATGAGCGTGGAGGCCCGCGCCAGCGTCAACGCCCCATCGTCCACCTCCTGGCACACACGCAATACCTCCACGAAGGTTTCCACCACGGCCGGTTCGGTGGCCCCCTCGACCGGCGACGCCAGGATCTGGGCGCGCAGGTCATCGGCTTCTCCGCTGTCGACCGTCAGCAGGGCCGCCCGCGCCTCGAGCAGGCGGCGCTGAGCAATCAGGCACCGGGCGAGCGCGCAGCGGGCCGCATTGTGATCGGGTCCCGGCGCGGTCAACAAGACGCCCCATCGCGCAGTGGCTTCCGCGTCGACGAGTCGACCGCCCGCGTGCAGGACGCGAGTGCGGTTGAGCAAGCCTTCGGGGCCGGCGGCGACCTCGTCTGGGCTGCGTTCGTGCACCCAGGACGTTGGCGGTACCATTCGGGGCCGCCAGGCCTTGTCACCCACCGCGGTGCGGACGATCAGATGGGGGCGAGCGTCCTTGGTCGCAAGCCTGAAGAGCGCCAGTGCCGCGTCGGGCGAGAGCCGCGGTTCGGTTGCGAAGATGACGATCGAGCGATCCTTCAACCACGACGGCCATCGCCAGCGCGCCTGCGAGAGCACGGCACCGAGCGCGTCCGCCGCCAGCGGCACGAAGCCAGCCAGCCGGGCCTCGCGCGCCAGCTGCCGATGCGTGCGGGTCCAGTTGGCGACCGTCGGCTCCACGAGATCAAGTGCCCGGGGCCGCCCGTCGCGCGCGTCGGCGAGCGCGGCGCGAAACGCCTCCACGGCGGCCGTGTGGCCGGGCTCGGCGCACTCGCCGTCGGGAGGACGTTCCCAGACTTCCACGCGCGAGTGGCCGCGCAGATCGAAATCGATCAGCCACCCGCGCGAGCGAATGGTGAAGAGCGCCGGCATGACCCGGGCGTTGCGGCGGATGTGCCAGCGGATGGCGGCGCCAGTCGCCAGATCGAGCGCGCGGCCGCCGGAGACCAGGTAGCGATCGAGCATCAGCATGCCCACACCAGTGCAAACGACAGGCCCGCGTCGAATCCACGGTTTTGCGAATGAGTCGACGCGCCGCGTCACCCGAGGATCGCAGTTTGTTCGTATAGAATGACGGTTGGATGTTGCGTTTTTTGACTGCCGGTGAATCACACGGCCAGGGCCTCGTCACGATTCTCGAGGGCCTGCCGGCCGGGCTGATGATCGACCTCGATGCAATGACCGTGGAGCTGCGCCGCCGCCAAGGCGGGTACGGTCGCGGCCGCCGCATGGCGATCGAGTCCGACCGTGCGGAGGTGATCTCGGGCGTCCGCCGTGGCCGCACCACCGGCGCGCCGGTCGCGTTGCTGGTCCGCAACAAGGACTGGGAGAACTGGCAGAACACGATGCACGTGACGGCGCAGGCACCTGCCGGTTCCACCGGCGCCAATCGCGCCGCCGTCGTCCGTCCGCGCCCGGGTCATGCCGACCTGGCCGGGGCCCTCAAGTACGACCACGACGATATTCGCGACGTGCTCGAGCGCGCGAGCGCGCGCGAGACCGCGGCCCGGGTGGCCGCCGGTGCCATTGCGCGTCAGCTCCTGGCCGCAGTGGGCTGTGAGCTGACCAGCCACATCACCGGCATCGGACCCGTCACGCTCCCCGCAGGAGCAGACGTGAGCTTCGAGGCCTGCCGGGCCATGGACCTGGAGGCGCCGCTGCGCTGCACCGACCCGGCGATCGAGCAACAGATGATCGCGACCATCGATGCGGCGAAGGCCGCCGGCGATACGCTCGGCGGGTCGTTCGAGGTGATCGCACGCAACGTGCCGGTGGGCCTCGGCAGCTACGTCCAGTGGGATCGCAAGCTGGATGGCCGGCTGGCGCAGGCGCTGATGTCGATCCCTGCCATCAAGGCCGTGGCGGTTGGCGACGGCGTCGACGGCGCGCGGCGTCCGGGTTCGCAAGTGCACGACGAGATCGTCGCGGATGAAGCGGCCGCCGGCGCCGGCCTGCCCGTCATCACGCGGCCTACCAACCGCGCGGGTGGCCTCGAGGGCGGCGTCACCAACGGCGAGGAACTCCGCGTGACCGGGTTCATGAAGCCGATCGCCACGCTGATGAAGCCGCTGCGCTCGGTCGACATGACCACGCTTGAAGACGCCCCGGCCGCGATTGAGCGCAGTGACGTGTGCGCAGTACCGGCCGCGGCCGTGGTCGCCGAAGCCATGGTCGCCCTGGTACTGGCCGACGCCCTGCTCGAGCGCTTCGGGGGCGATTCCATGACCGACCTGCTGGCGCGAGTCACGGCCACGGGCAGCCGCATTCGCGGCCGCTTGTCGCGGCGGCCCTCTCCGGCGCGGGCCTGATCCGTGCTGCGTCCCATTTTGCGGCTCGGGGACTCGATCCTGACCGAGCCGGCGCGACCCGTCGATGCCATCACCACCGAGATCGAGACCTTGCTCGACGACATGATCGAGACGATGTACGCCGCGCCCGGCATTGGCCTGGCGGCGCCGCAGGTCGGCGTGTCGCTCCGCATCTTCGTCGTCGACCTGTCGGTCGGCCGCGACCCGGCCGGACTGTCGGTAATGATCAACCCGGAGTTCGTGGAACGCGAAGGCATGCAGCTCGAAGAAGAAGGCTGCCTGAGCATTCCCGGCTTTACGGCAACCGTGGCGCGCCCCAAGCGCGTGGTCGTCAAGGGCCTCGACCGCAACGGCGATGAACACCGGCTGGAGGGTACCGGCCTGATGGCGCGGGCACTGCAGCACGAGATGGACCATCTGCAGTCGTGCCTGTTCGTGGACCGCCTGCGCGGCATCTCGCGCGATCTGATCCTGCGCAAGATCAAGAAGCTGTCCAAGGCCGGCAAGTGGTGAGCTGGTAATGGCCTTGCGCATCGTGTTCTTCGGGACGCCCGCCTTCGCGGTGCCGACACTCGAACAACTGGTCCACTCGCGGCAAAGCGTGGTCGGCGTGGTCACGCAACCCGATCGTCCGCGCGGGCGGGGGCAGCAGGTCAGCGAAGCGCCGGTGAAGGCCCTGGCGGTGTCGCTCGGTCTGCCGGTGCTGCAACCCGAGCGGCTGGCGCGCGATCAGTTCGAAGCCAGCTTCGCGGCCCTGCAGGCCGACCTCGGCGTGGTGGCGGCCTACGGCAAGATTCTGCCCGACTGGCTGCTCGCCACCCCGCGCCTCGGACTGGTCAACGTGCATGCCTCGCTCCTGCCCCGCTACCGTGGCGCCTCGCCGGTGCACCGCGCCGTGATCAGCGGCGATGCCGTCACCGGCGTCACGATCATGCGCGTGGTGAAGGCGCTCGACGCCGGCGCCATGCTGGCGAAGGTGCAGGTCGCCATCGGCCCCGACGACACCACGTCGATCGTCGAGGAAGCGCTCGCGGCGCGCGGCGCCGAGCTCCTGGTCGCGACCCTCGACAACCTCGAGAACGGCCGCGCCGTCGAGACGCCGCAGGACGAAACGCAGGTGACGTACGCGCCGAAGCTCACGAAGGCCGAAGGGCTGGTCGATTGGCGGCGCCCGGCCGGCGAGGTGCACAACCTGATCCGCGGCTTGTGGCCGTGGCCGCATGCCTATGCCTTCATCGATGGCACGCGCTTTATCCTGCATCGATCGCGGCTCTCGCTGCTGCCCGGCAGCGGAACACCCGGCACCATCCTGGCTGCATCGGCCGGCGAGGGACTGCACGTGGCCTGCGGCGTTGGCGCAATCGAGATCCTCGACCTGCAGCTGGAAGGCAAGCGGGTGATGAGCGCGCGCGACGCGATGGCCAACGCGCTCCTGAAACCCGGCGCGCGTTTCTCCACGCCATGATTGCCGCGGCACGGCTCGCGGCCCTCGACGCGTTGCGCCAGATTGACGGCGAGCGGCTGGACATGGGCGAGGCCATCGCCCGGGTGCGCAAACCGCTGACCGACGAGCGCGACCGGGCGTTGTTGCTGGAGATCGTCTCGGGCACCCTGCGGATGCGCGGCGCGATCGACCATCAACTGACGTTGCGGCTGACCCGGCCGCTGCCGCGGCTCGACGCGCTGGTCCGCGACATCCTGCGGATGAGCGCGTTCCAGTTGATGTATCTCACGCGCACACCGTCCTCGGCGATCATCAACGACGCGGTCGACCTGACCCGGCGCGGCGGCAAGACCAGCGCGACCGGTCTGGTGAACGCCGTGCTGCGCTCGCTCAACCGCGAGCGGCAGAAGCTGGCGTGGCCCGAACGGCCGGCCGATGCCACCGACCTCGCGGCCATGGCCGGCTATTTTTCGGTCGTGCATTCGCACCCGGCCTGGCTGGTTGCCCGGTGGCTGGCGCGCTACGGCGCGGCCGACACCGAGACGTGGCTGACCTTCAACAACCTGGCGGCGCCGCTCTGCCTGATCCCCAATCGGACGCTGGCCTCCCGCGATGCCCTGGCCGAGGAGCTCGCCGCCGACGGTGTTGAGACCCGCCCGACCGAACGCGCCGCTTATGGCCTGCATGTGACGGCGGGCCAGGCCATGGCCACGCGCGCGTTTCGCGAAGGCCGCTGCCTGGTGCAAGACGAGGCGTCGCAGTTGATTGGCGAGCTGCTAGGCGCGCAGCGCGGCGAGCGGGTGCTCGACCTGTGCGCGTCGCCGGGTGGCAAGACCGTGGCGATCGCCGCGGACCTCGGCTCGAACGGCCTGGTGGTGGCGTCCGACGTGCGGCGTCATCGGCTGCGGGTGCTCACCGACACGTTGGGCCGATGCCGCCTGGCCCGTTCGCGGGTCGTGCAAGTGCCGCCAGCCGGCGTGCTGCCGTTTGCCGACGCCACGTTCGATCGCGTGCTGATCGATGCCCCCTGTTCAGGCCTGGGCACGGTGCGCCGCGACCCCGACATCCGCTGGCGCATGGCCGAGGCCGACCTGCCAGCACTGGCCACGACGCAGGTGGCGCTGCTCAACCGCACCGCCGCACTGGTCCGCCCGGGCGGGACGCTGGTCTACAGCACGTGTTCGAGCGAACCTGAAGAGAACCAGGAGGTCGTGGCCGCCTTCCTCGCTACTCATCCGGAGTTCACTGAATCCCGCAGTCACCAGACGCTTCCCTTCCGGGATGGCCTGGAGGCCTTCTTCGCGTCAGTCCTCAGACGCGAACCTCTGAACCTGTGAACCCCTGAACCAGTGAACCCCTGAACCAGTGAACCCTGTAGTACCCTTATCTCTTGTCCATGCCGCTTGGAACCAGAGTTTGGGGCTTCGGGAAGTTCCTGTTACTGGCCGGGGCGCTCGCGGGAACGTTTCTCGTGTTCGCCGGCATCGCCATGCGGGTCGCCGTCCGCGCCCGCCAGGTCACCGTGCCCAATCTCGTCGGCCAGTCGTTGACCGACGCCACCAACCTGGCGGCGACGGTTGATTTGCAGCTGCGCGTCGACCCGGTCAAGCGTCCCGATGCCCGGGTGCCGGCCGGCCACGTCCTGCTCCAGGATCCATCGTCAGGCTCGGCGGCCCGGCGGCAACGCAACGTTCGCGTGGTGTTGAGCGACGGCGCGCGCATTGCGCTGGCGCCAAGCCTGCTTGGCGAGACCCAGCGATCGGCCGAGATTCGGGTGGCGCAAGATGGCCTGCTGATCGGCGCCGTCACCGAGATTCGCTCCGCCCTGTATCCGCCCGACGTCGTCGTCGCCCAGGATCCGCCGCCCAAGACGCAGACGGCCGAGATTCGACTGCTCGTGAATCGCGGCGAGGACCGCGCCACGTACGTCATGCCCGACCTGATTGGCCTGAACGGCGATCGCGCCGCCGATGTCATGCGCACCCGAGGCTTTCGCGTCTCGATCACCGCACAGTCGGCCGCCACCGCCATTCCTCCGGGCGTCGTCGTTCGGCAGTCACCGGCCGGCGGCTACCAGGTGCACCCGGGCGATCCCATTGCCCTGGAGGTGAGCCGATGACCTTGCGACTCGCGCCATCCATCCTGGCCGCCGACTTCTGGGCGCTCGGCCGCGACATCGAGGCCGCCGCACGCGGCGGCGCCGACCAGGTCCACGTCGACGTGATGGACGGCCACTTCGTGCCGAACCTCACGATCGGGGTACCAGTGGTGAAGTCGCTGCGGAAGGCGACGACCTTGCCGCTTGATGTGCACCTGATGATCACGCACCCCGATCGCTACATCGAACCGTTCATCGAGGCCGGCGCCGGCATGGTGTCGGTGCACGTCGAAGTGCTGCCGCACCTGCACCGGACGATCGCGCAGATCAAGAAGCTCGGCGCCAAGGCGGGCGTGGTGCTGAACCCATCGACGCCGGTGTCGAGCATCGAGGAGGTCGCCGCCGATGTCGACTTCGTGCTCGTCATGTCGGTGAACCCCGGCTTCGGCGGCCAGGTGTTCATTCCTCGCAGCCTCCACAAGATCCGCGCGGTCCGCGCGTTGCTCGATGCCGCCGGGAATGCGGCCGCACCGATCGAAGTGGACGGCGGCATCGACCTGTCGACGGTGGCGTCCGTCGTCGAAGCCGGTGCCGACTGGCTCGTCGCCGGCAACGCCATCTTCGGCACCAGCGACGCCGAGTCGGCGGCCCGCGCCCTCAAGGACGCGGCGGTTCGCGCCGCTCGCGGCGGCAAGCCGTGATCGCCGCTCGCGTCACCAGCTCCCCCGTTCGCGTGCGTTACGCAGAGACGGACAAGATGGGCGTCGTCTACTACGCGAACTACCTGGTCTGGTTCGAGATCGGCCGCACCGACTGGTTGCGCGAAACGGGCTGGACCTATCGTGAGATGGAAGCCGATGGTTTCCAGCTCCCGGTCATCGAGGCCCACTGCGACTACAAGCGGGGCGCGCGGTACGACGACGAGCTGGAGGTCCGGACGACCGCTGAACGGGTGTCGCCCGTCCGCATCCGCTTTGACTACGAGGTGGTTCGCCGGGCCGATGGCATGGTGCTTGCTACCGGTCAGACCGTTCACGCCACCATTGGGCCCGCAGGCCGCCCGGCGAAACTGCCGGACCGTATAAAGGATCTGTTCGCATGAAAGCACTGGTAACCGGCGGCGCGGGGTTCATCGGGTCGACCCTCAGCGAGCGCCTGCTCGAGCAAGGCGCCAGCGTGCGCGCCATCGACGCATTCACCGACTTCTACCCCCGCCCGCTGAAGGAACGGAATCTCGAGAACCTGCGCGGCCGTGCCGGATACGATTTCGTCGAAGGCGACCTGCGCGAGGTCGACCTCGACGCGGTGCTCGACGGCATCACGCATGTCTTCCACCTGGCTGCACAGGCCGGCGTGCGCCGCAGCTGGGGACAGGAATTTTCGGTCTACACCGGCCTGAACGTCGACTCCACGCAGCGCCTGCTCGAAGCGTGTGTCAACAAGCCGCTCGAACGCCTGGTGTATGCGTCGAGTTCATCGGTCTACGGCGACGATGTGGCTATTCCGATGACCGAAACGGCCCTGCCGCAGCCGGTCTCGCCTTACGGGGTCACCAAGCTTGCAGCCGAGCAGCTGTGCCACCTGTACCACGTGAACTTCGGTGTGCCGGCCGTCTCGCTCCGCTATTTCACGGTCTACGGCCCCCGGCAGCGGCCCGACATGGGCTTTAACCGCTTCTTTTCGGCCATTCTGGACGGCAAACCGCTGGTCCAGTTCGGCGATGGCCTGCAGACCCGCGACTTTACATTCGTGGCCGATGCGGTCACCGCCACGGCCGCGGCGGCAGTCCGCGGAGTGCCCGGCCGCGTCTACAATATTGGCGGGGGCTCGCGCGTCTCCGTGCGGGAGGTCTTTGACCTGTTGGCCCGCGTCTCTGGCCGCAAGGTCACGATTGATCAACAAGGCCCGCAGAAGGGCGATATGCGCGACACGTACGCCGATACGACAAGGGCCAGGCAAGACCTGGCATTTGCGCCATCGGTGACGCTCGAAGAAGGTCTTCGGGCGATGTGGCGCTGGATGGAAGCGACGAAAGCATGAGTGGCATTCGAGTAGTGACGGCGCTGGCCCTGGTGGCCGCGATCGCGGGCGGGTGTGCGGCACGGGCGTCGGTGTTGCCGCCGGGCACGGCCGACGCCGATAAATTCCTGTTTGACCGGGGCAGCGAAGAAGCCAAGGCCCGAAAGTGGCTGAACGCCCGGGAGTACCTGCGCAACCTGGTCGACAACTACCCGCAGAGTCCGTACCGGCCCGACGCCAAACTGGCCCTGGGCGACACCTACATCAGCGAGAAGACCACCGAGTCGCTGCTGCTCGGCGCCAACGAGTTCCGCGAGTTCCTGACGTTTTACCCAACCCACCCGCGCGCCGACTACGCGCAGTTGCAGCTGGCGCGGTCATTCACCGAGCAGATGCTGGCGGCCGAGCGCGACCAGTCGGCGACCAAGGACGCGATCAAGGAGATCGAAATCTTCCTGCAGCGTTTTCCGAACAGCGCGCTCATGCCCGAGGCGCGCAAGCTCGAGCGCGACGCGCGCGACCGGCTGAGCGAAGCCAGCTATCGCGTGGGCTTCTTCTATTTCCGCCTCAAGTACTATCCGGGAGCGATCGATCGCTTCCAGGAGATCCTGAAGACCGACCCGGCATTCACCAACCGCGACGCGGTGTATTACCATCTGGCCGAATCGTTGTACCGGACCGATAGACCGGAATCCAAGGCAGAAGCGCTCCCCTACTATGAACGCTTGCTTCGGGAGTTCGAGAAGAGTGAGTTTCTCGAGTTGACGCAGAAACGCGTCTCGGAGCTCAAGGGCGGGACACCCGCCGGAAAGTAGGCCAGCCATGCGCGTCAGCGTCGTTCTCACCGCCATCTCAGTCCTGGCGGCGGTCCCTGCATGGGCGCAATCCACGCCCACCCTGGCACGACGAACCACGCTGCCCGCGCATGTGATGTGCGCAGATATGCTGGTGTCTGCACTGCCCGTGCCCTCGCTCGTCATCAAGGGGGCGCACCACTCCGAGACGCGCGTGACGATGAGTCGCGGCGACATGGCGGTGGTGACGCGAACGCCGGGCGACAGCCTGGCCGTCGGCCAGCGCTACGTGGCGCGGCGCATGCCGGCCGGCGAACAGCTGGGCAATCTCAGGAACGGCGGCTACGTCGCGGTCCGGACGCCCGGCTGGCTCACCATTACCGCCGTCGATGACGTCAACGCGCTCGCCCGGGTCGATTACTCGTGCGACTCCATCGAACCCGGCGATTACCTCGAACCCTTTCTCGACATCGCGCTGCCGGCGCCCGATGCGGCTGTGCCGGCGCCCGACTTTACCGAGCGGGTCGGCATTCTGCCCGGTGTCGACGGTCGCCAGATGTTCGCCGACGGCGACACGTTCTCGATCGCCCGCGGCGTCGCCGATGGCGTGGCAGCCGGCGCCCGGTTTGCGATCTATCGCGACCGCAAGGATGGCAAGCCACTGGTCCACATCGGCGAAGCGATCGTCGTCGATCCGTCATCGACCTCGGCGAAGTTGTTGTTGATGACCACCACGGACGCGGTGGGCACGGATGACGTCGCAGTACCGCGACGCTAGCGCCTAGCTGACCTTTTTCTCACGGGCCGACTTCGCCGCTTCGAAGTCGGTCACCTTCGCGGCTCGCTGTCCCATCGCTTGCTGGAAGCCCTGGTAGTAATCAACCGCCGAGACCACGGCCGTCAGCAACACCACCCACAGCGCGGCCTGCCCCAGCACCAGCAGCGCGGGATAGCGCTCCCACCCCAGGATTAACAGCAGGATGGCGACGACCTGCGATGCCATCTTGAGCTTGCCCATGCCCGACGCCGGCATGGCCAGCCCGCGGGAATAGGCGAGGTTGCGCAGACCCGTGACCGCAATCTCGCGCCCGATGATGACCGCGACCATCCACGCCGACGCCAGGTCGAGCTGCACCAGCGAGATCAACGTGGCCGAGATCAGCAGCTTGTCGGCAAGGGGATCGAGAATCTGGCCGAGCTGGGTGACCTGATTGCGGCGGCGGGCCAGGTAGCCATCGAGCCAGTCGGTGAAGGATGCGATGCCGAAGATCGCCGCGGCGACCAGCTCGACCGGGAGACCGACGACCAGCCGGCCCTCGAATTTCGTCAGGAGTACCGACACCAGGACTGGCACCAGGAAAATGCGTGCGATCGTCAGGCTGTTGGGCAGGTTCATGCTGACGAGGCCATTCTACCCCTCGGTCGTGTAACATGGAAGTTTGTCATGAAGGCCATCCTCCTAGCCGGGGGCAAGGGCACGCGGCTGCGTCCCCTCACCCTCCATACGCCGAAGCCCGTCGTACCCATTTTCGACCGTGCCTTTCTCCATTACCAGATCGACCAGCTCAAGCAGGTCCCGGAGATCGACGAGGTCATTCTCAGCCTGAACTACCAGCCGCGCCGCATCGAAGAGGTGTTCGGCGACGGTACCGGCACCGGCGTGCGCCTGCGCTACGTGGTCGAACCCGCGCCGCTCGGCACGGGCGGCGCGATTCGCTACGCCGCCCAGAACGTCACCGACACCATCGTGGTGTTCAACGGCGACGTGATGACCAGCGTCGACGTCAATGCCGTCGTCAAGCTGCATCGCGAGTCGAAGGCCAAGGCGACCATCGTGCTGACGCCGGTCGACAACCCCACCGCCTACGGGCTGGTGGAGACCGAAAGCGACGGCCGCGTCCGCCGCTTCCTCGAGAAGCCGAATCCGGACGAGATCACCTGCGACACCATCAACGCCGGCATCTACGTGCTCGAGCCTGACACCTTCGACCGCATTCCGAAGGACGTGTCGTATTCGATCGAGCGCGCCTACTTCCCGTCGCTGATCGAGCGGCAGGACATGTTCGTGGCGTATATCGATCGCGGCTACTGGATCGACATCGGCACGCCCGAGAAGTACATCCAGGTGCACCACGACATGTTCGACGGCAAGTTTGCCGGCGGTGTCTTCGCCACCGCGGATCGCACCAAGCCGATCGTCTCGCCCGAGGCGCGCATTGAAGACGGCGCCACGCTGGTCGGCCCCTGCTTCATCGACGCCGGCGCGCACGTCAAGAGCGGCGCGCGCATTGGCCCGTACTCGGTGCTGGGACGCTCGGTGATGGTCGAAGAATCGGCCGACGTCGAGAACACCATCGTCTGGCCGAACACGCGGATCGGCCACGGTGCCGTGGTCCACGGGCCGATCATCGGCCGCAACTGTCACATCGGTCGCAACGCCGTCATGAAGTCGGTGTCGGTGATCGGCGACAAGACCCAACTGACCGACTACACGACCCTATGATCAACCCATCCGTCTTCAAGGCTTACGACGTTCGCGGTCTCTACCCGTCGGAGATCACCGAGGAACTGTTCTACCTGCTGGGACGGGCGTTTGTGGCCTACCTCGGGCCCGGCAAGTACGCGGTGACGCGCGACATGCGCGTCTCGTCGCCGTCGCTGACCAAGGCCTTCATCGACGGCGCGGTCCTGCAGGGCGGCACGATTTACGACTTCGGCCTGATGGGCACCGACCAGATGTACTACGCCGTCGCCGCCGATGGCCTCGATGGCGGCGCGCAGATCACGGCCTCGCACAATCCCGGCGAGTACAACGGCTGCAAGATGGTGCGCGCCGAGGCGTTCCCGCTGAGCGGTGAATCGGGCATCAAGGAAATGAAGGAGATGATCCTGGCCGGCACGATCCCGGCGCCGCCGGCCTCGCCCGGCAGCGTCGAGCCGCGCCAGATCATGGATCGCTATATCGAGCACGTCCTGTCGTTCGTGGACGAGGCGTCGCTCAAGCCGTTCAACGTGGTGCTGGACGCCGGCAGCGGCGTGGCCGGCCTGGTCGCGCCACGGCTGTTCGATCGGCTGCCCTGCAAGACCACGCGGCTGTGCTTCGAGGTGGACGGCACCTTCCCCAACCACGAGGCCAACCCGCTGATCGAAGAGAACCGCCGCGACATCACCGAACGGGTGATCGCCGAGAAGGCCGACATCGGCATTGCCTGGGACGGCGATGCCGATCGCGTCTTCTTCATCGACGGCAGCGGCGAGTTTATCGCCGGCGACTTCATCACGGCGCTGCTGGCCGAGGCGTTCCTGCTCAAGAAGCCGGGGCAGACCGTCATCTACGACGTGCGCGCCAGCTACGCGGTGAAAGACGTGGTCGCCAGCTACCAGGGCAAGGCCCTCATGAACCGCGTCGGCCACGCCTTCATCAAGCGCCGCATGCGCGAAGAAGACGCGGTCTTCGGCGGCGAGGTCACCGGCCACTACTACTTCCGCGACAACTTCTACGCCGACAACGGCTTCATTCCGGCGCTGATGATCCTCGACCTGATGTCGAAGAAGGGCCTGTCGCTGCGCGACCTGCTGAAGCCGCTGCGCGAAAAGTACTTCATTTCTGGCGAGATCAACACCAAGGTCGCCAACATGGGGATCGCCGACCAGAAGATCCAGGAACTGGCGAAGATCTACGCGGCAGGCAATGTCTACATGCTCGACGGCGTGTCGGTGGAGTTCGACGACTGGCACTTCAACGTGCGCCAGTCGAACACTGAGCCGCTGCTCCGCCTGAACCTGGAAGGTCTGACCCCGAAGATCATGGAAAAGCGCCGCGACGAGATTCTGGGGATTATCCGGGGCTAGCGGGGAACCCCACCCTCGGCCCTCCGTAGGGCACCCCTTTATGGGGTGCCGGCCGCCTCTGCTAGAATAGCTTCGCTGAGCGGGAGTAGTTCAGCGGTAGAACGCGAGCTTCCCAAGCTCGATGTCGCGGGTTCGATCCCCGTCTCCCGCTCCAACCTCCGCTCTCGTTCGTGCGGAGGTTGCCCGCCATAGCGCAGGAGCGCGACGGCGGGCCGAGGCTAGGCTGCGAGCTACGGCTGGCAAGCCCTTTCAGACCCTACTGAATCGAGACACCCACACTGAGCGTGACCATCTGGGTGCGTTTACCAAAAATCGGCTGCGCCTCGGTGGCGGCTCGGGAACTGAGCTTGGTGAAGCGCACGTCGAAGCTGAAGCCCAGGTGCGGCTTCATGAACCACTTGGCTCCCCCGCCGAAGTTGATGGCCGGATTCCACGCCTCGGGCACGGTCTGCCCCAAGGCCGTGCCGAAGGGCTCGGAACTGCTGGCGACCTTCGAGCGGCCGTAGCCGGCGCTCAGGTAGCTCCAGCCCAGCTTGTGCCCGAAGTTCAGCGACAGCTGCGGCAGCACGCTGGTGATCTGCGTGGTGACGGTGGTCGTGGTGTCGGTAGTGACCTCACTGGCGCCGGTGCCGGTGGTCGAGGTCAGCGCGTCACTCGTGCCCTTGCCGGTATGCATCGAGACGCCCAGCCCCAGGGTCACGACGCCGAGTTTCAGGGGATAGACAGTGGCGCCACCGGCCACACCCCAACCACGGCCGGGCAACGGCGTGACGGCGGGGACCACTGGAACCCAGCCTTCCGCCGACGGTAGTCCGACCCACGACCCGTGCAGGTCGACGGCGAACCAGGGGATCCGTTCCGCGGTTTGTGCGGAAACCGGCGCGGCCATCGCGAGCGCCAGAAGAACTAACGCAGCCAGGCGCATCAATAGCCGCTCGCCTTCCCGGTTGCCGTCTCGCCGCGCGATTCCTTGACGATGCGGACGCCGGCGCTGGCGCCGATGCGGGTCGCACCGGCCGCGACCATGGCCTTCATCTGCTCGAGGTCGCGCACGCCTCCCGAGGCCTTCACGCCCATCTCGTCGCCAACAATCCGCCGCATCAGCGCGACGTCGGCCGCCGTGGCGCCACCCGGACCGAACCCGGTCGACGTCTTCACGAAGTCGGCGCCGGCCGCCTTCGACAGCGTGCACGCGGTGATCTTCTCCTCGTCCGTCAGCAGCGCCGTTTCGATGATCACCTTGCTGCCGGCCCCGGCGGCATGGCACGCCGAGACGACGCCGCGAATGTCGTCGGTCACCAGGCGCACATCACCGGACTTGAGGGCGCCGACGTTGATCACCATGTCGATCTCGGAGGCGCCGTCGAAAATGGCCCGGCGGGCCTCGAACTGCTTGACGTCAGGGGTGGTGGCGCCGAGCGGGAACCCGACGACCGAGCACACCGCGACGCCAGAACCACGCAGCTGCTGCGCCGCCAGGGCCACCCACGTGGGGTTGACGCACACGGTGGCGAACTTCCACTCCGCCGCCTCCTTGCACAACTGCACGATCTCCGTGGCCGTCGCGTCGGGCTTCAGCAGCGTGTGATCGATCAGCCCCGGCAGGCCCTGCGCGCCGCCGTCGGCGGCATGCAGCCCCAGGCGCGTCGCGCCGGCATCGAGCACGTGGCGGACGCGATCGGGACAGCAGTCGAAGGTGAACCCATGGCAGGCGCACCGCGTCGGCGCCACCGCCCCGGCCCGGGCCAGTTCCTCGAGAATCAGTTCAATCACACGCCGGTAGTCGGTCACTGCGTCTTCTCCAAGGCGCGAATCTTGGCCAGGCGGCGGATGTAGCGCGCTTCGCCCATCGGCGTCGCCAGCCAGGTGTCAACAATGGCCTTGGCGTCATCAGGGGAGATCAGAGTCGAGCCCAGCGCCAGCACGTTGGCACCGTTGTGCTCGCGGGCATACCGGGCCAGGGTCTTGTCGTTGCACATCGCGGCCCGCACACCATCGATCTTGTTGGCGGCGATCGCGGAGCCAATCCCGGCGCCGTCAATGACGATGGCGGCGTCCACTTCCTTGCGGGCGACCAGCCGCGCGGCTTGCGCCGCGATGTCGGGATAGTCCACCGGGTCGGGCCCATCGGTGCCGACATCGAGGACACTCAGGCCCTTCTGGCGCAGGTAGTCGCGCAGCGCCGCCTTGAGCGCGACGCCCGAATGGTCGCTGCCAATGGCCAGGGCGCGGACCGGCGTCACCGGCGCCAGGCCATCGAGGCTGGCCTCGGCGACGCCGCGATGCACGGTGATGCGGCGCGCCTTCAGCGTGTCGGCGGCGAGCGGCGTGACGTGCCCGCCGGGCTTCAGCGTGACGCTGGAGCCAATCTCCAACCCGCGCGCATCGGTTTCCGTGATGATGTCGAACGACTTCACTGGATCCCCGTCAAGTAGTGTGACCCCGTCGGGCAGTGCCGCCCCGTCCGTATCGTGTTAGTCTTTTCCGCCATGTCGAGTGCGAAACCCGCCGTCTTGATCGACCAGGAAGAACTGTCTGCGCGCATTGCCGCCCTGGCCAGAGAAATCCGCCAGGACTATCCTACTGGCCAACTGCACTTCGTGTGCGTCCTCAAGGGCGCCTTCCTGTTCCTGGGCGACCTGATCCGCGCCATGGACGGTCATGTCACCATCGACTTCATGGCCTGCTCCAGTTACGGCGCCGGCACCAGCTCCACTGGTGAAGTCCGCCTCTCGAAAGACCTCGACTCCGGCCTCGAAGGCCGCGACGTGATCATCGTCGAGGACATCGTCGACACCGGGCTGACCCTGCACTACCTGCAGGAGATCCTGTCGGCGCGCGGCCCGCGCACCTTGCGAACCGCCTGCCTGCTCAGCAAGCCGTCGCGCCGCAAGATCGACGTCAAGGTCGACTACATCGGCTTCACCATCGAAGACCGCTTCGTGGTTGGCTACGGTCTCGACTACGCCGAGCAGTACCGCAACCTGCCCTACATCGGTGTCCTCGAGTAGGCCACCGATTCACGCAAGTTAGACACCGATCTCACACCCGCTACTGAACGGCTTTCCGCACAAGGTCTGCTGCCTTGCGGGCCTCGCTCAGCACGACCGCCGCATCCAGCGTCAGCACCTTGCGATCGCGCATCAGCACCTTGCCGTTCACGATCGTGGTTTCGACATCGTCGCCCCTCGAGACATAAACCACTTGCGATACGGGATCGAACAGCGGCGCCTGGCGGGCGGCAGCCATCGAGACGATGATCACGTCGGCGCGCTTGCCGGGCTCCAGGGAGCCAATGCGGGCCTGCTGGCCGAGCACTCGGGCGCCCCCGATGGTGGCCATCTCCAGCGCTTCGGGCGCACTGATCACCGTCGGGTCCATGTTGACCAGCTTCTGCTGGAACGCGGCCTGGCGCATGGCTTCGAACATGTCGAGATCGTTGTTGCTGGCGGCGCCGTCGGTGCCAAGACCGACGTTGACGCCCGCCTGGCGGTACGCCACCACGGGGGCGGTGCCGCTGGCCAGCTTCATGTTGCTCTCGGGGTTGTTTGAGATGCCGACGTTGCGCTGCTTGAGCACGGCGATTTCGTGAGGTGTCATCCAGACGCCGTGCGCGCCAATGGTGATCGGCGCCCAGAACTGCAAGCTGTCCAAGAGCGCGACCGGCCGCTGCCGGTGACGATCCAGCGACAAGCCGCTCTCAGCCGCTGTTTCGGCCAGGTGAATCTGGATCGGAATGTTCAGCTTCTTCGCCAGGTTGCTCGCGGCGGTGAGCGTCGCAGCGTCCAGCGTATAGACCGCGTGCGGCGCAATCGACGGCGTGATCAGGTCGTCTTGCGCAAACTCCCTGGCGAACGCCTCGGTACGCCGCAGGGCGTCGGCCGGCGTCTTCGCATCGGGCACCGGGAACTCGATCACCGTCTGGCCGAGCACGCCCCGCACACCGGCCGCCTTGGTGACGCGGGCGACCTCTTCCTCGAAGTAGTACATGTCGGCGTACGTGGTGGTGCCCGACTGGATCATTTCGAGCAGCGCCAGCCGCGTGCCGATGCGGACAAACTCCGGCGTGACCGTCTTGGCCTCGGCCGGGAAGATGTACTTCTGCAGCCAGTCCATGAGCGCCAGGTCGTTGCCAAGTCCGCGATACATGACCATGGCCGCATGGGTATGCGTGTTGATCAGGCCGGGCATCACCACCTTGCCAGTCGCGTCGATGGTGTCGGCGCCGCGATAGCGCGCGGCAATGGCCGCCGGCGTATCGATGGCCACGATCTGCGTGCCGTTGACGGCCACGGACCCGGGATTGAGGATGCGGCGGGTGCCGTCCACCGTGATCACGATGCCGTTGGCGATCACGAGCGACACGTCGGTGACCTGGCGGGCCGAGAGCGCGGGCCAGAACAGCGGCCAACCAAGAACCAGCGCCAGACCGGTAGCCAGGAGACGGAAGCGCATGCAGGGTGAATTGTACCTAAAGTTGCTCCTCATCTCGTGATCTCCTGTTAAGCTCTCTGCCCGTGTTGCACCTGGTCACTCACCCACTGGTTCACGACTGCCTGGCCGAACTGCGCGATGCACGCACCCCGCCCGAACGCTTCCGCGAGCTCGCCAATCGCGTCAGCGTGCTGCTGGGCGCCGAGGCGCTTCGCGACGTGCCGACGTCGGAGGGGACCGTCGAAACGCCGCTCGGCCCGTCGCCCTGCCGCCGGCTGGCGGCCGATGTGGTCATTGCGCCGGTACTGCGCGCCGGCCTGGGCATGCTGCCGGGCATGCTGGAGCTGGTGCCCAACGCCCGTGTCGGTCATCTGGGCCTGCAGCGCGATGAACGGACAGCTCTGGCTTCGCAGTACTACGCGAAGTTGCCGCCGAACATCGAGCGCAGTTACGTGCTGCTGATCGATCCGATGCTCGCCACCGGCGGCAGCGCGGTGGCGGCCCTCGATGTGCTCAGCAAGGCCGGCGCCCGCCACCTGCGGCTGGTGTGCATCGTCGCGGCGCCCGAGGGCGTGGCCGCCGTCGAGAAGGCCTACCCCGCGGTGCCCATCTTCACCCCGGTCGTGGATCGCGAGCTGAATGCCCACAAGTTCATCGTCCCGGGCCTTGGCGACTTCGGCGATCGTCTGTTTGGCACTGTCTGACGGAGTGCAGCCTTGTGCTATGATCTTCTGTCTGGCCGCGCGCTTGGCTCAGCGGTAGAGCACCGCCTTCACACGGCGGGGGTCGGAGGTTCGAATCCTCCAGCGCGCACCACTACTCACCCCCCATCTTGAGCAGCCGCCTTCGAACGATTGGCGTCGCAATCCTCGTGGCGGCCGTCGCCTTCATTCTCCATTCGGCGTTTCTCGGCAGCACTCCCCCGTCACCCGGAGAGCTCGAGTTGCTGCAGCAGGCGGCCCTCGTCTCTAACGGTTCGTGGAGCCTGTTCTTTCAGGTGTCCGCCGAGCGGTGGCTCCAGCCCATTCCCGTTTACGCGACGGCCCTCGCGGGGCTGATCGCCCCCACCGACCTTGCCGCGCGCTATGCCACGGCGGCGGCCGGCGCACTCAACGTCGGCCTGATGTTCCTGGTGGCGCGGCGCCTCTTCCACCACCGGCTGGCCCCGTACGGGGCCGCGGTGCTGTTGCTGGTGACGCCCGCTCACCTTGTCCACGCCCGGCTGGGCACCGACGCCATCTACGTGCTGCCGTTCGTCCTGGTGTGGCTGATCTGCCTGGGTGGCTACCTGCGTGATGGCCGCACCGGGCACCTCGTGGCCGGCGCCTTCGCGCTTGGGGCCGGCGTTTACAGCCAGCCCGCGGCACCGCTGACCATGATGTTCCTGATGGCCGTGAGCCTGGCGGCGCTCGGCGTGTCGGGCCGGCTCAGTGCCCGCACTGCCGGGGTGTCGCTCGCGACGTTCGCGCTGCCGCTGCTACTGGCCGCCGCCTGGTTTGCCGCGAACCCCCAGAGCTACGCCGACACGTTCGGCCGGTGGGCCATCCACGCCGCGCACCTGCGGTTCCCGCTGGACGCCGTTCGTGCCTTCGTCAACTGGACGACGCTCGGCACGCGGGTGTCGCTCTATTGGGGCTTCTTCGATCCCTCGTGGCTGTTCTTCGATGGTCCCTCGTCCGCGATCGCCTTGCGGGGCCGGGCCCCGTTCCTGCTGGCGACGCTCGTGCTGCTGGTCCCCGGCATTCGGTGGGCGCTCGCGCAATCAGCGGCCGTCCGGGTGCTGCTGCTTGGTGGACTCGTCGTGTCGCCGCTTGCGGCATCTACGTTCGGCGAACCGCACGCCATTCACTCGGCGATGGCCGTCATTCCCCTGGTTCTCCTCCTGGCGACGGCCGGGGCCACCGCTGCCCTGTCAACCGGCAGTCGCACGTGGCGGACGGTCACCTGGATCGCGATGGCCGCCGGCGCGGCCGACTTCGCGCGCTTTTACCTGTCGTCCTGGGGCTGAACCTTTTCGAACACCTCGAACCAGCTCGTGGATCCGGACTGGAGGCTGGCCGGTTCCCGCACCCAGCCGGTAGACGAAGCGAGCGCCTTGCAGACGGCATCGCCCTTCGTGCACACGAGGACCGCGCCAGTCGGAACCCGATCCTGTTCAAACTTCCGGGCATCGAAATAGACCGGCCAGTCGAGCAGGCTCCTCGCGTCCCGCGACAAGGCGTAGAACCGCCAGTACCGCTCGATCGGTGTGCCGCCATCGAGGTACACCGGCGCACCCGATTGGGCGCGCACGAGCACCGCGTTCACGGCCGCACGGGTGTCGCCGCCGAACCATGGTTCCGAAGCCTGCCGGTAGCCGGTCATGTAGTGCGCGTACAGCCACCCGAACTGAATGGCGACGCCGGCCAGCAGCGCAATCGCGGCGGCACGTGCGATCGCGCGTCTGCCCGACAGCATCGTCGCGGCGCCATAGGCGGCAACGAGCACGGCAAACGGCAGGAAGTGCAGCGCGCGGTTGATCTCGAGCCGCCCGGAAATGGCGGTGGCGAGCGGCGCCGAGAGCAGTCCCGTCAGCACACACCACCCCAGGGGGCCGCCCTGGCCGCGGGCCAGCCGCAGCAGACCTACCGGAATGAGCACGACGCAGGCCATGGGCAACAGCCCCGCCGTGCGCGTCGAGTTCGTCAGCCGGGAGTCGCCCGACACAAAGAGGTAGTCGGGATTGAAGAACATCCAGAACGTGGTCATCCGTTGCTGGAGGGTGATCGGATTGGCAGCATCCTGAAACCGGTAGACCGCGAGCAAGTTGGTGTAGCGATCGGGATGCGCGACCTGCCAGGCCAGCAGCGGCACCAGCGCAATCGCGAAACCGGTCACCGCCGGCCAGGCCCACGTTCCACGCCGATGCCTGACGACCGCCATGGTGATCGCCAGGTACACCGGCATCATGATCAGGCTGCCGACGTAGCTGTACAGTCCCAGGCCCAGCGCGAGCCCCGAGGCAAACAGGTAGCGCCGATCGTTCGCCGCCATGGCCTTCGATACACACCACAGCCAGGCAAGGATGAAGGGAATGGGATAGGTGATGCTCAGCACCAGCCGGCTGTTGATGAAATGCGCCGGCGTCAGGGCCAGCATCGCCGCCGCGATGAGAGCTAGGGCATCGGATGCCAGCAGCCGGCGCGCCACCAGGAACATCAAGCCGACCGACATCACACCTGCCAAAGCGGTCGGCAGCCGGACCGTCGACTCAGACATGGCCGTCACTTTCAGCAGCAGCGCCGTCAGGTAGATGACCTCGGGGTCCCGCCCGGCCTCGAAGCCCTGCTCGGAAAAATACACCGGTAACAGCCGCCCGTTGGTATCGCGGCCGGTGTCGGCCAGCGACTTCGCCTGCAGGGCGAAGTTCACCTCGTCGTGCATCAACTGCACGGGAGAGTGCGACAGGCGCGTGCCGTACAGGCCGGCCGTCAGGACCAGCAACGCGAGGGCTGCGGCGGCGGTTCCGCGCCTCATCTGGGCGTGCGCTCGAGCAGCGCGAACGACGGAGTGCCATCCAGCTCGGTGGCAACGGTGAGCTGACGCCAGCCCGCAGGGTCGTCGAGCAACACGCGACAGTCGCTGGCGGCCACCGGACACGCCAGCAGAGTGCCTGGCGGCGCGTTGACGGCATCGGCGGCCGCAAAGCGCGCCAGCCGATCGATCAAGTCGGGACGCTCGCCGACCAGCGCGTAGAATCGCCAGTAGCGCTCGGCGAATGGAATGCCGTCGCTCACCCACACCCGGACAGCCGGATCCGCGCCTGCGCGCGCGAGCGCCGCGTTGAACAGGTCGCGAGTATTGCCCCCGAACCAGCTGCCCGCTTCAAGCCGGTACCGTCCCATGTAGTCGGTGTAGAACGCTGCAAACTGAATCGGCACGCTGACGACCAGCAGCACCGCCACGGCGCGCCACGCCGCTGAACGCGCGGTCACGAGCGCCATCATGCCGTAGCTCGCCGCGAGCACGCCGAAGGGAATCGTCAGCAGAAGCCGGTTCATCTCAAGGGCACCGGTGAGCATGGCCGCCAGGGGCGCCGTCGCCAGTCCGGCGAGAATGATTCGCGCGATCGGCTGACGGGCCGTTGCCAGCCGATACACCCCGACCGGCAAGAAGACGACGAAGGCCAGGGGGAAGAAGCCAATCTGCCGGGTGGAGTTCACCATGCTGGTGTCCCCGCTCACGAACAGGAACGCCGGGCTGAAAAATGTCCAGAACAAGCCCACTTTGTCGCGGACCGCGGTCAGCAGCGACGGGCCTGCGAAGCCGCCGCCACCGGCGCTGCCCGCGAGCTCATAGGCGCTGACGATCTGACTGGTTCGCTCGGGGTGCGTCAGGTTCCAGGCGGCCATCGGCATCAACGTCACCACGAAGGCGACACCCGCGATCACCGCCGCTCGTCGCCCCAGGCTCCGCTCGCCCCACCACAACGTCAACGCGAGGTACACCGGCATCATCACGACGCTGGCGAGATAGGTGTAGGTGCCAAGGCCCAGCCAGGCCGCCGCGGCGCCGAGGCGGCGGACGGTCGCCCGTTCCGAGTACAGCACCATCACGAACAACCAGGCCAGCACCACGGGAATGGCGTACTGCGGGCTCAGCACCAGGCGGCTGCGCATGAAATGCGCCGGGGTCATGGCGAGAAACAGCGCCGAGATGATCGCCAGCCAGTCGCTGCCAAACAACCGCCGCGTGATCACGAACATCAGCACGACGCTGGCGACGCTGATCAGCGCGGTCGGCAAGCGGGCCGACGCCTCCGACAGGGGCACCGCCGTCAGCAGCGCTGCGGTGGCGTAGATGATGGCGGGATCGCGTCCGGCCGGGAACTCCGGCTCGGTAAAGAACACCGGCAGCAGCCGGCCGCTCAGGTCACGGCCACTGCTCGCAATCGACTGGGCCTGCAGGGTGAACTGCATCTCGTCGTGCATCAGGTAGGGCGGCGACTGGCCGAGCCGGGTCCCGTAGAGAACCGCCACGGCCACTGTCAGGGCAGCACCGAGCAGCAGCGTCCGGAGTGGCATCTAGGCGCCGCCCGGGCCGGCCGCGTACTTGTCGATCAGGCGATACAACGCCCGCCGGCTGATGCCCAGCCGCCGCGCCGCCAGCGACTTGTTCCCGCCGGTGCCGTCGAGCGCCGCCTGCACGGCCTCGGCAGTCGGCGGCGGGCCCGATGGCTCGTCCTCGATCGGCGCCGATGCGGCCGGACGCTCGCTGAGCGACCGGGCCAGGTCGCCTTCGGTCAGCAAGTGCCCCTCGCACAGCAGGCAGGCCCGCTCGATGACATTCCGCAACTCGCGCACGTTGCCGGGCCACGGCCACTGCCCCAAGCGCTCCTCAGCGCCCTCGGTGAGCCCCGTAATCGACTTGCTGAACTCCCTGGAGAATCGGCGCACGAACGCCGCGGTCAGATACGGAATGTCTTCCGAACGCTCGCGCAGCGGCGGCACCGCGATCTCGACGACGTTCAGCCGGTAGTACAGGTCGCTGCGAAAGCGGCCGGCCGCAATCTCGGCGTCGAGCCGCCGGTTGGTCGCGGCAATCACCCGCACATCCACTTTCTTGAGCTCCACGGAGCCGACGCGCTGCAACTCGCCATTCTCGAGCGTTCGCAACAGCTTCGCCTGGGCCCCCGGCGGCAACTCGCCCGCCTCGTCCAGGAAGACCGTGCCGCCATTGGCGGCTTCAAAGACGCCGGCCTTGTCGGCGGTGGCGCCGGTGAAGGCGCCACGCACGTGCCCGAACAGCTCGGACTCGAACAGCGTCTCCACGACGGCGGAGCAATTGACCGTGACCAGCTTCTTCGCCCGGCGCGGCCCCAGCGCGTGCAGCGCGCGCGCCACCAGTTCCTTGCCGGTGCCCGTCTCGCCGGTCACGAGGACCGTGCGGGCATGCGGCGCCAGGCGGTTGATCACGCTGAACAGCTCGCGCATGGCCGGCGACCGGCCGATCATGCCGCACACCTCCAGCCGTTCCGCCAGCGCGGCATCGCTGTCGAGGACGGTGCTGCGATCCTCGAACTGCTGGCGCATGGCTGCCATCAGCGCCCTGACACGCGGCAGGTCGAGAGGCTTCGAGAAGTACTCCGTGGCACCCAGCTTGATGGCTTCGACGGCGTCTTCAACGCTGGCGGCGCCGCTCATCAGGGCGATCTGCGAGGCGGTGCCGCCGGCCCGGACGGCCCGCAGCACGTCGAGGCCGTTGACGCGCGGCATGTGCAGGTCGAGCAGCACCAGGTCCATGTGCCGGCGATGCATCATCTCGAGGGCCGCGGCGCCGTCTGCGGCCTCGAGCACCTCGAACCCCTCCCGCCCGCCAATCTCGTTCAATAGCTGCAGAATCTGAGGGTCGTCATCGACCAGCAGCAACCGGGGACGAGGTGGACCGGCGGCGCCGGTGCGCATGGTAGACGAGGGCAAGGCTGACGACTAATGTACCCGAACGAGGCGCCGCCTAGCCGGCCTTCTTGACCTCGTCGATCAGCGCCTGGATGGCACGGGCGTACGCCGCATCGGCTTCCGCATGGGCCTTCATGTAGTCGGCCTCCGACATCTTGTCCTCGCGCCAGTTGCCGTCGAAGCGAATGCTCTTGGCCCCCAGGTCGTGCGAGTCGGACGGCCCCTGCTTGGTCGCCGGCTTGGCCTTCAGGCCGTCGGGACCGAGGTCGGTCACGAAGTTGCGCGACTCGACCACCGAGGCGCTGTTCAGATCGAGGTAGACCTCGCGGTACTCCTTGCGAATCAGCTTCTCGTTCACCACGGCCGGGGCCGTGGTGCGAGCCCAGACCACCATCAACTGACCAGGGAAGCTGAGCGCGCCGACAAACTCTTCGCGGTTATCGGGCATGCGCGCGGCAATGCTGTCGAGTTTCTTGCTCGTGAGCAGCTCGGCCAGCTCGCGGGCTGGGGCGGCGGACTTGGGTTCCTGGGCGATCGCGACGGTGGACATCGCGGTAGCGAGCAGAACCGGAACCAGGAGGTGAGTGACGGAGGCTGGGGACAGGAATTTCATGTCCCCATTTAACACACTTGTCGCGTCGAAGCCTAGGGAGAAGGCAGCTTCAGCCGATGAACAGCGATTCTTCCTCGTCGACTGCCGGCCGGCTGGCCTGGCGGCGCCGCGTGCTTTCCCGCAGTCCCCGGAAGGAATCGATCAAGGCCGACACGCCGGCGAAGATCGCCATCCCCTGCTTGGCGGGGCCGGTCACGAACGACTGGGCGGCGGCCAGCGTCTGATCGACGCGCTGCGTCAACTCGCCGAACACCTGGTCGAAGCGTTCGACCTGCCGGGCCGCCAGCGCGGCGGTGCGAGCGGCCTCGGAGGTGACCGCGGTGAGGTTGGTGAGCAACGGCTTGATGTCCTGGTCGAGCTGGGTGGCAATCTGGTCGACACGCTTGGCCAGGCGGACGCCGGCAACGATGGCCGCCACCTGGATTACGGCCATCACGAGCACCGCGAACGCGATGACGCCAAGAAACAGCTCGCCCGTCCCGCTCACGCCTGGTCGCCTCGCTCGCGCGCCTGCTGGAAGGCCTCGCGGCCACGGTCGACGGCCGTCGCGAGGTTCTCGCGCTGGCGTTCGTAGTAGTCGCGGCCCTGGTCCATGGCTTCGCGCGCCTTGTCCTTGCTGTCGCGCGCCCGCTTGCCCAGGTACTCCCGCGTTTCTTCACCGGAGGCCGGGGCGAACAGAAGCGCCACGGCGGCGCCCGTCAAGGCGCCGACCACGAAGGCGATCATCACGTTGCTGCCGTTGTTGTCGCTGGACATGATGCTCCTCAGAAAATGCTGACCTTCACGTTCAAGTACTTCTTCGGGTCTTTCTTGATCTCGGCGATGAGCGCCCGCATCTCAGCCACCGTTCCGTTCATGTTCTCATATAACTGTTTGTCGTGCAGCAGCTGGCCGGCCGTGCCCTGGCCGTCGTTGAGCTGCTGCAGAACCGTGTCGAGCCGCGCCGTCATGCCATCGATCCGCGTATAGAGCGCATCGTCGTTGAGCAGCTTGCCGGCGGTGCCCTCGCCGCGATTGAGCTTGGCGGTCATGGCCTCGATGTTCGAGGTGGTCTGGCTCAGGTTCCTGGCCAGGGCCGGGTCATTCATCAGCTGGCCGAGGCTGCCCTCGCCCTTGCGCAGGCCCGAGGTGATGGCGTTGAGGTTGGCAATCGACCCCTCGAGTTCGTTGTACATCTTCGGGTCGTTGATCAGCCGGCCCATGCTCCCCTTGCCGCTGTTGACCGTGCGCGCCACCTGTTCGGCGGCCCGGACCAGGCCATCGAACTCGCGGTAGACGGCTTCGTCCGTGAAGAGCTTGCCGATGGTGCCCTTCCCTGCCCGGATGTCGGTGACGAGCAGCTTGGCCTCGTTGAGCGCGCTGGTCGCTTCGGTCGTCATCTGCGCGATGCTGCCCTCGGCGATGCCGGATGGCACGTAGCCCCACTCGGGAATCGGCGTGCCGCCCAGGCCGGCCGAGATGTCGACGGCGCCTTCGCCCAGCAGCGAGATGGTGCCGAGGACGGCGGTCGACCGGTCGGTGACCAGCGGCCGGAACTCGTCCTTGACGTCGAACCACACTTCCACGCCGGTCGTCGACAGAATCACCTGGTCGACCGTGCCGACCTGCACGCCGGCGACGCGGACCGGCGAACCGGCCATCAGGCCGGCGACGTTGCCGAACCGGGCCTTCAAGGAGTAGTTCTGCCAGGGCATGCCGCCCCCGCCGCCGACGGCGAAGATCAACAGGCCGGCCATGACCAGCGCGAAGATGGAAATGATGCCGAACTTGAGTTCGGCCCATGCGAGTGAATGTGTGCGCGGCATGGTGCTGGAGTCCCCTAGGAAAGAAACGTTTGCATGTACGAATCGGTCGAAGCGCGCAGCTCGTCGGCCGACCCTTCGAAGTGAATGCCGCCGTCCTTGAGCATGACGAAGTCGGCCTCGTTGATCTTGGCCTGCGCGGCCGCCGAAATCTGCGGCTCGCCGGCGGCATCCCGCGCCGCCTGGTGGGTGGCCACGTAGAAGGCGTCGCGCAACTGGTGCGTGACGATCACCGAGGTCACCGCTTCGATGTCGCGCAGCTTGATGATCTCAGCGTCGATGGTCAGCGAGGTGATGGGATCGAGTCCCGTCGTCGGTTCGTCGTACAGGAGCAGCGTCGGCTTGGCGGCCATGGCGCGGGCAATCGCCACGCGGCGGCGCTGGCCGCCGGACAGGGCCGAGGGCTGCTTGTCGATGTGCTCGCTCAGGCCGACGAACCCCAGCACCTCTTCCACCCGCTGACGGACCTCGGGCAGAGGCAGGGTGGTTTCCTCGTAGAGTTTGTAGCCGACGTTCTCGCCGACCGTGAACGAGTCGAACAGCGCGCCTTCCTGGAAGACCATCCCCATGTGGTGGCGCACGCCCATCAACTGCGTCTCGGTCATCTCGTCGACGCGGTGCCCCAGCACCCAGATGGTGCCCGAGTCCGGCTTCAGCAGGCCGAGCATCAACTTGAGGATGGTCGACTTGCCGGCCCCGCTGGCCCCCAGGAAGATCTTGGTGTGGCCGGCCCGCACGTCGAAGGTGACGTTCTCGAGGATGACCTTCTCGTCGAAGGCCAGGCACACCTTGTCAAACAGCACGACCGGGGCGTGCGGTTCCGCCAGCTCAACGGCGACGCCGAATTCAGCGAGGCTTTTGTGTCTCATCAGAAAAAGATCGAGATAAGCAGCCGGGTCAGGAAGAAATCGACAATCAGCACGACGACCGACGCCGCCACGACCGCGTTGGTCGTCGACCGGCCGACGCCCTGCGTGCCGCCGCTGGTGCGCAGGCCGACGTGACAGCCGATGGTGACGATCACGAAGCCGAGAAAGAACGGCTTGATCAGGCCCATCCAGACATCCTGGATGTAGAGGCCCTCGACCACCGAGCTCCAGTAGACGCCCGACGGCACGCGCAGCTGCGTCAGGGCGATTAGCCACCCGCCGGTCAGGCCCACCGCATTGGCCACCACCGTCAGGATCGGACACATGATGAAGCCGGCCAGCACGCGCGGCACGACCAGCTTGCGAATGGGGTCGGTGCCGAGCGCGCGCAGGGCGCTAATCTGTTCGGTCACCATCATCGAGCCCAGCTCGGCCGCAATCCCTGAACCCACGCGGCCCGCGAGCATCAGCGCCGTCAGCACCGGTCCCAGTTCCTTGATCATCGAGGCGCTGATCAACCGGCCCACGAACGGCCGGGCGCCGAACTGGTCGAGCGTCATGCCCGACTGCAGCGCGAGCACGGCGCCGGTGAAGAAGCCGGTCAGGACCACGACCGTCAGCGAGCCCAGGCCGATAACGTCGATCTGCTCCATCACGTCGCGGGCGTAGAAGGGCCGCGACACCGAGCCCTTCAGCGCGGCGATACACAGCTTCACGTATTCCTGGACTTCGAGCAGCGACCGCTTCAGCCACTCGATCAGCCAGGTCTGGCGGGCACTGCTCATTCGCCGACCGCCTGCCCCGAGCCGGGTCGCGGGGCCTGCCCCGGCGCCAGGCCCAGCTCGCGGGTCCGCAGCCCGCGAATCTGGTCGCGGAGGGCCGCCGCCTTCTCGAAATCGAGATTGGCTGCCGCCCCCTTCATCTGCGCCTCGAGTGTCGTAATGTGCTCATCTAGTTCGGCCTGTGTCCGGAACAGTTGCTTCTCGCGCGGGTCGATCACCGACGAATAGTCGCGATCGTAGACGCTTGATAAGACGTCATCGATCGCCTTGACGATACTGGTCGGGGTAATGCCGTGTTCCTCGTTGTAGGCCGCCTGGCGGGCGCGGCGGCGCTCGGTTTCGTTAATCGCGGCACGCATCGAGTCGGTGTGCCGATCCGCATACATGATCACACGGCCGTTGAGGTTTCGCGCAGCCCGGCCCGAGGTCTGGATGAGCGCCCCGGCCGAGCGCAGGAAGCCCTCCTTGTCGGCATCGAGAATGGCCACCAGCGACACTTCGGGCAGGTCCAGCCCCTCGCGCAGCAGGTTGATCCCGACCAGCACGTCGAACACACCGCGCCGCAGGTCGCGCAGGATCTCCACCCGTTCGAGCGTATCGATGTCCGAGTGCAAGTACCGTACCTTGACGCCGAGTTCCTGGTAGTAGGTCGTCAGATCTTCCGACATGCGCTTGGTGAGCGTCGTCACCAGCACCCGCTCCTTGCGGGCGGTGCGGTCGCGAATCTCCGCCAGCAGATCGTCGACCTGGCCCTTGACCGGCCGCACCTCGACCGGTGGATCCATCAGCCCGGTCGGGCGAATCACCTGCTCCACCACCACGCCGCCGGCCATTTTCAGCTCGTACGGTCCCGGGGTGGCCGAGACGTACACCAGCTGGCCGACGCGCTCTTCCCACTCCTCGAAATTGAGCGGGCGGTTGTCGAGCGCCGACGGCAGGCGGAAGCCGTACTCGACCAGAACCTCCTTGCGCGAGCGGTCGCCGTGATACATGCCGCGAATCTGCGGCACCGTCTGGTGGCTCTCGTCCACCACCACCAGCGAATCGGGCGGCAGGTAGTCGAGCAGCGTCGGCGGCGGCTGGCCGGCCGAGCGCTGCGTCAGGTGCCGCGAGTAGTTCTCGATGCCGTGGCAATAGCCGATCTCGCGAATCATCTCGAGGTCGAACATCGTCCGCTGGTGCAGCCGCTGGGCTTCCAGGACCTTGCCGTCGCGTTCGAGGTCGCCGCGCCGCTGCTCCAGTTCGGCCTTGATCGTCACGACCGCCTCGCGCAAGCGCTCGCGTCCGGTGACGAAATGCGACTTCGGAAACACCGTGGTGCGCTCGTGACGACGCAGGGTCTTGCCGGTGAGCGGGTCGAACGAGGTGAGCTCGTCGATCTCGTCCCCGAACAAGCCGATCCGCAACGCAAACTCTTCGTACGACGGGTACACCTCGATGATGTCGCCGCGCACCCGGAAGGCGCCGCGCGCAAAATCGAGATCGTTCCGCTCATACTGGATTTCGACGAGCTTGCGGAGGATCTGGTCTCGATCGATGCGCTGCCCCTTCTCGAGCGGCAGCACCAGGCCGTAGTAGGCGTCGGGGGAACCGAGACCGTAAATGCACGAGACGCTGGCGACGATGATGACGTCGCGGCGCTCGAAGAGCGAGCGCGTCGCCGACAGGCGCATGCGATCGATCTCGTCGTTGATCTGCGATTCCTTCTCGATGTAGGTATCGCTCGACGGCATGTACGCTTCGGGCTGGTAGTAGTCGTAGTAACTGACGAAGTACTCGACCGCGTTGTGGGGAAAGAAGCGGCGGAATTCCTGAAACAGCTGCGCGGCGAGCGTCTTGTTGTGGGCCATGACCAGCGTGGGGCGATTCACCCGCGCGATCACCTGGGCCATGCTGTAGGTCTTGCCCGAGCCGGTCACGCCGAGCAGCACCTGGTGCTTGTCGCCGCGGTTCAGCCCGTCGACCAGTTCCGGCACGGCCCGCACCTGGTCGCCGGCGAGCTCGAAGTCTGACGCGAGGATGAAGCGATCGGAATCGGTGGGCATGGACGCGTGTGCAGGTCACGCAGTTCGGCGTGACCCAGAGCACACCATCGTACCCTACTTCGGGGAGGTCTTGTAGGGGCCGAAATAGCCCTTCCGGGCGCGCACGCGCAGGTCGGGGCGCTTGACCTTGATCTCGACTTTTCGCCACGCGCCATCGGTCGCGGTATTCGCCGACAGGTAGCCGAGGTGGTATTGGCCTTTGATCTCGGCCAGCACCTTCTCGTAGGCCTCTTCGACCCCTTTCATGCTCGAGGGGAAGAAGGCCTGCCCACCGGTCGCCTCGCTGAGCTGCATCAAGGTCATCTGCAACAGCTGGCGCGAGGAGCCGGTGTGGCCCACGAACCCGATCGCATAGACCGTGACCGGCGACGCGCGCAGTAACGTCAGGGTCTCGTTCAGGCTGAGCACCGAGCGCGAATCGGCGCCGTCGGTATACATGACGAGAATGCGACGGCCCTCCTCCTGGTCGACGCCATCGAGGAAGGTCCCGAGGGCGTCGTAGAGCGCCGTCCACCCCTCGGGCTTGCGCTGGCGGATGCGCTCGACCAGCCGCGGGAAATCGCGCTGCGGGTAGCGCGTGATCCGCACCTGGGTGTCGAAGTCGACCAGCGTGATGGCCTCGGCTTCCGGCAGCAGATTCAGGAACTTGATCGACGCGCTCTGGGCCAGCTTCAGGTCGGTCTGCATGCTGCCACTGGCGTCGAGCATCAGCCCCAGGTGCAGCGGCGGCGCGGTGTCGCCGTCGCCGAAGGCGAAGTACTGGAGGTCTTGCGGCCGGCCGTCCTCGAGCACGTCGAAGTCATCGCGGGTGAGGTCGGTGACCAGGTTGCCCTTGCGATCGACGACGGTGACGCCGAAGGTGGCCAGGTCGACGCCCGAGCGGAACGTCTGCTGGCCATCCAGCGGGACCGAAACGGCGGCCGCCAACAGCACGGCCCCGGCGATGATGACCCCTCGCACGCGGCCATGCTACCAAAGCCGGCGGGGATATAATCATGGGAACGTGCGTTGTCTTGTGGTCTGTCACACGGAGCTGGTCATTCGGCTCCTGGAGGCAGTCCTGGCTCCGAATGCGGAGCTCGACGTCTTAGTGGAAAGCCGGGCGCTGGCCCGACCTTTTGAGCATTCGGAACTGTCGGTCACCGTGGCCGATCCGGCCAAGGTCGACAGCTACGTCAAGGCCGGGCTGTCGCCTGTCACGCCGGTCTTTGTCGAGGACAATGGCCGCAAAGGCCTGCGCAAGGTCCTCGAGGCGCTGCGCGGCGCGGGCGGCACCCTCATCTACGTCATCGGCACCAGCCTCGCCGATGTCCGCCGCGCCGAAGAGCTGCGCGACGACTTCCCCGAAGTCACCACCCTGACCCTGGCCGAATTGACCGGCCCGCCGCTGCTCACGGAGCTCGGCCGCTCGGTGACCCGCCAGCGGGTGCAGCAGTACCAGCGCTATATGGCCGACGCCGACCGCGTCCTGATTCTCACCCACAACGACCCCGACCCTGACGCCATGGCCAGCGGCCTGGCGCTGCGCACCATCCTGCGCCGCACCCGCCAGACCGCCGTGATCGGCTGCCTGCAGCCGGTGACGCGCCCCGAGAACCTGCGCATGGTCAAGCTGCTCGATCTCAAGATCGAGACCGTGACGCCCGACCAGTTCAAGGACTTCGACAAGATCGCGCTCGTCGACGTGCAGCCGCACTACTTCCCCGGCCTGCTGCCCCACGTCGACCTGGTGATCGATCACCATCCCGAGCAGTCGGGCTACAACGCGATCTTCACCGACATCCGCCCCGACTACGGGTCGACCTGCACGATTCTCACCGAGCATCTCCGCGCCGTCGACATGGACATCTCGGAGCGGACCGCGACGGCGATGCTCTACGCGATCAAGTCGGACACGCTGTTCTTCAACCGCCACGCCAACCGCGCCGACCTCGACTCGTTCTCGCACCTGTATCCGCTGGCCGATTCGACGATGATCCGGAAGATGGAGGGCGCCGAAATCACCGGCGAGCGCCTCGATTACCTGATCAAGGGCTGGCAGCAGGGACGCATGATGGAGCACGTGTTCTGCGCGTTCCTGGGCGAGCCGCCGCGTGACGATTTCATTCCCTACGTCGCCGACTTCTACCTGCAGCTCGAGAACGTCCAGTGGACCGTGATCAGCGGCGTCGTCAACGACACGTTCGTGGTCTCGGTGCGCAACCTGGGCTACTCGCGCAATGCCGGCGACTTCGTCCGGCGCTGGTTCAACGACATTGGCAGCGCCGGCGGCCACCGCACCATGGCCAAGGCCGTGGTGCCGCTCGAGGCGTTCCAGAAGAAGTTCGGGACGTACGAAGGCAGCCGCATCAACCAGCGGATGCTCGAGCTCGTGCTGGAGTTTCTGCACGAGACGCGGGACAAATAGCGAATAACGAAGAACGAATTTAGAAGAACGAACGCTTCGGTTTTCGTTATTCGTTTTTCGTTTTTCGTTTTTCGTTCTTCGTTATTTGTTATTCCCTGAGCGCCTGCTCGAGGTCCGCGATCAAGTCCGACGCATCCTCGAGGCCGATCGACATCCGGATCATTCCCTTCGACACGCCGGCCGCCACCAGCTCGTCGTCCGTGAGTCCGTACTGCGACGTCAGGATCGGCAGGCTGCAAATGCTTTCCACGCCGCCCAGGCTGGCCGCGCGCTTGATCAGCTTCAGCTTGTCGAACACGCGGAACGCGCCTTCCTTCCCGCCCTTCACGTCGATGGTGACGACGCCGCCGAAGCCGCTCATCTGGCTGCTGGCAATGGCATGGTCGGGGTGCGATGGCAGGCCCGGGTAGTAGACCCGCTCGATGGCGGCGTGCCCCTCGAAGTGGCGCGCGACCTGCAGCGCGTTGGCGTTGTGTTGCGCGACGCGCAGCGGCATGGTCTTCATGCCGCGGCCCAGTGCAAACGCCGGAATCGGGTCCATGATGCCGCCGAGCAGCCGTCGCGCCTTGGCCAGCGGCGCGATCACCGCCTTCGAACCCGATAGCGCGCCGCCGGTCACGTCGCTGTGACCATTCAGGTACTTGGTCGCGCTCTGCATCGACAGGTCGATGCCCATCGACAGGACCGGCTGGTTCAGCGCGCTGGCGAAGGTGTTGTCGATCACCGACAGCACTCCCGCCTTCTGGCACGCCGCCGCCACCTTGCGCACGTCAACGCACCGCAGCGTCGGGTTGATCGGCGACTCGAACCACACCATCCGGGTCTTCGGGCCGATCACGGTCGACAGGTCGGCCAGTTCGTCGAGCGTGACGAAGCGGCGCTCGACACCGAACTTCGCCATCAGGTCTTCGATGATGTGGAAGGTGCCGCCATAAATGGCGGCGCTGCAGATCACCTCGTCTCCGGGCTTCAGCAGTGTCAGCATCGTCGTGGCGATCGCCGCCATACCCGAGCTGAAGAGCAACGCCGCCTCGGCCCCATCGACCGCTGCCAGCTTCTGCTCCACCGCCACCACCGTCGGATTCTCGTAGCGCGAGTAGAGGTACCCGTTGAGCTTCCCCTCCTGGTAGGCGATGACATCGGCGACCGAGTCGAACACAAACGTGCTGGTCTCGTAGATCGGCACGGTGAGCGACGGCGTGGCGCCGGTGTCAATCCGCTCGCCCGAGTGAATGAGATCGGTGGCTGGCTTCATCAGTGTCCTCGGTGGCTAGTACTCGTCGTCTCGACTGACCTGCGTCATGCGGTCACCCGATGCGCCGACGACCGGTTCAATGAACTGGCGGTAGGCATCCTCGAAACCGCGTTCCATCAGTTCGTCGAGTGATTGCACCCGGTCTGACTTCTCGTCGTAGGCGCCGATCAAGTCGAGCGGGCGAATGGCGTTGTGCGAGGGGCGCACGACATAGACGCCCTGGAACCGGTGATGCAGGTGCCGCACGGCGTCGTTGAGCACCGCAGTTTCGGCCGACGCCAGCTGCTCGCCGATGCGGCCCAGGCCGTCGAGCCGCGGCGGCCGCAGTTCGTGCGGACCTGGGGAGTCGGGGGTGGCCGCCACGATCACCACCTGCTCGGCTCCGGCCGCGGCGGCCTCCTCGATCAGCCGCGCCAGGCAGGCCGGGCGATCGCACAAGCGATGGGTCTCGCCACGCCAGTACGAGTCTGGCGAAAACTGCACCAGGCGGGGATCGCTCACGCCGGGCACGCTCATGGCCGCGGCCAGCACGTCGGCCGTGAACGCCTGCGTACCGCTCGACAGATCGTGCGCCTCGGCGCGTCGCGACGAGACCCCACCCGGCGGCGGAAAGAGGGCCCGGCGGAACGGATCGCGCAGCAGGCCGAATACGAGGTCGCGGTGGGCATCCAGGTCGTGCACCACCAGCAGCAGTTCGCGGAAGCCCGGGTGGCCCAGGTTCTCGGCCAGCAGCTCCGCATAGCGGCGGCTGAGGTCTCCCGCGTCGGGCGTCTTGATCGCCGCGCCGCCCTTCAGCAGCCGCCAGACCGATTCGGTGGCGTGCTGCACCGCGACGCTCGCATCAACCGGCGACCCGAGCAACGCCCATGCCCGGCCGCCCGTCGAGCGACGGTACAACGGGGCCTGCCACCAAGCCAGCCATGCACCACCAGCGAGGGTCAGCAGCGCGGCGCCGGCCAGCAATGCAGCGGCCCGCGGAATCCACGTTGGCAGGGCACCTGTCGAGAACGCCAGGGTCAGGGTTTCAAGGAACGCCTGGACGAAACGGGCACCGGCATCGAGCCCCGACATGCCCAGGACGAGCGCGATCACATAGACGATGAGGCCCAGCAGGATGACCGCCGCGGGCATTGCAAACACCGCAACCAGGGCGATGGCCAGCCATCGCAGCAGCCGGAAAGGCCAGCGCCAGCGATACAGCTGCGCGACCGGTTCGGAACGCCAGAAGCCACCCGGCTCCCACAGTTGCGCGCTGCCATCCACCGCCGCGAGAACTGCCGCCATGGCACCCATGCCTCGGCCGCCGACAATGTCGATCTTGACGCCGGCTTCCTGGAGGGCGCGCATCGCGCCGGCGTGGTACGCGCCGTCAGCCCCCGTTCCAGTGAACAGGAGCGCGGTGCGGCGTTCTGGGGAGTACGAGTCGCGGGGCTCGGTCACGGCCGTCGACCGTTAGTCGTCGTGAATGGTGACGAGCTTGAGGATCTCGAACTTGCGTGTCCCATTCGGGGTGGTCACGCTGACCTCGTCGCCTTCCTCTTTGTTGAGGATGGCCCGGCCAATTGGCGAAGAGGTCGAGATGAGACCCTTCTCCGCCTCCGCATCCTCGGGCATCACGAGCTGGTAGACCATCTCTTGATCCCGTTCCCGAAGCGTCACGACCGATCCGAAGCCCGCCTTGCCGTGCGGAATGCGATCCATGTTCATGAGCGCAATCTCGCTCATGCGGCGCTTCAGCATGGCGATGCGCGCGTTGACGAGGGTCTGGCGCTCTTTCGCGGCTTGGTACTCCGCGTTCTCGCGTAAATCGCCGAGCTCGCGTGCGCGCTGGATCTCTTTGGGGAGCTCCATGTGCAGCTCGCGCTCATAGGCGTTCAGCTCGTCTTCAAACCGCTTAAGGAGTTTTTCCTTCATCGCGTAAAGACCGACTGTAGCACAATTACCCAGAGCCTTCGGCGCATCCGGCCATGAGCATTATCACCAGCCGCCACCACCCCATCGTCAAGGAATTCCGCGAGGCCGCGCGCGGCTCGGAGCTCATGCTGCTCGATGGCTGGCATCTGCTGACCGAAGCGGTGAACGCCGGCATCGTGATCGAGACACTGGCCATCTGCGGACCGCCCACCGCCGAAGAACAGACGTTGGTCGATCGCGCCAGCCGTGACAGTGCCCGCGTGGCCGAGGTCTCGGGATCAGTACTGAATGCGTTGTCGCCGGTGAACTCGCCGACCGGCGTCGTGGCCACGGCCCGCCGGCCGGAGACCCCAGCCGCGGCCATGCTGTCCCCGTCCCCGGCGTTGGTGCTCGCGGGCCTGGGCATCCAGGATCCTGGCAACGCCGGCGCGGTCATCCGCTCCGCCGCGGCAGCCGGCGCGACGGGCGTACTGGTCGACGATGCGACTGCGGACCCGTGGGGGTGGAAGGCGCTACGCGCATCCATGGGCGGCGTGTTTCATTTGCCGGTGACCCGCTCGCGCAATCCCCTGGCCACTGTGAACGAATGGCGAGAGACCGGCGTCGCCGTCGTGGCGGCGGTGCCGCGTGACGGCGTGCCGATGTATAGCCTCGACCTGCAGCGGCCGACCGTGGTGCTGCTCGGTGGCGAAGGTCCTGGGCTGCCAGGCGAGGTGGTCGCGAGCGCCGATGCGCGCGTCACCATTCCGATGAGCCATGCCGTTGAATCGCTCAACGTCGCGGTGGCCGCGGCGGTCATTCTCTACGAGGCGAGAAGGCAGCGCGCGCCTGGCGCGCCGAAGCCCGTTGACGAAGGCGGCCGATGAGCCTGTTTGACGATCCCCCTGCGCCCGTCGATCCCACGACCGTGCCGCTGGCCGAGCGGATGCGGCCGCGAACGCTCGACGAGATCGTCGGGCAAGACGACGTGATTGCCGCCGGCCGGCCGTTGCGCGAGATGATCAACCGCGACTTGCTGCAGTCGATCATCCTGTGGGGCCCGCCGGGCACCGGCAAGACGACGCTGGCGCGGTTGATTGCCGACTTGACCAAGGCCGAGTTCATTGCCTTTTCCGCTGTGCTGGCCGGCATCAAGGAAGTGAAAGATGTGATGGCCACGGCTGAGCAGCGCCGGCGCATGACCGGCCGCCGGACCATCGTGTTTGTTGATGAGATCCACCGCTTCAACAAGGCGCAGCAGGATGCGTTCCTCCCCCGCGTCGAAAGCGGCGACATCGTGCTGATCGGCGCCACCACCGAGAACCCGTCGTTCGAAGTGAACGCCGCGCTGCTGTCGCGATCGAAGGTGTTCGTCCTCAAGCTGCTGAGCGAGGAAGCCATCGTCACGATCTTGAAGACCGCGCTGACCGATCCTGAGCGAGGGCTCGGCAAGCAGAATCCTGAAGCAGACGATGACGCGCTGAGGGCGATTGCGCGGTTTGCCAATGGTGATGCGCGATCGGCCCTGAACCTGTTGCAGCTGACGGTCTCGTCGGCCAACAACCCTGCCGGGCGGCCGAGGATCGACAAGGCGCTGCTCGAGAAGACGCTGCAGAACCGCACGCTGCTCTACGACAAGACCGGCGAAGAGCACTACAACCTGATGTCGGCCCTCCACAAGTCCATGCGCAACAGCGACGCCGATGCGTCGATCTACTGGCTGGCGCGAATGGTGGAGGCCGGCGAAGACGCCAAGTACATCGCGCGGCGTTTGATTCGGTTTGCCTCGGAAGACATCGGCAATGCCGATCCCCAGGCGCTGACCATTGCGGTCGCGGCCAAGGACGCCGTCCACTTCATCGGCATGCCCGAGGGCAACACCGCGCTGGCGCAGGCGGCCATCTACCTGGCGACCGCGCCGAAGAGCAACGCGGTTTATGCGGCGTATGGCGCCGCGGCCGAGGCCGCGAAGAACGACGTTGCCTCACCAGTGCCACTGCACCTGCGGAACGCATCAACCAAGCTCATGAAGCAATTGGACTACGGTAAGGGCTACCAGTACGCGCCCGACGAACCCGATGGCGTCGCGAGCATGGATTGCCTGCCGGAGAACTTGAAGGGGCGGGAATTCTACAAGCCGACGGACTACGGCTTCGAGAAGGAGATCAGGAAGCGCCTCGCCTGGTGGAAGTCCAAAAGGTCCGGCTAAAGCCGGACACTACATTGACGTCAATGTGGCGTCCGGCTCCAATGTGGCGTCCGGCTTTAGCCGGACTACTACGGCACCGCGAAGCCGTGAACTTTGCCGCGGCTAATCCCTGCCATCACGGCGATGTACTGCTTGCCATCCAGCTCGTAGCTAATCGGCGTGGCCACGCCCTGTCCCAGCTGCGTCTCCCACAGCGTCTTGCCGCTCAGCGGGTCCAGGGCGAAGAACTTGCCGCCGCCGTTGCCGACGAAGATCAACTGGCCCGCGGTCGACAGCGCGCCGCCGGCCGGCTGGAACGGAATCTTCCACGCGGCCTTCTGCGCAACCGGATCCCACGCCACGAAGAATCCGCCCGGAGCGGGCGCCTTCGGATCGGGCGGCGGAGGCGGCACGGGCTTGGCGCCAGCCGGAGTCCCGCGGCGGATGCCGAGGTTCCACTGCCCTTCCTTGAACTCGAACTTCTCTTCCATCGCAAACGCCGAGCTCGTTTCCTGGCCCGGGTAGTACACGAAGCCAGTCGTCGGATTGAAGGCCATGGGTGGCCAGTGGTGCGCACCGACTGGTGAGGGCGACAGCCGCACTGGTGTGAAGCGATAGCGGGCGGCCTCGGTTTCAATCGGGCGGCCGGTCTGCATGTCGATCGACGTTGCCCACGAGGTGTAGACGAACGGCGCGCCGGAAATCAGCTTGCCGGTCGCGCGATCCAGCACGTAGAAGAAGCCGTTCTTGGGCGCCTGCATCAGCACCTTGCGCACCTGGCCCCCAATGGTGAGGTCGGCCAGGATCATCGGCTGCGCCGAGTTGTAGTCCCAGTTGTCGCCGGGCACGGTCTGGTAATGCCAGACGTACTTGCCGGTGTCGGCGTTGAGCGCGACGATCGACGCGAGGTAGAGGTTATCGCCGCCACCGGGGCTGCGATGGTTCGCATTCCACGGCGAACCGTTGCCGGTGCCGACATACACGAGGTTCAGCTCGGGGTCGTAGGCAATGCCGTCCCACGGCGTGCCGCCGCCGCCAAACTTCCACCACTGCCCCGTCCAGGTCTTGGCGGCCGCTGCCATCGACTCGTCTTCGAAGGGCTTGGATGGGTCGCCGGGAATCACGTACCACTTCCACGCCTGCTTGCCGGTGGCCGCATCGTAGGCGGCGAGGAAGCCGCGCACGCCGTACTCCGCGCCACCCTGGCCGATCACCACCTTCCCCTTGATGATGCGAGGGGCGCCGGTGATGGTGTAGTCCGTGCCGGGTGGCGTCGTCTGCACCGCCCAGACAGGCGCGCCGCTCTCGGCATCGAGCGCGATCAGACGACCATCGAGCAGGCCGACGTAGACGCGGCCGTCGTAGATCGCCACGCCGCGATTCACGGGCCCGCAGCACGGGCGCGGGCCCATGGCGTCAAACCCGCCCCGCACGAGGGCCGGGTCGTACTTCCACTTCACCGTCTTGGTGCGCAGATCGATGGCGTAGACCTGGCTCCAGGTCGAGGTGCCGTACAGCACGCCGTTGAACACGAGCGGCGTTGTCTCGAGCTTGCCGTCGGAGCCGACCTCCACCGACCAGGCTTCTGTCAGCTTGCTGACATTGCCCTGATCGATCTGCTTCAGCGGGCTGTGGTGCGTTTCGGCGTAGTCACGGCCGTAGCCCACCCAGTCGCCATCGGCCGGCTTCAGCAAGGTCGCGTCGGTGACCTTCGGGGCGGCCTGCTGCGCCTGGAGGGCTGAAATACTCAATCCCGCAACGAGTGCGAAGGCCGTCAATCCGAGTCGTGTCATGCGATGTCTCCGGCAGGGATTATACGGGATAGGGCTGGTTGCGCGGGTGGGGAGTGCTCCCGAGGGTCGGGCACGCTACCGCACGACAAGACCCTCGATTTTGGAACCGCACGGCACGGTGCGCCCGCCGCAGCTAAACTCGATCTTCGGAAACACGACGGTCTTGATGCCTTCGGGTGTACTGACTTGCCTCGTCAGGTCGCATCCTCGAATGCAGCTCACGCTCGTTCCGTCAGGCGAACTCCACACCATGATCTCGAAATCGGCTCTACTGGCCTGCGCCCGCCCCGCGGCCCAAGCTATCGCAACCAGGATCACAACCGTCACTACCAATCTCAGCGCGCTGGTACTCATCGTCCTTCTCCTGTGTCGCTGCACGGCACCGCCGCCTCTGCTGGGTTGACAAACCCCGGGGCCGATGCGGCTACCTCTGTAACTTGTCCGCTAAGGCTGCCTTAAAGAGCACGGGTTGAACTGCCGGAGGACAATATGCGTAACACGCGACGGTGGCAATGGCCGCACCTGCCCGCCAGGGCCAACGCGCTGCGCTCAGCACCTGCTGCTCGTCGGCTGCAGCGGCTCCTTAGCCGGTCTCGTGTGCGACTTGTCCTGGGCCAGGCCATTCGAAATCGGCCCAGATTGGCAGGTGGTCCGACGCTTCGACATTCCGGGATCGCCCGTGGTGGGTACCAGCGGCTCGAAGCGACGATTTGAGTTCCGGTGAAGCAAACACGTAGTCGACGCGCGCGCTTGGGTTCCGGGCGGGAACCGTAAAGCCGCTGTCCGTCGCGTTGCACGATCGGTAGCAGTCCACGTAGCCGGTTTCGGAAAGTTCGCGAATCGCCAGGCGCGGCACAGTGCCAGCGTTCAGAAACCATTGCGCGCGAACCCACCAGGGAGCGCCACTGCGGCGCTGTGAATCGCCTGGGGCGAGCGCGTTGAAATCTCCCGCCACGATCTGCGGTATCCCTGACTTTACAGACAGTCTCCGAACAAGATGGCCCACCTCGCGACGGCGCCAGAATTCGAACGGCCACAGCGGCTGGGCGGTCAAATGAACCGCATGGACGCGAACTGGACGGACACCATGCGGACACAAGGTCGCCTCGAGCCATCTCCGCGACGACCACGGAGGCCCGTGAAACGCGGACTCAAGGATGGGCCACCTACTGGCAACTGCAACCCGCGTGCGACCAATTCGACAAGGAGCCAAGACGCTGTGCTCGCCTACCGAGGCGGCAATCGCAGAGAAGGACTCGTCGGAGGTCACTTCGGTGAACACGACGAGGTCCGGACGAATCGATTCGAGTACGCCCCGAATCAAGTCTTCGCGCCTATGGCCGCCATAACGAATGTTGTAGGTCGCGATCCGGAATGTGGGCATCAAGTCGGCAATATCGATCCGGCTAACTACTAAGTAGGCTGCAAGGCTGCCACCTGGAACGCGACCGCGTGACGAGACCATCGATCTGTCGCTCTGAACTTCAGGGCGTCGGTCCAGCTACCAACTGCTTAAACAGGTGGCAAGCCTACCATCCGCCTAGCCACGAATCACGCGTCGCCCGTACTTGTTCGTGGTCCGATTCCCACCAACCCGACCCGCCCGACGCCGCCTTACCTGCCCAACGGGACTCCGGCAAGAAACCTGTTCACCGCAGCAACCACCTCGTCCGGAATGTCGTGCCCCCCGTCATAGGGAAACCATGTGACGTTCATCCCCGCGGCCTTCAGCCGGTCCTGGAACCGCTCCATTGCCGCGAACGGCAGCACGCCGTCATGTCGTCCATGGGCGATGAAGATAGGCATGCCGCGGCGAGTTGGAAACTGCGCAGCCCACGCCGTCTCGTTGACCGTGGTGCCGCCGAGCAGGACCAGCGCCGCGAGCGCCTGGTCGGTTTGGAAGGCGATCTCACCGCTCAGCATCGCCCCCTGCGAGAAGCCGCCGAGCACGATCGGTCCGGGGACTTTCTCCAGCAGGTTACGGACCAGCCGTGACGCGACCTTGATGCCGCCGGGGTTTGCCACCGAGAAATCGGGAAAGCGCTGGCCTTCGGGTACGTGGCCCTCGATGTTGAGCCACCACCAGCCGCGCGCGCCGTTCGGCCCTCGCAACGGTCCCTGGGGGAAGACCATCCGCCCGTTGAGCGGCACCTCGAACTTGTGCTCGAACTGAAGCCAGTCGCCGGCATTCGACCCGTACCCATGCAGCAGCACGAGCGACGCCGGCCCATTGCCGCCGCGGGTAATCGACGACAGCGCCGACACCTGCAGCCACAGCCAGAGGCTGGACAGGGCAACGAAGGCGACGAGCGCGAAAAGGAGCAGCCAGCGCCTCACGTCAGATCCTGTCGAAGTTCTTCTCGATCTCTCGGCGGGTAATGCGCAACATCACCGGCCGGCCGTGGGGACACACCGTGGAATAGGCCGTCGCGCGCAGCTCCTCGAGAATGTGATGCATTTTCTCGAGCGTCAGTGGATAGTTCGCCTTCACCGCCGCATGGCACGCCGTCGTCGCGGCAATCTGCTTGATCGATTCCTCGAGCCGCAATCCACGATCCAGGCCTTCGAGATCGTCGGCCAATGCCCGCAGCGCCGCATCGCACTCGTCGCGCGGCAGCAGCGCCGGCATGGCGGTGACCTTGATGCTGTCGCCGCCGAAATCCTCGACCTCGAACCCGAACTTCGCCAGCGCATCCGCGCGCGAGATGAGGGCGTTGCGTTCCGCCGCGGGCAGTTCGAGCACCATCGGCACCAGCATCCCCTGGCTCTCGAGGTTCTCGGTAGTCAGCCGCTGCATGATGCGCTCGAACAACACGCGCTCGTGGGCAACGTGCTGGTCGATGATGCACAGCCCCTCGTCATCCATGGCGATGATGAAGGTGTCGCGGAACTGGCCCAGCGCGATCATGGGCCTTACGGCTGGTGGGGCTGGTTGGGCGGGTAGGGCTGGTGAAGCAGGTGCGTCGAGTACCGCAGGGGCGGTCGGCGGGTCGTAGCGAGGAATCGGGTTGTACGACGGCGCCGGCCCCGGCGGCGCCCAGCGACTCGTGAAGCTCGCGCCAGCGAGGGCGCCGGGAATGGAGGGCTGCAACGGCCGTCCGGGCAAGACATCCGAGGTGTGCAGCGTCAGTTCCGGGGCCGGCCCCTTGCCCAGTGCGTCGCCGAGCGCGTGACGCACCATCTGGTGCACCGTCGACTGGTCGCGGAACCGCACCTCCGCCTTCGTCGGATGCACGTTCACGTCGATCCGATCGGGCGGAATTTCGAGGAACAGGTGCACCTCGGGACTGCGCTCCTTGTTGGTCGCCACGCTGTAGGCATCCATGATCGCGTGCGCGATGGTGCGGTCCTTGACGATGCGGCGGTTGACGAAGACGTGCTGAGGCCCGCGCACCGGGCCCTGCTCGGCCAGCGCCGCGATCACGCCGTGAAGGCGCATGCCGCCGAACTCCCGGTCGACGGGAATCAGATCCTGGCGGTCGCCGTAGATTTGGTACAGGCGGTCCGACAGGCTCGCCACCGGGGGCACCGACAGCACCTTCCGGCCAGTGCTGACCAGGGTGAAGCCCACCTCGGGATAGCACAAGGCCAGCTGCGTCACGAACCGTGAGACCTGCGCCGACTCCGCCGCATCGGACTTCAAGAACTTGCGGCGAGCCGGAAGGTTGTAGAACACGTCGGCGACCTCGACCAGCGTGCCTTCGGGACCACCGGCTTCCACCACCGATTCGATGATCCCGGCGTTGACGCGAATCTCCGTTCCGCTATCGCTGCCGCGTGCCCGGGTACGCAACCGGAAGTGCGACACCGACGCCATTGACGGCAGCGCCTCGCCGCGGAAGCCCAGGGTGACGATGGCCCCCAGGTCGTCCGCGCGCTTGATCTTGCTGGTGGCGTGCCGCTCGAGGCACAGCCGCGCATCCTCCGGGTCCATGCCGATGCCATCGTCTTCGACGCGGATCAGCTTCTTGCCGCCGTACTCGACCGTAATCGTGATGCGGGTCGCCTTGGCGTCGATGGCGTTCTCGACCAGCTCTTTCACGACCGAGGCCGGCCGCTCCACCACTTCGCCGGCGGCGATCTGGTTGGCGAGGTCGTCAGGAAGCTTGAGGATGCGACCCACTTACCACCACCCCGACTTTCGGAACCACGCGAACAACCCGGCGCTCGAGAGGATCATCACGGCAATGATCTCCCAGAACAGCCACTCGGGCCGGCCGAAGAACGTCGGCAACGGCACGTTCATGCCGAACAAGCCGGTGATCACGGTCATCGGACCGAACAGCGTGGCGATCACGGCCAGCACCTTCGAGACGTCGGCCAGACGATTCGACACGCTCGCCAGGTGGGCATCGAGAATGCCGGTCACCCGGTCGTGAAACATGATGCCGTCATCCGCCATGCGGGCGAACTGATCGTAGACGTCCCGGAAACGGTAGGCCATCTCCTGGTTGATGATCTCGAACTCGCGCCGGGCGAGCCGGCCCACCGCATCGCGCTGCGGCACCAGGATGCGCCGAAGCGCCGTGATGTCGCGCTTGATGGCCAGAATGTCGCCGACCGTCGCCGAGGCCGTGTCCTCGATCACACGGTCTTCGATATCGTTGAGTCGCTCCTCGACCTCATCCACTTCCGGCCGGTAGTGGTCGACCATGGTGTCGACAATCCGGTGCAGCAGCGCCACGGTGCCTTCCGAAAGGACGTGGTCGGCCCGGCCGCACAGCTCGCCGACATGCTCGATGCTGCGCCGCTTGCCATCGTGGACGGTGACGAGGAAGTTGGGGGCGAGGAAGAAATCCGTTTCGTGCGTCTCGAAGCGATGCTCCACGGCATCGAAGTTGATACCGTGAAGCACGATGTAGAGATAGTGGTCGTAGCGCTCGACCTTGGGGCTGGTCTCGCGCTGCACCGCGGCTTCGACGGTCAGCGGGTGAAGGCCGAAGTCTTTGCGCAAGACCTCGGCGTCCGCTTCCGTCGGCTCGCTGACATCCGCCCACACCACCACGCCGTCGCCAGCGGCACCGGCGGGCTTGTCCTCCGTCGCCTTGGCGAAGGAGGAGTCGAGGCGGTCAACCAGTTCGGTGCGACCGCCTCTGTGGACGAAGTACCGAATCAATCGCCGACCTTGACGCTCAGTGCGGCCTGCGCGGCCGCCAGGCGCGCCACGGGCACGCGGTAGGGTGAGCAGCTGACGTAATCGAGCCCCACCTGGTGGAAGAAGTGGATCGATGACGGGTCGCCGCCATGCTCGCCACAGATGCCCAGCTTCAGGCTGGGGTTGGCGACACGGCCCTTGGCCACGGCCATCGAGACGAGCTGGCCGGTGCCGGCGCCGTCGAAGGTCGCGAACGGATCCCGCTCCAGGATCTTCTTGTCCTGGTAGACGCGCAGGAACTTGCCGACGTCATCGCGCGAGAACCCGAAGGTCATCTGCGTCAGGTCGTTGGTGCCGAACGAGAAGAACTCGGCTTCGAGGGCCACCGCGTCGGCCGTCAGCGCGCCGCGCGGCACTTCGATCATCGTGCCCACGAGGTACTTGATCTTGATGCCCTGCTCCTTGAGCACCTGCGCCGCGACGCGGTGCACCACGGCCTTCTGGTCGCGCAGTTCGCGCACGTCGCCGACCAGCGGAATCATGATCTCCGGGACGATCTTCAGCCCTTCCTTGTTCAGCTTGCAGGCCGCTTCCATGATGGCGCGGGTCTGCATCTCCGTGATCTCGGGATAGGTGATGCCGAGACGCACGCCGCGGTGGCCCAGCATGGGGTTGAACTCGTGGAGCTGCTCGACGCGCGACAGCAGCGCTTTCTTCTCGTCGAGCGCCTTACCCTTGGTGCCCTTGGTCTCCATGACGGCCACTTCCACCATCAGGTCCTCGCGCTTGGGCAGGAACTCGTGCAGCGGCGGATCGATCGTCCGGATGGTCACGGCCGTGCCCTTCATGGCCTTGAACACGCCGTAGAAGTCCTCGCGCTGCATCGGCAGCAGCTCGTCGAGCGCGGCGCGGCGATCGGCCTCGGTCTCGGCCAGGATCATGCGCTGGACAATGGGAATACGGCCCTCACCGAAGAACATGTGCTCGGTGCGGCACAGGCCGATGCCGCGCGCGCCGAACGCGTAGGCAATCTCGGCCTGGTCGGGCTGGTCGGCGTTGGCGCGGACGCCAAGCCGGCGGAACTTGTCAGCCCATTCGAGCAGGGTGTGGAACCGCTGGTAGATCGGCGACTCCGACGGCTTCATCTTGCCGGCAATCACCTGCAGGATCTCGCTCGGCTGCGACGCCACCTTGGCAATCTTCACTTCGCCGGTCAGGCCGTCGAACGCGACGTAATCCCCTTCCTTGACGGTCTGGCCGTTCACGGTGAACGACTTGCCGTGCTCGTCGATGCGCAGTTCGCCCGCGCCGACAATCGACGGCTTGCCCATCTGGCGGCCCACCACCGCGGCGTGCGAGGTCATGCCGCCGGTCGCGGTGAGAATGCCCTGCGACACCCACATGCCGTGAATGTCGTCCGGCGCGGTCTCGCGACGCACCACGATGACGGGCTCGCCCTTGTTCGACCATTCGACGGCGGCCTCTGACGTAAACACCGCCTTGCCGCACGCCGCCCCCGGCGATGCCGGCAAGCCGCGGGTCACGGCCGCAATGCTCTTCCATTCCTTCTGGTCGAAGCCGGGTGCGAGCAGCTGCGACAGCGCTTCGGGATCGACCAGCAGGATCGCTTCCTTCGGCGTGACCAGCTTCTCTTTGGCCATGTCCGTGGCAATCACCACGGCCGCGTAGCCGGTGCGCTTGCCGCTGCGCGTCTGCAGCATGTAGAGCTTCTCGTCCTGGATGGTGAACTCGAAGTCCTGGATGTCCTTGTAGTTGCGCTCGAGGCGCGTGGTGATGTCGCGCAGCTGCTTGTACGCCTTCGGCATCACCCGTTCCAGCTCGACGATGGGCTGCGGCGTGCGAATGCCGGCGACCACGTCTTCGCCCTGGGCGTTGATCAGGAACTCGCCGAAGAACTCCTTGGCGCCCGTCGCGGGGTTGCGCGTGAAGCCGACGCCGGTGCCCGAGCGATCACCGGTATTGCCGAACACCATCATCTGGATGTTGACGGCCGTGCCGATCGAATCCGGGATGTCGTAGATGCGGCGGTATTCCTTGGCGCGGGCGTTGTTCCACGACCGGAACACGGCGTTACGCGCGCCGCGCAACTGATCCATCGGGTCCTGCGGGAAGGGCTTCTTGGTCTTGTCCTTGACGACCTTCTTGTAAGCGGCCACCACCTCGCGCAGGGCGGCCTCATCCAGGTCGGTGTCCATCTGCGCGCCCTTGGCGTGCTTGATGGCTTCGAATTCGTGCTCGAACGCCGACTTGGGAATCTCGAGCACCACGCTGCCGAACATCTGCATGAAGCGGCGGTAGCTGTCGAATGCGAAGCGGCCGTTGCCGGTCCACGCCTTCAGGCCTTCGACGGTCTCGTCGTTCAGGCCGAGGTTGAGAATGGTGTCCATCATGCCGGGCATGGAGAACTTCGCGCCCGAACGCACCGACACGAGCAGAGGCTTCTTGACCGAGCCCAGCGTCGCGCCGGCCGCCTTCTCGAGCTTGCGCAACTGCGTGACCATCTCGGTCTCGATGCTGAGCGGCAGCTTGCTGTGGTTGGCGTAATACAGGTTGCACGCATCGGTCGAGATGGTGAACCCGGCCGGCACCGGCAGCCCGGCGTTGGTCATCTCGGCGAGACCCGCGCCCTTGCCGCCCAGGGTGTCCTTCATGGTGCGGTTGCCATCGGCCTTGCCGTTGCCAAAGAAGTACACGAACTTCTTCGGTCCCTTGGCACCCTTGGCACTCTTCGCACCCTTGGCACCGGTACTGGCAACCTTCTTCACTACCTTCTTCACTACCTTCTTCACGCTTTTCTTCTTCGCCATGTGCGCTCTCTACTCCTACTTGTCCGCTTCGGGAACGATCTCGGAAACATCGGCCAGCTGGAGGATCGACGACTCCAACTGCTTCAACAGCCGCAACCGCGCATCGCGCAGCGCCAAGTCGTCGGCCATCACCATCACATCGTCGAAAAACTTCGCGACCGCCGGTCCGGTCTTCGCCGCCTCGGCAAACGCCTGGCGGTAGCCACTGCCGGCGGCCACGGCCTCGGCGACCACCGGCTGCAGCCGGTCAACCTCCGCAGCCAGCGCCAGTTCCGAGGCCTCGGTCAACGCGCCACCCAGGCTGGGCGCGGTCTCGTCCAGGTTCCTGGCAATGTTCTTCACGCGCTTGAACAACACCGCCAGCTGCTTGAAGTCGGGCGACTCGGTGAACTCGGGCAGCGTCTCGAGCTTGCGCCGCGCCACGAGCGGACTGACGTTCGCCGGAGAACCGTGGGTCACCGCGCGCACGTTGCGGCTGTCCGACCCGCGCTGCTCCAGCACGAACCGGACGCGGTCGATCATGAACGACCAGAACGCATCGTCCAGGCCCTCGGTCTTGACGAGTTGGCCGAGCGTCAAGCGCAAGTCGAGCCCCGTCAACTCCGGCAGGTCGACCAGGAGGCGCACGATGCCCTGGGCGGCCCGGCGCAGGCCGTAGGGATCGCGCGACCCGGTGGGCCGCTCCCCGGCCGAGAACATGCCGGTGACGGTGTCGAGCTTGTCGGCCAGGGCGACCGCCGCCCAGGTGATGGCGGCCTTGCCGAGCTGCTCCCTCGTCGGTGGCGCCGTCGCTTCCACGCCGACTGGCAGGTAGTGGAAGTAGATGGCCTTCCACACTTCCTCGGGCCGTCCATCTTCGCGGGCGTAGATGCCGCCCATGGTGCCCTGCAGCTCGGTCAGCTCGCGGACCATATCGGTGGCGAGGTCGGCCTTGCACAGGCGGCCGGCTTCGGCAGCAAAGTCAGCGAGGTCGGCGCGGCCGAACACGTCGGCGCAAATCCAGCGCGCAAGCGCTTCGACGCGCGTCGCCTTGGCCTGGTAGCTGCCCAGCTTCTTGTGAAACAACACCGTGTCGAGCCGGTCGGTGTACGACGCCAGCGGCTTCTCGCGGTCGGCATCGAAGAAGAACCGGGCATCGCGCAGCCGTGCGGTCAGCACGCGCTCCATGTTCACGGCGATCACTTCCGGCTGTTCGGGCTGCATGTTGAGCACGGCCAGGAACACCGGCATCAACTTCCCCTGGTCGGTGTTGATGGGGAAGAAATGCTGATGGTGAATCATGGTCGTCGTCAGCACCTCTTCGGGCAGCTTCAGGAACTCGTCGGCGAAGCTTCCCGATACGACCACCGGATACTCCACGAGGTCTGGCACTTCCTCGAGCATGCCCTGGCCGACCAGCGCGCGGGCAATGCGGCCGCCGCGGCGACGGGCCTCGGCATCCAGTTCGCGGGCAATGCGGTCGTGCCGCTCGCTGCGCTCGAGGACGACGAAGTTCTCGGCGAGGCGCTTGCGGTAGTCGTCGAAGTGCTTCACCTTGATGGCGCGGCCGGGTCGCCCGCTCGTCGTGAGGAAGCGATGGCCGTAGGTGTGCGCGCCCGTGCTGACGTCGAGCACGCGCGAATCGCGGGCGGCAGCCGATCGCCCGATGATCAAGGGGATCACGCGTCCGCCGTAGAGATACAGGATCCAGCGGATCGGCCGGCCGAAGGGCAAGTCGCCCTTGCCATCGGCCAGGGTCGCGTCCCAGCGCATCTGCTTCGGAAAGGTCATGGCGCGCAGCACACCGGCCAGCACGTCGGGCAGCACGTCGCTGGCCGTCTTGCCACGCTGGTGCTTCCGCACGCCGATGTACTCGCCCTTCGCGGTGGTGATGCGTTCGATCTGGTCGTCGGCGACGCCCTGCTTCTTGGCGAAGCCGGCGCCGGCCGGCGTCAGCACGCCGTCCTTGAAGGCCGCCGAGACGGGCGGCCCCATCACCAGCTCTTCGAGGTCGGTTTGGCGCTCGCCGATCTTGGCGGCATGGGCGATCAGCCGGCGCGGCGTGCTGTAGGTCTGCACCGGCTCGTCAACCGAGAGCCGGGCCTCCTTGAGCTTCGCTTCGAGGGCGACGCCAATCTGGGCGGTCAGGCCGGGCAGCCAGCTGGCCGGAATCTCTTCGGTGCCGATTTCGAGAAGCAGTTCGCGGTCCACGTCAGGCTCCGGGCTCGGCAACCACGGGCATCTGCTGCGCCGCGTATTGCTTGCAAATGGCAATCGCGAGCTGGCGCACGCGCAGGATGTAGGCCGTGCGCTCGGTCACCCCGACGCTGCCGCTCGAGTCCAGCAGGTTGAACAGGTGCGAACACTTCAGGCAGTACTCGAGCGCCGGCAGCAGCAGGCCGCCCTTCATCAGCTCTTCGCCGAACTTGAAGTTCTCGTCGAACTGCTGGCGATGGAATGACGAGAAGCGCTCGCGGCCGATGCCGGTCTCCTGGTTGAACGCGTACTTCGACTGCTCCACTTCCTCGCGCATGCGCACGTCGCCGTACGACTTGCCGCCGCCCCACTGCACGTCGAACACGTTGTCGACCTTCTGCAGGAACATGGCGATGCGTTCGAGGCCGTAGGTGATCTCGCCGCTGATCGGCGACAGGTCCATGCCGCCGACCTGCTGGAAGTAGGTGAACTGCGAAATCTCGGTGCCGTCGAGCATGACCTGCCAGCCAATGCCCCAGGCGCCGAGGGTCGGCGACTCCCAGTTGTCTTCCTCGAACCGGATGTCGTGCTGGCGCGGGTTGATGCCGACCGCCTCCAGGCTGTCGAGGTAGATCTGCTGGATGTCGTCGGGTGCGGGCTTGAGGATGACCTGCAGCTGGTGATGCTTGAACAGCCGGTTCGGATTCTGCCCGAACCGCCCATCGTCGGGACGCCGCGACGGCTGCACGTAGGCCACGTTCCACGGGGTCGGCCCGAGCACGCGCAACAGCGTCTCGGGATGCGAGGTGCCGGCGCCGACCTCGACGTCGAGCGGCTGCTGGATGAGGCAGCCCTGGGAGGCCCAGTAGTGCTGCAGCTTGAGAATGAGATCCTGGAACGTCACGCGGTTTACGAACGCCGCAGTTCGTTCAACACGCGAACGGACCGGGGTTCCCTGTCGAGGTGCATCGTTATCAGCTTCCGATGAATCAGTTCAATTTCACGCAACGCCCGGCTCGAGGCGCCCAGCGAGTGCGCGTCGCGCGGGCCAATGCGCCTCACGCCGTCGAGAAACAGGGCCGCCTCGCTCGAGACCCGCAGGTCAGCCGGATAGACGCCCTGTAGCCGCAACAGCCAGCACTCGAAATACCGCGCCAGCGCTTCCACGGGCGTCCCGGCGACCAACGCTTCGAGCGCCGAGGTTCCCAGCCGGTAGAGCCGTTCGTCAACGTCGGCCTCGGCCGCCCACTCGTCGATCAGCTCGGCGAAGTAGTGGCTGTAGCCGAGCGCCTCGGGACTGGACGCCGACAGCGGCGACCGCACCGGCTCGGCGTAGTTCAGGCCCACCAACTCGCGCCGCTCCTTCTCGAAGTACGACACGCGCACTTCGGTGAGCGGCTCGAGCGCAGCGCCAAACCGTTTGCGCGACTTTCTCGCATTGGGTGCAACGCCCCGCTTCTTGCCGCGATCGCGGGTCAGAAAGACCACAATGCGATCGGCTTCGCCCAACTTATAGGTGCGAAGAACGAGGGCTTCGGCCGTATACAGCGGCATCCCGTAGCCGCCTATTGTACTTCGTTGTTCTCGCCCGGCACCCCTAAAGGGGTGCCCTACGGGACCTCTGTTGTGGAGCAACCTCTCCCGATGATTCCTGTAGGGCACCCCTTTCAGGGGTGCCGTCTATTGAATCAGGTAGCGCAGGAAGATGGTCGCCAGGCCCAGGAACGAGGCAAAGCCGACCACGTCGGTGAAGGTGGTGATGAACACCGACGACCCAAGGGCTGGGTCGACTTTCATGGCCTTCAGCCCCAGTGGCACCAGCACGCCGGCGGTGGCCGCCACGAACATGTTGCAGACCATGGCCATGCCCAGCAGCAGCGCCAGCACGGGGTCGGCCTTGGTCGCCCAGGCGACCCCGGCCGCGACCACGCCGAGGGCGAGGCCGTTGCCCAGGCCAATCAGGGCCTCCTTGGCCAGCACCTTCTTGCCCGACGCCCAGCTCAACTCGCCCAGGGCCAGGCCGCGGACAATCACCGTCAGGGTCTGGGTGCCGGCGTTGCCGCCCATGCCGGCCACGATGGGCATGAAGATGGCCAGCGCAGTCACCTGCTGGATGGTGCCCTCGAACAGCGCCACGACCGAGGCGGCGAGAAACGCCGTCACCAGGTTGGCCAACAGCCAGGGCAACCGTTTGGGAAACGCCTCGGCGGCCGGGGTCGTCACACGCTCGTCACCCGACACACCGGCCAGGCGCAACAGGTCTTCGCTGGCCTCGTCCTTGATGACGTCGATAACGTCGTCCACCGTGACCACGCCGACGAGCTTGTTTTCTTCGTCGACGACGGGAACGGCCAGCAGGTTGTAGGACGCCACCTGGCGCGCGACCTCTTCCTGGTCGGTATCGACCCGCACGCTGGTGACCTCGGGGGTCATGATGCGCTTGAGTGGCGTTTCGGGCGAGACCAGCAGCAGGCGGCGCAGCGACGTGACGCCCACCAGGTGCCGCCGCGCGTCGACGACGTACAAGTAGAACACCATCTCGACGTCGCGCGCGCCCTGCAGCGCGGTGATGGCCTCGGCCACCGTCAAGTCTTCGGTCAGGTTGAAGACCTGCGGGTTCATGATGCGGCCGGCCGTTTGCTCGCCATACTCGAGCAGGCTTTCGACCTGGCCCGACTCGCGGCGCCGCATCAGCTCCAGCACTTCGGTGGACAGCTCGTCGGGCAGGTAATCGATCAGCGCCGCGGCGTCGTCGGAGGGAATCTCCTGCAGCAGCTTGGCAATCTCTTCGGCCGACCGACCCGTCAGCAGCTTGGCGCCGTCTTCGGGCCCCATTTCGCTGACCGTCTCCATGGCCAGGCGGCCGCTGCGCTCGACCAGCAGCGAGAACACGGCCTGCCGTTCGGTATCGAGCAGCGAGCCAAAGACCGAGGCGAGGTCGGCGGGATGTTGCTTTTGAAGCAGGTTCAGCAGGTTGGCCGTCGCGCCAATGCGGAGCAACCGCTTGACGGAATCGAGAACGACGTCAATTCTGCGTGGCGTGGCCATGGTGATCGAGCAAATTTAGCATGGTCCGCTCGAAGGCGGACGCCACATTACTTGCCCTTGCGGCGTGAGGGCAGGCCCAGCGAGTCGAGCATGCGCTCGTCCTCGCGCCATCCTTCGCGGACCTTGACGTGCAGGTCGAGGTAGACCCGGGCGTCGAAGAATCGCTCGAGTTCCTTGCGCGCGGCGGTGCCGATCTCCTTGATGCGTGAACCCGCGCGCCCGACGAGGATCGGCTTCTGGCTGTCGCGATCAACCAGGATGGTGCAGAAGAAGCGCATCAGGCCCTTGGCGTCGGCTTCCTCGAACTTGTCGACCACCACGGCCGTCGAAAACGGCAACTCGTCGCGGGTCTGTTGCAGCACCTGTTCGCGAATCAGCTCGGCCACGAAGAACCGCTCGGGCTGGTCGGTCAGGTAGTCGTCCGGGTAGATGGGCTCGCCCTCGGGCAGGTGCGAGAGCAGCACCTGCTCGAGCCGGTCAACGTTCTCGCCCGTCAGGGCCGACACGGGCACGAGGTCGGCAAACCCCACGGTCTTGTCGTACTCGGCCAGTCGCGGCAGCAGCGACCCCTTGTCCGCGATATCCACCTTGTTGAGCACCAGTACCCGCGGCACCTGCGACTTGCGGATGACGTCCATCAGGAAGTCGTCGCCGGCCCCGCCCGGCTCGCTGCCATCCACGACCACGGCAACCACGTCGACTTCCTTCAGGGTGTCCAGGGCCGCATCGACCATGCGCACGTTCAGGCGATGCAGCGGCTTGTGGACGCCAGGGGTATCCAGGAACACCACCTGGCCCTCCAATGACTTGGGGCTTGAGGCTTGGGACTTGAAATTCCTGACGCCGACAATGCGGTTTCGGGTGGTCTGTGGCTTGTCGGAGACGATCGCCAGCTTCTGGCCGACGAGCTTGTTAAGCAGCGTCGATTTGCCGGCGTTGGGACGGCCAACGAGGGCGACAAAGCCCGCCTTCATCGATCCGGCTCGCTGCCGGTGTCGTCGGCCTGGCGGCGCAGCCGGACGCGGGTAATGCGGCGCTGCTCGGTCTCGAGGATCTCGACGTCGAGCCCGTCGAGATCGAAGTGCTCTCCAACGGCGGGCACGCGGCCCAGCCGCGACAGCAGGAAGCCGCCGACGGTTTCGAAGCCCTGGCCCTCGATGGTCACCCGCATGAGGTTGGCCATCTCCTCGACGTGCACGCTGCCGCTGAACACGAACTTGCCCGCGCCTTCGTCGATGATCCGCTCCACTTCCACGTCGTACTCATCGCGGATCTCGCCGACGATCTCCTCGAGCAGGTCTTCCACCGTGACCAGCCCGGCGGTGCCGCCGTACTCGTCCACGACAATCGCGCTTTGCAGCCGCTTGCGCTGGAATTCCTTCAGCAGCTCGGGAACCCGCTTGGTCTCGGGCACGAAATGCACGGGCCGCGTGAACGGCGCGATCGGTCCCGAGGTGGGGGCGCCGCGCATGATCAGGTCTTTGAGAAACACGAAGCCGGTCACGTTATCGAGCGTGTCCTTGTAGACCGGAATGCGCGAGTACTGCTGCTCGCGGAACAGCGCGTACATCTGCTCGATGGTGGCGTCCTGGTCGATGCCGATGATGTCGGGCCGCGGCGTCATGACCTCGCGGACCATGGTTTCGCGGAAGTCGGCGAGATTGCGCAGCAGTTCGCGGGCCTGGCCATCTTGCGTGGCTTCGTTCTCGGCCTGCACCGGCTGCGACTCTTCGGCCTTGGGCGGAACGGCATGGCCGTTCCCGTTCGCGGGCCGCTCTTTGCGACGGCTGGTGCCCATGCGCAGCAGCGCGGCCGTCAGCGGCCTCAGCAGCTTGGCGACGACGTCGAACGACGGCAGCAACACGTCGAGCACCCGCTCGGGATCGCGCCGCACGATCAGCAGCGGGATCAGGTGTTCGCAGCTCAGCATGATGCCGATCACCGACAGCACCAGCAGCGGAAAGCCGGCCGGGTCGACGCCGGTGACGCGCGCGAGCAGCGCCGTGGAGATGACGGTGATGACCGAGAACAGGATGCGAACCGGAATGAACAGCCGGCGCGGGTCGTCCAGGTACCACCCCAGCGCATCGTCGCGGTCGGTGCGTTCGGCGTGGATGCGCAGCGACAGCCGCATCAGAGCGTTGAAGCCCGCGGATACCGTGCCCAGGTAGGTGGCGGCACACCCCAGCAGGAACAGCAGGAGCGGGGTCATCGGGCGCGTTCTATAAGACCTTCGCGCAGGCCCGCCTTCTTGCGCAGGCGAGCCTCGGCGCGCGCCATCTTGCCGCCATCGGTGTCGTGGTCATAGCCCATCAAGTGCAGCAAGCCGTGGAGCGCCAGGACCTTCAGTTCCGTCGCCACCGAATGGCCGGCTTCACGCGCCTGGCGCGTGGCGACACCGGACGCAATCACGATGTCGCCGAGGAACGACGACACGCCGGGCACGTGCGTGGCGGGAAACGACAGCACATCGGTGGCCGTGTCCTTGCCGCGGAACTGGCGGTTGAGGGCGCGCATGCGGCGGTCCGAGACGACAGCAATGCTGACGTCGCCCCGCGCGGCAGCCGGAGCGGCCTTCTGCAACCAGGCGCCCAGTCCACGTGTGGAGGGTGCACCTGGATCCGGGGTGGCAAGACTAACGTGCAGACGGGCCGCTACCATACGCGTCATACGCTTTCACAATTGCCTGGACGAGCTTGTGCCGAACGACGTCGCGATCGTCGAAGTAGATAAACGAGATGCCATCGACCTTCCCCACCACTTCCATTGCCTGCACGAGGCCCGACATGCGGCCGATCGGCAAGTCGATCTGGGTGACGTCGCCGGTGACGATCGCCTTCGAGCCGAAGCCCAGGCGGGTCAGGAACATCTTCATCTGCTCACTGGTGGTGTTCTGCGCTTCGTCGAGAATCACGACGGCGTCGTTGAGCGTGCGGCCGCGCATGAAGGCCAACGGCGCCACCTCGATGGTGCCGCGTTCCAGCAGCCGATCCGCCTTCTCGACGTCGAGCATGTCGTAGAGCGCGTCGTAGAGCGGCCGGAGATACGGGTTGACCTTCTCCTGCAGGTCGCCGGGCAGGAAGCCGAGCTTCTCGCCCGCTTCAACCGCCGGGCGCACCAGCACGATGCGACTGACCTTCTTGGCGATCAGGTAGCTGACGGCCTGGGCCATGGCGAGGTAGGTCTTGCCGGTGCCGGCCGGGCCGACGCCAAAGACGATGTCGTGCTGGTCGATGGCGTCCAGGTAGCGGCGCTGGTTGGCCGACTTGGGCGCAATGCGCTTCTTGCCGGCCTGGCGCAACTGGCCGTCCTTGAGGAAGTGATCGCGCAGGTCGACGGCGCCATCATCCACGAGCAGCTGCGACGCGGTCTTCACATCGCGATCGGAGATGGAGTGGCCTTCGCTGATCAGGCCGCCCAGCTGTTCGATGAGACGGGCGACCTTGGCAGTATCCGCCGGCATGCCTTCAACCAGCAGCTCATGGCCCTGGGTCCGGATGCGGACGTTGAGGAGGTCTTCGAGCTGCCGGAGGTTCACGTCGTAGGCCCCGAACAGGGTCGACATGCCCGCCTCGGGCACCGCTACCTTACGAGTCGACGCCGTACTGATGCTCGTATCTCCTTGTGTGACAGACAGTTAACTTCAGCCACCGAGCGTACTAGCGCCGGCGAGTCTGGTCAAGGCTATCACTGTCTTCAGTAACTGGTGTCCGGAACACTTGGGATGGAGAACGCTATCGCGCCGTGGGATGCGCCGGCTCAGAGGTCTTGGCCCACCGACGAGCCATCGCGATGATGTCGTCACGGTACTTGGGCCAGTCGTGCAACGTCTCGGGATCAAAATCAGCGCCGTTGGGCCACTGGATCGTCCCGAACGTCGTCTCGAGCTCGACCTCGTTAAATAGCGCCTGGTCTTGAAGCGGAGCGAACAACTCCCCCTCCAACACTGGGCGGAAATCGATGCGCTGCTGACTGCCGTCGTCAAACCGGAGATCGAGCGTATACGGCCCGACGATCTCGAAGTGCTCGACCCGATAGATGGCGTGACTCATAGGACGGCCTTTCAGCGTAACGGCTCGATCTTGACCGGAGGTTGACCCGATTGCAAGAGGGCCCAGTCCGCCAACAACTCTTCCCGATGAATCTCTGCCCACGCCTCTACAAGTCGCTGCTGGGTCTGCGGCAAGTGGCCGGCGATGCACTCGATTGGATCCAGCGCGAACACGGCCTTGTCGTCCTGATAGGCCGCATGGAAATGCGGCCGATGATGAGGTGCACCGGCCTCCATAAACATCCGGATAACGATCCCGAAGAAGCGTGACAGTTCCGGCACGAAGGCACTTTACATCGTCTCAGAACGCCGACGCTCCCGCCGTCTGGGTGATACCCTACGCGATCGGCTTGATATGCAGCTCGCGCATCTGCCGCGGGTCGACCGTTGACGGCGCGTCGCACATCAAGTCCACCGCCTGGGTCGTCTTCGGGAACGGGATGACCTCGCGAATCGAGGTCTCGCCGGCCAGCAAGGCGCAAATGCGGTCGAGGCCGAGCGCAAGGCCGCCGTGAGGCGGCGTGCCGTACTCCAGCGATTCGAGGAAGAAGCCGAACCGGTTCTTGGCGTCCTCTTCCGACAACCCCAGCAAGCGGAACACCTCGGCCTGCGTCTCGCGGTCGTGGATACGAATGCTGCCGCCGCCGAGCTCCCAGCCATTCAGGATCACGTCGTATGCCTTGGCGAGCACCTTGCCAGGCTCGGACTTCATGAGGTGCAGGTCTTCCTCGCGCGGCGCGGTGAACGGGTGGTTCACGGAATCCCAGCGCTTCTCGTCGGTGTTCCAGTCGAACAACGGGAAGTCAGTGACCCAGGTCAGTTCCCACTTCCCTTCCGGGATCAGGTTCTGCTTCTTCGCCACCTGCAGCCGTAACTGACCAAGCACCTTGGACGCCGCATCGGGAGCGCCGGAGGCGAGCACGAGCAGGTCTTCCTTCGCAGCGCCGGATGCCTCGAGGACTTTGCGCGCGCCCTCGTCGCCAATCGCCTTGGCCGACACCTGGACGCCTTCAGCCGTGTAGCGCGTGTAGATCAATCCGGCCGCGCCCAACTGCTTGGCCTGCTCCACCAGGTCGTCAACCTCGCGGCGCGAGAACTTGGCGGCGCCGGGGATGACGAAGCCGCGGATGGTGCCGCCGTGCGCCACCGCTTCGCGGAAGATGCCAAACGGCGACTCGGCGAACAGCGGCCCGAAGTCCTGGATCTCCATGCCGAAACGCAGGTCCGGCTTGTCGTTGCCGTACTTGGCCATGGCCTCGGCGTACGGCATGCGGCGGAACGGCCGCGGAATGTCGACGCCGATCTCCTTGAAGCACGCGGCCAGCGCGCCTTCGACGATCTCGAACACCATCGGCGGCGTCGCGAAGGACATCTCGAGGTCGACTTGCGTGAACTCCAGCTGCCGATCGGCCCGCAGTGCCTCATCGCGGAAGCAGCGGGCAATCTGCACGTAACGATCGAAGCCGGCGATCATCAGGATCTGCTTGAAGATCTGCGGTGACTGCGGCAGCGCATAGAACTCGCCGCGATGCACACGGCTGGGCACCAGGAAGTCGCGGGCGCCTTCCGGCGTCGACTTGGTCAGAATCGGCGTCTCGATCTCGTAGAAGCCGTTCTCGTCGAAGTACTTGCGCAACGCGATGGTGATGCGGTGGCGCAGCGCGAGGTTGTGCTGCAACTGCGGCCGGCGCAGGTCGAGATAGCGATACTTCAACCGCGTCTCTTCCGAGACGTTCTGGTCTTCGGCAATCGAGAACGGCGGCGTCTTGGCCTCGTTCAGGATGCGCACTTCCTTCGCGCGCACTTCCACTTCGCCGGTCGGCAGCGACAGGTTCACCGTCTCGGCCGAGCGCCGTTCCACCTCGCCGATGATGGCCACCACGAACTCCGAACGCAGCGGCTTGGCCTTCTCCAGCAGCGCCGCATCGCCTTCGACGATCACCTGCGTCAGCCCATGACGATCGCGGATGTCGAGGAACATCAGCGCGCCCATGTCGCGGACGCGATGCACCCATCCCAGGAGGACGACATTCTTGCCGACGTCACCGGGACGAAGAGCGCCACAGGTGTGCGTGCGAGCGAGGGATCCGAGCTGTTCTGCCATGTGTTCGTCTGTCGTCTCCGGCTTCCGCCGGTCTTTCAATGTGGACTCCGGCTTTAGCCGGAGATCTGTGTCTTCACATACGCGGCCACATCGGGCCGCGGTCGTTGTTCGTCCTGGCGTGTGGCCAGCGTGCGAACAGTCACAGTACCCGCTTCCAGCTCGGGTTGGCCAATGACCGCTGCGAATGGAATGCCCCGGGCCTGCGCATACTGGAACTGCTTCACGAGCGCGCCCTTCTGGTTGTCTTCGGCCGGCGCCTCCGGGTAGAGCTCGACCCGCAAACCGGCCGCGCGCAACTCGGTGGCCAGCGCCAGGTAAAGGTCGGTGCGCTGGGCAAACCACTGCACCACCATCACATCGGCAGACGAGGCCACCAGCGACGCCGGAAACATGTTGCGCTCGCCCATCACGACCAGGATGCGTTCGAGCCCCAGCGAGATGCCGCACGCCGGCACATCCTCGCCCGAGAACATGCCGATCAGGTTGTCGTAGCGTCCACCGCCGCCCATGCTGCCGGCGAGGTCGGGGACGCGGATCTCGAAGATGGCGCCGGTGTAGTACGACAGGCCACGAGCCAGGTAGCTGTCGAGCACCAGGTACGGGCCGGCGCTCGTGCAGTTCCCAAGCGCGAACAGCTCGTTCAGCTCTCGAATGGCCGTCTTGCCTTCGTCGTTCAGCCGCTCGCTGTAGTCCCCGAGCGACTCCTTGGTCATGGTACCGAGCAATTCACCGAGACGATCGGCGGCCTCGGGCGCCAGGCCGCGGTCGGCAAACTCCTTCTTCACGCCGTCGACACCGATCTTGTCGACCTTGTCCATGGCGACGAGCGCCGCACCGTGCAGGTCGGCCGGTATGCCGGCATAGGCGAGCACCGCGTTCAGGAGCTTCCGATGATTGACGACGATCTGGAAGTCCTTGAAGCCCAGTTTCAGGAAGACATCCGCGGCCGCTGCCAGCAGTTCCGCCTCGACCACCATCGACCGGGAGCCAATCGCATCCACATCGCACTGGTAGAACTCGCGGAAGCGGCCCTTCTGCGGACGGTCGGCGCGCCACACCGGCTGCACCTGGTAGCGCTTGAAGAACTTCGGCAGCTTCGCGCGATACTCGGCGGCCACGCGCGCCAGCGGCACGGTCAGGTCGTAGCGCAGGGCGAGGTCGGCCTGGCCCGTCTCGGCGCCTTCGCCGCGCTTCAGGATCTTGAAGATCAGCCGGTCGCCCTCTTCGCCGTACTTGCCCTGCAGCGTTTCCAGGTTCTCGACCGACGGAGTCTCGAGCGGCTCGAAACCGTACTGCTGGTAGACGTCGGCGATCACGCCGATGACATGGCGGCGCCGGCGCACATCTTCCGGCAGGAAGTCGCGCATGCCACGGGCGGGGCCGGTATTCACTTGAATCCCAGCGGCCTGGTTGGCCGCGTCTCGGTCGAGTAATCGAGCCGGTAGTTCACGTAGTTGTCGGCGTACCAGCGGATCTCGGCGACTTCCTCGTCCGTCAGCTGGCGCTTCACCTTGCCGGGCCGGCCCATGACCAGCGAGCGGGCCGGAATGCGCGTGCCTTCGGTCAAGAGCGTCCCTGCCGCGATCACGCAGTCCGACTCGATGTGCACGCCGTTCAGCAGCACCGCCGCCATGCCGATCAACACCCGGTTCTCGATGGTCGTGCCGTGCACGACGGCTGAGTGCCCGACCGTGACCTCGTCGCCGATGATCGTCGGATGCGTGTCACGCATCACGTGGATCAACACCAGGTCCTGGATGTTGGTACGCTTGCCGATGCGGATGTGATTGACGTCGCCACGAATGACCACGTTCATCCACACAGACGACTCGGCGCCCAGCTCGACGTCGCCGATCACCTGCGCGCTTTGATCGACGTACGCCGACTTGTCGATGCGCGGCGACTGCCCTTTGAAGGAGCGCAGCATCAGATCTTGGGAAGGGTGACGCCGCGCTGGGCCTGGTATTTCCCCTTCTTGTCCTTGTATGACACTTCGCACGCCTCGTCGCTCTGGAAGAACAACACCTGGGCAATGCCCTCGTTGGCGTAGATCTTCGCCGGCAGCGGCGTGGTGTTGGAAATCTCGATCGTGACGTGGCCTTCCCACTCGGGTTCGAACGGCGTCACGTTCACGATGATGCCGCAGCGGGCGTAGGTCGATTTGCCGAGGCACACCGTCAGGACATCCCGCGGAATGCGGAAATACTCCACGGTCGAGGCCAGCGCGAACGAATTGGGCGGGACGATACACACGTCACCAACGATGTCGACAAACGACTTCGGATCGAAGTTCTTGGGGTCCACCACCGTGTTGTAGACGTTGGTGAACACCTTGAACTCGTTACCGACGCGGCAGTCGTAGCCGTACGAAGACACGCCGTACGACACCACCCCGGCGCGGACCTGTCGATCCTCGAACGGCTCGATCATGCCATGCTCGATCGCCATCTTCCGGATCCACCGGTCCGCTTTGATCGCCACGCTCTAAAGCTCCATGCCTCGGAAGAAGTAGCCGAGCTCAAAGGCCGCGGTATCCGGCGCATCCGATCCGTGCGTCGCGTTGTTGTCGATCGACGCGCCGAAGTCCTTGCGCATGGTGCCGGCCTCGGCCTTGGCCGGGTCGGTTGCGCCCATCAGGTCGCGCCACTTCTTGATGGCATCGGGCGCCTCGAGGCACAAGACGATGCAGGGGCCCGACGACATGAAGTCGGTCAGGCCGCCGAAAAACGGCCGCGCCTTGTGGACGTGGTAAAAGCCTTCCGCCTCGGCCTTGCTCATGTGAATCATGCGCATGCCGCAGACGGTGAACCCGGCCCCTTCAATACGCGCGAGGATCTGTCCGGCGACGTTCTTCTTGACGGCATCCGGTTTAATGATGGCAAACGTTCTTTCCATATCCGACCAATTGTATCTGAAACTCCGCTATTGCCGAGGCAAGTCCCGCGAGGCATAACACCCCAAAACCTTGAGAAATACCGTCCGGGCGGCCAATCCGGCCAGGGCCGCCTGCACCCGGGGTTCGCCGATGTGGCCCTCCACGTCGATGTAGAACACGTATTCCCACGGCATGCCCGGCCGCGGCCGCGACTCGAGCTTGGTCAGGTTCAGCCCCTCGTCCGCGATGATGTTGAGGCACCGCACCAGCGCGCCGTGCTCGTGCCGAGTCGAGAACACCATCGACACCTTCGCCGCGATCCGCGGGTCGCAGTCCACCGGGCTCGCCGATACCACCACGAACCGGGTGTAGTTCACCGGCTGGTTGGCGATGTCTCGCCGCAGCACGTGCAGCCCGAAGTGCACGCCGGCCTCTTCGCTGGCGATGGCCGCCTGCCCGGCATCCTGCAGGTCGCGGACGTGGCGCGCCGCCAGGGCCGTGTTGGCCGCCGCCACGCCTTCGCAGTCCGGCAGCCCTGCCAGGAACTCGCTGCACTGCGCCAACGCCTGCGGATGCGAGTGAATGCGGCGGATCGACTCGAGTGGCGCGTCCTTGATCCCCAGCAGGCAATGGCGCACGTCGACGATTTCCTCGCCGACCAGCGACAGGTTGTACCGCAGCAGCAGATCGTAGGCCTCGTAGACCGACCCCGCCGTGGTGTTCTCAATCGGCAGCACGCCGCGATCGACATGGCCCTCGAGCACCCCCTCGAGCATCGCCTTGAACGTGGGATAGGCCTTGAGGCCCACGGCGCGGCTGGTGACGCCGAAATGTTGCAGTGCCGCCTGATGGCCGTACGCGCCTTCCGTGCCCTGGAACCCGACGCGAAGCTCCTGTTGGTCGGCGTCGGCACCCGCCTGCAGCGTGTCGTGCTGGCGCCGCACGGAGTCGTCCAGGATCTCGCGGAAGATCCGCCGGACGAAGGCGGGGTCGAGCCCCAGCCGCTCGCCGACGGCTGAGCGGTGCTGCAGCAGCACCGACTCGCGGTCGGCATCGCGCACCGGACCGTCGCCGTCGGCCTTGACCCGCGCGATGTCGCGGGCCAAGCGGGCCCGCTCGCCGAGGGCCGAGACCAGCACCGCGTCAATGTCGTCGAGGCTCTTTCGTAAGTTGGCCAAGTCTTGATTCGTCATCCCTTGCTCCCGCTGTCGGTCCGCCTGAAGGCGGACACCACATCTGCATCTGCCAAACGGAGAAACCGCTGCCAAAAAGAAAAACCGCCGCGCCAGCAGTGCTGGGGCGGCGGTTTCTGGTCCTCGTGAGTCGCGTGTTGCTGGCCGGACCTAGACGCCTCCCCTGGCGGCCGTAAAGCCGCCGAAGGTAAAGAACGCAAAGTTCCGCGCCACCGACATCACAACGCGCAGTATAGCCGAGGGAGGGACGGATGAGGCGGGTAGGGGGCTCGGGCTGGTGGAGGCCCTACCCGCCCTACCTGCCCCAGCCACCCTACTGCCCTATTTGAACGCGCTGTCCAGCGTCAGCGTCGACTGCTGCCCGACACGCAGGTGTGCACCGATGAACGCGCCCGTGCCCTGCATCCTGGAACGCATCCAGATGGTGCCATTAGGTGCGTAGATGTTGGCCTGCACCCGGTTCTCAGATCCGAGGCTGACGGCCGATGCGCCGTGGTCGTCGCCATCGTCGTCGCGGTCGCCCCTCCGGCCGGTCTCGTCAGTCCCCTCGACATAAATCACCATCTGCGAGGCTCGGAGGCCGGTCACACCCGGATCCAGGATCAGCCTCGCCTTAGCGGCGGTGTCAAGGTCGGTCTTGATTCGCAGTTCGGTGGCGGCGCGGAACCGTATCGTAGCGTTCTGGCCGACTCCGAGTGACCGCACTTGATAGAGCCCCCCCGTCAACACCAGCGTGGCGCCACTCTCGACCCTGACGTCGCCGTAGGCACCGGCGGCCAGGACGAACGTCTGGTTTCTGCGCACTGTCACCGTCGCCGCCCCCGCGGTAATCGCCGGCATGACCGGCATGGCCAGGTACGGCACAGGCGTCATCGGCGTCGTCACCTCTCCGAGGACCGTGGCGCGCCGAGTGAACAGCAGGTTGCCCACGACATCGTAGACCGAGGCACGGCTGAGCAGCCGGACGGTGTCGCCGACCACTCGTGAGGACGCCTGCTGCATCGACACCCGTTCGCCGATCCGAACGGTGACGTCGGTTCGCGACCGCTCATCCTCCTCGTGGTCATCATCTTCCCGACGATGTGGGTGCTGGCGCCGCTCGTTTGCGCCAACATCCCCAGTCACGACGGTCGTGTTCGCGCGCAGGAGGGTCAGTTCGCGGCTGAAGGCGACGAACCGGCCGATGCGGTTGTCGGCCAACGTCACCGCCACGTCGAAACCGCCGGTACTGCGATTGCCGCGGCTGTCCACGGCGTCGCAGGTGACCCTCGTCGCGCCTGGCGCGAACACGCTGCCAGACGCCGGCGCGCAGGTCACCGCCCTCGAGCCGTCGACGGCATCGGCCGACGTCGCGGTGTAGGTCACCACGGTGCCCTCCTCCCGGTAGGCCGTCGCCGTCAATCCCGCCGGCAGGGTCAGAACCGGCCCGGTGGTATCGACCACCGTCAACGATCCGTTGACCGGGGCAAAGGAGTAGTTCGGCGATGCGAGAGAGCCCGCCGTTACGCTGATTGGGTACGAGCCGGGCTGGCTGGCCGTCGTTGCGGCCACCGTCAGACTCGGCGCGCCCGTGAGGTTGGCCACCGTGTCGCCCGCCGCGAAGCCGCCGTAGGCCGGCAACAGGGCGGGGTTGGCGGCACCGAACTCGCGCGTGAGCACCGGACCGCTCACCGTGAGGACCGCCTTGTCGACAGTCAGCGGCACGGTCACGGTCCCGACGTCGAACTGGGCGCCGTCAGCCGGAGTGAACGTCGCCGTCAGCGTCTGGGCACCGGCGTTCAGCCGAGCACCGGCCGCAGGCTGATAGGCGAACGTTCCCGCGGTATTCGCAGTGGCGTTCAACTGCGTGGCGGTCAGCGCCGCGCCATAGGTGATTGCGGCGGGCGCCGGCCAACTGATCGCCAACGCGCTCCGCGCGATGGTTAGCGTCGCCGCTGCCGTTCCTTCGTAGTTTGCCTCCTGGATCACCGCACTCACGCTGTAAGTGCCCGCTGCAGCCGGAGCCTCGGTTTCGCCGTTGTAGCTCAGGAGCACATTCAGCCCGGCCGGCGTCGTGGTCACGCTGAGAGACTTCGGCGAGCCGTCGTAGGTCTGCGTCGTCGATCCAGTGATGGCGACCGTCGCGGCGGTCTTGGTCACGGCAAAGCTCTGGCTCGCCGGCCAGGCTGCGTTGAACGATGCGTCCCCCTCCTGGCTGGCGGTGATCGTGCAAGTACCGGCGGACTGCAGCGTGACCACCGTGTCGCTGACCGTGCACACCCCGGCGGTCTCGGACACGAACGACACCGGCAACCGCCCGCTCGACGAAGCGGAAATCGTGAACGGTGGTGACGACAACGGCTGATCGGCGATGGGATCGAAGGTCAATACCTGATCGGCCGGTTGAGCCGGCAGCGCGATGCCCGGGTCGGCTGCGATCCGGACCGGCACGTCGATCGAGTAGTTGCCGAGCAGATCCAGCGACTGCGCCGGCCCTGCGTAGACGGCGAAATCGACCCGCACCGTCCCGAGATACTCGGCGCCGGGCGCGATGCCCGGACGCACCACGATGCTGCCCAGGCCCGTGGCGCCGTCGACAAAGTCTTCCGACCACGTCTGTCCGGCCGCGAGCACACCGTTCGACGGTCCGCCTCTGTCGCCCAACAGGTCGCGATAAGAGGCGCTGAACACACTGTAGTCACCGGTCAGCGACGTGCTGGTGATGGCAATCGAGTCGCCGGCATTCGATGCCCACGACAGGTCGAAGCCCCAGCCAACGCTGGCGCCCCGCTGACCAGTCACTGTGCCGTCGAGCGGCCGGAGCACCACCGTCAGTGCGTCGATGCGCGCGGCGGGACCATCCGGAGTGTCGACGTTCGGAAGACCCGAGAGCGTCGTGGTCGTGGACTGCGCCTGGGCGGCCGTGCCAAGCAGGAGCAGCGTCAGGAATCCGCAGGCAATCTGTTTGAGAATTGTCATCACAGGATTCCTCATCGCATCCACAAGCTGGCCGTCTTCTCAACGCCGCTCGCCTGATACGTAAACCTCACCTCGTAGTCGAAGGCGATCTCCGAGAACGGGGCCTTGATCGTGCGCCAGTTGAAACCGAAGATGACGCCATCCGTCACGCCCGGAGCAATCGCGCGATCGATCGTGACTGGCACACTCGTCGCGAGTGTCGGCGGCGGGTTGACGAGGGCGATCTCAATGGCCAGTGCGGTGTCGAACAGGTACACCCCCAACGGGCCAGCCAGCGGCGCGGCGGCCAGCAGTTTGAACCGCAGCGTCCGCAGGTCGCAGGGATCTGCACCCGTTTCGAAGTCGACATAGCAGGTTGGCGATAGCGGATACGTCCAGCCCAGGAGAGAAACCTTCGCGAGCGTCGCCCGGAACGCCGACAGATCGACGCGGGCGCGAGCCACCTTGAACCCCGTGAACGCGACATTCCGCGCCGCACCATACCCGGTATTGGTGAAATTCATCGACTGTTCGCGATACACGCAAGGGCCAACTCCCTTCAACTCGAAGCAGGCGTCCTGGCGAGCTCCCGCTGAGAGTGTGAGATTCGGCTCATCCTTCACATAGTTCGCGACCACGCTGACTTGGGTCGAGGTCGCGGTGAAGGTCGGTGTGGACTGGTAGGTCGCCGGGTCCACACCCAGGTAGTTCGGCTGCAGCGCCACACCTGAGGTGCTCCAGTGATGGAAGAGATACCCCGGCACATGCGAAGCGTAGGCATCGAACTGCGTGCCCACCTTGATCGTGGCCGTCGGCTTATAAGGCGTGCCGGGAGCGTTGGCCACGCGGACGCCGCCAGCGGCGCCGAGCGCGGGGGAACCCGCGGGCGTGACTACGTAGGCCGGCACGAAGTGTGCGACCGGCATCTCGCTGCTGTTCAGCGCCGCCGCCAGGAATGTTGGCGAGGTGCTCGTCGTGCCGCCGTAGGTCCAGCGATCGAGAACGAATCCCGGCGACGGCGTCGCTGCGAACGTCATCGTCTGATTGGCGCGGTAGTAGCCCCCGCCTGTCACGCGGCCAGCGCCCGACGGATTGACCTGCGGCGTGTAGACGCGCATCCGATCGGTGTAGGCCGTGAACGAGTGCCACGAGTTCCCATTCGAGCCGACCGTGAAGGTGCGCGGATTCGTTGTGTCGCCGCCCCATGAGTAGAACCGCCAGATGTCCCCAAACCCGGCATCCGTATCGGGCACATGAATCGTGTGGGTGCCCGGTGAGAGATACACCGTGCCGGGGTTGACGAACGCACCATCCAGGATCAAGGCACCGTCAGCGCCGGGAGCAACGGCAAGACGGACGCGTCCCCTGATAGTGAGCGTGCCCGTCGCAGTACCGGTGTAACCGGCCTGGGTGACCGAGACCGTCACCGGATAGATGCCGGCTTCCGACGGCGGATTCGAACTGCCTCCATACGTGACGCTGTAGGTGAGAGACGGTGACACGGCCACCGACACGGCCTTGCCCGTGCCGTCGTAGTCCTGGACCGTATTGCCGATCGTGATCAATGCGGCCGCCGTGTCGATCGTCAGCGTGCCGGTCGCCGAGCCGGTGTAGTTCGGATCCCCACTGGTGGCCGCCACTGGATATGACCCAACCGCCGTCGGCGCCGACGCGCTGCCGGCGTAGGTCAACATCACCGCGACACCGGGAGGATTGGTGGTCGCCGTGGCCTGCTTCGGTGCGCTGTCGAACGCGTGCCTCAATGAACCGAGCGTGATGGCCGCCGCCGCCTTGTTGATCGTCAGAGACGCCACGGCGGAACCCTCGTAGTACGGGTCATTAGCGACGCACGCCTTCACCACATAGGGTGTCGCGCGCGCATTCACTGGCGGCGCCAGCGCGGCCGCACTCGGCGTTCCGGTGCAGGCGCTGCCGTCATACGTCACGACCAGTGGCTTGGCGATGGGCGTTGTGAACTTCAGCGATTTCGCCAGCCTGTCGTAAATGAACGTGTTCGCACCGGTCACGGTGATCGGCAGGATGGCCTTGGTGATAACCGTGTTCACGCTGCCGGATGAACTGGCAAGCGCTGCCGCGTCACCGGTGTAAGTGGCCATGACGTTGTGGGTGCCCGGCACGAAGCTGGCAAAGGCGCTCGCCCGGCCCGCGATATTGAGCGGCACGGTCCCGATCACGGTGTCGCCATTTCTAAACGTCACCGTGCCAGTCGGTGCGTACCCATACGCGGTGACTTCCGCGGTATAGACCAGAGTCTGCCCATACTTGCCGGTCGCCGGTCCAGCCAGCACCGTCGTCGTAGGGCGCTTCTCGCGCAAGTCAAACTTTGTCGACGCCGAACCCGCGTAGTTCGGATCGTTGATGCTCGCCTGGGCCGTCCAGTGCCACTGCGCGAACGGCCCCGGCGCCACCGTTGGCGGCGTCGTCGTCGGCGTCATGAAGCCGTCGGTGTACTTCACGACGACGTTGATGCCGGCCGGATTGGTGGTCACCGACACGGACTTCGGCGACCCGTCCGCAACCTGCGACAAGTTGCCGAGCGTGATCGTGACGCCCCGCTTGGTAATGGTCATGTCGGTCGGCGGCGCCGGGAACGAATAGTTCGCAGCCGAGATCGTCACCCGATAGTTGCCGGCGTTAACGGGGGCCGTCGCGGAAGCGGTCCCCTGCAGCACGCCGCTAATCACCTGCTGATACGTCACCGCCACTGCCACGGCTGGCGTTGTGACGACTCCGATCGCATGCGGCTGGCCGTCGTAGGCGGACACCAGTCCGCTGTATGCTGCGGTCCCGACTGCTCGCGAGATGCTCAGCGTGCCGGTCGCCGATCCCAAGTAGTTGGCATCGTTGATGGTCGCCACCACCGCGTAGTCACCCACCGTGACCGGGAGTGCCGGGCTGGCGTTGTAGGTCACAACCACTTGCAGGCCGGCCGGAGCCGTGGTGGTCGTGACGGAGCGTCCAGCGCCCGCGTAGGTTTGTGAGAGATTGCTCAGTCCGATCGCCGCAGTCGCCTTGTTGACCAACTGCGTAATTGGCGCTGACTGAGACGAGGCGTTCTGCGCGTCCCCACTGTAGGTGGCTGTGATCGTGTGCGAGCCTGCGGCGTTCGTCAGCATCGCCTGCAGCCCGCTGAATCCGTTCGCGGGATAGCTGGTGAGCGGTCCCTGCGCGGCCTGCACACCATCCACAAGGATCGTCACGGTTCCGTTCGCCGGCATTCTCGCAGCATTGACAACTGCCCAGAACATGACTGGTGTGCCGTAGGTGGTCGGGACGGCTCCGCCGGGTACTGACACCGTGATGGCGCTCGCCGGCTTCGTGCTGATCTCCAATGTCGCCGATGCCGAACCGGAATAGTTGGCGTCGCTCACCGTGACCTGCACCGGGTACGTGCCGACGGCGCTCGGTACGATGGCCCCTTCCGCGTAGGTCAACGCGTACGCCAGGTTCGCCGGGTTGGTCGTCACCGTCACGGGCTTCGGGTTGCCGTCGAAGAACTGGCTGACGCCGTTGACCGTGATCGTCGCGACCGCCTTCGCGATGACCAATGTGTCCGATGTTGAGTTGTGGAGCGTCGGCGAGGATGGATCGTTGATCGTGGCCGTCACGCAGTAGCTGCCCGCGGCGGTCGGTGCGGTGGCAGACACGCCCGACACGCTCGGACATGTGCCAGCGGCGAACGTCATGTCCACCTGCAGATTTGCGGGAATGGTGATTGCGGTCGGCCTTTTCGGTGCGCCGTCGTATGTCGTCGCCAATCCGGTGAGCGTAATCGAGTTCGCGCCGGGATTGACGACCTGCTGCCAGACCGATGAAGTCGCGTTGACGTTGCCGTCGCCGCCAAATGCCGCGGTAATCGATCGGGTGCCGGGCGCGAGGGACGTCGTGACAATGCTGGCTTGTCCAAACGCATTGACGGTCTCCGTGCCAATGGTTGTGGCACCGTCCTTGAACGTCATGACCCCACCCGCGCTCACCGGCGACAGCGAGGCGGTCAGCGTGACGGGGTCGCCCTGCTCGACCGGGCTCAGATTCGAAGTGACCGAGACGCTGCCGGTGGCCTTCGTGATCGTGAACGACACCGGCGTGGTGCTCGACGACAACGCGTTGCTGAGATCGCCGTCGTACTGCGCGGTGACGGTGTGCGGGCCGACCGGTATGCCGGTGAACGTCCACACACCCGGCGTCGATCGCTGTGACGATGCGATCACAGCGCCGTTCTCCTTCAGGCTGACGTTGCCGGTCGGCGGACTGATGCCGCCCTGGGCCGAGACGGTGACCGTCACCGGCGCGTTCTGTCCGTACTGCGCCGTGCCGCCGCCATGGATGGTCGTCGACGTGGCCGCAAGCGTGCCGGTGAAAGCGTAGACCCAGCTGGTCGCGCAACTTGGCGAACAGGACTGGGCGGCCTGCAGCACGAGCAGGTCCGTTCTGCCGTCGCCGTTGACATCGCCGGCGCCGAGGCCGATGTAATCGGAGCCGCCGTACGGCCCCGCATAGGGATGCTGTGTGTCGTAGGTGATGACCCCGGTGAATCCGCCCAGCCCATCGCCAAGGGCAACCGCAAAGGTCGTCGACTGCGCGTGGATCTCAGCCACGTCAGGATTGCCGTCGCCGTTGACGTCGGCCACCACGAGTTGCTGCTGCCCCACGCCAAATTCGGCCTGCGCCAACGGCACCTTCGGGCCCACCGTGAACCCACCGCCCGGTGCTCCAATCGTTGGGTTGCCAAAGAGCACACGGACCACAGCTCGCGGCGCGATGTTGCCCTGGTAGCCGAGGAGCACGTCATCAATGCCGTCGCGGTTCATGTCGGCGACGGTCATTGCTGCGACCGATCCATTGTTGTAGTTGCCGGCGTAGCTGACGTTCGTATTCAGGGAGTCCGGCGTCAGGGTGAAGCCGGTGCCCGACGCGTTGCCGAGCATGATGGCAAAGTCACCGTCGCCCGCGGCCATGAGATCCAGCCGGCCATCCGCGTTGAAATCGCCAGTCGTCACACGCGACGGCCCGAACGGCCAGCAGGACGGGCATGACGGAACGGCGATCGTCTCCGGAATGCCGAATCGGCCGGCAGGAGTCCCACGGAACAGCAGCAGGCGTTTCGTTGTCCCCGTGTCGACGGCCAGCAGATCGACGTTGCCATCCGCGTCGAAGTCGCCAGACGCGAGACTGGTCATGAAGGTGTAGTTGCCGGAGGGCGTCGGTGGGTAGGAATTATTCGGATTCTGAAAGCTTCCATTTCCATTGCCAAGCGCCGCCACAAGCGCGCTGCCGTCGGAAAACGCGAAGTCGAGCTTGCCGTCACGGTTGAAATCCGCCGTCACAGACGCCTGAGTGAACCGAAAGGAGTAGACGTTATTGACGACATCGGTGAATGCACCGGCGCCGTTGCTGATCAGCGTGTGTCCGTCGACGATAAAGTCCAACTGCCCATCACCGTTCACATCGCCGATAGCTATGGCGTCGTAGCGCCGGTCTGTTGGCGTAAACACCGCCGATCGGCTGAGCGTACCGGCCGGCCGCGCCGCCTTGAGCGTGACGTTGGCGGTCGTGCGCGAATAGCCGGACGATGAGAATGTGGCGATTCCTCGGCTGGTTCCGGGTCCGCGCGTCGATGCATCCACCGAAACCGTGAATGGAGTCGTCGCTCCAGTTCCGCCAAGTGTTTCGAGAGCGCCGATCCACGGCTGGCTTGCAGTGGCGCCAATACTAGGCGCGCCTGTGCTGCTCTTCACGGTCATGCTGATGCCAGCCGGCGAGATGGTGCCCGACGGGGGCGCGGACGCCCAGAAAGTCAGCGACGAGGGCGCAGTAAACAGCACCGGGAATGTGTTGGTGAGCACCACCGGTTTGTTCGCGCCCGAACTATCGGGCACGAGCAGATCAAGCAGGCCGTCGCCATTCAGATCTGAGGCGACGATCGCATTCGGCGCGATGTTGCCAACGGCAATTGGACTGCCGGCCATCTCGGTGAAGCCTGAGGCTCCACCGAGGGCCACTGTGACAGAGCCCGGATAGGTGCCACCATACGGCATGGCCGGGTAGGTATTGGCCGACGCGACGTCCAGCCACCCATCGCGGTTCAGGTCCGCTACCGCGATGTGCATCGGCGTCCTGTCGAAATTCCCGGCGACCTGCTGCGTCGAGATGGAGCCTGCGGCGGTGAAGTTAAGCGTCTCCAGTCCCGCGTAGGTCTGCCACGCGGCCCCGGTCCAATACGCCTGCGATCCCGTGGTGGCGTTCGCATTACGCCAGAAGTCGAGTCGGCCGTTACCGCTGCCGACGACCAGGTCCGTACGTCCGTCGCGATCGAAGTCGCCCGCGCCGATCGACCAGTTGGCGTTGGTGTTGTTGGGGCCGTGCGGGTACGGGATCGTCGCAATGACCTGTGTGCCCTGGCGGTTGAACACCACCACGCGCGTATCGCTCGCAACCGCAATATCAGAATAGCCGTCGCCGTTGAAGTCGGCGGACACCAGGTTTCGCACGATGAGGCTGCCGAGCGCCCACAGGTTGAGATCCCAATATTGGCTAAACGTCCGATCGAGGTTGTTACGGAACGAGGCGACCCGGACCCCGGCATCCGATCCCTCGTCCGAGCGTGCCAACGCCACGTCAAGGCGACCGAGACCAAAATCCCCCAGCACGATCCTCAACGGCACATTGCTCGAGATGAACGTCGGCGTGGACGTCACCGTCGGAAACTGCCCCCCGCTCGCGCCCCACAACACAACCAGCGCGCCCTCAGTCCCCGCCGAGTTGGCGTAGCGGCAGGTGGCGACGACGTCGAGCCACCCGTCACCGTCCATGTCGCCAACAGCGGCAGCTTGCGTTCCAAAGGATGCACACGGCGTCGACACCGTCGTCGGATAGCCGTAACCGCTCGCGTTGCTGTAGTAGACGAGGATGCCCTGGCTCGACGGCATCACGATGTCAGGCCGTCCGTCGCGATTCAGGTCGCCGGTGGCGGCCCCAAATGGCGTGGTCGACGGCGCTCCGGACGCATCGAGCACCTGGGGTGGCGCAAACTGAGCGCGGGCGGTCAGCGGAAGGCCTAGCGCAAAGACGACCAGCGTCAGGGCCGAGAAGTGGAACCGCAGTGTTTTTGACATGTTTTCGGCGCCGGCTCGACAAACATCAAGTCGTCTCGAGACAGGTCGAAACCGGCGGATACGACAGTAGCGGACACAAAAGGACAGACACAGTGCATGAACATGCACCAGCGTCAGCCCACGCCCGTGGAGCAGGCAAGGCTGGTGGGACGGGTCGGGCTGGTGTGGCCTGGCCCGCCAACCCGGCCAGCCTCACCAGCCTCACCGCCTGCCTTATTGACCGGAGATGATGCGATCGGCTTCGCGAATGCCTGACAGATACGCGCCGTGGACAGTGGCGCGATACTTCTCGTGGGTGTGCTCGCCCGCAAACCGCAGACGGTCAACCGGCGCGGCCAGCGCGACATGATCCTGATAGCCGCCGCCGATTCCGGCAAATGAGTACGCCCCCTGCGTATAGGGATCGGCGTTCCAGCGCGTCAGGAAGTGCTTCTTCGGCGAGGTGGCTGATGCGCCGAACACCTTCTTCATGGCGGCGGTGACGTCGGCCATGAGTTCGGCCTCGCTCATCTGCTCCAGCACTTTCCCCTGTTCGCCGAACCCGAAGGTCACGAGCACGTTGGCGCTGGCGAAGGTGCGGTAGTTCAGGAAGTAGCTGAACCGCCCGCGTACGGGCGAGTGGTAACCGAAATACTGCGTCGCTGTTGGCCAGAACGCCTGATCGAAGACCATGAACAGTTTATTGATCTGGCCCATGCCAAGCCGGTTGATCGCGGTGACTTTCTCGGCCGGCAGCCCCGGGTTGAAAGCAATCGAACCTGCCTTGAGCACTCCAAGCGTCGCCGTGCAGATCGCATAGTCGGCTTCAATCGGCCCACTCGGGGTCTCGACGGTCACTTTGCTGCTGCCGTAGGCAATCGCGCTGACGGGCTGATTGAGCCGAATGTCGAGATTCGCGGCGAGCAACTTGGGAATCACGTCGTAGCCTTGCGGAAACAACACGTCTTTCCCGGGGAACTTCTCATCGTCGTCGTACTGTTTCGCCGAAAAGGCCTCGAGCCAGCCCCCCTTGTCGAACTCGGTGTTTGTGTTGAGGCCGTACAGCATGTAGGGATCAACCATCGCAGTCAGATCGACGGCATTGATTGCCGATGCCAGTGACATGTCTTCCGGCGCGGCCATTGCGTGTGCCTTGGCATCGGCGAGCACCTTCTTCAGGCGCTCGTTCATCGATGGGAACTGCCGGTCGGTGACGTCCGCGCCGTTGGCGTCGGTCACGCGCACGCTTTCGTCGTTGGTTTCATAGGTCGGGGCCGTCGTTCCCGACAACAAGCCGACGATCGGGTTATCACCCGAGGGCCCGTGAATCCACCCGGCGCCGAGGTCCATGGGAATGCCGTCCACCGAGCGCTCGGTGAAGACCCGCCCGCCGATGGCGCCCTTGGCCTCGAGCACAATCACTTCCATGCCCTGCTCGACCAGGCGCTTCGCGGCGGCCAGGCCGGCCATACCTGCGCCGATGACAACTACCTTTGTCCGCTGGCGCGCCATCAACGGCACGCGTAAGACGAATGGTGCTGCCGCCGCCATCGCCGCGGATTTCACGAAGGTACGTCGTCCAGGATGGATGTTCGGAACCGTCTTCACAATGCCTCCAATGTCCAAGAAGTGCTTTTCTTGACGCTTAAGACAATAGCGGTCGGGCCGAAATCGGTGAAGCGCATGAACATGCACCCCGACGGAAGCGCTGTGAAACAGGAGCGTCGAGGACTACTGCTTCAGGAAGCGCGCGACGGCTTCGGTCCGCGAGTTCACTTCGAGTTTCTCGTAGATGGCTCGAATGTGCTTGCGAACGGTGTTGACGCTAATGGCAAGCGCGCTGCCGATCTCGTCGTAGGTCAGGCCCTCACTGAGCTTGGTGAGCACGACGTGTTCACGTTCGGTCAGGCCGTTGACCGCGGCGTCAGTCGCCGGCCGATGGCCGAAGAACTGCACGACCTTTCGCGCCACTGCAATCGACATCGGTGCGCCGCCGGCGTGCGCTTGTTGAATCGCCAGCACAATCTCCGCTGCCGGCGCGCGTTTCAACAGGTATCCAAGTGCACCGGCACGCAGGGCGTCAAAGATCCAATCGCTGTGGTCGAACACCGTCAACATGATCGCCGCCACATCCGGCGCCAGGGTTTTCAGCCGGCGCACGGCTTCAATGCCGTTCATGCCAGGCAGTTCAATGTCCATCAGGACCACATGCGCGCCGTGAACGGCGCGGTCCGCCAGCGCCTCTTCGGCACTGCCGTGACACCCACATAACTCCAGGCCGGCGGTCTCATCGATCAGCCGCTGCAGCTCGGCTCGCAACGGCGGGTGGTCTTCGACAACGGCGACGCGGATCATCCCGCCTACCCTCTCACGACTGGGGAGATTCGAGGGAGACATGAATATGCACCGTGGTCCCCTCTCCCGGCGCCGACCGCACGTCGCACCGTCCACCCATCGCCGCCGCACGTGTCTGAAAGCCCGACAGGCCCTTGCCGGTCGGAGCGGCAGTCAATGGGCCGAAGCCGCGCCCGTTGTCCCGAATCTCAACTTCCAGGTTCCCGTCGCGAACGTGGTACGACAGGTGTACTTCGGTGGCTTCGGCGTGTTTGACGACGTTATTCAGAGCCTCCTTGAGACAGAGGAACAGGTGCCGCCGCACGTCCGCCCCAACCGCGGTCACGATGGTCGCCTGCGGTGTTTGCACGCGCAACCGGACGTTGGCCGACCGCAAGTATTCGCCCGCATACGCCACGCCGTAGGTGATCACCGCGTCGACCGTGTCATTCCTGGCATCCACCGTCCAGACCAGTTCATCCATCGCCTGGATCGCTGCGCGGGCCGCGACCGACAGTTCGGGGTTGCGCTCACCCCGCCGTTCGGCCATCAACCCCATCTGGGTCAATCGCGCGCCAAGGTCGTCATGCAGGTCCTGAGCGATACGACGGCGTTCGCGTTCGAGGGCGTGCTCGCGCTCCATCGTTCGCACGCGGGCATTGGCACGGCGCACGGCGATGGATCGCACGGCTAAGCCGGTGGCAATCAGCAGCAGCGCCAGCGCGCTCAGCCGCACCGCCAGCCGTTCCCACCAGAACGGCGCGACGACCACCACGAGGCTGGCCGGGACGCTGCTCCAGACCCCGTCGTTGTTGGCGGCCATCACCTCGAAGCGGTAATCACCTGCAGGCAGGTGTGGGTAGTAGGCGGTGCGCCGGCCGCCGGCCTCGATCCAGTCCTGATCAAATCCCCGCAGGCGAAACCGGAACCGCATCTTGGCCGGCGCATAGAGGCTGAGCCCGGTGTAGCTGATCTCGAGCGGTGGCCCACCGGCTTCGACTGCCAGCCCGGTCCGCAGGTCACCGGCCATCCGACCGGCGATCGCAACGGACTCAATCACTACTGGCGGCGGCACGGTGTTCAAGGCGAATGTCGCCGGGTCGATGCGAGCGATGCCATCGATAGTCGAGAACCAGAGCCGGCCCTGCCGGTCGTGCAGGCCGGTCGGATCGAATCCACCTCCGGACACCTCTGGATTCAACATGCCGTCAACCCGATCGAGGATCGCCGCCTCCAGCGTCCGGGCGCGCCCCGCGACCACCGCGTCGATCCGGTCTTGTGTGACCCGCGTAATGCCGCGCGCGGTGGACAGCCACAGGACACCCGCCCGATCTTCGAGCATCAGCGCGACCAGTGGATCGCCAATGCCCTGCGCCGGACCGAAGTGATCGAGTCGGCCCGCGCGCCGGCGGTAGACCCCGCCACGATCGGTCGCAATCCACAGGTCGCCGCGGCTGTCGACGAACAACCCGGTAATGCCGAGCTCGGGCGGCGACTCTTCGATGCCGAGCCTGCGGAAGCGCCCGCCTTCGAAGACCGACACTCCCTTACCGTTCGAGCCGATCCAGAGGCGGCCGTCGTGGTCTTGCGCAAAGCTCTCGATCTGCCCTTCGGCAACGCCGTCGGCGTTCCCATAGCCGCGGGACACGACGCCGTCACGGATGGTGTGAAGCTTCCCGTACAAAGTGCCGACCCAGATCACGCCATCGCGATCCTCGAACAGGGCGCGTACGTGCGGATCGGACAACCCATGGCGCTGGTCGAACCGCTCCATCCGCTCGTCATGCCATCGCAGCACACCCTGGTCGGTGCCAATCCACAATGCGCCGTCCCTGGCCGCCCACAGCGCAAGCGGGCACAGCCCCTCGGTCTCTGCAACGAACCGTGGCACGAACCGGCCGTCTCGAAACTCGGACACAGGTCCGCACTGCGACGCGGCCCAGATCACGCCGTTGCGGTCCTGCACAATCGAACCGGCGACCTTGGCCGGCAAACCGTCCTCGGTTGTGAACATGCGGACCCGCTTGGGACGCAGGCGCTCGAGTCCGCCGTTGTAGACCGAGATCCAGACGCTGCCCTCGCGATCCTCCCGCAGCGACACCACGGGCCCGGCCACCAGGCCATCGTCGAGGCCGTAGGACTCCGCCGTCCCATTAGCCAGAACGGCAACTCCCCCATCGTCGAAACCCGCGACGATGGCGCCCGTTGACGTGCGGAGTACCGCCGTGACGGCCCGGCCGCGCAGGCAGCCGCCCGCACAGGGCGGTGCCGGGGTGAAGTCGTCGCCCATCGAGTAGAGGCCCTGCCGGCCTCCGACCCACAGCACACCGGCGCCATAAGCGAGAGCCCCTTCGGTCACGACGCTCTCGACCACGTCGCCGCCCAGCGTGCGGCCGGCGCGGTCGGCATCAGTCGAGCAACGCAGGGAGGCGTCGGAAGCGGCACAGACCCGGCCTGCCGTCGACAGCCACATGGTGTTGGCGGTTCCGCGGACGAGGCTGCTCACCCGCGACGTCAGCCCCTCGGTCGAGCCGACGCGCCTGATGACCCCGTTGTGAACGATCGCCACGCCGGTCTCGAGGCCCACCCATACGCGACCCTCGTCATCCTCGGCCAGGGAGCGGACGTCGCTGCTCCCCAGTTGATCGGCGCTGAACATCGTCAGTTGCCCGTCGCGATACCGGGCGACACCGGCTCCGACCATGCCCACCCACACCGCGCCATCAGACCCTTGCAGCAGGGTGCGAACATTCGTGGTCGGGAGTTGGCTGAGGGTAGGAGTGAAACGGACACCGTCGAAGCGAGACACGCCTACCAGGGACCCAACCCAGAGGTAGCCGTCGCGGCCGTACATCAACTCGGACAGCGATTGATTCGGAAGGCCATCGTCGGCCGTCCAGCGCTCAACGGTATAGCCGCGAGCCGTGCCGGTGACGGACCGGAGCGTCTGCCCGTACGCGTGAACGGACGTAGCCAGGAGCACAACTGCCAGCAACGCCCGCCGGAGTGAGACCAAGGAGAGGATGAGCTAGATTACCATCGGGCCGTTATCTTCGGAGACAAAACAGGCATGGGGTGGGGCTGGTCGTGACCGGCCCCACCTGCCTCACCCCGCCCCACCCGCCCTATTTCATGACCTCAACAAGAGCCTGGCCCATGTCGGCCGGGCTCTTGACGACGCGGACGCCGGCGTCGGTGAGCGCCTTCATCTTCTCGGCGGCCGTGCCCTTGCCACCGGCGATAATCGCGCCGGCGTGACCCATGCGGCGACCTTCAGGCGCCGTCTGGCCGGCGATGAAGGCGACGATCGGCTTCTTGAAGTTCACCTTGATCCACGCGGCTGCTTCCTCTTCGGCCGAGCCGCCGATCTCGCCGATCATGATGACGGCATCGGTTTCCGGATCCTGCTGGAACAAGTCGAGCGCATCGATGTGCGTCGTCCCGATCATCGGGTCGCCGCCAATGCCGATGCAGGTGCTCTGGCCCAGGCCCTGGCGGGTCAGCTGGTCGATGGCTTCGTAGGTCAGCGTGCCGCTCTTCGAGACAATGCCGATGCGGCCTTCCTTGCAGATGTTCGCCGGAATGATGCCGGCCTTGCCCTTGCCCGGCGAGATGATGCCCGGGCAATTGGGACCAATCAGGCGCGTGCCCGGGTAGTCCTTCATGAACGTCATGGCCTTCAGCATGTCGACCACCGGAATGCCTTCGGTGATGCAGACGACCAGGCCAATGCCGGCCTCGGCCGCTTCCATGATCGCGTCGGCCGCAAACGGCGGCGGCACGAAGATGACCGAGGCGTTGGCGCCGGTCTCCTTTGCCGCGTCGGCCACGGTGTTGAACACCGGCCAGCCCTCGTGGGTCGTACCGCCCTTCCCGGGCGTCACGCCGCCGACGACGTTGGTGTGATACGCCTGGGCGGCCTTGGCGTGGAACGTGCCTTCGCGGCCAGTGATGCCCTGAACGATCAGGCGCGTGTTCTTATCGAGGAGGACTGCCATTACTTGCCGCCTTTCGAGGGGTCCCCGCCGCGCGGACTTTGCGCGGTGGGGTTGGCGAGCGCCACGACCTTGTCGGCGGCCTCGCCCATCGTGTCGGCGGTCGTAAAGTTCAGCCCGCTGTCGGCGAGCATCTTCTTTCCTTCCTCGACATTCGTTCCCTTCATGCGAATCACGATCGGCACTGGCACGCCCAGTTCCTTGACCGCCGCGATCACGCCGGCTGCCAGCACGTCGCAGCGCAGGATGCCGCCGAAAATGTTGATCAGCACGGCCTTCACGTTCTTGTCCGACATCAGGATCTTGAACGCGTTGCGAATCTGTTCCGCATTGGCGCCGCCGCCGACATCGAGGAAGTTGGCCGGCGAGCCGCCCGCCAGCTTGATGATGTCCATGGTCGCCATGGCCAGGCCGGCGCCGTTGACCATGCAGCCGATGGTGCCGTCGAGGCGGATGTAGTTCAACGAGAACTTCGAGGCCTCGACTTCCAGCGGATCCTCTTCGCTGATGTCGCGCAGTTCGCGGATGTCGGGATGCCGGTACATCGCGTTGTCGTCGAAGTTCATCTTGGCGTCAAGCGCCAGCAGGTCGCCGCTCTTGGTGACAATCAGCGGGTTGATCTCGAGAATCGACGCGTCGGTGGCCAGGAACGCGGTGTAGAGGGCCATCATCATCTTGACGCCCTTCTTCAGCGAGTCGCCGGTCAGGCCGAGCGCAAACCCGAGCTGCTGCGCCTGGAACGGCTGCAGGCCAACGCCCGGGTGGATGAACACCTTGTGAATCTTCTCGGGTGACTCCTCGGCGATCTTCTCAATCTCGACGCCGCCCTCCTTGCTGACCATGAGGACGATGCGCTGCGAGGCGCGATCGACGACGAGGCCCAGGTAGAGTTCGCGATCGATGGCGAGGCCTTCTTCCACGAGCAGCCGCGAGATCTTCTGGCCGTCGGGACCCGTCTGGTAGGTCACGAGCGTCTTACCCAGTAGTTCGCGTGCCACCGTCTCGGCTTCGCCGGCCGACTTGGTCAGCTTCACGCCGCCGGCCTTGCCGCGTCCGCCCGCGTGAATCTGCGCCTTCACCACCGAGATGGGGCCGCCCAGGCGCTTGGCGATGTCATGCACTTCTTCCGGCGTGAAGGCCACTTCCCCGCGGGGGACCGGCACGCCGTACTTGGAGAGAACAGCTTTGGCTTGGTACTCGTGGATTTTCATGTAGGAGCCATAGTTTATTACACGGCGCCCCATAAAGGGGCGCCCTACGCGGTGCTAATATCAGGAGTTGGGCACCTTCTTGATGACATCCCATAAGGCACTTTCCTCATCCATCGGCTCCAAATTCCTCATCGCGCTGACCGGCTTCCTGTTATTCCTGTTCCTGGTTTCTCACCTGGCCGGCAACCTGCTGTTCATCGCAGGCCCTGACGCGTTCAACAACTACTCGCACGCACTAATCAGCAATCCCCTGATCCTCGTGGCCGAGGCCGGCCTGGTCGTCATCTTCCTGGCGCACATCATCAAGACCGTGGCCGGGTTCGCGGCCAACCGGGGCGCCCGGCCCGAACGGTATGCCGCGCACAAGTGGGCGCGCAGCAAGAACAACCGCAGCCGCAAGACGTTGTCGTCGACCACGATGATCCTGACCGGCACCATCACGCTACTGTTCGTCGTGACCCACCTGATGACGTTCAAGTTCGGCCCGTACTACGAGACGGCCGAGGGCATTCGCGACCTCTACCGGCTGCAGCTGGCGGTCTTCAGCAACCCCGCCTACGTGGCGTTCTACCTGGTGGCCATGAGCGTGATTGGCTTCCACCTGTGGCACGGCGTGTCGAGCGCCGCCCAGTCGTTCGGGCTCGACAGCCCGCAGTGGACGCCGCGCATCCTCTGGACCGGCCGCATCCTGACGGCCGTCATCACCGCGGGATTCATCCTGCTGCCGATTTTCACCTTCGTCGTGGGGCGTAACTGACATGGTGCTCGATTCCAAGACCCCCACCGGACCAATTGCCGACAAGTGGGATCGCCGCAAGTTCGAGAACAAGCTGGTCAACCCGGCCAACCGCCGCAAGTTCCAGGTGATCGTGGTGGGCACCGGCCTGGCCGGCGCCTCGGCCGCCGCCTCGCTCGGCGAACTGGGTTACCCGGTCAAGGTGTTCGGCATTCACGACAGCCCGCGCCGCGCCCACAGCATTGCCGCCCAGGGCGGCATCAACGCCGCCAAGAATTACCGGAACGACGGCGACAGCGTCTACCGGCTGTTCTACGACACCATCAAGGGCGGCGACTACCGGGCCCGCGAGGCCAACGTCTATCGCCTGGCCCAGGCGTCGGTGAGCATCATCGACCAGTGCGTCGCCCAGGGCGTGCCCTTTGCCCGTGAATACGGCGGTCTGCTTGACAATCGATCGTTCGGCGGCGCGCAAGTCTCGCGCACCTTCTACGCCCGCGGCCAGACGGGCCAGCAGCTGCTGCTCGGCGCCTACCAGTCGATGATGCGGCAGGTCGATGCCGGCACCGTCAGCCTGTATCAGCGCCGCGAAATGCTCGACCTGGTCGTCGTCAATGGCCAGGCCCGCGGCATCATCTGCCGCAACCTGGTGACTGGCGAGCTCGAGTCGCACGAAGCCGACGCGGTGCTGCTATGCACGGGCGGCTACGGCACGGTGTTCTACCTGTCGACCAACGCGGTGAACTCCAACGTCACGGCCGCCTGGCGCGCCCACAAGCGCGGTGCGTATTTCGCCAATCCCTGCTTCACGCAGATCCATCCGACCTGCATTCCGGTCAGCGGCGATCACCAGTCGAAGCTGACGTTGATGTCCGAGAGCCTGCGCAACGACGGCCGTGTCTGGGTGCCCAAAGCCCAGGGCGACAAGCGGCCGCCGGCGCAGATTCCCGACGCCGACCGCGATTACTACCTGGAGCGGCGCTACCCCGCGTTCGGCAACCTGGTGCCCCGCGACGTGGCATCGCGCGCCGCCAAATCGGTGTGCGACGAAGGCCGCGGCGCCGGCGATTCGGGCCTGAGCGTCTACCTGGACTTCGCCGACGCCATCAAGCGCAGCGGCATCGACACCATCAAGGCCCGCTACGGCAACTTGTTCGACATGTACACCCGGATCACGGACGAGAATCCGTACCAGGTACCCATGCGCATCTACCCTGCGGTGCATTACACGATGGGCGGGCTGTGGGTGGACTACAACCTGCAGTCGACCGTGCCCGGACTGTTCGTGCTGGGCGAGGCGAACTTCTCGGACCACGGCGCCAACCGGCTTGGCGCCAGCGCGCTGATGCAAGGCCTGGCCGACGGCTACTTCGTGGCGCCCTACACCGTTGCCAACTACCTGGGAGGCACCAACCTACCGTCGGTGAAGGCGTCGCACGATGCGTTTGGCGCCGCCAAGGCCGATGCCCAGGCGCGCATCGACAAGGTGCTGCAGGTCAAGGGTACGCGCACGGTTCGCGAGTTCCACCGTGCGATCGGCGCCATCTGCTGGGATCACGTCGGCATGGCCCGCACCGAAGCCGGCCTGTCTGGCGCCATCACCCAGATCCGGAAGCTGCGCGACGAGTTCTGGCAGGACGTGACGGTGCCGGGCGATGCCAACAACCTGAACCCCGGTCTCGACTATGCCGGCCGCGTGGCCGATTACATGGAGTTTGCCGAAGTGCTGGCGCTCGACGCGCTCGAGCGCCGCGAATCGTGCGGCGGCCATTTCCGCGAGGAGTTCCAGACCCCCGACGGCGAGGCCCTGCGAAAAGACGGCGAGTATTCGTATGTGGCGGCGTGGGAGTTCAAGGGCGTCGGCGCGCAGCCGGCGCTGCATAAGGAACCTCTCGTGTTCGAGGAAGTACACCCCACGCAGCGCAGTTATAAGTAGCGTCCGCCTTTAGGCGGATCAGCAGCGAGAAGAAATAATGGCGATGACCGTGAAACTGAAGGTGTGGCGGCAGGCAGGCCCGGGGCAGCCCGGCAAGCTGGTCGACTACGTGGCCAACAACGTCCACGCCGACATGTCGTTCCTCGAGATGCTCGACGTCGTGAACGAAGACCTGATCCGCAAGGGCCAGGACCCGATCGCGTTTGATTCCGATTGCCGCGAAGGCATTTGCGGCAGCTGCGGCCTGGTGATTGACGGCGTGGCGCACGGCCCCGACAAGGGCGCTACCACCTGCCAGGTCCACATGCGGCGGTTCAAGAGCGGCGAGACCATCACCATCGAGCCGTTCCGCGCCAAGGCCTTCCCCGTGCTGAAGGATCTGGTCGTTGATCGCTCGGCCTTCGACCGCATCATCGCGGCCGGTGGTTACGTCTCGATGAACGTCGGCGGCGCACCCGACGCCAACAGCCTGCCGATTGCCAAGGACGTGGCCGACCACGCCATGGATTCAGCCCAGTGCATCGGCTGCGGCGCCTGCGTGGCGGCTTGCAAGAACGCGGCGGCCCACCTGTTCACGTCTGCCAAGGTCACCCACCTGGGGCTGTTGCCCCAGGGCGAAGCCGAACGCGACCGCCGTGTCGTCCGCATGGTGGAACAGATGGATAGCGAAGGCTTTGGGATGTGCTCGAACGAGGGCGAGTGCGAAGCGGTGTGCCCGAAGGAAATCTCGATTTCCAATATTGCCAGGATGAATCGAGACTTCCTGAAGGCGATGGTGCGGTAGAGAGAAGAAGCCGGGGCTGAAGCCCCGGCTCTCCGAACGTCTCTACACGCCGATGACGTCGACCAGTTCCTTCACGGCGCCGGCCGACTTGGTGAACGCGGCCTGCTCTTCGGCCGTCAGCTTGATCTCGATGATCTGCTCCACGCCCTTGGCGCCCAGCTTGATCGGCACGCCGACGAACAGGTTGTTCGTGCCGTACTCCCCTTCCAGGAACACCGAGCACGGCATGATCTTCTTCTGATCCTTCAGGATCGCCTCGACCATGAGCGCAGCCGAGGCACCGGGCGCGTACCACGCGCTCGTGCCGACGAGCTTGGTGATCTCCGCGCCACCGTTCGCGGTGCGCTCGCAGATGGCGGCAATTCTGTCAGCCGGCATCAATTCTGTAATCGGGATGCCCGCGACCGTTGTGAAGCGCGGCAGCGGCACCATGGTGTCGCCGTGACCGCCGAGAACGAACGACGACACGTTCTCGACCGAGACGCCCAGCTCCATGGCGATGAAGGTGCTCATGCGCGCCGAGTCGAGCACGCCGGCCATGCCGATGACGCGCTGCTTCGGGAATTTGCTGAGGCGGTAGACGGCCTGTGACATGGCGTCCAGCGGGTTGGCCACCGGCACGATGATGCAATTGGGCGAGTACTTGACGATTTCGGCCGTCACGCTCTGCATGATCTCGTAGTTGACCTTCAGCAAGTCGTCGCGGCTCATGCCGGGCTTGCGGGGCATACCCGAGGTGATGACGACGACGTCGGAATTGGCGCTGGCCTCGAAATCCTTCGTGCCGACACCAATGACGCGCGAGGCGGAGCCTTCAATCGGGCACGACTCGTAGATATCGAGCGCCACGCCGGCCGCCCGCGACTCGTTGATGTCGACGATCACGACATCGGCGAGTTCCCTCAGCGCGAGCACGCGCGCGACCGTGGCGCCGACCGCGCCCGCACCACCAACGACCGTAACTTTCCGATTCATGCATGCACTCCGTTAGGTCAGATTCCCTTTATTCGTTCGCGCGCGATCCACAGTTTCTGTGGAAAACCTTGTGGAAAACCGCACATGAACACCGTGTAACGCCCGTCTTCCGGAACAAATCAGCGAATTGCACCATCCATGGTGCGCGTTTGGCGCACCCACGGTGCGCACGTTGCGCGCGCCGTACAGGAGATCAAGAGATCACGAGATCAGCAAATAAAGAAACCGAAATCACCAAATCACCAGATCACGAAATCTCAAGATCATCGAAGACACGCTATTATAGCCACTCCCAACTCATGCTGATTGTTATCGCCGACGACCTCCCCAAGACTGCTGTTGAATTGCTGCGCGCGGAAGGCTGGACGGTCGATGCCCGTTCAGGTCGAACCCCCGAACAGCTCAAGGCCGACCTTCCCGATGCCGACGCCATTGTGGTGCGCAGCGCGACCAAGGTGACGGCCGACATCATCGCTGCGGCGCCCAAGCTCCGCGCCATCGCGCGCGCCGGCACCGGCGTCGATAACGTCAATGTCGAGGCCGCCAGCGGCCGCGGCATCGTCGTCATGAACGCGCCAGGCGCCAACAGCATCAGCGTGGCCGAACTGGCCATGGCGCAGCTGTTGTCGCTGGCAAGGAAGCTCCCCGCTGCCGATGCGTCGATGAAGCAAGGCAAGTGGGACAAGAAGTCGTTCCTCGGCGAGGAAGTTCGCGGCAAGGTGCTGGGACTGGCTGGTCTCGGCCGCATTGGCCAGGAGGTGGCGCGCCGCGCCCAGGCCTTCGAGATGACGGTGATTGCCCACGACCCGTTCATTTCCGCCCAGGTCTCGGCCGATCTCGGGATTGAGTTGGTGACGATGGACGAGTTGTGCGCGCGTGCCGACTTTCTGTCGCTGCACATGCCGGCCACGGCGCAAACCAGGCACACGTTCAATGCCGAGCGCTTCGCGAAGTGCAAGAAGGGCTTGAAGTTGATCAATACGGCCCGCGGTGAGCTGATCGACGAGCCCGCCTTGGTCGAAGCCATCAACAGCGGCCAGATCGGCGGTGCGGCGCTCGACGTGTTCACGTCGGAGCCGACGACCGACCACACGTTGCAGCAACTGCCCCAGGTGGTCGCCAGCCCTCACATTGCGGCGTCGACCCGCGAGGGCCAGGAACTGGTTGGGGTCGAGACAGCAACGGCGCTGCGCGATTTCCTGAAAACCGGCGTCATTCGCAACGCGGTGAATTTCCCGTCGGTCGCGCCCGAAGAGTTCCAGCGGCTGCAGCCGTTCATCAAGCTCGGCAAGCAACTCGGCTGCCTGCTGGGGCAAATGGGCGAAGCCCGCATTGAAAGCCTCGGCGTGCGCTACTACGGCGACCTGGCCGCTGGTCAGCATCCGCTGATCGTCAATGCCGTGCTGGTCGGGCTGTTCCAGGCGATCCTGTCGGACACCGTCACCGAGGTGAACGCGCGCGCGGTCGCGACCACTCGGGGCATCGACCTGGTGGAATCGTCGAGCACGCGTGCGCGCGAGTACCGCAGCCTGTTGTCGGTGAAGATGATGACGAGCGACGGCGAACGCTGGGTTGAAGGCACCGTCGCCGGCAACACCGCGCGTCTGGTGCTGCTGAACGGCGTGCCCATCGAGGCGCCCTTGAACGGCACCCTGCTCTTGCTCGCAAACCACGATCAGCCTGGCGTCATCGGCGAGGTCGGCACCATTCTCGGCAAGCACGGCATCAACATCGCCAACTTCGCCCTGGGCCGCAATGGCACGGGCGCCGTCGGCGCCGTGAACGTGGATGAACCGGGTGAGCAGATCGGCGAAGACGTGCTGAAGGCCATCCGCGCGGTGAAGCCCGTGAAGGCCGCCTGGCTGGTCCGCGTCTGAATTTCCAGGGCGGGCCTCAAGGCCCGCCTCTACTGCAGTCTGAGTGTCGTCGAGACGCCGGCGGCGTCCATGAGGACGACGGCGGATTCGGTGATGCTGACGACCGTCGCGCCGCTCGACAGCTTGTCGCCAACCTTCGCGAACGCCAGCGCACCGTTGTCGTTGATGATCGCGGTAAGGACCGCGACGCCGCCTTCCTGATTCGACGCAATCCCCGACAACTTGACCTGCGGCGCGGGAGGCGTGAACACGACGGGTTCCGGCGGCGGCGCCGGAGCCGACTCGGACTCTTCGCGGTTACGGGCCACGCTCGGGGCGCGGCGCGCGCCGAAGATGAAAGGGTTCCGTCCCGTCGCCGGCGGATTCACGGGCTGCGACTCGAGCCGCTTGCGCAACTGCCCCGTGAACGGCGCCACATCGTCGGCGGCCCCCGCCTGGCGTGCGCCGGCGCGCTGGCGCGCCGTCGGTGCGTCCTGTGCGCTTTGGTTCACGGTGCTCGACCGGCCCGCCATCCAGCCCGCCGACAGGCTGAGTGCGCCAACAAGGAGCACGGTTCCGGGGGTGAGGGTCTTTAGGGTCATGGTGTAGCGGCTTCTCTATTAGACACCGGTCCGGCTAAAGCCGGACACTACATTGGCACGGAATCCGCTGTGGTATGATTCGTCGTGCACCCCAATTCGGTCGAGCGTCTTCGAAATACGCTGACTGAATCGTCGGTCCTCGCCGTCATCCCGGCGCGGTTCCACGCCACCCGGCTCCCCGGAAAAATTCTCGCCGATATCGCTGGTCACCCGATGATCGAGCACGTGTATCGGCGCACCACGGCGGCTACGCTGGTGCACGCCGCGTTGGTCGCGACCGACGACGAGCGCATCGCGCAGGCTGTCGAGGCCTTCGGCGGCGCCGCGATCATGACGCGGCCCGACCACGTGAGCGGCACCGATCGAATTGCCGAGGTCGTCCGCCAACTGCCCTGCCGCCTGGTGGTCAACGTGCAGGGCGACGAGCCCCTGATTGAACCCGAGACCATCGACGCCGCTGTCGCACCCATGCTGGCCGACGCCACGATCGAGATGAGCACCCTCTGCCGGCCGCTGGCCGACCGCGAACTCGAGACGCGCAGCGTCGTGAAAGTCGTGACCGACCTCAAGGGCCGGGCCCTGTATTTCTCCCGCTCGCCGATGGCTGGTAGTGCCGCGCATATTGGCCTGTACGTATATCGGCGCGACGTGCTGCTGAAGTTAGCCGCCCTGCCCCCGGCGCCGCTCGAAACCGTCGAGTCGCTGGAGCAGCTGCGGGCCCTGTCGAATGGCATCGGCATCCGGGTCATCCCGACGCGCCATGCCTCGGCTGGCGTTGATACCCCCGAAGACCTCGAGCGCGTGAGACAGCTCCTGGCGCCCCATGACGGGGCGCCCTACGTGATGTGAGATGGCGATGGAAAACACCGGACGGCAGACCAAATACATCTTCGTGACCGGCGGCGTCGTGTCGTCGCTCGGCAAGGGCCTGGCCGCCGCCTCGATCGGCGCGCTGCTCGAGGGCCACGGCTACAAGGTCACGCTCCAGAAGTTCGACCCCTACATCAACGTCGATCCGGGGACGATGAGCCCGTACCAGCACGGCGAGGTCTACGTCACCGACGATGGCGCCGAGACCGACCTCGACCTGGGCCACTACGAGCGCTTCACCAGCATGACCGCGACGCGCAACAGCAACTGGACCACCGGCAAGATCTACATGTCGGTCATCCAGAAAGAGCGCCGCGGCGACTACCTGGGCCGGACCGTGCAGGTCATTCCGCACATCACCAACGAGATCAAGGACTGCATCCGCCAGGCCGGGCGCGACGTCGATGTCGTGCTGGTCGAGATTGGCGGCACGGTCGGCGACATCGAAAGCCTGCCCTTCCTCGAGGCCATTCGCCAGTTCCGCCAGGACGTGGGCCGCGAGAACACCATCTACGTGCACCTGACGCTGGTCCCGTACATCGGCGCGGCCGGCGAGCTGAAGACCAAGCCGACGCAGCACAGCGTTCGCGATCTGCGCTCCATCGGCATCCAGCCCGACATCCTGCTGTGCCGCACCGACCGCCTGCTGTCGCGCGACATCAAGCAGAAGATCGCGTTGTTCTGTGACGTCAACGAAGAAGCGGTGATCACCGCCAAGGACGTGCCGACCATTTACGAAGTGCCACTGGCCTTCCGCGAAGAGGGATTGGACTCGGTGGTGCTGAAGTACCTGCACCTGCCGCCCAGCGATTCGCGGATGCAGCCGTGGGAGGAACTGGTCGACCGCATCAAGAACCCGGAAGACGAACTGACCATCCACGTCGTCGGCAAGTACACCGGCTACGAGGATTCCTACAAGTCGCTCAACGAGGCGCTCTATCACGGCGGGTTTGCCAACCGCGTTCGCATCAACATCCAGTGGGTCGAGTCCGAGGCATTGGAACAGGAAGGCGGCTCGCGCCTGCTTGAAGGCGCCACGGCGATCCTGGTCCCCGGTGGGTTCGGGTCACGCGGCACGCGTGGCATGATGAAAGCGTCCGAGTACGCGCGCTCGCACAACATCCCGTTCTTCGGCATCTGCTACGGCTTCCAGTGGGCCACCGTCGAGTACGCCCGCAACGTGTGCGGTCTTGATGGCGCCGACTCGACCGAGGTGGACGAAGCCGCGCCGCACAAGGTGATCTACAAGCTGCGCGATCTGCTGGGCGTCGATGAACTGGGCGGCACCATGCGCCTGGGCCGCTACGCCTGCGAACTGGCGCCCGGCTCGCTCGCCCGCAAGGTCTACGGCACCGACCTGATCCACGAGCGTCACCGCCACCGGTTCGAGTTCAACTGCCTCTACGAGCCGGCGCTCGCCGAGAAAGGCATGCGCATTTCGGGCCGCTCGCCCGACGGCAAGTTCGTGGAAATCGCGGAGCTTCCCGGCCATCCGTGGTACCTGGCCGTGCAGTTCCACCCCGAGTTCCAGTCGCGTCCGCTCAAGCCGCATCCTCTGTTTGCCAGTTTCGTCGAGGCGGCCAAGCGGCAGAAGGCGTCTGAAGGGGGCGAACCCGTGCGCGTCGCCAAGAGCGAGTCCTAAGTGCAGGCAGTCGCGCCGGTCAGTGCCGGGCCGGTCACGTTCGGCACCGGGCATCCGCTGGCCTTCATCCTGGGGCCGTGCGTCATCGAAAGCGAAGCGCACGCGATTGATCTCGGCGTGTTCATCGCGGAGGTGGCCAAGCGCCTCGACGTGCCGGTGGTGTTCAAGGCCTCGTTCGACAAGGCCAACCGGACATCGATCACCTCCTACCGCGGCCCCGGCTTGACCGAGGGGCTCAAGGTGCTGGCGAAGGTCAAGGCCAGGACCGGTCTGCCCCTCCTCACCGATGTGCACGAGGTCGGCCAGGTCGGCCCCGCTGCCGAGGTCGTCGACATCCTGCAGATCCCGGCGTTCCTGTCGCGGCAAACCGATCTGCTGGTCGCCGCCGCGAAGACCGGCCGGGTCGTCAACGTCAAGAAGGGCCAGTTCCTGGCCCCCCGCGACATGCGTCACGTGGTGGCCAAGCTGGCGGACTCGGGCAATCCCAAGGTGCTTGTCACCGAACGCGGCGCCTCGTTCGGCTACAACAACCTGGTGGTCGACCCACGCGCGTTCCCGATGCTGCGCGAGCTTGGCTACCCGGTGATCTTCGACGTGACGCACAGCCTGCAGCTCCCCGGCGCCGGCGATGGCGTCACCGCCGGACTGGCGCAGTACCTGCAGCCCATGGCGCAGGCTGGCGTGGCCGCCGGCGTCGACGGCGTGTTCATGGAAGTGCACGAAGAACCCAGCCGCGCCAAGAGCGACGCGGCCAACGCCTTGCGGCTCGACCTGCTCGAACCCCTCATGCAGCGCCTGGTCGCGCTTGATAAGATCGTCCGGCATGCCTGACCTGTCACTCGCACGCAAGGTCCTCCAGACCGAAGCGGCCGCGATCCTGGCCCTGGTCGATCGCCTCGACGAGCGCTTCGCGCGCGCGGTGCTGCTGGTGCAAGGCTGCAAGGGCCGCGTCATCGTCACCGGCATGGGCAAGTCGGGCATCATCTGCCGCAAGATTGCCGCCACGCTCGCCAGCACCGGCACGCCCGCCTTCTTCCTGCATCCGGCGGAAGCCGTGCACGGCGACCTCGGCGTGATCCAGGCCGACGATGTCGTGATTGCGATGTCGTATAGCGGCGAGACCGAAGAACTGACCCGCGTGCTCGAGACGCTGAAGCGTATCGGCGCGCCGATGATTGCCATTACGGGCGACCTCAAGTCGACGCTGGCGCAGGCCGCCGATGTGGCACTCGATTGCCGCGTCTCGGAAGAAGCCTGCCCCATGAACCTGGTGCCGACCGCCAGCACGACCGCGGCGCTGGCGATGGGCGACGCGCTTGCCATGGCGGTGCTGGTCGAGAAGGGCTTCAAACCCGAGGATTTCGCCAACCTGCACCCCGGCGGCAAGCTGGGCAAGAAGCTGATGCGGGTCGCCCAACTGATGCACGCCGGCGAGGCGCTGCCGGTGGTGCAGCTGCACACCGCCATGCGCGACGTGATCTACGAGATGTCGCGCAAGGGTCTGGGCATGACGTCGGTGCTCGAGAAGGACGGCACGCTTGCCGGCATCATCACCGACGGCGACCTGCGCCGCAAGATGGCGGTGCCCAACGTCATGGAGCTGACGGCGCGCGACGTCATGAGCATCAACCCGGTGACCGTGCCCAACACCACCCTGGCCGTGGAGGCCCTCGCCGTCATGGAAACCCGCAAGATCACCTCGATCGTCGTCACCGACGCGGCCCGCCGCGTCGAAGGGGTGGTGCACCTGCACGACCTGTGGCGAACGGAAATGGTGTAATGGCCGACTCGCTGCCACTACTCGGTGCGCTCGTTGCCCTGCTCGTCGGCCTGGCCGTCGGCAAGGCCTGGGAACGCTACAAGCTGCGTGACGGCCGCTGGATCGATCGCCGTCGGGCGCGCGATTCCCATCACTACGTGCTGGGGCTGAACTTCCTGGTCTCGAACCAGATCGATCTCGCGATCGAAGAGCTGAGCCAGGCGACCCGCGTCGACAGCGATGCGCTCGAGATCCACCTGATCCTCGGCAACGTGCACCGCGAGCGCGGGCAGGTGGCCCGGGCCATCCAGGTGCACCAGGCGCTGCTGCAGCGGCCGAAGCTGACCAGGGTCGAGCATGCCTACATCCTGCTGTGCCTGGGACTCGACTTCAAGCGCGGCGGCTTCGTCGACCGCGCGCTCGAGGCGTTCAACGAGGTTGTGCGGATGGATCCGAACAACCAATACGCCCTGCTCTATCTGCAGAAGCTGCACGAAGAGCAGCACCAGTGGGCCGACGCGCATCGCATTCGCAAGCAGTTGGTGGCGCTCAGCGGTCCCGATACCCAGCCGCGCAACCAGGCCATCCTGGGCTTCCTCGAGAATGCCCTGGGCAGCGAGGCACTGGGCGTGGGCGATCGCGGACGGGCCGCGCGCCACTTCGAGGAAGCCATCGACCTCGATGCCGGCACGGTGCCGGCCTACCTGAACCTGGGCGACGTGCGGCTGATGCAGGGCGACGTGGCCGGCGCCGAGCAGGCCTGGGACCGGTTGATGGTCAGCTCACCTGAACGTGCCTACCTGGCGTTCGGGCGGCTCGAGAAGCTGTACGAGCAATTGGGCCAGCCCCAGAAGTTCGAAGAGCGGTGCCTGCGGCTGGTCGCCGCCAACCCACAGGACTGGCGTGCCCGCCTCGCACTGGGCGCTCACCTGTCAAAGCGCGGCCGCGACACCGAAGCGTTCGAGTACCTGCTGGCAGCCCTGGAGCACAACCCCCACGGGTTGACGGTGCACCAGGCGGTCTGGAGCGTGCTGCTGAAACTCGACCTCGGACGCACGCTGGTGCAGCGCTACATCGAGTCGGCACGCTCGTCGGTGTTCTTCCTCGATCCGCATGTCTGCGTGAAGTGCCACTACCGCAGCACGGAACTGCTGTGGCAGTGCCCGCACTGCCACGAGTGGAACCCGTTTGTGGAGGAACGGATCGCCCCCGCCCAGGAGGCGACCGAGATGTAGCCCTAGCGGGCCTTGCCTTCGGTGAAGAGCGCGATCAGCTTGTCGACCTGCGCGTTGGTCTCTTCGAAGGTGCCGTCGGTCTTGACCACGAACGTCGCCTTCTCGACCTTCTTCTCGATCGGCCACTGCGCCGCCAGGCGCCGCTCGGCGTCTTCCTTGCTCAGCTTGTTGCGCTCCATCACCCGGGTCAGCTGCATCGCGCGCGGACAGGCCACCACGATCACGTCGTTGAACTGATTCTCGCGGCCGGTTTCGAACAGCAACGGGATGTCAGCGACGGCAAACGGGGTCTTCTTGGGGAGGGTGGTGAAGTACTTGTCGACGGCCTTCTGGACGGCCGGGTGGATGATGGCCTCGAGATCCTGGCGGGCGCGCTTGTCCTTGAAGATGATCTGCCCGACCCTGATGCGGTCCATCGTGCCATCGCGCCGAATCACATCGGGGCCGAAGCGCTGCCTGACGGCAGCCAGCGCCGGGGTGCCCAGCGCGACCACCTCCCGAGCCAGGACATCGGCGTCGACAATCGGCACGCCGGCCGCGCGCAGGCGGTCGGACACGTAGGTCTTGCCGGTGGCAATGCCACCCGTGAGCGCTATCTTTCGGATCGCCATAACGCGTGTGGCGGCTAGCGTGCCCGCCCTCTATCCTTCCGCAGCTCCGCTGCTGTCACCGTGTTGCGCAGCACCATTGCAATTGTCAGCGGCCCCACGCCGCCAGGCACGGGCGTCAGCGCCCCCGCCACCTCTTCCACGTCCGGATGCACATCGCCGATCAACACGCTGCCCTTCTCGGCAAACTGGGCGCGCTTGCGGCTCCCCTCGCCGAAATAGCGCTCGACTTCGGCGCGATCGGTCAGGGTGTTGATGCCCACGTCGATGACGGTGGCACCAGGCTTCACGTAGTCGCGCGTGACGAACGCGGGCCGGCCAATGGCCGCCACCAGGATGTCGGCCGTCCGGGCCACGGCCGGCAGGTCGACCGTCCGGGAATGACAGACGGTCACGGTGGCGTCGCGATGCAGCAACAGCAGGGCCATCGGCTTGCCGACAATGTCGCTGCGGCCGATGACGACCGCGTGCTTGCCGCGCATGGCAATGCCCTCGCGTTCGAGCAACTCGATGCAGCCCGACGGCGTGCACGCCACCAACCCGTGCCGCTTCTGCATCAGCAGGCCGGCGTTGATCGGGTGGAAGCCGTCGACGTCCTTCAGCGGGTCCACGGCATCGAACACCTGCTGCTCGGCATCTGCGCCCATGCCGTCGGGCAATGGCGACTGCACCAGGATGCCGTCGATGCCGTCATCGTCATTCAGCCGGCGCACGAGCGCCAGCGCCTCGTCCACGCCGGCCGCGGCGTCAAGGCGGAACAACTCCGCCGTGCATCCCGCTGCCGCCACGGTCTTCAGCTTGTTGCGGACGTAGACCTCGGACGCGGCGTTGTTTCCGGCCAGCACCACGGCCAGTCCCGGAGACCGGCCGTGGCGTTGGGCAAACGCAGCGATCCGTGACGCCAGTTCGTCCCGAATCCGTCCGGCGCACGCGGCGCCGTCTAATCGAAGCGCCGCCAGGGGCTAGCCCTTCTCCCCGGAAGCCTTGGTCAGGCCGAAGCCGACGGCCCACACCGCCAGCGACACGGCAAAGAACTTCAGGCCGAACAGGTCGGCTTCTTCGGCCGTGACGCCAATCTCGCTCCACTTGGCCGTGGTCTCGTTGGTGATGCCGAACTCGGTCATGTAGCCGAGGATGACCATGCAGGCGGCGTTGAACATGAGCAGCAGGCCGAGGGTGTAGATGAAGTTGCCCAGCGACTGCATCGGTGTGCGGCGCGAGGCCTCGGCGGCATCAACCAGCGGGCTGTGCGTGCGGCCGTAGAACCAGTAGATGACCATGCCCAGGTCGAGCCACACCAGGAAGCGGACCCAGGTCAGGACCGGCAGGCTGAGCATCAGGTACGAGCACGACAGAATGCCGAGGATCGGGAACACCGGACCGAACGGCACCTTGAACGAGCGCTTGGCGTCGGGCCGCTTCACGCGCAGCACCAGCACCGCGGCGCACACCACCACGAAGGCGAACAGCGTGCCGATGCTGGTCATCTCGCCGACCACCTGGATCTGCGTGACGCCGGCGACGAGCGCCACGATGACGCACGTGATAATGGTCGTGATGTAAGGCGTGCCGAACTTGGGGTGCACCTTGCTGACGCCCGGCGGCAGCAGGCGGTCGCGGCTCATGGCGAAGAAGATGCGCGGCTGGCTCATCAGCATGACCAGCATGACCGAGGTGATGCCGGCGACGGCGCCGGCCGAGACCAGCCCGGCCGCCCAATCCTGGCCAATGATGTTGAGCGCGTACGCCACCGGGGCGTTCAGGAACAGCACCGATTCCGCCGGATCCACCATCGGGACACCCGGCAGGGCCTCGGCCAGTGCGCGGTACTGAACGACGGGGACGATGCCGCTCAGCACGGCGCCGACCGCCAGATACAGGATGGTGCACACCACCAGGGACGCGATGATGCCGATGGGCAAGTCGCGCGTGGGGTTCTTGGCTTCCTCAGCGGTCGTCGAAACCGCGTCGAAGCCGATATACGCAAAGAACACCACGGCGGCGGCAGACATGATGCCCGGCCAGCCATACGGCGCAAACGGCTGCCAGTTCGCAGGCTCGACGTAAGCCACGCCGGCGGCGAGGAAGAACAGCACCGCGGCCAGCTTGATGGCCACCATCACCGCATTGAACCGCGCCGACTCACGGATGCCGACGACCAGCAGCACCATGATCAGCAGCACGATGATGACAGCCGGCAGGTTGATGATGCCGACGGGCGGCGCCGCCGCCATCCACATGGGCAACTCGATGCCGAAGCCGGCCAGCAGTCGCTGCATGTAGCCGCTCCAGCCGATCGCCACGGTCATCGACCCGACCGCATACTCGAGGATCAGGTCCCAGCCGATCATCCACGCCACCAGCTCGCCCAGCGTCGCGTAGGCGTAGGTGTAGGCGCTGCCGGCAATGGGAATCATCGAGGCGAACTCGGCGTAGCACAGCGCCGCGAAGGCGCAGGCCAGGCCGGCCGCCAGGTACGACATGGTAATGGCCGGACCTGCTTGATTGGCCGCCGCCGTCCCGGTGAGCACGAAAATGCCCGTGCCGATGATGGCGCCAATCCCAAGCAACGTGAGATCCCAAGCCGACAGGCTGCGCTTGAGCGCCTTGCCCCCATGTTCGACGTCGCCGACGAGCTGCTCGAGCGACTTCGTCTTGAATAGATTCGAATCCATTCCGCCTCCAACTAACGTGGTCGGACCCGGCCCTGCGACGAGAACCGGGTTGCTGGCAAACAGCCACGATTATATGGGGAATCAGGCCAGCGCACGTATGAACTCGCGCGCGCGCACCTCGGGCGGCCCGGCGAGCAGGTCGCTGATCACCGCCACCGACGAGCCCCCGGCGTCAATCACCGACGCCGCGTTCTCGAGGGTGATACCGCCGATCGCCACGACCGGAATGCCGTGCGGCCCGGCGGCGGCGGCCACGCGGCCAACCGAGTCGAGCCCGACCGCGCCATAGCCCGTCGCTTTCGTCTGGGTGCCGAAGACCGGGCCAATGGCGACGTAATCAATCGGCGCCGCCAGGGCAGACGTCCACTGCGCCTCTGTGTGGGTCGAGAGGCCGATCCACGAGCCGGCCCCGACGATCTTGCGCGCATCGGCCGGGGTGAGGTCGTCCTGGCCGACATGCAGGCCGGGCGCGGCCGACAGCGCGGCGATGTCGGCGCGGTCATTCACGACGATGGTGGCATCGGCGGCGGCCGCCTCGGTCACCGATGCCAGGGCCAGGTCGAGAAACGCCCCGCTGTCCCAGGTCTTGGCGCGCAGTTGGATCAGCCGGACGCCTGCCGAAAGGAAGGCCTGCACGACGTCGAAGGGGGCCTGGCCCGACCGGGCGCAGACCTCCACGTCGACGATGGCGTACAGCCGGTGAGCGCTGCTAAGCCGACTCGGCGAGCCTGGTGGCCTTGGGCTTGGCGGCAAAGCGTTCCATGAAGTGCGTACTCAGGCGGCCGGCCACGAAATCGGGGTCGCTCAGAATCTTCAGGTGCAGCGGGATGGTGGTCTTGATGCCCTCGACCACCGACATCTCGAGCGTCCGCTTCATGCGCGCGATGGCTTCCTGCCGGTCGCGCCCATGGACGATCACCTTCGCGACCATCGAGTCGTAGTACGGCGAGATCAGGCACTCGGAATGCGCGGCGGTATCGACCCGCACGCCGGGGCCGCCGGGCACGCTGAACGCGTGAATCATGCCCGGGGACGGAACGAACGTTTCCGGATCCTCGGCGTTGATGCGGCACTCCATGGCGTGGCCGGTGAATGTGATCTCGCTCTGCTTGAAGCCGAGCCGGGCGCCGGCGGCAATGCGAATCTGCTCTTTCACGATGTCGATGCCCGTCACCATTTCGGTGACCGGGTGCTCGACCTGGACGCGGGTGTTCACTTCCATGAAGAAGAAGTTGCCCTTCTCGTCCATCAGGAACTCGAAGGTGCCGGCATTGGTGTATTGCACGGCGCGCGCCGCGTCGACGACCACCGCCCCCATCTTGCGGCGCACCTTGTCGGAGACCGCGATCGACGGCGACTCTTCCAGCAGTTTCTGGTGCCGGCGCTGGATCGAGCACTCGCGCTCGCCGAGATGCACCACGTTGCCGTGATGATCGCCCAGGATCTGGAACTCGATGTGGCGCGGCGCCTCGAGGTACTTCTCGATGTAGACGTCGCCGACCCCGAAGGCCGACTCCGCCTCGCGCTGGGCGGTCTTGAACGCGTGCGGCAGCTCCGACGGGTTCTTGACAATGCGCATGCCGCGGCCACCGCCGCCGGCCACGGCCTTGATGATGACCGGGTAGCCGATCTGCTGCGCGATCTTGATCGCGCTCTGCTCGCTCTCCACCGGGCCGTCGCTGCCGGGCAGCATCGGCACGCCCGCCTTCTTCATGGCACGGCGCGCCTTCGACTTGTCGCCGAGCAGCCGAATGACGCTGGGGTCGGGGCCGATGAAGCGGATGTGGCAGGCCTCGCAGACTTCCGCGAGGTAGGCGCTTTCAGACAGGAAGCCGTAGCCGGGATGCAGCGCGTCGGCGCCGGTAATTTCGGCGGCGCTGATGATCGCCGGCACGTTCAGGTAGCTGTCGCTGCTGCGGGCCGGGCCGATGCAGATATCTTCATCGGCAAACCGCACGTGCAGCGAGTTCTCGTCGGCCTCGGAATAGACGGCGACGGTCTTGATGCCCAGCTCGCGACACGCGAAAATCACGCGCAGCGCGATCTCTCCACGATTGGCGACCAGAATCTTTTTGAACATGATGTTTTAGGAAGAAGGCCGAATCGCGAACAGGCGCTCGCCGTACTGCACGGCCTGCCCGTTCTCCACGTAGACGCTGGTGATCTCACCGTCGTACTCGGAGTCGATTTCGTTCATCAGCTTCATCGCTTCGATGATGCACAGGACCTGGCCCTTGCGCACCACGTCGCCGACCGAGGCGAAGGCCTTCGCGCCCGGCTCGGCGGACCGGTAAAACGTGCCGACGATCGGCGACTTGACGATCGCCAGCTCGCTGCCCTCTTCGGCCGCCGGCGCGGCCGCCGGCGCCGCGGGTGCCGCGGCCACGGGCGCCGCCACCGGCGCCATCATGGGCGCGGGCGCCACGGCCTGCGGCACGGTGACGACATGATGGCTGGATCCGCTCTTGATGCGGATCTTGACCCCGTCGTGTTCCAACTCGAACTCGCTCAGCTCGTGCGACTTGATAAATTCGATGAGCTGCTTGATCTCGTCCAGTGTCATGTAAGGTCGCTCACATCAGCCGCGGCACGTCGGTCAGCCACTGCGGCCCGTCCGGCGTCACCACGACATCATCTTCAATCCGCACGCCGCCCCAGCCTGGAAAATAGGCCCCGGGTTCCAGCGTAAACACCATGCCCGCTTCGAGCGGCTCGACCGGCAGCCCCGGACGCAGTCGCGTGACCCGGGGCCGTTCGTGCACCTCGAGCCCCAGGCCATGCCCGGTGCCGTGGCTGAACGCCTCGCCGTATCCCGCCCGCTCCAACACTTGCCTTGCCGCGCCATCGCAATCGGTCGCCGGCCGGCCAATCTGAACCGCCGCGAAAGCCGCTTCTTGCGCGGCTGCGACGGCGTCGAGCACCGCCCGCGCCCGTGCGGACGCCGCTCCTACAGTGATCGTTCTCGACAGGTCCACCGAGTAGCCATCGAGGACGCCGCCGAAATCCATCACCACGAGGTCGCCCGCTTCCAGCCGACGGTCGCCATTCCGGTAGTGCGGAATAGCTGAGTTCGGGCCGGACGCGACGATGGTATCAAAGGCGGGCTTGTCGAACCCCACCCGCCGGAGTTCCGCCTCGATAATTCCGGCCATGTCACGTTCGCGCATTCCCGCTAAGGCTTTTGGGATTATACACTTAGCGGCATCCGAAAGTCTTTCTGCCCCCTCCCTGAGACGGCCGATTTCCCACGAGTCCTTCACCGTCCGCAGGTTTTCGACCAGTCCGTCGGTGGCCTGTAGGGCCGGCGGCGTCCCCGCCGTGCCCAGTCGCGACACCAGCTGGTGGTGCTGAGCGAAGGTCATGGAGGTGGACTCAAAGCCGATGCGACCGGCCGGGAAGCCGGCCAGCGTTTCGGCCACCGACTCCTCGAAACTGGATCCGCCGGCGATCAGGCACACCACAATGCCGGGGATGTCGTCACGTCGGGCGGTAGCCGTCGCGAGGTAGCGGCCGTCGACGAACAGCCTGACCTGCGCCTGGTCCACCACCAGCCACGCCGTCGAGGCAAACAGGCCCGTGAGGTAGGCAATATTCGGCAGCGAGGTCAAGACGAGGGCGTCGAGCGACGCCTCGTGCAAGGCCCGGCGCAACCGGGCGTGGCGCGCCAGGTGGTTCTCGGCGGGGGCCAGTCGCATCAGGCGGGGTCTTGCGTGCGGCGGTCGGCCGCGAGTGCCGACAGCCAGCGCTCCAGTTCGGCCAGCAGCGCCAGGTCGAGGCGCCGGGTCAACTGCCGGCGGGCTTCGCGGTCGGCCGCGGAACGCTGCTCGGCGCGTTCGCGCAGTTCGCGCTCGACGTCGGCGAACGCATCGGGTGGTTGTCCAGCAAGGTCGGCCGACTGCACCACGCTCGGCGTGACCACGGCGGGAGCGGCCATCGCCGGTGCCGGAAGGGGCGAGGTGTCGCCGAGCCGCCGTAACAGCGCGTCGAAGTCGAAGAGCTCGTCGTCCTTGGCGGGTTCAGGCGGCGCCGGCACCGGGGCCACTGCCTGCGAGAGCCGCTCGACCGAATCCTCGAGCTCGGGGTCGAACTGGGCCAGCTCGAGCGCGCGCTGGTAATGCGTCAGCGCCTGGACGATGTCGCCGCGCTGCTGGTGAATCTCGGCGAGGGCGCGAATGGCCGCCAGGTTGCCGGGCGCCTGTTGCGCGACCCCGTTCAGTTCGACAGCGGCCTCGTCCAAGGCCCCGAGTTCGATGAGAGCGCGGCCCAGGGTCAGGCGAGCGGACAGGTAGCCCGGATGATGCGCGAGCCCCGCCCGGCAAATGCCCACGGCCTCTTCCGGGTCGCCGGCACGCCGGCACTCTTCCGCGAGTTGCGCAAACGCAATCGACGCCGGGTCCGCTTGGACCCGGCGTCGCAGTTCGAGGATTCGTGGATTGTCAGCCACCACGCCGATAGCTTACGCGATGGTGAGGGACAACGTTTGGGTCGCCGTGCGGCCAAGTGAGTCGCGAATCGTCACGCGTACGATATAGGTGCCGGCGGTACTGAATCGGTGACTTGCACGTGAGGCGGAACCAACCTGTTCCTCTGTGCCGTCGCCGAAGTTGAAACGGTACTCGACGATTGGGGCCGCGCCGGTACTCCCACTAGCGTCGAGGAAGACCGTCGAGGCAGTGTTCAGTGGGGACGGAGCAAACGAGTGGACCAGAGTAGCGGTCAATCCCGCATTCGCTGCGGTCACGGAGAGCGACTGCGTGGCCTGCCCCGTGGCTCCCGCGTCGTCGGTAACCGTCAGAACGATGGTGTAAGTGCCCACTGTTGAGAAGCTTCGGGCTGCAGTGACCCCGCTCGCCGTTCGGCCATCGCCGAAGTTCCACCCGTAGTTCACAATGCGCCGGGGCAACGTCGCCCGCGACTGCTCAGCATTGAAGAAGACGTCTTGGTTTGTACCTACCGGAGTGGGTGACATCAGAAACGATGCAACGGGCGGCGTGGACGCCGTCACGGTCACCGATCGCACCGTCGAGGCCTGCGCGCCGCGGACGTCGGTGACGGTCAACGTGACCTGGAACGTCGAAATCGTACGGTACTCATGCGTGGTGCTGATACCGGTACCGGTCGTGCCATCGCCGAAGTTCCAGGAGTAGCTACAGGCATTCAAACACGCGGCCCCGTTGTTGGTCGTTGTCGCAGCGTCAAAGCTGACGACCGAGAACGCCTGCGGCGACACCGGCGTCACGACGAACGCGGGCGACAGGCTCGGGTTGCTCGGCAAGATCACGCCCTGGGGAATCAGGCGAATGTCGACGCCACGCGCGAACTCGTTTCTGAAGTCGCCCTGGTCGGTCGGCGTCACGGCCACCGTGATGGTTTGCGCCACTTGACCGGCGGGAAGTGACGACGGTGCCGGCGCCGTGTAGCGCAGGGTGCCACCGGTGATGGGCGACTTCGTGCTGAGCGACCCGTAGTCCTGCACGATGCCGTCGACGAGGATGGCGGCCCGCAGGGGTCGTCCGTTGATGGCCTGCCCGGCCGTGTCGCGCGCGCTGATCTCAATGGTCGCGCTGCTCACGCCGTCCTGGATCAGCGTGTCGGTGCTGGCGGTCAACAGGATTGAGTATGCGAGGGTCGATGGACCGGCCAGCGCCGGCACCTCGACGGACTTGGTGCAGCCCGACGCCATAGCCAGTCCGACGAGACCGATGATGAATGTGGATGACGTTTTCATGGTTGCTTACCCAGGACTAGTCGTCGCCGAAGTCGCCGAACTGCACGTCGATCGACCCGGTGATAGAGATCGCGTTGCCCGCCTGGTCTTGGCCGTAGAACGTGACCTCGGCGATGGTCGAGATGAAGAGCAAGCCCCGTACGCCGACCAGGGTGATCAAGGGGCGTTCCAGCTTCGCCTGGTGGCGCACCAGGTCGAAGTTGACCTGCGCCGCCGTCCCGATCGGAATCGTCACGGTCGTCGCACCGTCGAAGCCATAGGGCACGTCGACGCCTTCGGTGTTCCGCCCGTCGGTTCGCCGATAGCGCACGCGATAGCGGTTGATCGTGATCGAGTGCATCGCCGTCGGCGTCGTCGGTGTGATGGTGTTCTTCATCTCAGCACGAATGCTGGCGCGGCCGATATCGTTGAACAGGGTCGGCTGCTGCACCGTGACGCCGTTGGTGGTGACATCGACCAGCACCTGGACGTCGGACAGCAGGTTCGAGGTGAAAGTCGTCGTCCCGCCGCCGGCCGAAGCGGTTACGCTTTCCATGACTAAATACGCCGGCCCGGTGCCGGTGCGCGCAAGGTCGGCACATGACACTGCCGACAGGCCGCACACGAGGACGGCCAGCACGCCTTTGACAGAGCGATTCAAGTGAGGTGTGCGCATATGCCCTACTTCAGGATCTTGGGAGTGATGAAGATCAAGAGCTCGTCCTGGCTCTCGCGGTTGGTGTCGTTCCTGAACAGCCAGCCGAGCAGCGGGACGCGGTGCAGCAGCGGCGTGCGATCCTGCGTCATCGACTCCTGGCTGTTGTAGATGCCGCCAATCACGGTCGTGTCGCCATCGGCGACCAGCACGGTGGTCTGCGCGGCCTGCTTGTCGATCGACGGGGTCGGCTGCTGCGGCGACGTCTGCGAGTAGTTCGGCGCGGACTTGTCGACGACGATGCGCATGATCACCGTGTTCGAGGCCGTGATCTGCGGGGTCACGCGCAGCACCAGCGCCGCCGGAATGAAGGTGACGGTGACGGTGTTGTTCGACACCGTCTGCACCGGGATCTGCGAGCCCTGCGTGATTTCGGCTTCGATGTTGTTCTGCGTCGAGACACGCGGGCTGGACACAATGCGCACTTTGCCCGACGACTCGAGGGCGCGGAGCGCCACGTCGAGATTGAGCGCGCCATTCACCGAGCCGAGCGCCAGGCTCAACGCCGACGGCGCGGCGTTGTTGACGCCACCGGTGCCGCCAGTCACCACCCCGCTGCTGGGGAAGGCCAGCCCGGTGCTGGTGCCCACCGACGGATCCACGCGGCCGTTGAAGCCCCACGAGATGCCCAGCTCCTTGGCGAAGTTGCGGTTGAGCGTGATGATGCGCGCCTCGATCTCCACCTGCGGCTGGGGCCGGTCGAGCGCCACGATCAGGTCGGTGGCCGCCTGCAGCCGGTCGGCCAGGTCGCGGATGATCAGCGTGTTGGTGCGCACGTCAATCTGCACGTCGCCACGAGGCGACAACGTGCTGCGCGTGATGATGGGCACCAGGTCCGCGGCCTTCGCATAGCTCAACGGCCGCGTGATGATGCGCAGCTCCCCCGCCAGCGCGTTGGCGTCGGCCAGCTTCTTGCGATCTTCGCTCTCCTGCGCCAGGACGTTGACCGGGACAATGCGGACGATGGTGCCGTCGACGCTGTAGCCGAGCTTGTTGGCGCGCAGAATGATGTCGAGCGCCTGGTCCCACGGCACATCGCGCAGCGCCACGTCGACGGTGCCCTGGATGGACGGATCAATCACGATGTTCAGGCCGCTGATCTCGGCGAACGTGCGGAGCACGGCACGCAGATCGGCGCCCTGGAAGTCGAGCGTGACCGGGTCGCCCGAGAACGTGCGCTGCCCCTGCGCGGTGCTGGCCGACTGCAGAATCGACACTGACGTCGGCACCGGCGGCGCATCTTGCGGAGCTGTGGCGGCGAGGAGCGCCAGGGCCGGCTGCGGCTGCGACGAAGGCGGCTGAATTACGTCGGCCACCTCGCGCGTGATCGGCGTCGGCGGAATGACGGCTGCCACCACCGGCGCAGCTGCCGGGGTTGCCGGCACCACGGAGGCGGCGGCCTCGACGGCGCGGTTGAACAGCACGCGGATCTCTTCGCCGACCGTTTCAATGGTGTACGGAATCTTCCGAACCAAGTCGATCACGACGCGCGTCACCAGCGGCTCGCGGCTGTTGGTGGCAACGCGGACACGCTCGATGCCACCGGCGTTCACGGCCGTCACGGCCGGCGCGCGGCCCGTCGAAACGCCCTGGAAGTCGAGCAGCACGCGGGCCGGCAGATCCCGCGCCTCTTCGACCGACGAAGCCACCAGCGGACCGTTGCCGGCCAGCGTGACAGCGAAGCCGTTCGGCGTCTCCGCGGTCCTCACCGCGCGCAGTTCGGTGGCCGCAGATGTCGCCGTGGTGTCCCGCTTCGGTGCCGATGTGGTGTCCGGCTTTAGCCGGACCGATGTGGTGTCCGGCTTGGTTGGGACCGCACCGGAAGTGGTCCGGCTAACCACCTCCGCCAAGGCTCCCACCTTCGCCAAGGCTACGGCGGGCGAGACGGTGGTCGAGAAGCCGGACGCCACATTAGCGGCACTCCGCTCCACTTCCACCATGATCGTGTTGCGCGAGCTGCGGACGCGGTGCTTCGCCGCGCGGTCGAGCCGCACACGCACGCGCGAGACCGGCGCACCATCGGGAGCGCTGGCGCCCTCGAGGGTCACGCCGGCAATCGGCGCAAGCATGGCCGCCATGGGCTGGCCCGCGAGCCCGTCGGCGGTGACGTTTCTCAAGTCGACCAGGACCGTCAGCGGATCCGGCTGGCTCGTGAGGTACGCCACCGGCTCGCTGGCCTCGATCAGCACGGTGCTGATCGTGCCGTCGAGCCGCGACGAGATGGACTTCAATGCTGGGGTGTCGGCGCCGGCGCCCGCGCGGGGCCCCGGTCCGCTGGCGGCCAGCGTGGCCACCAGGGCTGCAGCCAATGGCGCAGCCAATACCAGTCGAGGAATGCGACCGTGCATCACTTGACCTCTTCTCCACCGCGAAAGAACTTGCGCACTTCGCGCTGCTTCTCGAGCGACAGGGGATCGTTAACTTCCTGAAGAATCACTACCGCTTGCGCTGTAATCGTGCGAATGACGCCGTCGAACAGCTTGTCGCCGGCCCGAACCGTATAGACCTTGCCATCGGCGCCCGCCACCATGGCCAGCCACCCGCCGCGGCTCTGCATGATGCCGCGCACGACCAGCGCATTCGTTTCGAGGCCCGGCACACCGTCGGGCCGCGTGGCCGACGCGTTGCCGCCGCGCATGTCGGTGCCACGATTGACCAGGTCGAGGAACGGGTCGCGCCGGCCCTCGGAGCTGTACTGGAAATTGGCGGGCGGGGCCGGCAACGATGGCGCCGGCGCCGCCGCGGGTGCGGCCGGCGGCGGGGCTGCGGGCGCCTGCGCGCCCACGCCGGCGCCAGCCAGCAATCCGAACAGAACCATGGGGATAGTGCGCATCACTTCTTGGCCGGCGTCTTTCTCGCCGGCGTCTTCCGGCCCTTCTTGGTGTCGGCCGCCGCGGCCGCCGCCTGCTCCACCAGGACGAACGTCGTCGCGGTGCAGGTGATGGTCATGGTCGATGACGCCGTGGGCGATTCACGCTGCGCCAGGGTCAGCGCGCCGATGTTGATGATGCGCGGGAACTTGCTCACGCGATCGAGGAACACGCCAAGGTTGTGGTAGTTGCCTTCGAGCTGCAGGCTGATCGGCCACTCGGCGTGCATCTCCTTCACGGTGATGGCCTGGGGCCGGAAGCCGCGGATGGTGAGGTTCGACTGCACGGCGAGGGTCTGGACACGGCGCAGCAGATCGCCGGCGTCGCGTTCGTCGGGCAGAATCGGCCGTAGGCTTTCGAGCCGCCCCTCGAGGTCGGCGACCTGGGCTCGGAACTCGGGCAACTGGCGCGCGGTCGCCTGGCCCTTGCTGATGCGGCCGCGAATGTTGCTCAGTTCGCGCGCCTGCGTCTCGATGGCCGCCTGGTGCGGCATCTCGTAGAAGTAATAGAACGCGCCGGCGCCGGCCAGCGACAAGGCGACGAACATGCCGAGTTGTGCCTGCCACTGCAGCTTGCCGAGGGAGAAGCTAGCCACGCTTGCCCCCCTTCCTGCCGGTCGCCGGCGGCGCCGGCGGGTCGATGCCGGCCATCTGGAAGGTGCCGCGAATGGTGAACTGGATCAGGTCGGGCGTCTTGCCGTCGCCGCTGACGACCACGCTGTCAACGATTTCCACCGGCCGCACGAAGTAGCGCGAGGCCTCGAGGTTGCCGACGAAATCCGACAGCGACGTCAGCGACAGGCAGCGCCCCTGGATGGTGAGCGCGTAGCCCTGCTGCTGGATGCCGGTCAGCCAGGTCATGTCGGGCAGCGCCCGGCTGATCTGGTCGATCATGTGGACCGGGGCGTTCTGGCCCTTGCGCAGTTCATCGATCAGCGCGACGCGCTGCTCCAGCTGCTGCTTGCGGGTCTCGAACTCGGTGACCTGTTTCAGGATCTCGGCCAGGCGCAACTCTTCGCGCTGCGCGGCGGTGATCTCGCGTGCGACCTGCGCTTCCTGCTGGCCGATCGCCCAGTAGCGCCAGCCGACGCCCACGAGCGTCAGCACCAGCAGCAGGCTGCCGATGACGGTGATCTTCTGGCCGGCCTGGAAGCCCTTGCTGGCGGCCTTGACGCTGCGCTTCTCGGCCAGCAGGTTGATGCGAATCATCGGTCGCTCACCTTTCGCAACGCCAGCCCGAGGGCCACGGCGGCCACCGGCGCCAGTTCGTCGGCGCTCGCGATGCCCAGCTTCTTGGCGTCGCAGGCCACCTGCCGGAACGGATCGAACCGCTCCACTTCGGTATCGAACCGTTCGCGCAACGCCTCGGCAAAACCTTCCACCTGCGACGCGCCGCCGCACAGCATGATCCGGTCGATGCGCTCGCTCGCCGCCGTCGCCTTGAAGAAGTCGAAGGTCTTCTCGACCTCGAGCAGCACGTTGTCGGTCATCGCCCGCAGCACGGCGCGCGCGTCTTCGAAGGTGGCGCCGTCGACGTCGTGCCCTTTCTTCAGCAGCTCGGCCGAGTCGTACGGCAGGTTCAGTTCCTTCTGGACCGCTTCGGTAAAGGCGTTGCCGCCCATCGAGACATCGCGCGTGAAGACCGACTGCGGACCGGTGAGGATGTTGATGTTGATGGCACTCGCGCCGGCGTTGAGGATGGCGACCACCGTCGATGGCTCGAAGCCGTAGTTGGCCTCGTACGCGTTCTGCAGTGCGAAGACGTCGACGTCGACAATCACCGGGGTCCGCCCCGCCTGGGCAATGACGTTGGTGTAGTCGGCGATTTTGTCCTTCTTGGCCGCCACCAGCAGCACTTCCATGCTGCCCTGGCTGTCCTGGCCGGTGCCGGGGTCGAGAATCTCGTAGTCCAGGTTCACGTCCTGGATGTCAAAGGGGATGTACTGCTCGGCCTCCCAGTAGATCGACTCCGACAGTTCCGACTCGGTCATGGCCGGCAGGGCGATTTTCTTGACGATCACCGAGTTGCCCGACAACGAGGCGACGATGTCCTTGGACTTGAAGCGCTTGTTGGCAAACAGGCGGCGGATGGCGTCGGCGACCGCGCCGCCATCGATGATGGCGCCGTCGACAATGCTGTCAGGCGGCACCGCTTCGACCCCGATGGCCGAAACCCGGTACCCCTTGCCCGACGGCTTGAGCTCGATCGCCTTGACGGAACTCGACCCGATGTCGAGGCCTACCAGGCTTTTTGGTCGACGGAACAGCACGTTACGTTGTCTCCAGACCCGGCCAGAGGGGCAAACGGAATACCACCCGGCTCGAGCGTTGCCGATCGAACAAAATCGGCCCCAGAACGCCCAAAATGGCTGTCCAAGGCGGCGTTGGGGGGCCAGACCGACATACAAAACCGAGCGCGACTGACGATTTTTGTATGTGGGCTCGGGCGGTCGGACCCTTCCCTGCCACCCGGACGTATCGGAAGCACGTCGGTGGGGCTACAGTGCCAAAGGTGCCAAAGCACCTTGGCACCTTGTCTTTAGTCCGAAGTCCCTGTATTATCTTGGTTTGCCGTCCTCCCCGTGGGGGGCGGAGGGAATGCTTGACTCGCAAGCCGTAGCAGGAAGATATCGATGCAGACTTACGTACCCGCAGTGAAGACCATGCCCGTGAAGTGGCATGTCATTGATGCCAACGGCAAGGTCCTCGGCCGCATTGCGACCGACGCCGCCAAGCTCCTCCAGGGCAAGCACAAAGCGATTTATACGCCGTACCTCGACACCGGTGATCACGTGGTGATCATCAACGTCGAGAAGGTGAAGCTGACCGGCCGCAAGGAGGACCAGAAGGTCTACCAGCGCCACAGCGGCTACCCCGGCGGCCTGCGGACCGACCGCGCCAAGGTCGTTCGCGTCGAGAAGCCCGAGCGCATGGTGGAAGAAGCCGTGCGCGGCATGCTGCCGAAGTCGAAGCTCGGCGATGCCATGTATCGCAAGTTGAATGTGTATGCCGGTGACAAGCACCCGCACGCCGCCCAGCAACCCACCGCTTTCGAGGTCAAGTAACTTGGCAGCTACTGAATACTACGCAACCGGGCGCCGCAAGGAATCGACCGCCCGCGTGTTCCTTCGTCCCGGCACCGGCACCATCAAGGTCAACAAGCGCGAGTTCGTGGAGTTCTTCCCGCGCGAGACGCTGCGCATCCTGGTGAAGTCGCCGCTCATCCTGACCGAAACCGCCGAACAGTTCGACATTCTCGCCACGGTCTCGGGCGGCGGCATGACCGGCCAGGCCGGCGCCATCCGCCTCGGCATCTCCCGCGCGCTCTGCGAGTTCAACCTCGAACTGCGCTCGAAGCTCAAGAAGGACGGCCTGCTCACGCGCGATGCGCGCGCGAAGGAACGCAAGAAGTACGGTATGGCTGGCGCCCGCAAGCGGTTCCAGTTCAGCAAGCGCTAATGGCTACCACGGATGGAGGCAATTTGACCCCGCTCGCGATGAAGGACCTGCTCGAAGCAGGCGTGCACTTCGGACACCAGACCAAGCGTTGGAATCCCAAGATGAAGCCGTTCATCTTCGGCGAACGCAGTGGCATCTACATTCTCGACCTCGGCAAGACCGTCAAGCACTACCGAGAGGCCGAGGACTTTGTGCGCCAGCTGGCGGCCGAAGGCAAGTCAATCCTGTTCGTGGGCACCAAGCGCCAGGCGCAGGATGTGGTCGCGGAAGAAGCGACCCGCTGCGGCATGTATTACGTCAACGAGCGCTGGCTCGGTGGCCTGTTGACCAACTTCACCACGATTCAGCGCAGCCTCAACCGCCTGCGCGACCTCGAGGCGATGTCGACCGACGGCCGCTACGAGACGATGCCCAAGAAGGAAATCGCGAAGGCCGAGAAGGAGAAGCGCAAGCTGCTCAAGAACCTCGAAGGCATTCGCCACATGGGCCGCCTCCCCGATGCGCTGTTCGTCGTCGACACCCGCAAGGAACAGATTGCGGTCGACGAGGCGCGCAAGCTGAAGATTCCCGTGATCGGCATCGTCGACACCAACTGCGACCCGGATCAGATCGACTACGTGATCCCGGGCAACGACGACGCCCTGCGCTCGGTCAAGCTGTTTGTCTCGCGCGTCGCCGATGCGGTGATCGACGGCCGCAGCCAGCGTGAGTCGGCCATGGCCGAGCAGCAGCAGAACGAGGCCGAAGCGGCCGCGGCGCGCGAAGCCAGCCGCACGGTGCGCCCGGCGGACATCAACAAGCCCCAGCGTCCGGCTGAGACGCCTGCCCCGACGGCCTAACCCGCCACCAGGGCTTCCCTTCCGCGCCGGCTGCGATAACACGGGCCGGCGCGTTTTACGTACAGCGTTGTTTCGTTTGAGGAGTTAGTGAAATGGCAGCGACAGCAGCACAGGTCAAGGAACTGCGCGACAAGACCGGCGCAGGCATGATGGATTGCAAGGCCGCGCTCGAAGAAGCGGGCGGCGACGTCGACAAGGCCGTCGACATCCTTCGCAAGAAGGGACTGGCCCAGGCCGCCAAGCGCGCCGGCCGGCTGGCCAAGGACGGCGTGATCGGTCACTACATCCACATGGGCGGCAAGGTCGGCGTGCTGGTGGAAGTGAACTGCGAGACCGACTTCGTGGCGCGGACGCCCGAGTTCCAGACGCTGGCGAAGGAGATTGCCATGCACATCGCCGCGGCCAGCCCGCTGGTGGTGCGCCGTGAAGAGCTCGGCACCGAGGTGCTCGAGAAGGAGCGCGAGATCTACCGCGCCCAGTTCGCCAGTTCGGGCAAGCCCGCCAACGTGATCGACAAGATCGTCGAGGGCAAGCTCGACAGCTACTACTCGCAGGTGTGCCTGCTGGATCAGCCGTCGGTGCGCGACCCCAACGTCACGATCGGCCAGATGGTCACGGCCGCCACGGCCAAGACCGGCGAGAACGTGACCATCACGCGCTTTGTCCGCTTCAAGCTCGGCGAGCTGGCCGCGGAATAGTGCCAAAGTGCCAGACGGTGCCAGGTGTGCCACGGTGCAACCCACTGTGAGCACCTTGGCACCTTTGGCACCTTTGGCACCTTTGGCACCTTTGGCACTTTGGCACCGTTGGCACTTATAATCCTTTCGTGCCTTCCGACTCGCCGTCTCCTCCTCCCCACTACAAACGAATCCTGCTGAAGCTGTCTGGCGAAGCCCTGATGGGCGAGCAGGGCTACGGCATCGATCCGGCCATTGCGACGCGCATCGCGCAGGACATTGCCGAGATCCAGGCCCTCGGCGTGCAGACGGCCGTGGTCATTGGCGGCGGCAACATCTTCCGGGGACTCGCCGCGAGCGCGCGGGGCATGGACCGCTCGACCGGCGACTACATGGGCATGCTGGCCACGGTGATCAACGCGCTGGCGCTGCAGGATGCGCTCGAGCACAACGGCGTCCCGACCCGGGTGCTGACCGCCATCGAAATGCGGGCGGTCGCCGAGCCGTTCATTCGCCGCCGCGCCGTCCGCCACCTCGAGAAAGGCCGGGTGGTGGTGTTCGCCGCCGGCACGGGCAACCCCTACTTCACCACCGACACCGCCGCGGCGCTGCGCGCCATGGAGATGAAGGCCGAGGTGATTCTCAAGGGCACCAAGGTGGACGGCATCTACACCGCCGACCCGGTGAAAGACCCCGACGCGACGCGCTACGACACCATTTCCTACCTGCAAGTGCTGCAACAGCGCCTCCAGGTGATGGATGCCACGGCCATCTCCCTTTGCATGGACAACAAGTTGCCGATTCTCGTGTTCAACCTGAAGACCCCGGGTAACATCCGGCGTGTCGTGATGGGCGAAACGATCGGCACGCTCGTCACCGCCTAGCCAATCAAGGTACCGACCACATGGATGTCAGCGACCTCAAGAGTCTGTTCGCCGAAGTCAAGAAGCGCATGGATGGGCACGTCGAATTCGCCCGCAAGGAACTGTCCGGCGTGCGCACGGGCCGCGCCTCGACCGGCATGCTCGAGGGCGTGCAGGTCGAAGCCTATGGCTCGAAGATGCCGCTCAACCAGGTGGCGACGCTGTCGATTCCCGAGCCCGCGTTGATCGTGGCGCAGCCGTTCGACCCGTCGATCATGGCCGCGCTCGAGCGCGCCATCCGCCTGTCGGACCTGGGCCTCAACCCGGCGTCGGACGGCAAGGTGTTGCGCATTCCGATTCCGTCGCTGACCGAAGAGCGCCGCAAGGACCTGTCGCGCCACGTCCACAAGATGGCCGAGGAAGGCCGCAACCACGTGCGCGCCGTGCGCCGCGACGCCAACGACAAGCTCAAGAAGATGCTGAAGGCGCACGAGATTTCGGAAGACGACGAAAAGCGCGCGCTGGACGAAGTGCAGAAGCTGACCGACCAGCACACCAAGTCGATCGACGAGTTGCAGCAGAAGAAAGACCAGGAGCTGCTTGGCAAGTAGCTTCTTCACGCACCTGGAATGCAGCAGCGGCTGCGGCGCGGGTCCCTTCGACCCGCGCGAGACCCACTTCCTGTGCCCGGTGTGCAAGCTGCCGATGCTGGCCCGCTACGACTTGAAGGCGGCCCGGGCCTGGAAGAAGGAATCGCTCGCCGATCGCGCGCCGAACATGTGGCGGTATCGCGAGTTGATGCCGCTGCTGGCCGGTGACGACCCGGTCACCCTCGGCGAAGGCTTCACTCCCCTCCTGCATGCCCGCCGCCTGGGCGCCTCCCTCGGGCTCGAACGCCTGCTGATCAAGGACGAATCGCTCAATCCGACCAACTCGTTCAAGGCCCGTGGCCTGTCGGCCGCGATCTCGCGCGCCAAGGCGCTCGGCGCCGAGACGGTGTACCTGCCCACGGCCGGCAACGCCGGCAATGCGGCCGCCGCCTACGCCGCCGCCGCGGGCATGAAGTGCGAAGTCTTCATCCCCCGGGATGCCAAGCAGCCCTTCATCGACGAATGCCTGCTCTACGGCGCGAACGTGACCCTGGTGGACGGCTTGATCACCGATGCCGGCAAGGTGGCGACGGAAACGGCCAGGCCCAATGGCTGGTACGAAGTCTCGACGTTTCGCGAGGCCGGCCGCGCCGAGGGCAAGAAGACCATGGGCTATGAACTCGCCGAGCAACTCAACTGGACGCTGCCCGACTGGATCATCTACCCGACCGGCGGCGGCACCGGCCTCGTCGGCATGTGGAAGGCGTTCGCCGAAATGGAAGAGATCGGATGGCTGGCCGCGGGGCAGCGTCCGAAGATGGTGTCGGTGCAGACCGAGGGCTGCGCCCCGATCATTCGCGCCTTCGACAGCGGCGCGACCACCGCGGGCACCTGGGAGAATGCGCACACGGTGGCCGATGGCTTGCGCGTGCCGCGCGCCATTGCCGACTTCCTGATCCTGCGCACCATCCGCGAGAGCGGCGGCACCGCCGTCGCCGTGCCCGACGCCCAGATGGTCGAGGACATGAAGGCGATGGGCCGGCTCGAAGGCGTGTCGGCCGCGCCTGAAGGCGGCGCCGCCCTCAGCGCCGTTCGTGTTCTCGCCGCCAGCGGCCGCATCAAGCCGCACGAGACGGTCGTGCTGTTCAACACCGGCGGCGCGCTGAAGTACTTCGACGCGCTGCGCTGACTTATCCGGCTAAAGCCGGATGCTACATCGGCAATTCTGATCTATCCGGCTAAAGCCGGATGCTACATCGGCAATTCTGATCTATCCGGCTAAAGCCGGATGCCACATCGACGTCAATGTGGTGTCCGCCTTTAGGCGGACCGGTCCGGCTCGAGCCGGACGCTGCATCCGGCCCCTCAATCGCCCAGCGACACGCCCATGGCGCGCGCCGTCTTCAGCAGGTCGTAGTCGAGCGGCACCGTCTTGGTGCGGCCGACGATATCGGCCAGCGGCACCGGGACGATGTCGGGCGGGTTGTTCGCCACCATCTTGCCGAACACGCCGCGCTGCAGCAGGGCGACCGCCGCACCGCCAAAGCGCGTCGCCAGCACCCGGTCGAAGGCCGTCGGCCCGCCACCGCGCTGCAGGTGGCCCAGCACGACACAGCGGGCCTCTTTGCCCGTCATCTCCTCGAGCTGCGCGGCCACGGTGATGCCGACACCACCGAGCCGCTCCACGTAGCCGGCACGCGCCGCGGTGCGCAGGGTGAGGTCGCCGCCGACCGGCTTGGCCCCTTCCGCGACCACCACGATGCTGAACTTGGCGCCGAACGACTCGCGCTTGCGGATGGTGGCCGCGACCTTCTCGAGGTCGAAGGGAATCTCGGGCATCAGGATGACGTCGGCGCCACCGGCAATGCCGCTGTGCAGCGCAATCCAGCCGGCATACCGGCCCATGACCTCGACCACCATGATGCGCTTGTGCGCTTCGGCGGTGGTGTGCAGGCGATCGATGGCATGCGCGGCGAAATCCACCGCGGTATCGAAGCCGAAGCAACTGGTCGTGCCGACGATGTCGTTGTCGATGGTCTTCGGCACGCCGACGATCGGAATCCCCTTCAGGTAGAACTGGTGCGCGATGCTCAGCGAACCATCACCGCCAATCACGACCAGCGCATGCAGGCCCATCTTGTGGAACGTCTCGACGACCTTGTCGGAGTAGTCCACCTTCCCCGCCGGGGTATCGACGGGATACTCGAACGGGTTGCCGTGGTTGGTCGTGCCGAGAATGGTCCCGCCCAGGCGGAGAATGCCGGTCACGTCGTGCGGGGTGAGCACGCGTGTGCGCGACGGGTCGAGCAGCCCGTCGAAGCTGTCTTCGAGGCCCACGACCTCGATGCCGGCGTTGTGGGCGGCTTTGACGACCGCCCGAATGACGGCGTTGAGGCCCGGGGCGTCGCCGCCGCCGGTGAGAACGCCGATTTTCTTGACCTGAGGCACGTAACCCAACTTTGAAGGTATAGCTGGGAAGGTGGTGGACGGCACGAGGATCGAACTCGTGACCTCAGCGTTGCGAACGCTGCGCTCTCCCAGCTGAGCTAGCCGCCCGTCGAACAGATAACTTGTTCACTGTATCAAAGTTACGCGATGGTTGTGAAGGCCCAGCTGGGCCTGCCGCGTAGAACCTTCCGCCCGCCCTGCGAGTCCAACGTAGTATGGAGACTGTGAAGCTCATGGTCGGCGCTCTCCTCGTGGCCGCGCTCAGCGCACAAGCACCTCAGGATCCCACGGTCCTGGCGGCAAAGGTGCAACAACGCTACAACGCCATCAAGGATTTCCAGGGCGACTTCGTCCAGACCTACGAAGGCGGCGTGTTGCGGACCCGGACCACCGAACGCGGCACGGTCTCCATCAAGCGGCCCGGGCGGATGCGCTTTGTCTACACCAAGCCCGAGCGCAAGGAGTTCGTCTCGGACGGCACGCGGCTCTACACCTACCTGGTGGCAGACAAGCAGGTGATCGTCAGCCCGGCGCCAGACGCCACCGACGGCAGCATGCCGGCGCTGTTCCTGGCCGGCCAGTCGGACCTGGCCCGCGACTACGTGGCCACCTTCACGCCGTTGCCCGGGGCTGCACCCGGCCTGCTGACGCTGAACCTGGTGCCGCGCAAGCCCCATGCGGACTACGACTCGATCGGCATCGGCATCGACCCGAAAAGCCTGCAGATCCAGTATCTGACCGCCCTCGACAAGCAGGGCGGCCGGTCGTCGTTTGCCTTCAGCAACCTGAAGGAGAACCGGGGTTTGTCCGATAAGGATTTTGAATTTCGCATTCCACGCGGCGTGGATGTGGTGACCAATGGTGCACGTGCCCAGTAACTCGCTCGCCCGACCCGCTCGCGCTGCCCTGCTGCTGGCGGTGGCGCTGACCTTGACGTCGTGCGCCAGCACCGGGTCGCTGCGCGCCGCCCGCGGCGCCGAAGGGACGCAGAACTACGACGTCGCCGTCGCCGAGTACACCAAGCTGCTGCGCGACAACCCCAACAACCGTGAAGCGCTGCAGGGACTCGAACGCGCGAAGTTGCGCGCCTCGCAGGATCACTTCAGCAAGGCTCGCCGCCTCGCCGCCACCGGCACCCTCGAAGAAGCGCTGGTCGAATACCAGCTGGCGTCTGAGCTGAACCCCGGCAACAGCGACATCGAACGCGAGTTGCAGGACACCCGCACGCAGCTACGCGCCAAGATCGCCGTCCGAGACGAGGGCAAGACGCGTCTCGAATCGCTGATCGCGCAAAGCCTTGACGCACCGCTCCCGGGCGCCACCCTGCCCACTGGCGTCACGCTGCCCGACACGCTGATCTTCCGCGATGCCGGCTCGCGGGATGTGTACGCCGCGATCGGCAAGTTCACCAACCTGAGCGTCCTGTTCGACCCGACCTTCCGCGATCAGCCCGTGTCGGTGGACCTGCGCGGCCTTTCGCTCGAGGAAGCGCTCGCGTCGCTCTCGACCGCGACGCGCAATTTCTGGCGCGCGACCTCGGCCAACACCATCACCGTGGTGCCCGACTCGGCGGCCAAGCGGCGTGAGTACGAAGAAGAGATTGTCCGCACCTTTTACTTGAGCAATGCCGATCTCAAGGAAACCATCGACATGCTGCGCATCGTCGTCGACGCGCGGCGGTTGTCGGCGATCACCGCCACCAACGCCATCACGATCAAGGACACGCCCGAACGCATTACCGCCGCCGGCAAGATCATCACGGCCATTGACAAGGCGCGGCCCGAGGTGATCATCGACGTCGAACTGCTCGAGGTGAACCGCACGCACCTGCACGAGTACGGATTGCAGCTGGCCTCGCCCACGTCTTCGGCATCGGGCCCGACCGGCATCAACGGCCAGGCCGCCATCGGCAAGGAAGGTCTGTCGCTGCGGACGCTGACCAGCCTGACGTCGGCCGATGTGCTGCTGACCAACCTGCCGTCGCTCTACTACCGGCTGCTCAAGAACGACAGCGCCACGCGCATCCTGGCCAATCCCCAGCTGCGCACGTCGGAAGGCATTGCCGCGCAGGCGCGTTTCGGCGAACGCGTGCCGGTGCCGGTCACGACCTTCTCGCCGATCGCCGCCGGCGGCGTCCAGACGCAGCCCATCACCTCGTTCAACTACGAGCCGATCGGCGTCAACATCGACATCACGCCGCGCATGCATCACGACGATGCGGTGACGCTGTCGTTGAAGGTGGAGCTGAGCAGCATCTCGGGATCGGGGTTTGGGGGCTTGCCGACGTTCGGCAGCCGGCAAATCAACACGGTGATCCGCCTGAAAGACGGCGAGACCAACATGCTGGCCGGCTTGATCCGCGACGAGGAACGCACGTCGCTCGCGAGCATCCCCGGCCTCGGCGACATCCCGGTGATCGGCCGGCTGTTCGGCTACAACCGGAAGGAAACGCAGGAGACCGACATCATCCTGACCCTGACGCCGCGGATCGTACGGGTGCTGAACCTGACCGCCGAAGACCTGCAGCCGTTCCGCATGGGGCGTGACGGCGGCGCGCCGATCACCGACATCGCTCCCCTGCCGATTCCGCTGCCGCAGCCGACGCGGCCGCCCGGTGGCGATGCCGATGGTGCGGCGGCCCCTGCGCCGTTCATTCCCCCGACCCTCGGCCCGGCCGTACCGGTCAGGACGCCGCCCCCGGTCAAGCCGCCACCACCTCCCGGGGTCTAGACGCGGGCGACCGACGCCCCCAGCATCTGCAGCCGCTCGACCAGCCGGCTATACCCTCGCTCCACGGTTTCCAGCGGCTCGACCCGGCTCTGCCCGTCGGCGGCCAGCGCGGCCGCAATCAGTGCCATGCCCGACCGAATGTCGCGGCTGTCGAGGCTCTTGCCGCGCAGCTTGCGGGGACCGGTCACGATAATGCGATGCGGATCGCACAGGAACAAGTCGGCACCCATGCCGCTCATCTGCTCGAGCGCGAACAGGCGCAGTTCGTAGAGCCAGTCGTGCACCAGCGTCGCGCCCTCGGCCTGCGTGGCCAGCACGGTGACGAGACTCACCAGGTCGCTCGGGAAGCTTGGCCAGAGGCCCGTCGTGATGCGGCCGGCGCCTACCAGGCGCGAAGCCTCGATGCGAAACACGTCGTTGTCCTGCACGCACTCGACGCGCATCTTGGCCAGCACTGACGCAACCACTTCCATGTCGACCGGGCGGGTGCCGCCAATCTCGACGTGGCCGCCCGTGATGGCGCCGGTCACGGCCCAGCTCCCCGCCTCGATGTAATCGCCGTAAAGCGTCTTCTCGGCGCCGGCGCGCTTGCCGATGCCTTCGACGCGAATGGTATGCGAGCCTTCGCCGGTGACGCCGACGCCCATGGCCCGCAGGAACTCGCACAGCTCGACGACGTGCGGTTCGCAGGCGGCGTGTCGAATCTCGGACATTCCCTCGGCGGCTGCCGCCGCCAGCAATGCCGTTTCCGTTCCCGTGACCGACGCCTCGTCCAGGTAGATCGACGCCGGCTTCAGTCCGTTGGGCGTCTCGAGGCGGTGGCCCGCGCCGGGCACGACCCGCGCGCCCATGGCGATCAGGGCCTCGAGATGGGTCTTGATGGTGCGGCGTGCCGGAAAGTCGCCGCCCGGCGGCGCCACGATCGCGCGGCCACGCCGGGCCAGCAGCGGCCCCAGCAGCAACACCGACCCTCGCAACCGCCCAACCAGGGCGCTATCCGGCTCGTCCTTGGTCACCTCGACGCAGCGAATCCGCATGGTCGTGCTGCCAATGCCCTCGACTTCGGCGCCCAGGTCGAGCAGCAGCCGCGCCATGACCTCGACGTCGGCAATGCGCGGCATGTTCCGCAAGGTGCACCACTCGCTGGTCAGCAGACAGGCCGCCATCAGCGGCAGCGCGGCGTTCTTGTTGCCCTCGACGTCGATGCGGCCCTCGATGCGGCGCCCGCCTTCAATCACTAGTGTGGACATATCGGGGATCAGGGATCGGGGATCGGGGTTAAGGGAATTCGCCCAGGCAGATAATCTCATCTCGCAGTGTGACACCGAACTGCTCTTTCACGGCGGTCCGGCACTGCTCGATCAGTTGTTTGAGGTCGGCCGCGGTGGCGGTGCCGTCGTTGATCACGAAATTGGCGTGGGTCGGCGAGACGCGCCCGCCACCCAGCGACGCGCCCTTCATTCCGGCGCGGTCGACGAGGGCGCCGGCCGACGGTGGAATGCCCTCGGGCACGCGGTCGATCGCCGGATCGGGGTTCATGAAGATGCAGCCGGCGCTCGGCGATTCCAGCGGCTGGGTGTTCTTGCGAAACGCCAGCGACTCGCGCGCCACCAGCCGCAGGGCCGCGGGGTCGCCTCCCGGCGTCACCCGGACCGCGGCCCAGAGTGCGATCTCGCCCGTTCGCTTCAGCCGGCTGTAGTCGTAGTCGAACTCCATGCGGTCGGCGGGCGCCTGCAACAGCGTGCCGTCCGGCTTGACGAGCCGGACACTCTCGATCAGATCGCCGATGTTGGTCTTCTTCCAATGGGCGTTGCCGTAGATGGCGCCGCCGACCGTGCCCGGAGTGCCCGCCCAGGCCTCGAGGCCCGCGTAGCCGCGGTTGATGGCCCAGCGGACCAGGCCATTGATGGTAACGGCCGCATCGGCCCGCACCAGCCGATCGCCAACGGCGTTCACGGCGCCGCCACGAGGCCGAATCACCAGCCCGCGAACCCCGCGATCGGAGACCAGCACGTTGGAGCCGCCGCCGAGCATGGTCACCGGTGTTCCCGCGGTCCTGGCGATGCCGAGCGCGCGCAGGATCTCATCGGAGTTGACGGGCTCGAACAGGACGTCCGCAGGGCCACCGACCTTGAACGTCGTGAGCGGCGCGAGCGGCGCGTCCACCTTGACGCGGTCAGCGCCGAATGCCGCCGCCAGCGAGGCCGCCAGGCTCATGAGGCATCCCTCATGCCGGCGTAGCGAAGCAGCTGGCGTTCGCGCGCGATGAGGGCGGTCACCGCTTCCTGCCGCGTGCACAGGATGAACTCGATGAAATCGCCGGGCGCCAACTGCCCCGCCAGCGGCAGGTCGGCCGAGATCACGTGACCAATCTTCGGATACCCGCCCGCCGTCTGCCGATCGGCCATCAACAGGATGGGCTCGCCGGCCGCCGGCACCTGGATGGCGCCCATGCCCACAGGCTCTGAGATCAGCTCGCCCTCCCGAAGGCGCGGCAACGGCGGGCCCTCGAGCCGGTAACCCATGCGATTGGACCTCGGTGAAATCCGGAAGCTCACGCCTGACACCATCTTGAGGGCGTCGGCGTGAAACCAGTCATCCTGCGGACCGGGCACCACCCGCAGGCGAGCGCGGCCGCCGGTCGGCAACGTCAGGCCGACCGCCTTGCGGGTCGCGCCGGGCTTCGGCTGTGCGGCGACGGGCACGCGGTCGCCCGCCACCAGGGCGCGGCCGGCGATGCCGCCCATGTGGCTGACCAGGTGGGTGGCGCGGCTGCCCAGCACCGGCGGCGACAACACGCCGCCGGCAATGCCGACGTACGCGCGGGCACCCTGCACGACCCGGCCAAACTTGAGCCGCTGCCCGCGGCTCACCCCGAACGTTTCACCCGGGGGCACGGGCCGCCCGTCGAGGGTCACCTCGAATTCGGCCCCGGCAATGGCCATGGTGGTCTCGGCGTCGCAGACCAGCTCGGGACCAATCAGCGTGACCTCGAGCGTTGCGGCATCGGGTTCGTTGGCGACCAACTGGTTCGCGAGACGATGCGAGAAGGCATCCATCGGTCCCGCCACCGGCACGCCCAGTGACTGGTTGCCGTGCCGGCCGAGGTCCTGGACCGAGGTCAACAGCCCCGGCTTCACGATCTCGAGCGAGCCGGTGCTCATCGCGTTGCCACCGCCAGTGGCACGAACCTCACCAGGTCGCCGGGCGCCAGCAGGCTCGGTTGCACCCGAGTGGCATCGAACATCACGCACTCGGTCCGGCCGATCAACTGCCACCCACCGGGACTGGCCACCGGGTACACGCCGGTCTGTTCGCCGGCAATCCCCACCGACCCGGCGGGTACGCGCTCGCGGGGCACGCGGTGGCGTGGCGAGGCAATGCGAGGATCGACGCGGCCCATGTAGGCAAAGCCCGGCACGAAGCCCAGCATGTAGACACGGTAGGTCCGCTCAGCGTGGCGCTCGATCACTTCGGCCGGCGAACAACCGGCCCGGTCGGCCACTGCCGCCAGGTCTGGGCCGGCCTCGCCTCCGTAGACCACGCCGATCTCGATCGGCGATCGGTCCGGCAGTTCGTCGAGCCTTTCGATCACCGACGCCTCGGCGGCAATCGCACCCTCGAGCGCAGCTAGGTCCGTCTGCAACGGATCGAAGTGCACCCCCACGGTGCAATAGCCGGGGGCCACATCGCGGACGCCGCGGGCGCGCCGGGCGCGCAGCCTGGCCGCCAGAGCGATCACCTGCTCGTTGACGATCGGATCGATCACGGGTTCGAACTCGACCAGCAGCATCGAGTCGCCGCACTCACGAATTCTCATGCGAGGGCGTCCAGCAACTTGCCGTGAATGCCGCCGAAGCCGCCATTCGACATCACCACCACCAGGTCGCCGTCGCGCGCCTCGGCCGCCACCGCGGCGACGATCGCGTCGACGGTCGGCAGGTGGCGCGCCGCAACGCCTCGCCCCTGCAGGTCGCTGACCAGCGTCGCTTCCGACAGGCGCTCGTCGGCTGGCAGGCTCGAGCGGAAGATCGACGCCAGCACGACCTGGTCGGCGCCGGCAAACGCCCGCGCGAAATCGTCCTGGAAGACGCGGCGGCAAGACGAGGCCGAGCGCGGCTCGAAGATGGCCCAGATGCGCCGCGAGCCCACCGACCGGCGCAGCGCCTTCAGCGTTTCCTCGACGGCCGTCGGGTGATGCGCGAAGTCGTCGTACACGGTGACGCCGCCCACTTCGCCCACTACCTCGAGCCGGCGCTTCACGCCGGCAAACCCCGCCAGGCCCGCGCGCAACGCGTCGAGCGCGAGACCAAGCTCGTGGCCGATGGCAATGGCCGCCAGCGCGTTGCGCACGTTGTGCTCGCCGAGCATGGCCATGCGGAACCGGCCCAGATCGCGGGCGCCATTGAGGACCGTGAAGGCCGTGTCGCTGCCACTCGCCAAATCGACCGCGCGCCAGTCGGCCGAGGCCGCGAGCCCGAAGGTCTGCACGCGGCTGCGCGCCAGCGGTGCCAGCGCTGCGGCATCGGGACTATCGACGCCCAGCAGCGTCAGGCCGTTGCGCGGGACCAGGTTCACCAGGCGCCTGAATGCCAGGCGCACTTCGTCCAGGTCGGCGTAGATGTCGGCGTGATCGAACTCGATGTTGTTGATGACGGCGATGTCGGGCAGGTACTTCAGGAACTTGGCGGTCTTGTCGAAGTAGGCGCTGTCGTACTCGTCGCCCTCGATGACGAAGGCCTTGCCGGCACCGACCCGGTAGCTGGCGCCATCGGCCCCGAAATTGCGCGCGATTCCGCCGACCAGCACCGTCGGGTCGGCGCCGGCGGCGGTGAGCAGCCAGCCGGTCAGCGACGTGGTGGTGGTCTTGCCGTGTGTGCCCGCGATGACGATCGATTGCGCGTCCCAGAGCCAGTGATCACGAATGGCCTCGGGCAGCGAGGTATAGCGCAGGTTGCGGTCGAGCACGGTCTCCAGTTCGGCGTTGCCGCGCGAAATGGCGTTGCCGACGACCACGAGGTCGAGCGCACCCGACACGTGCTCGGCGCGATAGCCCTCGAGCACGGTGATGCCCTCGGCGGCGAGGAAGTCGCTCATCGGCGGATAGACATGCTCGTCGGAGCCGCTGACATCATGGCCGCCATGCTTCAGCAACGCCGCCAGCGTCGCCATGGCCGTCCCGCACACGCCGATCAGGTGAATCCTCGACACTATTCGACCGCCGTTTCCAGCACCCGGACGAGTGGCGCGGGTCCGCCCACCACCTCGGCGCGGACACCGAACGGCAGCGTCCACGTCGCCCCGGCGGTGTGGCCCGAGGGGAAATTGAACAGCACGGGTCCATGGAACGCCGCCGTGAACTCGCGCAGGACATCGCGGATCGCGGGGTGGCCGCCGGGCTCGTCGCACCCGGGGAACTCGCCAAACACGATCGCCGCGGCACTCGCGAACAGGCCCGCCTGTGCGGCTTGCGTCAGCAACCGGTGGATGCGATAGGGCCGCTCGCCAATGTCCTCGAGGAACAGCACCGCCCCCGGCGGCGGCTCGAACGCCCACGGCGTGCCGAGCGACGCCAGCAACTGTGTCAACGTGCCCCCAACCAGCACACCGGTGGCCGTCCCCGCGTGCAGCGTTTCGAGCTGGGCCGGGCGCAGCTCGCCGGCTGGCTCGCTCGCCATCAGCACGCGGCAGAACGAGGCCTCGTCATAGGCCGACGTCCCCTTGGCGAAGCGGCGCTCGATCATGGGCCCATGGATGGCCGTCAGGCCGTGCCGCCCGTAGAAATTGAGCAACGAGGTGATGTCGCTGTAGCCGACCAGCGCCTTGCGCGCCGAGACCATCACCTCGGAATCCAGAAACGGCAGCAGCCGCGCGCTGCCGTAGCCGCCGCGAATGGCAATCAGCGCGGCGATGTCGGGGTCGCGCCAGGCCTTGAGAATGCCGGCGACGCGGGTCTCGACCGAGCCGGCCTCGAACGTCGCCTTGTCGAAGATGCCCTCGTCCCACACGGCCTCGAGACCCAGCCGCTTCAATTCCGCGACGCCGGCAGGAATCTCTTCGGGAGGAAACGAACTGGCCGGAGCCACGAGGGCGACGCGGTCACCAGGCTTGAGCCGGCGCAGCCGAATCACAAGTACGCCGCCATCTCCGCCGCCACCAGCTGATGTTCTTCGCGGCCGAGCAGGTGCCGCAGGTCGCGAATGCGCCGGGCGGGCCCGGGCCGTTCTCCGATCAGGAAGCGTTCTTTCGCCCGCCGCAACCGCGCCAGGGCATCATCACACCGCGCCGCCGTAATCACGCCGGACTCAACCGCTCGCACGAGGGCTTCGAGCGTGCGGGCCTGCAGGTCGATGTCGCCGCTGCAAATCAGGATGCCGTCGCAGCCGGCGCGAATCGCCTCGACGGCCGACTCGGGTACCGGGTAGCGCTCGCTGACCGCCTTCATTTCGAGATCGTCACTCAGGATCACTCCGTCAAACCCCAGCTCATCGCGCAGCAGCGCCTGCACGACCTTCGGCGAGAGCGTCGCCGGCCGCTCCTCGTCCAGCGACGGCACGAGCACATGCGCCGTCATGATGAAGGCGACCTTCTCGGCCACCGCCGCCCTGAACGGCTCGAACTCGATGGCGCGCAGGCGATCGGGCGGGTGTTCCACCAGCGGCAGTTCGAGGTGCGAATCGGTGCTGGTGTCGCCGTGCCCGGGAAAGTGCTTGCCGCAGGCGGCCACGCCGGACGCTTGCAGCGCCCTGATAATCACGCGGCCCAGCCGCGCGACGTCCTCGGCCCGCTCGGCCAGCGCGCGATCACCGATCACCGGGTTCCTGGGATTGGTATGAATGTCGAGCACCGGCGCGTAGTCGAGCGTAATGCCGACCGCGCGCAACTCGCCGGCCAGCGCCGTGGCGAAGCGCTCGGCCAACGCCTCACCCGCCGTGCCGGCGCGGCCCAAGGTCGCCATCGGCGGCCACTTCGTGAAGGGCTCTTTCAGGCGCGCGACGCGGCCCCCCTCCTGGTCGACGCTGACCCAGGCCGGCGACGTGCGGCCCAGGGCCTCGCTCTCGGCCGCCAGTTCGGCGACCTGCTCGGGCGCCTCGATGTTGCGGCTGAACAGGATGATGCCGCCCAGGTCGAACTCGCGGGCGAGCGATCGCATCTCGGCCGGGATGGTGCGCCCGGCGATGCTACCGATCAGTAGCTGGCCGAGGTCGCGTCGCGTGGCTAGTGGCATGGGTCCTTGTCGCCCCGGGTTCAACCGGAGATCTGGCCCGCCGAAAGGCGGACGCCACAGAATTATAATTGCGGCGTGCGAATCTCAGCGTCGGCTCCGACAAGAATTGATCTGGCAGGCGGCACCATCGATATCTGGCCGCTGTATCTCTTCCACCCCGGAGCCCAGACGCTGCACGTCGCGATCAGCCTGCGCGCCCGCGCCTGGATTGAGCCGCGCCCGGACGACCGCATCGAGCTCGTCTCGGAAGACACCGACCGCATGGTCAATCTGCCGGCCGATCAACTGAGGAGCGACGACACCCTGCCGCTGCTCGGGCGGCTCGCCCACCGGTTCGGCGCCCTTGGCTTGCGTCTGACCACCCGGGGCGAATCCCCGGCCGGGGCCGGCATTGCCGGGTCGTCGGCATTGAACATTGCCATCTGCGGCGCGCTGGCCCGCTACACCGGGCAGGACCTCGATCCCGAGACGCTGATGGACATTGCCAAGGACGTCGAAGCCCAGGTGATTCACGTGCCGACCGGGCTGCAGGACTACCGGCCGGCCATGTACGGCGGCATTGCCGCCCTCGAGCTGGCAGCCGGGCGCCCGACCCGGGTGGCCCTGGAGGTTGACCCCGGCGAGCTGCAACGGCGCCTGGTGCTCTGCTACACCGGCGAACCGCGCAATTCGGGCACCAACAACTGGGACATCACCAAGCGCCACATCGACGGCGACCGCCACATTTTCGACTGCTTCGAACGCATCCGCGACACCGCCGCCGACATGCGCGCGGCGCTGGTGCAAGGCGACTGGGACGCGACGGGACGCTGCCTGGCCACGGAGTGGGAGAACCGCAAGCGGCTGGCGCCCGGCGTGACAACGCCGGCGATCGATTCGCTGATTGCGCGGGCCATGGCGGCCGGCGCGCTCGGGGCGAAGGTATGCGGCGCCGGCGGCGGTGGCTGTCTCGTCTGCCTCGCGCCGCCCGATCATGTGCCGGCGGTCCGCGAAGCCCTCGCCGACGGCGAGGCGCGCGTCCTCGACTTCCAGATCGAAACCACCGGCCTGAGCGTGATCGAAGAATGACCCCGCCCCTGCCTGCCCCACTCGACAACCGCGCGGTCGCCCGCGTGCTGCTGGAGATCGCGGACCTGCTGGAGTTGAAGGGCGAGAACCCGTTCAAGATCCGCGCCTACCGCAACGGCGCCGACGTGGTCTCGCACGCCGCCGAGGCCGCCTCGGGCCTGGACGAGGCCGGCTTACGGGCGTGGTCGGGCATCGGCAAGGACCTGGCCACGCGCATTCGCGACATTGCCGCGACCGGCACGTGCGAAATTCGCAACGAGTTGCTGACGGAGTTCCCCGAGACGCTGCTCGAGGTCCTGCGCCTGCAAGGCGTCGGTCCCAAGACCGTCGCCACGCTCTACAAGGAGTTACACATCAAGAGTCTGGAGGACCTGAGCCAGGCGGCCAAGGCCGGACGCATTCGCGGCCTCAAAGGCATGGGCGCGAAGAAGGAGGATCTGATCCTCAAGGCGATCGAGGAACGGCAGCGCCACGCCGGCCGTCACCTGCTGTCGAAGGCGACCGAGGTCGCCGACGGGCTCGTCGCGTACCTGTCGAGCCACGCTCCAGCCGCGACGATCATCACCGTCGGCAGTGTTCGGCGCGGCGGCGACACCAGTGGCGACCTGGACCTGCTGGCCACCGGCGCCGATGCCTCGCTGGCCGATGCCTTCGTCAGCTACCCGACCGTCGAACGCGTGCTGGGCCACGGACCGACCAAGGCCAGCGTGTTGTTGCGCGGCGGCTACCAGGCCGACCTGCGCATTGTCCTGCCCGAGCAGCGGGGCGCGGCCATGCAGTATTTCACCGGGTCGAAGGCCCACAACATTGCGCTGCGCGACCGCGCGCTCGAGCGCGGCTGGAAGCTGAACGAGTACGGCCTGTTCGACGACCAGGAACAGGTCATCGCCGCCGCGACCGAAGAGAGCATTTACGAAGCGCTGGGGCTGTCGTGGATCGCGCCGGAGCTGCGCGAGAACCGCGGCGAGATCGACGCCGCGGCACGCGCGGCCCTTCCCGAGCTGATCGCCCACGGCGACCTGCGTGGCGACCTGCACATGCACACCACCGAATCCGACGGCCGCGAAAGCCTGGAGACGATGGTCGCAGCCGCCAGGGCACGGGGACTCGAGTACATCGCGATCACCGACCATACCCAGTCGCTGGCCATGACCAACGGCCTGGACGAGGCGCGCACCTACGCGTTTGCCGAGCGCATCCGGAGCTACTCGGCGACCCAGCAGGGGTTTACGGTGCTGGCCGGCATCGAATGCGACATCCTCGCCGATGGCCGCCTCGACCTGGACGACGACTGCCTGGCGTCGCTCGATCTCGTGGTCGCGTCAGTCCACTCGGCGATGCAGCAAGACGAGGCGGAGATGACGGCGCGGGTCATCAAGGCGATCGAACATCCGTCGGTGGACATCATCGGCCACCTCACCGGGCGCATGCTGTTGCGGCGCGATCCCTCGCGCGTCAACGTCGAGAAGGTGATCGACGCGGCCGCGGCCAACGGCGTCGCCATCGAGATCAACTCGCAGCCGTACCGGCTCGACCTGTCCGACAGCCATGCCCGGCTGGCCCGGGATCGCGGCGTCAAGATCGCGATCAATTCCGACGCGCACGAGATTGCGGCGCTGGGCTTCACCCGCTGGGGCATCCTGACTGCGCGGCGCGCGTGGCTGACCAAGGACGACGTGATCAACACGCTGCCGGTGGCGCAGTTCCGAAAGGCGTTAAGGCGTAACCGGTAGTCGTATAATCCCCGCATGGACCCGGTCGAGGAAATCAAGAAGCTCTACTACGCGGCGACGAAAGCCACCATCCAGCGCGATGTCGAGCGCGCCATCGACCTGCTCAAGGCGATGCCCGGCGAAGAGCAGCGCGAACGCGCGGCCGTCTACATGGATGGACTGTCGCAGATGCGGTCGGAGTGGGCGCAGGCGAACCGCGGCGGGGTCTCTAGCGCAGGCTCGCCGTCGCGCGCTTCCGCGCGGCCAGGCGCAGCGCCTCGGGGACGTTCCGGTCCGTCGCCAGCTTCTTCACGTCGCTCTCGGTAAGCCGCTGCATCAGCGTCATCGACATCGCCACCGGCGTCTTCGAGTTCTTCACCAGGCTGAGCGTGACGGCGTAGCTCTTGGTCCAGGCGCGGGTGTTGCCGATGGTGCGGAGGATGTCTTCAGAGACGTTGCCCATCTTCGCGAACGATTCGACTTCGGCCTCGTTGACCTTCGGGCAGCTGAGCACGGCCGAGGCGACCATGCGGTTGGGATCGCGAATCAGCACGGCCCGCATTTCGCGCGTCCCCTTCATCGCGCACTTCACCTTCTCGGGCACCCCCATATTGGCCAGGCGCTGCGTGAAGGTCTGCGTCGACTCGCCTTCCTCCTGCCCGAAGTCGACGCCCGATTGATCGGTGTCGAGGAGCGGATCTTCGAAGTCGGGGGCGGGCGTGTCCGAGGGCGTGATGCCGCGGGCGATGAAGAACGCGCGCAGTTCGGCCGGCACATCGGAGCGGGCGATGAAGCCGGCCAGCAGGCTGGCCGGCAGCAGGGCCAGGGTGGCGTTGGCGATGTCGCGGATCTCCGAGTCGGGGTCCGACGTCAGGATCATCAGGATGCCCAGTTGCTCGAGCGGCCGCGGCGCGATGGCGCCCTGGGCCGCGAGCAGCCGCACGTCGCGAGCCACCTCGCCGCGCCGGAAGAAGTCCAGCAGCGGGGTGCGGAGACCGGCCTCCATCAGTGACGGACCAGGAAGTCTTCGTAGTCGTCGCGGCCGATCCGCACCGACAGGCCCTCGCCCGGGGCGCCGAGCGGACGGCCGGCCTGGCCGTTGATGCTGAACTGCACGGCCGAGGCGTTGTCGCCCAGCAGCCACACCTCGTCGCCCAGCTCCAGCGGCAGCGACTCCCCCTGCTCGACCACGCGATCCAGCACGTCGCGGCCGTCTGCGACGATGCGCAACTGGCAGCGCGATGACATGGTGAGCGTGATGACGACCGGACGCGGCAATGACACCGGTGCTTCGGCAAAGCCGCCGGCCGGCAGAATCTCCGACCGCAACGAGGTGGCCGCCGGGGCGGCCTCACGGATGACCGCGACCTCGGGGGTCGGGGCGGCCGGCCAGCCGAAGTATGCCACCCCCGCCAGCAACGGCAACACGGCGCCGGCCATCGTCAGAAACCGCTGGAACGAGCGCGACGGCTCGGTGGTGGCCACGATCGCGGCCGAAGCCGGCTCGGGTAAATCGTCCGGGTGTGCCGCCGAGAAGTCGCGCAGCAACTGATCGGGATTGAGGCCCACTTCGCTCGCGACCGAGCGCACGATCCCGCGCCGGTAAATGCCCTCGGGCAATTCCGAGATGCAATCGTTTTCGAGTGCTTCGATCGTCCGCACAGACAGCTTCGTCGCCTCGGCGAGCTGCCGACAGGACAGACCTTTGGCCTCGCGGGCCTGCCTCAGGCGGGTGGCGGGATCGAGCTTGCCTTGCATGCCAACTGCTGCGGTGGACGGACCTTGGTTAATTGCCAGAACTGCCTATCTAATGCAGCGTATCGAGAAAATCACGGTACCCGGCATTGTTGCTCATCGACGGTACGGTGGTCGTTCCGAAGGAACGACCCGGCCTGGAAGTCGAGCTAACGCGCCATTAGGGGGGCAGAGCGTCATCTTAAGAAACCGGATGAGCTGAGTCAAACCCCAAACGCAGGTCGATGACCCGTTTCTGCACAAACTCCGACAGGGCCTGACCCCGCTCGGGAATAAACGCCCCGATGGCTGCCACACCGACGGCGCCACTGGCCGCCACGGAGGGCATCGACGGAATGCCAAGGCCGCCGATGGCCAGTACCGGTGTCCCGGCGGCGGCCGTGACGACGGCGGCCAGCCCGGTCCACTCCAGGCACTGGACAGACGGCTTCGACACCGTCGGCAGGACGGTGCCGGCGATGACAAAGTCCGCCATCCCGGCTGTGACCTCCGCCGCTCGATGCACAGAGCGGCCGATCGTGAAGCCAGGCGGGGCCAGCCGGCGAGCTGCCACAGTGGAAAACGAGCGCTCTTTCAGGTGAATACCCGAAGCCCCCGCTGCCAGCGCAACGTCGAGTCGGTCATTCACCAGCACCCGGGTGGCTGTGTGCCGGGCATCGGCCACGAGCACCGAAACCAGCCGCACCAGTGCGCCGGCCTCGAGATCGGGCTCCCGCACTTGCACCAGGTCAATGCCGGCCGTTGCAGCCGCAAACACCTGGGCGCGGACCGCATCCAGCCACTCGCCTGGCGAGAGTCCGAGTGCCGTGCCCAACCGCCGCCGGTCGGTGACCAGGCAAAGGATCATGACGGATCGTCGGGAGGTGGCGCCGGCGCCCGCCTGCCCAGGAAGTCGGCGAGTTCAACCAGCGCGGCCCCCAGGTTCACCAGCCCGAGGCCGCTGATCCCGCCGCGCACGTAGTTGCTTGTCAGGAAGGCCTCGATCGCCGGCGACCACTCGACAAAGTAGTTGCGTTCCCAGAAGCTGGACCACGGGAGCAGCACCAGCAGCAGTCCCGTTTCGAGCAGGAGCGCGACGAAGAGAAGGCGCCTGAACAGAAATCAGCCCCGGGCCTGGACTTTGGAGAGCCGGTCGATCTGGCCAGACACGTCGCGATAACCGCCGGACTCGGATTCCAGTTCGACGAACACGGCGAGAGCGCGGCCACTCTCCCCCACGGTTTCGAGCGTCCGGGCCAGATCGTAGAGCAGGGCGTGGCCGGCTTCGGCCGTCGGCGCCGGCGCCTCGGCGGCGCGCTCGAGCCACTCGATGGCGCGGGCGGTGTCCTGGCGGTCCAGGTAGAGGCGGCCCAGCATCGAGGCCGCGTCAAACCGCTGCCGTGGCGAGCGCGCGGCCCCCTCGAGCGCCTTGATCGCGTCTTCGATCATGCCCATCTCGTGATACGTGAGGGCCAGGCGGTACTGTTCCGCCGCGGCCTCTTCTGCCGACTGACGGCTCGACTCGTCACGCAGTCCGCGGAACACCTGGTCCAGCGAGCGCGGCGGCGGCGGCACGGCGTCGGCCGGCTCGTCCAGCGCCTCGCTGAGATCGATCTCGATCGAGCCCGAGTCGGTGAACGGATCGACCGGAGGCGGCGCGGCGACTGCGGTGTCGGCCACTCTCGCCGCCGTCGATGCGGGCGGCGCCTGCGGTGCCGGAGGCGTGTCGAACGAGATGCCGTCGTTCAGGTCCATCTGATCGATGGCCAGGAACGGGCTGTCGCCGCTCAAGCGATCCGCGATGATCCCGTCGGGGTCGGCCTCGCCGAGCATCACGAGAGCGCGGCGGAACCGATCGAGGTGGGCGCGATTTCCCGCATCGCGGGCGAACAGGTCTTCACTGATGATGCGCGCCTCGAGGCCGCGGCCCGCATCCAGGTAGGCGTCGGCCAGCTGCGCCTGCGTCTCGTACATCGTCGATTCGAGACCGCCGTCGACGCAAATCTCCACCAGTCGCATGAGCGCGACCAGGTGGGTCGGCACGCGAGCGACGAACTCGTGGAGGGCGCCGGCCGCCGCGGCGTAGTCGCCGTCGGTGAGCGCCGCATCAGCCACGGCATCAATGCATTGATATCCGGCCTCGCCATTCGACTCGGCGAGCCGGCACCCCAGTGCCACGGCAGCCTGGGCCTGGGTGCGGTCGAGCGCGAGTGCCTGGGTGATGGCCGCGCGGCCTTCGTCGGTTCGCCCGGCCGACAGTTCCATTTCGCCCAGCGTGATCCAGAGCGCCGGGTCGGCGCCGGCGGTCTCGGCCGACAGGTAGGTGCGAGCCTTCGCGATGTCGCCACGGCCCACGTAGGCCATGGCCAGGCGGGCGCGCACATCGACGTCGGCCGGGTCGGCGGCGGCGGCGTCCCCGAGGACGTCGAGCGCCAGGTCGCCCTGCCCGGCGCGCTCAAAGGCCGCGGCCACCTGCTTCAGCTCAACGGCGCCGCTGGCGACCTTGCGAGCCAGTTCCGGCGTGCTGCCCGACAGGTACGCGCCGAACAGCCGCGTCCGCGTCTGCTCGTCTGAATGATCCAGGTCGAACGCCGCCTGCAGCGCGGCCAGCGCCTCGGCGGCCCGGTCCTGCTTGTCGTAGCGCGCGGCGACGTCCCGGTACTCGCGCAGGGCGGTGGCTGCGTCGCCGGTCTCGGCGGCCAGCCGTGCGGCCGCCATGCGAGCCGGCAAGTCCTCGGGATCGAGAGTGCCCATGCGAATGGCAATCTCCGCCGACCCCTGCTTGTCGCCGCGCGCCTTGCGGCGGTCGGCGACCGCCTGGTAGTAGCGCTTCGCATCGGCCAGGGTGCCCTGCCGGGCCGCGAGATCGCCCGACTGCAGCAAGGCGTACTCGTCGTCGGCCTTGAGCTTGAGGATTTTCTTGAAGAGCGCGGCCGCCTTTGGATAGAACCCTTCGGCCGCGAGGTGGTCGGCTATGCGGGTGAACTGCTGCAGGCCTTGGTCGAGCTGGTTGGCCCGCACGTACAGGTCGCCGAGCGCATTGGCGCTGTTCCAATCGCGGGGCTGGGCTTCGACGACCTTGACGTACTCCGCGATGGCCGCATCGATGCGTCCCTGTCGTAGTGCTTTTTCCGCGCTCTTGAGCGCGGCTTCACGGTCGAACGGCGGCACTTTTTACGGCCCTCAGGCAATGGTATCAAACAGGGTTGCCGGCCGGAACGACCGCCGATGCTGCGGCGAGTAGCCAAACCGTGCAACCGCCGCCAGGTGATCAGCGGTGGCGTACCCCTTATGTCGGTCGTACCCGTATCGCGGGTCAGCGGTGTGCAGCTCCTGCATCATTCGATCCCGCGTGACCTTGGCGACAATCGAGGCGGCGGCGATGGCGGATGAACGGCGATCACCACCAACCACCCCGCGCTGGGCCATCGGCAGTGACGGAATTCGGAAGGCATCTACCAAAACTGCATCTGGCAACGGCGCCAGGGCCAGGACGGCGCGCCGCATGGCCTGCAAGGTGGCCTGGTGGATGTTGATGAGATCGATCTCGCCGGGTGAGACCGCGACGACGGTCCAGGCGATTGCCTTGCCGATAATTTCTTCGTGCAACCGCTCGCGGTGCGCGGCGGTCAACGCCTTCGAATCGGCCAGGCCGTCGATGCGGCGATCGGGATCGAGGATGACCGCGCCGGCCATGACCGGCCCGGCGAGGCACCCCCGCCCCACTTCGTCGACCCCGGCGACACAGACAAAGCCGTATCGCCGGAGCGCGTTCTCAATCGTGCGGCGCGCGGAAACCCTTGGCACTTCAGGCACCCGTACGCACACCTGGCACTACGAAGTCTTTTTGACTTCCTTCATGCGGGCGGCCTTGCCCTTCAGGTCGCGCAGGAAGTACAGCTTCGCGCGGCGGACCTTGGCGGAGCGCAGCACTTCGACCTTGGAGATCGTCGGCGAGTGCAGCGGGAAAATGCGCTCCACACCCTGGCTGAACGACACCTTGCGCACCGTGAAGGTCGCGCGGTTGCCACCGCGGCGCATGCCAATGACCACACCCTCGAACACCTGGATGCGTTCCTTGTCGCCTTCCTTCACTCGCACATGCACGCGCACCGTATCGCCGGCCTTCATGCGGGGCCGTTCGGTCAGTTGCGCCTTCTCAACCATCTCCATCGCAGTCATGACTTGCTCCTTTTACTCAACCACTCGTGTTCATCGGCGTCGAGCGCCGCGTTCGCCAGAAGCTCCGGCCGCCGACTGGCCGTCCGTTCCAACGCCGCGTTACGCCGCCACCGGCGAATTTCCCCGTGATGCCCCGACAACAACACGCCGGGCACCGCCTGTCCTGCAAACTCTGCGGGTCTCGTGTAGTGCGGGTAATCGAGCAACCCGCGCGTAAACGAATCCCCTTCCACCGACTGTTCGTCGCCGACCACGCCGGGCACCAGGCGCGCCACCGCGTCGACCACCGCCAGGGCCGGAATCTCTCCGCCCGACAGCACGTAATCGCCGATCGACAGCTCTTCGGTCGCCAGCGATTCGCGGACGCGCTCGTCGATGCCTTCGTAGCGCCCGCACAGCAACACGATGTGGCCAAGGCCCACCAGCCGCCGCGCGCCCGCCTGCGTGAACGGCACGCCCGCCGGGGTCAGCATCACCACCGCATCGGGCGTCCCGCGCTGCTCGCCAATCGCGGCCAGCGCGGCAAAGAACGGTTCCGGCTTCATCACCATTCCCGGCCCGCCGCCGAACGGCACATCATCGACGACGTGATGCTTGTCCGTCGTGTAGTCACGAAGGTTGTGGACCACGATGTCGATCAATCCACTGGTGCGAGCCCGCCCCACCACGCCCTCCGCGAGGCCGGCTTCGACCATGCGCGGAAAGATCGTGATGATGTCGACCTTCACCGCCAATCTCCGTTCAGTTCCAGCAACCCGTCGGGCGGCCGCACCGTGATGCGTTTCGCGTCGACGTCGACGGTGCAAATCTCGTCCGCCAGCGGGATCAGCAATTCGCTGCGCTTGCCCGCCACGACCAACCGCGCCTGCGCGCTGTCGTCGAGGACGTTGGTGACCCGCCCCACGAATTCGCCGGCCTCGGTCACCACCTCGCAGCCAATCAGGTCGCGGTGGAAGAACTCGCCGTCGTCCAGCAGTTCCGTGTCGACTTCGTCGGTGCGCAGCTCCTGGCCCGCCAGCAGCTCCGCGTCGTTCATCGAGCCGATGCCCGAGAACAGGATGACCGGCCGGCCCTGATGCATCCGCATCGTGAGCACGTCCAGCGTCGCCGGCGCACCGTCGCGCCGCCGCGTCCACAACCGGGCTCCCTTGCGAAACCGTACTTCCGGGAAGTCGGTTTCGGGGTTGACGATCACCTCGCCGCGATTACCGTGCGTCCGGGCAATCACGCCCACGAGGATTCCGTCGTCCCAGTTCATGTGTTTCTCGCAGGCGGGTCCAAAGACCCGCCTCTACAAGTGCAGCCAACCCGCCGCGACGCTAGCTACGGCCCGTCTGGTCGCGAATGTCGAGACTGACCTTCTGGTCGTCGGCCTCGGCGGCACTCGACAGCAGCGTCCGCAGCGCGGCCGCCGTGCGGCCCTGCCGGCCGATCACGCGGCCGAGGTCACCCGAGGCGACCTGCAGTTCGTACACGGTAGTGCCGCGGCGATCGGATTCCTTCACGCTGACCGCGTCTGGCTGGTCGGCCAGGGCGCGCGCGACGGCTTCGATGAGTCCCTTGAGGTCCGCCACAACCGGTCCTTAAGCCGTCGGGGCCGCGGGGGCCGCCGCCACCGGCTCGACCACGACGCTACGGTCGCGGGTCATGTGCTTGGCCATCAGGGTCCGAACCGAATCGGACGGGCGAGCACCGACCTTCACCCAGTGGGCGACCTTTTCCTTGTCGATCTCGAACACGGCGGGCTTGGTGCGGGGATTGTAGAAGCCGAGGATGTCGATGAACTGACCTTCCTTCTTCGAGCGGGCTTCCGAAACCACGATCCGGAAAAACGGGCGCTTCTTCGAACCGGTACGACGCATGCGAATCGACAACATCTGTGAACTCTCTACCTGCGGCACACCGTGGCCGCGCTTCTTGGTTACGACTAACGCATCAAGCTGAACGGGCTCTTCTTCTTTTTCTTCTTCGGCGCCGCGGCAATGGGCTCGCCCGTCATCTGGCCCACCATCTTCAGCATCCGCTGCATCTCGACGAACTGCTTCAACAACCGATTGACGTCTTCAACCGTCGTGCCGCTGCCCTTCGCGATGCGCTTGCGGCGGCTCCCATCGAGGATGTCCGCCTGCTTCCGCTCCGCGGGCGTCATCGAATTGATGATCGCTTCGATCCGCGAGAGCTGCTTCTCGTCCGGCTTCTGGCCGGCCAGTTCCTTCATGCCGCCCATGCCCGGCAGCATGCCCATGATCTTCTCGAGCGGGCCCATCCGCTTCAGCATGCGCAGCTGATCGCGGAAGTCTTCCAGCGTGAACCCGCCCTTGCGGATCTTCGCTTCCAGCTTCTCGGCGTCGCCCTGGTCGATGACCTCTTCGGCCTTCTCGATCAGCGACAGCACGTCGCCCATGCCCAGCATGCGCGACACGAACCGGTCGGCGTGGAACGGCTCGAGGTCTTCCAGTTTCTCGCCGCTGCCGACAAACGCAATCGGCACGCCGACGACCGACACCACCGAGAGGGCCGCGCCGCCGCGGGCATCGCCGTCGATCTTCGTCAGCACGACGCCGGTGACACCCATCTGCGCGTTGAACTCGCCCGCGCTCTTGATGGCGTCCTGCCCCGTCATCGCATCGGCGACGTAGAGCAGGTCGGTCGGACCCGCCACGTCCCGAATCGCGACCAGCTCCTTCATGAGCTCGTCGTCGATGTGCAGCCGGCCCGCCGTGTCGACGATGACGACGTCGTTGCCGACCGCCTTGGCCTCGGCGAGCGCGCTCCGGGTGCGCGAGACCGGGTCCATGTTGCCCACCGGATCGTGCACCCGCACGCCGGCCTGCTGCGCGACGATCGCCAGCTGCTGGATGGCCGCGGGGCGCCGCACGTCGGTCGACACCACGATCGGGTGGCGGCCCTGCTTCGACAGCCACTTCGCCAGCTTGCCGGTGGTCGTCGTCTTGCCCGAGCCCTGGAGCCCGAGCATCACAATCACGCGCGGCCGCGCCGAGGTTTCGGTCAGGCCGCCCTTGGCATCGCCAAAGAGCGCCAGCAGTTCATCACGAACGATCTTGATGACCTGTTGGCTCGGCGTCAGGCTCTTGAGGACCGCCTGGTCCATTGCCCGATCGCGCACGCGATCGACGAAGGCCTTGACGACCTTGAAGTTGACGTCGGCTTCGAGCAACGCCAGCCGGATTTCCCGGAGGACGTTCTCAACCGTCGCCTCAGTGAGACGTGTTTCTCCCTTGATTGACTGGAAGACGTCCTGCAGGCGATTACTTAGCGATTCGAACAAACCCTTATCCTACATGAACTTCAAGGAATTGGTCAAACCGACTTGAGGCGGTGTCCGAGCTTGTCCTTCTTGACTTTCAGGTACTTGCGGGTGGTGTCGGAGGCGGCAATCTCAAGCGGCAGGGTCGACGAGACGGCGAGCCCGTACCCCTGCAAACCCACGAACTTACGGGGATTGTTGGTCAGCAGGCGCATGGTCCGGATCCCCAGATCCCTCAGGATCTGAGCGCCGATGCCGTAGTCGCGCTGGTCGGGCTTGAAGCCCAGCTTCTCGTTGGCCTCGACGGTGTCGAAGCCCTGGTCCTGCAGGGCATAGGCCCGAATCTTGTTGGCCAAGCCAATGCCGCGTCCCTCCTGGTTGAGGTACAGCAGCACGCCGCGGCCCTCGGCAGAAATCCGCCGCATGGCGGCATCGAGCTGGTCGCCACAGTCGCACCGGGCCGAGTGAAAGACATCGCCGGTCAGGCACTTGGAGTGCACGCGCACCAGCACGTCCTTGCCGGAGCTGATGTCCCCCGCCACCAGCGCCACGTGCGTCATGCGGTCGAGCAGGCTGTTGTAGGCGTGAATGCGGAACGGGCCCAGCTCGGTCGGCAGGTCGGCCTCCGCCGCCTTTTCGACCAGCCCCTCGTGCTGCATCCGGTGCTGGATGAGATCGGCGACCGTGATCATCAGCAGCTTGTGCTTGCGCGCGAACCGCACCAGTTCCGGCACGCGCGCCATGGTGCCGTCCTTCTTCGCGATCTCGCAGATCACCCCGGCCGGCTCCAGGCCCGCCATGCGCGACAGGTCGACGGCGGCTTCGGTCTGGCCGGCACGCACCAACACCCCGCCGTCGCGGGCCCGCAGCGGGAAGACGTGGCCCGGCCGCGCCAGGTCGGCCGGCTTGGTCTTCGGATCGATCGCCGCCAGCACCGTCGTGGCGCGATCGTGCGCCGAGATGCCGGTCGACGTGCCGCGCTTCGCTTCGATGCCGATGCAGAACGCCGTCTCGAACTGCGTCGAGTTCAGCTGCTGCGGCACCTGCAGCGGGATATTCAACTCGTCGAGCCGCGCCGCGGTCATCGGCATGCAGATCAAGCCCCGGCCATGGGTCATCATGAAATTGATGGCCGCAGGCGTCACGTGCTCGGCGGCGATCGTCAGGTCGCCCTCGTTCTCGCGATCCTCATCGTCGACCACGATCAGCATCTCGCCGCGCCGGTAAGCGGCGACCGCCGCATCGATGGTGGCAAACGGCGATTTCGACCGGGCGCCCTTGGCGATCTTGAGGGCACGCGACTTGGACGCTGCTTGCCCACCGGAGCCTTGGCGAAGGTGGGGGGCTTGGGGCTTGGGGCTCATCACTTTCGAAGTTCCATTCCGCGCACGACGTACTTGCCGATCATGTCGCACTCGAGGTTGACCTTGTCACCGGCGCGCAACAGTCTCAGCGTGGTGTGAGCCCAAGTGTACGGGATCACCTGCACATCGAACTGCCGCTCGCCCAATCCAGCGACCGTCAGGCTGATTCCATCGACGGCGATCGACCCCTTGCGGATGAAGAAAGCCGCGAGCGCCGGCGGAAACGCGATCGTCACCCAGTGCGACTCGCCTTCGGGCCGCGCGTCTTCGACGGTGCCGATGCCGTCGACGTGCCCGAGCACCAGGTGACCGTCGACGCGCCCGTCGACCCGCATGGGCCGCTCGAGGTTCACGGTCTGGCCGCGCTGCAGCGCACCGAGCGTGGTGATGCGCGCGGTCTCGGGGCCGATGTCGGCCAGCACGTGCTCGCCGTCGACCAGGATGATCGTGAGGCACACGCCGTTCACCGCCAGGCTGTCGCCCAGCTTCAGCTGCGCGGCCAGCGGCGTGTGAATGCTCACGCGGTAGCCGTCGCCGGTCCCCTTCACCTCGGCCAGCGTGCCGACCGCCTCAACGATCCCGGTAAACATCGGCTTCCATCCAAGCATCCGGCCCGAGTGTCTCAACGCGCACCGGCACCAGTTGCGACATCGGGACCGGCAATCCGTCGAAGAAGCTGGCGCCCTGTTCACCCAGCACGGTGGGCGCCACGATCACAATCACGCGATCGACCAGGCCGGCCTGCCAGGCCGCCGCATGCATGGCGCCGCCGCCCTCGAGCAACAGCGTCGAAATATCCCACGTCAGCAGGCGCCGGACATCAGCCGGCAAATCACCGGAGCCCTCCACCAGGGTGGCGCCGGCGCTGCGCAGCGCGGCCGCGCGTTCCGGATAGCGCCCGGCGCTCTCGGCCGTCGTCACGATTATGACCGGCCCGGCGTCGAGCGTCGAGAACAGGCGCGCCGTGGCCGGTGTGCGCAACCGGCGGTCGAACACCACCCGCGCCAGGGGGCGCAGCCGGTGGCAGTCCCGTGCCGTGAGGACAGGGTCGTCGGCGAGCACCGTGCCGGAGCCGACGGCAATCGCGTCCACGGCACCGCGCAGGCGCTGCGTGCGGCGATTTGCCAGGGCCGAGGTCAACGGCGTCCGGACGCCCGGGGCGGCGGCGATCTTGGCGTCGAGGCTGGTGGCGGCCTTCACGATCACCATGGGCCGGGCCTCGGTCTGCACGATGGTGAAGGCGCGGTTCAGCCGTGCGGCTTCGTCGCCCAGCAGGCCGAGGTCGACGGCCACACCGTGCCGGCGCAACTCCGCCACGCCCTGCCCCGCAACCAGCGGGTTGGGATCGGTCATGGCGGCGACCACGCGGGCCACGCCGGCATCGATGATGCGACGGGTGCACGGGCCGGTGCGGCCGTGGTGACAGCACGGCTCGAGCGTGACATACAGCGTCGCGCCGCGGGCGCGTTCACCGGCATCGAGCAGCGCGAACACCTCGGCATGGGGCTCGCCGGCGCGCGGATGCCGGCCCTGCCCCACCACCATGCCATCGGCCGAGACGACTACGGCGCCGACCATGGGGTTGGGCGTGGTCACGCCTTCGGCCCGGCGCGCGTGGAACAGCGCGCGGCGCATGTAGTCGGCGTCGCTCACCATTTCTCTTGGAAGATCGCGTCGACGTACTCGCGTGGCGTGAACGGCAGCAGGTCGTCGACGCCCTCGCCGACGCCGATGTAGCGGATCGGCAGCTTCAAGTCGTGCGCGATCGCCACCGCGATGCCGCCCTTGGCCGTGCCATCGAGCTTGGTCAGCACGATGCCGGTGACCCCGGCCACGTTCATGAACTCGCGGGCTTGCGCCAGGCCGTTCTGCCCGACGGTGGCGTCGAGGACCAGCAGCACCTCGTGCGGCGCGCCAGGCACTTCGCGGCTGGCGATCCGCCGGATCTTGTCGAGTTCGTTCATCAGGTTGGTGCGCGTGTGCAGCCGCCCGGCGGTGTCGACCAGCACGACGTCGCGCTGCCGCGCCTTCCCGGCCGTAAGGGCATCGAACACGACCGCCGCAGGGTCGGATCCTTCACGGGCGCGCACGATGTCGACACCCGCGCGATCGGCCCAGATCTGCAGCTGGTCGACAGCCGCGGCGCGGAACGTGTCGGCCGCGCAGATCAGCGGCGTCCGGCCCTCGCGCTTCAACTGGTTCGCCAGCTTGCCGATGGTCGTGGTCTTGCCGACGCCGTTGACGCCGACGATCAGCATGACGTGCGGCGTCACGGTGGGCGCCGCCATCGGCGTGGTCGCTTCCAGCACGCGCAGCATTTCCTGCTTCACGAGCTCGCGCAGGCTCTCGCCGCGGCGTTGCCGCCGGCTCACGGCGGCAACAATCTCGCCGGTGGCCGCGACGCCGACGTCGGCCATCAGCAGCACTTCCTCGAGCGCCTCGGCCGTCTCCGCATCGACGTCGCGCGTCCGCGCCTCGGGCGCATCGGCCAGGCGGACGATATCTTCGAACTTCTCGACCAGCTGCTGCGTCGTGCGCTGCAGCCCTTGCTTCAACTTGTCAAAAAGGCCCATCTACGCGTGTTCCAATTTCTGCTTCCGCCCCATGAGGTTGCGAATCGCGGCCTGGGGATCAGTGCGCCCGTTCAGGACATCCGACATCTCTTGCGCGATCGGCAATTCAACGCCGTGCCTGGCGCCGAGGGCGAGGGCCGCTTCCGTCGTGCGGACCCCTTCGGCGACGGTCTTCGTGCGGGCAAGAATCTGCGCGAGCGACTCGCCGCGTGCCAGCGCGATGCCCAGCTGCCGGTTGCGACTGAGGTCACCCGTGCAGGTCAGTACCAGATCGCCGAGCCCGGCCAGCCCGGCCAGGGTCTCGCGCTGCGCCCCGAGGGCCACCGCCAGCCGCGACAGCTCCGCGAGGCCGCGGGTAATCAACGCCGCAAGTGCGTTGTGCCCCAGCCCCAGACCTTCGACCACGCCCGCGGCAATGGCGATGATGTTCTTGAGCGAGCCGCCGATCTCCACGCCGACCACGTCGGCACTGCCGTACAGCCGCACCGAGTTCGAGCGGAAGTGCGCCTGGATGGCCTCGACGGCGGCCGGCGAGTCGCCCGCCGCCACCATCGCCGTCGGCAGCTCGCGCGCCAGCTCCACGGCGAAGCTGGGGCCCGACAAGACGACCATCGCCATCCCGGCCGGGCACTCCGCGCGCATCACTTCCGACATGCGGAGCATCGAGCCTTGTTCAAGCCCCTTGGTGGCGCTGACCAGGGTGGTGCCGGTCTCGATGAACGGCATCGCCGACCGCACCACGGCGCGCACGCCATGCGACGGCACCGCCATGATCACAAACTCCGCACCGGCGACCGCGTCTTCCAGGGCGTTGGTGGGCCGCAGCGCCAACGGCAACTCGATGCCGGGCAAGTACGCGGCGTTGGTCCGGGTCGCGGACATCTGCGCCGCCAGGACCGGGTCGCGGGCCCACAACCGGACCTCGTGCCCCGTGCGCGACAAGTGAACCGCCAGCGCCGTGCCCCAACTGCCCGAGCCCAGCACCCCAATGGTGTGTGTCATGTTCCCAACGCGCGTTCCGTTCGCGACCACAAGCGGGCGGCATTGCCGCGGTGGCGGAACAGGATGAGGGCCGCCACCAGCGTGGCGCCGATGTCGACGGAGCGCGGCCCCGGCATCGACCATTCCATGACCGGCAGCAGCGCCGTGGCGACAATCGAACCGAGCGAGACGAACCGGGTGCGGGCCACGGTGAGGCCGAAGGCGACCGCGGCGATCAGCGTCGGCCACGGCGCGAGCACGCTGAAGACGCCGCTCGCGGTCGCGACGCCCTTGCCGCCCTTGAAGCCCAACCACACGGGATAGACATGCCCCACGACCGCGGCGACCCCGGCCGCCACGCCCACCGTCCCGGAACTTGCCAGCAGCACCGCGCCGGCGCCCTTGGCCGCGTCGGCGAGCATGACGGCGATGCCCATGCGCCGGCCACCCGTGCGATAGACGTTCGCCGCCCCCACGTTGCCGCTGCCAACCCGGCGCAGGTCCACGCCACTCGCCGCCTGCGCGACGAGGTAGCCGATCGGCAGCGAGCCGACGGCGTAACCGATCAGGATGGCGGGAAGGAGGTCCATAGCGAGCGGAGCACTAACCAGTCCAGTATAGTGCGGGCCTCGCCGCCCTCATTCGAGCAGGTGGCGGCGCAGCAGGTCCAGGGCCCAGTTCGCCGACATCGCCTTGACCATCTCGCGTCCGCCGGGCAACTGCAAGGTGCGCACCTGGGTCGTGGCCCCTGCCACGGCAATGCAGACGGTGCCGACCGGCTTGGCGTCGCTGCCGCCGCCCGGCCCGGCAATCCCCGTGATGCCCACGCCGACATTCACGCCGGCACGATCACGAATGCCTTCGGCCATGGCGGCCGCCACCGGTTCGCTGACGGCGCCATGCGCCGCGATCAACGCGGCCGGCACGCCCAACAACTCGACCTTGGCGGCGTTGCTGTACGCCACGACACTGCGTTCGACGTACTCGGAACTGCCGGGCACGTCGGTGAGCCGCGACGTGGCCAGGCCGCCGGTACACGATTCGGCGAGGGCCACGCGCCAGCCTCGCGCGCGCAGCAGGTCGCCCACCGCGGCCTCGAGCAGCGCTCCGTCCGTGCTCACGACATCGCGGCCCAACGCCTGCGTCAACTCGGCCACGGCCATTGCCAGCGTGGCGGCGGCCGCCGCCGCGTCGGTTGATTGCAGCAGCAAATGCAGTTCCACCTGCCCGAGGCCGGCAAGAATGGTGGTCTCGATCGGCGGATGGCTCGCCAACCACCGCGAGTAGATCGGCTGGACGATCTCCTCGACCGCCGATTCGCCCTTGCCGGAAACGCGGACCAGCCGCCGGAACAGCCGCGTCTCGCCGGCAACGGCGGCCAGGCGCGTCCGCACCTCCCCTGCCATCATCGGCTTCATCTCGCGGGGCGGGCCTGGCAACAACGCGACGAGCGCGCCGTCATGCTCGATCCAGAGGCCGGGGGCGGTGCCATGCGGATTGGCCAGCACGCTGGCGCCGAGAGGCACCATGGCCTGGCGGCGATTGACCGCCGGCATCTTCCACCCGCGCGAGGCGAACCGGCGCTCGATGCCTTCAACGATCGCGGCATCCTCGTAGAGCGGCAGGCCGAGGTGCGCGGCCACCACTTCGCGGGTCAGGTCGTCATCGGTCGGCCCAAGCCCGCCGGTCAGGATCAGCACGCGATGCCGCGCCAGCGCGTGCCCGACATGCGAAGTCAGCTCCGCGCGGTTGTCGCCGACAATGGCCTTGCTGGCCACGGCGATGCCCAGGTCGTTCAGGACCTGCGTGATGAAGAGCGAGTTGGTGTCGACTCTCTCGGGCGTCAGCAGCTCGCTGCCCACCGCGATGATCGTGGCGTCGAGCGGGCGCGCGTCTAGGCGGTCAGCCACGCCGGCATCCACCACATGCAAAGGCGCAACACGACATACGCATACACGCCGGCCATCGCATCGTCGAGCATGATGCCGTAGCCTCCCGGCAGGTGTTCGAGACGACCCGCGGGGTACGGCTTGACGATGTCGAACAGGCGGAACAGCAGGAAACCCAGCACCACGCCGGCCATCGACACCGGGAGCAGGGCCAGGGTGATCAGCATGCCCAGCACCTCGTCGATCACCACGGGGCCCGGGTCCTTGCGCCCCAGCGCCCGCTCGGCACCGTTCGCCGACCAGATGCCGGCCACCAGGACCACCACGATCATGCCGATCTCGAAGGCCGGCATGCCCACCCAGCGCACGAAGGCAAACAGCGCCAACGCTGCCAGTGATCCCGCGGTGCCGGGAGCAAACGGAAAGAACCCGACGTAGCCAAACGAGGCAATGAACAGCGCGAGCTGGTTCATTCGGCCACCACGCGCGTGCCGGCCAGGCGGTCATGCAGGGCCCGGTGATCGGCGCTGAACAAGGCGGGCACATACGACAGCCCCAGCGTCGCGGGTACCAGCATGCAGCCCACGGCTCGCAGGACGCCGCCGGCGGCGTCGATCGGCCGGCCGTCATCGCCGATGACGCGCAAGTTCAAGACCATCTTGCCGATGGTCTGGCCGCCGGCGACAGTGAACGCGGCGACGTAGCCGAACGCCAGCAGGATCAGGAATGACATGAAGGGCACGGCCGGAATCACCCGCAGGTCTTCCATGGTGTTCTGCAGGCCGGCGATTCTCAGGGTCAGGAACAGGATGGCCGCATCGACCGCAACCAGCAAGGCCAGGTCGATCAGGCCGGCGCCGACGCGCACCCCGAGCGGTGGCGGCTGCATCAGCGACGCGACCGTTTCGGTGGCGAAGGTGCTGGCGTCGCTGCTCTTCAGCTCCGCGGCCGGCTCGAACGCCAGCGGGGCTTCCATGCGGACCGGCCTGGTCGTGCGCGGCCGGTTGCGCGGAATCTCGGGCGTGGCGCGACGGACCGCCAGCGGCATCTTCGCCGCTCGCGGCGGCAGGAGCGGTGCATCGTCAAACGGCAAGGCGTTGAGGTCGGCCGGTCCGGTTTCGCCATCATCAAACGCTGATCCGCCCTCCGGCGCGAACGGACCTTCGGCCGGATCGTCGGCCGGATTGTCGGCCAACGTCATGAACGACGGCGATGGATCCGTGAACGGCCGGCCGGTCACCGGCGACGGCGGCGCGGCCGCGCTGACGACCCGTCGTTCGGGCGACGACGGCCGGGGCTCCTCTTCTGGCTCGCCGAACAGGCGATCGAGATCGAGTGCGCCGGCGCTGAGTTGGTCGCCCTGGCGTGAGATCGAGGGCAACTCGAAATCGGCGCCGGACGCACCCATGTCCTGCCGCAACGTCAGATCGGGGTCAGAGCTGAAGGGCGCCAGCGAGAAGTCGTACTGGCAGTTCCTGCACCGGTCGGTGGTCTCGAAACCGAGGTACCCGCATTTCGGACACTTCATTCGGGGCGTGGCGCAGGGGGAATGGCCGCGGGCGGCGGCGTGGAGGCCTCGGCTGTGGCCACGGCCAGCAGTTCACGCTGAATGTCACCTCGCAAGCGATCGGCCGCGGGGCGGAGCGAGTCGCCAAGCGGCACGCGTTCGAGCAGGCGCATGGCATCGCGCAACTTGCCACCCGCAAACAGCGCGCGTCCCTGCGCGAGGTAGGTTTCCGTGGGTGCCGGCAGTGGCAGCGGCGCCGGCGCGACGGTGGCGGAGATCGGCGTCGCGGTCGTCGCCTGCACTGGAAACCAGTCGGCCAGTCCGTTGGGTGCGACCAGCACGAACGAAATCGCCGCCACCACCACGACCCCGGCGGCCGTTGCCCACCACATGGCCTGGCTGCCCCGCTGCTGGTCTGGGGTTGGCAAGTTGGTCCCCGCCGACTTGAGCCGGGCTCGTCCCCGGCTGACGGCCGGCGTGATAACGGCGGTGCGCTGGCCCAGGTCGAGGCGGTCGATGCGCCCAATGACCCCCAGCGCGACATCGTGCGAGGCGCCCTGATCGAGCGCGTCGCTCAGCAGGGCGCGCGCGCGCACCACCTCGCCACGATCGAACGCTTCCAGGCCTTGGTGAACGAGTGCTTCCGAAATGCGCTGCTGCTCGGCCTGCGCGCTGCGCGCCCGGTCGATGTAGGCCCGCGCGCGATCGTGCGCCCGATCCAGAAACAGCACGCGCGTCCACAGGTTGATGGCCGCGTCGAACTCACCAGCGAAGTAGTGATCGAGACCCGTGACGAGCAACTGCTCGATGCGCCCTTCGTCTTCGGCGGGGAGCGCCTCGGACCGGCGGGGGCCTGACGTGTTCGGGTCGGCCATGGGTAAGTGATGGTGATTATAGCACTTACCTTTCAGACGGCACCCCATAAAGGGGTGCCCTACGTGGCGCGGCGCGGTCGCGTAGGGCACCCCTTTATGGGGTGCCCTAGAATGGTTACCCCATGCCGACCATTGAATGCGTTCCCAACATCAGCGAGGGCCGCCGCCTCGACGTCATCAACCGTCTCGCCGATACGCTTCGCGCCGTCCCCGGCATGCGCGTTCTCGACGTCCAGTCCGATGCCACCCACAACCGCTCGGTGTTTACGCTCGCGGGCACTGCCGAGGGCCTGGCCGCCGGCGTTCCTGCGTTGTTCGAAGGCGCCATCGCCGCCATTGACCTGCGCGCGCACAAGGGCGAGCACCCGCGGATGGGCGCCGTTGACGTGGTGCCCTTCATCCCCATCGAGGGGGTGACGATGGACGAGTGCGTCAAGCTGGCGAAGGCCGTCGCGGCCAACGTGGCGGAGCGCTTCGCGCTGCCTATCTACCTCTACGAGGATGCCTCGGCGAACCCGGCGCGCAAGAACCTCGAGGACATCCGCCGCGGCGAGTTCGAGGGCCTCGCGACGAAGATGGCCCAACCGGCGTGGGCGCCCGACTTCGGCCCGGCCGCGCCCCACGCCAGCGCCGGCGCCACGGTGATCGGCGCGCGCATGCCGCTGATTGCCTACAACATCAACCTTGCGACCAACCGCCTCGACGTCGCCAAGAAGATTGCCGCGGCCATTCGCATGAGCAGCGGCGGGCTGCGCTTCGTCAAGGCCATGGGCATCCCGCTCGAAGACCGCGGCATCGTCCAGGTGTCGATGAACCTGACCAACTACGAGAAGACGCCGATGTATCGCGTGTTCGACCTGGTGAAGCGCGAGGCTGAGCGGTACGGCGTGCAGGTGCTGGAGAGCGAAATCGTTGGACTGGTGCCGTCAGCGGCGCTCACGCAGACGGCGGAGTACTTCCTGCGGCTGGAAGGGTTCTCGAGTGGCCAGATTCTGGAGAAGAAGCTCGCGGAGTAGTTACTTCTCGTTGCGCGGCGTGACGCCAAAGGCGCGCAGTTTCTTGTAGAGATTCGAGCGCTCCACGCCCAGCACTTCGGCCGTTCGCGACATGTTGCCCTGTTGCGCGGCGAGGGTCTTGAGGATGTAGTCCTTCTCGAACTCGTCGCGCGCATCCGACAAGGGCCGGAGCGGACCCGGTCCGGCCGCTTCCGCGGCGCCATCGGCGCCGTCGCGTCCAAGGAAACCGAGGTCCTGCGCGGTGATGGTGTCGCCCGACACCATGATGATCAACCGCTCGATCACGTTGCGCAGTTCGCGCACGTTGCCGGGCCACGCGTACTGCCGCAGCCGCGCCGCCGCCTCGGGAGCAATCCGTTTCGGGCGCCGGCCGTACTCGGTGGCCAGGACCGACATGAAGTGCTCGGCCAGCGCCGAAATGTCGTCCTGCCGGTCGCGCAGCGACGGCACGAAGATCGGCACCACGTTGAGGCGGAAATAGAGGTCTTCGCGGAAGCGCCCGGCGCGAATCTCTTCGACCAGGTCCTTGTTGGTCGCAGCCACGACCCGCACGTCAACCTTGATGCGCTGCGTGCCGCCGACCCGCTCCATCACCTGCTCCTGCAGCACGCGCAAGACCTTGGCCTGGGTCTTCAGGCTCATGTCGGCAATCTCGTCGAGGAAGATGGTGCCGGTGTTGGCCTGCTCGAAGCGGCCCGGCTTGTCGGCCACCGCCCCGGTGAACGCACCGCGCGCGTGACCGAACAGCTCCGATTCGATCAGCTCCTCGGGAATCGCGGCACAGTTCACTTCGATGAACGGGCCGCTCTTGCGCCGGCTCTGCTGGTGCAGGGTGCGCGCCACCAGTTCCTTGCCGGTGCCGTTGTCGCCAAGGATCAGCACGCGGCCGTTGGTCGGGGCCGCCAGCGCCACCTGCTCGCGCAACCGCAGCATCGGCGCGCTCTCGCCGATCATGGTGTTGTTCTGCTGGCGATCGACCTTGGCCCGCAGTACGCGGTTTTCGGCCTCGAGGTCGCGCTGCCGAAGGGCGTTGCGCACGACCAGCACCGTCTTCTCGAGTGACAGCGGCTTCTCGATGAAATCGAACGCGCCCATCTTGATGGCCCGCACCGCCGATTCGATGTTGCCGTGACCCGAGATGATCACGACCTGCGAATCGATCTGCCGCTCGCGCAAGCGCTGCAGCGTGGTCAGGCCGTCGAGGCCGGGCAGCCAGATGTCGAGGACGATGACGTCATAGGCATCGCTGTTGGCGCGCTCGAGGCATTCCTCGCCCGTGCCGACGGTGTCGACATCGAAGCCTTCGTCTTTGAGCACGCCGCTGACCGACGACCGGACGCCGGGCTCGTCGTCAACTACAAGAATGGACGCCATCAGGCAGGTAACTCGATGATAAACCGGGTGCCGGTCGGCTGGTTGTCGAACACGTCGATGCTGCCGCCGTGCTCGGCGACGATGCGCCGGACGATCGCCAGCCCGAGACCGCTGCCCCGGCCCTTGGTCGAATAGTACGGCAGGAACAGCTTGTCGCGTTCGGCGGGCGGAATGCCGGGGCCGTTGTCGGCGACCACCACGCGCACCAGGCTGTTGGGCACGTCGCGCACGGTTTCGACCACGATGGCGCCGCTGCGGCCCATGGCCTCGATGGCGTTGTCGACCAGGTTGATGATGACGCGCTTCATCTGCTCCGGGTCGACCCGCACCTGGCCCACCGCCGCGTCGAACTGCTTCTCGATCGTGACCGACACGAACAGGCCGTCATAGAGGGCAAGCGTGGTGTTCAGCAGTTCGTGCAGTTCGGTCGGCACCGCCCGGGGCGCCGGCATGCGCGCAAACTGCGAGAACTCGTCGACCAGTCCCTTGAGCGACTCCACCTCCCCGATGATCGTCGCGGTGCATTCCTGGACCAGGTCCTGCAGCGGCGGCGCGACGTCGCCGAGCTTGCGGCGCAGGCGCTCGGCCGACAACTGGATCGGCGTGAGCGGGTTCTTGATCTCGTGCGCCAGCCGCCGCGCCACCTCGCGCCACGCCGCCACCTTCTGGGCGCGGATCAGGGGCGTGACGTCATCCACGACCAGGACGGTGCCGTCGAAGCCGCCGTCGGTACCCGGCACGCGCGTCGCCGCCGCCACCACGTGACGTTCGCGGCCGTCGCGGACCAGCGCCACTTCCTGGGCGAACGAGTCCATGCGGGCGCGCGCCGCCTGGTCGAGCACGTCGTTGATGACGGCCAGATCGGGGCGCGCAAACACGTCAACCGCGGCGCTGCCGATCACGGCGGCATCGACCTCGAGCAGGCGCACCGCCGCCGGATTGATGGTGCCGATGCGGCCCGAGCGATCGATCGAGACGACGCCGGTCGCGATCCGCTCGAGGATGGCCTCGATGTAGCGGCGGCGGCCCTCGCCCTCTTCGTGCTTCCGCTCGAGGTCGATGCCGGCCCGCTCGAGACGCCGCCGGCTCGAGGCCAGCTCGGCCGCCATGGCGTTGAAAGCCTCGACCATGGAACCGAACTCATCCGAGCCTTCGTGTTCGATGCGGTGATCGAAATGGCCGGCGCCGATCGCCTTGGCGGCCTCCGACAGCATCTGCACCGGACGGGTGATGCGCTTGGCGAGGTACAGCCCCATCCACGTCGAGCCCACCAGGATCAGCAGCGTGACCATGACGAAGAAGGACACGTAGACACCGGCGAGCGGCTGCTTCAGCACCCGCAGCTGCTGGTAGTCCTCGTAGGCCTTGGTGATGCGCCGGGACCGTTCGGCGCGTTCACCCGACAAGTACTCGCTGACCACCACGGCGCCGGTCACCTGCCCCACCTGGTTGCGCACGGCGCGGCCAACGTGCAGCAGGTCGCCCCCCGACGGCAGTTCTTCGAGCACGGTGGGATTGCTTTCGGCGCCGGCCACGGAGCGGCCGGCCAGGCGTTCGGCCGCTGCGCGGGACCACCCTTGCGGCATCGACGGCGACGCCACGTCGACCAGCGACACCACCTCGGGGGGTTGTCCGGCGGTCCGGTTGGCGCGGTAGACCTGCACCATGCCGACGCGCGGTCCGGTGACTTCGGGCACGACCACGCCCTGCACGCGCGTCACGTCAGTCGTGCTCAAGTCGACGGCGCCCAGCTCGCGGGCCAGGCGCGAGGCCTGGTCGGTGACCAGCCGCTCGCGCTCCTGGTAGTAGTCGGCGGCAATGCTGCTGGCGCCGGCGAGAATCTCCTCCATCGGCGCGTTGAACCAGCGATCCACCGCCGTGAGCACGACGCGGCTGCCGACGATGAGGACGAGGACGGCGGGAATGACCGTGAGGCCGAGGAAGGCCAGGACCAGCTTGGCCCGGAAGCGCCCCAGCGGCAGGCCGCTGCGGCCATCGAGCACCGACTTGATGACGTTGCGCGCCAGCACGAAGCCCAGCGCGACGAGCATGGTGACGTCGGTGGCGATCAGCGCGTAGAGGACGACCTCGGTCAGGAAGTCGGGCGCGAGCGTGGCGGTGCGATCCACCAGCCAGGCGATGCCGCCGAGCGCGGCCAGCAACAGGACAATGCCCGCCAGGATCAGGGGCGGGTTGTCACGAAAGGGACGGCGCGCCCGCACCGCTTATTCCTTGCTGCCTCGTAAGGCGCGGGCTTCCTGGACGAAGTCGTCCACGTCGCGGAAGTCGCGGTACACCGACGCGAAACGGACGTAGGCCACCTGGTCGAGCCGCTTGAGTTCCTGCATGACCAGCGCGCCCAGGTCCTTGCCGGGGATCTCGCGTTCGGGTTTCTCGATCAGGAGTTGCTCGGCCATGTCGGCAATCTCCTCGATGTCGGCCACCTTGACCGGCCGCTTCTCGCAGGCCTTCAACAGGCCGCCAATCAGCTTCTGGCGCTCGAAACGTTCGCGCGTGCCGTCCTTCTTCACGACCATGTACGGAATCTCGTCGATTCGCTCGTAGCTCGTGAAGCGTTTCCGGCACGTGTCGTTCAGGCACTGGCGCCGACGGCGAATGACATCGCCCTCGCGGCTCTCGCGCGAATCGACCACCTTGTCGCCCAGCTCACCGCAGAACGGACATTTCACCCGAGGTCTCCTCTCGCCAAGCCGCCAATCTTCAGCCCATCCTGGATGATGAAGATCAGTCCCACCACCACGACCGGCACCATCGAGATGGCATGCAGCACAATCGCGGCGCCGACCGCCGTGTCGTTGTCGGCCCCGAAGAAGGAGGTCGCGCCCAGCCGGAAGGCCTCGTGGAACCCGCCGACGCCGCCCGGAGTCGGCACGGCCACGCCGACGACGAGCGGCGCGAGCATCAGCCAGGCGCCGGTGAACGGCATGTCGATGCCAAAGCCCACCGCCACCGCCCACAAGCCGGCGGCAATCCCAATCCACAGCACCATCGACCAGCCCAGGGCCGCCAGCACCCGCACCGGGCTGCGCACCACCGCGAACCCCTCGGCGAACGTCTGCGCCAGCCGGGCGATGATCACGGCCAGCCGCGTCGGTAACACGCGTTCGGCCTTCAATACCCAGCCATGCAGCCGTTCCGGATGCCCGGCCATGAAGAACATGACCACGAGCGTTCCCAGCGCGATCGGCGTCATGACCAGGCCGCCGTAGCGAATGGCGCTGAACACGGCGGAATCGCGCGCCTCGAGCCCCGGGTCGAACCACAACAGGAAGGCGCCGAGCAGCAACAGCACGGCGATCAGGTCGAGAATGCGCTCGACGATGATCGTGGCGAACACGGCCGTCGCGCTCAAGCCTTCCCGGCGCGCCAGCAAGTACGGCCGAATCACCTCGCCGGCGCGAGCGGGCAGCACGGCCGAGGCCGCAAAGCCGATCACCGTGGTCCGCAACACCGCCATGAACCGCGTCGGGCCCAGCGGCGCCAGCAGGTACTGCCAGCGCTCGGCGCGAATCCCGAAGGTCAACACGGTCAGCGCGACCGAGGCCAGCAGGTAATCGACGCGCGCGGCCCTGACGCTGGTCAGCACCTTGTCCAGGTCTGCATTGCGCAGGAACAGGAACAGGAGCCCGACCGCGAGCCCGAGGATTACCAGTGTCCGGAGAACAATGCGCAAACCACCGTCCATACTACATGAGGTATCGGCTCCCCGGGGCACCCCAGCACGTTGGCGTCTTGCGCCCGGCCCGTTGCACCGTTACCATGTTGGCTTCCTTTCACACGAGCGCCCGTGCCTTCACAACCTCTCTTAGATACCCAACTCGATGGCCTGTCCCTGGTGCGCCGCGGCAAGGTGCGCGATGTCTACGCCACCGGCGACGCGCTCATCCTGGTGGCGACCGATCGCATTTCGGCGTTCGACTACGTGCTGGGGTCGGGCATTCCCGACAAGGGCCGGGTCCTGAACCAGTTGTCGGCCTTCTGGTTCGCGCGCACCGGCCACATTGTCCCGAACCACATGCTGTCGATTGACGTGGCGTCCTACCCGGCGGCTGCGCAGCCCTACCGCAGCCAGCTCGAGGGCCGCTCCATGCTGTCGCGCCGCACCACGCCGCTGCCGGTGGAGTGCGTGGCGCGCGGCTACCTGTCCGGCTCGGGCTGGAAGGACTACCAGGCGACCGGCGAAGTGTGCGGCATCAAGCTGCCGGCCGGCCTGCGCGAGTCGGATCGCCTGCCGGAGGTCCTGTTTACCCCGGCGACGAAGGCCGACTCCGGCCACGACGAGAACATCAGCGAAGCGGCCGCGGCCCAGGTGGTCGGCACCGAGTTGCTCGGGCGGCTGAAGACACTGACCCTGGAGCTGTATGCGCACGGGGTGGCGCACGCTGAATCCAAGGGCATCATCCTGGCCGACACCAAGTTCGAGTTCGGCCTCACCGATGCCGGCGAGTTGCTACTGATCGACGAGATGATGACGCCCGATTCGTCACGCTACTGGCCGGCGGATCAGTACGCGCCTGGCGGGCCGCAGCCAAGCTTCGACAAGCAGTACGTGCGCGACTATCTGGAGTCGATCAGGTGGAACAAGCAGCCCCCGGTGCCGTCGCTGCCGGCCGACGTGGTCGCCCGTACCCGCGACAAGTACATGGACGCCTACCGCCGGCTCTCGGGCCAGGAACTGGTTACGGCCGGTGAATAAGCTCCTCGACCAGCTGGTCGCCGAGATGGTGACGCGGGGCGTGCACTACGCCGACGCGCAGCGCGAGTTCGACAAGCGCTTCATCAGTTGCGTCCTCGAGAAGAACGACGGCAACCTGTGCAAGGCCGCCGACGTGCTGGGCGTGCACCGCAACACCCTCACGCGCAAGACCAAGCAGCTGAAGATCCGCGTCCGCTCCCTGTAGGCCTCGCCGCCGATGTGGTGTCCGGCTTTAGCCGGACCGGTCCATGTGCTGTCCGGCTTTAGCCGGACCTTGTGGGTGGGGCGCGGTAGGGCGCCGGCCTCACGGCCGTCGTGGGCCTCGGCGGCTTCGCCGCCATCGGTGGGCGCCTCGCTCCGCTCGGCGTAAAGAGCCCCTTCACCTCATTCTACGGGACTCATCTTCTGGCTCGTTCGCCCTAGCCTTCGACACACCTGCGCAGGACAAGCCTCAACCCTCAAACGCAAACATGTAGCTCGTCCGCGAATATCGGTCGAGTAGGGCGTCAAGGAACAACTCACCGTCGGCTGGAATCACATTGCGACCGCCGAACAGGATACCCTGCTCCCCAGACAATCGGCGTCTTCCGCCTCCCTCGATAGTCACAACGCCGTCCACGCAGGTGACCGTCGCCTGGACGGCCTTGGTCGAGGAATCAAGAATGGTTCGGGCCACACAACGGCAAACGCCGAATCGCCATCGTCGCCAAAGCGGCGCAGCTGAGCCAAGATCGACCGCTGGTGCGGCGACAAGCTCGCGGCTCGCCAGTCAAACCGAGCGGCGGCTTCACTCTTGGACTTCAGGGGCTGGGGACACGGGTGCAGCACGAGGACTGGATCAGCCGCAAACTCCTTCAGTTCAACGACCTCTATATTGTTGAGGATGTCGAAGTCGTTCTTCAGATCGTGCTCCCAGCACACAACCATCCACCGAGCCAAAGGGTCGCGCTTCTTCAGTAACAACCACTCCTTCTTGTGCTCACGAAAAGCCGAGCTCCGAAACTCAAACTCAATCTTGATTCTCTTCCCAGTGACGGTATTAATGGCTACACAGTCCGGAAATGCCGTGCCACATTTCTCAATGCACAACGGTTCGCCAAAGCGCCCGAGCGTATAGCAATCACACCCGATTACGCAGGTCGCAAGCACTTTCGAACGCGGCCGTGAACCCGGATCTCCTTGCGCCTGCCGCTGAATACACCACGCCGAGCGGAGCGAGGCGCCCGCGCAGGCCCGAAGGGCCGCGCCGACGAAGGTCGAAGACCCTCGCCCACCAGCGCCAACGGCGCTGGCCCCGGCCTTGCTAGTCTGCGGAGGCCCGCCATGTCCCTACCGCATCACAACCTCGCCGCGTGGCAACGCGCCGACGATCTGTTCATCGACATTCACGCCCTGACTCAGAACGTGTTCCCGCGGGAGGAGCGGTACGAGCTTTCTTCACAGCTCCGACGCGCCGCGTACTCCGTTCCTGCGAATATTGTCGAGGGCACGCAGCGGAAGTTCCCGAAGGAGTCGTTTCACTTCTGCAGCATCGCTTCAGCGTCGCTCGCGGAGGTTGGGTATGGACTACACGCTGCCCGTCGACTTGGGTATCTGACGGCCGATCAGTACCACGAGTGGGAGGCGCGGATCATCGCGATCGCTGCCCCGCTGAACGGGTTGATGCACCGCTACCGGATGGGCATGCGCCTGGAGCCCCAACGGGGAGCCATGGCCCGAGGAGGCCGACGGCCGTAAGCGCGCCATGGTGGGCCCGCGTTGCCGCTCGTGGGCCGCGCTCGCGCCGCTCGCATCGGTGGGCGGCACTCGCCTCGCTCGTGCCGTGGTGGCCCGCGCCGAGCGGGGCGAGGCGCCCGCGCAGGCCCGAAGGGCCGCGCCTACGAGGGCGAAGCCCTCGCGCCCACCAGCGCCGAAGGCGCTGGCCCCGAACCGCTTGGCAAGGTCCGGCTAAAGCCGGACACCACATCAGCGGCGAGGCCGCCCCAGCCCGAGCGTAAGCGAGGGTTGACGCCCTGCCAATGGCTCCGCTATCATTAGCAGTCGTGCATGTCGACTGCTAGCTAACAGGGCAGTCGACTGCCAAAGAACCATCACGCTACATAACCAGCTAACGTTAGAGACGGAGAGCAAGCATGGCTTTAAGACCGCTCCACGACCGCATCCTCGTGCAGCGCACTGAGGAAGAAGAACAGAAGGTTGGCGGCATCATCATCCCGGACTCGGCCAAGGAAAAGCCGCAGCAGGGCAAGGTGACGGCTGTCGGCGCTGGTAAGGCTGACAAGGACGGCAAGCGCATTGCGCTCGACGTCAAGGAAGGCGACACCATCCTGTTCGGCAAGTACTCAGGCCAGGAAGTGCGGGTCGACGGCGAGGATTACCTCATCATGCGCGAGGACGAAGTCCTGGCGGTGATCGAGGACGGGAAGAAGAAGTAGGGACGGAGATTCATTCACATGGCTAAACAGATTATTTACGGCGAGCAGTCCCGCCAGGCGATCCTCCGCGGCGTGAACCAGCTGGCCGACGCGGTCAAGGTCACCCTCGGCCCGAAGGGCCGCAACGTCGTCCTCGACAAGAAGTTCGGCTCCCCCACCATCACCAAGGACGGCGTGACGGTGGCCAAGGAAATCGACCTGAAGGACCCGCTCGAGAACATGGGCGCCCAGATGGTGCGCGAAGTCGCGAGCAAGACCTCGGACACGGCCGGCGACGGCACGACCACCGCGACCGTGCTCGCCCAGGCCATCTACCGCGAAGGCGCCCGCAACGTGGTGGCCGGCGCGAACCCGATGGAACTGAAGCGCGGCATCGAGAAGGCGGTCGAGGCCATGACGGCCGAGATCAAGAAGATGGCCAAGCCGGTCAAGGGCAACATGATCGCCCAGGTCGGCACCATCTCGGCCAACGCGGACGAGACCATCGGCAAGATCATCGCCGAAGCGATGGAGAAGGTCGGCAAGGACGGCGTCATCACGGTTGAAGAAGCCAAGACGCTCGAAACCACCCTCGACGTCGTCGAAGGCATGCAGTTCGACCGCGGCTACCTGTCGCCCTACTTCGTGACCGACCCCGAACGCATGGAAGTCGTACTCGAGAACCCCGTCATCCTGATCCACGAAAAGAAGATCAGCTCGATGAAGGACCTCCTGCCCGTACTCGAGCAGGTGGCGCGCCTCGGCCGTCCGCTGCTGATCATCGCCGAAGACATCGAAGGCGAAGCGCTGGCGACCCTGGTCGTCAACAAGCTGCGTGGCACGCTGCAGGCCGCGGCCGTCAAGGCCCCGGGCTTCGGTGACCGCCGCAAGGCCATGCTCGAAGACATCGCGATCCTCACCGGCGGCAAGGCGCTGACCGAGGACCTCGGCGTCAAGCTCGAGAACATCAAGCTCGAGGATCTCGGCAAGGCCAAGAAGATCACCATCGACAAGGACAACACGACGATCGTCGAGGGCGCTGGCGACAGCAAGGCCATCGAAGGCCGCGTCAAGCAGATCCGCGTCCAGGTCGACGAGACCTCATCCGACTACGACCGCGAGAAGCTCCAGGAACGCCTGGCGAAGCTCGTCGGCGGCGTCGCCGTCATCAAGGTCGGTGCGGCCACCGAAACCGAGATGAAGGAAAAGAAGGCGCGCGTCGAAGACGCGATGCACGCGACCAAGGCAGCCGTCGAAGAGGGCATCGTCCCCGGCGGCGGCGTGGCCCTGATTCGCGCCAGCAAGGCGCTCGACGGCCTGAAGCTCGAGGGCGACCAGAAGATCGGCGTCCAGATCATCCGCCGCGCCATCGAAGAACCCTGCCGCTGGATCGCCACCAACGCGGGCCTCGAAGGCTCGATCATCGTGGCCCAGGTCAAGGACGGCAAGGGCGACGAAGGCTTCAACGCCGCGACCGAAACGTTCGAAGACCTGGTCAAGGCCGGCGTCATCGACCCCGCGAAGGTCGTCCGCAACGCGCTGCAGAACGCCTCGTCCATTGCTTCACTGCTCCTCACCACGGAAGCGCTGATCTGCGACATTCCGGAAGAGAAGAAGGAAGCTCCGGGCGGCGGCGGGATGCCCGGCGGCGGCATGGGCGGGATGTACTAAACGGCTGATTTCGAGATCTCGGGATCTCGTGATCTGTTGATTTTGCGGGCCCGGTGGGGCTTCTCCACCGGGCCTTTTCTCTTCCCTACCGGCCCCACGCCGCCCTACCCGCCCGACCAGCCCCCTACGGCATCACCGCCAGCAACTTCACGTCCGGGTTGTTCCGCTCGCAGTACTCGAGCGCCCATTCCGATTCGAACAGGATCATCGGCCGGCCGTCGCGGTCGCTGGCGCTGCGCGTGCCGGCCGTCGACGCTGACATCGCCGCCACCTTGTCAGCGGGCCCCACCACCCATCGCGCTGCCTTGTACGGCAACGAGTCGACGTCGCACATGACGTTGTATTCGTTCTCGAGGCGGGCCTTCAGCACTTCCAGTTGCAGCGGACCAACCGTGCCCAGGATCGGCTCGCGCCGCCCCACCGTCGGATAGAGCACCTGCATCAGGCCCTCCTCCTCCAGCTGCCGGATGCCATCGTCGAACTGCTTGAAGCGCACGTCGCGCAGGCGCGCGATTCCGAAATGCTCCGCCGGAAAGCGCGGGATGGGCGGATATTTCAGCGCGAAGCCGTGGTACAGGGTGTCGCCAATGCCGAACTGGCCGGGATTGACGAGGCCGACCACGTCGCCGGGATAGGCCCGTTCGATGGTCTCGCGGTTGCCGCCGAAGAAACGATACGGCCGCGAGGCACGAATCTCCGCGCCCTGGCGCGCGTTGGTGATGACCATGTCCTTCTCGAAGACACCGGAGCAGACGCGCAGGAAGGCCACGCGATCGCGGTGGCGCCGGTTCATGTTCGCCTGGATCTTGAAGACGAAGCCGCTGAAGTTCGGCGCTTCGGGCGCAATCAGCCCCTGGTCGCTCATGCGCGGTCGCGGCGGCGGCGCCAGTTCGGTCAGCGCCTTGAGAAACGGCTCGAGGCCGAAGTTCGACAGCGCGCTGCCGAAGAACACCGGCGTGTGCTTGAAGTCGAGATAGGCCTGGTGATCGAACGAGGTGCCGGCGCCGGTCACGAGCGACGTTTCGTCGATCAGGTGCTGCCAGGGCTCCTGCCCCAGCAGCTCGGCCAGCCGCGGGTCGTGCGCGGACGAGACCTGCACCGGCGCCTCTTGCGCGCGGCCCTTGCGCTCGTAGAAATGCACGATCGCGTTCTCGAGATCGAACACGCCGCGGAAGCGGTCGCCGCTGCCGATCGGCCAGTTCATGGGCACGGCGTGAATGCCGAGCACCCGCTCGATTTCGTCGAGCAGGTCGAACGGATCGCGCGACGGCTGGTCGAGCTTGTTGATGAAAGTCAGCACCGGCAGCCGTCGCAGCTTGCACACCTCGAACAGCTTGCGGGTCTGCGCCTCGATGCCCTTGGCGGCATCGATCACCATCACGACGCCGTCGACGGCGAACAGGGTGCGATAGGTGTCTTCGCTGAAGTCCTTGTGGCCCGGGGTGTCGAGCAGCGTGAGGTGATGCGCGCCGATGTCGAACTCGACGGCCGCCGACGTGACCGAGATGCCGCGTTCGCGCTCGATATCCATCCAGTCCGAGACCACCGCGCGTTCGGACTTGCGGCCACGGACCGCGCCGGCCAGCTCGATCGCGCCGGCGTACAGCAGCAGCTTCTCGGTCAGCGTGGTTTTGCCCGCGTCTGGGTGGGAAATGATGGCGAAGGTGCGGCGGCGCGCGACTTCGGCGACGAGAGTGGAATTGGCGGGGACAGTCAGCACTGGAATGATGTGGCGTCCGGCTTCAGCCGGACCAACACCGAATTGTACCAGTTCGCTCAGCGGAGCGTGAAGGTCAGCTCGATCGTGATGATGACGGGCACCGGCTCGCCCTGGCGCATGCCGGGCCGGAAGCGCCACATCTTGGCGGCCTTGATGGCCTCCTGGTCGAGGCCGAAGATCGGGTCGAGCGAACGCGTGACCTTGACCTCGCCGACCGAGCCGTCGGGCATGACGATGCACTCGAGCCAGACCGAGCCCTGGACCTTGGCTCGCATGGCGTCGGCCGTGTAGGCCGGCTTCACTTCCCGCAGCACCTGCGGCAACGTGATGCCGGCACCCGGGCGGAACGCGCCGCCGCCCGTGCCGCCGCCAAATCCGGCGCCCAATCCCGAACCCTGCCCTTGTCCAATGCCCTGGCCCGTGCCGGTACCCGCGCCGCCGCCCGATCCGGCGCCTTGCGACTCGGATACGGTGGGGGCACTCGGCTGGATGACACCGGGGAGCGTCTGCTCTGCGGCCGCCATGGTTTGCGCCGGGATCAGCAGTTCGGCCGGCGGCGGTTCAGGCTTGGGCGGTTCGGGTGTCGGCGTGGGGGCCTTCTCCACCGGTACCGTGATCTTGTCCTTGCCGGGCAACTCGGCCTTGCGAGGCGGCTCGGGCGCCTTGTTGCCGCCGCCACCGCCGCCGCCACCGGGGCCGGGCACGGCCAGCCAGACAATGTCGTTGACCGGCGCGTCGGGAACGAACTCTGCCGCGCTGGGCTCGGGGGCAAAGCGCATGGCCAGCACGAGGATGAGGCCCGCCGCCACATGCGCGGCCACCGACGCACCGACGCCAAGGCCCGACTTGCGCTCGGCCATCGCGAAGCGCAGCTCTACCGGCCGGTCCGTCACGTACAACGGAGCCAATCGGGGCGATGGGTCTGGTCGTGCGGGTTTCGACTCGGCCATTAGCTACACGTTAGCCCACGGTCATTCTGACCGAGGGGTTCGGGACTGACAAGTGCAAAGCCAGCGCCATGTCCATTTGACGCCAAATGGGGACGGATGGCTTCAGCCAAGTAGCGTCCGCCTTTAGGCGGACCGTGCCAGTGGCCCTCTGCCTGACCGCGCCGGTCCGGCTAAAGCCGGACACCACAGCTGCGCCCAGGTGCTACAATCGGCTTCGTGGTCGCAGTTCTGACGCGGCCCTAAGGAGCATTCATGCTTGGTTTAATTGGCCCACTCGGATTGCCGGAAATGCTCATCATTCTGGCGATCGTGATCCTCATTTTTGGCGCCAACCGGCTGCCCGAACTCGGCAAAGGCATTGGTCAGGGCATCAAGAACTTCAAGAGCGGCATGAAGCAGGAAAGCACTGACGAGAAGTAACACCCGCTAGATGACGAGGCGGGCGTCACCCGTTCGCCTTGTCACGCGCTCCCGATCAAGATATTCCAGCAGCGGGATCGCAAACTTTCTCGACATCCCATACCGTTCCTTGAACGCCGCCACGTCAACGGTGGCCGTGCCCCCCGCCGCGCTCGCCTTCAATCCCCGAATCTCGTCCTTCAGCCGCTGCAGCGCCTCGCTGTGGAAGGTCAGCGTGTCGAGCCTGACCAGCACTTTCTCGCGGATCAGTACGGCCGTGATTTTCTCGACCATGGACGCCGGTGCTCCGGCTGCCGCCTGCACCGTTGCCGCGTCGGGCGGCAGAAGTCCCGCGGCCTGGTAGGCCGAACTGATCGCAGCCTTGAGCCGCGCGTCCTCTCCCGAGGCCGCGACGGTGTGCGTCGCAAGGGCGAGTCGATCGGTGCCGACCAGGGTCTTCGCCTGCTTCAGGTCCCCGACGATGCGCTCGAACACCGCGGCGTCGGCCTTGAACGACACCTTTTCGCGGGCTTCCTCGCGAGGCAACCCTTCACTGAGCGGCTGCGCTCGATGGAAGGCCGTCACCAGCTTCACCAGCGCCTCGGTCGCCGTGGCCAGGTGGCTGCCGGAGACGACCCGGTCGCCAGCGGTCACTACACCTCGCGTGGCCAGCGCCGCCAGCATGCCGGGCAACGCCGCCGGCGCGACGCCGCCGCGCGACACCAGTGCGCGGCGCGACATTCCCGCCAGGCCCTCGGCCATCACCATCGCTGCCATCGCGTCGGCTTCGGGCCGCGCGGGGTCGACGTCGAGCGCCGCCAGGCTGGCCAGGCCCTCGGCGGTGCGCACACCCGGCCGCGTCGGCGCCGGATCAAGCACGACTCCCCCGCCAATCGTGACCGGCGGCGAGTAGGCGCGAATGATGAAGCGATCACCGCGCGTGAGCACCGCGGGACGCTCGAGGCGAAACCGCACGAATGCCCGCCCGCCGGCCGCCAGTTCGCCGTCCTCGCCGGCAATGGACACGCGGCCCAGCACCTCGGCGGTTCCGTGATGCAGGCGGACTCGCGCGCCGTGTTTCAGGTCCTTCGTCGAGGCCACCAGGTCGATCGCCGCATCCGCGCGCCGCGTCACGCTCAACGCGCCCGGCACCGTCAGCGTCTCGCCCCGGTCGATCTGCGCGAGATCAATGCCCCCCAGGTTGATCGCCGTTCGCTGGCCGGCCACCGCCTCGGTGGCCACGGCTCCATGCACCTGGATGCCGCGCACCTTGACGCGGTGCCCCGACGGCAGCAGGACCAGCTCCTCGTCGATGCGGACGCGGCCCGACACCAGCGTGCCGGTGACGACCGAGCCGAACCCCTTCATGCTGAACGCGCGATCGATCGGCAGGCGCGCCGCGTGATCCACCGGCCGCTCACTGATACCCGCGGCCTGCGTGGCGATCGCCTCGCGCAGGGCGTCGAGCCCTTCGCCCGTGGTGGCGGACACCGCCAGCACGTCGGCCCGTTCCATGAACGTGCCCTTGACCAGCTCGGCGACGTCTTCGCGCACCAGCGCCAGGGTGTCGGCATCGGCGGCGTCGGCCTTGGTCAGCACGACAATGCCGCGCGGGATGCGCAGCAGGCGGCAGATGTCGAAGTGCTCGCGGGTCTGCGGCATCACCGACTCGTCGGCCGCCACGATCAGCAACACGCAGTCGATGCCCCCGACCCCGGCCAGCATGGTCCGCACGAACCGCTCGTGGCCCGGCACGTCGACAAACGCGACCCGGGTCCCGCCGATCATCGCGTGCGCGAAGCCCAGCTCGATGGTGATGCCGCGCGCCTTCTCTTCCTTCAGGCGATCGGGATCGATGCCGGTGAGCGCGCGCACCAGCGTGCTCTTGCCATGATCGATGTGGCCGGCCGTGCCGACGACCAGGCTGGTCATCGGCGCTTCTTGGCCTTGCGCTCGCCCTTGCCCGGCCGCTGCTTCTTGCGGCGCCGCCGTTCCTCGGGCGTGCTCTTGCGCTGTTCCTTCTTGGGCCGCGCCGAACTGCGCGCCGGTCCGCGGCGGCGTTCGTCCTGCCGGACCTTCTCGAGAATGTCCTCGAGGCCCAGGTCGATCTGCCGGCGTTCCATGTCGACCTTGATGATCTGGACGCGGACGCGATCGCCGAGGCGGTAGAGCTTCTTGCTGTTCTCGCCGAACAGCGCGTGCTGCGTCTCCCGATACCGATAGTAGTCGTCGGCCATCGTCGTCACGTGGATCAGGCCTTCGACGTAGTGATCGATCAGCTCGACGAACATGCCGAAGGGCGCGACGCCGGTGATGTAGCCGTCGAACACGTCGCCGACCTTGTCGGCCATGAAGCGGACTTTCTTCCACTGCAGGATCTCGCGTTCGGCCTCCGAGGCACGGCGCTCCATCTCCGACGTGTGGCGCCCCACTTCGGGCAGGTCTTCCTCGAGCTCGGCGCGGCGCTCCTCGCTGACCTTGCCCTTCCGCAGCTCGCGCAGCATCCGGTGAACGATCAGGTCGGGGTACCGGCGGATCGGCGAGGTGAAGTGCGTGTAGCTGTCGGCGGCGAGGCCGAAGTGGCCGACGTTGGCCGGGTCGTAGCGCGCCTTCTGCATGGTGCGCAGCATCAGGAAGGCGATTGGCCGCTCCGCGGGGTTGCCGCGAATCTTGTCGACCAGCTTCTGGAAGTGCATGGGCTTCACGTTGCCGTCGGTCGAACCGAGGCTGAAGCCGAAGGGGCTCACGAACTCCTCGAACTGCATCACCTTCAGCGGGTCGGGCGCTTCGTGGATGCGATAGAGCGACGGCATGCCGCGCGTCTCGAGATGCCCGGCCACCGTTTCGTTGGCCAGCAGCATGAACTCTTCGATCAGCCGGTGCGCGACGTTGCGCTCCGACGCGATGATGTTCGCAATGAACCCGTCCTCGTCGAGCACGACCTGCGCTTCCGGCAGGTCGAAGTCGACCGACCCGCGGCGGCGCCGCCGGCCGTTCAGGATCTCGAACAGGCTCTTCATCAACTCGAACATCGGCACCAGCGGCTCGTACTTCGCCATGGTGTCGGGGTCGCGGTCGGTCAGGATGGCGTTGACCGCGGTGTAGGTCATGCGCGCATCGCTGCGGATGATGCCGTCGTGCATCTCGTGGCGGACCACCTCCCCCTTGGTCGTGACCTCCATCAGGCACGACTGCACCAGGCGATCGACATGCGGGTTGAGGCTGCACAGCCCGGTCGACAGTTCCGACGGGAACATGTGAATGGCCCGCTCGGGGAAATACACCGAGGTGCTGCGGTCGTAGGCGTCGGCATCCAGGGCCGAGCCGTCGCGCACGTAGTGCGACACGTCGGCGATGTGCACCCCCAGCCAGTAGTGGCCGTTCGGCAGCCGCTCGATCGAGATCGCATCGTCGAAGTCGCGCGCCGTCTCGCCGTCGATGGTCACGACGGTGCGGTCGCGAAAGTCGGTGCGGCCGGCCAGGTCGCTCTCGCGCACCTTGCCGCCAATGCGGGTGGCCTCGGCGACCGCCTCGGGGCGGTGCTCCTTGGGAATGCCGTGCTTGCGCAGGATGATCTCGGTATCGACGCCCGGGTCATTGATGTCGCCGAGAATTTCGGTGATGCGGCCGGCTGGTCCGCGCGTCGAGGTCGGCCAGCGCGTGATGGTGACCGTGACCATTTGGCCCGCTGCGGCCGCCATGGTCTCGCCGCGGGGGATCTGCACCTCGGCCGTCAGCCGCTTGTCGAACGGCACGACGAACGCCAGCCCGGTGGAGTCAATGTCGAAGCGGCCGACGATGCTGCTCGAGGCCCGCTCGAGCACCTGGACAATCTTGCCCTCGGCCCGGCCGTCGTCACGGTAGCGTTCGATGCGGACCACGACACGGTCGCCGTGCAGGGCTTCCTGCAGGTTGTGCGCGGCGACGAAAATGTCGCGGCTCAGCCCCTCGATAGGCCGCTCCGGCGTCACGAAGCCGATGCCCGAAGCATGGCCGTCGAGCTTCCCCACCACCAGGTCCATGCGGTCGGGCAGGCCGTACAACTTGCCCTTGATCAGGACCAGCTCGCCGTCGTTCACGAGATGCCGCAGCAGGCGCTTGAACGCCACGCGGTCGTCACGCGAGATGCGCAGCACGCTCAGCAGTTCGCGCGCGGTCGCCGGATGGGTCACCTTGGACCGCATCTGGCGGAGGAGGTCTTCACGATTCATGGATCACGATCACTTGGAGATCACCGACATTGGTCTGCGTACGCCCGAGCCGGATGACATCGTCCAGGGGCGCAAAGAACGCGAGCGAGTTGTTCGTTGCAAGATAGTGGCCGGGCGCCTCGAGGCCGGCCGCGGCCGCTCGCGACAGCGTGGTCGAATCGACAATGGCGCCGGCCACGCCGGAGGAGCCGTCGATGCCGTCGGTGCCGATGCTGGCGGCTGCGACCATCCCGGCTTCGCTGTAGGGCCCCACTTTAGTGGGGCCGGGGCCATCTGAACCGCCCAGCGCCTCCGCAATCGACAGCACGAACTCGAGATTGCGCCCCCCCAACCCGCTGCCGGTCACGCGCACGGTCGTCTCGCCGCCAGAGATCACGCACACCGGACGGCCGGCGCCGCGCGACATCTGACGCGCCCGCTCGAGCCAGGCCGGCCCCGCGACCCTGGCCTCGCCAACGACGGGCTCGTCGATCAACAGCACGGAGTAACCACGCGCTTCCGCCGCCGCCTTCGCGCCGGCCATGGCGTCGAGCCTGCCGCCAATCACCCGCGCGGCCGACCGCGCCAGGCTGGCGTGCCCGGCCTTCGGCGTATCGGGAATCTCGCCGGCCAGCCCGCGCCGCACCACGTCGCGGACGGTGTCCAGGTGCGCGGCGCCGCCAAATCGATCGAGCGCATCGGCCGCATCGGCCCACGTGGTGCCGTCGGCCACACCTGGACCCGAACCAATGGCGTTGAGGTCATCGCCGACGACATCGGACAGCGCCAACGTCAGGGTCGTCCCGACGCAGGCAGCCGCCAGTCGCCCGCCTTTGACGTTCGACAGGTGGCGGCGAACGGTGTTCAGTGCGTGGATGTCGGCGCCGGCATTCATCATCGTGCGCGTGGTGCGGATCTTGTCGGCGAGGCTGATACCCTCGACCGGAGCCGCCATCAGGGCCGAGGCGCCGCCGGACAAGAGGATGACGAGCGCCTCGCCCGAGTGCACGGCCTGCGCCACCGCCAGCGCCTTCCGGCCGGCCGCCTCGCTGCGCGCATCGGGGAATGGATGGCTCGACTCCAGCCATTCGACATTCGCCGGCAGCGGGTCGTCCGCATGGGTGCCAATGGCGACCGCCTGCCGTACCGACAAATGGGGAATGCCAGCGAAGGCCGTGGCCATGGGCGCCGCCGCCTTCCCCACCGCCACGACGTGCAGCGGCCGCGAGGTCAGCACGGCGGCCAGGCCGGCATCGGCCATCGCGCGTGCGACGACCCGAGCGGCACCGACGGCGTCGACTCCGGCGCGGACTATCGCTTGCAGGTCTTGTTTGAGGGTTGGGAGCGGAACGGTTAGTGAACCTTGCAGGGGTCGGACCATGCGGACAGGCCGGTCACGACATCGAACTCACGAAGCAATTGGGCAACAACTTGGTCGGCGTCGGCTTCGGCAGAGAGCCGATCGACTTCGGCAATGATCTTCAGGAGGGCGGCCTCGGCGCTGCTAATCGCCTGGGCGCTGTAGTACTCCCGCTGTTCCTGCAAGCATCGATGATGCTTGAGAAACTCTTCGCGGTAAAACTCGGAGAGTGCCGAAACTCCCGCCGGAACGGCACTGTCCATCAGAAAGCGTGGGATTCGGTTCCTCGCCCTCGACATATTGGATGAATTTCAGTGTAGGAGGTTCGGAGGGATGTGTCAACGGGGCGACATTCGAAGACGTCCCGTTTCAATTTGACCGGTCGTTCATCTCGCCGATCGCGACGCCACGGTGCCGGCCAGCGCCCCCACCCCCAGGCCGCCCAGCAGCATGACCAGCCCCTCGTGGATGCCGAGAAACTGCACCGGCCCGGCCGCGGCGAAACCGGCGGCGTCGGGCCCCAGCCATCGTGCCGCGGCAGTATAGGCGAGGCCAATCACCACCAGGGCCAATGCCGCACCGGCGCCTCCCAGCAGCAAGCCCTCGGCGATGAACGGACCGCGGATGTAGCTGAAGGGCGCCCCGACCAACTGCATGATGTCGAGTTCGTCACGCCGCGCGTGCAACGACAGCCGCACCACCGCCGCCACCGTGAATGCGGCGCCCAGCATGAGGACGCCGGCAATGACGGCGGCCGCCATCTGCGCCGACCTCACGATCCCCACCAGCCGGGCCAGCCACCGGCGGTCGTAGCGGATGTCGGCGACGCCCTCGTGTCCCGCGAGTGCCGACGTCAGGTCGTCAACCGGCGCGCCGCCGGCCGCATCGGGGCGCAGGCGAATTTCAAAGGCGGCCGGAAACGGGTTCTGCCCCACCGAGCTCGTGACGTCGAGCAGTTCCGGAAAATCCACGCGGAAGCGCTCGAGCGCTCGCTCTTTCGAGACGTACTCCACGGCCGCGACCGCGTCCTGCTGGCGGATGAGCAGTTCGAGCGACGTCCGCAACGCCTCCGACGCATCGTCGTAGAGGTAGACCGACACCTCGGCCGATTCGAGCCAGCGGTCGAACACACGCTGCACGTTGACCGACACCAGCAAGAATCCACCGAGGGTGAGGAACGCGATCGCGATGGTGCCGATCGAGATTGCCGCCGAGCGGCCGGCGCGGCGAATGCTCGCCCACGCCTCTTCGAAGGCGTAGCCGACGGCGCTCATTTCGGCGGCTCCGGCACACCGGCCAGCTGGCCGTGCTCGAGCTGGACGACGCGTCGCCCCACCCACTTGATCAACTCGCGATCGTGGGTCGCCACCACCACCGTGGTGCCGCTGGCGTTGATGTCGCGAAACAGGTTCATGATCTCGAGTGAGAGATCGGGATCGAGGTTGCCCGTGGGCTCGTCGGCGAGCACCAGGTGCGGTTCGTTGACCAGGGCACGGGCAATCGCGACGCGCTGCTGCTCGCCGCCCGAGAGTTCCTCCGGGAGCGAATTCAGGCGATGCTGCAGGCCCACCCACTTCAAGACCTGGTAGGTCCGGCGCCGCTGCTGCTCGACGGGCATGCCGAGGACGCGCAACGCAAACGCCACGTTCTCGAACACGGTCTTGCCCGTGATCAGCTTGAAGTCCTGGAAGACGAAGCCCACGGTGCGGCGATAGGCCTGCACCTCGTGGCGGGTGAGGCGCGCCAGGTTGCGCCCGCCCACCATCACCTCGCCCTCGGTGGGTTGCTCCTGCAGCAGTAACAGGCGCAGCAGGGTGCTCTTGCCGGCGCCGCTGGGCCCGGTGAGGAAGACGAACTCCCCCTTGTCGACCGTCAGGTTCAGGTTGCGGAGGGCGTGCATCCCGCGGCCGTAGATCTTCCCGAGGCCCCTGGTCTCGATCACGGTCGATAGTCTACTAGCTTCAGTCGGACGCGGCCGAATCCGGCCGCCACTTCAACCATCAGCGGCAGCCGCCGCGCATCGTCACTCAGCCAGATCGTTGACTCGATGCCCTGGCGGCGCTGCACCCGCGCGGTAAACCGCGGCTCGACCCGCAGGGCCGCCACTGGCGCGCCATCGATCTCGATGCTCTCGCGGGCCGGCACCGATACCGTCAGTGCCAGGTTGCGGCCGGCCTCGTTGATGGGAAGGTTCACCGCGTAGCCGGGCGCCAGCGGCATGGTGCGGATGTACCATAACGCGGTGAGCGCGTCGCGTGCCCCCGCCGGCAACGGGAGCGACAAGGCCGAGACATCGCGCGCCGCCCACGGCGTGTCGCCCGACCCGACCCGTCGTGCCGCATGGTCGTAGGCGTAGGCGCGATCGACCGACCGCCGCCCTTCGCGCAGTTCACGCTGGTGCAGTAGTGGCCGCAACTGCGCGTCGGCCGCGGTGCGGAATCGATCGCGCGCCTCGAAGAATCGCGACACCCACGGCGCGGTCTCGAGTGCCACGTCAAACACCCACGCCGGCACTTCGCCGGCGGCGCCATGATCGCGCGCTTCCGGCTCGACCACGCTCAGCGTGATGCGCCCGGCCGTCAGGTCGAGCGGTCCATTCAGCCACTGCACGTCGTAGGCGGCCCGCTCGCCGCTCTGGAACGGCGCCACGCCCGGAGGCGGGGGCTCGGCGACCGCCACTTCGTCGAGCGCCGCTTCACTTTCCGGCGTCCACACCACCTCGTAGATCACGCCTTCGTCGAAGCGAGCCTGCTCGACGAACGGTGAGGCAGGCGCGCCCGCGCCCTCGAGCGCCGTTGGGCTGACGACGAAGCGGACGTCGAGTTCCTTCAGGGTGGCGCGGCCGTCCACGGAGGTGGGGTCCGCCAACGCATCCACCACCGAGGTGTAGAACGACGGCCGCTGTCCGCTGTATCCGTTGACGATCGGACGGCCGTGTTCGAGCGACTGCACCATGAAAGGCGAGTTGTCGCGATCGAGCGTCAGCGGCAAGTAGACGACGGCGCCCGAGCCACCTTCGTCGGCCAGCCAGCGCCCGGTGGCGGTCGAGACGGGAGGCGCAGTCACAAATGCCAGCGGCGCGTTCACGTACTCCAGGCACATGATCGCGATCACCAACGCCATGAGGCGCGGGCTCCATCGAGACTGCGCCACGCCGACCGCGGCCAACACGCACAGGCCGAGCATCAGGACGACGGCAAATCGGGCCGGGGCCCGAATGGCCTGGAAGCCAAACACCACGTCGGCCAGCCCGGCATAGAGCGGGCGCACGCCTTCGGGGCCGAGCGACACGACGAAGCCAGTCACCGCCAATGCCGCTGCCGAGATCACGACGGGACGCGAGTCGCTGCGCCATCCGCGCCACAGGCCCAGGGCCGCAAGGCCGAGCAGCACCAGGCCGGGGAACATCTGGTGCTCGACATGCCGGCGGTCGCGCTCACCCGCCACCGGCGCCCGTGGCGCGAGCAATCCGGTGCGCCCGTACAGCAGATTGTCCGGCGGCACTTGCGTGTAGCTCTGCACCGAGGCCGCATGCGCGGCCGCTTCGAACAGGTTCCGGCCGAAGCCCTCGCGCTGTTGCGACTGCCAGTACGGCCACACCACCGGCGCGACCAGCATGGCCCCCACGGCCGCGGCCAAGACCACGCGCGACCAGAACCGGCGGCCCCGCCACTGGCCGCTCGACCACGCCACCGCCACGGTGCCGACGCCGAGTGCGACCGCCGCCATCACGCCGTAGTACACCGACGACATGGCCGTCAGGGCCGCGGCCAGGCCCAGCCACACCGCGTCGACCTTGCGGCGCGCCGCCGCGAGCCGATACAGGGCCAGCAGTACCAGCGGCAGGAAGTAGAGCGACTGCAGTTGCAGGTGCAGCAGGTGCGCCGTGCGGTACGGCCAGCACGCCCAGGCGAGGCCAGCCACAAAGGCCGCCGGGACGGACCCGGTCACGCCCTTGACGAGCGCGTGCATGGCCAGGCCGCTGGCGGCAATCGACGCCATCAACAGCAGGTTGTAGCTGAGCGCCAGGTTGTGCGTGAGGGCGTAGACCGGCGCCATGACGAGCGCCTGTGGCAGCAGGTGATCCGAAAACGTCAGTGCGCCATCAGCCGGATGGAAGATGTTGGCGTCGAAGACGCGCCCCGTCAGCACCGACATGGGATCGGCCAGCCACGCCTTCATCCCGGTGCCGAGGATCCACAAGTTGAGGTAGGGGTCGCCGGCGCCTTCGAGGGCGCCGAGATGCGTGGTGAGCCGGGTCGCGAGCGGCCAGGTGAGCACGACCGCGGCGAAGAGGTACACTCCCGCCGCTCGCATCCACATGGCTTAAGTCCCGATGGCGGCGCGCATCAGGTCGGTGACGAGCTTGGGGTCGCCCTTGCCCTTCGTCTCCTTCATCACCTGTCCGACCAGGAACTGGAACTTGCGATCCTTGCCGGCCTTGATCTCGGCCACCACGTCGGGATTCGCCGCGAGCACGCGCTGCACGATCGGCTCGAGACTCGAGGAATCGGAAATCTGCGCCAGGCCATCGGCCGCGACAATGTCGGCGGCCTCGCGGCCGGTCTCGTACATCTTCGCAAACACGTCCTTGGCCACCGTCGAACTGATAGTGCCCTTCTCGACAATGGCGATCAGGCCGGCGAGCGCCGCCGGCGTAATCGGCACCGCCTCGATGCCGATCGCGCGCTCCTTCATGTTGCGCAGCACCTCGCCCATCACCCAGTTGCTGGCGGCCTTGGCGTTGCCCGAACTGCGAGCGGTCTGTTCGAAGTAGTCGGCGACGCCGCGGGTCTGCGTCAGGAGGGCCGCATCGTATTCAGGAATGGCGTAGTCGGCAATGAACCGGAGGCGCCGGGCGTCGGGCAGTTCCGGCAGCGCGGCCGCAATACGGGCGCGGCGCTCTTCGTCCACCACCAGGGGCGGCAGGTCCGGCTCGGGGAAATAGCGGTAGTCGTGCGCCTCTTCCTTGCTTCGCATCGAGTGCGTGGTGCCGCGCGCGGCATCGAACAGCCGCGTCTCCTGTACAACGCGGCCGCCGTGGTCGATGACGTCAATCTGCCGGCCGATCTCGTACTCGATCGCCTTCTCGAGATAGCGGAACGAGTTGACGTTCTTCACTTCCGCCTTGGTGCCCAACTTGGTTTCGCCCTGCCGGCGCACCGAGACGTTGGCATCGCATCGCAAGCTGCCTTCGTCCATGTTGCCGTCGTTGACGCCCAGCCACACCAGGATCTGCCGCAGCGTTTCGAAGAACAGCGCCGCTTCGGCCGCCGACCGCATGTCGGGTTCGCTGACGATTTCAACCAGCGGCGTGCCGCTGCGATTGAAGTCGAGGTAGGTCTTGCGGTCGGAATCCGCGAACCCCTCGTGCAGCGACTTGCCGGCATCCTCTTCCATGTGGATGCGCGTCAGCTTCACAAAGCGGCCGCCGACCGAATCGGGCATCTGCAGCCCGCCGCCGAGCGCCAGCGGCAACTCGAACTGCGAGATCTGGTAGCCCTTCGGCAGGTCCGGATAGAAGTAGTTCTTGCGGGCGAAGACCGACCGCTCCTGCACCTCGCAGCCGAGGGCCAGCGCCGCCGTCACCGCCAGGTCGACGGCGCGCCGATTGAGCACCGGCAAGGCGCCGGGCAGCCCGACGCACACCGGGCAGGAGTGTGCGTTAGGCGGCGCGCCAAACGCCGTGGAACAGCCGCAGAAGATCTTGGTGGCCGTCTGCAGTTGGGCATGGATCTCCAGCCCGATCACGGCCTCGTAGGACATCACTAGATTCTAAAGGGAAAGTGAAAAGCGAAAAGCAGAATTCACCTTTCACTTCCCCCACGGGTCTAGACGATCGGGCCGGCGGCGGCGACCGCCGGATCCGCATCGGCGAAGTTGGTCTTGAAGTTCTCGACGAACATCCGGGCCAGCTTGGCCGCCTGGGCATCGTAGGCGGCCTTGTCGGCCCAGGTGCCGCGCGGGTCGAGCACGTTGGCCGGCACGTCGGGCACCGACTGCGGTACCTCGATGTTGAAGATCGGGTGGCGCGTGTGGGCCACGTTGTCGAGGGCGCCCGACAGCGCCGCGCGAATCATCGCGCGCGTGAAGGCAATCTTCATGCGCGAGCCGACGCCGTGCGGGCCGCCCGTCCAACCGGTGTTGACGAGCCACACCCGCGACTGGTACTTGGCAATGCGCTCGCCCAGCTGCTTGGCGTAGACGTTGGGATTGAGCGGCAGGAACGGCGCGCCGAAGCAGGTGCTGAACGTGGCGCTCGGTTCGGTGACGCCCTTCTCGGTGCCGGCCACCTTGGCGGTGTAGCCCGACAGGTAGTGATACATCGCGCCCTCGGCCGTGAGCCGCGCGATCGGCGGCAGCACGCCGTAGGCGTCGGCCGTCAGCATGACGATGTTCTTGGGATGCCCGCCGCTGCCCGAGGCCGCGTGGTTGTCGATGAACTCGATCGGGTACGCGCCGCGCGTATTCTCGGTGAGCGACGCATCATCGAAGTCGAGGGCGCGCGTGCCCGGGTCCATCACCACGTTCTCGAGCACCGTGCCGAAGCGACGGGTGGTCTGGAAGATCTGCGGCTCGGCCTCGGCCGACAGGCGGATCATCTTGGCGTAGCAGCCACCTTCGAAGTTGAAGACCCCGCGATCGCTCCAGCCGTGTTCGTCATCGCCGATCAGCTGGCGGTCGGGATCGCTCGAGAGCGTCGTCTTGCCGGTGCCGGACAGGCCGAAGAACAAAGCGGTGTCGCCGGCGGCGCCGATGTTGGCCGAGCAGTGCATGGCCAGCACGTTGCGCAGCGGCAGCAGGTAGTTGAGGACCGTGAAGATCGACTTCTTGTTCTCGCCGGCGTAGCTCGTGCCGCAGATCAGCACTTCGCGCGAGGCGAAGTTCACGGCAATGGCCACGTCCGAACGGGTGCCGTGGCGGGCCGGGTCGGCCTTGAAGGTCGGTGCGGTCAGCACCGTGAACTGGGGCTCGAACGCGGCCAGGTCGCCGGCCGGCGGCACGATGAACAGGTTGCGCACGAACAGGCTGTGCCAGGCGTGCTCCTGGATGAAGCGCACGGGCAGTCGGTACTCGGCGTCGGCGCCGGCGTAGAGATCCTGCACGAAGAGCTCCTGGCTCTTCAGGTGCGCGACGATGTCGCGGCGCAGGAGGTCGAATTGCGCGGACTCGATCGGACGGTTGACCTTGCCCCACCAGACCTGCGCCTCGCTCGAGGGCTCCTTGACGACGAACTTGTCGTTGGGCGACCGGCCGGTGTGCGCGCCCGTCCGGCACACCAGCGCGCCATCCGCGGCGATCGTGCCTTCGGCGCGGCGAATGGCATGCTCGTACAGCGCGGGCGCCGACAAGTTGAAGTGGACCGGCTTAGAGGTTTGAACGCCGTGGGCTTCCAAGCCCCGCCCCACCTGTGCAGTACTCATGAAATATGACTCCAAAACTCGACCGGTATCTCCCGATCGCATCCAAAGGGTGAATGGTACAGATTGAAAAGGCGCTAAGTCAATCTCGTACGCGGGTTTCCGGTGGCGCCTGCTACACTACGGTAAACGCACCACCCCCAGAACCCGTAACAGATGGCAGGACAGCCTCACGTCGACGCCGCCGCTTCGCCCCGTCCCGCTGACGGCGCCCACCCCTCGCCGGCCTCCGTCCTGGCCGCCGAGATCAAGGCGCTGGTTGAACGCGGGGACCGCGACGCCGCCCGGGATCGATTTGGGGCGCTGGTCGCCCTGTTGCAGCGTCGCGCGGTTCGCATTGCCTTTCAGTATCTCCGCGACGCCGCCGATGCCGATGAAGCCGTCCAGGACGCCTTCATCAAGGTGTTCCAGCATATCGAGCAGTACCGGAACGATCTGCCGTTCGATACCTGGTTCACCCGCATCCTGGTGAACTCGGCGCTCGACCGGCTGAAGGCCCGGGCCAGGCAGCAGCGCTGGATCAGCCACTCGACCGACGAGGACGAAGGCCGGCCGGTCGAACAGGTGGCCGGAACCGAGGCCTCGAGCGAGCGCCGGATGCTCGCGAAGGAACGATGGGCGCAGGTGACACAGGCGGTGGCAGGTCTTCCCGACCGCCAACGGCTGGTGTTTACCCTGTGCCACCTGGACGAACGGACGCCGGCAGAGATTGCCGCCGCGACCGGCATGAGCCAGGCAACCGTCCGGGTGCACTTGTTTCGTGCGCTCCGGAAGTTGCGAGGAGTGTTGGGAGGTCAAGCATGAACCGACGTGATGTCCCCGAGCCAGGCCAGAACCGCGCCGTCGAGGCGCCCGGCCAGACTGCCGCCCTCGAGGCCTACCGGGAGGCCGCGCACGCTGAAGCTGACGCCCTGTTTGACGACCGCGCCCTCGACGCGCAGCGCCACAAGATTCTCGCGCGCCTGGCCAACCTGGGACAGGGCGCCAAGGTCATTCGCTTCCCGCACGCCGCTCCCGCCGAAACGCCGGCGCCCAGCCTCAACCGCCGGTGGATCAGCGTGGCGGCCGCTGCCGGCTTGATCATTGGCCTGTTGGGCGGCCAGATCATGAACCTGCTGCCCACGCCGACGCGACGCCTCGCGCCGATGGCGGGCACGATGGCTCCCAGCGGCAACAACGGCACCGGCTACCTGCCCGCACGCATGACCATTGCGCAGGACGATGGCCTGCTGGGCGAGGTCGATTTCGCGGTCCAGGTCCGCAGTGCCAGCGAGCTGCGCGCCCTCGACGAACTGACGCCGTTCCACGACCCGCAATAGCAGACCCGTGGGCCACCCTTTGGCCCTTTACAGATGTCCCTGCCGTAGCGCTAACCTCATCCACGAATTCGTAAACGGCCGGGCTGTGCCGGTCGTAACGAGAATTGAACCATGTCTATCCTACGTAAGTTGTTCATTTGTTTGAGCTTGTCTCTGGTTGTCGCCAGCGCCCAGCCCGCCGCCGCGCAAAGCTTCAAGTGGTGGCAGATGGAGCGTTTCCAGAAGGGCCTGACGCTCTCCCAGGAACAGATTGACCGCATCGAGGGCATCTTCCAGGCCGCCCTCCCCTCCCTGCGGGCGCAGAAGAGCGCGCTCGACAAGCTGGAGCACCGGCTGTCGAAGGTGATCGCCGACGCGAAATCGGACGAAGCCTCGGTGATCCAGGCGGTCGAGCAGGTGGAAGCGGCCCGCGCCGAGATGAGCCGCACCCGCACGCTGCAGCTGTTCCGCATTCGCCGCGTCCTCACGGACGAGCAGAACGCCAAGATGAAGGAAATGCACGACCACGATCGCCGCGAGCGCGAACGCGAGCGTGAGCGCCGGCCGAAGGGCGATCAGCCCGACCAGGTGTGCAACTAACTGAACTGAAATACAGCGAGACCCACAGCAGATCATGAAATTTCTTACGAGTACCTTCGTCGCGGCCGCCGTGTGCGCGGCCGTTCCCCATGCCGCCGCGCAGTCCCTGTCGGATGCCGCCCGCCAGGAGGCGGTCGTGCAACAGGCCGTGCGCACCTATCAGCAGGGCCTGAACGATCTCAGCCCCGCCTCGTCGGGCATTTCCCAGCCCGGCTCCCCCACTGGCGCGCTGCGTGAGCTGCGTCTCGAAGAAGCCGTGGCCATTGCCCTCGAGAAGAACCTCGACATCCAGGTGGCGCGCCTCGAACCCGAATCGGTGGACTTCCTGATCGCCGGGTTCCGCAACACCTATCGCCCGGTCGCCAACTCCACCGTCGGCCTGCGCGACCAGTTCCAGCTGCCCACCAGCAGCCTGAACGGCGGCACCAAGGTCAACAACGGCACCACCACCTACAACTTCGGCCTGTCGCAGAACGTGAATCGCTGGGGCGGGAACTACACCGTGAACTGGTCGAACTCGCGCGTCGAAACCTCGAACACGTTCTCGACGTTCAACCCCAGCTTCACCACCAACCTGGTCGCCGCCTACACTCAGCCGCTGCTGCGCGGCTTCCGCATTGACAACACGCGCCAGCAGTTACTGGTCAACCTGATCAACCGCGACATCTCGGAAGAAAGCGCGCGCGCGACCACGTTCCAGACACTGGCCAACGTGCGCAACGCATATTGGGACTTGGTGTTTGCGCAGAGCGCGGTCGACGTGGCGCAGCGCGCCACCGAGCTCGCCGACAAGCTGGTCACCGACAACCAGCAGCGTGTCGAAGTCGGCACCCTGGCGCCGCTCGACATCGTGCAGGCCCAGGCCGAGGCGGCGACCCGCCGCCAGAACCTGGCCGCCGCTGAAGCCACCGCGCAGACCGCGGAACTGACCCTCAAGCGCTTCCTGGTCAGCGGCACGGACGACCCGCTGTGGCGCCAGACCATTCGCCCGGTGGACCTGCCGTCGCTCGGCCCCGCGCCGTCGGACATCGACGGCGCCATTCGCAAGGCGCTGGCCGAACGCACCGACGTGCTGACCGCCCGCAAGAACCTCGACTCGAACGACGTCAGCCTGCGCTTCTTCAAGAACCAGTCGCTGCCTGCCGTGGATCTCAATGCCAGCTACGGCGCCCAGGGTCTGGGCGGCACGGCCATTGTCCGCACCGGGCCGCTCGGTAACCAGACGATCTCGGAGATCATCCCCGGCGGCTACGGCGATGCGCTCTCGCTGCTGCGGGCCCGCGAGTACCCGACGTGGAATCTCAGCATGACGATGACCTATCCGATCGGCGGCAACCAGGCCGACGCGCAGCATGCCCGCGCCCGGGTGCAGCGCACCCAGTCGATGACCCGCCTGCGCGCGCTCGAAGTGCAGATTGCCGCTGAAGTCGCCAACGCCGCACTGACGGTGCAGAGCAACCTGAAGCGCGTCGAGGCGGCCACTGCGGCCCGCGAGCTGGCCTCGAAGCGGCTCGAGGCCGAACAGAGCCGGTTCGAGGTCGGCCTGACGACCAACTTCTTCGTGGTCCAGGCCCAGCGCGACCTGCGCGATGCGCAGAACACCGAACTGCGGGCGCTGGCCGACTATCGCAAGTCACTCGTGAACTTCGAGCGCGCCCAGCAGTCACCTGCGGGTGGTGGCGGCGGCGGCTTGAACGCGGCCACCGGCGGACAGTAACGCGGCACGGACACTTCTTTCGACAGGGTAGAGACGGATTCCTTTATGCGTAAATTTGTAGTGATTGGTGCGGTCGTGGCCGTCGCGGCAGGTGCGGCGGTGGCCCTCGGCGTCTTCTCGAGTCCCGATGCCGCGACCGGTGGCGCCCAGGCGGGCGGCCCCGGCGGTGGCGGACAGCGGCCGCAGGGCGGCGGCGGTGGCGGGTTTCCGGGTGGCGGCGGCTTTGGCGGCGGCGGTGGCGGCCCTCGCGCGCCCATGACGGTGGAACTGGGTAAGGTCACGCGCGGCGACGTCTCCGCGCACCTCACCGTCGTCGGCAACCTGATCGGCCTCCAGACGGTCGACGTGGCGCCGCGCACCAACGGGCGGCTGCTGACGGTGTCGGTGCAGATGGGCGACCCGGTGCGTCGCGGCCAGGTCATCGGCAAGATCGAAGACCGGGAAATCGTCGAGCAGGTCAGCCAGGCCGAGGCCTCGCTGCTGGTGTCGAAGGCCACCATCCGCCAGCGCGAAGCCGACCTCAAGGTCGCACAGGTCAACTTCGACCGTTCCAAGAACCTGTTCGAGCGCCAGTTGCTCGCCAAGCAGGCCCTGGATGACGCCGAGTCGCGCTTCCTGGCGGCCGAGGCGCAGATCGACCTGTCGAAGGCACAACTCTCGCAGGCTGAAGCGCGGCTGCAGGAATTGAAGATCAACCTGCAGAACACCACCGTCACCTCGCCGGTGGACGGCTTTGTCGGCAAGCGCAACGTCGACCCCGGCGCCATGGTGTCGCAGAACACGCCCCTCGCCTCGGTCGTCGATATCTCGAAGTTGAAGATGGTGGTGAACGTCGTCGAAAAGGACGTCCGCCTCGTCAATGTCGGCGACAGCGGCCAGGTCGACGTCGATGCCTACCCGGGTGAGCAGTTCTTCGGCCGCATCGCCCGCGTCGCGCCGGTGCTGGACCCGGCCACCCGCACGGCGACCATGGAGATCGAGATTGCCAACAACGACCGGCGCCTGAAGCCGGGCATGTATGCCCGCGTCAGCCTGAACGTCGAAGAGCGCAAGAACACGCTGGTGGCGCCGAAGAACGCCGTCATCGACTTCGAGAACAAGCGCGGCGTGTGGATGGCCAACGAGGACAACCGCGCCAAGTTCGTGCCGGTGGTCATTGGCATTGAAGACACGGACCGGATCGAGATCACGGCGGGTCTAAAGGAAGGCGACCAGATCGTCACGACGGGCGCCGCGGCGGTCCGCAACAACGATGTGCTGGTCGTGGCGGGTGCTGCGGGCCCCGGCGGCGGTGCCCCCGGCGCGGGCGGCCGCGGTGGACGGGGCGGCGCCGGTGGCGGTCGCGGCGGTGCCGGTGGTGGCCCCGGCGGCGCGGGCGGCGGCCAGCGCCCCTCCCAGTAACGTCACAGAGTTTTGAACCGTGCCAGAAGGGGCGGGACTTTAGTCCCGCCCATGAACTCGAGTGCCAGAAGGGCAGCACTTTAGTGCTGCCGAGCAAGCAACACCCGTTGGTCCAGTCGTCAATAACGTCAGTCGCACAGTCGAGACAAACATGAGTATTCCGCGCATCGCCATCGAACGTCCCGTCACGATGTTCATGATCAGCATGGTCATCATCCTGCTGGGCGGCATTTCGCTCACCCGGCTGCCGGTGGACCTGATGCCCGACACCCAGATGCCCACCATCACGGTGCGCGTGGGGTACGCCGGCGTCGGCCCGCTCGAGATGGAGGAGCTGGTCACGCGTCCGATCGAGCAGGCGGTCAGCGCCGTCGCCGGTCTCGAACGCGTCGACTCGACCTCGTCGGAAGGCAACGCCAACGTCCGGCTCAACTTCGTCTGGGGCACCGACCTGGCCGAAGCGGCGGACGAAGTGCGCACGCGCCTCGACCGCGTCCGCGGCCGCCTGCCCGAGGACGCCGACCCGCCGACCGTGTTCAAGTTCGACTCCACCGCCATGCCGATCATGGGCATCGGCGTCGAGGGCGACTTCGACCCGGTGACGCTGCGCGAACTGGCGCAGAACGACCTGTCGCCCCGCCTCGAGCGGGTCGCCGGCGTCGCCGCCGTGACCATCAACGGCGGCCTGCGCCGCCAGATTCGTGTCGACCTGTCGCGCGAGAAAATCACGGCGCTGAACCTGTCGCCCGACCGCGTGGTGCAGATCCTGCGCACCGAGAACCAGAACATCCCGCTCGGTGAAGTCAACGACGCCGACCGCACGCTGCTGCTGCGCAGCCCCGGCCAGTTCACCGACATTGCCGAAATCGGCAATCTCGTCGTCCTGACCCGCGACGGCGTTCCGGTCTACCTGCGCGACATCGCCGACGTGCGCGACACCACCGAGGACCGCCGCTCGTTCATGCGCATCAACGGCAACCCCGGCATCCGCATGCAGGTGACCAAGCAGTCGGGCACCAACACCATCCAGATCGCGGAAGGCGTCAAGCGCGAGATCGAACGCATCAATTCCGACGTCGACGGCATCACCCTGCGGGTGCTCGACGACCAGTCGGTGTTCATCCAGCGCGCCATCGGCAACGTCCAGGAACACGCCATGGTCGGCGGCATCCTGGTGATCCTGATCATTTTCCTGTTCCTGCGCGACATCAAGTCGACGCTGATCATCTGCACGTCGATTCCGGTCTCGGTGATCGGCACCTTCGCGCTGCTCTACTTCGGCGGCTACACGCTGAACACGCTCACCTTCGGCGGCCTGGCGCTGGGCATCGGCATGATCGTCGACGCCGCCATCGTCGTGCTCGAGAACACCTATCGACACCTCGAGATGGGCAAGGACCGCATTACCGCCGCGATCGACGGCAGCGAGGAAGTCTGGTCGGCGATTCTCGCCTCGACGCTCACTCACATCGCGGTGTTCGTGCCGATGCTGTTCCTGACCGGCGTCTCGAGCATCATGTTCGGCCAGCTGGCTGCGGTCGTCTCGTTCTCACTGGCGATGTCGCTGCTGGTCGCCGTGACGATCGTGCCGGTGTTGTGCTCGCGCATGCTCGACGCGCCGCACGCGCAGCACGCCGGCGACGGGGTGATGGCGAGGCTGAACCGGACGGTCGACGGCTGGCTCAACAACCTGGACGACTTCTACGCCCGCATGCTGCACCTGGCGCTGCAGCACCGGCCGACGGTGTTCGCCACCGGCTTCGGCCTGTTCGCGATCGCCATCATCCTGCTGCCGCGCATCGGCTTCGAGTTCCAGCCGCAGACGGACGAGGGCGAGGTGACCGTTGACGCCGAGCTTGCGGTCGGCTCGCGGATCGAGCGCACCGAGGCGGTGTTGATCGGGCTCGAAGAGAAGATTCGCCAGACCGTGCCCGAGGCGACCATGCTGATCACCCAGGCGGGCGGCGGCGGGCCCTTCGGCAACAGCTCGACGCACCGCGGCAACGTCAACGTCCGGCTGGTACCGCGCGACCAGCGCACCCGCAGCAACGAGGAAATCTCCATGCAGCTGCGCCGCGAGCTCGCCGGCTTGCCCGGCGTCCTCGTCCGGGCACGTCCCTCGGGCGGCCAGCAGATGCGCGGCATGGGCGGCGGTGGCGGCGACAGCCGGTTGTCGATCGAGATTCTCGGCCACGACCTCGAGACATCGAAGAACATCGCGCAGGACCTCAAGACCCTGCTCGACACCACGCCGGGCATTGCCGACACGCGCCTGCAGCGCGAAGAAGGCCGTCCCGAACTGGCCGTGCGCGTCGACCGCGACAAGGCGGCCCTGCTCGGCCTGACCGTCACCGGCGTCGCCAACACCATTCGCACCAACGTCGCCGGCACCCAGGCCGCGATGTTCCGCGATGCCGGCAACGAATACCCGATCATCGTCCGCCTGCGCGAGGAGGACCGCCAACAGGTCGCAGAGGTCGGCGACGTGCTGCTCAGCACCGCGGCCGGCCAGATTGTGCCGGCGAAGAACGTGATGATCATCGACCGCGAAACCGGACCGGTCTCGATCGAACGCAAGAACCAGGAGCGCGTGCAGCGCGTGAACGCCGAAACCGAAACCACGCTGAGCGAAGCCGTGGCCGCGGTGCAGGCCCGCATGGGCGAGATTACAGTACCCAAGGACTTCGCGGTCGGGTTCGGTAACGAGGTCGAGGAACAGGCCAAGTCGTTCAACGAGCTGCGGCTGGTGCTGATCCTGGCGATCGTGCTGGTCTACACCGTCATGGCGTCGCAGTACGAATCGCTGCGGGATCCGTTCATCATCATCTTCTCGATCCCGCTGGCCGCGATCGGCGTGGTCGGCATGCTGATGGCCACCAACACGCCGTTCAGCATGCAGGCCTACATCGGGGTCATCATGCTGGCGGGCATCGTCGTCAGCAACGCCATCCTGCTGGTCGACTACACCAACACGCTGCGTCACCGTGACAAGATGGAACTGCGCGCCGCCATCGAGCTGGCCGGCAAGCACCGCCTGCGTCCCATCCTGATGACGTCGCTCTGCACCGCGCTCGGCCTGGTGCCGATGGCGCTCGGCATCGGCGAAGGCGCCGAACTGCAGGCGCCGCTGGCGCGCGTGGTCGTCGGTGGCCTGCTGACCTCCACCGTGATCACGCTGGTGTTCGTGCCGGCGATGTATACGCTGTTTGAAGAAGGCTGGGGCGGGATCTTTAAGAAGGGCACGCCTGTGCCCGCCGAAGCAGGACACTAACTGCTTCCCCGCTGACCGGGTCGACCCAGTCAGGTACCAGTTCCGCGAGCGGCTCGAGCACGAAGAGCCGCTCGCGGAATCTCGGATGCGGCACCACCAACCCCGGTTCGGCCAGCCGCTCACTTCCATACAGGATCAGATCGAGATCAAGCGTCCGCGCCGCTCCCGGCGCCGGCCGCTCGCGTCCCTCCTCGCGCTCGATCGCCAGCAACCGGTCCAGGAGGGCACGCGGCGACAAGGCGGTCTCGCCGACGACCACGCCGTTCAGGAAACGGGGCTGCTCGCCGACGCCGACGGGAGCGGTGTCGAACCAGGTCGAGCGGCGGAGATGGGTGAGATGGGCGGCCAGGCGGCTGACCGCGAACGCGAGGTGGGCTTCGCGATCACCCAGGTTGCTGCCCAGGGCGATCGCGACGGAGGTGAGTGTCGCTATTGCCCCGTCCAGCGGTCGCCCATGACGACGCCCGTGTGGTCGTTGATGGCGAGGGACGTGCCGATCAGGTCCTTGTTGCCGTCGGCGGCCTGATCGAACAGGCGCTTGTGCTCGAGCATCTCGCCGAGGACGATCTTGAGCATGCCGCGGTGGCGTGCGTGCGAGACCTCGTCAACCCTGGCGCGCCACTTCTCGACGAACTGGGCGTTCGAGCGGGCATCGTCGGCGGCCAGCGACTTCCAGGCATCGCCCTTCCCCACCGCGACCGACTGGCGCGGCGGATCGCCCGGGAGCGGCGCGCCGAGGTCGAGCAGCGCGTGCTGCAGCCACGACAGGTGGGTCTGCTCGCGCGCAATGATGTACTGGTAGGCGTTATTGATGTCGTAGCCCGGCACCTGCTGGGCGACGTCCTCGTGCCGCATCAGCAGGCCCGTGCGTTCGATCAGGAAGTCGCGGATCAGGTCGGCGAGATTGGATGTGGTGCTCACGCTTTTTGCTTTTCCTTGCAGGTGATGCACACCCGCGTCCAGGGAATCGCGTTCAACCGGGCCTCGGCAATCGGCTCGCCGCAATCGCGGCACAGGCCAAAGGCGCCCTTCTCGATGCGCATCAGCGCCTCGTCGATCGCCTGCAGAATCTTGGCATCGGTCTGCTTGAGGCGCAACTGGATATGCACTTCGTTGTTGCCCGAGGCCTGATCCGCCATGTCGCCCTGCCGGCCGTTGTTGTGCTCCATGGAACTCGAGAGCGTATTGAGTCCGGCACCTTCGACGAGTTCCGCCCGCTTCTTGAGCAGGGCGTCCTTGTAGACCGAGACGTTCATGTGACTTCGTACTCCCAGTGCGCCCGACCGGGGTGGCGCTAAACCCCGATCTTACCATGCGTCAATGTGGCGTCCGCCTTCAGGCATTCCATGTGGCGTCCGCCTTTAGGCGGACCCTGTCAAGCCTTACTCGGCTCGCAGCGTAGCGAGCGGCTTGCGCTGCAGGACTTCCCAACTCGAGATTACGCCGATCACGGCGACCAGGATGGCGGTGACCGCGACGCCTGTGGCGCTGACGCCCAGCAGTGGACGGAACGGGATGTCGAGGGCGTAACGGCTGATGGCCCACGACAACGCGATGGCGCCGCCGGCGCCGATGGTGCCGGCCAGCAGGCCCAGCAGCCCGTACTCAATCACCAGGACCGCGGCGATCAGCTGGCGCGTCGCGCCCAGGGTCTTGAAGATGGCGGCTTCGTAGACGCGCCGGAACTTGGTCATCGCCACCGCGCCAATCAGGATCAGCAGGCCGCTGAACACGACCAGCGTGCCGACCACGGTGACCGCCAGCGTGACGTTGTCGACGACCGACTTGATGGTCGACAGGATCTCGCGGCCGTCGATCACCGAGACGTTCGGCGCGGCGTCGACCAGCGCCGACTGCAGCCGGCTGCGCATGGCCGCATCTTCCGGCCCGCGCAGGAAACCCACGAAGCTGTGGGGCGCCTGCTCGAGCACGCCGGGGCGGAACACGAAGATGAAGCCGCCGGCGCGGCTGTCAGACCACTCCACGAAGCGCACGCTCGTCACCTTGGCCGGGATGATGCGGCCGAGGACATCGAAGCGGATGGTGTCGCCGACGTTGATCTGGAACTCTTCGTTGATGAACTGCTCGATCGAGACCTCGGCGACGGTCGACGGGGTCGAATCCCACATCTGGCCCGCGACGATCGTTTCGTTGGGTTCGAGCGCCTGGCGGTACGTGATGGTGTACTCGCGGCCGAGCGAGCCGCGGCGGCGGACATCCTCGAAGTTCTCGAGGTTGACCTCGCGGCCCTCGACGCCCACCACCCGGGCACGCAGCACCGGCAGCAGGCGCGGCGGCGCCGACCCGGCGGGCTGATGACCGGTAATGGCCTGCCGGACACGCTCCACCTGGTCGTTCTGGATGTCGAGCAGGAACATGTCGGGCGAGTCGGCCGAGACGTTCACCGCGAACTCGTCGATCAGGTTCTGCTGCAGCGAGCGCACCCCGATGATGAAGAAGCTGCCGAGGCCGACCGCCAACAGGACGATGCGCATCTGGCTGCCGGGACGGCTCAGCTGCAGCACGGCATGACGCAGCGCAAACGAGCGCGACCGGGCCAGCGGCGCGATCGCGCGAATCACCAGGATGCCGGCGAAATGCAGCACCAGCGCGGTGCCCGCAAACCCCGCGGCCACCACCAGGCCGACCCGCCAGTTGCCGGCCTGCCACACCGTCAGCGCCACCAGCGCGGTCACCACGAACAGCGAGACCGCGATCTGCAGCAGGTCGGGACGCCGGCTGCGCGGCTCGTCGCGCAACAGCAGCGACGGCTTCACGTGCCGTACCTCGAGCAGCGGCACCAGCGAGAACAGCAACGACACCAGCATGCCGATGCCGACACCCTGGGCCACGGCCGGCAGCGTCAACGCGTAGCTGATCTCGACACCCGGGGTGGCGCCGGCCAGGAGCGACGGAATGCTGCGCATGGCCAGCGCGGCCAAACCGACGCCGAGCAGGCTTCCGGCCAGCCCCAGCATCACCACCTGTGCGACGTAAACGGCGAGCAGTTGGGACGACCGGGCGCCGACGCACTTGAGCACGGCAATGCTCTTCATCTTCTGCTGCACGAACACGCGCGTCACGCTCGACACGCCGATGCCGCCCAGGATCACGATCACCAGGCCGACCAGGCTCAGGTAGTTCTCGGCGCGCGCGAAGTCTTCGCCGATGTCGTCTTCGGTCGCCTTGAACGAGCGCACCCGCGCGAACTCGTTGGCAAAGTCGGCCCGCAGATCGGTGACCAGCTGATCGAGCCGCGCCTCGGGCACCCGCACCAGCCGCTGTTGCGTCGAGCGGCTGCCAAAGCCCATCAGGCCCGACTTCTCAAGGTCGGCGAGGTCAACGAAGACGCGCGGGCCCATGCTGAACGCACCGAGGCGGCGGCCCGGCTCGCTCTCGATCACGCCGCGAATGGTGTACCGCTGCGTCCCGATGCTGATGGCATCGCCGACCTTCACGTCGAGCTGCGCCAGCAGTTCCGGCCGCACCAGCACGCCGAAGCCGCGCAGCAGACCGTGGTCATAGGCCACCCCGTCCGCCAGCCGCATGGTGCCGTAGTAGGGAAACCCGTCTTCGACGGCGCGCAGTTCCACCATGCGCGCGCGGCCGCCATCCTGGTCGGACGGCCGCGTCATGGTGGCCAACTCGATCGACCGGATGCTCTCGGCGCCGGCTGCCGACAGCCGCTTGTCAATCGTCGCCGCCAGCTCCGGCTTGATCGGTTGATTGCTCGTGATGATCGCGTCGGCCGTGATCAGCGTGCGCGCCTCGCCGGCAAAGGTGTGCCGCACGCTCTGGATCACCGACCGCAACGCGACGATGGCGCCGACGCCGATGGCGATGCAGATGAAGAAGAACAGCAGGCGCTGCCACGACGCCCGCATTTCGCGCACCGCCATGAACAGCACGAACTTCACGCCGTCACTCCCTGCGCCGTCGTCTCGCCCGCCACCGGCCGGCCGTCACGCAGCACGAGGCGCGCATCGGCCACCGCCGCAACCGACAGGTCGTGGGTCACCATGACCAGCGTGACCTTGCGCGACTGGCGTACCTGGAGCAGCAAATCGAGAATGTGCCGGCCGTTGGAACTATCGAGGTTGCCGGTCGGCTCGTCGGCCAGAATCAGCGGCGGATCGTTGGCCAGTGCGCGGGCGATGGCAATGCGCTGCTGCTCGCCGCCCGACAGTTGCGCCGGGTAGTGATGCCCGCGATCGTGCAGGCCAACCTCGTCCAGCAACGCCTGCGCGCGGGCGGCGGCGTCGCGGCGCCCGGCAATCTCCATCGGCACCTGGATGTTCTCGATCGCCGTGAGCGATGGCACCAGGTGGAAGAACTGGAACACGAAGCCAATCTTCTCGCCGCGCAGCCGCGCCAGCGCGTCTTCGTCAAGGCTGGTGATCTCGGTGCCGGCGATGGCAATGGTGCCGGTCGAGGCCGAGTCGAGCCCGGCGATCAGGCCAAGCAGCGTCGACTTGCCGCTGCCCGAGGGCCCGACAATCGCCAGGCACTGCCCTTCGGGCACGTCCAGGTCGAGGGGATGAAGAATGGTGAGGGGCTGGCCGCCACTCTGGACGGTCTTGCTGACGCCGCGAAGCTGAATCATTGGGGCTTGGGACCTGGGGCTTGGGGCTTGCTTTCCTCTGTTGGACGCCCGAGTACGGGCTTCAGTTCCGCCCAGACCAGGTCGGCCACCATTTGCGCGCCCCGCGCGTTGGGATGAATGCCGTCGCGCTGGTTCAGCGACGCCTCGCCGGCCACGCCCTGGAGCAGGAACGGGACGAACCGCACGCGGTACTGCTGGGCGAGGTCGGTGTAGACGCTGCGGAATTGCCGGGTGTACTCGTCGCCAAAGTTGGGCGGCGCCTCCATGCCCGCCAGCACGATCGTCACGCCTCTGGCCGTGGCCCGTTCGAGCACCGCGGCGAGGTTCTTCTTCATCTCGGCAGGAGACAGTCCGCGCAGGCCGTCGTTGGCGCCCAACGCGACCACCAGCACCCTGACGTCGCCGTCGAGTGACCACTCGAGCCGCCGCAGCCCGCCGGCCGACGTGTCACCAGAGACACCGGCATTGACGATCTCGTACTGGTAGCCCTCGCTCGCGAGGCGCTGGCCAATCAGCGCCGGAAAGCTTTGCGATTGATCCAGCCCCAGGCCGGCGGTGAGGCTGTCGCCCAGGAAGACGATGCGCGGGCGCGCGGCCTCGGAGGCCGGCGTGGCCGTCGCCGCGGGAGTCGGGGCGGAACCGGCCGCGGGCGCCGGCGCCGGGCTGCCACACGCCGCGACCGACAGGGACGCCACGAGCACGAGAAGCGATGGCGCCTTCATCACGACACCCCGATCACAAGGGCCGTCGCGTTGTCGGAACCCCCGCGCGTCAGCGCCTCGCCCACCAACCGGGTGGCCTGGTCGGGCGGCGTCGCCTCGGCCTGCAGCAACTGCGTGATCGACGCGCTGTCCAACCGCCCATGCACGCCGTCGGAACACAGCACGAACGTGTCGCCCGCCACCAACTGCTCTTCCCTCGCGCCGGGCCTGACGTCATCACGCGTGCCGACCACGCTGGTGAGCACGTGCCGAAGCGGATGCGCCGGATCCGCATCCTCGGCTTCCTTCTCGCCCAGCACCGACGCCAGCCACGTATCGTCCTTCGTCAACTGCTCGAGGTGGCCGCCGCGCAGGCGGTAGATCCGGCTGTCGCCGACGCTGGCCACGGTCACGCGATCGCCGGAGACCAGCGCCGCCACCACGGTCGTGCCCATGCCGCTCAGCTCGGCATGTCGCGAGCCCTCGGCGTAGACCTTGCGATTGGCCAACCGCACCGCCGTCGTCAGCCGGTTGATGTCGATCGACTTGGCCACCTCAATCCCGAACGGCCAGGTGATGTCGGCGCTCGAGGCGGAATCGGCAATGAACTGGCGAATGGCCTCGACCGCCAGCTGAGAGGCCACCTCGCCGCCGTTGTGACCGCCCATGCCGTCGGCCACGATGAACAGCCCGAGTTCGGGCCACCAGCCGAGGTGGTCTTGATTCATCTTGCGCGGACCAATCTCGGTCCGGCTGCCTACCGTCAGTTCCATATGCCTATGCGATTTGTGCCGACTGGATACTTGGTATACTCGCCGCGGTGGCGAACGCAGCTCTGCAGCCGGTCATTGCCCGAGCGAATACCGCCCTTGAACGCGGCCAGGCCGCGGCGACCATCGACCTGCTGGCGCCGCTGCTCCGCACGCCTTCGGCGCTGACGCGGGATGACGAATTGGCCGTGCGGGTCATGTTGGCTGAATCGTACCTCTTGCAGGGCGATCTTGCACAGGCCGGAACGGTGCTGGGCCGGTCGCCCGATACCATCCGCGAGCCGTTGCCCCAGGTGCTGCACTCGAACCTGTGGCGCCTGCATGGCCGCGTCGCATTTGCGCGCGGCGAGCAGTCGCGGGCCATCGCCCTGCACAACCGGGCCCTCAAGCAGGCCGAGATTGCCCACGATTCGCGCGCGATTGGACTCGCCCACTTCTACCTGGGCCAGTGCTACCGGCAAGTCGGCGACTTGGCGATTGTACGCGAGCACATTGCCGAGGCTGCCGCGGCGCTGCATGCCGCCGGCGACCGGCGCCACCTTGCCCTCGTCCACTCGCTCTCGGCCGTGATGCTCGCGCAGACCGGCCGTTACGACGAAGCCAATGCCGGCCTGCGGCAAGCCGAGCGCATGGCCTCGTTGCTGCAGGCCGACGATGTGCTGGCCACGGTGTGCGGTAACCAGGCCAACGTCGCGCTGATTCGGCATCGCTACGAGCAGGCCCTCGCACTCGCCGAGCGCGCGGTCAGCATCAACGAGGGTCTGGGCCAGGGCCCCGGGCTCTCGATCGCGCTGGCCACGCTCGGGCAGATTTGCGTCCGCATCGGCAACCTCGATCGCGCCGACGCGGTCTTGCACCGGGCGCTCGACACGCGCAGTGCCATGCAGTTCCACGAGACCACCGGAGCCGTCTACGACACGCTCGCCCAGATGTCGCTCATGCGCGGCGACTACCAGAACGCGGCGGAGTATTTGCGGCGCGCCGCGGAAGCGTACGGCGCCTACGGGCGCAACACCAGCCGCTGGTACGAGTGGTCGCTGCGCGTCATCACCGCGCGGCTCGCCACCCGTCGCGGCCAGCCAGACGAGGCGCTGGCCATCGCCGACGAGATTGCCAAGTCGACCAACGCGCCGCCGGCCGAAGCCATCGAGGCGGAGCTGATTGCCGCCGAGGCGCTGCTGTCGGCCTCGCGGGTCGATGAAGCGGAGCGCCGTCTCACCCAGGTCGAATCGCGCCTCGACCCGCGGACCACGCCCGGCGCGTGGGGCGAGTTCCTGCGCCTGCGCGGCGACCTCCGCGCGCGGCAGACCCGCACCACCGAGGCGTATCACGACATCGCGCAAAGCTCGAGCGTGTTCGAACTGGTCGGCGAACGCTACCAGGCGGCGGTGAGCCAAATGGCGTTGGCGCGCCTCGCGTCGAAGGCCGGTGCGCGTTCCACCGCGGATCGCCACTATCAATACTCGGCCGGGGTCTTCCAGGCCCTGGGCGCCACGCGCGATCTCGAACAGGTCAAGGCCGAGATGGCCGAGTCGCTGCCACCAGGCACGGGCGAGTACGTCGGCTCGCCGGCCGATGCCGACGATGCGCTCGTGCGGCGGCTGGTGGATGCCGCGGTCATGCCCGACCTGCTGGCGCGCGAACTCGCCGCAACATTGCTCGAAGCCGTCACGGCCGACGTCACGGTGGTGTTCGCCGAAACGCAGGGCGGCGAGGTGCGGTTGATCTCGTTCGCCGGCGCCGACGCCGGGGTCGCCACGACCATCGCGCGGCTGGCCCTGCAGGGTGGCACCTACAGCACCGGCAACCTCCTGATCGAAGCGATCGGCCGCGAGCCGGACGGCCCCCGCCACGTGGCCGTCGCCACGCCGCGCACGCTCGGACACCCGCTGCTGCGCCGCGTCCGCATGATGGCGGCCGTGGCCCGCCAGGGCTTCGATCTGTGCGGGGTCCGCGACCGGCCGACCTCGCCCGTCGATTCCACGACTGAACGCCCCCTCGAGCCGCTGCTGCCCGGGTTCCTGTGCGCCAGCGCCGCCATGCACCGCGTCGTGGACCAGATTCAGCGCCTCCAGGGCAACGACCTCACCGTGCTGATTACCGGTGAGAGCGGCACGGGCAAGGAGTTGGTGGCGCGCGCCATTCACGTGGGATCGTCGCGCAACGCGGCGACGTTCCTGCCCTACAACTGCACCACGACCACCCGCGAACTGGCCGACAGCCAGCTCTTCGGCCATCGCCGCGGCTCGTTTACGGGAGCGGTCTCCGATCAGCCGGGCCTGATTCGCACCGCGACCGGCGGCACGCTGTTCCTGGATGAAATCGGCGACCTGCCCCTCGACGTGCAACCCAAGCTGCTGCGCTTTCTCGAGCAGGGCGAGATCATGCCGATCGGCGAGAACCGGCCGCAGCCGGTTGATGTCCGCGTCCTGGCGGCCACCAACGCCGACCTCGAGCAGCGGGTCGCCGAGGGCAAGTTTCGCGAGGACCTCTACTACCGCCTGAGCGTCATTCGCATTCACGTGCCCCCGCTACGCCAGCGCCGCGAGGAGATTCCCCACCTGACGACCTACTTCCTGCGCGAGGCGTCGGATCGGCTCGGCAAGCCCGACATGCAGTTGAGCGCCGAAGTGCTCGACCTGTTCGCGCAGTACTGGTGGCCCGGCAATGTGCGGCAGTTGCGAAACGAAATTCAGCGCGCGGTGGCCATGGCGCCGGCCGGCGGCACGATTGGTCCTGAGCACCTCTCGGCCGACCTGACGGCAGCGGCGGTCACACCGGCATCGGGCTCAGCGGGCGGCTCGCGCGTCTCGCTGCGTGGCGGCCAGACGCTGGCCTCGGTGGTGGACGAAATCGAGCGGGACCTGATTCGCGAGATGATGACTCGCCATCGCGGCAACATCTCCGAAACCGCCCGCGCGCTGGGCCTGACGCGGCGCGGCCTCTACCTGAAACTGCGTCGCCTCGGCATCGAAGGCACGTCCGAAGTGAATACTAAGTAATCAGTCGCGTTGATGACTGGATACTTGATAACCACTCCCTCTCCTCCCTCGCACGTCCCATTAGTCCCTTCAAGTCTTTTCCTGCGCTCTCGTTGACTCTTTGCGACTGCCGTTCGGGGGTTGCACAGAAATCGGCGTGAATCTTGGAGTGATTCCCGCATTGCAAGACTTTGTTTTTCGTTCGGCCGGATATCCCTGGAGTCACCCGTGACTGACAAACGCAAGATGACGGGAACGAAGATTCAACGGTCGTCGGAGCGGCAGATCATTGCGCTGCCCGCCCGACTGACCTGGAAAGACGCCTCGGGCGCCGTGCGTTTCATTTCGGTGATGACGCGCGATGTGAGCGACACCGGCGTGTTCGTGGAATGCGACGGCGGCGCGGCCATTCCGCTCTACCGGCTGGTGCATTTGCAGATCGAACGGTCCACCCGCAGCGCCGACGCGCTGCCGCTGCGATTGCGGGAGGGCCGGGTGCTGTCGGCCGTGTGGCGGGTGGCGCCGTGCCGCCGCTCGACCGGCACGCCCTCGGGCTATGCCCTGCGCTTCCTGATGGAGCCGGCGGTGGCCGAAACGCTCCGCACGCCGCTCACGGAGGCTATCGCGGTTTGAATAACGAAGAACGAATTGCGAATAACGAAAGCGAATAACGAAGAGCTATTTTGTTCTTCGTTCTTCGTTCTTCGTTCTTCGTTCTTCGTTCTTCGTTCTTCGTTCTTCGTTATTTGTTATTTTGCTGGCTCCAGTAGCGCGCGAGTCCTTGCCAGAGCTGATCGAAGGGCGCAGCGAGTTCCGTGGCGCGAGCCTCGTGCTCGGGCATGGCTTTCCTCACCTCTCGCCGCAGCTGTTCAACAAAGACGCGCGTCCGTTCCTCGTCCGTATTACCTGCCGTCATCGACTGGCGCACGGCCTCGGCCTGCGTGGCCAGCGTGTCGCGGAACCGCAGGAGGTGCGCCTTGGCACCGGTCACCATGCCGAAGTGCGTCAGGAACAGCGACACCGGCTGCCAAGCGTCGATGGTGTCGAGACTGTACTGCCAGGCGGCCAGGTCGATGTCGGGCGGCGGCGTTGGCGCCAGCAGGAAGTCGCCGCTCACGCGGATGCCGCCGGTATCGCCCACATACGCCACGCCGGTTGTTTCGTCGAGGTAGCTGACGTGATGCTTGGCGTGGCCCGGTGTATAGGCCACCTGCAGGCTTGTGCCGGCCGCCGCGATGCGCTCCCCGCCGGCCAGCGCGTGGACGTTGGCGGCGGGCACCGGCAGGAACGCGCCCCACAAGGTATCCATTTGATCGCCGTACAGCCGGGTCGCGCTGGCGAGGAGCTTGGCGGGATCCACCAGGTGCGGCGCGCCGCGTTCGTGCACGTGCACTCGAATACCGGGCACCCGCTCGACGATGGTGCCGGCGGCGCCGGCGTGGTCGAGATGAATATGGGTCATCAGCAACGTGCGCACGTCGCGCAGCGTGAGGCCGCGCTGCCGCAAACCGTCTTCAAGGGCCGGCAGGCACGACGTCGGCCCCGGGTCGACCAGCGTCACGCCATCGGGTCCTGTGAGGACGGCGGTGGCGATGACGCGTTCGCTGCCGCGGAAACGGAGATCGATGAAGTCGGTCACGGGTGAAACGACAGCGCTTTCATGGTTTCGGCGTACCGGCCGTCGGGCGTGGCCGGGACAAACACCTTGCAGTCATCGAGGTCGCCGCCGTAGACATGGAGCGTGATCGAGGCCGACGACGGACGGGCGTTCGCCAGCACGTGATGATCGGTCGGCGGAATCAGGCACCCGGCCGAGCCGGTACCGGCCAGCAGCGCGCCGATCGGGGTGACCCGATAGTAGCCATCGGCGTCGGGCTCGACGCGATACTGCGTGACGGCAATGTCGCCGTCGACGACACCTTCGACGCACCACAAGCCGCCGTGGTCGTGCACGGCGGTGCCCTGCCCAGGTCCCCAGGTCATGACAATCGCGCTGTAGCGGCCGGCCGGGTCGCGATGCAGCAGGCGCCGCGCATAGGAATCGGGGCGCGGCTCGGTGAACTGCGGCGGCAACGCGAGAGCGCGCGTGCCGAGCACCTGTTCGAGGTCGGCTTTCACCGCCGCCGTGATCGCGGCGGCGTCCCCCGCCTCGACGGCACGATCGAGGCGGGCTATCAGATCGGCTAAGCCAGGACAGTCGGTCGGCACCGGTCCATTCTACTTCTTCAGATTCACCTCAAACAGCTTGAGGATGCGCTTGTACTCGTCGGCCCAACTGGCGGCTTCGACGAAGCCGTGGTCCTCGACCGGGTACGACGCCAGCTCCCAATTCTCCTTGCGCAACTCGATCAGCTTCTGCGCCAGGCGGACCGAATCCTGGTAGTGCACGTTGACGTCGACCATGCCGTGCGCGATCAGCAGCGCCGACTTCAAGCCCTCGGCAAAGTAGATCGGCGAGCTCTTGCGGTAGGCCTCGGCGTCGGCCTGCGGCTCGTTCAGGATGTTGGCCGTGTACGGGTGGTTGTAGTGCGCCCAGTCGGTGACCGGCCGCAGCGCCGCACCAGCGGCGAAGGTGTCGGGCGAGGTGAAGAGCGCCATCAGCGTGATGAAGCCGCCGTAGCTGCCGCCGTAGACGCCAATGCGCTTCGCGCTCACCTTCTGCGTCTTCACCAGGAAGGCGGCGCCGTCGACCACGTCGTTGAGGTCGTGCCCGCCCATCCAGCGGTAGATCGCGGTCCGCCAATCGCGGCCGTAGCCGGCGCTGGCCCGGAAGTCGGGATCCAGCACCACGTAGCCGCGCGAGGCCAGCAGGTGGTGGAACATGTACTCGCGGTAGTAGCTCGACCAGTACTTGTGCGCGTTCTGCAGGTAGCCGGCGCCGTGCACGAAGATCACTGCGGGCGCCTTGGGATCGCGCTTGGCGCCCACCATCTCGGGCGTGTACATCCGCGCGTAGACATCCTTGCCGTCGCGCGACTTGTAGGTCACCAGTTGCGGCTCGACCCACTTGTGCGCCTGCCATTCGGCAGACGGGCTGGTAGTCACGCGCGTGGCGGTCGCGCCGGGCTTGTTCTCCATCACGAACACTTCGGGAGGACGGTTCGACGTGGACGACACCAGGCCGAAGGTCGAGTTGTCTGGCGCAATCGCGCCCTGGTGGCCGCCGGTCTGCGAGGTGATCCTGGTGCGCGCACCGCCATCGACGCTCAGCGAGTAGATGTGGCGCTCACCCGGGTGCTGCTCGGTCGACTGGATGTAGAACGTGCGGCCATCCGCCGACAGCTCCACCTGGTCGATTTCGAACGGCCCGGTCGTCAACTGGCGGCGGGCCGGCGATGCCGCCGTTGCATCCACGGTGTGCAGGTGCATCCAGCCATCGTGCTCGGCGAGGAACCAGGCGCGCCGGCTGTCGGGCAGCCATCCCAGGCTGCCCTCGCGAATCCACGCCTCGTCCTTCAGGTAGTCGAGAATCGACGTCTTGCCGGTGGCCGGGTCGACGCTGACGAGCCAGCGCTCGGTGTTGTCGGCGGCGCGCACCGACACCATGGCGCGCGTGCCGTCCGGGGACAGCAGGGGCGAGCCCCAGCGCACGTCGCGCGTGCCTTCAACGCGGCCCGGGGCCGCCGCCGCGGGCTTGGCGTCGTCGCCGTCGGCCGGCTTCGGAATGGCGACCACGTCGATCACGCCGTCGAGCCCGGCCCACGCGCCTTCGCCTGTCTCGAGGTTCAGCACCGCCAGGCGCCGGCGATCCTGCGCATCGCCGACCTTGGTGCGGGCGCTGATCTCTTCGGTGAAGGCCGACTCGCTGACATATCGCGGCACCTGTGACGCGCGCGCCTGCGCCCGATCGTTCACGACCAGGAACGCAAACTTGCCGTCGCCCGACAGCGCCGCATCCGCTACGGTCTGGCGATCGGTCAGGTCAAATCGCGGCAGGGCGCGAGCCCGGTCGAGCGCTTCGCGGCGCTTGCGGCGCGCCGTTTCGGCCTCGACCCACTCGATCAGCTTCTGCTCTTCGTCCTTCAGGAACCTCTGGCTGTCGGTGGGCCTGGCCTCGGCGCGGCGGACAGCGGCATCGGTCAACTGCACCAGGGCGCCGGCGGTCACGTCCTGCACGGGGACGATGAACAGGTTGTTGTCGCGGACAAACGTGACGTGGGTCTCGCCCTTGGCCCAGCGCGGATTCGACTCGTTCCCCGTCGTGCGCGTCACCTCGATCCGCTGGTTGGCCACGGTGTCGATGATCACGATGTCGCCGCGCTCGGTGCCGAGAATGCGGCGGCGCTTCGCGTCCCACTGCCCGTTGGCGAGCGGCGCGAGCCGGCGTTCGGCGTCGGTGAGGCGCCGGGGCGCGCCGCCGCTGCGAGCCACCACCCAGGTGGCCGCCAGGTCTTCCTTCGGCATCAACCACTCGAAGTAGAGCGACTGCGAATCGCCGGACCAGCGCAGGTTGTTGGGCGGGTTGCCCACCAGTTCCGGCCCTCGCATGATGCTGTCGACGGTCAGCGGGAAACCGGCCGGCGCGGGCTTCTGTTCAGTGGAGACCGACGCCACCGCGAGCGAGGTGGCGAACAAGGCCAAGGCAATTGTTTTCATAGGAGTGTGACGACAGGGCCGAGTGCTAGCGACGCGCGCCGACCAGTTCAGGGGGACCCGTCAGGCCAAGGTTAGCGCGGAGGACGCAGTTGCCGCCACCGGCGCGGGCTTCGCGCAAGGCATGGCGGGCCGCCTTGATGAGGTCGAGTTCTTCCCAGGCCGACTCGCGCTGCGGCACCGCCGTCGAGGTCGCCACCGACGCTGTGACGAACTCGTGCGGGCCGTCCTTGGCGGCGGGCAACTTCAGCCCAAGCACCGCGGCCCGCACCTGTTCGGAAATCTTGAAGGAACCGGGGCCATCGGTCGAGGCCAGCACCAGCGCGAACTCGTCGCGGTGATACCGCGCCACCAGGTCGCCGGGACGCCCCACGACCGTGGCCAGGCAGCGCCCCACCTGCTTGAGAATGTCGTCGCCGGCCTTCCGGCCAAACTGGCGGTTGTAGGCGCGGAAGCCGTCGACGTCGACGAAGATCAGCGACAGCGGCAACCCGTCGCGACGGGCACGCCGCCACTCGCGTTCGAGGAACTCGAGAAACTGTTCGTGATTGGCCACCGCCGTGAGCGGGTCTTCGGTGCTCAAGCGCTGCAGCTGCAGGCGAGCCGACTCCAGTTCTGTCGTACGCAGTTCGAGTGCCTTGTCGAGATCCGCCGCGCGCGCGGCCAGCCCCCGGCGGCTGAGGAACGCCCACACGCTGAACGTGGACAGCGCGCCGACTAGCGCTGCTGCGATGGCCCACTCGATTTGCACTGGTCCCCCCGCCCGAGTCTGTTCTGTTCGGGCTGGGCGCATTCTACCTCGGCCGCACGGATTCGGGCGGCCGGACTAGCGAGTGTTTGCGCGGAACGTGTCGCAACTGTTCATGTCGCCGCTGGTGAGCCCCTGGCGCAGCCAGCGGGCGCGCTGCTCCGAGGTGCCGTGCGTGAAGCTTTCGGGCGAGGCGTTTCCGCCCGTGAGCCGGTCGTCGCCAATGGCCGCCGCGGCCGCAAGGCCTTCCTCGACGTCGCCCGGGTCGAGCAATTCCTTGCGCTGCGCGTGATGGCCCCAGACGCCGGCAAAGCAATCGGCCTGCAGTTCAAGCTGCACCGACAAGGCGTTGGCGTCGGCACGGCTGGCCTGCTGCTGCGCCTGCGACACCTGGCGATTCACGCCGAGCAGGTTCTGGATGTGGTGTCCAACTTCGTGGGCGACGACGTAGGCTTCGGCGAAATCGCCTGGCGCGCCAAAGCGCTTGTCGAGTTCGCGGAAGAACGAGAGGTCGAGATAGACCTTCTGGTCGGCTGGACAGTAAAACGGCCCGCTGGCCGACGAAGCGGCGCCGCAGGCGGAGCGCACGGAATCCTCGAACAACACCAGCACCGGTTCGTCGTAACGCTGGCCGGCCGCCTGAAACACCCGGCCCCAGGTTTCTTCGGTATCGGCCAGTACGAACGCCACGCGTTCCGCGGCCGGATCGCCGCTCGGCGCGCCAGTGGGGACCGACTGCTCCTGGCCAGGGTTGGCCTGCTCGACCACCTGCAAGAGCGTCAGCGGATTCGTACCGGTCAGGCACGAGACCGCCAGCACGATCAGCAGCATGCCGATGCCACCGCCGCCGATGGTGCCGGCGCCGAGCCCCCGGCGATCCTCAATGTTGGTACTGCGCCGACCTGTCTGCCATTTCATACGCCGATGGTATGCGAAAACCGGGCCACAGATGACGCAGGCTCCGGCGCCACAGATGACACAGACTCCGGGGCCGCAGATGACGCAGATGACGCAGATCAAACAGAATCAGGGGGATGGACGATACCCACCTGGTTGCGTGCCCATATTGCGGTGAAGAGATAGAGATATACGTCGAACTCGACGTGCGCGGCAGCTACGTGCAGGACTGCGAGGTCTGCTGCAATCCGTGGACAGTCAGGGTTACTCGAGACGGCGACGAGTTGTACGTCGAGATTGGCAAGGCCGACGGATCGGAGTGACGGGGCGAGATCGTGACCTCGCCCCGTCTGCTTAGGGGGTCTGGTGCCTTGGCAATAGGTTTGCGCAGCCTGCGGCGCGGTCCGCTAAAGCTCTAGTGGACAGAGCGGAAAGGGATGAGAGATCGGAGCGAAAGTGAACATCGCTGACACCCGGTGGCATTTCACAGCGAATGCCCGGCACCTCCCGCAGGTCGAAAAAGCGAAGCGACGAATCAGTGAGCGTCACGTCGAAGGTCATTGCCAGGGCGTCATTAAGGTTGTTCCCCAACGTCAAGGTAACGGCCTCGTGGAACTTGAGCACCAAGTCTGCGTTTGCCGAGATGCTCGCGCAATCTCGCACCGCCGGGGATGCGCTCCACGAATATCGAGGCCACTATGGCGAATGTGCCTGGCGGCGGGTTGCACTGCTCGTACGAGAACGTGTGTGCGCGGACCCTGCCGCTTGTCGCCTTGACGTCAAGACGAACGTCTCCGTCAGAGAAATCAAAGCGGGCAGATTCATCTATATGGCTGGATATGGCTGGACTTCTGGCTGAAGAGGGTCTATAAGGGATTCTGACGTTTAGCTGGATATGGCTGGCTTTATGGAAGATTCCCTGAACCTGAAAACGTTGGTCATCGAGCCCGAGATGCTCGATGCCATCAGCGAACTAGACGAGTTCAAGGGAGCATGGCGGGCGCTCAGCACGCTCGCGCCTGAACGCCTGTCCGCGCTGCGTCGGGTCGCCGTCATTGAAAGCATCGGGTCGTCCACGCGCATCGAGGGGAGCCAGCTGTCGGACCGGGATGTCGAACGCATCCTCGCGAACCTTGAGGTCACATCTTTCGGCACGCGTGACGAGCAAGAGGTCGCTGGCTACGCCTCTGTGATGGAGACGATCTTCGCTTCGTGGTCCGTCATGCCGTTGACGGAAAACCATCTCAAGCAGTTGCACCGTGACCTTTTGCGCTATTCGGAGAAAGACGCGCGCCATCGCGGCGATTACAAGAAGTTCGAGAACAACGTCGAGGCCTTCGATGCCGACGGCAAGAGCGTCGGCATCATTTTCCAGACGGCCAGCCCGTTTGACACGCCGCGCCTGATGGCCGCGTTGGTCGCGTGGACACAGGAGGCGCTGGACAATCGCTCCCTCCATCCGCTACTTGTCATCGCTGTCTTTGTCGTCGTCTTCCTGGAGATCCATCCGTTTCAGGATGGCAACGGCCGCCTCTCGCGCGCGCTCACTACCTTGTTGCTGCTCAGGACCGGTTACGCCTACGTCCCTTACAGCTCGCTCGAAAGCATCATCGAGCAAAGCAAGGAGGGCTACTACCTGGCGCTGCGCCGGACACGGAGCACCACACGCACGAGCACACCCGACTGGCAGCCGTGGATCATGTACTTCCTTCGCGCGCTGCAGCAGCAGAAGCGGCGTCTCGAGTCCAGGATTGAGCGCGAAAAGACCATTCTTGGCCTACTCCCGGAGTTGTCGCTTCGTATCTACGAACTGGCGAAGGAGCGTGGACAGGTCAAGGTCGAGGACGTGGTCCGCGCTACGAACGCCGCGCGGGGAACCGTCAAAGACCACCTGGTCGGTCTGGTCAAAGGCGGTCATCTCGTACAGCACGGCAAGGGGAAAGGGACCTGGTATTCCCTCCCCTGATACTGGGAGGGCGTAGGGCTTGTGTTGACGGGGCGAGGTCGCAGTCCTCACCCCGTCAGCGGTGTTCAGTCGAACCTTAAGCGCCGGCGGGCCGGTAGGTCACGGCCTTCTTGCAGGCCGCGTCAACGTCTTCCACCGACAGCAGCGGCGTCGTCGTCAGCTTGAGCGAGCCGGAACTGCCGCCGGCCATGGCGAAGGCCAGTCCGCTGGCGGTGTCGGGCAGATCACAGATCATGATCAGGTCGTCCGAGCCGAAGGCCCAGTAGATGGAATCCAGCGTCCCGCCGACGTCGGCCAGGGCCTTCTCGATGGCGGCCTTGCGGCCGGAGCCGCCTTCCTTGATCAAACCCTTCGCGCCCTGCGCGGTGTACGAACCGTGAATCAGAAACTTCGCCATGTGATGTTCTTCCTTGTTGATAGGTCTGGTAGTCGTGCGAGCCGTGGCTCGTGTCCCGTAGAGGATACTCCGCTACCGGTTCGCGCGCGTGATCTCGGCGACGATCTGGCCGACCAGCTCGGCGATCCAGGCGCCGACCCGCGCGCCGTGTCCGTCCGGCGATGACCACGTCATCGTCTGGCGGGTGATCACCTCCAGCTGACCAAGCCGCGAGCCGGGCGTTGGCTTGTAGACGGGAGAGGCCTGTGGGACCCCCGCCACGGTGGTCGACAGCACCACCCGCAAGCCGCTGACACACAAGTCGAACTCGCCTGCCCGAATCGTTGCGAGGTCGATCCTGACCATCGGCGCGAAGCGTTCCTGCGACAGCGTGAGGCCGCCCTTTTCGATGGCGTCTGACGCGGCAAGCCAGGTCGAGCCGTCGGCCAGTCCACACTGCCGGTCAGCGTCGCTGAGCGGCTCGTGTGCCAGCTGGAGGGCCGACATCCTCAGCAGGCGATCAGCGACGGGCATGGCTTTCCCCTGCCCCGCCTCCAACGATGCGGTTGACAGGACCAGCATCACGAGCCGCGCCACGATACCGACCAGGGTCAGTCATGCGCACCTGCTAGTCGATGAGGGTTGGGATTTGAGGACGAGCGAGAGTGAGGAGTGAAGTGCCGGGGCGTCCGCCATCGCATCGCATGCGCGCCGCACGGCCACTTGTGCGGGAAGTCTCCGGGCGCGTTCTAGCGTATCCTCTGCCCGAGATGGCTCAGCAATGGCGGACAACAATTCCGGCAAGTGGGTTGCTATCGGTGTCGCGATGGGCGTGGCGATGGGCGTAGCAATGGGCAACATCGGGCTCGGCATCGCTCTTGGCGTTGCGATCGGCGCCGCGCTCGCCGCGGCGAAAAGGAATAAGGGTCAGAAGGGGTCAAGATTCGACGCTGGGCGAGAAGCGCTGCCCGCGACTGTTTAGGCGCGTTTCGTCAGGTTATCCGTGGATAACCCCGCCCTGCATGTTCGTTCGTCGCGTCAACCAGCTCGCGACGCAAACGGGATGAGCGGCCACGGCACGAACGAGCGAAAGAAGTGAGCGAGTGAGTGCCGGGGGCGGGAATCGAACCCGCACGAGGGGGTTACCCTCTCAGGATTTTAAGTCCTGTGTGTCTGCCAGTTTCACCACCCCGGCGGGACTATCGCTCTACTCCTGCAGCCGCTTCAACAACTGGATCTGACCGGCATGATACAGGTCGTGCGCGGCGATGCCTCTCACCAGGCCTTCGAAGTTGAACGGCTTGCCGGGAGCCTTGCGCGTCCAGCGTGATGCGGGAAACGCCGCCACCGCCGCGCGCAGTTTCGCGTGCTCGTCATCGAGCAACCGCAAATCGCCGCGCCACTCCCCCGGCGTGCCGTCCAGCGGACGGGGCCAGAAGTCGATGCCCTCGAGCGCGAAGCTGTCGGGCGGCTCTCCCGTCAGGCGGCGACGGATGTCGAACTTCCAGTACGCCGCGTGCACGACCAGTTCCCAGATGTTGTGAGCGCCTGGTTGTGGCTTGAAGGCGGCCTGCTCCACCGTGACCCCACGCAGCGAGCCGCGCAGGTTGGTGCCGTGCCACGACCGCTTGTCGTAGCCTTCGTCTATCGACGCCAGCAGTAGATCCGTCGTCGTCATCCGTCAGTGCACCAGCTTCGATTCCCTGGGTCCGCCAATCACGCGCGCGATCATCTCCGAGAGGCGCGCTTCGTCGATCGCGAACGGGCCGGCGCTGGCGGTGCCGAGCTGCAGCTCGAGATGCACCAGCACCCCGCCCTGGTCGGGACTGACAATCCAGCTGAAGCCGCGCATGGTGATGGCAGGCGGATCGGCGTTCGGGTCGCGCGCGCGGTCGATCGCCTTGAGCATCTGCTCGAGCAGCACCTTCACGTCGGCGACGGTCCAGGCGTCGGCATCGGCCGGGACACCTTTCATCTTCTGCGTCACGGCGCTGCTCGCGCCGCGCACCCACACATCCACGTCAATCATGTTCCCGGTACCTTTCGCACGTGTCGCCACGCGGCACTCCCTATTGTGTCAGCTGTTGGTCCAGTTCGGCGCGCGCTTGTCGATCCACGCCTGCACGCCCTCGACGGCATCGTGCGTCTTGAGCAACCCGCCGACGTAGTCGCGCTCGGCGCGGTCGAGCGCCGGTTCAGCCTGGGCCCGCAGGGTCAGCCGCGCCGCCGCCACCGCGTGGGCCAGCGCCACGCTTGAATGCGGCGACAGGTGCGTGTCGAACCACGCGCCGGCCGCCTCGGCGAGACTGGCGCCAGGCGCCACCATGGACAACAACCCGGCGTCGTGCCAGTAGCCTGATGACTGCAACTGCCCAGTCACGATCGCCCGCGTCGCCCGCGAGGCGCCGACGCGCAACGGCAGCAAGGCCGCCGCGGCCGGCGGAAATGCGGCCAGCCGAATCTCGGGCAATCCAAACGTCGCATCGTCGGTGGCCAGCATGTCGTCGCACGCCAGCGCCAGCTCGAAGCCGCCACCCAGGCAGCGGCCGCTCACCAGGGCGGCGGTCGGCGCCGGAAACGCCAGCACCTGCTTGATCACCCGGTGCGTTTCGGGCAGCACCGTGGTCATCTGCTCGGGCACGTGCTCCTGGATCTTCGCGCCGAACGAGAACTCGGCGCCGGCGCCTTCAATGGTCAGCCACTTGATGCCCGGCGTGGACTCCAGCTCGTGCAGGGTCTTGCCGAGCGCGCGGACGAGATCCAGCGACAACAGGTTGCCCGGCGGCGCATTCAGCTGCACGCGCTGCCACGCGCCGTCGCGCGCGGCCTGGATGCGCACCAGACCGCTCACTGGAACACGCCCGGATCGGTTGAAGGCGCATCGCACGCAAAGTCGCGGCACACGTAGGCGGTGGCCTGGTTGTCGATCATCGTCATCTCCGCGACCCACGGCATGTGGACCGCCAACGCGGCCTGCTCGTCCGGGTCGGCCAGCACGACCACTGCGAAGGGCCGATAGCGCGCATGGGCCGCCCGCCACAACGCCTGCGTGTCGGCCGCGTCGCGGCGCCCGACAATCACGATCTGCTCGCTGCCGGCCAACGACGCCGACAGCACGGCCGCCATGAACGGCACCGCCCGGCCCTGGTCTTCAAGCCGTCCGCCAAACGACGCGATGGCGTCGGCCACCCTCGCCTGGTAGGACGCCTCCCCGGTCAGGTGCGCCAGCATCCACACGTTCTGCGCCGAGACCGACGTCGGCGCCGGCTCGGCGCCATCGTAGTCTTCTTTCATGCGCAACAGCACCGACGGGTCGGCACCGGTGGTGCTGAACCAGCCGCCACTGTCGCCATCCCAGAACAAGGCGTCCTGCCGCGCCTGCAGCGCGCGAGCCCACGCCAGCCACTCGGCCCGGCCGGTGGCCTGGAACAACTCCAGGACGCCCCAGATCAGGTACGCGTAGTCTTCGGCATACCCTTCAATGGCCGCATCGCCCCCGCGGTAGCGCCGCAACAACGTCCCCGCCGCCTCGTCCCACATGGTGGTCTTGATGAACGTGGCGGCACGCTCCGCCGTGGCGCGGTGGCGCGCTGACGGGTCGCCGTCGACGAGCGCCCCGCCAAGCACGCGCGAGGCCCGCGCGAAGGCGGCAATCATCAAGCCGTTCCAGGCGGTCAACACCTTGTCGTCCAACTGCGGACGCGACCGCTGGTTGCGCAGGTCGAACAGCACCTTGCGGCTGCGCAGCAGGCTTTCGGCAATCTCCACCGGCGTCTTGCCGCTGGCGCGGGAGAGGTCGGCAATCGACTGGGCGGTGTGCAGCAGGTTCTTGTTGACGAACTCCTGCTGCGGGTCGAACGGCGCATTGCCGTTGGGCAGTACGCCGTAACGGCCCTCGAATACCAGGCTGTCTTCCCCAAGCGCGGCGCGAATCTCGTCCTGGCCCCAGACGTAGAAGGCGCCTTCCATCTTGTGTTCTGGCGCCGCGGGCTTGGGGCCTGGGGCTTGGGGCTTGGACGCCGGGGATGATGGAGGAAGACTATCGGCATCCTCGGCCGAATAGAAGCCGCCGGCGGCGTCGGTCATGTCGCGCTCGACATACTGCAGCGTGTCTTCGGCAATCTGCGCGAAGAACGGATCGTCGGTGGCCTGGGCCGCCTCGAGATAGGCCACCACCAGCTGCGCCTGGTCGTAGAGCATCTTCTCGAAGTGCGGCACCCGCCAGTTGCCGTCGACCGAGTAGCGATGAAACCCGCCGCCGATGTGATCGCGCATGCCGCCGAGCGCCATCGAGCGCAGCGTCTGCACCACCATGTCGCGGGGCGCCGTGTCGCCGGTGCGCCGATGCTCGCGCAACAGGAACAGCAGCTCGCTGGGCCGTGGAAACTTCGGCGCATCGCCGAAGCCGCCGCGGCGGGTATCGAAGCTTTGCGCGAACTGCTGGAAGATGCCGGCCAGCGCGCCCTCATCGGGGGTCCGGCGATCGTTCTGCCCTTTCGCCAGCTGCGTCAGCCGGGCCACGATCTCGGTGGCCGACTTGACGACATTCGCCCGGTCGTCGCGCCAGGCCCGGTTGATCTCGGTCAGCACATCCACGAAGCCCGGCCGGCCCCACTGGGTGGTCGGCGGATAGTAGGTGCCGCCGAAGAACGGCTGCAACTCGGGCGTGAGCCACACGCTCATGGGCCAGCCACCCGATCCGGTGGTCGCCTGCACGAACGTCATGTAAACGCGGTCGACGTCGGGCCGCTCTTCGCGGTCGACCTTGATCGGAATGAAGTGCTCGTTCAGCACCCGCGCGACGCCAATACTCTCGAACGACTCCCGCTCCATGACGTGGCACCAGTGGCAGGTGGCGTAGCCGATGGAGAGAAAGATGGGCTTGCCCGCCGCGCGCGCGGCCGCAAACGCTTCGTCGCCCCACGGATACCAATCGACGGGATTGTGGGCGTGCTGCAGGAGGTACGGGCTCTGTTCGCCCGCCAGACGGTTCGGCATTCTCTCGATGATATCGAAGAACTCAGGTGCCTAGGGGGCCGGCTTCGCGTCGGGGCGGCGGCGGACGGCGTTCTGAAGGCGTGCGTAGGTGGCCGTCACTTCCACGCCGTACAGCAGGATGACGACGCTCATGTAGATCCAGATCAGGAAGACCACGACCGCGGCAATCTGGCCGTGGATCACGTTCCAGGTGGCGAGGTCGCTCGCGTACCAGGCGAACAGCGAGAACGCCAGCCGCCACAAGATGCCGACGGCGATGGCGCCCGGCCACACGTAGCGGAACCGCACGCGCGTGTTCGGGATGAAGTAGAACACCAGCGCGACGCACAGGATCAGCAACACAGTCGCCGCGTAGTTGCCGGTCACGCCCGTGGCCCAGCCCACCCACGGGACATTCGCCAGCGACGAGCCGAACCGTGTCGACTCGGCCAGCCGCACCACACTGGCCAGGATCAGCCCGATCAGCAGCACCCCGCCGGCCGACACCAGCATGAGGAACGACACCAGGCGATGCTTGAGGAAGCTGCGGCGCTTCTCGACGCCCCACGCGTGGTTCACCGCCGAGGTCAGCGCGTTAAAGACGCCGGTCGAGGCCCATACCAGCATCAGCATGCCGCCGGCGCCGAAGCTGACCGGCGTCGTCCGGAACGCATCCAGCTGGCCGGTGATGAAGTCGAACTGCCGCGGAAAATACCGGAAGGCGAACCGGACCACCTCGTCGCGCTCGGCCGGGTTGGCGGTGACCTCGCCGAGAATCGCCAGCGACAACAGCAGGAACGGAAACATCGAGATCAGCGCGTAGTACGCCACCGAGGCGGCGTGGGTGAGCGCCTCGCTGTTGTAGAGCTCGCCCACGCCCCGCCAGGCCGCGACGCCGATCAGGCGCAACTGCCCGGCAGGCTGCTCGCGACCGGCGGTCACGCTAGGAGGTCCGCTTCGGCCACGCCGAGGCGCCGCCCCCCGCACTCGCCTGGCCCGTCGAGTGGCCGGTCTTGAACTCCTCGACCACCTGCGTCAGCCGCATCGCCTCGCGCATGACCGCCTCAATCTCGGGCTGCAGTTCGGCGCGCAGCCGTCGGCCGCGCTCGGTGAACAACGCAAACCCCACGCCGACGCCGACCACGGCGCCCAGCACGCCACCCAGAATCATCAGGTTCCGATCGTTCATCCGGTCTCCTCTACGGCGCGCCCCTGGGCGCGCGGATCCTTGATCTCGTGTTTCTTGATCTTGCTATACAACGTCGGCCGGTACAAACCCAGAATCTGGGCGGCCTCCTGCTTGTTCCAATTGGTCCGCTGCAGCGTCTGCAACACGGCCATGCGCTCGATCTCGGCGAGCGTGTGATGCGGCGGCACGGTAAACGCGTCTTCGGCCAGCGAGTCGCCGCGAATCGGCTCGGGCAAGTCCGACGGCTGCACCTCGGGTGCCTTCGCCACCAGCACGGCCCGCTCGATGGCATTTTCGAGTTCGCGCACGTTGCCCGGCCAGCGGAAACGAATCAGCAGGTGATACGCCGCCGCCGAAATGGCCGTGACGTTCTTCTGGTAGCGGCTGTTGAACTTGTCGAGGAAGTGCGAACAAAGCAGCGGCAGATCCTCCGTGCGCTCGCGCAGCGGCGGCACGCGCAGGGTCACGGTATTGATGCGGAAGTAGAGATCCTCGCGCAGCCGGCCGTCCTTGAGGGCCGCCTCGGGATCGATGTTGGTGGCGCAGATCAACCGGAAGTCGACCTTGACCAGGCGATCGCTGCCAATCGGCCGGTACTCGCGCTCCTGCAGCACGCGCAGCAGCTTGGTCTGCAGCAGCAGAGGCATTTCGCCGATTTCGTCGAGCATCAACGAGCCGCCACCCGCCAGTTCGAGCAGGCCGACCTTGTCGGCGGTGGCGCCGGTAAAGGCGCCCTTCTTGTAGCCGAACAGCTCCGACTCGATCAGATCCTTCGGCAGCGCCGCGCAGTTGATCTTGATGAAGGGACCGCTCGACCGCCCGCTGCGGACGTGGATGGCATTGGCAATCAGCTCCTTGCCGACGCCGTTCTCGCCCTGGATCAGGATGTTGGCGTCGCTCTCGGCCACCGCGTCAATCAGCTCGAACAGCTCGCGCATGTTCTTGCTCTTGCCGATGATGTTCGAGAAGGCATACTGCCCGCGCATCTGCTCCTTCAGGCGCTCGTGCGAGGCCCGCTCCACCTGCAGGCTGGTCGCGCGATCGAGAATCGACACCAGCCCGGCCGGATCCAGGTTCGACTTCTCGATGAAGTAAAACGCGCCGGCCTGGCCGGCCTCGAGCGCGCGAGTGATGGTCCCGACGCCGCTGATGACGATCATCTCGGGCACCGGATCGACGGCCTTGAGCTGGCGGAGCAACTCGATGCCGTCGGTGTCTGGCAGCACGATGTCGAGCAACACGACGTCAGGCCGCCACGAGCGAAACAACTCGATCGCCCGCGACCCGATCGCCACCGCTCGCACTTCGTAGCCAGGCGTCCGGCCCGACTGCTCCACCACCATCTTGATCCAGTCCGTCACCATGGGCTCGTCGTCCACGACGAGTACTCGGCGCCGGATGGTCGATTTGGGTGATGGCATGGTGGAGGCTATCTAGACGAAACTGTAGCGTATTGATACGGAAATTTGCCCGCTGATTCGACGATTCTGGCGACCTCGCGAACGCGAGATCGCCAGATTGCAGGCTCAGACCGGGTTCCGGCCCTGGATCACGCGGATCAGCATCAGCGCGATCGCCACGACCAGCAGGATGTGGATGAAGCCGCCCAGCGTGTACGAGCTCACCATGCCGAGCAGCCAGAGGATCACGAGCAGGACAAGAATGGTGGTCAACATGAGTCGCGTCTCCGTTTATGACTGACGGGTGTTAGCGGGACCAGCCGCAGCGGCGTCGCGGCTGGTGGTGGTCGCGCGCGAAGCGGCGGAGCTCAGCCGGTTCGACGCCGCGTCAACGGCCTCGCGGGCCGAGGTCTCGAGCTGGTCGGCCAGCTGGTCGGCCTTCTCTTCGATGTTCTCGAGCTGCACGCCGGCGCGATCGGCCATCTCGCGATAACGGCGGGCGGCGGCGTCGCGCAGCGAGCTCCAGCCTTCGTTGATGTCCTTGCGAACCTCGGTGCCCGGCTTCGGCGCCATCAGCAGCGCCACGCCCGCACCCACCAACGCGCCGGCGACTGCGCCGAGCAGAAACATGCCGCTTCCCGTTCCGTCGTTTTCGTTCATTCTCATTGCCGATACTCCCTGGATGAATTGCTGCGGTTATTAGAGTTGTGACGCCAGAGCCGACGCGGCGCGCTTCGAGGCGCGGTGACGCCGCCACATGCCGAGTCCGCGCAACACGCCGAGCGCGACGGCGGCCCGCGGCGCCGTGACCACGGATGCGACCGAGTTGATGCCGTTGCCCACGGTGCCCACGGCGTCGCGGACATCCGAGACGACGTCGCCCATCGCCGAGGTGCTGCGGCGAACCGATCCGGCCACCTCTTCCACGGTGCCGCTGATGCGGTCGATGTGACTTCGCAGGTGCGCGATCTGGACGTTCATGCTGTTCTTGGCCTCTTCGAGGGCCACGCTGGCCTTGCGCCAGGCCACGAAGGCCCCGATGGCCACCCCCACCAGCAGCAGGGTTTGCAGGCTCATTGCGATGGCCATGACGACCAGCGCGCGTTCCATGACGACTGTATTCATTTGCTCCACTAGTGGTATCCAGTTACCGATTGTTAGGAGTTGATTCCACACCCGGAAGGCCGGGCTGGGTGGCGTTGGCGTCGTTGGGCAGCAACCGCTCGATCTCGTGGATCAGGTGATCGGGGTCGCACGGTTTCACCACGACGGCATCGAAGCCGCTCTGCCGCGCCAGATCAAGCTGGCGTGCATGCGAGTAGCCGGTCGCGGCAATCAGCGGAATGGGCGCCGTCGCCGGGTTGGCTCGCAGGCGCTTGGCGGCTTCAAACCCCGTCAGGCCCGGCAACTCGAGGTCGAGCACCACCAGGTCGGGCAGCAGTGCCTCGGCCTTGGCGACGGCGGTCAGGCCGTCGGCAGCGGTCGACACCTGGTAGCCCCGGGAGCGCAGGTAGATCGCCCAGATATCGAGGGCATCGGCGTAGTCGTCGACGATGAGAATGTGCTTGGCAAACGGGGCTTGGGTCATCGCGACAGTGTTTCCTGCCGCCTTTCATTACAAGCCTCGTGCCAGAACAGCCGGCGGGCGTCGCATGCTAGATTGTTCGGATGCAGCCAAACATGGCGCAAGTCTTGAATACGCTGGCTCACGAGATTCGTACGCCGCTCGCGGTGTCACAGGGATATCTGAAGCTGTATGTCGATGGCCGGCTCACCACGCCTGAAGACCAGCAGCGCGCGCTGCAACAGACGCGCGAGGCGCTGGGCGTGATCTCCGTGCTGTGCGCCGAGATGACCAAGGTCAGCGCGCTGTCGGAGGCGGGCTCGCCCGCCCTGCTGGAACGCCTCGACGCGGCCACGCTCGTCAAGGAACTGGGCGAGGCCGGCGAGCTGGCCGGCGCCACCTGGCTCACCGAACCGGCCGTGGCCGGCCAGGTCGCCAGCAACGCATCGAAAGACCTGGTGCGCGCCATCGTGGTGCTGATCAAGAGCGCGTGCGACGAAGACAAGTCCGCCGCGCGCGTCCTCGACGTCGCCGCGCAGGACGGCGCGCTGGTGGTTCGCGGCGGCTCGGCCAATGCCGTGCCGCCGCTGCCCGTCACGCCGGAAGGAACGGGAGCCGTGCCCGTCAACGTTGAACGCGGCGGCAGGGGCCTGACGCTGATCTGGGCACTGTTTGTCCTCGATCAGCACGGCATTCAGACGTGGCGGCACCAGGACCACAAGGCATCCGTGGGCTTCCGCATTCCATTGGTAACTGTATGAGTAGCGCCACACTCGCGATTGTTGACGACGACAAGCCGTTTGCCGAATACCTCCAGACCCTGCTGCGGTCGCGCGGCTACAACACCGCGTGCTACGACAGCGGCGACGCGCTGCTCGCCGCGCTGCGCGAGGGCGCGCTGCCCGACGTGATCCTGCTGGACGTGCTGATGCCCGGCCTCGACGGGCTCGAGACGCTGCGGGCCATTCGGCTGGCCCACCCGGCGGCGCAAGTCGTCATGCTCTCCGGCGGCCAGACGCCGGCGACCATCGTCGAAGCGGTGCGGCTGGGCGCGATCGACTACGTGGTCAAGCCCGGCGACCCCGACGGCGTCGGCGAGGTCGCGCTCGAAGCCGCGATTCGCAACGCGCTCGAGCGCCTGTCGCTGACCAGCGAAGTGCAGCGCCTGCGGACGCAGGTCGGACAGGATCCGGATGGCGCGCAGCCGTTCTGGAGCTCGGGCCGCGCCATGCAGCCGGTCATGACCATGGTCGACCGCGTCGCCGACAACGATGTCAGCGTGTTGCTGCGCGGCGAAAGCGGCGTCGGCAAGGAAGTGATCGCGCGCGAGATTCATCGCCGCTCGCCCCGCCGCAGCGCGCCGTTCGTGAAGGTGAACTGCGCGGCGCTGCCGGCGGAGCTGCTCGAAAGCGAGCTGTTCGGCCACGAGCGCGGCGCCTTTACCGGCGCGGCCTCGACGCGGGTCGGCAAGTTCGAGTTCGCGCAGCACGGCACGATCATGCTCGACGAAATCGGCGAGATGCCGCAGGCGCTGCAGGCGAAGATCCTGCACGTGCTGCAGGACCGCGAGTTCACCAAGCTGGGCAGCAACCGCAACATCGAGGTCGACGTGCGCGTGATTGCCGCGACCAACCGCGACCTCGAAGCGATGATGCGCGCCGGCACCTTCCGTGAAGACCTCTACTACCGCCTGCAGGTGATCGAAGTGCACGTGCCGCCGCTGCGCGAGCGGCGCGAGGAGATTTCGCAGCTGATCGAGTTCTTCCTGCTCAAGTTCGCGGCGGTCTATCGCCGGCCGGCGGTGCGGCCGTCGATCGTGTTGCAGGACGCGCTGCTCGCCTACGAGTGGCCCGGCAACATCCGCGAGCTCGAGAACATGATGAAGCGCCTGGTGGTGCTGCAGGACGAGGCGTTGATCCTGGCGGAACTCGGGCGCTTGCGAACGGCGCGCGCCACGGCCGACCACGAGTACCACGCGGCGGCCTCGTCGTTCCAGGCGCCGCCCCCGCAGGTGCCGCGGCCGCTGTCACCGATGGCGCCGCCGGCCCCGGCCGCTCCCCCGCCGTCCCACGCCGAACTGCCGGCCCCTTTCGTCAGCAGCGGCGAGGGCGTGAACCTGCAGGAACTCGCCCGGCACGCCGCGATGGGCGCCGAGAAAGAGGCCATCCAGCTGGCGCTCGAGCGCTTCCGCTGGAACCGGCGCAAGACCGCCGAGTACCTGCAGGTGAGCTACAAGACGTTGCTGAACAAGATGAAGGAATGCGGGATCAGCGAGTCGCCGGTCGCATAGGCCACCGCATCGCACCGATTAGCGCTGATCGGTGAACGCCGCTACGACGCCACGACAGGAGCCGGCCAGGTCAGCGTGAAGGCCGCGCCGGCGCCTTCAACCGCCGTCACCGTGACGGTGCCCTTCATGGCTTCCATGCACTCGCGCACGATGGCGAGTCCCAGGCCCAGGCCCTGCGCGCCGAGTTCCTCGTCGCGATCCGAGTGCGCCCGCACGAACTGCTCGAAGATCATCACCACCTTGTGCTTGGGGATGCCAATGCCGTTGTCTTCGATCACGATCGACGCCCCCGGTCCGGGCACATTGCGGACGCGGACGTAACGCTCGGTCTTGCCAGGGTCGCTGTACTTGATCGCGTTGGCGATCAGGTTGACCAGCGCCAGTTCGGCGCGTCCCGAGTCGGTGATCAGGGTCGGCAAGTCGTCGGCGATTTCCACCGAGACATTGCGGGTCGTGGCCATGTCTTCGAGCTGCCTGGCGACATCGGTCGCCAGCGCCGACAGCTCCACTTCCTGTTCGGTGGGCAGGTTGTCGTCGTTGGCACGGGTGAGGCGGGCGAGCCGTTCGAGCTTGCCGGCCACTTCGCCCAGCCGGACGACGTTGCGCTCCAGGGTGGTGACGAGCTGCCGTCCCTGCGCATCCTGCGCCGGGATCATCCGCGCCAGTACTTGCAGCACGCCGAGCGGCTGGCGAATCTCGTGGCTGATCAGCCGGGTGAAACCACGCAGCTGATTGGTTTGCCGTTCGATGGTTTCCGAGTACTTCCCGACGAAGGTGTCCACGGTCTGCTGCTGCAGTACGCGCACCGCCTGCGAGACGCAGCTGAGCGCATCAAGCGCCTCGACGGCATCGGCGGTCGCGCCCATGCGGGACACTTCGCTGGTGATGAACTCCTCGAGAATGGTCCCGAGCATGTGGTACTCGCGCAGCAACTGGTGGACCGACGAGCGCTGCTGGTAGCGTAGCGCGCCCAGTTCGGCGGCCTTGGTCATGACCGCGGTGTTCGCCGCGATCGCTTCATCCTTCGGCGCGCGCAGGAACTGGGCGATCTCGGCGATCAGCTCAGGAATGTGATCCAGCAGTTGCGCGGTCGGAAAGACTTCGCGCTTGTCGACCGGCAGGATCTGCGTAAGCTGTTCGAGCCATCGTGACGCGAGTTCGCGCTGCGAGGCGTGCAGGCGCGCGGCAATCGACGCGCCGGTCGATTCGGCGAGCGGGGGTGTGTTCATCGCAGTGTGAGCTAGGAGGCCTTCACCGCTGATGATATCTCACGTAGCAGGCTGGAGGGGTCGAGCGGCTTCGACAGGTGGGCACGGAAGCCGGCGGCCAGGGCTCGCGCCCGATCTTCAGGCCGGGCATAGGCGGTGAGCGCGATCGCCGGAATCCGGCCCCCTTCCGGGAGCGCTCGCAGCCGCCTCAGCAGTCCGTAGCCGTCGTCGTCGGGCAATCCGATGTCGCACACCAGCACGTCCGTAGGCCACTCCCCCGTGATCCGGAGGCATTCCGAGGCGGTGGCCGCCGTCCGCGTCTCGCAGCCATGCAGCCGCAGGATGGCGGTGACCGCCGCCGCCGAATCGGCATCGTCCTCCGCGACCAGCACCCGGAGCTTGGAGAACATCGGCTCGGGCTTCCCCGCCTTCGGGACCGTCACGGCGACGGCCGGTGCCATGGGCAGGGAGATGTTGAACTCCGCGCCCTTGCCGACACCCTCACTGGAAGCGGAAATCCGGCCCCCATGAAGATCGACCAGCCGCCGCACAATGGCCAGCCCCAGGCCCATGCCGCTGCGCATGGTCGTCGATGCGCCCTGGCGAAAGGGCTCGAAGATGTGCGGCAGGAACGACGGCGGAATGCCCTCACCGGTGTCGGCGACCGAGATCTCAGCGCGATCGAACACGGTCTTCACCACCACCGTGATGGCCCCGCCACGCGGGGTGTACTTGATCGCATTCGACAGCAGGTTCCACACGACCTGCTGCAGCCGCTCGGCGTCGGCCATGATGGGCACCGGCTCGATCGGGCTGATCACCTGCACGGCGATGTCCTTGGCCGCGGCGCCGGGCCGCAGGGTCTCGAGGGCGGCGTCGACAACCACCCGCGCGTCAAGAGGTGCGACGGTCAGGCTGACACGCCCCTGGATCATGCGAGAAACGTCGAGCAGATCTTCGATCAGCCGGGTCTGGACCTTGGCGTTGCGATCGATGGCCGCCACCGCGTGCTCCCGCTGCGCCTCGTCAACCACTGCGCCCGACTGCAGGACGTGCACCCAGCCGACGATGGCGTTCAGTGGAGTCCGCAGTTCGTGTGAAGCGGTGGCGAGGAACTCGTCTTTCAGGTTGCTGGCTTCTTCGGCGACGCGACGGGCCTCTTCCGCCTTCGCCAGCGCCTCGGCGCGCTCATCGAGGGCCAGGTGCAGTTCGTGCAGGTCGACCGAGGCCCCCACCCAGCCAACGATCTGGCCCTGCTCGTCACGGTCGGGCACCACGCGTGCGCGGTACCAGCGCATGTCGCCGGTGGCGGTGCGGAAGCGGAACTCCGCCTGGAAGATGGTCTGCAGCCGCAGCGCCTCGTGCCAGTTCTCCATCAGGCGACCGCGATCATCGGGGTGCACCGCATCGACCCACCCGAAGCCCAGCGCGGCCGGCAGGGTGAGGCCCGTCATGCTCATGAAACCCGGGCTGAGATACTTGGCTTCGCCGTCGGGGCCGGCGCGGAACAGGTGGACGGGGCTGAGATCGGTGATCAGGCGGAACTGCTGTTCGCTGACTTTGAGTTCGGCCATGGCGAGCGACAGCGCGGTGGTCCGCTCAGTGACCTGCCGCTCGACCGACGCGAGCGCGTGGTGCAGTTCGAGTTCGACCTGATGGCGGCGGCGCGACTCGGCGCGCATTTGCAGGCCGGCAATCAGCACCGACAGCATGGCCAGCGCGCTGCTGGCGACCACCACCACCCGCGACATCGCGCCCCTGGGCTGGGCGCCATCGAGCGAGATCTCGGCGCGACGGCTGATGCGCTGATAGGTAACGGTACCGAGCACCAGCAGCAGTGTGGCGGCCAGTGTCAACAGGTAGGCGACGCGGCGGTGCGACAGCATTCCTTGGATCTATCCACCTGATCCAATTGCATACCCTGTACCGCGTGCGAGGCGCCTGGACGCTGCCGGCTGAGACGCCGGTTACTCAATTCCAGCAACCTGGCGGCGGCCGATGGCCGACGAGGGCTGTGAGCTGACCAGATGCATGCGCCGATCGCGGCGATCGATCGTCCAGCCAGGGGTCTCGTAACCGCACAGGAGGCATTCCTGGTAGAGCTTGGTATCGGTCCGGGCACGGTAGAGCTCGTGTCCGCCGTGAAGGACGCTGCACATGCGGTGACGCACTTTCAGCCGGAACCGGCTCATCACCTGCTTGAACGTGGAGACAACATCCACATTCTCGGTAACGAGCGCCATCGGGGCCGACCCAATGTGTTGATCCAAACCTCTCATGACGTACCTCCGTCATGGCCTATAGCAAAGTTGATTCCGTTTTTTGTGGAACGCGTGTTGCACTGGGCCGAGATGGATTCGTTTTTGGAGGAGACATCATGAAGTACGGAGTTGCCTGGTTGCTCGGTGTGCCGGTTTCGATCATTGGCTTGTGGTTCGTCGCGAACCAGGTCGGGTGCGGGTTCTAGCGCAATGACGAAAACCATCGGCGTCATTCTCGTCGTGCTCGGCGTGGCCGGCCTTGCGTGGGGCGGCCTGTCCTGGACCACCCGGGACACCATCGTCGATGCCGGTCCCATCGAGATCACCGCTGATAAGACCGAGCGGGTGCCGCTGCCTCCGATCGTCGGCGGGCTCCTGCTCGTCGCGGGTGTGGTCCTGATCATGAAGAAGTAGCACGCGCTCGACTGGCCCGCGCGCTGCCCACGGGCGTGCGCGGGCCGGTATAATGCCGGTGTGGACAAGCCGCCAACCAAGCTGGTCGTGACACCCGTGGTGTCCGCCCTCCGCTCCACCCCACCCGCGCCGTCCGAAGACGCCATGAAATGCGAACGCTGCGGCGCGGAAATGTACCGCATGCACGCAGTCTGGCGCTGCCCGGCCTGCCGCTTCAAAACCGACTGCTGCGGCTGGTAGCCGCGCGGACCTGATGGATTCCCTTACTTCTCATATCGATACGTCCTCGCCCGAGTTCCGCGCCAACCGCGAGCGTATGCTGGCGCTCGTTCGGGAACACCGCGAACGCCTCGCCCAGATCGCGCAGGGTGGCGGCCCCAAGTACCTGGCGCGGCATCGCGAGCAGGGCAAGATGCCGGTGCGCGAACGCATCGAAGCGCTGATCGACCCCGGCTCGCCTTTCCTGGAGCTGTCGCCGCTGGCCGCATGGGGCATGTACGACGGCGACGCGCCGGCGGCTGGCGTGGTCACGGGCATCGGCCGCGTCTCGGGACGCGACGTGATGATCGTAGCCAATGACGCCACCGTCAAGGGCGGCACCTACTACCCGCTCACGGTGAAGAAGCATCTGCGGGCGCAGGACGTGGCGCTGCAGAATCACCTGCCATGCGTCTACCTGGTCGACTCGGGTGGCGCGTTCCTGCCCCTGCAGGCCGAGGTGTTCCCCGACCGCGATCACTTCGGGCGCATCTTCTACAACCAGGCGCGCATGTCGGCCGAGCGCATTCCGCAGGTCGCGGTGGTCATGGGCTCATGCACGGCGGGAGGCGCCTACGTCCCGGCCATGTCGGACGAGACCATCATCGTCAAGGGCACCGGCACCATCTTCTTGGGAGGACCGCCGCTCGTGAAGGCGGCCACCGGCGAAGAGGTGACCGCCGACGACCTGGGCGGCGCCGATGTCCACACCCGGCTGTCGGGGGTCGCCGACTACCTCGCCGAGGACGACGCGCACGCGCTGCACCAGGCGCGCATTGTGGTCTCGACCTTGAACACGCGCAAGACGCTGCCAGCCGACATGGCGAAACCCGAAGACCCGGCCTACGATCCGGCCGAGTTGTACGGCATTGTCAACCTGGATCTGAAGAAGGCGTACGACGTCCGCGAAGTGATCGCGCGCATCGTCGATGGTTCGCGCTTCGACGAGTTCAAGGAGCGCTACGCGACGACGGTGGTGTGCGGCTTTGCCCGCCTCCACGGCTTCCTGATTGGCATCGTGGCCAACAACGGCGTGCTGTTCTCGGAGTCGGCACTCAAGGTGACGCACTTCATCGAGCTGTGCAACCTGCGCGGCATTCCGCTGGTCTTCCTGCAGAACATCACCGGGTTCATGGTGGGCAAGCAGTACGAGCGTGGCGGCATCGCGAAGGACGGCGCCAAGATGGTGCACGCCGTGGCCAATTCGGTCGTGCCGAAGTTCACGGTCATCGTGGGCGGATCGTTTGGCGCCGGTAACTACGGCATGTGCGGCCGCGCCTACGAGCCGCGGCTGCTGTGGATGTGGCCGAACGCGCGCATCTCGGTGATGGGTGGCGAACAGGCCGCGGGGGTCTTGATCACCGTCAAGCGCGATCAGATCGCGCGCGAGGGCGGCGACTTCCCGGCCAGCGCCGAGGCCGCCATTCGCGAACCGATCCTGCAGAAGTACGACTCCGAAGGGTCGCCGTACTACTCGACGGCGCGCCTCTGGGATGACGGCATTCTCGACCCGGCCCAGACGCGATCGGCGCTGGCACTCGGTCTGTCGGCAGCGTTCAACGCGCCGATTCCGCCGCCCAAGTTCGGCATTTTCAGGATGTAGAGGCGTGTCTTAGTCCCGCCCCTACGTGCAGCTCGCCGAGATCATCTTCAGGCTGCGCACCGTCAGCGTCGACATGCTCCTGATGTCGGACTTGTTCTCGGCCTTCACCGACGGGGCGCTGGCGGTCTCCTGCACGGTCGGCGGCAACTGGGCGGCCGTCTCCACGCCCGAGATCTCCACCTTGTGATTCTGGTGCGCGGCAAAGTTCACGGTCGCGCCGCCGACCAGCACGTAGGTGGGCAGGTCCACGGCGGCCTTCACCGGATCGGCGCTGATTGGCGCCAGCACGTAGGTGCCCATCTTGGCGGGTTCGGCCGCCTTGGCCGCGTCGGCGGGTCCCGGCTGCCAGGCCTTGAGGCAGCCGACCTTGGTGACGTCCTGCATCAGGTTCTTGGCCTGGGACTGCGCAGCGGCCGACTCGGTTTGCGGCTTCGGCGCCTGCGGCGTCTGGGCCACGGCCAGCGTGAGACTCATCGAGACAGCCACGGTCGTGGCCAGCAGTGTGCGATTCATGATTCCACCTCTCGCGGGGTGATTGCAGGATCCACGCCAGCCGCGTTCAGGCCAGTCGCTATAATGGAAGCCTGCATCCATGAGCTTCCAATTCCTCTCCATTGAACGGCGTGGCGCCGTCGAGTACGTCACGCTCAACCGTCCTGATGTGCGCAATGCCTTCAACGAGCACGTCATTGCCGAGCTCACCGCCTGGGCGCGAGCGGCGCACAACGACCGCGCGCTGCGGGTGGTGGTGTTCAGCGGTGCCGGCAAAGTGTTCAGTGCGGGGGCCGACGCCGCGTGGATGGCGAAAATGGCGGGCTACTCGCACGAAGACAACGTGCGCGACGCGACGGCCGGCGCCGAGATGTTCCTGGCCATCAACACCGTGCCGGCCATCGTCATTGGCCGCATTCACGGCGCGGCCCTCGGCGGCGGCTCCGGCCTGGCCGCGGTGTGCGACATCGTGGTCACGGACAACGCGGCGATCTTCGGCTTCACGGAGACCAAGCTCGGGATTCTGCCGGCGATGATCTCGCCCTACGTGATCCAGAAGATCGGCATCTCGGCGGCCCGCGAGTTGTTCCTGACCGGCGCCCGCTTCGACGCCGCGCGCGCGAAGGAGATCGGACTGGTGCACGCGGTGGTGGCCGCGGACAAGCTCGACGCCACGGTGACTCACTACGTGCATGAAGCCCTATCGGCGTCGCCCAGCGCAGTGGCGCGCGCCAAGGCACTGATTCCTCAGGTGGCCGGCCGCTCGCCGGTCGATGTTATGGGCATCACGGCCGAGGCCATCGCGGCCCAGCGCGTGTCGGCCGAGGGCCAGGACGGGCTGAACGCATTTCTCAACAAGGGCAAGCCGGGTTGGCTCGTGGAACCGCAATGATCCGCCGGCTGCTGATCGCGAACCGCGGCGAGATCGCGGTGCGCATCATGCGCGCCTGCCGCGAACTGGGCATCAGCACGGTGGCGGTCTATTCAGACGCCGACGCGGACGCCGCCCACGTGCGGGCCGCCGACGTCGCCGTGCACTTGGGCGCGGCCCCGGCCCGCGAGAGCTACCTCGACGCAGCCAAGGTGATTGCCGCGGCCAGGGCCTCGGGCGCTGACGCGATTCATCCCGGCTACGGCTTCCTGTCGGAGCGCGCGCACTTCGCCCGGGCGTGCGAAGAGGCCGGCCTGATCTTCGTGGGCCCGCCGGCGACGTCGCTCGAGAAGATGGGCTCGAAGATCGGCGCGCGCCGGTTGATGATTGCGGCCGGTGTCCCGGTGGTGCCCGGCGAGACGCCTGCCGACCAATCCGACCAGTCACTGCAGGACGCCTTGACGCGGGTGGGCTTCCCTGCCTTGATCAAGCCGTCGGCGGGCGGTGGCGGCATCGGCATGAAGATCGTGCGAGCGGCCGCCGAGGGTCCCGCCGCGATTGCCGCGGCGCGTCGCGAGGCCACCGCATCGTTCGGCGACAACACGCTGTATGTCGAGCGGTTGATCGAGCGGCCCCGTCACGTCGAGATCCAGGTGTTTGCCGATGCGCATGGCCAGGTCGTGCACATCTTCGAACGCGAGTGCTCGGCGCAACGCCGGCACCAGAAGATGATCGAAGAGAGCCCGTGTCCGGCCCTCAGCGCCTCGGTGCGCCAGGCCATGGGCCAGGCGGCCGTGGCGGCCGCCACCGCGGTGGGCTATCGCAATGCCGGCACCTGCGAGTTCCTGCTCGAAGGCGAGGGCGACTCGGCCCGGTTCTATTTTCTCGAGATGAACACGCGGCTGCAGGTCGAGCATCCCGTCACCGAGTGCGTGACCGGCGTCGACCTGGTGCGCGCCCAACTGGCGGTCGCCGCCGGCGACCCGCTGCCCTTCTCGCAAGACAGCCTGTCGCAGCGCGGCCACGCCATCGAATGTCGCATCTACGCCGAAGACCCGGCGCAGGGCTTCATTCCCCAGGCGGGGACGATCCTGCTGTACCGGGAGCCGCAGGGGCCAGGCATTCGCGTCGATAGCGGCGTCACAGCGGGCTCCACCATGTCGGTGCACTACGACCCGATGCTGGCCAAGCTGATCGTGTGGGCCGAGTCGCGCGAGGCCGCGCGCGCGAAGGCGCTCGCCGCCCTGCGCGAGTTCGCCATCCTCGGCATTCGCACCAATATTCCTTTCATGATCCAACTGCTGCAGCACGACCAGTTCGTCGCGGCCACCCTCGACACGGGCTTCCTCGATCGCGAAGGCGCGGCCATTGCCGCCGCATCGGTGGCGGAGCTTCCCGCGGCAGCACTTGCAGCGGTCGCCGAGCACCGCCGCCACCTTCGCACCCCTGGCACCCCTGGCACCTTAAACACCGACCCGTTTGAGACGTTGCGAGGCTGGCGTGGCTGATCCCATCGTGACCGCCATTGGCGGCGGTTGGTACCTGGTGGACGATGGCGAGCGTCGCCGGCGAGTGGCGGTCGCTGGCGACGGCGACACCCAGTGGGTGTTCGTGGATGGCCAGGTCGGCATCGTCGAGGCACCCAAGACCGATCCGCGCCGTGCCCGCAGCCGCGACGCCGGGGTGATGTCGCCGATGCCGGCGACGGTGGTCGCTGTTCACGTGACGCCCGGACAGCCGGTCGCCGAGGGCGAGACCCTGATCGTCCTCGAGGCCATGAAGATGGAGCTGCCCATTCGCGCCCCGCGCGCGGGCGTGGTCAAGACCGTGGCGTGCGCCAAGGGGGACCTGGTGCAGCCGGGAGTCAACCTCCTGGAGTTCGAGTAGTGCGCACGCCGCGCCGCGTTTCGATCGTCGAGGTCGGCCCGCGCGACGGACTCCAGAACGAACGCTCGCCCATCACCACGGCCGACAAGATTGCCTTTGTCGATCGGCTCTCCGACGCCGGCCATGCCGTGATCGAGGTGTCGGCGTTCGTCTCGCCGAAGTGGGTGCCGCAGATGGCCGACGCCACCGAGGTGTTCGCCGGCATTACCCGGCGCCCTGGGGTGCGCTACTCCGCGCTGGTCCCCAACCAGGCCGGTCTCGCGCGCGCGGTCGCGGCCGGCGTGAGCGAGATCGCCATTTTCGCCGCGGCCTCGGAGACCTTCAGCCGCCGCAACATCAACCAGTCGATCGACGATTCCCTGCGCGCCTACGCCGCGGTGACGGCCGACGCGCTGGCGGCCGGCCTGAAAGTTCGCGGCTACCTCTCGACGTGCTTCGGCTGCCCCTACGAAGGCGAGGTCGCGCCGGCGCAGGTCGCGGCGATCGCGCGCCGCGTCCTGGACCTTGGCGTCTTCGAGGTGGCCATCAGCGACACCATCGGGGTCGCGCACCCTGGGCAGGTGCCACGCGTGCTCGATGCCGTCACTGCCGGGGTGCCGCTCGAGCAGTTGGCGCTGCACTTCCACGACACGCGGGGCACGGCCTTGGCCAACGTGCTGGCCGGGCTGGACTACGGCGTCACGACGTTCGACAGCTCAGCCGGAGGCCTCGGCGGCTGTCCCTTCGCCCCGGGAGCCGCCGGCAACCTGGCCACGGAAGACCTGCTGTACATGTTGGATGGGCTGGGGGTCGAGACGGGCGTTGACATCGCGCAGGTCTCGGCGGCATCCCGGGAGATCGAGGCCCGGCTGGATCATCGCCTGCCCTCCCGGTATATTCAAGCCACGCGCTAACCTGAACTCCTCATGCGTCATCAAGCCGAAGCCACCGCCCGCCGCTCGTCCCTGTGGGAGGACGTCGGCCTTGGCGTCGCCGCGTTCGCCGCCAGCCTTGCGCTGATGGTCGGCGTCGGTGTGTGGACCGAGTACGTCTCGGCGTCCTTTTTCATTCTGGGCGTTGCGATCCTCGCCTGGCGCAGCGGCTTTACCCCGGCGCTTGTCACTGCCGTCCTCGGCACCGCGGTGACGGCTCCGGTGACGCTGGCCCTCGACGCGAGGGCCGACACCATCAACATGCCGGTCCGCGTCATCAGCGTCCTGGTCATCATGGTGGTCGTGGCGTGGCTGTGCGGCAACCTGCACCGTTCGCGCGAGCGCCTGCTCGTGGAACAGGCCCGCCTGCGCGAGAGCGAAGGCTTCCATCGCCTGATCGGTGAGCTTGCATCCGACTTCGCGTTCCATGCGCGCATAGAACCGGGCGGCCACATCGTGATCGATTCCGCCACGAGCGGCCTCCACGTGCTGCTGGGGTACACGCTGGACGAGTTGCAGAGCCGGCCAGGCTTGGCGCTGATTCATCCCGACGATCGCCTGGCGCTGCAAAGCGCGCTATCGCGCGCCAATGCCGGCGAGGACGTCCACGGCGAGGCGCGGGTCATTGCCAAGGACGGCCACCTGGTGTACGTCGAGTACAGCGCTCACCCCGAGCGCCGCACGGATGGCACGCTGACCGGGGTGTTGGGCGCCTTTCGCGACGTCACCGTGCAGCGCGAACAGCAGGTGGCCCTCGCCGAAGAACGCCAGCGCCTGTTGATCGACATCCGGAAGCGGCAGGAGGTCGAGGGCCAACTGCGCCAGGCGAAAGACGAAGCCGAGCGCCGCGCCAACGAAGCCGAAGAAGCCCGCGCCGCCCTCAAGGACCGCGAGCGCCGCCTGCAGTACGAAGCCCAGTTGAAGGACGAGTTCCTGGCCACCCTGGCGCACGAACTGCGCAATCCGCTGGCGCCGCTTCGCAACGTGGCCGAGATCCTGCGCCTCGAGTCCTTGTCAGACACGGCCCGCCAGGCCACCGGGGTGATGGACCGCCAGATCGCGCAACTGGTGCGGTTGATCGACGACTTGATGGATGTCAGCCGCATTACCCGCGGTCACCTCACGCTGCAGCGCCAGGCCGTCGACCTGCGAACGATCATCGACAGCGCGATCGAGACCGCACAGCCGCAGCTGACGGGGGCCGGCGTCAGCCTTACGACCGACATTCCGCCGCAACCCTGCCTGTTGGATGTCGATGCCACGCGGATCTCCCAGATCTTCCTCAACCTGCTGACCAACGCCGCCAAGTTCACGCCGGCCGGCGGACGCATCTGGATTACCGTGACGCCGCATGCCGACCGGGTCAGCGTGGTGATCCGCGACAGCGGCATTGGCATTGCCCCGGAAGATCAGGACCGCGTGTTCGGGATGTTTGTCCAGCTCAACCGCGACCTCCGCAAGTCGCAGACCGGCCTCGGTATTGGCCTGACCCTGGTGAAGCAGATGGCCGAGTTGCATGGCGGCAGCGTCTCGGTGTGGAGCGAAGGCGTTGGCCACGGCAGCGAGTTCACGGTGACCTTGCCGCGCACGGCGGTGACCGCGCAGGGCCCGGCCAGGCCGCCGGCGGCACCCGCCGCGCGGCTGGTCTGGAAGATTCTCGTGGCCGACGACAGCCATGACGGCGCCGACAGCCTGGCCTTCCTGCTACGGGCGGCCGGGCACGACGTGTACACGGCCTACGAAGGACGTACCGCCATCCAGATGGCCGAGCAACTGCGGCCCGACGTGGTGCTGCTCGACATCGGCATGCCCGAGGTATCAGGGTACGACGTGGCCCGGGCCATTCGGCGCGAGGCGTGGGGCCGTCCAATGCGGCTGATCGCCCTCACCGGCTGGGGGCAGGCCGAGCACCGCCGCCGGTCGCTCGAGGTGGGCTTCGACGAGCACCTCGTCAAGCCCGTCGAGCTCGAGATACTCGAAGATGTGCTGCAGATGAGCACCGCAACGCCCAATTCAGGCAAAGGCCAACCGATTAGCTAGCGTTTCCCCACCACAACGGTGGCACGCGGTTTGTAGTAGTTCCAGTTGATGCGCGCATAGCGCACAGAAGGAACGGAGAACCGATGAGTGCCACACCCTGGTTGATAGCAGGACTTCTCGCAATCGCAATGCCCGCAGCGGCGCAGCAGCCGGCGGCTCCGGCCAGCCAGCAGCCTGCAGATACCCCTGGCGACGACCCACGTGGTCGTGTCGCGGTCACGCCCGACGGAGATGCCGGTCTCTGGTGGGTGCCGGTGGCTGACACCAACGGCAAGGGGTTGTGGCGGGGCTCCGCGCAGCGCAACTCTCGCAACACTCCCCAGGGCCTGATGAACATTGCCGACTTCACAGCCAATGTTTCGTACGGCTTCGGCGAGCGTTTTGACGTGTACGCGGCCTGGGACGTCATTGAACGGGTCGACCGCGACATTGCCACCCTGTTTGTGCCCTCGGACGACGACCAGGGCGGCATCGACACCATGCGGCCCTACGCCACCCAGCGCTGGACCGGTAACAAGCGTGGCGACCTGAGAATCGGCGGCAAGTACGCGTTTCTGAGCGAGGGTGCAGGCGATCCCTTCAGCCTCGCGGCGCGCGTGACGATGAACGTCCCCACGGGCGACACCTCCAATGGCACGGGCCAGGGTTCGGTGGCCGCCGATTTCGAAGGCGTGCTCAGCCGCTGGCTCTCCAACAAGGTGGTGTTGTCCGGCACGGCCGGCTACAACCTCCGCAAGAATCCGACGGACCCGGTCGTCATCCATGTCCCGAACAATTTCCACTGGGGCGCGGGCATCGGAATCACGCCGAACTCGTCGTGGCTCATCCACGGTGAAATTCTCGGCGACCACCCGGTTCGCGACAATGCCGCGCTCGAAACGCGGCTGGTGGGCGAAGACGGCAGCGTCAGCACGGATCTCAGCTTCGTGGATCGGCAGACCTCGTTCGCGACCGGCCTGACCTGGTTCGCGAAGAACGGCTTCTTCATCGGCGCGGAAGTCCGGCTCGACACCCCGATGCCGGAACGCATTGCGGCATCCGAGGACTCGCGGGCCGACTACATGGACTACCACGTCCGCATTGGCTGGAGCCCGATGCGCGCGAAGCCGGCGCCGCCCGTGATCACGCCTCCGCCGCCGACGCCCCCGGCCCCGGTCAACCGCCCGCCGACGGTGAAGGCGAATTGCGATCCCTGCACGGTTGTGGTCGGCACGCGCTCGCAGCTGTCGGCCGACGCCAACGATCCGGACGGCGACCCGCTGACCTACGCGTGGTCGGCTCCGGCCGGCACCGTTGAACAGCCCACCATCGTCAAGCCGATGTGGCTGGCGCCCATGGTGGTCGGCCCCGTGCCCGTCACCGTGACGGTCAACGACGGCAAGGGCGGTACGGCGTCGGACACGGTCACCATCCAGGTGATTCGCCCCGAGGCCAAGACCTACACGTTTGAAGACGTGCACTTCGACTTCGACCGTTACTCGCTGCGCACCGAGGCCCAGCGCGTGCTGGAACAGGCGCTGACCGCGATGAAGGAAAACCCCGGCCTGCGGCTGACGCTCGAAGGCCACACCTGCAGCATCGGCACGGCGGAATACAACATGGCGCTCGGCGAGCGCCGGTCCAACGCCGTCCGCGAATACCTGATGCAGAACGGCATCGCCGCCGACCGCGTGACCTCGGTCAGCTTCGGCGAAGAGCGCCCCAAGCACGACAACTCACGCGAAGAGACGCGCCGGCTGAACCGCCGCGCGGCCCTCGTGGTGCGGCTCGACGCGGCGCCCAAGTAGCAGGGACCGCGGACGCGCGAGCGTCGGCAATTTCATAACCGTCCGGGTGTGGCTCTCTTATCCATTTTTTCCGGGAGCCACACCCGGCGTCGTTTCAGGAGTCCGCCAATGCTCTTCTCACCCGACCCCGTCACCCCGCAGGGTCCGATGCCTGGACTCCCGAAAACCCCGGAACAACCCATTCTGCCGCCCGACGATCCGCAGCGGCCCGACCTCGATCGCGAACCCGCCGGCGACGCGCCCTCGATTGAGCCCCCGGTCACGTTGCCGTCCGAACACCCGGGTATCACTGAACCACCGAGCCCCAGGGCGATGGCCGTGATTCGCACCTTCATGGCCGTGATGCTCGTGATGGCCGGCGCCGGCGCGTGCGCCCGCGGTGACACCAGCGTCGCCGAGGTCACGACCACTTCTCCGGCCGGCCAAAGCACGGCCCCCTCGTCGGCAGCTCTCGCAGGTCGCGACGAGGCCATGGTCCGCGTGGTGCACGCCGTGCCCGCCGGCGCGCCGCTCGACCTGTACGCGGGCGACCTGGCGGTGTTCGAGGGCCTCTCCTACAAGGCCGTCATGCCCTACCGCGTCGTCGACGGCAAGCGCTACGTGTTCGCCGCGCGCCCGGCCGGCATGCCCAACGCCAAGCCGCTGTCGTCCAACACCGAAGGCCTGGACGATGGTGAGTACTACACGGTGTTTGCGTTACCCGGTGCCAACAACGGTGTGCACCTGCGCGTGGTCGACGACCTGCTGACCGCGCCTGCCGAGGGCCGCGCCAAGGTCCGGGTGGTGCACGGCAGCGCCGACGCCGGCGAGGTGGATCTGCTGGTTCCCGGCAGTGACACAGCCCTGTTTGACGGCGTCGACTTTCAGTCGGTCACCGGGTACGAAGAGGTCGTCCCGATCAACGGGCCGCTCGAGATCCGCGGCGAGGGCACGACCGGCGTGCTGGCCACCATTGCCAACACCCGCTTCGAGGCGGGCCGGTTCTACACCATCGTGATTGTCGGGAACACACGGTCCACTCCGAAGCTCGAAGCGTTTATCATCGAAGACGCGCCGGCGGCACCCACTCGCACCCGTTGACGCGCCTCTCCTCGCCCAGGCCATGAGCCGCCGCCTCACGATCGTCGTGGCCGTCGTGGCCGCCATTGTCGCGGCCGGCGGCGTTGCTGCGCTCGTCGTCATGCGGCAACTCGAACCACGGTTGCATCAATGGGTCAGCGAATCGCTGAGCCAGTCGCTGCAAAGCGAAGTCGAGCTCGGCCGGGTACAGCTGGCGTGGTTTCCGCTGCGATTGACGGCTCGCGATCTCACTGTTCGCCATCGCGGCCGCACCGACATTCCACCGCTGATCGTCGTCTCATCGTTCACCGTCGACCTGACGGCAAGGGACGTGTTCGATTCCACCGTCGAGCACGTCAAGGTCGACGGCATGGAGGTGAACATCCCCCCCAAGGACCTGGCGACGGGCAAGCGCCCGATTCCGCGGCCCCCCAACGACACCAGCAACTCCGGCAGCAAGTCGCTGCTTATTCGGAAGCTCACGGCGACCAACACCCGTTTGGCGATCATTCCGCGCACCGAGGGCAAGAATCCGAAGGTGTGGGACATCTTCGAACTGGAGATGACGAACCTGGGCTCCGGGTCGCAGGCGCGCTTCCGCGCGGCGCTGACCAATCCCATTCCGTACGGCAAAATCGAATCGGCGGGCCAGTTCGGGCCGTGGGACTCCGACGAGCCAGGCCTGAGCGGCCTTGAAGGCGAGTACACCTTCGCGGCCGACCTCGGCACCATCAACGGACTGCACGGCGAGGTCAGCGCCGTCGGCACCATGAACGGTGTGTTGGAGCAGATTGCCACACGTGGTGAGACGCGCACTCCCAACTTCCGCCTGACGAAGCTCGACGGCGGCGCCCTGCCGCTGACCACCACCTACGAGGCGCTGGTCGATGGCACCAGGGGCGATGTCGAGCTCAAGCGCGTCGATATCATGCTGGGCACCTCGCCCATGGTCGCGCGCGGGGTCGTCGAGGGCACCCACGGACTCAAGGGCAAGCGCGTGGTGCTGAACATCACCAGCCAGACCGTCAACCTGGCCGAACTGCTGACGCTGGTAAGCAAGGTGCAGCCGCCGATGGCGACCGGCGTGGTCGCCCTCGACGCGGCCTTCGACCTGCCGCAGGGACCCGAGGACGTGATGGAACGGGTGGCGCTCGAGGGCTCGTTTCGCGCCGGCCGGCTGCGCTTCGCGGACGATGGCGTGCAGGAGAAGATCGACGAGCTGAGCCGTCGTGGCCAGGGTCGCCCGTCCGATGCGTCCATCGAGAACATTGCTTCAAACGTGGCCAGCAAGTTCACGCTGGCCAGGGGTCGGCTGAGCTATCGAGGCCTGTCATTCAACGTCCGGGGCGCAGCCATCAAGCTGAATGGCACCCACCAGCTCGAATCGAAGCGGCTGTCGCTGCAGGGAGAAGTGCTGCTGCAGGCGTCGGCCTCGAACACACTGACGGGCTTCAAGCGGTGGCTGGTGAAACCGTTCGATCCGTTGTTCCGCCAGAAGGGCGCCGGCACGCGCCTGGTGATTCGCGTGGATGGCACACAGGACCAGCCCAGAGTAGACATCGAGATGGGCAAGACGCTGCGTGGCCAGTAGCCACGCGGCGTGGCCAATAGCCATGTGGCGTCCGGCTCTAGCCGGACCAACCGCGCGGCGCCTTCCCCTCACGACCGTGCTATCGCCGATTCAGGACCACGATGAACTCGCCCGCATTGTCGCCGCGCTCATCGTCGTTGACGGCCAGGTAGAGCATGCCGGCCTCCGGCATGGGCACACTGGCCTGATCGCCGATGCCGAACGGCCGGCCGTTGTTGCCAATGCGACCGATCAAGGCGCCGGCGCTCGCGTCGGGCAAGGGCGCGAACTGGGCCTTGCGGTTGGTGCCGGCCGAACGCGCGCGATCGGCGGCGTTGTCGGACAACTGCACCTCACCGGTGGTATCGAACGACACGACGTCGCCCTTCCGCACCGTGATGCCCGTGGCGACCCACGAGGCGTTCGCCGGCACGCGCACGCCACCCGCCGGCACAAAGGCCGGCTGGGCTTCGGCGGCCTGTGCCGTCGCCTCGAACGGGTACGCCCCCAGGTAGATGCGGGTGACCTGGTCGGGCGGATAGCTCCGCTCGTCGCCGGCCGAGGTGCGGAAGATATAGGTACGGGGCCCTTCGTCTCCCGAGCCTTCACCGCCCCGAATCTGGACCAGCTGGCCCTTCACGCTTGAGCCGTTCGCCAGCAGCAGCACGTGCTCGGCACCGCGAGCCTCGCGGACCTCGGTGTCGGGCAAGCCCGAGGCGGCACCACGGCGGTCGATCAACGCCACCGAGGCGATTGGAATTCGACGCTGGTCGGCCAGCGACACGCGAAGGAACAGCGTGCCCTGCCCGAGCGCCTCGACCCGGCCTTCCACCTTGGTACCGTCACGCAGCTGGACCGTTGCGCGATCCTGGTCCTGGGCGGCCACACCGATGACTGAGAGTGCGAACACGACGATGGAGGAAAGAATTCTGAGGTTCATGTCGATCGCGTTAGCAATTGCCTCGCCATCTCGTGCACGGCCAGGACGGCAGCACCGTGGAATTGATCGGTAGCGCCTTGCAAGGTAGTGGCATCGTCCGGCATAACGCCACTCGCGCGCGACGGCGAGATGGGGGCGTTTCCCAAGACTTTAGTCAGCCACGCCGTGGCATTTGAAATGCATCTGGCTCCGCGAACGGAGTGTGTGGAATGCAGACTGAATCAACCACCCAGGCAGGACCTGACCTTTCCGATCTCGCGGTGCGCGCCCGCGCGGAGTTTCGCGAGATGCCCGGTATGTGCCTCACCCCGGCGCAGGCCGCCAGGCTGTGGCACCTGAGTCCAGACGAAGCCCAATCGCTGCTGTTGGAGTTGGTCCGTGCGGGTTTTCTCGTCCGTCGCGACGGCACGCACTATCGACTGCCCTCCTCCGTCTAGGGACGAGGGCCGCCCTGCCACCGACACTCCGCTGGCGGCCCGACCGTCAGCCGCCGCTCTCCATCCGCTCTTTCAGGGCCTGGAGACCGGCGCGGGTCATCGCCGACGGATCCTGTCCGGCCAACGCGGCCAGCCACCCCGCCGCATGGCCACCCACGGTGGCGTACTGCATGTGCACGCGTACGTCGGTGCCACCCGGGACCGGCTTGAAATTCACCGACCCGGCGCTCTGGATCCGCTCACCTGGTAGGGACGACCACGCAATGGTCTCGAACGGCACCTCGTTGATGATCTCCGCCTCCCAGGTGAGCGGCACGTGCTCGAACGCCTTCGCCGTCCACCGTGACCGCTTCGCGTCGAGTTGCTCGACCGATTCCAGGTGCGGCATGACATCGGGCAACCGGCTCAGGTCGCGCCAGACCCGGTAGACCGCCTCAGGCGTCGTGGCGATCGTAATCGCCTCGCGCACGTGGATGCCGCCGCTGCCCGATAGCGCGCGACGGCTGCCTGGGGCATGGTCAGCACCCATCGCCGCATAGGCCGGACAGTAGCCGCTGACGCCACGCAGCACGAGGCCCGCCGACACCAGCGCGAGGCCGGCCGACCGGCGTTTCCAGGCGTAGCCGAGCATGGCCACACCCGCCAGGGCCGAGACCGCGCGCTCGACTTCGCCGACATTGGCCGGCAGCGTGCGCGACAGCATGCCGCGCGCATTCGAATGGGTGATCGGTGTTTGCATGAGGTCCTCGTCAGGCAACAATGCAAGCGATGTGCCCGAGGACACGCCCCTTAGTCCGACAAGAGCTCCCTGAGACTGGCCAGTGACTCAACGTGATCCACGATCGTTTTTACGATCATCAACACCGGCACGGCCACGATGAGCCCGACGGCCCCCCACAGCCAGCCCCAGAACATGATCGAGATGAACACCGCGACCGAGTTGACGCGCGCTGCCTGCCCGAGCATGGTCGGGGCGAGCAGGAAGCCTTCGAGGCCGGTGATGGCGACCGAGGTGCCGGCGACGACGGCGACCATGGTCGCCGACTGGAACTGGATCAGCGCGGCCACCGCCGAGGCCGCGAGAATGAACGTCGGGCCGGCGTACGGCACGGCGTTCAGCACGCCGGCCGCTACGCCCCACAGCCCGGCATAGCGGACGCCGAGCCACGAGAACGCCAGCCACGTCGCCACGCCCACCAGCAGGCCGCTCCAGGCCTGGTAGAACACGAAGCGCCCGATCTTGGTATTGATCTCCTCGATCATCTGCAGCGTGATCTTCCGTTGCGACAGCCGTTGGCTGCTCAACTTGACGAGCTTCTGCTTGAACATCTCCCCCGATGCGAGCAGGAAGTAGATCAGGAACAGCATCATCAGCGCCTGGCCCAGGTAGCCGGCCACGCGCCTGGCCCCCGTGAGGACGCCACGCTGCACGTCCACCGGCGCGACAATCGTGACCGGCGTCGCATCGGAGGCGGGCTTGGCTGTCGAACGCTCGAGTTCGCTGACCGCTTGCTGCAATTGCCGCAACAGCCCCTGCCGCGGCGACGCCGACTGCACCACGTTGCGCACGTCGCGGACGATGGTGGGCAACCGGCGGCTGAATGCCGCCACTTCGTCGGACAGCAAGTAGGCGGTCACGCCAAAGGCCGAGGTAATGCCGATCACGACAACAGCCGACGCCAGCCAACGCGGCAACACCCGCGACAACATTCGCACGGGTGGCGCCAGGGCCAGGCTGGCGAGCACCGACACCATGAGCGGCGCCAGCACGCCCTTGAGATACCCCAGTGTGAAGATCAGCAGCAGAACGGCAATGACCTGTTCGGCGGTAATGCGGGTCGGCATCTCCGGCAGTACGGCGGCAGTTTTCGTTGGCAGGTCGTTCGGGTCGGCCATGCTCAGCCATAAACATGATCCGTGCCAGCTCCACCGCAGCACCTGATAATCTTGGAACCTGATGTCCTTAGAGCAGGTGCCCCGCCCGGTGCGCGGAAAGCCCAGGGCCCACGAGTTTGTCTTCGCCCGCCTTCGCTATGAATCGGGTGACTGGGACTACAACCCGAAGGTGGCCGCCAACATCCTCAACTCGGTCGTCGAGTACACCAACATCCCGGTTTATCCCGAGGAAGTGGTGATCACGGCCGACTCCGAGGAACTGCTGTCATTCCCGTTCCTGTTCATGACCGGCCACAAGCTGGTGCGTTTCTCGACGGCCGAGCGGGACCAGTTGCGCCGCTTCGTCGAACGCGGCGGGCTGCTGTTCTCGGACGACTGCAATCACGACGTCGCCGGCTTGTATGCCACCTCGTTCGAGCAGGAGATGCGGCGCGCGTTCCCCGAGCCGGGCACCCTGGACAAGCTGCCGCGCACCCACCAGCTCTACCGCGCGTTCTTCCAGTTCCCCGATGGCCCTCCGCAGACGGCGCACGAACTGAACGGCTGGGGTGACGACATGGTGCACGACTACCTGCGAGGGGTGTCGCTCAAGGGTCGCGTCGGCGTGCTCTACTCGAACAAGGATTACGGCTGCGAGTGGGACTACGACTGGCGCAACAAGCGCTTTCAGCGCGACGACAACACCCGCTTCGGCGTCAACATCGTCGTCTACGCAATGGGCGCCTAGGCCACGACCTTCTTGATCGCCCGCACCAGTTCGGCGGGCGCGACCGGCTTGGACAGGTGGCAGTCGAAGCCGGCGCCGAGCGCGGCCTCGGCATCCTGCCGGCGCGCGTAGGCGGTCAGGGCGATCGCCGGCAGCTTCTTCGCGAGGTCGGCCGGCATCTCGCGCACGCGGCGGATCAGCGAGTAGCCATCCTCCTCGGGCATGCCGATGTCGCTGACCAGGACGTCGGGCCGGCGGGCGGCGACGCGGTCGACCGCCTCGCGCACCGACGGCACCGCCTCGACCAGCGCGCCGAGGTTCTGCAGCAGCAGCGCCAGCACGTTGCGGGAATCGGCATCGTCTTCCACGATCAGCACGTGGACACCATCGAGGGACTCGAGCGCTTCGCCCGGGTCGTCGAATCGGCTGGACTTTTCCTCGGCCATCCCGGCAGCGGCGGGCGTGCCGCGGCGCATGGGCAGTCGCAGGCGGAACGTCGCGCCCTGGCCCTCGCCGCCACTTTCGGCGCTGACCGTGCCACCGTGCAGTTCGACCAGGTGCCGCACGATCGCCATGCCGAGTCCCAGCCCGCTATGCCGCCGGCTCATGGAGCTGTCGGCCTGTCGGAAGCGGTCGAACACGAACGGCAGGAAGTCGGGTGAAATGCCAATGCCGGTGTCGGTAACCCGCACCGCGGCATCACCCTCGATGCCGAGCAGCTCGACCTCGACCCGCCCCCCCTTGGGCGTGAACTTCAGGGCGTTCGAGACGAGATTCCAGACGATTTGCTGCAGCCGATCGCGGTCGCCGTAGACCTCGACGCCATCGGCCAGCGACCGTTCAATCTGAATGCCCTTCGCCGATGACGCCGGCGCCAGGGACTCGATCGCATCCTCGATCACCGTGCGCATCTGGACCGGTACGGTGTCGAGCGCCAGACGGCCACCGACAATGCGCGACACGTCGAGAATGTCTTCGATCAGCTGCGCCTGGGCCGCGGCATTCTGGCGAATCACGTCAGCGGCGCGCTGCACGGTCGGCCGGTCGCCGCTGCTCTGGCCCAGCACGTGGGCCCAGCCCATGATGGCGTTCAGCGGCGTGCGCAGCTCGTGCGACAACGTCGCCAGGAACTCGTCCTTCAAGCGGTTGGCGGCCTCGGCCTCGAGGCGGGCGGCCTGCTCGCGTTTCAACAGGTCGACGCGTTCCTGTTCAATCCGCTCGCGCTCTTCGATCTCGGCCGACAGCGCGACGTTGGCCGAGGCCAGTTCGCGGGTGCGCTCGGCAATCCTCGACTCGAGCTCTTCCTGCGCCACGCGCAGCGCTTCCTGCTTGTTGAACAGCTCGACGAACACCGCGGCCTTCGATCGCAGCACGTCGGGGGCGACCGGTTTGACCAGGTAGTCGACGGCGCCGACGGTGTAGCCGCGAAAGACGTGCTGGGAACCGAAGTCGTTGGCGGTCAGGAAGATGATGGGCGTCTGGCGCGACCGTGCCCGCTCGCGAATCAGCACGGCGGTCTCGTAGCCGTCCACCCCGGGCATCTGGACATCGAGCAGGATCAGCGCAAAGTCCTGGTCGAGCACTTCCTTGAGTGCCTCGCGCCCTGAGCGGGCGCGGACAATCCGGTAACCCGGATCCGACAGCACCGCCTCGAGCGCCAGCAGGTTCTCGTCGCGGTCATCGACGACGAGAATGTTGACGGGCTTTCTCACTTGGACAGCCAGACGCGCAACAGCGAGATCAGTTGGTCGGAATCGACCGGCTTGGTCACGTAGTCGGACGCGCCGGCGTTGATGCACTTCTCGCGGTCCCCTTTCATGGCTTTCGCGGTGATGGCGATGATCGGCAGGTCCTCGAAGGCGGCGTTGTCGCGGATGCGGCGGGTCGCCTCGTAGCCGTCCATCTCGGGCATCATCACGTCCATCAGCACGACGTCGATGTCGGGGTGCTCACCGAGCAGCTTGAGGGCGTCGTGCCCGTTCTCGGCGTACTGCACGTCCATCTCGTAGCGCTCGAGAATGCTGGTCAGCGCGAAGATGTTGCGAATGTCATCGTCCACCACCAGCGCCTTCTTGCCGGTCAGCGTCGGGTCGCTGCGATGCAACTGGTCGAGCAGCCGCTGCTTGTCTGGCGGCAGCGCGCTCTCGACCCGGTGCAGGAACAGCGTGGTCTCGTCGAGCAGCCGGTCCGGTGACTTCACGTCCTTGATGATGATGGTCTGCGCCAGCCGCCGCAGCTCCGCTTCCTCGGCGCGCGTCAGGTCCTTGCCGGTGTAGATGATCACCGGCACCTGCGACATGGCCCGGTCGGCGCGCATCTTCTCGAGCAGGTCCAGGCCGCTCATGTCGCTCAACCCCAGGTCGAGCACAATGCAGTCGAAGCGCTTCTGCTGGAGCTGGTCGACGGCCTCATGGCCGCTGCCGACCGCCGTGATCTCGACGTCGCCATCACCAATCAGCTCCACCAGCGTCTCGCGCTGCACCGCATCGTCTTCGACGATCAGCAGGGTGCGCAGCTTGCGGTCGCTGAAGTCGCGGATGGCCTGGAAGGCCTCGCCCAGCGAGTCGACGTCGGACGGCTTGGCGACGAAGGTCTTGGCGCCGAGCCGCATGCCCCGGTGCGGATCGTCCGTCACCGAGATCACGTGCACCGGGATGTGACGCGTGCTGGGGTCGTGCTTGAGACGGTCGAGCACGTTCCAGCCGTCCAGGCCCGGCAGGTCGAGATCCAGCGTGATCGCATCGGGTCGGTGCTGGCGGGCCATCTGCAGGCCGACGTCGCCTCGTACCGCGGCGAGGCAGCGGAACTGGCGCTGCCGGCCCAGGTCCATCAGGATGCGCGCGAACGCCAGGTCGTTCTCGATGATCAGGAGGACGCGGTCCCCGGGTTCAATCAGCGACCGATCGTCGCTCAGCGGGTTGTCGTCGACCGGCATCTCGTCGGCGGCCAGCGCGCGATCGACCGCCAGGCGCGTCTCGACCGGCACCTCGGCGCGGGCGGTCGAAGTGAGTGCCGAGACGTAGACCGACGGCAGGAACAACGTGAAGCTGCTGCCCTGGCCGACGCTGCTGCTGAGCCGAATCTCGCCGCCCAGCAGCTTGGCGATCTCGCGGCTGATCGACAGGCCCAGCCCGGTGCCGCCGTACTTGCGGCTGGTGGTGCCGTCGGCCTGCTGAAAGGCCTCGAAGATGACCTGGTGCTTGTCCGAGGCGATGCCGATGCCGGTGTCGTCGACGCGGAAGGCAATCACGCTGGTGGCGCGGTCGAGCGAGGCGTGCCCCGCGGTCCAGCCGGTCGTGGCCGGCTCGATGGTCAGCGTGACCGAGCCCTGCTCGGTGAACTTGATGGCGTTCGACAGCAGGTTCTTGAGCACCTGCTGGACGCGCTTCTGGTCGGTGATGATCGACTGCAGCGCCGGCGGGTCGAGATCGACCGAGAAGTGCAACCCCTTGCTGGCGGCGACTTCGCGGAAAGTCCGCTCGACGTAGGACTGGACCTGGGCGAGCGAGACCGGCACCGCGTCGACGTCCATCATGCCCGACTCGATCTTCGACAGGTCGAGGATTTCGTTGATCAGCTCCAGCAGGTCCGAGCCCGAGGCGTGAATGGTCTTGGCGAACTCGACCTGCTTGTCGGTGAGGGTCTGCTCGGAGTTCTGCGCCAGCAGCCGCGACAGGATCAGCAGGCTGTTGAGCGGCGTCCGCAGTTCGTGCGACATGTTCGCGAGGAACTCGGACTTGTAGCGCGAGGTGAGCGCCAGCTGCGCCGCCTTGTCTTCGAGCGACAGCCGGGCCTGATCGATCTCGCGGTTCTTCTGCTCCACCTCCGCGTTCTGGGTCGCGAGCAGCTCGGCCTTCTCTTCCAGTTCCTCGTTGGTCTTCTGCAGCTCGGTCGCCAGCGACTGCGACTGCTTCAGCAGTTCCTCGGTGCGCATGGTCGCGGTGATCGTGTTCAGCACGATGCCGATCGATTCGGTGAGCTGGCCGAGGAAGTTGAGATGGGTGTCGTTGAAGCGATAGAACGAGGCCAGTTCGATGACCGCCTTGACCTGGCCTTCGAACAACACCGGGACCACGAAGATGTTGGTGGGCGAGGCCGCCCCCAGCCCCGAGCTGATCTGCACGTAGTTCTGTGGGACGTCGGTCAGCAGGATCGGCTGGCGTTCGACGGCCGCCTGCCCCACCAGGCCTTCGCCCGAGCGGAACCGCGTGCGCAGGTTCTCGCCCTCGGTGTAGGCGTAGCTGGCCAGCAGCCGCAGGTCGGGCTCGTCGGTCGTCGACTCGTTGAAGTAGATCACGCCGTGCTGCATCGGCACCAGCGGCGCCAGTTCCGACAGGATGGTGCGCGACACGGTCGCCAGGTCGCGCTGCCCCTGCAGCAGGCGCGTGAACTTGGCCAGGTTGGTCTTCAGCCAGTCCTGCGCGGTGTTCTTCTCGGTCGTCTCGCGCAGGTTGACGATCATCTCGTTGATGTTGTCCTTGAGCGCCGCGACTTCGCCGGCCGCCTCGACGTTGATCGACTGCGACAGGTCGCCCTTGGTGACGGCGGTGGCCACTTCCGCGATCGCCCGCACCTGCGTGGTGAGGTTGGCCGCGAGCCGGTTGACGTTGTCGGTCAGGTCCTTCCAGGTGCCGGCCACGCCAGGCACGCCGGCCTGGCCGCCCAGCTTGCCTTCGGTGCCCACTTCCTTGGCGACGCGGGTCACCTCGGCGGCGAACGAGCTGAGCTGGTCGACCATCGTGTTGACGGTGTCCTTGAGCTCGAGAATCTCGCCGCGCACGTCGACGGTGACCTTCTTGGACAGGTCGCCGCGGGCGACGGCGGTGGTGACTTCGGCGATGTTGCGCACCTGGCTGGTCAGGTTGGCGGCCATCGAGTTCACCGAGTCGGTGAGGTCCTTCCAGGTGCCGCCGACGCCGGGCACGTCGGCCTGGCCACCCAGCTCGCCCTGGGTGCCGACCTCGCGGGCCACGCGGGTGACTTCCGAAGCGAACGAGCTGAGCTGGTCGACCATGGTGTTGATGGTGTTCTTCAGCTCGAGGATCTCGCCGCGCACGGCCACGGTAATCTTCTTCGACAGGTCGCCTCGCGCGACCGCGGTGGTCACGTCGGCGATGTTGCGCACCTGACCGGTCAGGTTGCCGGCCATCGAGTTCACCGAGTCGGTGAGGTCGCGCCAGGTGCCGGCGACACCGCGCACATCGGCCTGGCCGCCCAGCTTGCCCTCGGTGCCGACTTCGCGAGCCACGCGCGTCACTTCCGAGGCGAACGCGTTCAGCTGGTCGGTCATCGTGTTGATGACGTTCTTGATCTGCAGAATCTCGCCCTGCGCCTGCACCGTGATCTTCTGGTTCAGGTCGCCGGTGGCGATGGCGGTGGCCACCTTCGAGACGTCGCGCAGTTGCACGGTCAGGTTGCCGGCCAGCTCGTTGACGTTGTCGGTGAGGTCTTTCCAGGTGCCGGCGACGCCGCGCACGTCAGCCTGGCCCCCGAGCTTGCCCTCGGTGCCGACTTCCTTGGCTACGCGCGTGACTTCCGACGCGAACGAACTCAGCTGATCGACCATCGTGTTGACGGTGTTCTTCAGCTCGAGAATCTCGCCGCGCGCGTCGACCGTGATCTTCTTCGACAGGTCGCCACGGGCCACGGCGGTGGTCACCTCGGCGATGTTGCGCACCTGGTTGGTCAGGTTGCTCGCCATGGCGTTGACGTTGTCGGTCAGGTCTTCCCAGGTGCCGGCGACGCCGCCTACCTCGGCCTGGCCGCCCAGCTTGCCTTCGGTGCCGACTTCCTTCGCCACGCGCGTCACTTCCGAGGCAAACGAGCTCAGCTGGTCCACCATCGTGTTGATGACGTTCTTGATCTGCAGGATCTCGCCCTGCGCCTGCACCGTGATCTTCTGGTTCAGGTCGCCCGTGGCGATGGCCGTGGCCACCTTCGACACGTCGCGCAATTGCACGGTGAGGTTGCCGGCCAGCTCGTTGACGTTGTCGGTCAGGTCCTTCCAGGTGCCGGCGACACCACGCACGTCGGCCTGGCCCCCCAGCTTGCCTTCGGTGCCCACTTCCTTCGCCACGCGGGTCACTTCCGAGGCGAACGAGCTCAGCTGATCGACCATCGTGTTGACGGTGCTCTTCAGCTCCAGGATTTCGCCGCGCGCGTCGACGGTGATCTTCTTCGACAGGTCGCCGCGGGCCACGGCGGTGGTGACGTCGGCGATGTTGCGCACCTGGTTGGTCAGGTTGCTCGCCATGGCATTGACGTTGTCGGTCAGGTCTTTCCAGGTGCCGGCGACGCCGCCCACCTCGGCCTGGCCGCCCAGCTTGCCTTCCGTGCCCACTTCCTTGGCCACGCGCGTCACTTCCGAGGCGAACGAGCTGAGCTGGTCCACCATCGTGTTGATGACGTCCTTGATCTGCAGAATCTCGCCGCGCGCGTCGACGGTAATCTTCCGCGACAGGTCGCCGCTGGCGATGGCGCTCGACACCTTCGACATGTCGCGCAGCTGCACGGTCAGGTTGCCGGCCATGGCGTTGACGTTGTCGGTGAGGTCCTTCCAGGTGCCGGCCACGCCGCGCACGTCGGCCTGGCCACCGAGCTGGCCCTCGGTGCCGACTTCCTTCGCCACGCGCGTCACTTCCGACGCGAACGAGCTGAGCTGGTCGACCATGGTGTTGACGGTGTTCTTCAGCTCGAGAATTTCGCCCTTCACGTCGACGGTGACCTTCTTGGACAGATCCCCCTTGGCCACCGCGGTGGTGACCTCGGCGATGTTGCGCACCTGGCTGGTCAGGTTGGCGGCCATCAGGTTGACGTTGTCGGTCAGGTCCTTCCAGGTACCGGCCACGCCTTTCACGACCGCCTGGCCGCCCAGCTTGCCTTCGCTGCCCACCTCGCGGGCGACGCGCGTCACTTCCGACGAGAAGGTGCCGAGCTGCGCCACCATGGTGTTCACGACCTTGGCGGTTCTTAGGAACTCACCGGTCAGGGGCCGGTCGTCGATTTCGAGCGACATCGACTGCGTGAGGTCGCCCTTCGCCACGGCGCCGATGACGCGGGCCACCTCGGTGGTGGGCTGGACGAGGTCGGAGACCAGGGCGTTGACCGACTCGATGGCGGTGCTCCAACTGCCCTCGGCATAGGGCATCTGCGCGCGCTGCTTGACGTTGCCGGCCTTGCCGACGACGGTGCTGAGACGTTCGAGCTCCTTGACCAACCGCTCGTTGCGCTCGATGGTCGCGTTCAGCGCATCGCAGATCTTGCCGGCCAGGCCGGTCCGATCCTCGGGCATGCGCACCGCGAAGTCGCCCCGTTCGTAGTGCGACAAGACACTGAGGAGCCGTTTCTGATCCAGGGTGTCGGTGCCGGCGGCGCCGGGCGCGCGCGTCTTCCCTCCCGCAGTCTTTCGAGCCACGTGCATGCAGTTGGTCCTCTAGTTGGAAACTCGACCGTTTCATGCAAAGTGCAGGCCCGCAATATGCGCTGAGTTTGTGGAGCACCCTGCCCACATTGAGCAACCAGGTGCCCACCCGCGCACTCTTCTATGTAGCGCCATAGCCTGAGCCCGGCATGGAAGCCACTCACCCGGGTTGCGACCCAAACTTCCAACAATTGGCCGGAATGACGTGGTTTTGCCGCAAACCGGCTGGCACCGAACTTGATATGTCAAGGGTATCGGGCACACAGCCCGCAGGAGGAACGATGAGCTTCAAGACCGGATATCTCGCAGTCGCCCTTATGAGCGGCCTCTCTCTCGCAGCGTGTTCCAACACGGCCGCGGGCATCGAGAAGGATGCCGAGCAGAACGCCGACAAGGCCGCCGAGGCCACGGCCGACGCCCGGGCAGGCGCCAGCGACGCGACGGCTGACGCGTCGGCGGCGACCAAGGACGCCGCCGCCAACGCCGGCGGGGCTGTTGCCGCCGCCGTGGAGACCGTTGACGTCAAGTCAGCCCTGATGGCCGACCGCACCGTCGATGCCAGCCTCATCAACGTCGACACGTTCCACGAAACCAAGACCGTCGTGCTGAAGGGATCGGTCAAGACCGCCACCCAGCGAGACGAGGCCGCGCGCATTGCCGCGGTTGAGGCCACGGGCTACCGCGTCGACAACCAGTTGACGGTCGTCCCTAACCCGTAGGACTTGAGGCCTGGGACTTGAGACTTGGGCCAGTCCCAAGCAGGAGCCCCGGCCACAAGCCCCAAAGCCGAAGGAGGCAGTAGATGAACGAAGACATTCTGCAGGGCAAGTGGGCACAGCTCAAGGGCAAGGTCAAGGAGCAGTGGGGCAACCTGACCGACGATGAAATCGATCAGCTGGACGGCAAGAAGGACCAGCTCGTCGGTCGTGTCCAGGAGCGCTACGGTATTGCCCGCGACCAGGCCGAGCGCGACGTCGACAACTGGCTCAACAACACCGCGTCGACGACAACCTAGCTCCGGCTAAAGCGGAGGAGATGTGGCGTCCGCTTCCAGGCGGACCAGGCTTTTGGGGGTAGAGCCGGAGGAGCGTGCATCGCGCACTGCCCTTCCGGCTCTTTTTTTCGTCCGGCTAAAGCCGGACACTACACATGGGTCCGGCCAAAGCCGGACGCTACATCGATCAGCTGAACGCGGCGCCGACCATGATGCGGCGAATGCGGCACCAGGGCGAGCCATGCGACGGATGATTGATCTGCACCGGCTGCCCCTTGGCATCGCCGGTGGTGCCGAACATCTCCCACGATTCCTTCCCTGACGTCGCGTCCAGGTTCTGCCAGAAGTCGGTGGTGATGGCGTTGTAGGTGACGTCACTCAGCATGCGCGTCTTCTTGCCGTTCTTGATCTCCCAGTAGGCATCGCCGCCGAACTGGCCGTTGTAGCGCTGCTGGTCGATCGAGTAGCTGCCACGGCCGTCGATGAGAATGCCGTCCTTGGTGTCGGCAATGATCTCTTCCGGCGTCGGCGATCCCGGCGGGCCGGCATCGACGTGCACGTTGGGCATGCGCAGGAACGGGTAATTGCGCCACGAGGTCGCGAAGGTGCAGCCCTTCGAGGCGTTCTGGCCGATGTAGTGCGCGGTCTCGCGGTTGGTCTGCAGGTCGACCAGACGGCCCTCGCGGATCAGCGGCCACGACTGCGACTTCACGCCATCATCGTCATAGCCGACGGTGCACATGCCGCCCTCGAGCGTGCGGTCGCAGGTGACATTGAACAGCTTCGAGCCCATCATCAGCTTGCCGACGTCCGACGCCTTCACGAAGCTGGTGCCGGCGTAGTTGGCTTCGTAGCCGACGCCGCGATCGAGCTCGGTCGGGTGGGCGACGATTTCGTGGATGGTGAGCATGGCGTGGGCCGGCGTCATGATCAGGTCCTTGAGGCCGACGCCCGCAGGCGGCGCGGTGCAGTGCTCCACCGCCTCGTTGGCGATGCGCTCGACGTTCTCGAACATCTTGGCGTTGAGGACGACCTCGTAGCCGGCCGACTTCGGCGCCACCGAGAAGGTGCGCGACTTGGCCTTGCCGTCCTTCAGCGCCGTGACGGTGAAGCCCGGCGAGGTGCGGTAGATCTCCTGCTCGATGTAGGAGCCTTCCGAGGTCGCCAGGTACTTCCACTCGTAGTCGAACGCCATGTTCGACTGCACGCGGATCACGCCGGGCACCTTGAGGGCCGCCTCGTTGATCTTCATGAGGAACGCGATCTTGTCGTCGAGCGAGACGTCATCGGGCTTCTGTTCGACCTTGGCCGCCCAGTAGTCCTGGTAGGCCGGCGTCGGCGCCAGCTTGACTTCGAAGCGCTTGCTGACCGCGCTCGCCTTGGCCACCTCCGTGGCCAGGGCGGTGACCTTCTTGATGTCACCCTCGGTCACGAACGGGCTGCTGGCAAAGCCCCACACGCCGCTGTGGATGACGCGCACGCCGAAGCCGGCGCTGGTCTCCATGCCGCCGGCGCCGAACCCGAACGAGTCCACGACCACGCGGTCGCGGACCGCCACGCTGTCGTTGACGTTGCGGGTGAAGCGGATGTCGGCGTAGCTGCAGCCGAGGCGCTTGGCTTCCGACAAGGCAATGTCGGACAAGCCCTTGAAGCGCGAATCCATGACGCGGGCGCGCGGCGACTGGGCGATCAGGTCGCCAACGAGGTCGCTGGCATAGAGGGCGACGCCGGTGGCGCCGAGGGTTTTGACGAAGTCTCTTCTGAGCATCTCTGTTCTCCAGGCGGGTCTAAAGACCCGCCTCTACGTTCTAGACCGCCGGGGAAATCGAGGTCATGGTGAAATCTTCGAGCTTCATCGCCGGCACCAGTGCCGTGCCCGGGTTGTCGTAGGCTTCGCCCGTGTGCATCGGGATCGACGGGCCGAGCGCCGAGATGTTGTTGAAGCTGACCGCCGGCGATTCGTTCCAGCGGAAGTTCTGCACCGGCGCGACGATCTCGCCGTTCTCGATCAGGAACAGGCCGTCGCGCGTCATGCCGGTGTTGAGCAGCGTCATGTTGTCGACGCCGCGGATGTACCAGAAGAACGACACCAGCAGCCCGCGCTTGGTTGACTTGATCATCTCCTCGACGCTGGTGGTGCCGCCTTCCATCACCAGGCTCATGCCGGGCGTGGTGGCGGTCGGTTCCTTCTTCTGGCGGTTGGCCCAGAAGCGGTCGTAGTACAGGTTCTTGACGACACCCTTCTCGATCCAGGTGACGCTCTTGGCGGCCAGGCCGTCCTGGCCGATCGGGCTCTGCCGCAGGATCGGGTTGCCAATCTCGCTGCGCAGCGTGAAGTTATCGCCGAACACCTTCTCGTCCAGGCGCGTTTCACCGCGCTGCTTGCCGCTCATGAAGCTGCGGCCCTCTTCGGCATTGCGCGCATTGAGCGACTGCAGGATCAACGACAGGTAGCGAGCGGCGGGACGGGATTCGAGAATCACGGTGTAGTTGCCGGGCTCAATCGCGCGCGGCTTGCGCGAGCGCAGTGCCTTGTCGGCCGCCACGTTGGTCAGCATCTCGGCGTCGATGTTCTTGATCTCTTTGACGCCCGTCGTGCCCGCCCAGCCCGAACCGGTCTGGTCCGGCGTGCGGCAGGTCAGGATGAAGCTGGCATCGGCGTAGTGGAAATAGGTGAACAGGCCTGCCGAGTTGGCCGAGGCGTCCACCCAGTCGAACTTGGGGATGTAGCCGGCGCCGAGCACGCCCTTCTTCTCGCAGATGTCGGTGCTGGCCTTGACCATCTTCGCGCGCTCGGCCGGGCCGAAGGCGATCGCCGAGGGCGACGCCGCATCGACCTCGATGTAGGTCTGGGGCGGCTTGACCAGGGGCATCAGCTCCGGGTTGTCCGGCTTGCGGCGGGCCAGGTTCTGCACCGCCTCGATGGTCCGCTTCAGCGACTCATCGTCGAACTGGTGGGTTGTGGCGCTGGCCGACTTCTGGCCGTAGCGGACGGTGATCTGCACCTCCTGGTCGTTCTCGATCAGGTTGGCCGTGATGCTGGAGTTGGCAAAGCGCGTCGCCGAGCGTTCGCCGCCCGAGAAGCGGACTTCGACCGCATCGGCCTTGCACATGTTGAGCACCTTGTCGGTGATCTGTTTGACTTCGTCTCGTGAATACGCCATTTCAGTGATCCTTGCCGGGAATCGGGAGTCGGGAACCGGGAGTCGTTATGTGAATGCCATCAGCAATGTGGTGTCCGGCTTTAGCCGGACCGTGCCCTTACTTGAACGCGGTGCCGACCATGATCTTGCGAAGCAGCAACGGCGAGGCGCCGTGCGACGGACGGTTCGATTGCACCGGCTGCCCTTTCGCATCGCCGCCCATGCCAATGTGCTGCCATTCTTCGGGCGGGCCGACCGCGTCGAGGTTGGCCCAGAAGTCGGTCGTGATCGCGTTGTAGGTGAAGTCGGTCACCATCCGCGTCTTCTTGCCGTTCTTGATCTCCCAGAAGCAGTTGCCGCCGAACTGGCCGTTGAAGCGCTGCTGGTCGATGCTGAAGCTGCCCTGTCCGTCGACCAGCACGCCGTCCTGGATGCTGGCGATCATCTGGTCGAGCGTCGGCGACCCCTTCGGGCCCGGCTCCATCTGGATGTTCGGCATGCGCAGGAACGGGTAGTTGCGCCAGTGATTGGCAAAGGTGCAGCCGCGCGAGGTGGTCTCGCCCATGTAGTGCGCGGTCTCGCGATTGGTCTGGAGCCCCACGAGGATGCCGTCGCGAATGATCGGCCACTTCTGCGCTTCGACACCGTCATCGTCATAGCCGACGGTCGAGGCGCCGCCGGGATGCGTGCGATCGGCGGTGACGTTCAGGTGCTTCGAGCCGAAGTTCAGCTTGCCGACATCCGACAGCTTCACGAAGCTGGTGCCCGCGTAGTTGGCTTCGTAGCCGACGATGCGGTCCAGTTCGGTGGGGTGCGCGATGATTTCGTGAATGGTCAGCGCCGAGTGGTTCGGCATCAGGATCAGATCCTTGAGGCCGCTGCCAACCGGCTTGGCCATGGCGAACTCGACGGCTTCGGCCGCCACCCGCTCGGCATTGCCCTTCAGGTCGTTGTCGGTCACGAACTCCCAGCCACGGGTCTCGGTGCCGGGGTCGAAGGTCCGCGTCTTGACCGAGCCGTCCTTGCGGGCCGTGGCGCTCATCGACGCGGCCGTGTAGTAAAAGACCTGCTCGATGAACGACCCTTCGGAGGTGGCCAGGTACTTCCACTCGTAGTTGAAGTTCACCGCCGCGTCGGCAGAGATGACGTCGGGCGTCTTCTGCATGGTCCGCGTGACGTCGACGAGCAGCGCCACCTTGTCTTCCAGCGGAATGCCCCACGGATCGACCTTGATCGGCGTCTCCCAGAACGTGTCGTACGCCTTCACCGGCGCCAGGCGCACGTCGAACTTCTTCGCCGTGGCACTGGCCTTGGCCACTTCGGTGGCCAACCCGACAATGCGCTTGATCTCTTCGGGCGTCACATTGGGGCTGCTCGAGAAACCCCAGACACCGGAGTGGATCACGCGGACGCCGAACCCGTAGGTGTCGACGTCCCCGAACTGCCCGAAGCCCACGTTGCCGCCGCTCTGGATCTCGCCGTTGCGCACGGCGACGCCGTTGGACCGGTTCAGCGTGAAGCGAATGTCGGCGTAGGTGCACCCCAGGCGCCTGGCTTCGCGCAGCGCATCTTCCGACCAGTTGCGGTATTTCGGATTCTTGATGACCGGAAACGGCGCGGCCGATTGCCGCGCAAACACGGACGGCCCGAGGCTGAGCCCAATGGCGCCCAGGCCGATGCTCTTGGCAAACTCGCGGCGAGACTGCATGGGGTCTAACTTTACCTCAGTCCATTGCGGCGCCGCAGCCACCACTCGGCGCTCAGGCACGTTACAAACGGAAACATCCACCACGGCGACTGCATGGGACGAATGGGCTGCGAATCTTCACGCGGCGATGGGGCCAGCGACGCGGCCGCCGCGGCCGCCTGGTTGGCAGACACAGCCATTCCCCCACTTGCCGTCGCCGCACGCGCGAGCTTGGCCAGCACCTCGCTGACGGTTCGCGTCGCGCCGTTTGTAACGGCGATGCCGGCCATCGCGACCGGTCCGTTCTCGATCGCGACCATCACCTCGCACGGTCCTTCCCCGCTGACGTCGACGGTTCCGGTAAACACGCCGGCCGGCCCCGCCGGCCACAGGCGAATCATCGCCGCCGGCTGGTCGCCGCACGTCGAAGTCGCCGACACGCCCGCCGGCTCGCCGGGGTCCATGCGCCGGTGCCGCACGACCATCGGCACTTCGGCAGCCGCGTGGGCCACGCCCCGCGCAAACTCGATCCCCACGGTCGCGCTCGTCGCCGCCGACTCAATGACCAGGGTGCGCCAGAACCGATCGAACGCGCCGCCATCATCGGCGCGATAGCGCCAGGCATCGAGCGCCCCCGAGACGACAACGCGGCCGTTGCCCGAGGGCGAGGCGACGATGGTGGCGCTGCCCTTCACTGACGCGAGCACCTGGTCGAACGGCGACGGGGCCGGCATTCTCAAGCTCTCCGACACACGCAGCGGGCCGGCAGGCGACACGACCGCCTCGAGGTGCTCGGTCCATCGTCCAGGGAACAGGCGCGCGGCCGCGCCGCCCGGCGCGCGGTCCGGCAGCAACACCAGCGCGCCGCCGCGCGTTCGAACGAATCGCTCGAGCCACGCGACGTCGGCGGCCGCCAGACTTTCGGGCGCGCCGGCGATCACCACGGCCGCGGCGTCGAGCGATCGCGAATCCAGGCGACCGGCCGGCGTACCGGCGGCCAGCGACGGTCCAAGGCCGACGCGATGCTCGACCAGGAAGCGGGCATCGTCTTCGAGCGCGCGCCGCACGAACGTGCTGGCCCACGACGGCCGCGCGTCGAACACCAGCACGGGAATGCGCGCGGCGGCCACGTGCACGCCCACGTCCACCGTGTTGTCAGTGGCCGTGGCCTCGTCTTCGGTGGGAACCGCACTGACGCGCAGCGTGCGCGCGCCGTCGCCGATCGGCCACCACGAAATGTCGAGCGGCACCTCGCCGTCTGCGGTCCAGGCATGGTCTACCGACCCGATGGTCGCGCCAGCGTCGATCACGCGGACCTCGGTGCGGCGGCCCTGCATACCGGCCCCCGACAGCACCACGCGGACCGTGCCAGATCCGGCAGCATGATGACTGGGAGACGCGAGCACCGAACGAATGGCCACATTGGGCGTGCCCATCGTGGCGGCGTTGACCACCGCGATCGGCGCGTCGAGGTCACCTGGAATATTGACGTCGACCGAGCCATCCGCGACCACCAGGCACGGTTCGCCGGGGCCACAGGGCAGCCGGCCATCGACGGCCTTCCGATAGATCAGTTCGGCGCCGGCCACGGCATTGCGAATGGTTGCGTCCACGGCACTGGTGTCGGAGGAGGTGAGCTGTGCCACCACGATCGGACGGACCACCGGCCGCGTCACCGTCATGACCGGATCGATGACCGCCGCGACGGCAATCAGCACGGCGATGAGCCGGAGCACCACGGGCACTGTCCCCTGCGCCCTCACCGCGGGCTCCCTGCGGGCCGCGCCAGTTCGTCGGCCAGGCGGCCGGCCAGCGGATCCGTGGTGATTCGCATGGCGCCGGTCGGGGCCATCGACGTCAGCGCATGCGAGGTCACCGACTGCATGGCGCTCCACACCGCATCGCGACGCGTCGCTTCGGTGGTTGCTGACGCCAGCGCCACGGCTGCCTGCTGCAGCGGCACTGCGGATGGATCAAGGGCCGCGACCCGGGCGGCCAACGACGCGTCCACCCCGGCACCGGTGTTGGCGGCCGTCGCCAGGTCACGCATCAGCGCGCGCTGTTGGTCGATCGCCGGCGCGACGGCCTCGTCCTGCCGGTCGCGAGTCCACGAGCGCGCCTCGGCCAGGTTGCCGGTCAGCCGGCGGGTGATGTCGATGCGGGATCGATCGGGCAACGTCCGCAGGAAATAGCGTCGGCGATCGAAGGCCAGCTCGAGACTGCGCAGCGCCTGGCGTTCGAGGACCAGCGCCTCGACGGCGTTGCCGTCGTTCAGCAGCGCCTCGGCGCGTGACATGAAGTTGATCGCCCGCACCATTTCGGCGCGGCCGGTGTTCTCGAGCCGTCCCTCGGCAATCTCGTGCGAGTGCGCCGCCTCTTCCACCTCGTCGTGCACGTCGCCCCCGCCCAGGAACACGATCTCGGCCCGCACCATCCGCTGCTCGATCGCCAGCAACTGGTTCTGGTTCAGCCAGTCCTCGCCCTGGTGGCGGCCCTTCGCCGATGCGATCAGCTGCTCGGTCTTGTAGATCAGCATCTGCTGGCTGATGGCGTACTTTTTCTCTTCGGCCGGAAGCGCAAAGCCCGAACCGACGGCGCCCGCCAGGCGGCCCACCTCGATGAGGAACTGATCAGATTGCACCGGCGAGCCGTTCGGATTGCGGTCGCGGGCAATCGCGCGGTACACCAGCACGTCGCCGTCCGTCAGCGCCAGGCCGTCCAGGACCCATTCGGCCCGGCCGCGCCAGTGCCGGCCATCGACCCGGTTCAGGGTCAGCGGCACGTCGCCCTCGGTAAACGTCAGGGCCTCGCCGCCACCCGACGCCTTGGTGAACTTGACCACCAGGGATGCCAGGCCCAGGTCGTCCTGGGCATCCACTTCGATCACGATACGGCCCGTGTTGCCGGAGATGGCCAGGTCTTTCCCGGGCGCGGGTACGCGCACGACGGGCGGCGCGTCAGGTACGACGATGACCGACAGGAACCTGGCATGCCGGCCCTCGCCACCAGCGGGTCGAATTGCTACGGCGGTCGAGCGTTCGGCGAGCCACTCGCCGCTGAACCCGTCCGAGGCGCGCGACAGCGTCAGCAAGGGCTGGCCCGCGACCTCGGCCACCAGGCTGTCGGCGGCCGACGCCGCCACCACCCTGACGCGGCTACCAGCCACCACCGTGATCTGGACGGGCGCCGTGAACGATTCCGCGGGCCGGCCTGAGTACGCCGGCGGCGAGACATGCACGGAGAGGCCGTCGATCACCGGAGCACTCGCCTCGACCGCGCCGCCCAGCATGCTCGGCATGGGCGCGACGTCTTCAGGCCCGAGCGTCAGGACGGCGACGGCGCCGGCCACCACCGCCGCCATGACGGCGACCGGCTGGCGCAGAGGGACACTGCGCGCCGGGTCGACGTGCGCGAGACGGGCCTCCGCCTGCCGCTCGATCTCCTCACGAATGTCGGCGCGAACCGGGCGCGGTCTCGCTTCAAGGTCCACCAGCGTCACGATCAGGTTGTCGAGCGGGGCCTCGCGTTCGAGCAGCGCGGCCGCGGTCGCCGAGGTCGTGCCCCATGTCGCGCGGGTCAGCAGAAAGGCCATCAGCCGGCCGGCCACAGCGGCCAGGATCCAGCGAGGCGCGGTCGACAACCCGAACATCGCGCCGATCACGCTCACCGCGGCGGCGGTCGCGGCGCCGGCCGACACACTCCAGACCACCGCACGAACGCGCATGCGCGAGCGGACACGCTCGACGATCGGGATGACGCGGGTCTCAGGCAACGCGGGCCTCCACGACGGGCTCGCTGGCCCCCTGGCCTCGCGTCCGGCGAAGCACCTGTTCGACCCCCAGCAGCACGAGCGCGAGCGCCCACAGCCAGCGGCGATCGCCTTCGTCGGCGGGCCGGGCCGTGCCAGGCACAGCCCCGGGCGGACGCGACCAGGCGTTCAGTTGCTCGTCGCTGATGCGCACGGGTTCCAGAGCGCCGACGGGCGCCGCCGTCACGCGTTCAATCGCCTCGGCCACGGCGCTGGCGGCCGTCGACGCGGGAACCGGGCGCTCGATCCGCACCAACGACGCCCCGTCCTGCCGCCGCGCGACCTCGCCGTCGTCTGCACCCGCCCACACGATCAGCACCCGGGCCGCCGCATCGGACCACCTGACGCCGGCGGCCAGCGCGGCCCGCAAGGCCGCGTCGGCGAGCGGTTGGTCGGCCGGCGCGGCGATCACCCGCACGATCTCGGGGGTCACTGGTTCGGCCGCGCCATCGCTGACCCGCGTCTCATCGTCTTCCAGGCGCAGTTGCCGGGCCTGCAGCACCAGGCCCCCCGCGCTGCTCCGCAACACCGGCCACTGCAGGTCGCGAGGCGCCTCTGCGTCCGGCGTCCGCACGAAACGAATGCCCGCGAAGGCCGGCACCGCCTTCAACTGCGCGGCCGAGATACTGCCACGGCGGAAGGCGCCAACGAGGACGACCTCCCGGGCTGCAGGCGGCTGCCCGTCCATCCACCGCGCGGCTTCGGAGAGGGCATCGGCCAGGCGAGCCCGGGTAAATGAACCTGATGCGAACGCGTCGGCGCCGGCGCCTGCTGCAAGGGTCGGGTCGGTGCCGGGTTCGACTACTACCGCGCGAACCACCCGTTCGCTGTAGCCCGCCGTGCGCGAGGCCCCCTGGAACACCGGCCCTGCCAGCGCCGCCACCGCGGCCGCGACGATCGCGACCCGGCAAGCCAGCAGCAACGCATCCTGGACGCGGCGCCACCGGAATGCCGCGAGTTGCGACTGCCGGAGAAACCGCAAGGAGGGATAGTCGATGCGACGGCTCTGCTGCCGGACCAGCAGGTGGATCGCCACCGGCAGCGCGATCAGTACCAAGCCCAGGAGCGCCGCGGGAGCCAGCCAGAACACGGACACGCCGCTAGCCCCCACCACGCCGATGCATCAGGAAGCGCCGCAGCGCCGGCTCCAACGGCTCGCCGGTCACCAGACGTAAATATTCCATCCCGTCCCGCGTCACCGCGTCGTGAATCGTGGTCACCCACTGCTGCACCGCCGACGCGTAACCGGCGCGGACAGACGAGGGCTGCACCATCAGCGTCCGCCTAGATTCCAGGTCGACGAACTCGGCGGCACCACCGACATCGAGCGATAGCTCCTCGCGCGCCAGCGTGTGGACCACGACCACGTCGTGTCCCATTCGGGCCAGCCGCCGCAACTGCGACAGCGCCTCGTCTTCTTCGTAGAAGTCCGACACCACGATGACGAGTCCGCGCCGCTTCATGGCGGTGGCCGCCTGCCGCAGCGCATCCGCCACGCTGGCCCCGCCAGTCGCCGCCAGCTGCGCGACCTGCGCCAGGAACAGCCGCAGGTGGTGGTGGCCGCTGCGCGGCGGGACCAACCTGACGCGGTCGTCGATGGCCAGCACACCAGCCGAATCGCCCTGGTCGAGCACGAGCGTGCCAAGGATGGCGGTGACCTGCCTGGCCAGGTCGAACTTGCCGGCGAAGTTCATCGAGCGGCTGGCATCGACCACGAACAAGGCCGACAGGTTGGTCGTCTCGCGAAACTGCCGCGTGTAGAGACGATCGGTGCGGCCGAACGCCTTCCAGTCGACATGCTTCAGGTCGTCGCCGGGCCGATAGTGCCGGTACTGGCTGAACTCGGCACTGTAGCCGTGGAACGGACTGCGATGAAGGCCTTGCCGCAGTCCCTCGACGGTCTTCTTCGTTACCAGCTCGAGATCCCGCAGCGACTGCAACTCGGCCGGGCTAACAACGTGCGACCGGGACATGGCTAACAAGCCGGCACTGCGTCCAACAGCCGCGTGACGACGGTCTCGGCGTCGATGCCGTCGGCCTCGGCCTGGAAGTTCACCAGCAGGCGGTGCCGCAACACCGGCGGCGCCACGGCGCGAATGTCGTCGAGCGACACGGCCGGGCGGCCCTGCAGCACCGCGCGCGCCTTGCCGGCCAGCAACAAGGCCTGGCCCGCCCGCGGACCGGCGCCCCAGCGCAGCCACTGCTTCACGAAATCAGGCACCTTGTCGGCATCGGTGCCGGTGGGGCGCGAGGCACGCACTAACCTGGCCGCGTAATCCACCACGTTGTCGGCGGCCACGATCTCGCGCACCAGCATCCGCGCGCGCTCGATCTGCTCGCCCGTCGCCACTGGCCGCGCCGCCCGCTCATCGCCCGTCGTCGTCTGCGACAGGATCTGCCGCTCGTCGCTCGCCGTCGGGTAGTTGATGACGACGTTCAGCATGAAGCGATCGAGCTGGGCTTCCGGCAAGGGATAGGTGCCCTCCTGCTCGATGGGGTTCTGCGTCGCCAGCACGAACAGCGGTCGCTCCAGCGTGTGCCGCACGCCGCCGACCGTCACCTGGTACTCCTGCATGGCCTCGAGCAGCGCGGCCTGGGTCTTGGGCGGGGTGCGATTGATTTCGTCGGCCAGGATGATGTTCGCGAAGATCGGACCGGGAATGAAGCGGATGTTGCGCGCCCCGGTGGCGCGATCCTCTTCGATCACCTCGGTGCCGATGATGTCCGACGGCATGAGGTCGGGCGTGAACTGGATGCGGCTGAACTTCAAGTGCACCGCTTGCGCGAGCGTCTTGATCAGCAGTGTCTTCGCCAGCCCCGGCACGCCGCGCAACAGGCAGTGCCCGCCGGCGAGGAACGCCGTGAGGATTTCGGCAATCACGTCATCCTGCCCGACGATGACGCGGCGAAGCTCGGTTTGCAGAGAACTGACCAGGGCAGACGTGTCCGACAGGCTCATGGAGCCTTAAATTCTATCTCTAGTCCGACAGCGCAATCATCGGATCGGTCTTCGCCGCCCGTCGCGCCGGCAGCAGGCACGCGACCATCGCCACCGCGACCAGCACGGCTGCCACCGCACTCACGATGCGCACATCCATGGCGCCGACCTCGTACAGCTGCGCTTGAATCGTCTGCCGCAGCAGGTAGGCGCCACCTATCCCAAGTACCGTCCCAAACGCGACAATCATCCCGCCCTCGCGCAGCACCAGCGTGAAGATGCGGTGGTTGGCCGCGCCCAGCGCCATGCGAATGCCGATTTCCCGGCGCCGCTGCGACACCTGGTAGGCGAGCACGCCGTAGATGCCAATGCCCGCCAGCAACAGCGCGACCACGGCAAAGCCGGTCGCCAGCAGCGTCGGCGTGCGCCGATCGAGCACCGACGCCTCCAACCGCTCTTCCATCGTCCGCACGCCGTAGAACGGCAGCTCCGCGTCGATCTGCGCGATCTCGCGGCGCACGGCACCAATCACGCTGTCGGGCTTCTGGCTGGTGCGCATCGCGATCGCAATCGCGCGGCTGGTTCGCTGGCTGAGCGGCAGGTAGTACTGCCCCGTTCGCTTGCTGCTGGCCGAATCCACCAGGCCGCGAATGCGCATGGGCGCGATCACGCCGACGATCGTCATCATGCTGGCCTCGGCGGGCTTGGCCATGAGGTCGTTGATGTTGTCGGGAAAATACATCCGCTTGCCGAGCGCATCGCCGTTGGGCCAGAACCGGGTGGCGAGTTGCTCGTCGATGACCAGCACGCGCGGCCGTTCGGCCACGTCATCGGGCGTGAACAACCGCCCCTGCAACAGGCGGACGCCCATGGCTTCGAAGTAGCCGTCGGATGCGGAGATCATGCTGGGCGAGATCAACGACTCGCCCTTCTGCATCTGGTAGCCTTCGGCCAGGATCACGCTGTCGCTGTAGGAGCCACCGAACGGAATGGTGGTCGTGGCGCCGGCCGACTGCACACCGGGCACCGCACGTACGCGCTCGAGGATCCGATCGGTGACGGCACGCAGGTCCGCGTCGCTCGCATAGCGCGATGCCGGCAGGCTGACGGTTCCAGTCAGGACGTTCTCGGCGCGGAAGCCGGGGTCGATCCGCAACACCCGGTCGAAGCTGGCCAGCAACACGCCGGCACCGATCAGCAGCATCAGCGCGAACGCCACCTGGCTGGTCACCAGGACCCGCCGCATCAACCGCGGGCCGCGGCCCTGTGTGCCGCCGCGGCCTTCCTCGCGGACCACCTGGGCGATGTTGGCGCGGCGCATGGCGACGACGGGGATCAGGCCCACCACGATGCCCACGATCGCGACCAGGAGCAGCGTGAACCCGACTACGCGCGCGTCGACGCTCACGTCGGTGCCGGCCGGCAGGCGATCGAACCCGAAGAACGGCGCCGCCTGCAGCGCCCACCATCCCAGCCCGAGGCCCAACGCGCCGCCCACCCCGGCGATGAGGACCGATTCGGTCAGCGCCTGCCGCGCGAGCCGGCTAAAGCTGGCGCCGAGGGCGTGGCGGGTCGCCAGTTCACGAACCCGCGAGGTCGAGCGGACCAGGGCCAGGTTGGCTACGTTGACGCAGCCAATCAACAACACGAAGATCGCGCCGCCCCACAACATCGACAGGGTCGAGCGGGTCTCGCCGATCAGCTCCGTCTGGAAGTCGAGCACGTCGGTACCGAACTTCGCGTTGGTCAGAATCTCGCGCCACTGCGGAAAGCGCTCGAAGTTGGCGGCATTGATGGCATCGACCTGGCTCTGCGCCTGCTCAATCGTGGCGCCGTCCTTCAGGCGGCCGAACTGCTGCCAGTTGTTGCTGTGCCGCGAGTCGTCCGACTTTTCTTGCGCCGAGAACGCGGCCGGGCGATAGAGCTGAATCTCGGGATTCAGGAACCGGAAATCTGGGGCCATCACGCCGACCACCCGATAGGGCTCGCCGCCCACTCGCAAGTCCTGGCCAATCGCATCGTCCCGCCCGCCGAACACCCGCTGCCAGAAGCCGTGGCTCAGAATGACGACCTTCTCCTGCCCGACCTCCCCTTGCGCATCGGTGAAGGCCTGGCCGCGCACCGGTTGCACCTTGAGGACGCGGAAGAACGACGGCGTCACGGTCATCGCCTGCACGCGCTCGGCCTCGCCCAGGCCGGTGCCGCTGATGGTGACGCCCGCCTGGCGGTACATGGCCAGCGCCTCGACCGCCGACAGGTCCCGCAACCGATCGAGGTAGTCGGGCACGCCGTTGTCGGCCACCGCGACGCCGGCGCCGGGGTACTTGTTGTAAGTCCGGATCAGCTGCTCGGGTTGCTCGAACGGCAGCGGCTTGAGCAGCACGCCGTCGACAATCGCGAAGATTGCGACGTTGGCAGCCAGGCAGAGCGCCAGCGTGGCGACGGTCGTGATGGAGAAACTCCGGTCCTTCCAGAGCACCCGAACGGCGAAGCGAACGTCCTGCAGCAGTCGGTCCATGGCTACGTGAGTTTACGCATGCGGGGCCGGGCTGGTTCCGAGGGGGTATGATTCCGGCCGTGTCCGACCTCGAGGCCCGCACGCTCGGCAAAGTCCGCTGGCGGCTCATCCCTTTCCTCTTCCTGCTGTATGTGATCGCATACCTCGACCGGGTGAACGTCGGGTACGCGGCCCTCGACATGAACCGCGACCTGGGCTTCAGCGCCGCGGTTTACGGCCTGGGGTCGGGGATCTTTTTCCTCAGCTATACGCTGCTCGAGGTGCCGAGCAACCTGATCCTGGCGCGGGTCGGCGCCCGCCGCTGGATCGCGCGCATCATGATCACCTGGGGCGTAGTGTCGATGGCAATGATGTTCGTGACGACGCCGCTGTCGTTCTACGTGCTGCGCTTCATTCTCGGCGCCGCCGAAGCCGGCTTCTTTCCCGGGCTGATCCTGTACCTGACGCACTGGTTCCCATCGCGCGAGCGGGCCCGGGCGGTGGCCCTGTTCATGACGGCCACGGCCATGGCCGGCGTCATCGGCGCGCCGATCTCGAGCGCCATCCTGCAAATGGATGGCATCGGCGGACTGCACGGGTGGCAGTGGCTGTTTGTGATCGAAGGCCTGCCCGCCGTCCTGCTGGCCCCGGTCGTGCTGAGGCGGCTCACCGAACGGCCGGCCGATGCCACCTGGCTGGCGGCCGATGAACGCGACTGGCTGACGCGCGAGATGGCCAGGGAACACGACCCGGCCGCCGGCGTGCACCTGAGCCTGCGTGCGGCCGCCTCGAGCGGCCGGCTGTGGGCGCTGTCGGCGCTGTACTTCTGCATCGTGATCGCCTTCTATGGCGTCAGCTTCTGGCTGCCGCAGATCGTACAAGCGACCGGCGGACTCAGTTCGGCGCGCGTGATCCTGCTCACGGCGATTCCCTATGTGGCGGCCACCACCGGCTTGGTGGTGATTGGCGCCCGGTCCGATCGGCACGCCGAGCGACGGTGGCACGTGGCCGTGCCGTGCCTGATCGGCGCGGCGGGATTCGTCCTGACCGTGCTGGCGCCACAGACCGCGGCCGCGTCGCTGCTGATGCTGTCGATTGCGGCCTTCGGCATTTGGGGCGCGCTCGGCCCCTTCTGGGCCATGCCCACCGCCTTCCTGCGGGGCACCGCCGCGGCCGGCGGTATTGCCATCGTCAACTCGATCGGTAACATCGGCGGGTTTGCCGGACCGTTCGCCATCGGTTGGGTGCGCGATGCGACGGGCAGTTTCGAAGGAGGATTGCTGACCCTGGCCGGTGTGCTGGTGATCGGTGCGGCGATCGCCCTCAGCCTCCCGGCTGCGCCTCGGACCCATGTGGCGTCCGGCTTCAGCCGGACCTGATAGACCGGCTAGTCACCAATTGGTGGCATGACCACTACGCCAACGAGAACGGCAGCCAGCGGTCGTTGGCCAGCGGCCGCTCGCGCAGTCCTTCACTCGGTAGCAGGGCCTGCAGTTCACGCCAGTCGAGCCGCAACCACGACGGCACGTCTGCCCTCAGCCGCTGCAGGGCCACGACGTCTTCAGGCGTAACGGGCAGGTCGCGATCCAGGTTCAGTTCCGGTTCAGAGGCCACGTGGGTCGAGGACTCCCGCGAAATCCATGGCGCCATCATAGCGCGGCGGCGATGGGGATCAGCCGGGCGGCTGCGCCTTCAGCAGCGCGATGAGCGCTTCGTCGAGGGTGCCCTTGCCCTCGAGGTACGGCTTCCACGCGGCATCAAGTGCGGCCTTGAAGCTGCCGAGGCCCTTTTGCATCCACAGCCCGTTCGCCTCGGCGTAGGGCACGTGTCCCGGCGAAACGCTGCGGACGGCTTCTCCAGCGGTGTAGAAGATCATCGCGTGCGTCAGCAGGTCCTGCACGCGCGGTGTGCCGTGCTGCTTCGCTAACCGCAGCAAGCGGGCGTAGACCGGGTTGTCCCACTGGTGCATGGCCTCGTGGAACACGATCTCGAGCCCCTGCATGCCGCGGGTGCCCGGATCGAGGCTCGACATCACCAGCAGTTGGTCGCCGGTTGAGTACGCGCCGGCCCAGTTGGTGAAGGCGCTGATGTTGACCGGATACCCGCTCGCCGGCCAGGGCTCCTGATAGGCCCGGGTGATGTACTTCAGAATGGCGGCGCCATCGCGATCCACAAGCGCCTGCAGCGATGCGACCTGCGCGGTGTTGGCCGCCAGGTGCGCCGGCCACCACAGCGCGCGATAGCTCGGTGCGGCCCGTTCGAGGAGGGCGATCGTTGCCGGATCAACTCCAGGGGCGGTGAGCGACGACGCGGAGCCCGCGCGTTGAATGGCCGTGGTCGTCGCGACCATGGCGCGCTCGAACACCAGGTCCTGCCGGCTCGGCCCGGCGGCATAGGCGGTGACCACCTCTGACCAAGCCTGCTGCTCGGCACCGGTCAAGGCCGCCAGGCCGGCGGCCTGTTCCGATGGTGCCGCCGCCACCGCGCGCCGCTGACGATCAGGCATCTGCGCCTCGGCGCGGCCGAGCACGTAGAGGAAGTGATGCAGGTTCAGCCAGAAGCCATCCGCTGTAAACCGGAAGATTGGCGACGCCTGCGCCTCAATGTGGAGTCCGGCTTTAGCCGGACCAGCACCAGCAGCCAGCAGCACGACCGCGACGAGAAGCAGGCAGATTCGGCGCATGGACAACTGTATGCCTAGACGCGGGCCGGGCGCTGGCGGTTGGGTTTCACGAAACCACTTGACAGACTAATTATTTAATACTAATTAATTAGTATGCGCCCCAAGTCTGACACCCTCACCGGCCAGGAACTCGAGATCATGAAAGTCATCTGGCGCACCGGCCAGGCCACCGTACGCGAGGTGTACGAAGACCTGAAGACTCGCCGCACCATCGCCTATACCTCGGTGCAGACGATGATGAACATCCTGGAGTCGAAGGGACACCTCCGAAAGGAACCCGGCGAACGGGCCCAGACCTACCTCCCCGTCCGTCCGCAGAAGACCGTCGTCGGATCCATGGTTCGGGAGTTCGTGGATCGGGTCTTCGACGGCTCGGCTCGCCCGCTGTTGGTCCATCTACTCAAGGAGAAGGGACTCACGGCCGCGGAACGCAAGGAACTGCAGAAGCTGCTCGACAAGGAGGCGGAATGACACTCTCTCTGTGGAACGTCGCCGCGTACAGCGCCCAGATCGCCGTTCTCGCCGTGACAGCTGCGGCTGCCGCTTCTCTGTTCCGCCTCGAGGCGCCCCGCGTGGCTGTTCGTTATTGGCAAGCCGTACTGGCGGCCTGCTTCGCGCTGCCGCAGCTACAGATGTGGACGAGCGAACCGGGCAAGACGGTCCAGGCTTCGATCCAATTCATCTCGACGAGTACCGGCACCGCCGCCGGTGACTCGCGTCTCTTGGAACCAGCGGAGCTTCTCCTCGCCGCTCTGGCCGCCGGCATCGTCCTCAGGCTGGCGTGGCTCGGTGTCGGCCTGTGGCGGCTGCGCACGGTGACCCGTCGGGCGGAGCCCGCAAGATCCCTGGCCAGCCTCTCAACGCAGTTGCAAGCGGATCTCGGTGCCCGCGCCGAGGTGCTGGTGTCTGACGATGTCGAAGGTCCCGCCACGGTCGGTCTGCGGCGACCGGTGATCCTTGTCCCAAGGAGAATCGTCGAGTTGCCGCAGGCCGTGCAACGCGCCGTGCTGTGCCATGAGCTGATGCACGTGCGGCGGCGCGATTGGCTGGTGACGGTCGCCGAAGAGGTGTGGTGCGCGCTGCTCTGGTTTCACCCCGGTGTCCGCCTGATCGCGTCGCGCGCGTGCCTGGCGCGAGAGACCGTCGTGGACGAGGCCGTGATCATCCACACGCGCGACCGGCGGGCCTACGCCGAGGCGTTGCTCGCCTTCTCGGACTCCCAACCAAACCTGATTGGCGCGACCGCGCTAATCGGCCGGCGTCAGCTCGGCCAGCGCATTTCACTTATCGCCCAGGAGGTTTCCATGTCCCGCACCCGAGTCGCGTCGCTGCTCGCCCTCTCCGCCGCTATTGTTACCGTGGCTACGCTGTCGGCGGCCAAGTCGTTGCCGATGGTGGCGCCCCAGAATCAGCCGGAGAAGATCTACAAGCACGACGACGGCATCACCCTGCCCGTGGTGCTGAGAGAGGTCAAGCCCTCCTACACCCAGGCAGCTATGGACCGAAAGGTGCAGGGCTCAGTGTGGCTGCGCGCCGTGGTCCAGACAGACGGCAAGGTGGGCGATATCGAGATCACCCGGTCGCTGGACCCCGATCTCGATCGGGAGGCCGGAAAGGCGGCCACCAAATGGCTGTTCAAGCCCGGCACGAAGGACGGAACGCCGGTTCCTGTTGAGATCACGCTCGAGCTGACCTTTACCCTCAAGTAGCGCTGCGGGAGTCCGTCGGATCCGGCACGGCCCGGCTAAAGGCCGGCGCCACATGTTGCCGGAGCCTTGATCCCCGACTTTCTGTTATTCTTGCCCCAGAGCAGGCCCTTCGCCAGCAGGCGCCGGCTTCCCGAGGTAGTAGGTATGGCTCACAATGGCCAGCGGTTTCACGGTCTCTTGGTGAGTGCGGGTGCCGCCCTGTCGCTTCTTTGGTTGCCAGCCCCGGCGGCGGCGCAAAACCCCAATTCGCCACCATCCGGCGCGTTTCAGGCGCCCGCCAGTCCCGACTTCATGCTCGGACGTCCGCGCGCGAGCGTCGGCGTGCGCGGCGACTGGGTGTTTGCCAGTGCCGGGTCCGACATCTACGACTTCGTCACCGAGCAGCTGACCCTCGAGAAATCGTCGTTCAACGCGCCGGCGTTCGGCGCCGATCTCAGCGTCAACCTCTCGCCCCGCCTCGACATCGTCGCCGGCTTCGACATCGGGAAATCGTCCACGCCGTCCGAGTACCGGGCGTTCGTTGACAACCGCAACCTGCCCATCCAGCAGGAGACGTCGCTGCAACAGACCAACATGTTCGGCGCGATCAAGCTTGCCGTGCTGCCGCGCGGTCGCGCGATCAGCCGCTTCGCCTGGATTCCCTCCACCATCGTGCCGTATGTCGGCGCCGGCGGCGGCGTGGTGAACTACGACTTCCGCCAGACCGGCGACTTTGTCGACTTCAGTGACAACCGGGTGTTCACCGAATCGTTTCGCTCGCACGGCTGGGCGCCGGCGGCCCTGATATTCGGCGGCACCGACGTCCAGGTCTACAAGCGCGTGTTCCTGTCACTCGAAGGCCGCTACACCTGGGCCAAGGCGAAGCTCGGCGCCGACTTCATTGATTTCGACCCAATCGATCTCGGTGGCTTCCGGTTCGGTGCCGGCTTCCACGTGATGTTCTAGGTGCCGCAGATGACGCTGATAACTCAGATAGCGCACAGGATGACCTCAATGACAACGACATTACTTCTCGCGTTCTCACTGGCGGCCGGTGCGGCCTCGGCGCAACAGCCGGTACCGGCGGCGCCCGCGACCGCGCAGGTTGACGCCCGGTTTGCGGACTGGCTCGGCTGCTGGCGCCTCGAAGACGACCTGGCCGGCACCGGCGCCCGGCTGTGCATCACGCCCGATAACCCGGGCGTACGATTGCAGACGGTGGTCGGCACCTTGGCAGGTGGCGACGAGAGCGTCAGGCCCGACGGTGTGACCCGGCCCATCGCCGACAAGGAATGCAAGGGCACCGAGCGCGCCGAATGGTCGCGCGACGGCCAGCGCCTGTTCCGCCAAACCGACGTGACCTGCGGCACCGAGCCGGCACGCACGGTGGCAAGCATCGCGTTCCTGGCAGCCGGCCCGTCCTGGATCAACGTGCAACTGGTCGACGGCGGCCCCGGCAAGATTGTGCGGGTCCAGCGCTATCGCCGCGCCGTCGATCAAACGCTTGCCGATGGCTCGCGCGCCATGCAGGCGGTGGTCGGCGGGTCGCGCGCCACCACGGCTGAAGAGATGCTATGGAACGTCGAAGACGTTATTGAAGCCAGCGCCAAGGCACCCGCCGAAGCGGTGCAGGCCGCGGTGGCCGAGGCCAAGGGCCGCTTCAACCTGAACAAGAAGTCGTTGATCGCGATGGCTGACGCCGGCGTCGCCGAGCCCGTCATCGACCTGATGATCGGTCTCGCGTTTCCGCAGCGCTTCGTGGTCGAGCGGCGCAGCAACTACGGCTCATCGGCGCCGGTCGGCATTTCCATGGGCGGCGGCTACTACGACCCCTTCATGGGGCCGCTGATGTTCGGCGGCATGTATGCCGATTGCTATGGCTCGGGTTACGGCTACGGCTACCGCAGCTACTACTCCACCTGCGGATCGATGTACTCTTCGTACTACAGCCCGTTCTACCCGGGGTACAACTACTACGGCAACTACGGTAACTACTACCCCGGCTATATCGGCGTCGACCCTGGCACCGGTGGCACCACCGAGCGCGGTGACGGACGCGTCGTCAACGGCCGCGGCTACACGCAGGTCCGCCCGCGCGAGAGCGAACCGGCACCGGTGCGCGCCGGCCGCGATGGCGGCAACGGTTCCAGCGCGGGCTGGTCGGGCGCCAGCTCCAGCGGCGGCAGCGGCGGTGTCTCTTCACAGGGATACTCGGGCGGATCGTCCGGCGGGTCGTCCGGTTCCAGCGGCTCAAGCGACTCGGGCCGCACGGCGGTACCGCGGCCCGGCGGCGGTTCCTAACCTCGGCGGTATTGAGGTAACCTTCGGGGCCTGGGAGCATCGTAGCCTCCAGGCCCCTTCTCTTTCAGGAGACCTCTCGCATGAGCACTGGACCGCTGCCCATTGGCACCGACGCCCCCGACTTCGAAGCACAAACCACCGATGGCCCGATCCGCTTTCACGAGTGGCTGGGCAGTTCCTGGGGCGTGATCTTCTCGCACCCCAAGGATTTCACGCCGGTGTGCACGACCGAACTCGGCTACATGGCCCGCATCAAGCCGGAGTTCGACAAGCGCAACGTCAAGATCATCGGCCTCAGCATCGATCCGGTCGAGCGTCATGCCGGCTGGGCCCAGGACATTGCCGAGACGCAGGGCACCGCGCCGAACTACCCGATGATCGGCGACACCGACCTCAAGGTGGCCAAGCTGTACGGCATGCTGCCGGCCGGCGCCGGCGACACCTGCGAGGGCCGCACCGCGGCCGACAACGCCACGGTCCGCAACGTCTACGTGATCGGCCCCGACAAGAAGGTCAAGCTGCTGATCTCGTATCCGATGAGCACCGGCCGCAATTTCGACGAAGTGCTGCGGGTGATCGATTCCATGCAGCTCACCGCCAAGCACAAGGTCGCCACGCCCGTGAACTGGAAGGATGGCGACGATGTGATCATCCTGGGGTCGGTGAACGACGAAGAGGCCAAGAAGAGCTATCCGGAGGGATGGAAGGCGCCGAAGCCGTACCTGCGGATTGTGCCGCAACCGAAGTAGGCACGGTCCGGCTAAAGCCGGACGCCACATTGAATTGTCCGGCTGAAGCCGGACGCCACATGACACGAATGTGGTGTCCGGCTTTAGCCGGACCTACGGATTCAGCAGCACCGCCGCCACCGCAATCGGCGCAATCGCGCCGTCGGTGATCGTGATGTACATCACCTGCAGGTTGGCATCGCCGGTCGGCGTCAGGAAGTGGTAGTCGTCGATGTAGCCCTCGGCGCGCGCGTCCATCTGGTCGCCGTTGGGCCACAGGAACGCGACGTCACGCGCCAAGGTCTGCGCTTCCCAATCCTCGAAGTCCACCACGGTCGCCGAGCCCGAAACGCGGCCGTCGGCATAGATCAGCTTCTTCGGTCCCAGGAACGGCAGGTTGCCTGACGTGGCTCGTCCCTCGGTGATTGACGGATCGCCGTAGTACAGGCGATAGCGGCTGCCGCCACTGTGAAACGGAAATGCCGCCTGCGCGCTCGTAAACAGTTTCGGACAGCCATTGTCGCGGTACTGCACCACCCACTTGGCGCCGTCCCACACCGCGTAGCCGTGGTTCTGCTGGTAGTCGGAACAACCGGTCACACGATCGGACGTAAACACCATGAACGAGCCCACCGACATATCCCAATGCGGCGAGTCGAGCGTGGGCCACGCGACCTTGAACTGCCGGGAGTGGCTGATGCGGCTGTTGCCGTTGACGTCGCCGTCCACGGCAATGGCCACCGTCGGCTCGCACCCGCCTCCCGGCGAGTAGTCGGCCGCCGTACTGCAGGTACCGGCCGGGCCGGCGTTGAAGTCGAGGCCGTAGTAGCCGTCCTTGCTGTCGATCCACATCGCGCGCGTCCGGCCGTCGGCGCCCTGCGCCTCGAAGAACAGCCGCACGAACCCGCCCCGCTCCCGGGTGACGGGCACGCCCTGGCCGGTGGCCATGCCCGCGATCAACGTGGTGTTGGTCGCCGGCGCAATCAGGCCACTGCTGCCGGCGCGGCTGGTGAACGTCAAGAACGAATCGGGATTGGTGGCATCGGCCGCGGCCGAGGCGACGCCGGCTGAAAGCTGCGCCTGGCTAGATCCCGCGGTGCGCATGGGACCGTAGTAAAGCTGCACGCGATTCGCCATTTCGCCCGCATCGCTGCCAAGGCGGGTGGCACTCAACCGCGCATTGCCGTCGCTGACAATGGTCGTCAGGCGCGCGACGGTATTTCCCGATCCTTGTAGCTGCCAATACTCGGTGTCGGTCTCGGCACTCGCGCTGGCCGAGATCGACGAAGGCGAGCAGGCGTCGTTGGCGCAGGCCGCGACCGTGACCACGTAGGTGGTCAACGCCTTCAGGCCAGTCAGGGTGATGCTGGTGGCCGACGCCGGCGCTGAAGCCCGCACTTCGGTGCCTTGGGCCGTCTCGCGCGCCACGATCTCGAAGTGATGAGCCGGGTCACCCGCGGTCGCCCGCCAGGTGACGGCGAGCTGGGACGATGACGAGATCTGACGGCCGCCGGCCGTGACTGCCGCCACTTTCGCCACCGACACGCTGGTCGGGGCCGCTTCCGCGGACGCGGTTAACAACAGGGCGGCGAACAGCGTAATGGCATGAAGGCGCATATGGGGTCTTTGACCGGCTGGGCTGGCCAAAGGTTACGTCATGTGCCAATTTGTGTATGCTGCCTGTCCACCGTCGCCTTGGTCGGTGGACCCTCGGAGGATTTCAATGGAACGCAAGACGGCGAACGATTTCGACCAGGAACTGCTTCTCATCTTCGACCAGTACGTGCACGGCGCCATCGACCGTCGCGGCTTCCTCGATCGCGCGACCAAGTTTGCGGTCGGCGGCATGACCGCCGGCATGCTGCTCGATGCGCTCAGCCCCAAGTTTGCCGAGGCGCAGCAGGTGCCCAAGGATGACAAGCGCCTGAAGACGGAATGGGTCGATGTGATGTCGCCCGAAGGCAATGGCCGGATCAAGTGCTATGTCTGCCGGCCGGCCAACGCCACCGGCAAGCTGCCCGCGATTGTCGTGGTGCACGAGAACCGCGGCCTGAACCCGCATATCGAAGACATCGCACGGCGCATCGCCCTCGACAACTTCATGGCGATCGCCCCCGATGCACTGACCCCGCTCGGCGGCTACCCCGGCGACGAAGAAAAGGCGCGCGAGCTGTTCCCGAAGCTGGATCAGCCGAAGGTACGCGAAGACTTCGTGGCCGCCGCCAACTACATCCGCACGCGCGACGACAGCACCGGCAAGGTCGGCGCCGTCGGCTTCTGCTACGGCGGCAGCGTTGTCGCCATGCTGGCGCACCGGCTGGGAGCCGATCTCGCGGCCAGCGTCCCCTTCTACGGCGGACAACCGACCGCCGAAGACACGGCCAAGATCAAGGCGGCCATGCTCATCCACTATGCCGGCACCGACGAGCGCATCAACGCCGGGTGGCCGGCCTGGGAAGCGGCGCTCAAGGCCAACAACGTGCGCTACGAGGGCTACATCTACGCCGGTACGCAGCACGGGTTCAACAACGACACCACGCCCCGTTACGACGCGGCGGCGGCCAAGCTCGCCTGGGAGCGCACCATCGCGCATTTCAACAAGTACGTTCGCGGATGAGGCACGAGGCTTGCTCTAACCTCCAGTAACGCGCGGGTCGCGGCCGATTGTGGAACCGAACTCCCACAATCGGTCGCCCCGTGCACATCTGGAGGAAGGATGGCGACGAATGCCGGCCAGCCCGTCACACGTGAGCAACTGATCCAGGGTCTTCAAGAAGACCTCTCCCGCGAGTACCAGGCCATCCTGGCCTACGTGGTCTACTCACAGGCCCTCAAGGGCGCGAAGTACATGGCGATTGCCAAGGAACTCGAGCTCCATGCCACCGAGGAGCTGGCCCACGCCATTACCATCGCCAAGCAGATTGACTACTTGGGCGCCATGCCCAACGCCACGGCCCTGCCGGTGACCCTCACCGACGATCCCGAGAAGATGCTCCGGGCAGATCTCGACAACGAGAACAAGACCATTCTCGCGTATCGCGATCGGGTGCGGCAGTGCGAAGCGCTCGGGGAATTTGCGATCGGCGAGGAGATCCGCGAGATCCTGCGGCAGGAGCAGGAACACCAGATGGACCTGGCCACCGCGCTCGGCGAAGAGGTGCCTGACGTGTCGAAGATGGGCAGGTAAGGCGGGTCGGGCGGGTCAGGCCGTTCCTACCAGCCCCACCTGCCCGACTCCGCCCGACCAGCCGAGAACTGCTACTGCTTGGTCATGGTGAGGCCGGTGACGGTGGCCTCGGTGTTGTGCGCGAAGCGGATGCCGTAGACGCCGTCGGTCGACTTCAGCTTGCCGGCGGCGACCACGTCGGCCTTGGGATAGCTGCCAACCACGGTGCCGTTGACCGAGCACTCGATCTTGTCGGCGGTCACGGTCATGGCGATGTCCTGCTTCACCGACGAACCCTTGCCGGCGGCCTTGTTGATGGCTGCGTTCGGCTCGGGCTTGCGCGCGCTCACGGCGAACGGCGCCGGGCCCATGCCGCGAACGATGAACGTGCCGCTGCCGTACGCCGAGCAGTAGATGAAGCTCTGGTCGGCCGTGCCCATGGCGTTGCCGCCAATGACAATGCCGTAGGGGTGCGGGTGATCGTTCAGGCCCATGTAGTTGGACTCGAGGAACGTCGCCTTCACCGTGTAGTTGCCGGTCGCCACGTTGGCGGGGTTCCAGTACGTGGTGGCGGGACCGGTGCGCACTTCGAGCACGCCGTTCTTCTCGGCGAGCCGTGCGTTGTTCAGCACCTGGCCGGCCTTCTCTTCCTGCGCGTCGATCTTGCCCATCCAACCCTTGGCGAAAATGCCGCCGTCCTTCACCGCCACGGCACCGTCGGGCTGGGCCGCGGGGGCCTGGGCGCGAACGACCGACGGGGTACACAGAGCAAGTGCAAGCGTGAAACCGTAAACGAGACGCATAGTGTGTCCTCTCAAAGATGTGGGGCCGTTACAAACAGCCGCCCGACCGCGGCCAACGTGGCCGACCATCACTATACCCCGGTCTGATGGCGCCCAGAAGCAGGGCCGATGTCAGTCCGACGTCTTCCCCCGCTGCTCGGCCAGCCAGCTTTCGCTGACCGCGCCGACGTCAATGTGCCGTTGGCGTGGCCGGCGACGCGCCAGTCGCAGCGCCGCTGCCGCCGCCAGTACCAGACCACTCACTATCCCTACCGCGAGCCACATGGTGCCCCCCCCACGGCGAGTGTAGTGACTCGCGCGCCGATTGCAGCTCGGCGTTCGCACACTAAATGAGCAGCCGGCGCGGCGTCGCGCAGCCCAGCTGAGGCCACCGGCGGTATACTCCCGGCCATGATCAAGACCGCTGTCACTGCCCTCGCGTCGCTCGCGCTCCTGTCGGCCCTGATCTCGGCGCAAGCGCCGCGGCGCGAGCCCGATCCGCGTTCCATGGGCGGCGGCGACTGCCGCGACAACGCCTACAACTGCGCTGACACGCCCAATCCCCTGCCCATGCCGAACACGGTGTGGATCGAGGAGATGACGTGGATGGACGTGCGCGATGCGCTCAAGGCGGGCACCACCACCGCCATCATCGCCACCGGCGGCGTGGAGCCCAACGGTCCGTGGCTGGTCACTGGCAAGCACAACTACGTGCTGAAGACGAACTGCGAGGCCATTGCCCGGAAGCTTGGCAACGCGTTGTGCGCGCCGATTGTGCCGTTCGTGCCCGAAGGCCGCATCGAGCCACCCAGCGGCCACATGCGCAGCCCCGGCACCATCAGCATGCGTGAAGAGACCTACCAGGCGCTGCTGACCGACATTGCCCACAGCCTGAAGGTGCACGGCTTCAAGAACATCATCATGATCGGCGACAGCGGCGGCAACCAGAACGGCCAGAAGGCCGTGGCCGAAAAGTTGACTGCGCAGTTCGCGGGCAGTGCGTTGGTCGCGACCATCCCTGGCTACTACACCGCGCCTCCGGGCACACCGAACGTGCTGCGCCAACTGGGCGTCACCAAGGACGGCATGGCCGATGATGGGCTGCACGACAGCCCGGGCATCACGTTGAACATGATGCTGGCCGATCCCAACTCCGTGCGGTGGGAAGCGCGCGTCAAGGCGAAGAAGGCCACCATCAACGGCGTCGACATCTCGAACCTGAATCGATCCCGCGAATGGGCCCGGGCCATCGTCGAGGCGAGGGCCAATCGCACGGTAGAGCTGATCAAGCAGGCGATCGCCGACAAGAAGCCCAGCTAAGAGAGCTTCTTCGCCAGCCGCTCGCGTTCGGTCACGGCGTGGTCGTAGGCGGCTTGCGCCGAGGTCTGCTCGGCCAGCAGGCCCCGCTCGGTCTCGGACGCGTCCTTGAGTTCGCGCTCAATTCGCGCACGGGTCCGCGCGGCCCGCTCGACGGCGCGGCGGGCGCGTTCGAGTGCCGCTTCGGCCTCGCGCTCGGCTGCTTCGGCAAAGCGCAGCCGCTCGCGCGTCATGTCGCGTTCGCGCTGGGCTTCTTCATTCGCACGCTTCTCGCTGTCGGTCGGCCGGGGCTTGCCTGGTCCTGACCGCGGCTCCAGCTTCGTCGGCACGGGCCGCGGCCGCGCCGCGATGGTGAACCCTTCAAGCGCCTCGAACCCGGTCCGCTTGAGCGGCCTCGTCAACCGGCCGGGCGGATCCGCACTGGGCAGAATGTCGAGCGTCTCGCGCACGGCATCCATCACCGCATCGGATGCCTTGCTGCCGTCAGCCTCGACGATGGCGCGCGCGGTTTGGGTAGCGCGCTTCACGGCCGCCTTGTGCGTGGCTTCGGCGCCGCGGACATCGGGAGATTGTCCCGCGAGCTGCGCACGATAGGCGGCTCGCAGCTGCTGCGACGCCTCGATCAGCTCGTCGTAGATCGGCCGCTCGCGCCAGAACAGCTGATTGACTGCCCACGCCGCCGCATTGGGTTTCTCGAGGCCCTTAATCTCAGCCGCGCGCGGACCCGCTTCCTTCGCAAGGCTGTTGCGCGCGGGCGTGAACTGGTCGAGCGGCAACTGGTAGAGCTGATCGATTCGATCGTTCACGCTGCCGGTATTTTACCTGCGCTCATCTCCAGGCGGGTCTAAAGACCCGCCTCTGCGGTCCCTGAAGACACCCGCCCTACCTGCCCCACCCGCCCCAAGGTGAGGTAACGTCATAAGTCTGGCCATTCACTCCTTACGCACCCCTTGGGCCGTCGGGGCCTACCTCACTCACCGCTTCAATCCCGAACTGGGGATTGGCTGCGTCACGGCGGTCGACGGCCGCGCCATTGTCGTGGTGTTCCCTCGATCGAACACGACGCTGCGGCTGGCCGCGGTCACCGATGCGCTCGCGCCGGTCGATCTCAGTCCGGGACGCCCGGTGCGCGTCACCGCCACCCACCAGGAGACCGCGATCGCCGCGGTCTTGCCTGACGGCTTGCTGAAGCTTGTGAATGGCCGCACCGAGCCGCCGCATGCCCTGTGGCCGCTCGAACTCGAGGGCGCGCTGATCGAGAAGCTGGTCGTCGGCGAGCTGGACGATGTGGACGACTTCGTCACGCGGATGAACATCCTGCATCTGCTGGCGGTCCGCGAGGCCGATGGCCTGGGGTCGTTCCTGGGCGGCCGCGTGCGGTTGTTCCCTCACCAGCTCCACGTCGCGGAGCGCGCGAGCGGTACCGACCCCGTCCGCTGGTTGCTGGCCGACGAAGTCGGCCTGGGCAAGACGATTGAGGCGTCGCTCATCCTGAATCGGCTGGTGCATGCCGGCACCACCTACGCCAAGGCTACGGTGGTCAAGAAGGTCGAACGCTGCATGGTGGTGGCGCCGGAGACGCTGACCGTGCAGTGGCTCGGTGAGCTGTGGCGGAAGTACCACCAGGTCTTCACCCTGCTCGATTCGGAACGGCTGGGCGACGTCGCCAAGGACTTTGGCGACCACTTCAATCCGTTTGAGCTTCACAAGCGGACGGTGATCTCGCTCGAGATGCTCGTTGCGCGTCCCCACCTGACCGAACAGGCCGTGAAGGCCGGCATCGATCTGCTCATCGTCGACGAAGCGCAGCGCCTGCGGCGGCCGCCAGGTCACCCCGGTGAGCCAAGCTGGCGCGCGATCGCGCCCATTGCCGCCTTGGGTCGCCACGTGCTGTTGCTGAGCGCCACCCCACTCGAAGACGATGCGCACGGGTTCTTCCGGCTGCTTCAGCTGCTGCGTCCCAGCGAGTTTCCCGAGGGCATGAGTTTCGAAGCGCGCCTCGCCGAGGGCACGCCGCTGCCGCCGTGCACCAGTTCCACGCGCCGCGCCGACATTGGCGGCCTGCCGCCGCGCGTCGCCGTGCCCATCGACCTCGACCGGCCGATCGATGACGTGACGCAACCCCTGACGCCCACCGACCCTCGCGTGAAGTGGCTCGCGGCGCAGGCGCCGGCGTGGCGGGCCGCCCGTGAGAAGACGCTGGTGTTCGTGGCGGACCGCAGCACGCTCGAGACGCTGCGCACGGCACTGAGCCGGCGAGCCCAGCTGGCCACTGGTGTCTTTCACGAGGACCTGCCGCTCGCCCGCCGTGACATCGAGGTGGCGTTGTTCCGCGAAAGCGATGGGCCCAGCCTGCTGATTTCGACCGAGTGCGGCGGCGAGGGCCGCAACTTCGAGTTCTGCCGGCGGCTGGTGCTGTTCGACATGCCGCTCAAGCCATCGGTGGTCGAGCAGCGCATTGGCCGGCTGGATCGCATCGGCCGGCGCATTCCGGTCGAGGTCGTCTACTTCCGTCCGCCCGCCGGGCCGGCGCGCGACGTGGTGCGCTTGTTCGAGGCGCTCGGGCTCTTTCACGAGCCGCTGGCCGGCAGCGAGACGCAGATGGCCCACGTCGAACGCGCGCTGACGACGGCCGTCAACACGCCTGGCACATCCCTGACCGACGCCGACATCGCCGGCCTCGTTGCCGACGTCGGCGCGGCGCGGACGCGCATTCGCGAAGCCGCCTATCAGCAGCTGCATCGCGACCCGTATCGGGCAGAGATGGGCCCGGCCATCCTGGCGCGCATCCCGAAGGAGCTTGACGAACTGAACCAGGAGGTCGTCGTCACGGCGTCAATCGGCCTGGGCTTCACCATCGCGCATCCCAAGGGCCACCGCGTCTTCTCGATCGAGATCGGCAACGGCGCACTCGTCGATGGGCTGCCGGGGGTCCCCGGCGGTTCGGGCTATGTCGGCACCTTCGATCGCGAAGAGGCCGTCGAGAACGAGGGCCTCGACTTCTTCGCGTCGGGCCACCCGCTGGTCGAAGGCATCTTCGCCCATTACGAAGAGAGCGCGCTCGGCCGGGCCGTGCGGTTCGAGATCAACATTGGCCACGAAGCCGGCGAAGGGCTGGTGGCCATCTACAAGGACGGCCCCGCATTCGAAGTAGTGGCGCTGGATGCCGACGGCAACCCGCGCCTCGACTGGGCCGAGGCGGTGTTGCAGCGGCCGATCAAGGCGCGGCCGATCGGCGGCAAGGCCGCCGACAGCCACGAGTGGCGCGGCATGGTCCGGCGCCTGGGCGCACAACTGGATCCGGCGCGCCGCCTGCACGCCGTGGCGGCTATTGTGGTGCAGCCCTCCGGAACACCGCCTTCGGGATCTTCCCCACGACGACCTGCGTAAGGTCCACGGCTTCGGCCACGTGGAAATCGACGCCGATGCTGGCCAGGATGTAGGCGTCAGCCGACGTCATGCCTTTCTCCTTGACCAGGAAGTCCACCGCTTCCTGCACGGCCAGGCGAATGGCGCGATCGAGATCGATGTCGATGCCCATCACCACGTAGTGCGTCGCCGTTTCCGCCCGCGGCACCGCCAGCGGTCGCTTCTTGTGCAGGACCAACCGGAACGTGCCGCTCAGCGAGTGCTCGACGGCCGTGCCGTTCACTTCCCCATCACCCTGCACGGAGTGCGGGTCGCCGACGTAGAACTGCGCGCCGCGCTGGAACACCGGCAGGAACAAGGTGGCGCCGGTCGTCAGGTCCTTGAAGTCGAGGTTGCCGCCGAACGGTCCCGGCGGACGTGTCGGCTGCACACCATCGACGGTCACGCCCGGCTGGCCGACGACGGCGCGCGTGGGCGCCACGGCCAGGATCCCCATGAACGGTTGCAGGGGCACAGCCACGTTTTCCGACAGCAGTGCGACCACTCGGCCACCTTCGGTCGCGGTGCGAATGAGACGCGAGCCGGTAGCCGGCGCCGGATCGCCGGGCCTGGTTCCCGGGTATCCCGTGCCGAGCACACCGCCAGCGGCCCCTGAACTGTTCACGCCGTAGGGCGTGCGCAGCTTCAGCTCGCCGATCTGAATCTCGAGCATGTCGCCGGGTTCGGCGCCCTCGACGTAGATCGGTCCGGTGAGCACATGCCCGGATCGCCCCTCGCGGGGACGCCCTTCCCGCGTCTTCCAGAATGCGACCATCTCCGGCAGCACCTCGCTCGGCGGCACCCCGTACTTGCCGAGGAACGCGACGGGCTCTTCGTTCTGCGTCGCGCCGGCGTGCGAGATGGTGTCGATCGACACCGCATCGCCGCTCTTGATCGTGAGCACAGGCGGGCGGTCGCTGGGAATCTCACCCCACACCAGGCTCTCGGGACGCGCCGGCACGTGGGCCACCACCGCTTGCGCCGAGGCCATCGCCGGCACGGACAGAAGCAGAATCGTGAACAACGATCGTCCCAGCATTCTCAACGTGGCGTCCGGCTTGAGCCGGACCTCTCGCAATCCAAGCATCATCGCGACACTCCCTCCCCCGGCAGGGCCGGCGTGTGAACGGGCCGGCGACGCGCGCGCGTCGCCTGCTCGAAGCTATAGCCCAGTCCCAGCAGCTTCCCCTCGCTGAACGCCGGACCAAAGAACGAGATGCCAACGGGCAAGCCGTCGGCGGTGAAGCCGGCGGGCACAATCAGATCGGGAAAGCCCGTCAGGTTGGCGATGTTGGTCGCCGACGCAGCGCCGCCACCCGGGGTGTCGGGCGGTGCCGCCAACAGATCGGGACGCCGCGATGCCGTCGGGTAGACGATGGCATCGAGCGACTGCGCCGCGAACGCGCCTTCGACCACCTGGCGGACGAGCGGCAGGCCGTGGTCGCGCACCGCGGTGTAGCGATAGTCGTCCATGGAACCGCTGGCCAGCTCGCGCGCGAACATGGACCAGCGCGGCGCATTCGGGCCGGCGCCATCGGGCCGCGGCGCGATCACGCCCTGGGCGCGGTCGATCAGTTGCTGCAGGGTCTTGGGATAGCTGAGACCGAGCGTGCCCAGGTACGCGCCAATCTGCACCGGGAACTCGGGATAGCGGATCGCCGTGTAGAACTCGCCCTTGGCATCGATCATCCATTTCGGCAGGCGCACGTCGACGACGGTCGCGCCAGCCTTCTTCATGGCCGCAATGGCCGACTCGATCAACCAGTCGACCTCGCCATCGGCGCCCATGAAGTCGCGTGCCACGCCAATGCGGCTGCCCTTCAACGCGTCGGCCTTGAGGAAGGTGGTGTAGTCGGCCTGCGACCTCCCCTCACTCCGCTTCGTCGCCGGGTCGGCCGCATCCACGCCGGCCATGATGCCGAGGGACACGGCGACGTCGTAGACGCTGCGCGCCATCGGTCCGCCGGTATCGAAGCTGAGCGCCAGCGGGATGATGCCGTCGCGGCTCAGCAGCCCCAGGGTCGGCTTGAGTGCGGCGATGCCATTGGCGCTGGCCGGCCCTCGAATCGACCCGCCCGTGTCGGTGCCCAGGCCAATCGTGGCGTAGCCGGCCGCGATGGCCACGCCGGTCCCGCCCGAGGACCCCGACGGCGAGCGCCGCAGGTCGTGCGGGTTCAGTGACTGGCCGATCATCGAACTGCGCGAGCCACCCGACGCGAACTCCGACAGGTTCACCTTGGCCAGGACGATGGCGCCGGCATCCCTCAGCCGCTTGACCAGGAACGCATCGTCTGGCGGCACGGAGCCCTCCAGCAGAATGGACCCGCCGGTCGTTGGCAGGTCGAACGTATCGAAGTTGTCCTTGAGGACGATGGGGATGCCGTGGAGGGGTGAGCGGCGGCCCTTGGACTTTCGCTCGAGGTCGAGCGCACGAGCGGTTTCGAGCGCCTTCGGGTTGAGCGTGATCACCGCGCGGAGGGCTGGGCCCTTGCGGTCGAATGCCTCGATTCGCGCCAGGCTCAACTGGACCAGTCTCTCTGACGTCAGCGTGCCCTTGTCGAACGCGCCGTTCAGGTCGGCGACGGTCGCGGCATCGAGGTCGAGTCCCTGGGCTGCCGCCCGCGACTGGCTGACGAGCAGCAGGGACCAGGCGAGAACGATTCTTACAACGAGTCGGGTCATGGGCGAGATCCTCTCAGATCCCGGCCCATGGGACACATTCAAAGTGCCAATCGGATGAATCTGGCGGCTACATCCGACGGCGGTCGCCTAGAAGCGTTTGCCTGACACGAGCATCACGATCAGGATGATCAGGATGATCGTACCCAAGCCACCACCAACCGCCGGGCCACCGAGATAGAAGCCACCACCACCAAACACCAGCAACAGAATAATCAGCAGAACAAGTATGTTCATCGCGTCTCCTCGAGCTTGCCTACTGCATCTTCAATGCCAACGGCAGAGACGGCTGAAGGGTGATGCGAGGCCAGCCTGGGAGCTTGCGTTGCCTAGATCAACACCCGCATGCCCGATTCGTGGCACCGGAGCGCAATCGGGTAGGATGCGACACCATGAGCAGCCGTTCGCGCGCATCGTCCCTGGCCCTGGTCATCACGCTCGCGGCAAGTCTGTCTGCGACCACGTCGCCCCTGGCCGCACAGGCGGTTGACGGCCCACTCGGTGCGATTGCCTCGTGGGTCGCGCTCGACACGGCCACCGGCTACGAGAATCGCACGTCGCCAGCCCTGGCCGCCGCGCTTGGATGGACCGCCGATCAATGGGGCAATGTCGTGACCACGGTCGGCGACGGCGCTCCTCATCACATCGTCGCATGCGCGCTGGACCGCCCCGGCTACGCGATCACGCAAATTCGGGACGATGGCTACCTGCGGCTGCATCGCATTGGCCGCGGATCGCGCCATCCCCTGTGGGATCAGCAGTTCGAAGCGCAGCACGTGCGCATCATCACAGCGACGGGGCCAGTCGCCGGTGTGATCGCACGATCCAATGGTCACTTCGCGCAACAGCACGCCCGCGACACGGCGATTGTGACCGCTGACGACCTGTGGCTCGATGTTGGCGCCGAATCGGCCGCCGGACTGTCGTCGCTCGTGGCGCGGGCGGATCGGGTGGACCGGGTCACCATTCTCGCACCCGGTGAGGCCGCGCGCGCCGACAGCGATCGCACCGCGGCGTCTCTCGCAAACTTCGGCACCGTGCTGCAGGCGTCGGGCCTCAAGACCGTGAAGTGGCTGGCGCCAGCCACGAGCCAGTCTGGCTCTCACATGGAAGTGGTGCGCGAGACCGAGATCCAGTGGCTGCTCGAGTCTGCAGCCAGGGCCGCAGGCGTGGCGCTGGCTTCGGCGCCGTCGTGGGTTTCAGCACCGACGCCGCCGCCGTTGCGAACCGGCCACGTGGAGCCGTCGCTCAACGAGGCGGCCGTGGCGCTGACGAACCTTGCCGATCGCCATGCCGTGTCGGCTCACGAATGGTCCGTGCGGCGGGCAGTGCTCGAGGCCCTGCCCCCCTGGGCGCGCGATCGAGCCGTGGTCGACGACATCGGCAACATCATGGTCGAGGCCGGCCCCGCCGGCCCGGCGACGGTGTTCATGGCGCACATGGACGAAGTGGGTTACGTGATCGAGTCGATTGCTGCCGACGGCACCGCGACGCTGACCGCGCAAGGCGGCACGGTGGCATCGGCATGGGAGGGACAGACGGCGCTCGTCCACTTCGATCCGCCGGGCTCGCCGAGCACGGTCACGGGCAGGGGCGACGATACCGATGCCCGGTGGAAGACGCAGTCGCTGACCGCGACCGCTCCCCCGCCCGTGCGCGGCGTGTTCCGCATCCGCGAGAAAGCCGATCGCAAGGACCCTGGTCCGCTGCAAGCCTGGTTTGGCATGGATGCGGCCGGCCTGGCGGCCGCCGGCGTGAAGGTCGGCATGCAGGTGACCAACTACAAGGAAGCCGTGCGCCTGGGCCGCACGCGCTACGCGGCGCGATCGCTCGACGACCGGGCGGGCACCACCGCGTTGATCCGCGCGGTCAACCGGATCGATCCGAATCGACTGCCGGGCAAGGTGATCTTCACGTGGTCGGTGCACGAAGAGGGCGGGCTGCGCGGCGCGAACGCCATGGCTCGCCGCTTCGCGCGGACGACGGCGAGAATCTATTCACTCGACACCTTTGTCTCGTCCGACACTCCGCTGGAGTCGCCGCATTTCGCCCATACGCCGCTCGGCAAGGGTCCGGTCCTGCGGGCGATCGAGAACTCCAGCGTGTCGCCCGAAAGCGAGCGCGCTCGCGTGATCAGCGCGGCAAGGGCGGCCGGCATCCCCCTGCAGATTGGCCTCACCCAGGGCGGCACTGACGGCTCGGCGTTTACCTATTGGGGCGCGCCGAACCAGGGCTTGTCGTGGCCGGGTCGCTACAGCCACTCCCCCGGCGAGGTGCTGGACTTGCGCGACCTCGACCACCTGGTCCGACTGGTCGTGGCAGTGGCGACAGTCAGGTAAGCGATCGGCGCGCCGTTATAGTCTTCATTATTCGCCATATTTGGCGAATATAACGCATTTTCTGCTATAGTTCGCCTTGTATGACGAGTTATGAGGCTAACTAGGAATCTCTCAGACGAGGCCGTCGTCCGCGAGCTTGGCAGCCGGCTGGCAGCACTGCGACTCGCCCACAACCTTACTCAGGCAGCCCTGGCGCAGGAGGCGGGCGTATCCAAGCGCACGGTTGAGAGGCTGGAGTCGGGCGAGGTCGCTTCGCGCCTGTCGGCACTGGTCCGCGTCGGCCGGGTGCTGGGGCTGATCGACCGTCTCGATGCTCTGGTCCCCGCCGCCATGCCCGGGCCGGTCGAGCAATTGAAGCTGGCCGGCCGCAAGCGGAAGCGCGCCTCCAAGCCGCGCCGTCCGGCAACGGCCAGGTCCCGCAAGTGGACCTGGGGTGACGGCAAGTGATTGCCGAAGTTCGGTTGTGGGGCCGGACCATCGGCGCCGCCGCGCTGGACGACGCACGAGACCACGCGAGCTTTCAATACACCGCCGAGTTTGTCGAGAGCGGCATTCAGGTCGCGCCGCTCACCATGCCGCTGGGTGCGCGACCGTACGAGTTTCCCGAACTCCCCCGCCAGGCGTTTCACGGTTTGCCGGGCTTGCTGGCCGACTCGCTCCCCGACCGCTTCGGCAACGCGTTGATCGATGCGTGGCTGGCCACGACCGGGCGCACCCCGGACAGCTTCAGCCCGATCGAGCGGCTTTGCTACACCGGGAGCCGTGGCATGGGCGCGCTGGAGTTTGCGCCGGCGCTCGGACCCAAGCCCCGCAAGGCCACCAGGATCGACATCGACTCACTGGTGCAGCTCGCCTCAGACATCCTCACCACGCGCCGCCATCTGCAGGGCAGGTTCTCATCCGCCGGGCGTAAGAAGGCGCTGGCGGACATTCTCAAGGTGGGCACATCCGCCGGCGGTGCGCGCGCCAAGGCGGTGATCGCCTGGAACCGCAAGACCAACGAAGTCCGATCCGGTCAGATCGCGGCGGGGCCGGGCTTCAGTTACTGGCTGCTCAAGTTCGACGGCGTCTCCGGCAACAAAGACAAGGAGCTGGACGATCCAAAGGGCTACGGTGCGATCGAATATGCCTACTCGCTGATGGCGCGCGCCGCCAGCGTGGCCATGAGCGAATGCCGGCTGCTCGAGAAGAATGGCCGGCGCCATTTCATGACCCGGCGATTCGATCGCCTGCCGGACGGCGGCAAGCTGCACATGCAGTCGCTGGGCGCCCTCGCCCACTTCGACTACAACCAGCCCGGCGCCTATTCCTACGAGCAGGCACTGCTGGCGATCCGTCAGCTCGCCTTGCCGATGGCGGCGCTCGAGGAACAGTTCCGCCGCATGGTCTTCAACATCGTCGCGCGCAACCAGGACGATCACGTCAAGAACATCGCGTTCCTGATGGATCGCGAGGGGCGATGGTCCCTCGCGCCGGCGTTCGACGTCACCTATAGCTACAACCCGTCGGGCGACTGGACCGCGAGCCACCAGATGACGGTGAATGGCAAGCGTGATGGGTTCGGGATGGCGGATCTAAAGGCTGCGGCGAGGGCCGCCGGCCTGAAGCGTGGTCGTGCCGAAGCCATACACGAAGAGGTTCGCGCCGCGGTTCGGCAATGGCCGGCGTTCGCCGCCAAGGCCAAGGTTCCGGGCGAGGTCGCGGGAATGGTTACGAAGGCCCACCGCCTCGATCTGCCGAGGTAGCCATCCCACGCCGTGAGCCCAGTGGCTGCTCCTTTGCACATTGGTAGATGGAGGGCGTCACGTGAATACCAGGGCTTTGATCGTGGGGGTATTGGTTCTCGGCTTGGTGCCACGCGGGGCCGCCGGCCAGACGCCTGGTGCCGCCGAGCCGGAGCTGAAACGGCTCAGCATTCAAGTGGGCGCAGGGCCTCTGCCTCAAACCGGCGGACACAACCTGTCAGCATCGTTAGGCTTCTCGCCGCTCTCTCGCCTCGACCTGCTGGTTACCGTCGAGCGCACCCACGTGCCGTTCCAGCGAGACACTTTCAGCGACGGCTACAGCCTGACCCGCGGCGGAACGCTGACGGCCGTGAGCGGCGAGGTGCGTGTGTCGCTGCTGCCGCCGCACCGTGTCTCGCCATACGGCTTTGCCGGCGCCGGTGGTGGCATCTCGCGACCAACAGTGAATGAAGCGTTTCCCAATCCCATTGAGAACGACCTGTTCGTCCTCTACTTCGGGGCTGGGTTGCGCGTTCCAATCGGCAATGGGTTCAGCGCGTTCGGCGACGCGCGAGCGATGATGGCGCTCGAAGGCGACGACGGCATCATGGGCCTCTGGCCGGTGCGCGTGGGCCTGGCCTGGCGCTTCTGATCGGGAGCGCGGCTGCGATACCATTCACGGCAGGAGACCGACGCCTTGATGACCGTCTCGTTCGTCCTGCTGCTTCTCGTCGCCACACCTGCGCCCATCGCAAGCGCATCCCCGGTTCCCGACTCCCGGCTCCCGCCTCCCGGCGCCAATGCCCAGGCCAAGCCGACGTCCCAGGCCCCGGCTGCGCCCGCCACCACCAGCACGGCGGTGCTGACCATCAAGCCGCCAACGTATGACTCTCAGCTTCAGCTCGATGGCACGCCGGTGGACGGCACCGGTGCCACCAGGACGGTGGAGACGCCGCCGCTGGCGAGCGGTCGCACCTATCAATACAAGCTGGTGGCGACGTGGGATCCGAACACCTATACCAAGATGACCCGCGTCAAGACCGTCACGGTCAGGGCCGGCGATCGCCTGGACATCGACCTGACGGTTGACGATCCCGCCGATCGCGTGTCGGTGATCTATGTGCCGACGCCGGATTTCGTGGTGACGGAGATGGTCCGGCTCGCCGCCATCACCAGTAGCGATGTGACCTACGAGCCCGGGGTCGGCGATGCGCGCATCACGATTGCCGCCGTGAAGGCCGGCGCCCGCCGTGGCGTCGGCATCGATCTGGATCCGGTCCGTGTCGAAGAGTCTCGCGCCAACGTGAAGGCCGCGGGCCTGAGCGACAAGATCGACATTCGCCTCGGCGATGCTCTCGAGCAGCCCGATCTCGGCCAGATGACGGTGGTGCTGCTCTACATGGGCGATCACTTCAACATGCTGATTCGCCCGTACCTGTGGAAGCAGCTCCCCGTCGGCGCGCGCATCGTCTCGCACCGGTTCCTGATGGGCGACGACTGGCCGCCGGACAAGACGGTCAAGGTGGATGACGAGTACGGACTGGGCTACGACGTGCATCTGTGGACCATTACCGAGGCGCACAAGCGCAGGAAGTAGCAGGGCGCCACGATGTCAGAGACCCGCAGTGAACTGCTCGACGCGATCCTCGATTCGTGGGATCGCAACAACACGATCCTGGTCAACCTGTTGCGGCTGATTCCCGCGAAGTTGATGGACCTTCGCGGCACCGCGACCAGCCATACGCTCGGCGAACTGTTCACCCACATGCACTATTGCCGGCTGGTCTTCGTCTACGAGGACGCACCGGAGATCGTGCCCGTCGAGCCAAAGGGCGAATGGGCGGTCGAGCCCGATCGCGAGCGGCTGGTGCAGAAGCTGAACGAGAGTTGCGCCGCGGTTCGAGACGCGGTCCGGACCCGTCTCGACTCAGGCCGCGCGATGGATCGGCACTATGACCATCCCATTCTCCTGCTGCAGCATTTCATCTGGCACGAGGGGTATCACCACGGGCAGATCAAGCTGCTGCTGAAGCAGAACGGCCAGGCGCTGGACGATGAGGTGGCCGGCGATGTCACGTGGGACGTGTGGATGGACAAGGCGGCGGACCGGCAACGCCTCAGTGCCGCGCGACGCGCGGCCGTGCTCAAGGGCCAGGACGCCGGCTAGCCCGGCGGCTTGCGCAGCGTCTCCCCAGTCGAGACGTTGAACCGCCTCACGTTGCTGTACTCGGCGGTGGCGTGAACCTCTTCACCGGGGCTGGTGTGGCGTTCGGTCATCATGACCGGCAGGCGCAGCCCGGATCGCTCGTCCTTCGCGAACTCGACCACGAACCGGCCATTGGTCGACATGTCCGACAAGGCGAACTCTGTCTTGATGATGGCCCCGGTGGCCGCATGCGCCCACACTCGCCCTGTTGCCGGCACGTTCGACCCACGGCGCGACGTCACGATGGTCGGGCGGCCGGTTTCGCGGAAGCGGATGACGACCGTCTCGGCGCCATCCACGGGATCGGACGGGCGTGGGGCGTCGAACCTCACGCGCGACACCGACGCCGCCTGCAGATACGCGAGCGCGGAGTCGGGCAGGTTGACGTTGCGATGGACGCGGCCCAGGTTATAGCGCGCGCTCTCGTCGGCCAGCCGCCGCGCCTGCGCCACGGAGTCTGCGCTGGGTGATTGCAGCAGGGCCAGCAGGCGATCCTCGCGATCGCGGATGCGCCGGCCATCCACCTCGAACACGTCGCGGAAAGCGACCCAGCCGATCGAGCCGGGAACGGTGATCATCAGAACATCGGACCGCAGCACGCGCTTGGTGGAGCGCAACTGGCTGCTTGGTGTAGTGGTTCCAGTCCCGCTGGTCGACGTCATGCCGCTGACGGTCTGCACGTAGTGTTCTTCCGCGACGATGGATGGGAGTTCGCGCTGGAAGCGTTCGACGTAGTCGCGGATGCGCGATAGCACCTCTGCGCCATCGGGTTGGGCGGCGGCCAGGGGCATGAATAGCCCAGCGCAGAAGGCGGTGAGGAGCGCGAGCCATCGGGCCAGCCGCACGCCGGCATTATACGGGCTCGGACCGGTTGTTTCACACCGCGTTTGAGTATGATCATACTTTACGTCATACTTCCGGTATGCCAACTATGGAGCGGGTAACGGTCACCCTGCCAGCGGACCTCGTTGAAAGGATCGACCAGCTCGAAGGGAACCGAAGCCGGTTCATTACAGCGGCCGTCGAGCGCGAGCTGACCCAACGGCGCCGGGATGCCCTTCTCCAGTCCGTCCAGAATCCTCATCCCGAGACGACTGGACTGATCGACATCAATCTGAGCGATTGGGGCGCGGAGCCGACGGCCGACGAAGCGCTGGTCGATGCCAACGGAGGCACGGCGGTACGATGGGTCGAGGGCCAAGGCTGGACGAAGGAGTCGGCGTGATACCCGCACGGGGCACCGTGGTACTGGTGGAACTCGACCCCGCGATTGGTCACGAGCAGCGCGGCGTCCGACCATGCATCACCGTGAGTGATCCGGCGGTAAACGCCGACCAGCGATTCCCGCTTATTGCGGTCGTTCCAATTACGGGAACAGGGGGCAGCGGTGCGCTCTACCCGCCACTCGCGCCTGGCGCGTCCGGTCTGACGAAGGCATCCTACGCACTGGTCGATCACTTGCGGTCGATCGACAAGCGGCGCGTCCGGAAGATTTTCGGACAGGTGTCGCCGGCCGAACTGGCCAGCATCGATCACGGACTGGAACTGTTCCTCGGCCTCGATCGATAGGACTGGCCGTGCTCCCGCGGAGTTCGAAGCGCGGGCCTCTGTCCCGTGCAACGTGGCCTGATTCAATGAATCCGGTCTCCGAGATTCCCGGTACGATTCACACTTTCGCCGTTGCGATTGAGTGTAGACGAATCGCTTGGCGGCCATGGGCCTGCGCCAATGCAACGCCAGCGCCACACCGTGAGCGCGATTTTCGTGATGAATTCTTGGGACTAGGACGGCTGGAAGTGAAGCTGCTACCCGTTGCCGGCCTGGGACCGCGAAGGAGGTGGGACGGGGCTTGCCACCCGTAGCTCAGGGAAGTGACAGGGACGGTCCACCTTCGCTGGCCTGATTCCCAGCCAGCTACGGTGGACACCCTTCGCCAGAACCTGAGCGAAGGGTGGAGGCGCCGCCCGGATTTGAACCGGGGATGGAGGTTTTGCAGACCTCTGCCTTACCACTTGGCGACGGCGCCGCTCGGAAACGCAATGCTAGTTGAGAATGGGGCGTGGGGTCGACTGGGGAACGGTCATGCGACGGTTTGGGGGTCTCAGTAAGAGTTCGCTGCCAACCGCTGTGGTCCGCCTTCGCTCGCTGCGCGAGCTACGGCGGGACAATTTTCGCCAAGAGCCAGTGCGAAAATTGGAGCGGGAAACGGGATTCGAACCCGCGACTTCGACCTTGGCAAGGTCGCACTCTACCACTGAGTTATTCCCGCTCGCCGAGAACAACCCACTGTAACAGATGGGCAGCGCCGGAGGCAAGACACAAGGCCCTAAAGTGCCACGTAGTTACGGGTTAGCGGGCCTTCCGCCTTCGCCAAGGCTACGGTGGACAAGAAAGACCCGCCTCTACGCGGGTTACGGGTCCCCAGGCGGGTCTGAAGACCCGCCTCTACGGAGAACCCTCGCGGCCTCCTCCGGGGGCACCGGGTTGCGGGGGATGCCACTGCCCCACTCCACACCGCTCCAGCGCGTCACCCGCGGAATGACCTCCAGGTGCCAGTGAAACGACAGGTCGGCCGCCCCGCCAAAGGGCGCCGTGTGCAGCACCAGGTTGTACGCCGGCCGCTCCAGTGCCCAATCGACCCGGGCCATCACGTCCTTCAGCACCACGGCCAGCGCCTCGAGCGTGGCGTCGCTCGCCTCTTCAAACCGCGGCGCATGCTCGCGCGGCATGAGCCAGGCCTCGAACGGCACGCGCGAGGCAAACGGCGCCATCGCAATAATTGCCCCGCTGTCCGAAACCATCCGCCGGCCGTCACGAAGTTCCTGCGCGGTCACGTCGCAGAAAATGCAGTGGCCGGTGTGGGCGAAATGCGACGCAGCGCCTCGGACCTTGTCGTCAAGAGCCGGAGGCACGATGGGATACGCCGCGATCTGCGAATGCGCGTGGTCCATGCGAGCGCCGGCGGCAGGTCCGTGGTTCTTGAACACCATCGCGGCAGCAAAGCGCGTGTCGCGCTTCAGGTCCTGCAACCGCGTGCGCCACGCCCACAGCACACGCCACAACCGATCTGCCGGCAGATCCTGCAGGCGCTGATCGTGCCGCGGCGTCTCGATGACCACCTCGTGCGCGCCCAGGCCGTCGCGCGTCTCGAACACGCCGTGCGCCCGCCGATCCTGATGCCCTTCGATGCGCAGCATGGGACGCCGATTCGGCACGACCCGCACCGACCATCCTGGGGTATTCGACGAGCCACCGTCGCGCCATGCCAGCAGCTCGGAACCAGCCTCGCCTTCGCGGCCTTCGCAGAAGGCACAGGGCGGATTGGTCCGGCTAACCACCTCCGCCGAGGCTACGGTGGCCAAGAAGCCGGACACCACATTGGCACCAGCCTCAACGACGAAGTCGTCCCTGTGTGGATGCTCGAGGTCGATCAGCACCGAGCGGCCGGTGATCGGATCGCGCCGGAGCTCGGTCGTTACCATCCGGGCCTGAACGCGTCGCGGTAGACCGTGATCTTCGCCGGCTGCACCGAGGCATCGATGGCGACGACGTCGAAGCGGCAGGGGGTGGAGTGAAGGGCGTGACCGGCGACGTACTCCTCGGCCATCGAGACCAGGCGTCGCTGTTTTTGCGCTGTGACCATCTCGGCGGGATCGCCAAATCTGCTATCGGTCTTGGTCTTCACTTCTACAAATACTACCGTGCCGGTGTCCCGGGCGATCAGGTCGATCTCGCCGAAGCGGGAACGATAGCGCCGGTCGAGTATTTGATACCCGAGGCGTTCGAGTTCGGCAGCGGCAATTGCCTCGCCCTCGAGGCCGAGTTGCTGGCGTTGGAAGGTCATGACCGACGACAAAGCAAAGTCGGTGCCTAGAGTGCCTAAGTGTGCCTCAGGTGCCTAGGGTGCCTCAGGCGCGTAGGGTGCCCAGCGCCTCGTCGATGATGTCGACGGCGACCGTCGCCTGCGCCTTCGTCAGCACCAGCGGCGGCGAGATGCGAATGGCGTTCTTGCCGGCGCCGAGCACCAGCAGGCCGCGCGCGAAGCAGGCGTCCACCACCTTGTCGCGCTCGGCGACCGCGCGTTCCTTGGTGACGCGGTCCTTCACCAGCTCCACGCCGATCATCAGGCCCCGTCCCCGAACGTCGCCGATGATGGCGTGCTTGTCCTGAAGTCCCTTCAGGCGATCCATCATGAACGCACCGACGTCGGCGGCGTTCTTCATCAGCGAATCCTTCAGCAGCGTGATGGTGGCCATGGCCGCGGCACACGACACGGGATTGCCGCCAAACGTACTGGCGTGCGAACCCGGCGGCCAATCCATCACATCCGCCCTTGCCGTCGTCACACCCAACGGCATGCCCGAGGCCACGCCTTTGGCGGCGGTGATCATGTCGGGCTCGACGCCGAAATGCTGCATGCCGAACATCTTGCCGGTGCGGCCCATGCCCGACTGCACCTCGTCTGCGATCAGCAGCATGCCGTGCTTCCTGGTGAGCGCGCGCAGCCGCTCGTGGAACTGCGGCGCCGGCACCACGTAGCCGCCCTCGCCCTGAATCGGCTCAACGACGATGCCGGCCACTTCGTCGGGCGAGATCAAGTGGACCAGGACCTGCTCTTCGAGAAACCCCAGGCACTCGGCCTGGCACGTCTCGGGCTTGAGGCCGACCGGGCAGCGATAGCAGGTCGCGTACGGCGCGTGGAAGGTGCCGGCCTGCATGGGACCAAAGCCGCGGCGCTGAATCGCCTTGCTCGAGGTCAGCGCCAGCGAGCCGAGCGTGCGGCCGTGGAAGCTGCCCAGGAACGCGATCATCCCGTAACGTTTCGTCGAGTAGCGCGCCAGCTTGATGGCGGCTTCGTTGGCTTCGGTGCCCGAGTTCGAGAAGAACGACCGCTTGGGCCCGCTGAACGGCGCGATCTCGTTGAAGGCCTCACCGAGCTGCACCTGCGGCTCGTAGTAGAAGTCGGTGCCCGACATATGCAGGAACTTCTGGGCCTGGTCGATGATGGCCGCGACCACGGCAGGATGCGAGTGGCCGGTGGAGTTCACGGCAATGCCGGCGGCGCAGTCCAGGAACTGGTTGCCATCGACATCCTCGACCATGGCTCCCGAGCCGCGGGCCATGACGAAGGGGTAGCCGCGCGTGTAGGACGGCGACACGACCTTACCGTCGCGCTCGATGATGGCCTTGGCTTTGGGTCCGGGCAGGGCGGTCTTGATCAGCGGCGCATCCATGGCGCTGATCATACGCTCGTCACCGGGCTGGCGACGGCTAAAGCCATCGCCCTCCGAACGAACTGCGTTATTTACGCTTCCAGCGGGTGCCCTTGGGGCCGTCTTCGAGGATCACGCCCCTGTCGAGCAGGTCCTGGCGAATGCGGTCAGCCTCGGCGAAGTCGCGGCGGCGGCGGGCGTCCTGGCGGCCCTGGATGCCGGCCTCGATCTCGGCCAGCGGAATGGGCGGAATCGCCTCTTCCGCCTGGCGCAGCGAGAGCACGCCCAGCACCTGGTCGAAGTGGTCGAACGCGGCCTTGATGCCCGCGCCGTCGGCCTCGCCCACCTGCTTGTTGTCCATGGCGATGTTCAGCGCCCGGATCAGGTCGAACAGCTCGCCAAGTCCGGCCGCCGTGTTCAAGTCGTCCGCCAGCGCGGCGTCGAACGCCTGCACGGCCGCCGCCACGCGGGTCGTCACCTCGGGATGCACGCCGCCTCCCGACAGGGCACCCACGCGGCCCAGGAAATCGGTGATGCGGCGCAGGGCTTCTTCGGCCTGCTCCAGGCCAATCCACGTGAAGTTCAGTTGCTTGCGGTAGTACGCCGACAGCAGGATGTAGCGCAGCGCCGACAGGCGGAAGCCGCGGTCGAGCACGTCCTGCACGGTGTAGACGTTGCCGACCGACTTCGACATCTTCTGGTTGTCGACCAGCAGGTGCTCGATGTGGAACCAGAACTTCGAGAACTCCTTGCCGGTCGCGCCCTCGCTTTGCGCGATCTCGTTCTCGTGATGCGGGAACACCAGGTCGACGCCGCCAGTGTGGATGTCGATCGGCGACTCGCCGAGCAGTCGCAGCGCCATGGCCGAGCACTCAATGTGCCAGCCGGGGCGCCCGGGGCCGCAGCCACAATCCCACGTCGGTTCGCCGGGCTTGGTCGCCTTCCACAGCACGAAGTCGCGGGCGTTCTCCTTGTCGTACTCGTCCGAGTCGACGCGCGCGCCGGCCTGGATGCCTTCGTGATCGAGCCGCGCCAGCTTGCCGTAACTCGGCAGCGTCGAGATCTTGAAGTAGATCGATCCGTCGGTCTGATAGGTGTGACCGCGCTCACCGAGCTGGTTGATCATGTCGGCCATGGCCACGAGGTTCTCGGTGTCGGTGGCGCGCGGCGTGTCTTCGACCGGCTCAATGCCCAGGGCCAGCGCGTCCTCGCGGAACGCGGCGATGTACGTGTCCGTGTACTCGCGCAGCGGCAGGCCGGCCTTCTCGGCGCCGGTGATGGTCTTGTCGTCCACGTCGGTGAAGTTCATGACGTGGTGCATCTGGAAGCCGCCCACGTACTTCAGCGCCCGGCGCAGCACGTCGACACCGACGAAGGTGCGGAAGTTGCCGATGTGGCCGCGGGCATACACCGTCAGGCCGCAGGTATACATGCGGACGGTGTTGTCGCGGACCGGGACGAAGGGTTCAACCTGCCGGGTAAGGGTGTTATAGAGGCGCATGGTCACGCAGTGTGGGGAATCGACACGGTCTCGGCGTCGAGGGCAAAGGTCAGCGACGCACTGTCGCTGGTCACGACGACCAGCAGGGCCGGTCCCGACGCGGCCAGGGCCTTGGCGGCCGCGGCACTGACGCGCGCGATGAAGGCGGCGCCGGCTTCGGCATTGATCCCGGCATACCCCACCGCGTGGCCGGCGACATCGGCGACGATCGCCGCAACCTGTGGATCCCTGGGGACGGTCAGCTTGAACGTGAACGATTTGGGGGACATGCGAATCAAACCGATAGTCTATCGAACAATCGCGCCGCGCGGCGAACATCTGCCGCAATCTGGTCCTGGAGCGCCTCGAGATCGGGGAACTTCCGCTCGTCCCTCAACCGCTGGACAAAGGCGAGCCTGAGGGTCTTCCCATAGAGGTCGATCGTCCGGCCCATCAGGTGCGCCTCGATGGTGGTGGCCAGGCGATCGCCGAACGTCGGCCGCTGGCCGATGTTGGTCACGCTGGGGTAGACCGCCCCATCCACGGTCACCGCCGTCGCATAGACGCCGTGCGGCGGAATCAGCTCGTTGCCGGTCGACAGGTTCGCCGTGGGGAAGCCGATCTCCCTGCCCCGCTTCGCCCCCTCCACCACCACGCCGTCAATGGCATAGTGATGGCCCAGCAGCGCGCCCGCCTCGTCCACGCGGCCCTCGCTGACCAGGCGGCGAATGCGCGTGCTCGAGACCACGAAGTCCTTGTAGCGAACCGGGTCGATCTTCTCCGCGCGGAACCCGTACTGCGCGCCCAGCGACTTGAGCAGCGTGAAGTTGCCGCTGCGATTGCGGCCGAACAGGAAGTCGGCGCCGACCCACACCTCGGCCACCCGGAGCCACTCCACGAGCACGGTCCGCACGAACGCCTCGGGCTCCCACTGCGACATCTCTGGGGTGAAACGGACGACGGCGGCGCCCTGGACGCCGGCGCGGGCCAACGCATCCAGCTTCTGCGCCTTGGTCATCAGCAGCAGCGGCGCCTTGTCGGGCCGCAGCACGCGCGGCGGATGCGGATCAAAGGTCAGCACCACGCTCGTGCCGCCCCGTTCGAGCGCGCCACGCTGGATGCGCTCGACGATCTTCACGTGACCGCGGTGCAAGCCGTCGAAGTTGCCGAGAGCGAGCACCGGCGATCGCCACGTGAGCGGACGCGGGTCGTCCGGGAAGTGGATTACGTCCACTTGCCCTCCGCCGCTGCATCCCCGACATCGATCGTCATCACGAGGCCATCATAGGCCAGCTCCACACCGGCCGGCAGCGCGGCATTGGTCGCCGCGTGCGGTAGGTCGTGACAGATGTGCGTCAGGTACGTCTGCCGCGGCTTCACGCGCTCCACCACCATCAACGCCTCCGCCACCGTGAAGTGAGTGGGATGCGGACGATGGCGCAACGCGTCGAGGACGAGCACCTCAAGCCCTTCGAGCAGCGGCCACGTTTCGTCGGGCAGCCGGTTGCAGTCGGTCAGGTACGCGAAGCTGCCGAGCCGATAGCCCAGGATCGGCCGCTTGCCGTGAAACACCGGCACGGGCTGGATGCGGACGTTGCCGACCGTGAAGGGGCCCGTGATCGCACTCAGTGCGATCTGCGGGAGGCCGCCGCCCTTCTCGCTCGGCGGGTTGAACACATACGAGAACGTGCGTCGCAAGTCCTCCGCTGTTTGCTCGTCCGCATACGCCGGAATGGCTCCGCCCTGCATCACGTTGAACCGGCGCACATCATCCAGGCCCATGACGTGATCGGCATGGCTGTGCGTGAACAGGATGGCGTCGACGCGGGCAATGCGATTGGTCAGCGCCTGGATGCGCAGGTCGGTCGAGGTGTCGACCAGGATCGACGGTCCCCCGGCCACGTTGATGTGGATGGATGGGCGCGAGCGCCGGTCGCGTGGATCGGCCGACTGGCACACGGCGCAGGTGCAGCCGATCATCGGCACGCCGTGCGAGGTGCCACTGCCAAGGAAGGTAACGCTCGCCTGCATCTAAGAGATGGAATGTTAGCATGGCGCATGAGCGAACTGGCCGGCGCGCGCTTCCAGCAACTGGTGGAGATCATGCGGACGCTCCGCTCGGAGCACGGCTGCGCGTGGGATCGGCAACAGACGGTGCAGTCGCTGCGGCCCTTCGTCCTCGGCGAGACTTACGAGCTGCTCGACGCGCTGGATCGCCGCGACTACCAGGATCTCAAGGGCGAGCTCGGCGACTTCCTGTTCGAAGCCGTGTTTCTCGCGCAGATCTGCGAGGAGGAGGGCCGCTTCTCGATCGCCGACTCGATCCAGGCGATTTCCGACAAGCTGGTCCGCCGGCATCCGCACGTCTTCGACGCCGACGGCCAGGCCTCGCTCACGCCGACCGAGGTCAAGGAGCGCTGGGAAGACATCAAGAAGCAGGAGCGCAACGACGCGGGCGAGCCTGACAAGACGCTGCTCAGCGGTATTCCCCGTTCCATGCCCTCGTTGCTGCGCGCTTACGAGTTGTGCACGCGCGCGGCCACTGTCGGCTTCGACTGGGTGAAGCCCGAGGACGTGCTCGACAAGATCGACGAAGAGACGCGCGAAGTGCGCGAAGCCGTCGAGACGCTGGGCGCCAAGTCGCCCGAGGTCGAGGAAGAGATCGGCGACCTGCTGTTTGCGATCTCGAACCTGGCCCGAAAGCTCGGCGTAGAGCCCGAGGCGGCGCTGCGCGTCGCGAACGACAAGTTCCAGAAGCGGTTCGACGATGTCGAGCGGCAGGTAACGAGCAAGGGCCAGCGGATGCGCGACCTGACGCTGGAGCAACTCGAGGCCCATTGGCAGGTTGCGAAGGTCACAACGAAGCCGCCGCGCTGATACGGCCGTTCGCCGTCAGCCTCCGCACTCGCTCCAGACGGCTGTCAACTCACAGCTCGGTCTGGAGGTGGAGGCAACCCTTCAGGGTTGCCTGACGCGCGTCACGCTCGCTGCGAGGTTGTCTGTCAGTAACCTGCCCGTCGGGGCGCTGTTGATTCCCTCTGTCTAAACAGAGATCGGTCGCCCCGACTCCCGCCGGCTTCCGCTCGTGCTCCATCTGACGGCGAACGGCCCGCGACTGCGCGACGGGCGTTGAACGTCATCATCTCGACCGAACTGCCATCGGTTACGACCTCGATCTGCCCTTCCTGATCTGTTCGGAACACCTGGGCTCCCGCTGATCGATAGCGCTCCAGCACGTACGGCACGGGGTGACCGTAGGGATTCCCGCGGCCGTTGCTGATCACCACCACCGCCGGTTTCACTGCCTCGATGAACGCCTGGGAGCTCGACGTGCCGCTGCCGTGGTGCGGGGACTTGAGGACGACCACGGGCAGCAGATCGAGCGTGGGAATCAGCGCCTGCTCCACTTCCCTGCCGATGTCGCCCGTCAGCAGCATCGACACCTGGCCGTAACGCAGCTCGATGACCAGCGAGTCGTCGTTTCTGACCTTCTGCCGTTCCCAATCGGGTAGCGGCGGATGGTGCACGCGGAGCTCGACGCCGCCGAGGTCCAGGCGGTCGCCTTTCTGAAGCCATCGCCAGGCCGAGCGGTTGCGGCTCGATACCGCCTGCAGCTCGAGGGTCGGCTCGTGGTTGGCGACGAAGGCGCCGGCCCACACTTCCCGCGGCGTGAAGTCCTTCACCAGGGACGCCGCGCCGCCAATGTGGTCGGGATCGCTGTGGGTGATTGCCAGGTAGTCGAGACGCATCACTCCCCTGTCGCGCAAGGCCGGACCGATCACGCGGTCGCCAATGTCGAAGTCGCCACGCAGCGACACGCCGCCGGCATCCACCATCAGCGTGCGGCCATTCGGCATCGTCACCAGCAGGGCGTCGCCCTGCCCCACGTCCATCACGGTGAGATGCAGCCGGCCGTCGCCGAATCCCCGCGCCAGCGTCTGCGGGGCGATGGCCATCCACGCGAACAGCACCATGGCGCACCACGACGCGCGCGTGCCCGCGCCGTCCCCACGGTAGACGACCGCCGCCACCAGGCATGCGTAGTACGCCGCCATCACGCCCACCGAAGGCGGGGGCACGCGCCAGGTGAGCCACGGCGCGAAGTCCACGAGCGCCGCGCTGTCGATGAGGCCGCGGACGGCCAGGTGGGTCGCCAGGCCGGCAAGGCTGGCCGGCGCCTCGAGGCCCGCGGCATCAAGTGCCGCAGTGGCCATCGACGCGACTTGGACCAGGGCCATGCAGGGGACGGCGACGAGGTTCGCCGCCAGGCCCGCCAGGGTCACGCGCTGGAAGATCATGGCGCCAATTGGCATCAACGCGGCCTCGGCACAGGCGGAGGCCAGCAGCAACAGGAGCGGTGCGCGGGCCCAGCCCAGGTGAAGCGCCGGCACGCGCGAGGCGCCAACGACAATTGCCGCGGTCGCGCCGAAGGTCAGCCAGAATCCCACGTCGACAATCGCCAGTGGCGTGACCACCAGCACCAGGGCCGCCGTCAGCGCCATCGCATGCGCCGGTGCGGTGCGCTGATCGATCATCCGCAACGACAGGTAGATGCCCGCCATCACCGTGGCGCGCGTCACCGATGGCCCGCCCCCGGCCACGAAGGCGTACCACGCCAGCAGCGCCACCGCGGCGCCCGCGGCCCAGCCGTCGCGAATGCCCAGCCACCACAGCACCATCAGGATGAGGCCGGCGAGAATGGCGATGTTGCCGCCCGAGATGGCGATGACATGGTAGGTGCCGGCCTCCTGCAGCCGCCGTTCGACGTCAACATCGAGCGAACCGCGGTCGCCGATCAGGATCGCCGTGGCCACGGCCGACGACTGCGGGTCGCGCACCGCGACGTGCCGCGCCATCGCCGCGCGCACCGCGGCGCGGACCGACGCCGCGGTCTCGTCGAACCAATGGCCGCGGCTCAGGACCTCGACGAGCGAGGCGCTCTTGACCGAGCCCACCAGCGACATGCCGCGCCGCGCGAGCAGGCGCTCCTGGTCTGGCACGCCGGCATTGAGGTAGCGCGCCGGGCGCCGCAGCAGGGCCGGCAGGCGAATCCGCCGGCCCGCGCGCCATTCGCCGACCGCATTGGCCGCAAGCACACCGGCCACGGTGAACGAGACCCCTCCTGGGGCCGGCTCGGGGCACGGGCCCAGCCACACGCGTTCGACATCCATCCGCAGCAGCGCGCCGCTCTCGGTGACCGCCGCGTCGGCCAGGAGCCGGCCTTCGACGAGGATCGGCGTCTCGTGGCGCGGGGCCTCGATGCCTTCGATCGCGAATCCGCCGAGGCGTTGCTCGAGCAGCGTGCGGAGAGGAGGATGCAAGGCCGCGCTGTGGGCGCCTGACGCGAGAAGCACGCACGCCGCCCCCAGTCCGGCCAATCCACATCGCATTGCCCAGCGAACCCGCCGTTGAGAGGCGCACAGAAAGGCGGCGAGCGCCGACGTGGCCAGCAGCCACCGGGCCCACCAGATGACGGCAGGGTCGGCGAAGACACCGGCGGCGGTGCCAAGAGCAGCAGCGATCGCGAGAGACAGGGAAAGGGACATGCCCTTCCAGAAGCAAACGGCGGGGCATCAGAAAAGCGGCGAGAACGTCAGAATGGCCGTTCAAAGTACGCAAGAAACGCCACGCTTCGACGGGGAAGACGTGGCGTTTATTGCGACCGGCGAGTCAGGCGGGTCTTCCGCCTTCGCCAAGGGCTAAGGCGGACGAGAGACCCGCCTCTACGAGCTGGCAACCGCCGCGTAATAATCCTGCAAGGCCCGCACGTCGAGCCCCTCGGTCCGGAGCGCCTTGATGGCTTCGAGCGCTGCCGCCGCACCGGTGATAGTGGTGATGCACGGCACCCCCGCCATCATCGCCGCGCGACGCACCGCCTTGTCGTCGAAGAACGACTCGCGTCCGTGCGGCGTATTCACGACCAGCGAGATCTTGCGGTTGACGATTTCATCCGCCAGGCTCGGCCGGCCTTCGTTCACCTTGAACACCACCGAGCACTCCAGGCCGTTGGCCCGCAGGTACGCCGCGGTGCCACGCGTGCCGATCAACTCGAAGCCGAGCTCGGCGAAGCCCTTCGCAATCGGCAGCACCTCGCCCTTGTCCTCGTTGTTCACGCTGATGCAGACCGCGCCTTCCTCGGGCAGCCGCTGCCCCGCCCCGAGCATGGCCTTGGCGAACGCCATGCCGAAGCTGTCGGCGCCGCCCATCACCTCGCCGGTCGACTTCATCTCGGGTCCGAGAATGGTGTCGACGCCGGGGAACCGGACGAACGGGAACACCGGGCTCTTCACGAACACCCCGGCGGGCGTCATGTCGTCGGTGATGCCGAGGTCGGCCAGCGTCTTGCCGGCCATGACGCGCGCGGCCACCTGCGCCAGCGGCACCCCGTTGGCCTTCGACAGGTACGGCACTGTGCGCGATGCGCGCGGGTTCACTTCCAGCACGTAGACGGTGTCGTCCTTGATCGCGTACTGCGTGTTCATGAGGCCGACGACCTTCAGCGCCTTCGCAATGCGGCGCGTGTAGTCGCGGATGGTCGTCAGGTGACGCTCGCCCAGGCCGGGCGGTGGGACGACGCAGGAACTGTCGCCCGAGTGGATGCCGGCCTCCTCGATGTGCTCCATGATGCCGCCGATCACAACCGCGCCGGTCTCGTCGGCCACGCAGTCGACGTCGACTTCCTTGGCGTGTTCCAGGAAGCGGTCGATCAGGATCGGCCGGTCGTGCGACACATCCACCGCGGTCGCCATGTAGCGATCGAGCGTGGCCACGTCATAGACAATCGCCATGTTCCGGCCGCCCAGGACGTATGACGGCCGCACCACCACCGGGAAGCCGACCTTGGCCGCCACGTCGCGGGCCTCGGCCTTCGACGTCGCGGTGCCGCTCGCCGGCTGGGGAATGCCGAGATCCCACAGCAACTGGTTGAAGCGCTGACGATCTTCGGCCAGGTCGATCGAATCGGGCGAGGTGCCGAGAATGGTGACGCCGGCCGCCTGCAGGCCCAGCGCCAGCTTCAGCGGCGTCTGGCCACCGAACTGGACGACACACGACACATCGACGTTGCCGTCGCGCTCGCGTTCGACAATGGCCATGACGTCTTCGAAGGTGAGCGGCTCGAAATACAACCGGTCGGCGGTGTCGTAGTCGGTCGACACGGTCTCGGGGTTGCAGTTGACCATGACGGTCTCGAACCCCTCCTTCTTGAAGCCGAACACGGCGTGGCAGCAGCAGTAGTCGAACTCGATGCCCTGGCCGATGCGGTTCGGGCCGCTGCCCAGGATGATCACCTTCTGCTTGTCGGTGGGGTCGGCTTCGCACTCCTGCTCGAAGCTGCTGTACATGTACGGCGTGAACGACTCGAACTCGGCGGCGCAGGTATCGATGCGCTTGAACGCGGTCGTGATCTTCAGCTCGTAGCGCTTCTCGCGCACAGCCGACTCGCTCACGCCCAGGATGTCGGCCAGTTCGCCGTCACCGAAGCCGGCGCGCTTGAGCGTGCGCATCAGGTCGTGCGACATGTCGCGCAGGCCGATCATCTCGGCGGTCTTGCGCAGTTCGACCAGCTCCTTGAACTGCTGCAGGAACCACGGGTCCATGTTGGTCAGCTCGTGGATCTTGTCGATGTCCCAGCCCTTATCGAGGGCCCGGAACAAGGCCCACATGCGGCGATCGGTCGGAATCACCAGCTTGCGGCGCAGCTCGGTGTCTTCGTCCTCGCTCGAGCCGGCGTCTTCCTCGTTCTCGTCCATCTGCGGGCGGCGGAACAGCAGGCCTTCCTTGCCGAGTTCCAGCGAGCGCACGCCCTTCAGGAACGCTTCCTTGAAGGTGCGGCCAATCGCCATCGCCTCGCCGACCGACTTCATCTGCGTGGTCAGCGTGCGATCGGCCTGCGGGAACTTCTCGAAGTTCCAGCGCGGGAACTTCACGACCACGTAGTCGATGGTCGGCTCGAACGAGGCCGGCGTCACGCGGGTGATGTCGTTGGGAATCTCGTCGAGGTGATAGCCCAGCGCCAGCTTGGCCGCGATCTTGGCGATCGGGAAGCCGGTCGCCTTCGACGCCAGCGCCGACGAGCGCGACACGCGCGGGTTCATCTCAATCACGATCATCCGGCCATCGTCCGGGTTGATGGCGAACTGGATGTTGGAGCCGCCGGTTTCGACGCCGACGCGGCGGATGATGCGGCGGCCCCAGTCGCGCATGCGCTGGTATTCCTTGTCGGTCAACGTCAGCGCCGGCGCAACGGTGATGCTGTCGCCGGTGTGCACGCCCATCGGGTCGATGTTCTCGATCGAACAGATGACGACGAAGTTGTCGGCCGCGTCGCGCATCACCTCGAGTTCGAATTCCTTCCAGCCGATCACCGACGTCTCGACGAGGATTTCGTGGACCGGGCTCAGGTGCAGGCCGCGGCCGGCAATGTCCTTGAACTCTTCGAGGTTGTAGGCAATGCCGCCGCCGACGCCGCCCATGGTGAACGACGGCCGGATAATCGCCGGAAAGCCTGTCCGTTCGACGATGACAAGCGCTTCTTCCAGCGACTTCGCCACGCCGCTGTCCGGCACGGTGACGCCGATCTCCTTCATGGCATCGCGGAACAGCAAGCGGTCTTCGGCGACCTTGATGGCCGGAATTGACGCGCCGATCAGGGCGACGTTGTACTTCTTGAGAATGCCGAGCTCGTCGAGCTGCACCGCCAGGTTCAACGCGGTCTGGCCGCCGACGGTCGGCAGAATCGCATCGGGCCGCTCGCGCTCGATGATCTTCTCGAGGGCGTCCGGCGTCAGCGGCTCCACGTAGGTGCGATCGGCCAGTTCCGGGTCGGTCATGATCGTCGCCGGATTGCTGTTGACGAGAATGACCTCGAGGCCTTCGTCGCGCAACGCCTTGCAGGCCTGCGTGCCCGAGTAGTCGAACTCGCACGCCTGGCCGATCACGATCGGACCGGAACCGATAACCAGGACGCGTTTGATGTCAGTTCTCTTAGGCATTAGCGGACGCACCCAGTCTTGGTCAAACGCAGCACTCCTGGCACCTGAGGCACCTTAGGCACGATAGGCACCTTAGCTCTTCTCCATTTCGTCGAGGAATTCCTGGAACAGATAGTCGGCATCGTGCGGTCCCGGCGAGGCCTCCGGGTGGTACTGCACCGAGAAGATCGGCTTGTTGATGTGCCGCAGACCTTCGATGGTGCCGTCGTACAGGTTCAAGTGCGTGACGCGCGTGGTCGCGGGCAGCGAGTCGGGATCCACCGCGAAGCCATGGTTCTGTGACGTGATCTCGATGGCGCCGGTGTCGAGCTGCTTCACCGGATGATTGCCGCCGCGGTGGCCGAACTTCAGCTTGTAGGTCCTGGCGCCGAGCGCGAGTCCCATCAACTGGTGCCCCAGGCAAATGCCAAACATGGGCGTGGTGCCTTCGGCCAGTTCCCTGATGTTGTCGATGGCATACGTCACGGCCGCGGGGTCGCCCGGACCGTTGCTCAGAAAAATGCCGTCGGGCTGCCACGCCATGACCTCGGCCGCCGGTGTCGACGCGGGAAACACCCGCACCTGGCAGCCGTGCGCGGCGAGGCGGCGCAGGATGTTGGTCTTGATGCCGAAGTCGTAGGCCGCGACCTTGAGCGGCCGCTTGGCCCGGCGCAGAGGCTCCACGCCGAAGCTGGCGTCGGTGACGGCGTCGGCGAGCGAGGTCTCGAAGTCGTAGGCCTCCGCCGTGGTGACGTCCTTGACGAGGTCGCTGCCTTCCATGTGCGGCACGCGGAGGGCGCGCTCGATCAACTGCGCCGGATCAACTGAGCCGGTCGCGATGATGCCGCGCATGACCCCCGACGAACGCAGCGCCTTGGTCAAGGCGCGGGTGTCGACGTCGCCGATGGCGACAATGTTGTGGCGCACCAGGTAGTCGCGCAGCGTGCCGGTGGCGCGCCAGTTGCTCGACATCGGCGAGGCATCGCGCATGACGAACCCGGCCACCTGCGGCTTGGACGACTCGGTATCGGCGGTGGCCACGCCGTAGTTGCCGATCTGCGGCGCGGTCATGGTGACAATCTGGCCGGCGTACGAGGGGTCCGTCAGGATCTCCTGGTAGCCGGTCATGCTGGTGTTGAACACCACTTCGCCGGTGGTCTCGCCTGCAGCGCCCGCCGAGACACCCTGAAACCAGGTGCCGTTTTCCAATGCCAGAATCGCGTTCATCCTTACTCCTGTACGCTCAACGATGCGGCCGCGCGCGTGCGCTCGCCGGCAACCACGCGCACCGTGGTTGCAAAAGGCCGGAAGCCCGCCAGCGACAGGCTGACCCGGTAGTCGCCCGGCGGCAGTGCGGGAATCGTGAGGGGCGTCGTGCCCCTCGGCTTGCCGTCGATCACGACGACGGCGCCGGCCGGCCGCGACTCGACCACCAGCGTGCCGGTCGCCACCGCTCGCGATGGGGGTGCCGCCGCGGCCCCGCCTGCGCCCGCTCGCGCGCCCGCGGGCTTCGGCGAGGTCTCGCCGGAGCGGCCTCCGGCCGCGGAGGCGGACGCCAACCGTAATTCGAGCGATCGCGACGGCCTCGCCGCGGTCAGTGCCACCCGGTGCTCCTCGGCGATATATCCGCGTCGCGTGACGGTGATCGTACGCGATCCCAACTCGAGATCGCGTAACGCCAGTGGTGTGACGCCGCGCGCGACGCCATCCACTTCGACCGACGCGCCACTCGGCGTGGAACGAACCAACAGGCGGCCGACGTTGACAGGCCCGCCTTCGCGGCCGGAGGCCGCTGCGGCGACGTCTCGCCGTAGCTCGCCTGATTCCGGACGAGCGGAGGCGGATGGGGTTAGTGGGCCCGACGTGATCGTGGCATCGGTTCCCGGCGTTGCCGCCTGACCCGCCTGACCCGCCTCACCTGCCCTACCAGCCTCACCCGCCACAGTCATCGTCTGGACCGGGCCGGTCTGCAACGCGCGCGGGCGCGCCATGTAGCCGGCCGCGAAGCCCACGACCATGCCGACCAGGCACGACACGATCAGCATGGCGCCGGTGAAGCGCTGTGGCTCCTTCGGCCGGGAGACGTCGGCGCCCGGTTGCCACGCTGCGCGATCCTCGGACGGCGCGAGACGAGGCGCGACCTGCGGCTCGGTGCGCGGTTGCGGCGTCGGCTCGAAGGCGTCGAAGTGCGGATCGGCGACCACCCGCTCGTCGATCGCCGGCTCGTCGATCATCGGGGCGTCGATCGACAGTTCGTGGAGGGGGGTGTCGTCGTCCAGCGGGTTGGCGGCCAGCGACGGCGGCACAGTCTCGGGCAAGAACTCGGTGTCGAGGGCATCGGCGTCGGCGTCATCGCCGAGCGGCAACATCGGGATGACCGACGCGGCCAGCGCGTCGCAAAAGGCCGTACACGACGCAAACCGATGTGCGGCTTGGGGCGCGAGTGCTCGCGTAAACGCCGCCGACATCGCGGCGCGATCAACGCCGGGCAAGGTCCGCACGTCGACGGGCCGCTCGGCGGCACCCGACACGCGGCGGCCGAACAACCATTCGTACGCGATGGCCGCCAGCGCGAACTGGTCGGATGCCGGCACCGGCCGACCGCCCGACGCGACTTCCGGCGCAGCGTACGGCGGACGCGCGGCGCCCTCAAGGTCGCCGCGATCCGGGCCAAGGCCACCGACGCGGGTGTCGTCGGCGGAAATAAAAATGTTCTGGGGATGGAGCGATCCGTGGACCTGGCCGGCGTCGTGCGCCTGGTCCAGTGCTTCCGCGATCACTCGAAGGCGCGGCAATAAATCGTCAATTGCCGCGGGACCGTAGTCACGCAAAGCCGCTTCGAGGGAGTCGCCGTCCACTACGTCTGTAACCAAATACCGAGTCTGCTCATCGAACCCCGGTGAGCTTCATTCATGCACTTATCGACCCGCAATGTTATCACGCACGGTTGACAGTGTTGGTGACCGTTTGAGACAGTACGTGGCGGTGCCTTCCGACGTTTCGCCCGTCTCCGCCGCATTAGCGGTAGACATTCGTACTTTTTCGTGGATCCGGCGGCTGGCGTCCGACTACGCGTTCGCGTACGCGAACGTCGCGCCCTTCTTCGCCGGTGATCCTGCCACCTCCGCCGCGTGGGCCGATACCATCCGGCGTTCGCAGGGCTACGCCCGCCAGCCCGAGCAGCTGGCGCGGTTGATTGCCGCGCAGCAAGAGGGCCGCGGCGCGCCCGCGGCCTCGCGCGTCGCGGCCGCCCGCCTCGCCGACCCGGCCACGCGCGTCGTCATCACCGGCCAGCAAGCGGGCGTGTTTGGCGGGCCGTTGTTCACGTTGCTGAAGGCCCTGACGGCCATGAAGCTGGCGGCCAAGGTCGAGCGCGAGCACAAGGTGCCGGTGGTGCCGGTGTTCTGGATCGACGCCGAGGATCACGACTGGCCCGAGGTCAGCGGCTGTACGGTGCTCGACTCGGAGCTGGCGCCCGTGCCCGTCCGCCTGGCGGACCTGGACGGCGCCGGCGAGCTGCCCATTGCGCGCCTCACGCTCGACGAAGGCGGCGCCACCGCCATCGATCAGCTCGAGGCGGCCCTCCCCGACTCGGAATTCAAGGCCGGCATCATCGACTCGCTGCGCAAGGCGTACGCGCCGGGCACGGGCATGGCGACGGCCTTCGGCAAGTGGATCGAAGAAGTGCTCGGGCCGCACGGCCTTGTTGTCTACGACTCGTCCGATCCCCAGGCCAAGCCGCTGGCCCGCGAGGTGTTCGTCACCGAGGTCAGCCAGCCTGGCAATACCGCCCGCATTGCGGCGCGTGCCGGAGAAGCGCTGGTGGCCAAGGGCTATCATGCCCAGGCCACGCTGGCCGACGGCACCGTTTCGGTCTTCCACTTGAATCCGGAACGCGCGGCGGTCCGCGTCGACGGCAACCAGGGCTACATCGGCGAACGCGCCATGAGCCTGCCACAGCTGGTAGACGAGGCGCGCGAGCATCCGGAGCACTTCAGCCCCAACGTGCTGCTGCGGCCGATTGTCCAGGACACGGTCTTCCCCACCATCTGTTACGTGGCCGGCCCCAACGAGCTGGCGTATCTGGGCCAGCTCAAAGAGGTCTACGCGCATTTCGGCGTGCCGATGCCGCTGATGTACCAGCGCGCCACGGCGACCCTGGCCGATTCGGCCACCGTGCGCTTCCTCAAGAAGTACGAACTGCCGCTGACGGCACTGCGCGCGCAGGACGAAGCGACGCTGAACCAGCTGCTGGAAAGCCAGCTGCCGGCGACCGTGGAGCACTCGCTCTCGGCCGCCGCTGCGGCCATCGAGGAACGCATGGCGGCGGTCGCTGCCGCGGTGCCCCAGATTGATCCCACGCTCGAGGGCACCGTGAAGTCGACCCTCGGCAAGCTGCAGCACGAAGTGCAGTCGCTGCACAACAAGGTGATTCAGGCGGCCAAGCGGCGTGACGAAACGCTGCGCCGCCAGTTCCAGCGCGCCCAGGCCCTGACCTTCCCCCAGGGCCACCCGCAGGAACGTGAAGTCGGGTTCGTGTGGTTCCTGAACCGCTACGGCCCCGCCCTGGTGGACCGGTTGATCGACGAGCTTCCGCTCGAGATGGGCCACCACTGGGTCCTGACGATTTGAGGAAGAAGGGCAAGAAATCCGGCTGGCGCATTCGCTTGGCCCGGCTCCGCTGGCCGCGCTGGCTGGCGCCCTATCGCCGCAAGATCCTGATCGGCCTTGGCGTGGCGGCACTGGCCGTTCTGGGCTCGCTCACCTACCTGTACGTCTCGTACGGGCGGATTATCGACGCCCGGCTGCACGGCGAGCGCGATCGCGCGGTGCCGCGCGTCTTTGGCCGCCCACTCACCCTGCAGGCCGGCCAGAATCTCACGCAAGCCGAGTTGATCGCACGCCTGAACGACGTGGGCTACGCCCAGCGCGCCCGGGTCGAGAAGGCCGGCGAGTTCGCCATCGACAAGCACACGGTCGTGCTCATCTCGCGCAGCGGTGATCAGGCCGGCAAGTCGCTGGTCGTGTCGTTTCCGGAGCCGCCGGTGCTCAAGAAGAAAGGCGCCACGCCTCCGCCGCCGCCCCAGCGCATCGCCCGGTTGCAGGTCGCCGGCAAGCCGGTGGAACGCGTCACGCTCGACGCGCCGCTCCTGACCGGGCTCATGACCGGCACGCGCGAGAAACGCCGCCGGGTGGCGCTCGACGCCATTCCCGCCCGCATGCAGGAAGCTGTGCTGGCCATCGAAGACCGCCGCTTCTACTACCACCCTGGCATCGACCCCATACGCATTGTCGGCTCGCTGCTCACCAACGTGTTCGGCGACAAGGCCTACCTGTCCGGCGCCAGCACTATTACGCAGCAGCTTGCCCGCAACTTCTTCCTCACCGAAGAGATGGCGCTCGAGCAGCAGACCCGGCAGCGCTCGGTGCGCCGCAAGATCCTGGAACAGTTCATGGCCATGATTCTCGAGACCAAGGCCACCAAGGACGAAATTCTCGAGCTCTATCTGAACGACGTCTACCTGGGCCATCGCGGCTCGTTCGCGCTGCACGGGGTCGCCGAGGCCTCGAAGATCTTCTTCAGCAAGGACGTCCGCAATCTCACCCTGAGCGAGGCCGCGCTGATTGCCGGGGTGATCCAGTCGCCGCAGATCCATTCGCCGTTCAACAACCCCGATCGCGCCCGCGACCGCCGGAACGTGGTGCTACGGGCAATGGCCGACGGCGACTACATCACGCCCGACGCCGCCGATCGCGCCACCAAGGAACCGATCGCGGTCGTCGCCCGCGCGGTCGACAACGAGGCGCCGTACTTCGTCGACTTCCTGGGCGAGTCGCTCGATGAATCGTTCCCCGGCGTCACCTCGAAACCGGGTGTGCTCGACATCTACACGACCTTGGACCTCAACCTGCAGCGCCACGCGCAGGACGCCATTCGCGAGGGCATCGCGCGCGTCGACACCGCCCTCGCCCGTCGGAAGCGCGGTCCCCGGCGCGTCGCCCAGGCCGCCCTCGTCGCCATCGATCCCCGCACCGGCGAAATCCTCTCGTTTATCGGCGGCCGCTCGTACAACCAGTCGCAGTTCAATCGCGCCGCCAACGCCCGGCGCCAGATGGGCTCCACGTTCAAGCCGTTCGTGTTCCTCGCGGCCTTCGAGAAGGCCGCCGACGATGGCACCGGGGACATCACGCCGGCCACGATCGTCTACGACGAACCGACGACCTGGAGTTTCGACAACCAGGAATGGTCGCCGCGTAACTACGACGGCGAGTACGACGGCGGCATCACGCTGCGGCGCGCGCTCGCGATGTCGCGCAACATCGCAGCAGTCAAGGTCGCTGAACAGACCGGCTACGACAAGGTCGTCGCCCTGTGGCGCAAGACGAAGATCGGCGCGCAAGACCAGGTGAAGCCGTACCCCTCGGTCGCCCTGGGCATTGTCGAGCTCACGCCGCTCGAATTGGCCGAGGCCTACACTGTCTTCCCGAACAACGGCACCATCAAGCCGCTGCGCACGATCCTCAGCGTGCAGAGCGGCGAGGAGAGCGTGAAGCCGAAAGCCGAAACCGGCCCCAGCGTGGCGCGGCCGTCGGCCGCCTTCCTGGTGACGCACATGATGCGCAGCGTGCTGAACGAGGGCACGGGGGCGAGCGCCCGCGCCGCAGGATTGACGCACGACGCCGCCGGCAAGTCGGGCACCACGAACGATCTGCGCGACGCCTGGTTCGTCGGGTTCACGCCGGAGTTGCTGACGGTGGTGTGGGTCGGCCTGGACGACAACCAGCCGCTGGGCCTGAGCGGCTCGCAGGCGGCGCTGCCGATCTGGACCTCGTTCATGATGAAAGCGCTGGCCGGCCGGCCCAACACCGGCTTTGCCGCGCCGGGCGGGGTCAGCTTCGTCGAGGTCGACCGCGACACCGGCAAGATCGCCACGCCCACCTGCCCCCGGGTGACCAACGAAGCCTTCCTCTCGGGCACCGAGCCGCTCGCCGGCTGCGAGCTTCACCGCTTTCACTGACCCGACTCCCGGCTCCCGACTCCCGGTTCCGATTACAATCACCCTATGAACCACGAAGTCTTCGCCGCGCTCGGAGAAGCGCTGTCGCGTGGCGAAGAGGCCGCCCTGGTCACGATCGTCTCGTCCAACGGCTCCACGCCGCAGCGGGTCGGCGCCAAAATGCTGGTGTTCGGCGACGGCCGCATTGTCGGCACGGTCGGCGGCGGATGCTACGAGCACGATGCCATCGGCAAGGCCAGGCAGGTGCTGGCCACCCGCAAGCCCACCACCGTGAAGTACGACCTGAACGACGACTTCGCGGAGGAGACCGGTCTGGTCTGCGGCGGCCAGATGGAAGTGTTCATCGAACCAATCGAGGCCTCGCCGTCGGTCTACATTTTCGGCGCCGGTCACGTCGGCTTCTACCTGGCGAAGATGGCGCACGACGCGGGCTTCGGCGTCCACGTCATCGACGATCGGGCGGCCTTTGCCAACACCGAACGCTTTCCCTTTGCCGCCTCGGTCGTGGTGGATGACATTCCCCAGTGGCTGGCGCGTACCACGCTGCCGTCGACCGCTTACGCGGTGATCGTCACGCGGGGGCATCGGAACGACCTGGATGTGTTGCGGGGCCTCGCCCCGCGCGAACTGCGTTACATCGGCTTGATTGGCAGTCGCGCCAAGGTCGCCCGCCTCTATGAGCAAGTGATGATCGAGGGCGGCGTCGATCCCGACGGGCTCGCCCGCATCCACGCGCCGATCGGCCTCGACCTCGGTGCCGTGACGCCCCAGGAAATCGCCGTCAGCATCACGGCCGAGCTGATCGCGGTCCGGCGTGGCAAGGCCGAGGCGTTGAAGGCCGCCTCGCTGCAATGGTTTCCCAACCTCAAGGCGCTTCGCTAAACGGGCCCCGCGCGCAGCCGCCAACGGGTGGGTTGATCGTTCGTGGCGCCCGCATCGTCACCATGAACGACGCCTTCGAGGTGATCGATGGTGACCTGCTCGTGCGAGACGGCCGCATTGCCGCCATCGGCCACCTCGCCCGGTCTGAGCGCGCCGACCGTGTGATCGAGGCGCGCGGCGCCTTCCTCGTTCCTGGCTTCATCCAGACCCACATTCATCTCTGCCAGACCCTGTTCCGCGGCTACGCCGACGACCTGGCGCTGCTCGACTGGCTGAAGACGCGCGTCTGGCCAATGGAGGCCGCGCACACGCCGGCCTCGCTGGCCGCCGCGGCGCGACAGGCGGCCTCGGAACTGCTCCTGAGCGGGACCACCACCGTGCTGACCATGGAAACGGTCCACGACACCGACGCGGTATTCGCGGCCCTCGAACCCATGGGCCTTCGCGCGGTCGTCGGCAAGTGCATGATGGACTCCGACAGCGCGGTGCCGACCCGCTTGCTCGAGAAGACGGCCGCGTCGCTGGACGAGAGCGTGGCGATCGCCAAGCGCTGGCACGGCCGCGCCAACGGACGGCTGCGGGCCGCCTTCGCGCCGCGCTTCGCGGTGTCGTGCTCCCAGGACCTGCTCGAGGCGGTTGCCGGCCTGTCGCAGCAGCATGGGCTGGTCGTCCACACCCACGCATCCGAGAATCGCGACGAGATCGCGCTCATCCGCGAACGGACCGGGCGGTCGAACATCGACTACCTGGCGCATACCGGCCTGACCTCGCCGCGCCTGTGCCTGGCGCACTGCGTCTGGGTGGACGACCACGAGCAGTCGGTCATGGCCGAGCACGAGGTCAAGGTGCTCCACTGCCCCGGCTCGAACCTGAAACTTGGCTCCGGCCTGGCACCGGTGGTCGAGATGCGGGCCAAGGGGATCTCGGTCTCGCTCGGCGCGGACGGCGCCGCCTGCAACAACCACCTCGACATGTTCGAGGAGATGCGGCTGGCCGCCGTCCTGCAGTCGGTGCGCAAGGGGCCGGGGACCCTGACCGCGCGTGATGCCTTGTGGATGGCCACGCGCGAGGGCGCCCGCGCCCTGGGGCTCGAGCGCGAACTGGGGAGCATCGAGACCGGCAAGCGCGCCGACTTCCTGCTGGTCGACCGCGACCGTCCGCAGTTCATGACCAGCGAGGACCCGTATTCGGCGCTGGTCTATTCGGCCCGCGGCAGCGACGTCCGCACCACCGTGGTCGACGGCGAGATCCTGGTCGATGGGTATCGTCCCACTCGCTGGGATGCCGCCGAACTCGCCCGCGACGCGCGGGCCGAAGCCGCCGCCCTCGCCGGCCGCGCCGGCTTCTGACGATTCCCGCCCGATGTGGCGTCCGGCTTTAGCCGGACCGCGCCCGCAACCTTTCCGGCATCCTTCTCGTCTACTATGTCGTGACACGACGTATCGTGCGCCGCCACAGTGGTCCGGCTAAAGCCGGACACCACATGCGGCAACGCGAACTTCAGATGTGGCGTCCGGCTTTAGCCGGACCGAACAGACTCAACTGACATGATCAAACGAGACCCCACGCCCTTCCTGCCACTGACCCCGGCCGCCTTCCACGTCCTCCTGACCCTGGCCGACGGTCCCCGCCACGGCTACCAGATCCTGAAAGACGTCGAGGAGCGGACCGACGGCGAGGTGGTCCTCAGCACCGGCACGCTCTACGGCCTGATCAAGCGCTTCCTGGACGACGAGCTGATCCTGGAGATGCGGCCGGCGGCTGGAGACGACGAGCGGCGCCGGACCTACAAGTTGTCCGTCCTGGGCCGCGAGGTCGCCGAGGCCGAGGCCACGCGCCTCGAGCGGCTGGTGCGCGCAGCGCGAGGGGCCAACCTGCTGACCCGGCCGAGGGCGACGTAGAGGCACCCATGACGCTATACAGAATCCTGCTCCGCCTGCTGCCCCGTTCGTTCCGCGACGAGTTCGCCGACGAGATGGCCCAGGTATTTCACGACCAGTTGCGCCGGGCCCGGGGCGCAGGCCGGCTCTCGTTCTGGTTGACGACGGTCGTCGCCGTGAGCGCCTTGTCGTTCCGGCTCCGCCTGGATCGCACGGCCATGGACGTGAATCACGCCATCCGCGGCCTCGCCCGCCAGAAGACCTTCACCGTCACCGCCGTCGCGACACTGGCCCTGGCCCTGGGCCCCGTCACGGCGGTGTTCGGCGTGTTGCGCAGCGTGGTGTTCGACCCGCTGCCCGGCATCAGCGTCCGCGATGTCGTCTACGTGCTCGGCACCCGGCCGGCTCGCGGCATCACCGACTATCCCTGGTCGGAGCTGAACTTTCTCGACCATCACGATCGCAAGCAGGGCCTGTCGGCCCTCGCCGCGTTCACCGAGACCCGCGCCACCTTTGGCGGCGACGTGCCGCAGCAGGTCACCGGCGCGTGGGTGTCGGCCGGGATCTTCGACGTGCTCGGCATCGCTCCGGCCAGCGGACGCCGCTTCGACGCCGCGGACATGCAGCCTGGCGCTCCGCGCGTCATCGTGCTGAGCCACGATCTCGCGAAGGCCCGGTTCGCGGATCGCGATGCCACTGGCGAGTCGCTCGTGATCGACGGAGAGCGCACCCTGGTGATCGGCGTCTTGCCGCCGGGCGTGCGGTTTCCGGCGGCGACCGGCGAGTTCTGGCAGCCCCTGGTGATCAATCGTGCCACCAGTTCGCGCGGCGCCAACTTCCTGTCGATGATCGGCCGCCTCGCGCCGGGCGCCACGCCCGAGTCAGTGGCCGGCCACATGAACCAGGTGGCTGCCGACCTCGAGCAGATGCACCCGAATACGAACACCGGGGCGCGGGTCGCGACGGTGCCCGCTGCATATCAGCTGACGCGCGCGGCACGGCGCCTCGTCTCGGTACTGGGTCTCGCGGCGCTGGCGATCTTCCTGCTGTCCGCGACCAATATCGCCAGCCTCATGGTGGTTCGCGCAGCTGGCCGCCAGGGTGAGCTGGCGGTACGCGCGGCCCTCGGCGCGAGCCGCGCCCGCTTGTCACGGCAGCTCCTGACCGAGAACTTGTTGCTGGCCGGGGTGGCGGCCGTGGCCGGAGCCGGCGTCGCCTGGGGCCTGCTGCGGCTGCTGGCGTTGACCGAGCTCATACCCGCCGATCAGATCGACCGTGCGCACCTTGATGGTCCGGTCCTGATGTTCCTGTTCACGCTGATGACAATCACGGCGGCGGCCATCGGCTGGCTCGTGTCACGTCGCGTGATGCACAGCGTCGCGGCCGGAGCCGGGCAACGCTCGCACTCGCCCGGCCGCGAGGCCATCCGCCTTCGTCATGCCCTGGTCAGCATCGAAGTCGGCGCCGCCGTGGTGCTGCTGGCCGCCGCCGCCCTGCTCGTTCAGAGCGCCGCACGCCTGGTGAACGTCGATCCGGGCTTCCGCACCCAGAACGTCATCGCGTTTCAAGTGAGCTTGCCGAGCGGAGCCTATCCGGATGCGCCGTCACGCGTGCGAGCCATCGATGCCATCGTCGAACGCCTGGCGGCGCTGCCGGGCGTCGAGATGGCGTCATCCGCGGGCTACGCTCCGCTGGCGTCCATGCGGGCCACCCGCCGGTTCGCGATTGATGGCCGGCCGATGCCGCCGCCGGGTACGGAGCCAGCGGCCATCGACCTGCCGGCAGGCCCGCGGTATGCCGAGCTCATGGGCCTGCGCATCGCGGACGGCCGATGGATCACCGACCGCGACACCGCCGAGGCGCCGCCGGTGGTCGTGATCAGCGAAGCGCTCGCAAGGGAGCACTTCCCCGGCGAACGGGCGGTAGGCCGGCGGCTGCGCTACTTCACCAGTCGGGCCAACGCGCCACCCATCCCGATGCCCGAAATCGTCGGCGTGGTATCCGACGTCCGGCAGTTTGGCATCGACGAGCCGGCCGGTCCGCAGATGTACACGCCGCAGGCACAGCGGACCTGGCAGTTCGTCAGCTTCTTCGTCCGCGCGGCCGGGGATGCACGGGCCGTGATGGGCAGCTTGCCTGCCGCAGTGCGGGCCGTCGATCCCGAGCGCCCGCTGGAAGACGTGCGGACGCTTGACGACCTGGTCGCCTCCGCAACGGTGGCGCCGCGCGCGCTGAGCGGGCTGCTGGGCCTTGCCGCGGTGGTCGCCCTGCTGATTGCCGGCATCGGCGTCTACGGCGTGACGGCCGCAGCCACGGCCGCCCGGAAGCGTGAGCTGGCGATTCGGACGGCGATCGGCGCCAACCGCGCGGGCCTGCTGCGCCTGGTGGTCGGCCAGGGCATGGTCGCCGCCACACTGGGCATCGTCGCCGGGCTGGCCGCCGCCGCGTTGGCGGCGACCGTCCTGCAGTCGGTGCTCTACGAGGTCCAGGCCCGTGACCCATGGACGCTGGGGGCCGTCGGCCTGACCTTGCTGTCGGTCTGCTGGGTTGCGACCTATCTTCCGGCCCGACGCGCACTTACAGCCAACCCAGCCGAGGCGCTCCGAGCTGACTAGGCCCGGCGTGTTACAATTCCTAGCAGTCCACGTATCAGACTGCTAATGGTGAGCCCGGCCCTTTCCGACCGCACGCGACGCATTCTCGCGACCCTCGTTCGCTCGTATATCGAGACGGGCGAACCGGTGGCGTCGGCGGCGCTTGCCCAGAAAGCCGGCCTCAACCTGTCGTCGGCGACGGTGCGCAACGTGCTCGCGCAACTCGAAGAGATGGGTTTGGTGTGGCAGCCTCACACGTCTGCCGGCCGCGTGCCCACCGACACGGGCTATCGCTGCTACGTCGACATGCTGATCGAGGCCCGGCGCCCGACCAAGGATGTTTCGGCTGTCGAGTTACGGTTGCGGCAGGAAGCCGGCGAGGCGCCGTTGATGGACGACCTGCTGTCGTCGACGTCGCACGTGTTGTCCGAGGCCAGCAGGAGCGTCGGGTTTGCCATTGCCCCGCCGAATGCCGACGCACTGTTTCAGCGCATCGAGTTCGTGCCGCTCAGCGGCAATCGCATTCTCGTGGTGGTGGTGGCCAGCGGCAACCAGGTGTCGCAGAAGACCGTCGACATCGGCGAGTCGGTCACGGCGTCGGAGCTGACCCAGGCGGCCAATTTCCTGAACTCCGAATTCGGCGGCCGCACGCTGCAGCAAGTCCGCGACGGCGTCGTCGATCGGCTGAAGCAGGAGCGGTCGTTGTATGACCAGTTGCTCGGCCTGGCCTTGCGTCTGGCAAGCAGCTCGTTCGCGAACCTCGACCGGCCCACGGCCGTCTACATCGACGGTGCGTCGAGCTTGCTGGAGGAAGTGGTCCAGGCGAGCGGCATTTCGGCGGCCACGCTGCGCGGCTTGCTGCGCATGGTCGAAGAGAAGCAGCGGCTGGTCGGCATCCTGACCGAGTACATCGACGGTCCAGGGCTGACGGTCGTGATTGGCGCCGAGCACAGCGACCCGGAACTGCGGCCCTTCAGCCTGATTGCCGCGACCTATTTTGATGGCCGCAGCACCGGCACGGTCGGGGTGATTGGCCCGACGCGCATGCGCTATTCGAAAGCCATCAGCGTGGTGGATATTGCCGCACTCGCCGTCGCGCGAGTATTGCGCGACGTGAATTAACCTGACGGGCGCCCCCAAAGGGGTGCCCGACAAATCCTGCACGAAATCATGAACGACGAAACCAACGATCCCCAGACTGCTGGTAGCCCTGCGACCGAAGCAGGCCCGCTCGACCCGCCCGATGCCGGCACGCCGGCCGAAGCCATCAAGCGCGAGCGCGACGAACTGTTCGACCGCCTGTTGCGCAAGACCGCGGAATTCGACAATTTCCGCAAGCGCGTCGATCGCGACCGCAAGGACATGATTGAATGGGCCGCCGCCGACGTCCTCGGCGACGTGCTGGCGATTGCCGACGACTTCGACCGGGCCCTGGCCGCCGAGGCGCCGCCCGAGGCGCAGCAGTACAAGGCCGGCCTCGAACTGATTCAGCGGCAGCTCGCCGACCTGCTCAAGAAACGTGGCGTGACGGTGCTGGATGTGCTCGGCGCCGACTTCGACCCGCACTTCCACCAGGCGGTGGCCTACGAAGAAGTGGCCGGCGCCCGTGATGGTGAAGTCGTGGCAGTACTTGCGAAGGGTTACAAGCTCGGGGAGCGCTTGTTGCGTCCCGCTATTGTGAAGGTCGCGAAAGCATCGTGAGCAAGCGCGACTACTACGAGATTCTCGAAGTCACCAAGACCGCCAGCGACCAGGAGATCAAGAGCTCCTATCGACGGCTCGCGCTCAAGTTCCATCCGGACCGGAACCAGGGCGACAAGGCGGCCGAAGAGAAGTTCAAGGAAGCGGCCGAGGCCTACGCCATTCTCAGCGACAGCGAGAAGCGGGCCCGGTACGATCGATTCGGTCATGCCGGCGTCGGCGGCGGCGCGCAGGGCTTCGACCCGTCGCAGTTCAGCGGATTCGAAGACATCTTCGGTGGCCTCGGCGACATCTTCGGCTTTGGCGGATCGCGCCGTGGCGGTCCGCAGCGCGGTTCCGACCTGCGCTACGACCTCGAGATCAAGTTCGAGCAGGCCGCCAAGGGCGTCGAAACCCATATCCAGATTCCCCGTCAGGAAACCTGCGACAGCTGCAAGGGCTCGGGCGCGGCGCCCGGAACGTCACCGACCACCTGTCCCGGCTGCCGCGGCGCCGGCCAGATTCGGTTCCAGCAGGGCTTCTTCACCATGGCCCGCACCTGCAGCCAGTGCCGCGGCGCCGGCAAGGTGATCAGCAAGCCGTGCCAGTCCTGCCGTGGCGCGGGCACCACCGAACAGACCCGCAAGCTCACCGTGAAGATTCCCGCGGGCATCGCCACCGGCCAGCGCCTGCGACTGACCGGCGAAGGCGAGTCGGGCACGCTCGGCGGCCCCACCGGCGATCTCTACGTGGTGATCTTCGTGCAGGAGCACGAGTTCTTCCAGCGCGACGGCAACGACCTGCACTGCTCGGTGCCCCTGCCCTTCACCACGCTCGCCCTTGGCGGCGAGATCAAGGTGCACGGCATCGATGGCGAAGAGACCGTCAAGATTCCAGAGAGCACGCAAACCGGCAGCACGTTCCGGCTGCGCGGCAAGGGCATGCCCGATGTCTCGGGCCGCGGCCGCGGCGACATTCTCGTGACCGTCACCGCCGTCACGCCGAAGAAGCTGTCGAAGGAACAGAAGCACCTGCTCGAGCAACTCGCCGCCACGCTGCCCGACCAGAAGGCCAAGCCCGATGCTCGCCAGGAAGACGACCGCGGCATCTTCGGCAAGGTGAAAGACATCTTTGGCTAGCATCCCGACCGCCAGACGGCTACGGGTCTCCGAAAATCGGCACTCGTGTACAACCACGATTTTCTGCGCCCCGCAGCCGTCTGTCGGTCGGGGTGTGGGCGCCACGGCCTAAACAGACATGCCCAATTCGAGAATCTGGCCGGCGCTGGTCTTGACGGCCAGCGTGGTCGACGACAGTGAAGACGTTGTCTCGGCGGTGCTGGCAGACTTCTCTCCGGTCGCCATTCACGACCTGGCCGAGCGGCCGTTGCCGCCGGGCGGGCTGTGGGATCCCACTTACCCACCCATTCCTGATCCGGCGCCCACTCCGCTGCACTGGAACGTGTGCTTCAACGACGCCGAAGAACGGGCGCTCGCGGCTGATGCCATTCGCGCCGCGTTACCCGATCTCGCCATCGCAGCTGTCGATCTCCCGGATGAAGATTGGGCCGCACGCTCGCAGGCCACGCTGACCATGATCCACGCTGGTCGATTCATCGTGGCACCGCCCTGGGACATGCCGGCTGCCGACGTGGACGCGACGGTGATTGTCATCGAGCCGTCGATGGGCTTCGGCACCGGCCATCACGCCACCACGCGCATGTGCCTGCGGCTGCTGTCCGAGCTGGATGTTTCAGACCTGACGGTGCTCGACCTGGGCACCGGCTCGGGCGTGCTGACCATGGCCGCTGCTCTTAGCGGCGCCCGGCGGGTCGTCGGCATCGACGTCGATACCGATGCGATTCAGTCGGCGGAAACCAGCGCGCGCATGAACACGCTGCCCGACACGATCGAGTTCCAGGTGTCTGACTTCCGATCGTCACCCCCGGCCGCTGCGGATCTGGTGCTGGCCAACCTCACCGGCGGCATGCTGACTTCCAGCGGCGCGGCGATCGCGGCCCTGGTGAAGCCTGGCGGGCAGATGATCCTGAGCGGCTTCGATCACACCGAAGTGGATGCGGTGCTCGCCGCATTTGGCGGCTTCGCGGAAGTGCAGCGCCTCACCGAAGACAACTGGATCGCGCTGCACCTGCGCCGCTGACTACTTCACCGGCCGCTGGCTGCCCTTCTCGCGCGCCGCGTTCCAGCTTTCGACGACGCGGCGCAGCTCCTTGAAGGGGTCGGGACTGTCATCCACCTGCAGGCGCAGCACCGTGTCGTTGTTCAGCCACACGCCGCCGCCCTTCTTCACGATCACCATCGACGCCGCCTGCATGCCGCGCGTGTCACCGCCTGCGGCCTGGCCGGCATCAAGCGCGGCCATCAATCGCATCGAGAGATGGCCCTTCGTTTCCTCGAACGCCTTGATCATCCCCTCGACCACGGCAGGACCGGCCAGGATGTTGCCCTGCGCGGTGCTGAACTTGCCCTGCTTGTGGCCGGCCCACGTGCTCGCCTTCGGTCCCGTGAAGACCGCGGTGTTGCCCTTCAGGTCGATCACGGCGAACTGCCGGCCCTGCTTGGTCCAGCGCTCGGGTTGCGGATCGGGATCGCTGTCCCAGATCGCCTTGATGATCGCATCGGGCTTCATGCCCGCCTTCAGCAGCGCGATGCCCTTCGGGCCGTAGCTCACATCGACAATCGCCTGCGTCGCCACCACGCCGGCGTCGGCGTCGGCCGTCAGCACCCCGGTGAGTGAAAAGACGCGCGACTGCACGGCACCGCCGACTTCACCGGTGTCCGGGTCGTAGCCAAGGATGGAGAAGGTGGCCACGGGCGGCGGCATGGGTTCCTGCGACTGTGCCGAGACGCTCGCCAAGGCGGCCAGGGTCACAAACAGAGGCAATACGATTCGCTTCATCACAGCTCACTCCACGTGGTTAGTAGCGCCGTCAGCGCCACGAGCGGCGCGGCATCCGCGCGCAAGGTTCGTCCACCCAACGATACCGGAAGAGCCCCGGCGGCGAGCCCGGCGGCCAGTTCGGCCGGGGCCCATCCCCCTTCGGGGCCCACTATCACATGGGCGGACGCCGGCCTGGGCACGGCGCGCACGGGTCGCGTTTCGCCTCCGGCTGTTGGCTCCACGCAAAGCAGGCGCACGCCGCTGACCGCGCCCGAGAGATAGGAGGCCCAGGTCTGGGCCGGAGCCACCACCGGCACCACCGCTCGCCCACACTGCTTCGCCGACGACACCGCAATGCGCTGCCAGCGCGCCACCCGCTGGCTCTTCTCCACCGCCGACAGGCTGATCTCCGAGCGCTCGCTGACCACCGGCGCTATGCCGCCGACCCCCAGCATCACGGCATCGCGCACCACGTCATCCATCTTGTCGGCCTTGAGCACGCTGATCACCAAGGTGATCGGGACCGCCACCTCCGGAGCCGGCGTGACCGGCTCGATCGCGCGGACCGCGGCCGATCGCTTGCCGGCTTCGACCACCTCGGCCCGCCACAAGCCGCCTCGGCCATCGAAGACTTCGACCTCGGCGCCGACGCCAAGCCTCAACACGCGCGCCAGGTGTTCGGCCTCGTCATCGGGCAGCGGCACGCGCGCCGCCGCCGCATCAAGGCCAGGCGCATAGAAACGAGGACGCACGCGGAGAGTATACTCATGCGCACAGATGTTCTTTCGCGGACAGACAGTCGGGAAGTACCGCATCCTCTCCCCTCTCGGAAGCGGCGGCTTTGGCAGCGTCTACCTCGCGGAAGATACCTGGATCGACAAGAAAGTCGCCATCAAGGTCCCGCATCGCCAGAACCTCGACTTCACCGAGTTGCTGCGTGAGCCCCGCCTGCTGGCCACCCTCAGCCACCCGAATATCGTCACCGTCCTGACCGCCGAGAAACAGGACGATGTGTTCTTCATCGTGATGGAGTACGTGCCGGGCGACACGCTCGAAGCGGTCATCGACCGCGACGGCACGCTCGACCTGGCGCGGGCTCTCGACTACACCTGCCAGATCTGCAACGCGATGGACCATGCGCACAAGCACGGCGTCATCCATCGCGACCTGCGGCCCGGCAACGTGCTGGTCACCGAGCAGGGCCTGATCAAGGTCGCCGACTTCGGCACGTCGCGGTTCCTCGAGATTGCCGCGCATGGCACCACCGTCATCGGCAGTCCGCCGTACATGGCGCCCGAGCAGTTCCAGGGCAAGGCGGTGTTTGCGTCGGACATCTACTCGCTCGGCGTGACCATGTACCAGATGTTCACCGGTGTGCTGCCCTACGACACGCCGATGCCGGCAGACCTCGACAAGTTGATGCGCGGCGAGCTGGCCTCGCCGCCGAAGCTGAAGAACCCCAAGCTGCCCAAGGCGATCAGCGACATCGTCATGAAAGCAATTGCCGCCGACATCCCGTCGCGGTACCAGACCGCCTCGGCCCTGCTCGACGCGGTGCTGGCTGCCCGCACGCCGTCGCCGGCCTCGCGACGCCCGTGGCGCCCGGCACCGGGCTCCCCGGCCAGCTCCCCCTCGGACGATGTCTCCGACATCCAGGCGCGCCTGAAAGCTCGCGAAACCGTGCAAGCCAAGTTCTGCTGGAAGTGCGGCAAAGCGCTGGCCGCCCGCGCTGACGTCTGTCCCTTCTGCTCCGAACGGCAGTAGACCTTCGTTATTTGTTATTCCTTCTTGGTTATTGCCATAATCCCCCATGGCATTTGCGGGAACGGGCAAGATCTGGATGAACGGGTCGCTGGTGGACTGGAAAGACGCCACGATTCACGTCGCCTCACACGCACTTCACTACGGTACCGGCGTCTTCGAAGGCATTCGTGCCTACGATTCGAAGACCGGCACCAACATCTTCCGGCTCGATCCGCACATGCGGCGGCTGATGGATTCGTGCCGCGTCTACCGCATGGAGCCGCGGTGGTCGCAGGCCGAGCTGTCCCAGGCCGTAATCGACACCGTGCGCGTCAACGGCTTCAAGAGCTGCTACATTCGCCCGCTGGTTTACCGCGGGTACGATTCGCTGACGCTCGATCCGCGGCCGTGCCCGGTCGATGCCTCGGTGGTCGTGTGGGAGTGGGGCTTGATGATGGGTGCTGATGCGCTCGAGAAAGGCATCGACGTCGGCGTCAGTTCGTGGACCCGCCTGGCGCCCAACACACTGCCCGCTCTGGCCAAGGGCACGGCCAACTACGCCAACTCGGCCCTGATCAAGATGCAGGCGGTGCTCGACGGCTACGCCGACGCCGTGGCCCTGGATGAGAGCGGTCTGCTCAGCGAAGGCAGCGGCCAGAACCTGTTCCTGGTGCGCGACGGCATCATCTACACGCCGTCGCTGGGCTCGTCCGTACTGCAGGGCATCACGCGCGAGACGGTCATCACCCTCGCCAACGACCTCGGTTACACGGTGAAGGAAACGGCCATCCCGCGCGAGTTCCTGTACCTGGCCGACGAAGCGTTCTTCTGCGGCACCGCGGTCGAGGTCACGCCGATTCGCACCATCGACAAGATCACCGTGGGCAACGGCAAGCGCGGACCGATCACCGCGGCGCTGCAAGAGCGGTTCTTCGGCATTCTCAGCGGCGACCTGCCCGACACGCACCAGTGGCTCACTCCCACCTCCGCTGAAGCTCCGGCGGGCAGGCCGGTGGGTGTTCCTGCGGCGACGCGCTGATTGGGCCATCAATGCATGTCAACGACCTGCTGAAGATCGCTGTCGAACGGGGCGCTTCCGACCTGCACCTCAAGGTCGGCAGCTACCCCATGGCCCGCATTCACGGGCACCTGGCGGCGGTGTCCGAGGACAAGCAGCTGGGTCACGAGGACCTTGTGGACATGGCGGCGTCGATCATGTCGACCGCGCAGCGCCAGAAGTTCAAGGACTCGCAGGAAGTGGACCTCGCCTACAGCGTGCCGGGGCTGGGCCGTTTCCGCTGCAACGTCTTTCAGCAGCGCGGCACCATCGGCGTCGTCCTGCGAGTCATTCCGGTCACGGTCAAGAGCCTCGACGAACTGGGGCTGCCGCCGGTCCTGAAGAAGATCGCCGAAGAGGAACGCGGCCTCGTGCTGGTCACCGGCACCACCGGCAGCGGCAAGAGCACCTCGCTCGCGGCGATGATCAACCACATCAACCAGACGCGGACCGCGCACGTCATCACCATCGAAGACCCGATCGAGTACCTGCACCGCGACAACCAGTGCATCATCAACCAGCGGGAAATCGGCGTCGACACGCGCTCGTTCGCCTATGCCCTGCGCAGCGCGCTGCGCCAGGACCCGGATGTGATCCTGGTCGGTGAAATGCGCGACATGGAAACGATCGAGACCGCCATGCACGCGGCCGAGACCGGCCACCTGGTGTTCTCGACCCTGCACACCCTGGATGCCACGGAAACCATCAACCGCATCATCTCGGTGTTTCCGCCGCATCAGCAGAAGCAGATCCGGTTGCAGCTGGCGTCGGTGCTGAAGGCGGCCATCGCCCAGCGCCTGATCCCCCGTACCGACGGCAGCGGCCGTGCGCCGGCAGTGGAAGTGCTGGTGGCCACCCCCTTCATCAAGGACTGCATTGTCGACAAGGACAAGACCCACCTGATTGCCGGCGCGATCGCCCAGGGCACTTCGCAATACGGCATGCAGACGTTCGACCAGTCGATCTTCAGCCTCTTCCAGGAACAGGCGATCAGCTACGAGGAAGCACTGCGCTGGGCCTCGAACGTCGACGAGTTCAAGCTGCGGGTGCAAGGCATTTCGACGACCGCCGACATTTCGCGCGACCAGATGGCCGGGACGATCTTCGCCAGTCCCAAGCCGGCCGCACCACCACCGCCCCCCAAGGCGCCGGAGATTACGCGGTTCGGCAAATAGGCACGGTCCGGCTAAAGCCGGACACCACATCCGCACGGCACGGTCCGGCTAAAGCCGGACACCACATCCGCACGGCACGGTCCGGCTAAAGCCGGACACCACATTGATCTCATGCCCTGTGGCGTCCGGCTTTAGCCGGACCATAATCAACCAGTGGCTGACGCTTACATCGTCGGGCTGACCATGCTCTCGCGGCGCGAGCTGTCCGAAGCGCAGGTCAGGACCCGGCTGGCGCGCAAAGAGTTCGAGGACGATGAGATCGAGGCGGCGGTCGAGCGGCTGCGCCAGGACGGCACCATCAACGACCGGCGGGTCGCGCTGTCGGCAGCCCGCCTCGAAAGCGCCATCAGGCATCGCGGCCGCGCCCGCGTCATCCAGAAGCTGCGGTCCATCGGCATCGACGGCGACACCGCCGCATTGGCCGTCAACGAGGTATTCGAGGAAGTGGACGAATCCGCCCTGCTGGATCGCGCCTTCGAACGCCGGCTCAAGGGGCAGTCGCCGGCGGACCTGGACGACAAGGCCCGCGCCCGGATTGTCCGCGGCCTCGCCGCACAGGGGTTCCCATTCGACGCCATCATGAAACGTCTGAAAGGGGCATCGGGGCGGTAGTGCCCTTACAATAGATGCATGCATCCCCGTGAGATCCGCGCGTCTTTCCTGAGGTATTTCGAGCAACACGGCCACCGCGTGGTGCCGAGCAGCCCCCTGCTGCCGGGTGACGACCCGACGTTGCTGTTCACGAACGCCGGGATGAACCAGTTCAAGGATGTATTCCTGGGCCGCGAGAAGCGCGACTACGCCCGCGCCGCGACCTCGCAGAAGTGCATGCGCGTCAGCGGCAAGCACAACGACCTCGACAACGTGGGGCCGTCGTTGCGGCACCACACGTTCTTCGAGATGCTCGGCAACTTCTCGTTCGGCAACTACTTCAAGCACGATGCCATCGAGCTGGCCTGGAACCTGCTGACCAAGGAATGGCAGCTGGATCCGTCGACCTTGTACGTCACCGTGTTCAAGGGCGCCCCCGGCATTCCCCGCGACGAGGATGCCTACAAGCGGTGGCTTGATTTCGTGCCGGCCGACCACATCGGAGAGCTGGGCATGGCCGACAACTTCTGGGCCATGGGCGATACCGGCCCCTGCGGCCGCTGCTCCGAGATCTACGTCGACCGCGGCGCCCAGGTCCCCGGCACCGGCAACTTCGTGGCCGACGTCGAGTCTGGCAGCGAGCGCTTCGTCGAGATCTGGAACAACGTGTTCATGGAGTTCGAGCGCAACGACCAGGGCGTGCTGACACCGCTGCCGGCGCCCTCAATCGACACCGGCATGGGCCTCGAGCGTATTTCCGCGGTCATGCAAGGCACCATGTCGAACTACGACACGCCGCTGTTCATGCCGCTCTTGACCGCCCTCGGGGAGCGGTCGGGCCACCAGTACGGCAAGTCGATGTCGCCGAGCGATGTGTCCATGCGGGTGGTCGCCGATCACGTGCGCGCCGCGACCTTCCTGATCGCCGACGGCGTGGTGCCGTCGAACGAGTGGCGCGGCTACGTGCTCCGCAAGATCATGCGGCGCGCCATGCGTCACGGCCGCAAGCTCGGCCTGCACCAGCCGTTCCTGTTCTCGCTGGCCGACGTCCTGATCCGCGAGATGGGCGAGGCGTATCCCGAGTTGAAGGCCGGCCGCGACGCGGTCGTCCTGGTGATCAAGAGCGAAGAGGAGCGGTTTGACGCGGTGTTGACGGGCGGGCTGCCCCGGCTCGAGGAGGTGCTCGATCGCGCTGCGAAGACCAACCAGGTCGTCCCCGGCGACGAAGCCTTCAAGCTGTACGACACCTTCGGCCTGCCGCGCGACTTCATCGAGGATCTCGCCGGCAACCAGGGGCTGCGGTTCGATGCCGAGGGCTTCGACGCCGCCATGAACGGCCAGAAGGCCAAGGCCCGCGCCGGCAGTTCGTTCGAAAGCAAGAAGGGCGACGACTTCACGTTCATGTCGGACGAGGAGCGCGAGGAACTGCGGGCGGTCGGCGACCACTTCGACGGCTACGCCGACACCACGCTCAAGGGCGTCCCCGTGCTGGCGCTGTTCAACGACCAGAAGACCTCGGTAGTGTCGCTCGAAGCCGGCGAGAACGGCTACGTGGCGCTCGGCAAGACGCCGTTCTACCTCGAGGCCGGCGGACAGGTATCGGACCAGGGTTGGATGGAGCCCGCGTCGGGCCAGCGTTCGCGCGTCACCGGCGTCTCGCGCCTGGGCCCCGGCCTGCCGCGCCTGCATCGCGTGGAGAACATCGAAGGCCGCCTCGCGCTGCGCGACCTGGTGGCCACGCACGTCGACACGGACTTGCGTGACGCGACGCGGCGTAACCACACCGGCACGCACCTGTTGCATGCGGCCCTTCGCCGGGTGCTCGGCCCGCACGTCAAGCAGGCCGGATCGCTGGTCTCGCCCGATCGCCTGCGGTTCGACTTCCAGCACTTCTCGGCGCTCACCCCTGAACAACTGTTGGAGGTCGAACGCATCGTCAACACGGCGATCCTGAAGAACGAGCCGGTCAACACCGCGGTGCGCAACACGCAGGAAGCCATCGCGTCTGGTGCCATGGCGCTGTTCGGCGAGAAATACGGCGACAAGGTGCGCGTCGTCGCGGTGGGCGATGGATCGTTCAGCACCGAACTGTGCGGCGGCACCCATGTGCGCGCGACCGGTGACATCGGCACGCTGGTGATTACCGCCGAGTCGGGCGTTGCGGCTGGCGTGCGGCGCATCGAGGCGCTGACGGGCCTGGGCGCTCTCGAGTTTGCGCGCAGCGCGATCCGCGATCTGGATGCCGCCCGCGCATACGCGCCGGCCGGGCCGCTCGAGCCGTGGCTGGATGCCCAGGCCAGGCTGGTGGCCCGCCTTCAGAAGGAGAACCAGCAGCTCAAGACCAAGCTGGCGCTCGGCGGTGGTGGCAGCGCCAAAGACGATGACCAGGTCGAGATTGCCGGCGCCACGTTGATCGCGCGCGACGTGAAGGACGTGGACAAGGAGTCGCTCCGGGCGCTGGCCGACACCCTCAAGTCGCGCTTGAAGAGCGGCATTGTCGTCCTGGCGGCCGCCATGCCCGACGGTAAGGTGTCGCTGATTGCGGCCGTCACGCCGGATCTGGCGAAGAAGGCGCCAGCTGGCCAGCTCGTCAAGCAGCTGGCCCCCATCGTCGGTGGCGGTGGTGGCGGGCGCCCCGACTTCGCCGAGGCCGGGGGCAAAGACGCGGCGAAGATCCCCGATCTGCTCAAGGAAGCTCGTCTATTGGTCGAGAAGCTGCTGGCCTGACGGCGCTCAAGACCGACCGGAAGTCACCGATAAGGTAGACTGAAGGTCCTTGAAACGCAGCCTAATCGCCCTCGCGCTGACCATCGGCATGGCATCGCCGGCGGCCGCCCAGATTTATACCTGGCGCGACGCCGACGGCACGCTGGTGCTGTCGGATCGGCCCCGGAGCGATCATGGCCAGATGAACACCTTCGCGGTCTCAGGGGCCACCTCGGTGCGCGCCACCAAGCCGCTTGGCGCCTCCGCCCGGAGCGCCGTCTACGAAGCCTCCATCAGCGAGCATTCACGCCGCATGGGCGTGTCTGCTGACCTGGTTCGCGCGGTCATCCAGGTGGAATCGGCGTTCAACCCCACGGCGGTCTCGACCAAGGGCGCCATGGGCCTGATGCAGCTGATGCCGGCCACCGCCCGCGAGCTCGGCGTGAGCAACCCGTTTGAGCCCGACGAGAATATCCGCGGTGGCGTGGAGTACCTGAAGCGCCTGCTGGTGCGCTACAACCACAAGGTGGAGTTGGCCCTGGCCGCCTACAACGCCGGCATGGGGAACGTGGAGAAGTACGGCGACGTGCCCCCGTTCAAGGAGACCCGGAACTACGTCAAGAAGATCACCGCGGCGGCCCCTCCCGCTCCTCCCAACGCCATTTACAAGTGGACGGAGCTGGTCGGCGGCAAGCCGGTCGCGCGCTATTCGAACATGCCCCCTGCATCGGGCCCCTACGAAGTCGTCTCCTCTCGCCGTTAGTCCGCAGACTGCATGCCTGCGCGCCGTAGCCCTGGGCCTGCGGGGGGGAAGGCGTGATATGATTACGTGTTTAGCATCCCTTTGATATCGAGGTCCTTGACGTGGCGAAGAGAAACAAGTCGGCCCTGAAGGCCAATCGGCAGAATGTGAAGCGGCGCGAACACAACCGCGAGTTGCGCTCGAAGCTCCGTACCGGCCTGAAGGCGGTCCGGAAGTCGCTCGACGACAAGAACGTCGAAGGCGCGAAGGCGGCCCTGAAGACGCTGCAGTCGCTGGTCGACAAGATGGCGACCAAGGGCATCATCCACAAGAACACCGCATCGCGCTTGAAGTCGCGCCTCGCCGCCAAAGCCAGCAAGTAGGGACGGGTCTTCAGACCCGTCCGCTCCAGGAGGGCAGCACTTTAGTGCTGCCGCCGCCTGACTCCCTCCCACCCAATCAGGCCCGCCCCCACCAACCTTTGGCGATTCGCCTCCGTCTAAGTCTACATAGGTAGATTACGATAGAGGCATCATGCGGCTGACCTACCCGACCGCCCTGGTCCTGCAGGCCCTGCTCGACGGCCACCACCACGGGTTCGACATCATGGACGCGACCGGGCTGCCGAGCGGCACGGTCTACCCCATCCTGCGGCGCCTGGATGCCGAAGGCTATGTCCGCTCCAAATGGGAGAAGGAGGGCGAGGCGCGCAAGCAACAACGTCCCGCCCGCCGCTACTACGAACTGACGGCGGGCGGCGGCGCGTGGGCCCGAGAGGCCGTCGTCCGCGCCCGCACCATGGCGGCGGCCGGCGCGCGGCTGCTGCGTCCGCAGGAAGGCGAGGGTTAGCGCATGGCTTCCCTGTCACGGGCGCTCTGGGTGATCAACCTGGCCTCGCGGCTGGTGCCGGCTCGGCTGCGAGACGACTGGCGTCGCGAATGGGCGGCTGAACTCTCGTCGGTCGAGGACGCCAACGCGCCACTTGTGCGTCATGCCCTCGGTGCGTTCGCCGATGCGTTCTGGATCCGCCAGCGCGAGGTCGCCGATCGGCAGGTGATCGACGACCTGCGACATGGCCTGAGGCAATGGCGCCAGCAAGCCGGCTTTGTCACCACCGCCCTCGGTATTCTGGCGATCAGCATGGCCGCCTCGGTCACGGCGTTCAGCGTGGTGTCGCAGATCCTGCTGCGGCCCCTGCCGTACCACGAGCCCGACCGCATCGTGACCGTGTGGGAGCGCCTGCCCTCGGCCGCCGGCCGGAGCGACGTCGCGCCAGGCAACTTTCTCGACTGGCGCGAGCGCGCCACCAGCTTCACGAACCTGGCTGGCGTCGAGCCCTACAGCTTCGATTACACCGGCGGAGAACGTCCCGAAGTCGTCAGGGCCGTGCTCGTCACGGAAGGCTTCTTCGAGACCTTCGGCATCGCACCACTCGCGGGCCGCTTCTTCATTCCGGAGGAGCACGCCACCGGCGGCACCCGGGCGGCCGTCATGAGCGCGCGTTTCTGGCGGTCACACTTCAATGCCGATCCGGCCATCGTCGGCCGGACCATCCCCCTGGATGACGGCCAGTTCCTGATCACCGGGGTCCTGCCGGACGACTTCCTGCCGCACTTCCAGGAGGACGTGCCGGGCCAGACGGCGCTGTACGTCGCCAAGGTCATTCAAGAGTTCGAGCCGCGCATCCGCACGGGCGGCTACTGGAGCGTGACCGGGCGGCTCAAGGACGGGGTGTCGCTGGCACAGGCGCGCGCCGAAATGGACACCATCTCCACACAGATCGAACAGGCGAATCCTCGCACCAACAGGGGCCTGCGTGCCGAGGTGATCACGCTGCGCGAGCACCTGGTCGGCGAAGTGCGGCCGGCGGTGACGCTGTTTGGCGGCGCCGTGATCGCGGTGCTGCTGATTGCCTGCGTGAACGTCACCAATCTCCTGCTCGCCCGCGGCGCCGGGCGGCAACAGGAACTGGCGCTGCGAACGGCGCTCGGCGCCGGTCGCGGCAGGATCGTGGGCCAGTTGCTGGTCGAGACGCTGTTGCTCGCGTCGGTGGCCTCGGCAGCTGCGCTGCTCCTGGCGCACATGGCCATGCGGGGGCTCGCCTTCTACGGTCCTCGCGAGGTGCTGTGGATCGACACGCTGCACGTGGACGGCTGGGCAATCGGCTTTGCCGTTCTCCTCGCCGCCGGCGTGACTCTGACAGCGGGACTGGCGCCGGCGATTCGCCTGTCTGGACTCGGCCTGCAGGCACCGGGACATCGCACCATGACGGCCGATCGCTCGCAGCGCCACCTGCGCTCGGCCCTCGTCGTGGCCGAAGTCGCGATGGCGCTGATGCTCGTATCAGGCACCGGCCTGCTGCTCCGCAGCTTCGTCAACCTGCTCCAGGTGGAGCCCGGATTCAATCGCCACAACGTGCTGGTGATGCAGATGTTCGCCTGGGACCGCAACCCCGGCCCCGCGGCACTCCGCGGCTTCCACGACCGCCTCACCGCGACGGTGGCCTCGATCCCAGGCGTCGAGCAGGTCGGCGTCGTCCAAGCCATGCCGTTCATCGAGTCGAACATCGATATGCAGGGCGCCATGCGGCTGCTCGACCAACCCCCACCACCCGCCGGCGAGGGCATTCGCGCGTCGTACAACGTCGCCTCGCCGAGTTACTTCTCGGTCCTGGGTGTGCGACCGCTGAAAGGCCGCCTGCTCGAGGAACGCGACGGCCCCAACTCGCCGCGTGTCGCGGTCGTCAGCGAAGCCTTCGCCGAGCGCTACCTCCGGCACGTCGAGCCCGTCGGACAGCGACTCGAGATCAGCCGGCAGGGGAAACCCGTGACAATGGAGATTGTCGGCGTGGTGCCTGCCCTGCGCCACGAGCGGCTCAACGAAGCGCCGCGCGCCGAGGTACTGACGCCGTACGCGCAGTTTCCGACCGGATCGATCACGATGGTGGCGAGGACCAGCGTCGATCCGGCGACACTAATCGAGACCACCAAGCGCGAAATCTGGGGGATCGATCCGCTGCAGACGTTCTATCGCACCGCCACCCTCGCCGAGCTCGTGGACAACACGTTGATCACGCGCCGTTTCGCCCTGGTCGTGCTCACGGGTTTCGCGGCCCTTGGGCTGCTGCTGGCTGCGGCGGGCCTGTACGGCGTATTGAGCACAATCGTCTCGCAGTACCGCAAGGAAATTGGCGTGCGCATGGCGCTCGGTGCGGCATGGCTCGACATCCTGCAACTTGTCGTCAAGCGTGGGCTGGTGGTGTCGGCCGCCGGCGTCGCGGTCGGACTGGCCGGCGTGATCGGTGGCGCCAGACTGCTCCGCGGGTTCTTGTTCAGCGTAGCGCCGACCGACCCGGTCACCATCGGCGGGGCGGCCGCGCTGATGCTGACGGTCGCGGCAATTGCCTGCTATGTGCCCGCCCGCCGGGCCGCGAATGCCGACCCGTGCGAGGCGTTGCGGGTGGAGTAAGAAGAAGAAAGAAGAAAGAAGAAAGAAGAAAGAACGAAGAACGAAGAACTGCTTTGTTATTTGTTATTCGCTATTCGCTATTCGCTATTCGCTATTCGCTATTCTCTTCAACGTCCGCAGATCTCGACAACCAGGCGCTCCAACAAGAATCTCGGAGCGCCGATCGACGACTTGATCGCCAGGTCGGTGCGGAACACCGCGTCGAGGCTGTTCTTGACGCGCGTGTCTGGCCGCAGGCGGATGGCGGCGGCGCGAATCTGTCCCAGGATCATCGGCGGCTGCGCGCCGGCATCAATCTGCGCGGCGACCTCGCGCAACGCGCCGGCCGCATCGGCGTTCCAGATTGCCTTGCCGAGTGCGAAATCTTCGCCCGGCTCGCTTTGCGGCAGCACCAGGTCGCGCACGTGGTTGGCGGTGACGGCCGACTCCCCCGCCGCGTACAGCACCAGCTTCTCGATCTCGGCGCGAATGCGTCCCAGGCTCAATCCGGTGGTTTCGAGCAGCAACGACAGGGCCTTGGGCTCGATCGTCAGCTCGTCCTTGTCGAGACGTTTCTGGATCCACAGCGCCGCGTCGCGCGGCGAGTCGAGCGAACCGCAGTCGACGCAGTCGGCGCGCTTGCGCAGCACCTTGACCAGGCGGCGATTGCCGTCGAGGCCCCCGGCGACGAACACCAGCGTGGTCATCGGCTCCGGCTTCTCGAAGTAGGCCTCGAGCTCCTCCACCGGCGTGGTTCCGCGCTTGCCCTTCTTCACCAGGTCGAGCGAGCCCTGCCCCTCGTCTTCTTCCTTGCCGGCCCGCTTCGGCGCCAGCAGGGTCTCGGCTTCGTGGACGATGACGACGCGCCGCGGCGACATCATCGGCAACGTCCGCGCGGTCGACAGGATATTGCCGATCAGGCCATCGCGCCCGGCCGCGTTGCTGGCTTCGTTGGCGTAGAGGCTCTCGACGTTGAAGGCGTGCAGGCCCTCGTCCACGACGGCCGCGAACTCGAGCGCCAGGTCGTGGCGCGACTGCAGGTCGTCACCTTCCAGCAGGTACAGCGGGCCCGTCTTCCCTGCCGTGATCTGCTTGCGGACCTCGGCGACGGAGCTCAGAATGCCTCGAGAATCGCGCTGACGACCGACTTGGCGAAGTCGGTCGCAATGCGATCGTAAGCCGCGCGATTGCTGCCGGCGAATGCCGACAAGTCCTGCGTGGCGCTCGTGGGCGTCCCCAGGTCGTACTCTTCCGAGAACGACAGCGCCGCGTTCTCCCAGAGCGTCTTCTGCTCCTTGACGTCCTCGAACGCCACTTTGACGACAACGGTAAACCGATAGCGCGAGGCCAGCTGCTGGTCGTTCAGGCCAACCGGTTGAATCGACACTGTGTGGATCTCGCCGCGAACGATGCCATCGGCGCCCGAGTCGGACGGGATGACGGTGTAGCGGCCGCTGGCCTGGAATTCCTCGCGCACCTTCTGCGTGAAGATTTGCTCGATGGTCGGGTTCGGCGTGGTGTTGCCGAACATGGGGATGCCGAGCGTGCGGATGTAGTCGGGCAGGAACGAGCCCCGCCCCGCCAGTGCGTAGCCGCAGGACGAGGCGCTGATGCCGGCGGCCAGCACCGGGAGCGCACGAAGCACATCGCGTCGAGTCAGGCTCATCCTGCTATTAGGCCACAACAATCGAGACCAGGCGGCCCTTGGCGATCACGACCTTCCTGATCGTCTTGCCCGAGGTGTGTGCCTGGACATTCGGATCGGCCAACGCCAGCGCTTCGAGCGCCGCGTCGTCGATGTCAGGAGCAGCGGTCACGCGGCCGCGCAGCTTGCCGTTCACCTGGACCGGGATCTCCAACTCTTCGGCCCTGGCAACCTCGGCGTCGAAGACCGGCCATGACGCGCCGGCCAGGCCGGTGGCATGGCCGTACATCTGCCACAGCTCTTCCATGGTGTGCGGCGCAAACGGCGACAGCATCACCACCAGCGCCTCGACGGCCTCGCGGGCCACCTTCGGCGCCTGCGCCGACCGCTCGCCTCTATCCTCCGTAGCTTTAGCGGAGGAGGACTTGTCGGTGAACAGGTACAGCTCGTTCACCAGTTCCATCATCGCCGAGACAGCGGTGTTCATCTGCTGGCGCACGTCGATGTCCTGCGTGACCCGGCGAATGGTGTCGTGGGTCTTGCGGCGCATGCCGCGTTCCGCCGCCGTCAGGCTGGCGTGGTCGATGGCCCCGCTACCGCTGGCCACCACCTGTTCGCGCCACTGGTCGGCGGCGCGCCACACGCGCGCGAGGAAGCGGAAGCTGCCCTCGAGGCCCGAGTCGGACCACTCCACTTCCTTCTCGGGAGGCGCCACGAACATCACGTACAGCCGCAGCGCGTCGGAGCCGTACTTCTGGATCATCGAATCCGGATCGACGACGTTCCCCTTGGACTTCGACATGACCGCGCCGTCCTTCAGCACCATGCCCTGGGTCAGCAAGTGCGTGAACGGCTCGGTGTGTTCGGTCATGCCCAGGTCGTGGAACACGCGGGCGAAAAAGCGCGAGTAGATCAGATGCAGAATGGCGTGTTCGATGCCACCGCTGTAGAAGTCGACGGGACACCAGTAGGCGACCTTCTTCGGGTCGAACGGCATCTGGTCGTTGTGCGCGTCGGCGAACCGGTAGAAATACCAGGACGAGTCCACGAACGTGTCCATGGTGTCGGTCTCGCGCCGTGCGGGACCGCCGCATTTCGGACACGTGGTGTTGACGAACTCGGGCACGCTGGCCAGCGGCGAATCGCCACGGCCGGTGAACTCGGTGATGTTGGGCAACGTCACCGGCAGCTGGTCGTCTGGCACCGCCACCACGCCGTCCACCGGGCAGTGAATCATCGGGATGGGCGTGCCCCAGTAGCGTTGGCGCGAGATGCCCCAGTCCTTCAGCCGGAACTGCACGGTGCCTTCGCCGATGCCCCGCTCTTCGGCTTCCTCGGTGATCGCCTTCATGGCCTCGGCGGCAGGCATCCCGGTGTACTTCCCGGAATCGATCAGCACGCCCTCGTCGCTCACAACCGGCACGATCGGCAGGCCGTACTTCGTCGCAAACTCGCGATCGCGGTCGTCGTGCGCGGCCACGCCCATCACCGCGCCAGTGCCGTATTCGGCCAGCACGTAGTTGGCAACCCAGACAGGAATGGGCTGGTTCGTGAACGGGTTGATCACATAGCGGCCGGTGAAGAACCCTTCCTTCTCCACTTCACCCGTCAGGCGGCCGGCCCGGTCTTGCGACCGGAACCGCTGCACGTTGGCCATGAAGGCCTTCTCGTCCGGCGATGCCTTGGCGAACGAGTTGACCAGCCCGTGTTCGGGCGCCAGCATCATGAACGTCGCGCCGAAAATGGTGTCGATGCGCGTCGTGAACACTTCAATCGACGCATCGTCGCCCTGGATCGCGAACTTGACCTTGGCGCCTTCCGAACGCCCGATCCAGTTGCGCTGCATGGTCAGCACCTTCTCGGGCCACTTCGACAGGCCCTCGGCCGCATGCAACAGGTCGTCTGCGTAGTGCGTGATCTTGAAGAACCACTGCTCCAGGTCCTTCTGCGTCACCTGGGTGCCGCAGCGCCAACAGACGCCGTCGATCACCTGCTCGTTGGCGAGCACGGTGTTGCAGCTCGGACACCAGTTGACGGTCGAGCGGCGGCGATAGGCCAGGCCCTTCTCGAACATGCGGGTGAACAGCCACTGGTTCCAGCGGTAGTAGTTCGGCAGGCACGTGGCGAGCTCGCGTCCCCATGCGTAGCTGATGCCCAGCCGCTGCAACTGCCCTTTCATGTGGGCGATGTTGCCGAGGGTCGACGTCTCGGGGTGGATGCCGTTCTTGATCGCCGCGTTCTCTGCCGGCAGGCCGAACGCATCCCACCCGAACGGGTGCAGCACGTTAAAACCCTGCAGCCGCTTCAGCCGCGAGACGACGTCGCCAATGATGTAGTTTCGGACATGACCGACGTGCGCGTGCCCCGAGGGGTACGCAAACATCTCGAGGCAGTAGAACTTGGGCTTCGAAGGGTCTTCGGTGACTTCAAAGGCCTGGGTGTCGGCCCAGTGCTGTTGCCACTTCTTGTCGAGGTCTTGGGGATGATATTCAGCCACGGTGATTCTTCCAGAATATCGTACGGCTTGGGGCTTGGGGCCTGGGGCTTGAGAATTCCAAGCCTCAAGTCCCAAGCCTCAAGACATCGCGACCGCGATCACCGCATCCAGGCTGTCTGACAGCGCCTTCAGGTCGTAGCCGCCTTCGGTCACCAGCACCACCCGGCCCTCGCAGCACTCGTCCGCGACGTCCAGCAGGACCCGGGTGAGCCGGGCAAAGCCCTCGGTGCTCATGCGCAACTGGCCCAGGGGGTCCATCACGTGCGCGTCGAAGCCGGCCGAGATCATCAGCAACTCGGGCTTGAACTCGCGCAGCCGGGGAACTACCACCTCGGCGTACGCCCGCTCGACCACGGCGTCCTTGTCGCCGATCACCAGCGGCACGTTCAAAGTGAAGCCCTTGCCCGCGCCCGACCCGGTCTCGTCAGACGCGCCGGTGCCGGGCCAGAACGGATACTGGTGCGACGACACGAACAGCACGCTGGGGTCATCGTAGAACATCGCCTGCGTGCCGTTGCCGTGATGCACGTCGTAATCGACGATGGCCACGCGCGACAGGCCGCGCGCGCGGGCATAGGCGGCCCCCACTGCGATGTTGTTGTAGAGGCAGAAGCCCATGGCCTTGCCGGCCTCGGCATGATGGCCAGGCGGCCGCACCAGGGCCAGCGCACGCGATCCCGCTGGGCCCTCCAGCACATGGTCCACGGCGGTCAGCACGGCACCGGCCGCCAGCCGCGCGACATCGTCGGAGTCGGGCGAAGTGAAGGTGTCTTCGTCGATCATTGACGCACGCCCGCGCCTGGCCACGATGCCGTCGATGTGCTCGCGCGCGTGGACGCGCGCCAGGTCATCGTCGGTGGCGGACCGCGGTTCCAACACCGTGCCGCCCTGCTGCCGAAATCGCGTGGCGACCGCTTCGAGTGTTTCAGCCCGCTCCGGGCGCTCGGGGTGTCCGGCGGGCGTGACGTGATCGACGAATCGAGGCGAGCTGACGAGAACGAGCGGCATCGCCCTAGGTTATTCCACCTTCCGGACAAATGTGGCTTTCCACCAAACTCCAGATCTGTCGGGTTATGACCGCCGGCGCCATTAACTGATAGCGGCTGTAGTGACAATGCGGCGAATCGTCTGGGCAGAACGACTTGCGACTGGTTGGAATGAAGGCAATAATCTGCGCGAGCCGGGCGGCAAGGCCCACGCCCGGAGTGGGCGCAACCGGCGTCGAGCCAGCAATTGGCGCCCGACACCCAGATGAGGTTAGGCCGACGATCGTGGGCCAAGATGGAGAAACTTATGGAGGATGCAATTGACGCGGCATTGAAGCTGTTAGCCACACATGGCCACGCGCTCGGAAAACCGTATCTGCAATCGGGAGTAGGTCCATCTGGTGGGCGCCTGTATGTCGAGGTCGATGGCGATGCGATGAGTTTTCCCCAAGCGGTCGCCCTCGCCTCCGGTGAGATCAGCCTTCAGGAGATTCGCGAACGGAATGGGAAAGGGTAGTCGGAATGTGGCAACCGAGTCGGACTCAGTGGGCTGTGATCTGGGTAACCTTTGCAGTGTGCCTTTACTGCTTCTTTTGGGGCAATCAAGCGCGTTGGGTTTCTTCGGACATTCTGGAACCCCGGGAGTATCGAACACTCGGGTGGTTCGCCCTTGTAGGCGGGGCGCTGGCAGTGTGGTTTCTTGAGGGCCGTCGTCATCTCGCATCGACCAGCCTGCAATCGTCCCGAACTGTCGGCGACGAGGGCGGCGTGAGGCTGCGCAAAACGGTGGTGAACATTGCATCAGTCGCGGTCCTACTCTGGGCACTCCTAGTTCTTCTTGCCACCTTGGTTGGCGAAAGCCGAGGCTCGGTGGCGGGGAGCGTTGGCTTGTCGGCTCTCTTCGCCGCCTACGGACTGGCATTAGTCAAGCGTGATCGGCGAGCTGTACCGATGACATGGGTCTTGGTTGTGCTCTTCGGTCTCGCGACAATGCTATCCGGGCTCGTCCCGCTGATGATCTTGGTTTGGCTGCTCCTCCTTGCTTTTGCATTTTTCGTTCGCAGAAATCGAGACGAGTTCACTCGCAAAGCTGGCAATCAAGCGGTCTAACAACGACTTGCAGCCGACGACGCTCGGCGAGACACTAGCACACTGCGGCTGAAGCCGAGGTGTTGAACCTTCGGATAACCCCGACGAGGAGCCAAAGTGGAACCACAGTTCCGCGAGCCATTTCACCTCTCGTTTGTCAGTGGCGAAGGTGATCAAGTGGCACCGGCCCCCAAAGCACTGGTACGAGAGGTACGGGCTCGGCCAGACTGGGACACGGCGGTGCTTGCGCCGACAGGAGGGCAGTTTCCGCGCCTCCACATCGAGTTTCACGAGGGCGAGGGGTTTTGCCAGCCGTTGAGATCAATCTCGGGGGCCAGACACTGGACATGTGGCCACGCGAACTGTTTGTGTCAGACGACCTCGCCCTTCGCGCTATCGAGTATTTTCTGGAGCCTGGCGGGCAAGATCGAAGTCAGGACTGGGTGCGCATCGACGCATTTCCAAGAACGACGATTTGGGAGGGTCGGCAAGGACGTGAAGCCTGGGATAAAGCGCAAGCGTCCGAAGGCAACCCCGGCTAGTCCAGCGTGCTATTCTTCGGCCATGGGTCCAGTTGATGCGCTGTACGAGAACGGCCTTCTACGGCCGGTGTCGCCGCTGTCCCTTCGACCTGGCGAGCGAGTGGCAGTGATCGTCGTTCGAAAGGCCGACCCGGCGCGGTGGAACCTCGCACGACTCGCCGCTCATGGCGACGATGACCTGGCACTCGCAGAAGCCGGACTCGATGAATGGGCCGCGGCTCTCGATCGTGAGGATCGCGGGTGACTCGCGGCGAGATCTGGTGGGCCGATCTCGGGCCTTACCGGACGCTGGAACAGACCGGTCGCCGCCCGGTCGTTGTCTGGCAGAGTGACACGCTGACGCGTCTCCTGCAATCAGTGCTCGTAGTTCCGCTCACCACGAATCTCGAGCGTGCGCAACTCGCCGGTAGTGCGCTCATTGCAGCGTCTGATGGCGGCCTGGCCGCAGATTCCGTGGCACTCGCGTTTCAGATGCGCGCGATCCCCAAGAAGTGCTTGAAGACGTTTGTCCGTACGCTGTCGGTCGAGGAGCTGGCTGAGCTCGATCTGGCGACCGACGAAGCGCTTGGCCGGGTTGAACCTACCGCGCAAGTAGACTAACGACTGGTCGCTTCGGGGGTAGATCCCAACCGCCGCAGGCACTCAGCCCGAGCACCTCCGAGAGAGGCGACCAACCTGACCTGCGACTCCTCCATCACCTGCTCGTCGGCATCGCGGGGCACGTAGATCGGCTCCGCGATCGCCATCGCGACGGTGGTGAACGGCTTCGGAATCTGTGTCCGATCCCAGCTCTTGAGCGTCCAGCTGGACGCCGCCTCCGAATGGAACGGTAGCAGCGGCTGGCCGGTGACCTTGGCCAGCCACACGGCACCCGGCTGGGCGACCTCTGCGGGCCCGCGTGGGCCATCCAGGGTGAACGCCACCCCATGGGCCTTCACGTCCCTCACGAGCTGCCTGAGGGCCGCCGGACCGCCCCGCGAGGTCGATCCCCGCGCCGCTCCGTAGCCGAACTTACCCAGCAGCCTCGCGATCCACTCGCCATCGAAGTTCTCACTGGCCATGGCGACGATGCCGCGATTGGCGAAATAGGGGGTGGCAGCCAGGATGCGGCCGTGCCACAGAGCGAGAATTGGATGATGGCCGGCGTTGGTGATGGCCCCGACATGCTCGGCGCCGCTGACCTTCCAGGTCCAGGTCGAGGTGAGAGCGCGGACGACCGGATAGCCCAGCGTGGCGATCGCCGCCACTTCAGCGCGCTTGCGCGGCGACTGCCGCCAGTCCGGACTCGGCGTCATCCCTGGCACTTTGGCACCCCTGGCACCCGTGGCACCCTTGGCACCTTGTTCCTACATTCCGTCGTAGGAAGGGCCTTCCCCGCCTTCAGGAGCAACCCAGGTAATCACGCCGTAGGGATCCATGATGTCGCAGGTCTTGCAGTGGACGCAGTTCGAGGCGTTGATCTGCAGCTTGAGCCCACCGGCGCCGTTGTCGACCATCTCGTAGACGTTGGCCGGGCAGAACCGCACGCAGGGGTGGCCGTACTCGGGGCCACAAATGCTGTGGCACACGTCGGTCTGCACCAGCAGGTGCACGGGCTGATCCTCGTCATGATGCGTGCCGGAGTAGTGCGCGCCCGTCACCTTGTCGAAGGTGATACGGCGATCTATCGGCGCGGCATTCGACGGGACCAGGATGTCCCGCTTGGTCATGCCGTAGTAATCCTCGATCTTCTGCATCGCCTGGTGGCCCGGGTGCCCCGAGATGCCGGGCAGCCCCTTGCCGTTGGTAAACATCGCGATGCCGGCGTACGCGCCCCCCACCATCGTGCCCGCGCCGAACGCCTGGTGCACGTTGCGGACCGGGTACAACTCGGCCTTGATCGCGCTGGCGTCGACCAGGGTCTTGTAGGCACTGAGCGACGCCGAGCCGGTATCGCCGGCGCGCACGGCGTCGAACACCGCCTCGGCGGCGAGCATGCCGCTGCGCATGGCCAGGTGAATGCCCTTCAGCCGCGTCGAGTTCACGAAGTTGGCCGCATCGCCGACAATCACGCCGCCATCGAAGTACAGGCGGGGCTGAGTGTTCCAGCCGCCTTCGGGCAGGGCCTTGGCGCCGTAGCGGACGATCGACCCGCCTTCGAGAATGCTGCTGATGAACGGGTGCCGCTTGAAGTGCTGGAACGCGGCGTGCGGATCGAACAGCGGGTCCTTGTAGTCGAGCCCGACGACGAAACCAATCGAGAGGCGGCCTTCGGGCATGGCATACAGCCAGCTGCCGCCGAACTCCTCGTCACGCAGCGGATAGCCCAGCGTGTGGATCACCGTGCCGGGCTTCAGGCGATCCTGGGGGATGTCCCACAGTTCCTTGATGCCGATCGCGAACTGCGCTGGTTCGGACTCGGCCGACAGGTGCAGGGTCTGGTTCAGCTGCTTGGTGAGATGCCCGCGCGGGCCGTCCGCAAAGATCGTCACCTTGGCGTGAATGTCGGCGCCGGGCTCGAACGCGCCGTTCGGCTGGCCGTCCTTGCCGAGACCGCGGTCACCCGTACGAACGCCGATGACGCGATCGCCGTCGAACAGCACGTGCTGGCCAGGGAAGCCCATGAACAGGTCAATGCCTTCGGCTTCGACCTGGCTCGCCAGCCACTTTGCAAACTGGTTGAGCGAGATGATGTAGTTGCCGTGATTGCGGAACGGCGGCGGCGTGATCGGTAGCCGGAACTTCCGCTCCGGCGTCAGGAAGTAGATGTTGTCTTCGTGAACCTCGGTCGCGAGCGGTGCGCCCTTCGCCTCGAAGTCAGGGATCAGATCGCGCAGCGTCGACGGGTCGAGCAAGGCGCCCGACAGCTGGTGCGTGCCGGCATCGCGGGCTTTCTCGATGACGGCAATGGCGAGGGGCTCGCCCCCCTTCTGCTTCTGCAGCTGCGCCAGCCGCAGGGCCGCGGAGAGCCCGGCCGGCCCGCCGCCGACGATCAGGACATCAACGTCAAGCGTTTCGCGTTCGGCCATCAGCCCTTCTGCAGTTCCGCAATGATCGCCGGGGCGAGTTCGAACAGGTCGCCCTGGATGCCGTAGTCGGCCACTTCAAAGATCGGCGCGTCGGCGTCCTTGTTGATGGCGACGATCACGCGCGAGCCCTTCATGCCGACCAGGTGCTGGATGGCGCCCGAGATCCCGAGCGCCACGTAAAGCTTCGGGGCAACCGTCTGACCCGAGCTGCCAATCTGCCGTTCCATCGGCAGCCAGCCGTTGTCGCAAATCGGCCGCGATGCGGCGAGCTCCGCGCCGAACGCCTTGGCGAGCTGTTCCGCGATGGCGATGTCCTCGACCGTCTTGATGCCGCCGACCACCGAGACAATGCGTTCGGCCTGCGACAGGTCGACCGCCTGCTTGGCCTCCTGGAACGGGGCCTCTGGCTTCTGGCGAATCTGCGATTCGTCAATCGTCACGGCCGCCGCCGTCACCGGCGCCGGGGCGCTGCCCTTGGCCATGGCATCGGCACGATAGGCGCCGATCTGAATGCTGATCAGGAAGGGGCCTTCGCCCTGGGGCACCACGTCGGCCACCAGCTTGCCCTGGAACATCGGCCGCGCGAACGCCGTCGCGCCACCGGCGGCGCGAATCGCGATCACGTCGGTGACCAGCGCGCGGTCCATGCGCGTGGCCAGCGTCGGCGAGAAGTCGCGCGTCTGGTAGGTGTGCGAGAAGAACACGTAGGTAGGCGCCACCTGCGCAATCACCTGCTGCAACGCCTGCACGAAGCCGTCAGGCGTGTAAGTCGCCAGTGCGGCGTGATCGACCGTGAGCACTTCGGCCACGGCCGCCTGGGCCAGTTCCGCGGCCACCGCGGCCACGCCCTGTCCCGCCACGGCCACCTTGATCGGCATGGCCCCCGCCGACAGTTGCTGCGCCGCCGCGATCGCTTCCCAGCTGGCGCGATTGAGCTTGCCCTGCTGTTGTTCCGCAATGACCAGAATCACAGGACCCTCGCTTCTTCACGCAGCCGCTTGACGAGTTCTTTCGCGGCTTCCGCGGGCGACCCACCGATCATCACGGTCTGCTTCGACTTCTGCGGCGCGCTGAGCGCGACCACCTTCAGGCGCGGCGACAGCCCGGCCGGCGCCGCCACCTTCGCGATCTCTTTCTTCTTCGCCGCCATGATGCCCTTGAGCGTGGCGTAGCGAAGCTGGTTGATGCCGCTCTGAATGGTCAGCAGCGCCGGCAGCGGCATCGACACGTGCTGGAACCAGCCGCCTTCGAGTTCGCGCTTCACCTTCAGGTTGGCCCCATCGACAAGCACTTCCATGATGATCGTCGAGTGCGGCATGCCGAGCTTCTCGGCCAGCACCGGGCCAAACTGCGCGTGCCCCTGATCGTCGGACTGCAGCCCGGTGAGGATCAGGTCGAACTTCTGCTCGGCCATCGCCGCGGCCAGGGCCGACGCGGCCGTGAACGCATCGGCCGCGCCGAGCGAGTCGTCTTCCACATGCAGCGCGCGATCAGCGCCACGGGCCAGGGCCTCGCGAATCACCTGTTGCACGCGGGCCGGGCCCGCCGAACACACCACCACCTCGCCGCCGTGCTTCTCGCGCAGGCGCAGGCTCTCCTCGAGCGCGTAGGCATCGGGCTCGTTCATTTCGTAGCTGACATCCTGTTCGCGGACCCACGTCTTGTCGTCGTTCAGACGCGGCTGCCACTCACGGGTGGGGACTTGCTTGATGCAGACTGCGATTTTCATTCTGTTCCTGCCGCCCGGGTTCGGAGAGCGATGGCTTCAGCCGTCGCTGGGGCGGCGGCCGCTAAAGCGGCCGCCCTCCGAACGTCAGGGCGTCACTCCTCGTACTTCTTCATCAACAACGCGCCGTTGGTGCCGCCGAACCCGAACGAGTTCGACAAGGCGTAATCAATCCGCATCGGGCGCGCGGTATGTGGCACGTAGTCGAGGTCGCAGCCCTCGTCTGCCTGCTCCAGGTTGATCGTCGGCGCGGCAATCTGGTGGCGCACCGACAGCGCGGTGATGCCGGCTTCGAGCCCGCCGGCGGCGCCCAGCAGGTGCCCGGTCATCGACTTGGTCGACGAAATCGCCAGCTTGTGCGCGTGCGCACCAAAGACCCGCTTGATGGCGGTGGTCTCGATGCGGTCGTTATGTGGCGTCGACGTGCCGTGCGCGTTGATGTAGCTGACCTGGTCGGGCCGGATGCCGGCCGAGGCAATCGCCGCGTTCATCACGCGGAATGCGCCATCGCCGTCTTCCGACGGCGCGGTCATGTGGTACGCGTCGCCCGACATGCCGTAGCCCACCATCTCGGCGTAGATCGTCGCGCCGCGGCGCTTCGCGAACTCGAGCTCCTCGAGCACGAGGATGCCGGCGCCTTCGCCGAGCACGAAACCGTCGCGGTCTTTCTCGAACGGCCGGCTCGCGCGCGACGGGTCGTCGTTGCGGGTCGACAGCGCGCGCAGGGCCGCAAAGCCGCCGACGCCCATGGGGCACACGGCCGCTTCGGCGCCGCCCGTGATCATGGCATCGGCCGCGCCGCGTTTGATGATTTCGAACGAATCGCCAATCGCATGCGCCGACGCGGTGCAGGCGGTGCAGGTCGCCAGGTTCGGACCCTTGGCGCCATAGCGAATCGACACCTGCCCCGCGGCCAGGTTGATGATCGACGCGGGAATGAAGAAGGGGGAAATCTTGCGCGGTCCGCCGTCGAGGTACGCCTTGTGCTCGCGCTCGATGGTCGTGAAGCCGCCGATGCCCGAGCCGATGAACACGCCCACCCGGTCGGCGAAGTCCGGCGTGATCGTCAGCCGCGCGTCATCCATCGCGAACTGCGACGCGGCAATGGCGAACTGAATGAAGATATCGACCTTCTTCAGTTCCTTCTTCTCGATGAACTGGAGCGGATCGAAGTTCTTCACTTCGCCCGCGAACCGGGTCGAGAATGCTGTCGCGTCAAAGCGCGTAATCGGGCCAATGCCACTGGTGCCCGCCTGCAACGCGTCCCAGTTCGCCTGGGTTCCCATGCCCACCGGCGACACCAGGCCCACACCGGTCACTACGACTCGCCTGCTCACTTGACCTCCGGAAGCAATGGCACCCCACGATGGGGTGCCCTACAAGTCGCGCGCGTTACTTTTTCTTGGCGTGCGACTCGATGTAGTCGACCGCTTCCTTGACGCGCGTGATCTTCTCCGCTTCCTCGTCAGGGATCTCGATGCCGAACTCTTCCTCGAACGCCATCACGAGCTCGACAGTGTCGAGCGAGTCGGCGCCCAGGTCGTCCACGAACGAAGCATCCGGCGTGACTTCTTCCTCGTCCACACCCAACTGCTCCACGATAATGCTCTTCACCTTGTCGGCAACGGCCACGAGTCCCTCCCCCTAATATGCAAACTCAACTGCCCACCAGGGTCGTTCCTACGGAACGACCCCAGCCACTTCGACGAGCGCCGGTGCAGGTTGCGCCGGATCTATTGAACGCTCCATTACATGTACATCCCGCCGTTGACGGCGAGAACCTGACCAGTAATATACGCCGCATCGTCGGATGCCAGGAAACCTACCGCCGCCGCAATGTCGTCCGGCGTGCCCAGGCGGGCCAGCGGGATCTGCGATGACCAGTCGGTCTTGGCCGCCTCGGTGATCGCGCGCGTCATGTCGGTCTCGACCAACCCTGGCGCCACCACGTTCACCGTTACCTGGCGCGATGCGACTTCACGCGCCAGGGCCTTGCAAAATCCAATCAATCCCGCCTTCGACGCCGCGTAGTTGGCCTGGCCGGCGTTGCCCATCTGGCCGACGACCGAGCTGATGGCGACAATCCGGCCCGCGCGCTGCCTGATCATCGGCTTGAGCGCCGCCTGGCACAGCGTAAACGCCGCCGTCAGGTTCGTGGCCAGCACATCGTCCCAGTCGGCGCGCTTCATGCGCAGCATCAACTGGTCGCGCGTAATGCCGGCGTTGCTGACCAGGATGTCGAGCCGCCCGTGCTGCTCGACCGTGCCCTTGATCAACGCCTCGACTGCCGCCGCATCGGTGACGTCCAGTCCCTGGGCGAAGGCCGTGCCGCCAGCCGCCGTGATCTCGGCCACGGTGGCATCGGCGTTGGTGCCGCGCGCCACGCACACCACGGTGGCGCCGCCGCTCGCCAAACGCAGGGCAATCGCCCGGCCGATGCCGCGCGACGCACCCGTCACAATTGCGATCTTGCCCTCGAACTGTGTCAGAGCAATCCCTCGATCGCCGCCAGGTCATCCGGACCTTCGACGTTCAGAATGATGGCGCCCGGGGCGATCTTCTTCACGAGACCGCTCAGGACTTTCCCCGGACCTACTTCAACATATCGGGTGACGCCTTCCGACGCAAGGCGTTGAATGACGTTTTCCCATCGGACTGGCGACGACACCTGGCGAATCAACGCCTCGATCGATTCAGCGGCGGTCCGCTTGGGCTCGGCGTCGACGTTGGCGACCACCGGCACGCGCGGATCGTGCGACGCGGCGGCGCGCAGTTCCGGCGCCAGCCGCTCTTCGGCCGGCTTCATGAGCGCGCAGTGGAACGGCGCGCTGACCGGCAGCGGGATCGCGCGCTTGGCGCCGAGCGCCTTGGCGCGCTCGCTCGCGCGCGCGACCGCGGCCGCCGAGCCGGCGATCACAATCTGTCCGGGGCTGTTCAGGTTGGCCGCGCTCACAACCTCACCCTGCGCGGCATCCAGGCAGGCCTGGTTCACTCCGGCTTCGTCGAGGCCGAGAATGGCCGCCATCGCGCCGTGCCCGACCGGGACGGCCTCCTGCATGTAGCGGCCGCGGTTGCGGACCAGCCGCACCGCGTCGGAAAACGCCAGCGTGCCCGCCGCCACGTGGGCCGAGTACTCGCCAAGGCTGTGCCCCGCGACAAAAGACGGCCTCAGGCCGCGTTCGGCGAGCAGACGCCAGGCAGCGACGCTCATGGTCAGAATGGCGGGCTGGGTATTGGCGGTCAGCGTCAGCTGTTCCGCGGGGCCGTTGAAGATCAGGCCGCTCAAGGACTCGCCCAGCGCCAAGTCGGCCTCGGCAAAGGTCGCCGCGCAAATGGGAAACTGGTCGGCCAGCGCCTTGCCCATGCCGACCGCCTGCGAGCCTTGTCCAGGAAACAAACAGGCAATCACGACTGTGTCACCGCAAAGGTTGCCATCTCGTGCCGAAGCCCCTCCACCATGTGATGTCCCGCCATGCGTGATGCCATCGCCACCGCATTGCGAACGGCCTTCACCGACGAGCGTCCGTGCCCGACGATGCACACCCCGGCGACGCCGAGCAGCGGCGCGCCACCAAACTCCGAGTAGTCCACCCGCTTGCGGAACCGCCGGAAGGCCCGCCGCGACAACAAGTAGCCCATCTGGCTCGAGAAGGTGCTCTGCAGCTCTTCGCCGAGCAGTTCTTCCACCATCTCGACGAGGCCTTCGCTCAGTTTCAGCGCGACGTTGCCGGTAAACCCGTCGCAGACAATCACGTCGGCATCGCCCGAGAAGATGCTGCGCGCCTCGACGTTGCCGACAAAGTCCAGCGACGAGGCCTTGATCAGCTGGTGCGCATCTCGCGTCAGCTCGTTGCCCTTCGTCTCTTCCTCGCCAATCGACAGCAGGCCAATGCGCGGTCGCGCCACGCCCAGGCCGACCTTCGCGTAGACCGCCCCCATGTGGGCGAACTGCAGCAGGTGCGAGGGCCGGCACGCGACGGTCGCGCCGACATCCAGCAGCACCGCCGACCCTTGCCGCGTCGGCACGGTCGGTGCCAGGGCCGGCCGATCGACGCCCGGCAGCATGCCAAACGCCGCATGCGCCGCGACCACGCAGGCGCCGGTGTGGCCGGCGCTGAACAGCGCCGCCGCCTCGCCGGACGCAACCCGGTCGGCAGCCACACGAATCGAGGCCCTGGGCTTGCGCCGCAGGGCCTGGGCCGGTGACTCGGCCATGTCGATCACGTCTGGCGCGTCGATGACGCGCACATCCAGTGAGTCGACGTCGGGATGGCGTTGGAGCTCGGCGCGGATCTCGCCGGCGCGACCGACCAGGTCGATGCCCAGGCCAAGATACCGCGCGGCCGCCAGGGCGCCGTCGACCGGCCGCCCGGGCGCGTGATCGCCGCCCATCGCGTCGACCGCGATGCGCATCGGAATCAGCTCGCTAGCAGGTCCGGCGGCCGCGACCCCTCGACTCCGCTCGGGGTCGTCCTGAGCTCGTCGAAGGGCGACCATCGGGAGCGGCCGGACACCGCATTAATCGTTATTGACGGGACGCACCTGGCGCGCGCGGTAGAAACCGCAATACGCGCACACGCGGTGAGCGGCCTTGGGCTCGCTGCACTGCGGGCACAGGCCGGGCGTGGTGGCCTTGAGCGCGTCGTGAGTGCGGCGCTTGCGGCCGCGGGTCTTGGAGTGTCTGCGTTTTGGATTAGGCATCGTCGTGCTTTCGCTTTGTGATCAACGTCTTCAAAACATCCATCCGCGTATCTTCCATCTGCGGATTGCAATCGCAGGCGGCGAGATTACGGTTGGTCCCACATTGCGGGCAGATCCCCCGGCACGCCGGCAAGCACAGCGGCTTCATCGGCAAGGCCAGGTAGAACTGCTCCCGCAACAACTCAATCAGGTCGATCTGATCGTCCCGGTAGTACGTAATCGAGACGTCGTCATCTTCGACCTCGGTCTCCTCGTCTTCGGCCGGTTCGGCGTCGACCACCGTTGCCGGCAGGAACCGAAGGTCAAAGGCGCGATCAACCGGCAACACGAACGGCTCGAGACACCGGCTGCAATCCAGCTCCAGCTCGGTCTTGACCGTGCCGACCAGCCGATACCGGTCGTGATCCTTGTGGATCGTCAACCGGAGGTCGACCGGGATCTTGACCCGATACTCCTCGCCCTCTCCCGGCAATTCGGCCGGGGCAAAGACCTTGGCAATCTCGGTCTCGGGCAGACGAATATGGGACAGTTCGAGGCGCATCTTCAAAAACCTGACAGGCAGCACTAAAGTGCCGCCCTTCTGGCACACCCCTAAAAGGTGTCCCTACATGTACTTCCGGGAATTTCTCCGGCGTACAAGACTTTTCAGTATACCACGCTGGGGCCGACCCACGGCTTGGGGATGAAGAGGCGCTCGAAGAGGTTGACTGCGAAGCGGTCGGTCATGCCGGCGACGAAGTCCTGGGCCGCCACATCCACCCCCTCGGCGGCAATGGTCCGGACGTCCAGGAACTCCTCGGGCCGCTGTTGGACCTTCTCCCAGAGCCCCCCGAGGATGCCCTCGGCCTTCGCGAACTCGGCCGTGGCGGTCTGGTTCTCGTAGACCGCCTCGAACAGGTAACTGCGCAGGTCAACCAGCGCGGTCAGGACCGGGTCGCTCATCCGGATCTCCGTCAGGCCGCCGTCGATGGTCTGGTGCACGACGTCGGTAACCAGGCGGCCGATGCGTTCGGACGAGGAATGGCCGAGGACCTCGGTCGCCCCCTTTGGCAGGCTCGACTCGGAAATAATCCCGGCCCGGACCGCATCGTCGATGTCGTGATTGACGTAGGCCGAAATGTCGGCGACGCGGGCCACCTGGCCTTCGATGGTGCTGGCCCGGTGCTCGGGCGGCGCCCCCACCGGCATGCCGTGCTTGCCCTTGGAGTGCCGGGCAATGCCGTCACGCACTTCCCAGGTCAGGTTCAAGCCTTCGCGATTGTTCTCGAGCACGTCGACAATGCGCAGGCTTTGCTCGTAGTGGTTGAAGCCGCCGGGGACGAGAGCACTGAGCACGCGCTCGCCGGCATGGCCGAACGGGGTGTGCCCCAGGTCGTGCCCCAGCGCAATGGCCTCCGTCAGCTCCTCGTGCAGGTGCAGCACCTTGGCAATGGTCCGGGCAATCTGGGCGACCTCGAGGGTGTGGGTCAGCCGGGTGCGGTAGTGATCGCCGGTCGGCGAAAAGAACACCTGCGTCTTGTGCTTCAGCCGCCGGAACGCCTTGGTGTGGACAATGCGGTCGCGATCGCGCTGGAATGCCGGGCGAATCGGGTCCTCGGTTTCGGGACGGACGCGGCCCTTGCTGGCGGCGCTCTTCGCGGCCTGCGGCGCCAGGGTCTCGCGCTCGCGCCCTTCGAGTTGTTCGCGAATCACCGGCCGCCCTTCGCTCGTCATCCCTCTATTGTAGCGTCCGGCCGAATGTGGCGTCCGGCTTTAGCCGGACCTTCAGCTCCGAATGATCGCGCTCAGGAAGCTGGTGCCGTGCGTCAGCGGCCCCACTCCAAACACCTCGGCCAGGGTCTGGGCCAGGTCCGCAAAGGTTTCGCGGGTGCCCAGATCGACACCGACGCGCACGCGAGAGCCGTGCAGCAACACCGGGACATGTTCGCGGGAGTGGTCGGTGCTGGGGGTCGTCGGGTCGTTGCCGTGGTCGGCCGTGATCACCAGCAAGTCGTCGGGCCGCAACTGCGGCAGCAACTGCGCCAGGCGCGCATCGAAGCGTTCGAGATTGGCGCCGTAGCCCGCCGTGTCGTTGCGATGTCCGTACAACGTGTCGAAGTCCACCAGGTTGGCAAAAACCAACCCGCGCTCTTGCGACGCCATCAGCGATTCGACGCGATCCACGCCGTCAGCGTCGCTCTTGGTGGGATGGGACTGCGAGATGCCGCGCCCCGCAAACAGGTCGGCCACCTTCCCCACCGACGTCACCTGGTGCCCCGCGGCGACCAGCCGATCGAGCAGCGTTTCGGCAACCGGCGGCATGGCGTAGTCGTGACGGTTCGAGGTGCGAGTGAACGACCCCGGGAGGCCGATAAATGGCCGCGCAATGACACGGCCAAGGCCGAGCCCGCGCACCGCCAGGTCGTAGGCCGCGTCGCACCACTCGTAGAGCCTGGGCACCGGCACGATCGCTTCGTGGGCGGCGATCTGAAAGACGCTGTCCGCCGAGGTGTAGACGATCGGGAAGCCGGTCTCCATGTGCCGGGGACCGAGCTCGTCGATGATGGCCGTGCCCGATGCGACGACGTTGCCGATCGAGGGCCGGCCGATGCGTTCTTCAAAGGCCTGGATGAGTTCGGGCGTGAAGCCGTCGGGAAAGGTCGGGAACGGGCGGTCAAGGACCACGCCCATCAGTTCCCAATGGCCGGTCACCGAATCCTTGCCCGCTGAGCGCTCCGCCATGCGACCGAATGCACCCGATGGCGATGCCGAGGGCGGCGTGCCGCGCAGCGGTAACAGTCGCGACAGGCCGAGCCCAGCCAGCGCGGGAATGCGCAGCGGTACCTGGGCGGCGATGTTTCCGAGGGTGTTACTGCCCTCGTCCTGGTACAGCGCCGCATCGGGCAATTCACCGATGCCGACGCTGTCGAGGACGATCAGGATGACGCGCGTGTACACGGGCGTAGCTCTGCCCCGCCTCCGGCGGGGCGAGACGTCTTGAAGTCAAGACGTCTCATCAGGGATGGTGAGACGAGAAGTAGTTCGGGACGCTGCGCGGCGTCCGAATCGTCGCAATGGCGTGCTTGAAGATCAAGTGGTCCATGCCGGCGTGCTCGACGATCAGCGCGAAACGATCGAAGTTCTTGATGCGGGCTTCGAACTCGCGTCCGTCAAGCAAGTGGACGGTGACGGGCAGTTTCTCACGACGTGCATAGTTCAGGAAGACGTCCTGAATGTTTGGAGCGCCGGTTTTAGCTTCAGGTATCGGCGACATTTTTCCCGTCCTTCAACAGGTCCCGCGCGGCCAGCATCGCAATGACGCTGTCCTGCACTTCGGCGTGAGTGCCGGGACCGTCGAACCAGACAAGGTTAGGCTCTTTTCGGAACCAGATCAACTGCCGCCGCGCGTATCGGCGGTTCTCCTGCGCGATTAATGCGCGCGTCTCGGCCTCGTTGCGCAGGCCTTGCAGGTGCTCCATCGCCTGCCGGTAGACCAGCCCGCCGAACGGCCGCGCCGTCGCCGGCACGCCGGCCGCCAGCAGGCCGCGGATCTCATCCAGCAGCCCTGCGTCGAACTGTGCATCCACCCGCTTGGTGAGACGTTCCGACAGCCACGCCGCCGGCATGCGCAAACCGACCGGAATCACCGGCATGGCCGGATCGAGTAGTGACACCGTGGCGTCGAAATGCGCCGTCAACGGACGGCCGGTGAGGAAGTAGACCTCGAGCGCACGGACCAGGCGCTTCAAATCGCGCGGCATGATGCGGGCAGCGGACGCGGGATCGACCCGGGCCACCAGCCGATGTAAACGCTCGACTCCCCGGCTCGCAGCAATGGCCTCGAGACGAGCGCGTAACGCGGCATCGGCGGGCGGTCCTGGAAACAGGCCCCGGGTCAGAGCCCGGTAGTAGAACCCGGTCCCCCCCACCAGGATCGGCACGCGGCCACGCGCCTGGATCCCGCCAATGGCGGCCGTGGCATCGCGGGCAAATTGCGCCGCCGTGTACTCGTCGGTGGGGTCGGCAATGTCGATCAGGTGATGCGGAATGCCCCGCCGCTCGGCCATGGGCACCTTGTCGGTGCCGATGTCAAAGCCGCGATACACGGCGGTCGAATCGCAGTTGATGATCTCGCCGCCCAGCCGTTCGGCGAGCGCAATGCCCAACGCGCTCTTGCCGGTAGCGGTGGCTCCGAGGACAGCGATAAGCGGTTTCACGACAAAGGGCCGGCCCCCCATAAAGGAGGGCCCTACGAGGCTATTGCCCCGGTGGATTTTCGTTGTAGAAGAACGTGACCGTGAAGAACGCCTTGTCCTCAGGATACTCCGGGGGCAACGGGGTCGTCGGGTTCGAAGCCCGCAGGGCGTTCACGGCCGAGATATTGAACGACTCGATCTCCGATGGCCGGATCACGGTGACGTCGGTGAGCGCGCCGTTGCGATGCACGTTGAAGGTGATTACCACACGGCCGCGCATGGTCTGGGCCGCCATCGGCACGAACCAGTTGCGGCGCACCTGCGAGATGAACCGGCGAATCCACGGACCGAACTCGACGCCCTTGGTATCGAACTGCAGCGGACCAAATTCCTGCTGCTGGCCCTTCTGATTGTTGAACGACTCGTTCTGCACGTACTTCTGCAGGTTCTTCAGCGCTTCGCCCAACGAGCCGCCAGCCGGTGGCTGCACCTGGGGCCGCTGCATCATGGCCATTTGCGGATCGGTGCGCGGGTCGCTCACCGGGGGCGTTTCCACCGGTGGCGCCGGCGGCGCAGGTTCCGGCGCCGGGCCATCGCCCCGCATCTTCTCCTCCATCGTCGCTTCGGTGCGTTCAGTGGAGTTGCCCCGGGCGGCGGGCAACGGGTTGGTCATCTCGGGAGCGACTTCGGGCGCGCGCGCGCTGCGGTCGACGTCGGACATCTCTGCCCGCTCGGGTTGCCGCAGCGGCGGCAGGTCCATCTTGGGCTGGACGAACACGAACATCGGATCGTCTTCGGGACGTTGCTGCAGCTCAGGAGGCGGCACGGCCTGGGCCTCTTGCCGCTGCGGCAGCAGGTCGGGCAAGAACATCAGCAGGGCGAAGATCGCCGCATGGACGAAAATGGACACGGCGACGCCGTCGCGCCGGTTGATCGCAGATCCGACCGGTTCGATATCGCGGTAGCGATCATCGAAGTCGAAGTACATCAGTAAGTTAGACGATTATACATGTAGGGCTCGGGTGCCTAAGAGTGCCATCGTGCGGTTACAGCACCCCAGGCCCCTTAGGCACCCGAGGCACCCTAAGTCTTTTGCCCCGTATATAGATAGACGGCGCCAAACATGAATGGCCGTGCCTGGACCTGTGAAAATCCTGCGGCAGACAGGATGGCCGCGAACTGGTCGCCATATGGAAAGGCGCCGATCGACTCTGGCAGGTAGGTGTACGCGGCGTTATGGCGCGAGACGGCTCGTCCGATGCGCGGCAGCACGTTCTTGGAATACCACTGGTAAATCGGACCGAAGATCGGCGAGCTCGGGGTCCCGAACTCCAGGATCGCCAGCCGGCCGCCCGGACGCAGCACGCGCACGAGCTCGCGGCATGCCACCTCGGGCTTCTGGACATTGCGAATGCCGAAGGCAATGGTCGCAGCGTCGACCGACTGGTCCGAGACGGGCAGGTTCATGGCGTCGCCGCGCACGAGGTGGATGCGGCCGGCCAGGCCGCCTTTCGCCACCTTCGGCAGGCCGTGCGCCAGCATGGCGCCCGAAAAATCCACGCCGACGACCCGCGCCGCGCCTTTGCCGGCCGCGCCGATCGCGACATCGGCCGTGCCGGTGCACACATCCAGCAGCCGTTCCCGTCCCGTCAGCTTGAGCGAGGCAATCGCGTGATGCCGCCAGTAGCGATCCACGCCGCCCGACAGCACCGTGTTCAGCAGGTCGTAGCGGCCGGCAATGGCGTCGAACATGCCCGAGATCTTCTCGGGCGACTTGTCCACCGTCGCGCCGGTCGAGTCCACCTCTGCACTTCGCGCTTTGGCGGTCAGGTCCTTAGCTGACATACAACGCCGCCCCGGTCGTCAGGAAATACAAGATACCCACCCACCCATTCAAGTCGAACGCCCGCTTCACCTGCGACAGGTCCTGCTCGCTGACCAGCGATTGCTCGTAGGCCAGCAAGGCCGCAACGAGGCCCACGCCAACCAGGTAGATCGGCCCGAGCGGCACCAGCCACGCGAGCGCCACCATGCACACGATGGTGAGCACATGCATCGCCCGTGAGATCACCAGGGACTGCCTGATCCCAAACCGGACGGGGATCGAGTTCAAGCCGTGCGCGCGATCGAACTCCACATCCTGGCAGGCATACAGGATGTCGAACCCGCCCACCCACAAGCCAATCGCCAACCCCAGCAACCACGGCTCCCAACCGCCGCGGCCACCAGCCGCCAGCCACCCGCCCACCGGCGCCACCGCCATCGCCAGGCCGAGGAAGGCCTGCGTGTAGGAGGTGTAGCGCTTCGCGATCGAATACCAGAACACGATGGCGAGGGCGACCGGCGAGAGCAGGCCGCACAACGCGTTCAGCTGAGCCGACGCGAACACGAACACGACCGAGGAGACGACGACGAAGATCGTCGCTTCGGTTCTGCCCATGGCGCCGCTCGGAATCTCGCGCATCGCCGTGCGCGGGTTGAGCGCATCGAAGCGGGCATCGACCAGGCGATTGAAGCCCATGGCGGCGCTGCGTGCCGACACCATGGCCACCATGACCCACAGCACCTGGCCCCACTGGAACGGCGCCACCCGCCACGCCAGCAGCGCGCCGGTCAGCGCGAACGGCAGCGCGAACACCGAGTGGCTGAAGCGAACGAAGGACAGATAGGTGGCGAGCCGGTTCACGGGTTCACAGGTTCAGGGGTTCAGGGGTTCATCGGGTTCAGGAGAGAGATCCGAACGGGATCGACGCCGCTGACCAAGTGTTCTTCAATATCATCCACCGGACCGGGCAGCGAGACGGCGAGAATCTGGGCGCGCTTGCCGGGGGTCAGGGAGCCGAGCTCGGCGTCGAGGCCCAGGGCGCGCGCGCCGGTGAGGGTGGCGCTCTCGAGCAGCTTCGACGCGGCGACGCCGGGCGCAATGGCGCGCATTGCCTTGAGCTCGCTGAACAGGTTCAGGTCGTCGACACTGGCCAGGCTGTCGGTGCCCACCGCTACGGCCACACCCGATTGGTAGAACCTCTCGATCGGCGGCCACCCCACGCCAACCCACCGGTTGCTGCGCGGACAGGTGACCAGCGTGGCGCCAATGGCCGCCAGCCTCGCCAGTGCACCATCGTCGAACTGCACGCCGTGCACGACGAGGGTGCGTGCATCGAGCACACCAAGCCGGTCGAGATACTCGACTGGGCCACACGCGGGAACGGCCCAGTCGTCGCGCCAGACGCCGATGAACTCCAGCATCTCGCGCCATGGGCCGGTGCCGGACGCGAGCAACTCGCACTCCTCCGGTGACTCGCCAAGATGCACGCTCATGAGCGGGCTGCCCGACTGGTCCACCGCCGCGCGAATCGCACGAATCAGCTCTGGCGATGTCGAATACGGCGCGTGTGGCGCCACCGATATCGCCGCGCCGCCGCCCACCGCCGTCCGCAGTTCGCGCGTCCGCTCGACGAGCGCGCCGTCCCGCTCCTTGAAGCCGAGCAACTCGTGAAACACCACCCCGTCGAGACCGGCTGACCACATGGCTGCGGGCGACGACAAGGAGTTGCTGATGTCACCCACGGCAACCGTGCCACTCGCCTGCAGTTCTCCGATGGCTGCCTGCATCGCCTCGAGCACGACGGGACCGCCAACCGTCTCGAAGCCGCCGCGCACGCCCATCATCTGTTTCACCCAATCGGTGAACTTGCCCGCCGGCGGCACCCGGCCGCGCAGCCACGACAGTTCGAGATGGAGATGGGCGTTGATCAGCCCAGGCATGAGAACGACGTTGCCGAGGTCTCGGGTGTGTATTTCCCGATTCCCGACTCCCGCATGCCGACTCCCGGCCGCGACGATTCGCCCGCCCTCGACGATTACGAGGCCGTCCTTGACTGGCGGCTGATCGATCGGGCAGACCCAGGCTGCCCGGTAGGCGGTCATGCGACCGGCGACGCCGGCGGCTGTGAGCGCTGCCGCTTGCCGGCAGCGGTTCGGGCGGGATAGTTCACGAGCTCGACCGGCACCGACGTGTCGCCCGCTTCGCGCGCGGTCGACAGTTCCAGGGTGCGCGGCACGTGGTGTGCGCGGAAGAACGGGTCGCCCAGGATCTCGTAGTGCATGTTGCGGCGCTTGGCCACGAAGCCCGCGTCTTCGGCGTTGCGAACGATCTCGACTTCGTCCATGCAGTAGACCGCGCCGGCCGCGCGCACGACGTTCTCTTCGATCATCACGCTGCCCATGTCGTTGGCGCCAAAGGCCAGGCTCAATTGGCCGACCTTGCCGCCCTGCGTGACCCACGACGCCTGCAGGTTGTCGACGTTGTCGAGCACCAGACGGGCGATGGCGAGCGTTCGCAAGTACTCGATGCCGGTCGCTTCGGTGCCGCCGCGCTCGGTATGCCCGGGCTGATAGCTCCACGCGATGAAGGCGGTAAAGCCACCGGTCTCGTCCTGCAGGTCGCGCAGCCGTAACATGTGTTCGAGCCGTTCTTCGTCGGTCTCGACCGTGCCGTACATCATCGTCGCGGTGGTGCGCAGCCCGGCGAGGTGCGCCTCGCGCATGACGCCCAGCCACTCGCTGGCCGACGCCTTGGCGTAGCAGTTCAACAGCTTGCGGACACGGTCGACGAGAATCTCGGCGCCGCCGCCGGGCACACTGTCGAGACCGGCCGCAATCAGGCGCTGAATGACGTCGGGCACCGGCAGCTTCGAGGTGCGCGAGATGTGCAGCACCTCTGGCGGCGACAGGGCGTGCAGCTTGAAGTCCGGGAACCGCTGTTTCACGCCTCGAAACAAGTCCTCGTACCAGGCAATCGGCAAATCCGGATTGTGACCGCCCTGCAGCAGCAGTTGTCCGCCGCCGAGGTCGACCGTCTCCTCGATCTTCTTGTAGATCTCGTCGAAGCCCAGCACGTAGCCTTCGCCGTGGCCGACCTCGCGATAGAACGCGCAGAAATTGCAGCGGGCCGTGCAGACGTTGGTGTAGTTGACGTTGCGGTCGATGATGTAGGTGACGTGACCGTCTGGATGCTTGCGGCGACGTACGCCATCGGCCATGCGGCCCAGCCAATAGGTCGGCGCGTGGCGATACAGCTGCAGCGCCTCGTCTCCCGTGAGGCGGCCACCCGACTCAATACGCTCCTCGAACGCCTTCAGGTCCATCGTCTAGGGATAGAAATTAAGCGGCTTGAGCGCCGGGGCGAGACCCAACTCGACGCCCAGTTCATGGAAGCGCCGCAACCCGGCCGCCTCGCGCTCGTCCAGCCCGTACTTGAGATTATCACGCAGATACCGGAGCGCCCGCTCGACCCGGGTTGCGTCACTTGCCCCCACGCGGTCAGCAATGCGGGCCAGGTTCGCCTCGCCCTGCTCGCGGGCGGTCCTGAGCGCGGCGCACTGCGCCGGCGAAGCCGCGCCCTGGCGCCCGGTCCACATGGCATACACGAAGGGCAGCCCGGTGAGCGCGTGCCACTCGCCGCCGAGGTCGACCTTGTGCAGGCCCAATGCGGCGGCGTCAATGGCCATGGCCGGGTCGCCGATCACCAACGCCGCGTCCGCACGCTCCAACATGGCCGCCAGGTCGGGCTCGGCCGGCGTGAATGCCGGCGCAATGCCCCACCGCCTGGCGCACATGATGCGCGTGAGTGCCACCGAGGTGCGCGAGCTGAGGTCGAGGGCAATCGATTCAACCCGGTCGATCGGCTTCTTCGAGAACACCGCTACCGAGGCGACATCGCCCTCGGACGCAATCGCAACACCCGGAACGATCCAGTAGTCCTCGGTGCCGCGAAGAAACTCGATGGCGGGAATCAGTCCGAGGTCGACCTGGCCGTCGTGCAGCAACATCGCACACTTGGCCGGCACGTCGAAGCGCACGTCGAACTGCTCGGGCATGGCCTCCAGGCCGTAGACCAGCGGCTTCGTATTCAGGTACGACACGGCGCCGAGCCGCAATGGCGTCATGCCTGGAAGGTCCGCTCACGCGGCTGGAAGCCGGCCGCGGCAATGTTGCGCGTGACGTCTTCGAGCGAGGTGCGGCGGCGTCCGAGCGACTCGTCATCGACGATCGACACGCGGTCGAGGTCGTTGGCGCCAAAGGTGAGCGCGACTTGCGCCAGCTTAGGACCGTACTGCGCCCAGTCCACCTGCACGTTCGGCACCCCTGGCAAGGCCAGCCGCGCCAGCGCCACCGCGCGCACATCGTCATACCCGGTGGTCGGCACGGCAATCGACTGCTCGCGCGAGAGCGGCGCAATCGTCGTCAGCCATGGAAAGCGCGCCGCGAGGGCGCGCGCTCGCATCAGCATGGCGGTCCGCGCCTCGGCGTTGGGCCTCTGCACGGACAGGCACTGGACCTTGAGGTCTGCGTCCTGGCAGGCTTGCAACGCCGCTTCCGGGTTGTCGAGGCGATCGAGCGGCGCCTCGGTGATCGCGCCGAGGCCGGCCGCCTTCAACTGCCTCAGCACCTCCGCCAGTTCGCCCCAGCCACGCTCGACCAGATCGGCGAGGGAGAAAGCGCTGACGAGCCTGCTGCCAGCCGACGCCTTCACGGCCGTCAGCGCCGCCACGGCATCGGCCAGGGTCGCCGGCAAGGCGGCCAAGCGGACCTCGCTGGCCGCAGAGGCGTTGCCCGTCTCGGCGGCATCGACCACCCGAACGAAGGTGACGATGTCGCCGACGCGGGCGCGACGGACTTCGTCGGCGAGCATGCCGAGCGAGAGAATGTCGGCCGACGCCAGCTCGTCGAGTTCGGCCGCCGTCAGCGCTTCGTTGGCGAGCGCACGCTCGGCGATGGCAGTGTTGATGTTCACGGTTTGTGCCCCATTAGTTCCACGATTCTGGCGGCGAGCGCCAGGGCCGCGCGGCCTTGCTCGCCGGTCACGGCGGGCGCGCGGCGGTCGCGAATCGCGCCGAGGAAGTCTTCGAGCTCGCCCTTGAGGGCCTCGTCGCCCGCCACTTCCAGCTTACCGCCGCCAATCTTCGGCAGCCCGGCCGGTTGCGGCACCAGCCGCCACATCTCGACCTCGCGCGCGGCGGTATCAATCGACACGTAGGCGTCCTGCTGGAAGAACCGAATCTTGCGGACCGGCTCGCGGCTGATGCGGCTGGCCGTCAGGTTGGCGATGCAGCCGTTGGCAAACCGGATGCGCGCGTTGGCGATGTCGATACGCGGCGTCAGCACCGGCACGCCGACCGCCTCGACACCTTCCACCTCGCTCGGCACCAGGCTCAGGATCAAGTCGATGTCGTGGATCATCAGGTCGAGGACGACGTCGATATCGAGGCTGCGATCCGGAAACTGTCCGAGACGGTGCACTTCAATGAAGCGCGGATCCTTGATGTGCGGCCGCGCCGCGGCCACGGCCGGGTTGAACCGCTCGCTGTGGCCGACCGCAAAGACCACGCCCTTTGACTTCGCGGCGGCGATCAGCGCATCGGCTTCGGCCAGGGTCTGTGTCATCGGCTTCTCCACCAGTGTGTGGATACCGGCGTCGATGAGCGCGGCGGCAATCGCCGCGTGGCTTTCGGTCGGCACCGACACGACCGCGGCGTCGGCCTTGCCGACGATCTCACTGACCGCGCTAAAGGCGGTGGTGCCACGCTCGGCGGCAATCTGGCTGGCGCGCTCCAGGTTGGTATCAACCACGCCGGCCAAGGTTACGCCTGGCATGGAGGCCAGGATTCGCGCGTGGTGCTTGCCCAGGTGCCCAACGCCAATCACGACTGCCCTCAACGCCCACCTCCGCTGTCGCTTCGGCGCGGCAGGCTTCTGCCGACGATGGCGATGCCTGCTTCGTTGGCCGATGTGAAGAACACCTCGCGATCGAAGATCAGCGCGCGACCGGCATCGAGTGACAACACCGTGGCGCCGGCAGCACGCATGGCCTGGATGGTCGCGAGCCCGACAATCGGCACGTCGAAGCGCATGTCCTGGTTGGGCTTGGCCACCTTGATGATGGCAACGCCGTGGCCGGCCAGATGCCCGGCGCGGGTAATGGTCTCGTCGGTGCCTTCCATGGCCTCGACGGCTACCACCGCCTGGTGTTTCACGGCGACGGTCTGCCCGATGTCGAGACCGGCGATCGTGTCGGCCATGCGGTACCCGAACTCGAGGTCCTTGCGTTCGGCTTCGGTCGGGACGCGCTGGCTCAACTGCCCGCTGCCTGCCAGCAGCGGCTCGAGGAAGGCGGTGGAGTTGACGAGCTCAACGCCGTTGTCGCGCATGAGGTCGGCGACGGCGGCAATCAGCGCGTCGGTGTTCATCGCCTTGACGCGCGACAGCAGCGACATGGCCGTCAGGTCGGGCACGAACCCGCCAAAAATCTTGATGTGCTTGACCTGCCCGGCCATGACCGCCTGGGTCAGGCCCGCGTCCTTGAGGATCTTCAGGAACGTCCCGAGCTGGCCGATCGAGATCCAGTGGACGGCGGCCGCCGGCGCCCGAGCGGCCACCTCGTCGATCTCTTTCGAAGCCTCTTCCTTGAGGGCAATGATGGTGACGTCGTAGCCGAGCGACCGCGCGGCATCGAGCACCAGGAACGGAAACCGGCCGTTCCCCGCAATCAGGCCGATCTTCATCAGTCTTCGGCCGACTCTTCCGCCTTCTTGCCGCCCCGACGCAGGATGACGCCGCGCGACGCGCTGCGGATGAATTGCACCAGGTCGTCGACCTCGGGACACGCCAGCGCCGGGTCCTGCTCGATGCGCTCCATGGCCTGGGTCGTGTTCAGCTTCGACTGCAGCAGGTAGCGGTAGGCGCCGCGCACCTTCTTCAGCGTCACGTCCGAGAACCCGCGGCGTCGAAGCCCGATCAGGTTCAGACCAAAGACCCGGGCCGGGCGGCTGCCGACGGTGCGCCCATACGGCAAGGCGTCCTTGGTGATCACCGAGTAGCCGCCAATGAACGCGTAGGGCCCGACGCGGCAGAACTGGTGCACCGCCGAGCCGGCGCTCACGTTGACGAAGTCCGAGACCGAGACATGTCCGCCGAGCGTGGCGTGCGGTCCGAAAATGGTGTCGTTGCCGACATGACAGTCGTGCGCCACGTGCACGTAGTTCATGAACAGGTTGCGGTGGCCGATGGTCGTCACCCCGCCGCCCCCGGCCGTGCCGCGGTGGATGGTCACGAACTCGCGGAAGATGTTGCCCTCGCCGATCACCAGCTGCGTCGGTTCGCCACGGTACTTCAGGTCCTGGGGCGGCAGGCCGATCGACGCGAACGGGTAGACGTCGGTACCGTCGCCAATGGTCGTGTGACCGTCGATGACCGCCGACGCGCCAATCTTGCAGTTTCTTCCAATGGTGACATTCGGGCCAATCGTGGCGAACGCGCCGACGACCGTGCCGGCGCCGACCTTCGCGCCGTCATGCACACGCGCCGATGGATCGATCGCGGCGCTCGGTGTGATCAGCAGGACGAGCTCAGCCTCGGCCACCGCCTGTCCATCGACCGCAGCCGACGCGGCCGCCCGGACGAGCGAGCCCTTCGGTTCACTCAGCGTGACCGTGAGCGTGAGGCGATCGCCGGGCACCACCTGGCGGCGAAACTTCGCGCCGTCGACGCCGCGCAGGTGGACCCGCGAGGTCGCGTACACGCCGTCGCGATCGAGCAACAGCGCAGTGGCCACCTGCGTCAGCGCCTCGATCATCAGCACCGCCGGCATCAGCGGCTTGCCGGGGAAATGTCCCTGAAAGAAGTCTTCGTTGACGGTGACGTTCTTGGTCGCCACCATGCGCTTTCCCGGCTCGTGCTCGTCGACGGTGTCGACGAGCAGCGAGGGGAAGCGATGGTTCAGGCGATCGAGAACCGCGGGGAAACCGGCGATCACCGGCCGGGCGGCTTGGTGGGCGCAGCCGGCTTCGCCGTCACCGGCTTGGCCGAATCGAGCTTCTTGATGACTTCGCCCGAGATGTCGAGGGCCGCGTCGGCCCACACCAGGCCGGCATCGGGGCCGTTGAAGATGAACTGCAGGCCCATCTCCTTGGCGACCGTCTGGAGGACCGGTTCGAGGCGCTGCTGGAACTCACCCTGGAGGGTCTGCTGCAGTTCCTGCACTTCCGCCTGCGCGTCCTGGGTGAAGCGCTGCACTTCGACGTTGATTTTCTCGATCTGCTTCTGCAGGTCGGCGGCCGCCGAGGCGCTCATGACCGAGCCTTCCTTCTCCAGCTTCGCCTGGAGACCCGACAGCTGGGTCTGCTTGTTGGTCAGCTCAGCGGCCTTCTTCTGCTGCAGCGCCTGGATGCGCGTGGTCGCGACGCGGCCGTCGGCCGATTCGTTCGCGATTCGCTGCAAGACGACGTAGGCCACCTTGGCGCCCTGCGGGAACGGCTGCGGCGCTGCGGGCTGGGCCGGAGCGGGGGCCGGAGCCGGCGCGGCAGGCGCCTGGGCGAAGGTGGGGTTTGCGGTCAGCACCATGCTGGCTGCAACAACGACAGCAAAAGCTCTCATTACAAAGGTCCTTTCGGTCAGTGACGCTAAGCCGATGATTTTACACTACTTGTGTTCGACGCGGATTTCGTACGGCACCGGCTTCGCCAGGTTGCCGACGTCGTAAATCCTCACGCACAGGCTGCCGCCGAGCGTCGTCACGGTGCCCTCGACCACGGTGGTGACCACGGCATTGTCGCGCGACAGAACCGTCGAACAGACCTGCGTCGTGCTGTAGGTGCCCAGGCTCATGCCGACGGTCGACGGCGGCTCCTCGCCGAGCGAGGTCAGCGTGGCCGTGACCGCGCCGGTGGCGGTCGTGAAGAACACGTGGGTGGCCGCCCCGTTCACCGTCAGCGTCCCCGAGAAGGTTTCGGTCACGGTCACCGGGTCTGGGGTCGTCGGGAAGTCGGCCAGATCGCCCTCGCAGGCCGTCACGAACATCGCCAATGGCAGTACTAACGCGACTAACTTGAATACACGCATGAGATTCCTTGGACCTGGGGCTAGAACGTGGAGCCCACCGCGAACTTGAAGGTGAACTTCTTGGCCGGGCGCAGGCTGTTGTCCAGAATGCCGAAGCGCTGCGGGTTGTAGGCAAAGATCAACCGGAACGGCACGTTCAGCACCGGCATGAAGAACCGGATTTCCGCGCCGGTGGAGGTCTTGAAGGCGCTGGTCTCCCCGATCACCCGCTGCTCGTTGGGCAGCGCGTTCGGGTTCAGCAGCTCGGTCGTCTGGAACGGATCGATGATCGCCGGGGTGTTCGGATTGAACGTTTCGGTGATGTCTTCCTTCCAGCCGAACTTCTGGCCGATCGTGCGAACCTGGCCGGTGTCGTAGAACAGCACCAGGCGCACCGGGCCGGCAATGTTGATCAGGTACTCGGCATTGAACAGCATGCTCTTGTTGCCGCCGAGCACGAGAAACGGGTTCTCCGGGTCGCGCGGGCCGATCGAACGGATGTCGTAGCCGCGGATGGTGTACTCGCCGCCCAGGTAGAGCGACTCGGTAATCGGAATGCTCGTCGTGCTGCCGTAGGGGCGAATCCACTCGAACTGGGTGCGGAAGCCGAGCGAGGTGCGCCGGTTCAACGGCTGGAAGCGCGCGTACTCGAACCGCGGCTTGGTGAAGTTGGTGTTGCCGCCGAGGCCGGCCAGGTCGATCGAACCGGTGAGGCGCGTGCCGCTGTTCGGGAAGATCGGGTTGTCGACGGTGTTGTGGACGAAGCTGGGCGTGACCTTGCTGATGGTGCGGCGGCCGCCCTCGCCGATCAGCAGCGAGTCGGCCAGGTACGGATTGCGCCGGACCAGTTCGTCCGAGTAATACAGCGGGTTCAGGTCCGAGACCTGCACGGCCTCGTAGCTGTAGACCATGAACATGCGCGAGAACCCGGCCAGCGGGAAGCCCATGGTGACGTTGCCGCCGGTGGCTTCCTGCGTGAACTGATCGATGTAGCGCAGCGTCCGCTTGTAGACATCGACACCGCCGGTGATGTTACGGTCGAACAGGAACGGCTCGGAGAACGCGACCTGGTAGTTCTCGGACCGCGAGCCCATCTGCAGCGACACCGTGAGCGACTCGCCGCGGCCCATGAAGTTCGCCGTCTGGAACGACAGCTGCCCGAAGAACCCTTCGAACTGAGAGACACCGGCGCCGAAGGTCAGCTGGTTGCGGTTCTGCTCTTCGAGCTTCAGCGTGACGTCGACCTGGTTCTTCTCGCCGGGCGTCTTCTGGACATCAATGCCCTGCCCCTCTTCGAGCGGCTTGAAGTAGCCCAGCTGGTTGAGGCGCTTGACGCTGTACTTCAGCGATTCGGTGTTGAATGGGGCGCCTTCAACCAGGCGCACTTCGCGGCGAATGACGTTGTCGCGCGTGGTGGTGTTGCCGACGAAGGTCAGGCGATTCACGAAGTACTGCTCGCCCTCCTGCATGCGCATGACCACGTTCACCGTCGGCTCGGCCGGACCATCTACCGGCCCGGCGGCCGCGGCCACCGGCTCGAGATCGGGGAACCCGGTGAATTCGAAATAGCCGCCGGCGCCGTAGAGTTCGCGCGACTTGACCAGCCCGTTGCGAATGGGCTTGTCGCTGTACCAGTCGCCCTTCTTCATCTTGTAGAGCGGTTCGAGGAACTCGGTCTTGACGACCTTGTTGCCGTCGAAGGTGAACGAACCCACCTTGTAACGCGGGCCCTCGTCGATCGGCACGGTCAGCTCGACCCAGCGGGTCGACTCGTCTGGGCTGTCTTCGAGAGTCTTGATCTCGGGCGTGCCCACCCGGGCGCTGATGTAGCCCTTGTTGCGGTAGTACTCGATGACCTTTTCGGCGTCTTCCTCGAACTTGGCTTCCTGGTAGGTGCCCTTGCCGCCAATCCACGACAGCCAGTTGTGCGCCTTGGTCGACTTCATCTGCCGGCCGAGCGCGCGATCACTCACATCGAGGTTGCCGGTGAAGTTGACGGTCCGAATCTTCACCTTCGGACCTTCCTTGACGTCGAACACCACCTTCACCAGCTTGGGGCCGGTCGGCAGCGGCTCGACGATCGACGTCACCTCGGCGAACTCGTAGCCCTTGTCGGCCATGAAGCTCTTGACCAGGCCCTGCACGCGGCGGACGACAGCCTGATCGAGGAACGAGTCGAGGCGCAAGGAAATGCCCAGCTCCTTCATCTTCTCGTCGATCTTGGTCCGTTCGACCTTGGTGGAACCCGTGTAATCCACGATCTTCACGCGTGGCCGTTCTTCCATGTGGTAAATCACGCGCTTGCCCTGTACGCCGTTCTCGTAGGGCTCGTCGATCGTCTCAATCCACAGGTTGTCGAGGAAGCTGGTGGCCCAGAGCCGCTTGAAGTCGTCGAGCAGCGACTTCTCGGTCGCCTCGTTGAAGGGCGTCCACACACCCTCGGAGGGCCGGCTCAGCGGTGTCTGGATGTAATACAGGTAGGTCTGCGGCTCGATAATCGACTCGTTGACCGGGTGGAACCGGATCTCGGTCTGCGAGATGACCGGACCTGATCCGGCGGGCGGCTGACGCCGCTGGGGTGCCGCCTGGGCCGGCGCGGCCACAGCGGGGGTCGCCGGTGCCTGCTCCGCCGTCGCTTGCGCGAACGCGGGCACCGCAGAGGCCGCCAAAATCGCCGATAGGACGAGAATTCTTGGATTCAAAGCGTACACACCTGCCGAACGCTGGCTAATCAACCCTTAATGCTACCGCAACCCCGCCGCGGCGGGCCGGTAAAAAACCCCGCCCGAGGCGGGTCCGCTACACGGTCAGACGTTCGCGCCCAATCGGCGGCCTGCCACCACCGGCTGGCCGGCCGGGCGGTAGGCCAACTGGCCGCCATCCAGGTAGACCTCGATCTCGCCCCCCTGCAGGTGACCCCGGATCAGCTCCTCGGCCAGCGGGTCCTCGATGTAGCGCTGAATGGCCCGGCGCAACGGCCTGGCGCCATACGACCGGTCCTTGCAGGTGATGTCGATGATCCAGTCGGCCACCTCGGGCGACATCAGCACCTTCATGCGGCGGTCGAGCAGGTTGATGTTCAGCTGCTCCACCAGCAGCGTCAGGATCTGCCGCAGGTCATCGTCATTGAGCGCCTCGAAGACAATCAGCTCGTCGACGCGGTTGATGAACTCGGGGTTGAAGGTGCGCTTGACCTCGCCGAGCACCATTTCCTGCACGCCCTTGGCATCGCCCGCCTCGGACGTCTGGAAGCCCATCGACGCCTTCTTCTGGATGAAGCGCGCGCCGATGTTCGAGGTCATGATCAGAATCGCGTTCTTGAAGTTCACGCGATTGCCGAGACCGTCGGTCAGGTGGCCGTCCTCGAACACCTGCAGCAGGATGTTGAAGATGTCCGGATGGGCCTTCTCAATCTCGTCGAGCAGCACCACCGAATACGGGTTCCGCTTGACCTTCTCGGTCAGCTGGCCGCCCTCTTCGTGCCCGACATAGCCCGGCGGCGAGCCGATCAGCTTCGAGACCGAGTGCTTCTCCATGTATTCCGACATGTCGAAGCGGATGAGCGCCGTCTCGCTGCCGAACAGGAAGCTGGCCAGCGCCCGCGCCAGCTCGGTCTTGCCGACGCCCGTGGGGCCCAGGAACATGAAGCTGCCGACCGGGCGATTCGGGCTCTTGAGTCCGGCACGCGAACGGCGGATGGCGCGCGACACCGCGGAGATCGCGCGCTCCTGGCTGATCACGCGCTTGTGGAGGTCGGCCTCCATGCGAATCAGCTTGTCGCTTTCGTCCTGGTTGATCGATGACAGCGGCACGCCGGTCCACTTCGAGACGACTTCATCGATCTCGGCGCGCGAGACCACGACCTTGCGCGCGCTCGAGCGGACATCGAACTTCTCGCGGACGAACTGCAGGTTCTCGCGCGCCACCTGTTCCTGTTCGCGGTAGAACTGCGCCTTGTCGAAGTCCTTCTGCGAGACCGCGCTTTCCATCTGCTCGACGGCGACGCGGATGCTCTTGTTGATCTCGCCGAACTCCTCGCTGAAGCCGGCCTCGCGCAGCTTGGCGCGCGCCCCGGCCTCGTCCACGAGGTCAATCGCCTTGTCGGGCAGGAACCGGTCGGTGATGTAGCGGCTCGACTGGTAGACGGCCGCCTCGAGCGCCTCGCGGGTGTACTCGACGTGGTGAAACTGCTCGTAGCGGTCCTTGATCCCCAGCAGGATGGAGATGGTCTCGCCTTCCGAGGGCGGATCGACCTTGATGGCCTGGAAGCGCCGCTCGAGCGAGCGGTCCTTCTCGATGTACTTGCGGTACTCGGCCGGCGTGGTCGCGCCGATGCAGCGAATCTCGCCGCGGCTGAGCGCCGGCTTCAGGATGTTGGCCGCATCCAGCGAGCCTTCCGCCGAACCCGCGCCCACCAGCGTATGCAGCTCGTCGATGAAGACGATGATGTGGGGGTTGTCGACCAGTTCCTTCATGATCGCCTTCAGGCGCTCTTCGAACTGGCCGCGATACTTGGTGCCGGCAACAATCAATGAAATGTCGAGCGCCAGCAGTCGCTTGTCGGCGAGGAAGTGCGGCACGTCGCCGTAGACAATCTTCTGCGCCAGGCCTTCGACGATGGCGGTCTTGCCGACGCCGGGTTCGCCGATCAGCACCGCGTTGTTCTTGGTGCGGCGGCACAGCACCTGCTGCACGCGCTCCAGTTCGTAGTCGCGGCCGACCAGCGGGTCCAGCAGGTTCTTCATCGCGGCCTCGGTGAGGTCGCGGCTGAACTCGGCGAGGAGCGGCGTTTCCTTGACGCGCGTGAGCGAGGTCTTCTCGTTCAGCAACTGGACGATGTCTTCGCGCACCTGGTGCAGGCGCATCCCCTTTTCCATGAGGATGGTCGCGGCCACGGACCGCTCCTCGCGGAGAATGCCCAACAGCAGGTGTTCGGTGCCGATGTAGTTGTGCAGGAGGCGATCGGCCTCTTCGGCCGCGTACTGCAGCACGCGCTTGGTTTCCGCGCTGAACGGAATCTCGACCGAGGTCGAGACCTTCTCGCGGAAGACCGTGCGGCCTTCGATATCCTTGCGAATATTTTCGAGGGACAGGTGGGATCGGGCAAAGATCCGGCTTGTGAGGCCCTTGCCCTCACGGATCAACCCCAGAAGCAGGTGCTCGGTTTCAATCGAAATGCTTCCGAGTTGGCTTGCTTCGTAGCGGGCAAAAAATAACACCCGCCTGGCTCGTTCGGTATACCGCTCGAACATCCGCCTTCGCCAACGGCTTCGGCGAGACTCGTCCGCCGCCGCTGCCCCCTTGACCGACATTATACGGCAGGATGGCCGGGTTTCGCGCCACCGACGCCCGTAAGTGGCAGAAATTGCGAGACTTCGGAGAATTGGATCGTTACTCTTTCACTGCCAATGGGAGCGGATCCTCGAACCGGGCCAGCCAGATATCGCCACTCACGCTACCGCTCAAGAAGTACAGGGTCTTGCCGTCTCGCGAGGGTTGGACCGTCGCGATGTCTTCGCCGGGGACGGCCAGCACCTGGCGCACCTCACCCGACCGCCAGTCAGCCACGAATAGCCGACCCTGGTTCTGAAACAGCAATCGGCGTCCATCGGGCAACCACCGCGCGGTGAGGTTGATGGGGACGCGGTGAAAGGCCGACTCGGCGAACGAATACACCCAGCCAACGGTGGCATTGGCCACTCCAGCCAGCAGGGTTCCATCTGGGGACCAGTCCACCGGAGCCATCAGGCTGCCGCCGGTGGCGCGCCACTCGCTGGGAAATGCCGGCAGCTGGCTGGGAGGCATCGCCACATCGCGCGCATCGTAGATGAAGAGCGCCGCCGCTGCGAGGTCCGAGGCCACAAGCTTGGAACCATCGCGATTGGGGACGGGAAAATAGCGTTGCCCCTCTGACTGGGTCAGTTCCCGAATTTCACTGCCGTCTCGATCGATCGACCACAACTCATATCCGCCGCCGCGATCGGAATAAAACACGATCTGCCGTCCGTCAGGGGCCCACCGTGGGTTCCGGTCACGAAACCGGTCGTTCGTGAGGTTCCGCAGGCCGCTGCCATCGCTGGCGACCACAAACAGATCCTCCTGTCCGCGGTTGGCCGTCGCGAGCACGACCAGTCGCCCGTCGGGGCTGACGTCGAGTTGGCCGAAGTCCCGTGGGCCGGTGGTCAGGGGCTGCACCGGTCCCCGTACGCTGGCCAGACCGGGATCGAAGGCGACCTGCCTGAGATTGGTGCTCACGTTCCAGGTCGCATATGCCCCCAGGCGACCATCCGACGAGAGGCTGAACTGGCGAATATACGGTGCGGGCGTCGTCAACGGCTGGGACTGGCCAACGGGCATCCCGGTGGCCGGTTCGACCGCCACCCTGCGCAGGTTCATACTGCCGGATTGACTACTGAGGTAGTACAGCCACTGACCGTCTGGTGACCACAGGGGATTCCACTCCGTTGCCGGGTCGTCGGTGAGCCGCCGCGGGTCCGAACCATCGGCAGCAACGGACCAGAGGTCACGATTGCCATTCAGGAACCGCCGCCGTTCCGGGTCAGTCGGAAGCGCCCAGAAGGCGATTCGCCGGCCGTTGGGTGACACGGCAGGCTGCAACGCATCCCCGGCGAAAATCTGCTTGGGTGTGCCTCCCGCTGCGTCGACGAGCCACAATTGACTGACCGCACCGCCCCTGCCTTCAGCTTGATCCACCAGCATCGTGACAAACGCGATCTGCCGCCCGTCGGGAAACCACGCAGGCTGGAAGCCAGCTCGCGTGAGTCGACGAACGGATTCGCCGGTTCTGCCCATTACGAACAGCCCGCCTCCATCCCTCTCTGAACGAAACGCGATGGACTCGCCGTCTGGCGAGAACGCGGGCATGCGGTCGGCCACGAGCGAATCGCTGGTCAGGTTGATCGGAGTCTGGCCGGTGGTGCTTTGCAGAAAAATGTCGGGGTTGCCGCTCGCGTCGCTGACATAGACGACCCACTTGCCGTCTGGCGAGATCATGGGCTCACGGCTCACGCCGGGAAGCAACGTCAGGCGGCTGAAAGTAAGCGCTGGAGTCGGCGAGGCCGGTACGACGGGCTTCTGCTGCATCATCCATCCGGCGCCGACCGCGGCGGTCAAGGTCACGCCAGCCGCGGCGACGCGCCACCCCGGCCAGGAGGATGCCGCCCGGGCCGGCACGGGCGCAGCCAGCCCACCGGACAACAGCGACTGCCGCAGATCGTCGAGGTCGTTCTTGACATCGGCGGCCGACTGGTATCGATCCTCCGTGTCCTTGCCAGACACCGGCGCAGAATCCGGGCGAGGTCGCGTGGCAGTGCCGGTTTGATCTCGGTAATCGGCCGGGGCGTGTCTCGAAGGATGGCCGAGAGCACTGACAGACTGCTGTCGCCCTTGAATGGCCGCTCGCCGGTCGCCATTTCATAGAGGAGGATTCCAAGGGAGAACACGTCCGATCGTTCGTCGACCTGGCGGCCTTCCGCCTGCTCCGGCGACATGTACGACACCGTGCCCATGATGCTTCCCTGGCCCGTGAGGTCTGTGGTCGGCAATATCGTCTCGGCACCGACCGCCCGCCCCTCGCGGAATTTCGCCAGTCCGAAGTCCAGCACCTTGACGTGGTCCTGTGAGGCGACCATCACATTCGCCGGCTTCAGGTCGCGGTGCACGATGCCATGCCGATGAGCCGCCGCCACTGCCGCAGCGATCTGTGCCCCGAGGCCCAACACTCGTTCAAGCGGCAAGCCGCCGGCCGGAATCAGGTCGCGGAGCGATCGCCCGTGGACCAGCTCCATGGCGATGACCTGTCGGCCCTCGAAGTCTTCGACGGCGAAGATGGTGACGATGTTTGGGTGATTGAGCGTGGCCAGCACATGCGCCTCGCGTTCGAAACGCGCCCGGCTCTCGGGATCGGCGGACACATCGACTGGCAGCACCTTGAGAGCGACTTCACGAGCGAGGCGGCCGTCTTTGGCACGGTACACCTGCCCCATCCCGCCCGAGCCAAGCAATCCAAGTACTACGTACGATCCGAATATGCCGCCGGGGGGCAGGTCCATGGGTCAGCTCCTTCGCCGACCAGATACTACCTCGCTCCCCCTTGGGCGTCCGCACTCATCGGAACCTGCACTATTATCGGCACATGTCCCAGAGCGTCGGCTTCATCGGATTGGGCCTCATGGGCAAGCCCATGGCCCTCAACCTGCTCAAGAAGGGCTTCGCTGTTGTCGTCCACAGCCGGAGCCGCGGTCCGGTCGATGAACTCGTCGCCGCCGGCGCCACCGTCGCCACCTCGCCGGCCGAAGTCGCCCGCGCCGCCACGACCATCGTCACCATGCTTCCCGATGGACCGGACGTAGCGCTGGTGCTCGAAGGCCCCACCGGCATCTTCAGCGCCATGCAGCGCGGCACCGTGATCATCGACTCGTCGACGATTGCGCCGGCCACCGCGAAGCGGCTCGCCGCGGCGACCGCGGCGCGTGGCGGCCGGTTCCTGGATGCACCGGTCAGCGGTGGCGAGATCGGCGCCATTGCCGGGACGCTGGCGTTCATGGTCGGCGGCGATGCGGCTGCGGTGGAACAGGCGCGGCCGGCGATCGAAGCCATGGGTTCGCCGGAGAAACTGGTGCACGTCGGCGAGTCAGGCGCCGGGCAGATTTGCAAGGCGTGCAATCAGATCGTGCTCGGCGGCACCATGGCGGTGGTCGCGGAGGCGATCGCGCTGTCGCGCAAGGCCGGCGTGGATCCCATGAAGGTGCGCGCGGCGCTGATGGGCGGATTCGCGCAAAGCCGCGTCCTCGATGTGCACGGCGAGCGAATGATCACCGCCAATTGGAAGCCGGGCTTCAAGGCGAAGTTCTTCAAGAAGGACCTGGGCATCGCCATGCACACGCTGGCCGAGAACGGCGTCACGGCGACGACGAGTGCGGTCGTGCAGCAACTTGTGCAGGCCCAGGTCACGGCCGGCGAAGGCGACGAGGACTACTCGGGGCTCGCCAAGGCGATCTTCAAGCTCGCGGGCCTGCCGTAGAGCCGAGGAGCACAGGCACCGGCTGCACTACAATCCACACGCACCGTGCTGCTGGGTCCCCTTCTCCTGCTGTTCTTCGCCAGCGGCTGTGCCGCGCTGATCTACGAGACGTCCTGGTTCCACCAGGTGCAACTGGTGGTCGGGGCTTCGTCCTTTTCGGTCGGGGTGCTGCTCTGCAGCTTCATGGGCGGCATGGCGCTGGGCAGTGCCTGGCTGCCTCGCCTGTTCCCCGCCACCGCCCACCCACTCCGGATCATCGCGGCGCTCGAGGTCGGCATTGGCCTGCTGGGGATTCTCATCCCGTTCGCCTTGCCGCTGGTCCAGCAGGCGTACGTCTCGGCGGTCGGCTATGGCTACGGGGGCATTCTGCTGCGGGCGCTCGTCTGCGTGGTCATTCTGACGCCACCGACGATGTTGATGGGCGCAACGCTGCCGGTGATCGCGCGGTGGCTGGACACGACGCCTGGTGGCGCGGCCCGCACGGGCCTGATCTACACCGCGAACATCACCGGCGGCGCCGCCGGCACGGTGCTGGCCGGCTTCTACCTCCTGCGCGTGCACGACACTTTCGTCGCCGGTGCCGTCGCCGTCACCCTCAATCTCGTCGTGGGACTCGCTGCGTGGACGATGGCGAGAGCCACCCCCATGGTCCGGCTAAAGCCGGACGCCACATCTGACCACGCCGCAACAGCCGCAAATGCCGTCTCCGAGGGTTCCGGGCTCGTGCCGATCTACGCGGCGGCGGCGCTGTCTGGTTTCACCGCGCTTGGCGCCGAAGTGGTCTGGACGCGCCAGCTGTCGTTGCTGTTTGGCGCCACCGTCTACACGTTCTCGCTGATCCTGGCGGTGTTCCTCGCCGGCCTCGGCGCCGGCAGCCTCGCGGGCGCCTACCTGGCGCGGCGCACCAGCCTACCGACCGTGTTGTTGGGCCGCATCCAGATACTGCTGGCGGTCGCGATTGGTGGCGGCGCCTGGATGATCGTGAACGCGCTGCCCCAGTGGCAACCCACGGTGCACTACCTGCCGTGGGTGCGTATGACGCCGGCGTATGCGTTCACGTTCGATGCCTTGCGCTGCGCCGCGGCCATGCTGCCCGCGACGTTGTTGTGGGGCGCCAGCTTTCCGCTGACGCTCGCGGCGGTACGCGGCGAGGGCCTGCCCCGCCACGTGTCGCGCATCAACGCGCTCAACACCACCGGTTCGCTCACGGGCGTGCTCGCCCTCACGTTGTTCGGCATTCCCTATCTCGGCAGTCATGTGGCGCAGCAAGTGCTGGTGCTCGCCGCGGCCATGACCGGCGTATTGGTGCTGTGGTCGATTCGGGCGCAGCGTCGCACCCTTCCGTTCGCCGTGGCGGCGGCGCTGCTCGCCGCTGCGATCGTGCCGGCCGTGCCAGGTCAGCTGATCGCCTACGGTCGATCAGTCAATTCGTGGGATTCGATCGCGCGTTTCCTGTACCTGGCCGAAGGCGCCACATCGTCGGTGGCGGTGACCGAGCACACCGGCGGGACGCGCCAGTTCCACATCGCCGGCAAGGTCGAGGCGTCGGACCTCGACGTCGACATGCGACTGGAGCGCATGCTCGGCCACGTGCCGGCCCTGGTGCATCCCGGGCCGAAGTCGGTCCTGATCGTCGGCGTCGGCGCGGGCGTCACGGCCGGCGCGCTGTCGATTCACCCGGAGGTCGCACGCATTGTCGTGTGCGAGATCGAGCCCATGGTGCCGGCGAGCGCACGGGACTACTTCGGCGAAGAGAACCATCACGTCTTTGACGACCCGCGCGTCGAGTTGATCTTCGACGATGCCCGGCATTTCCTGCAGACGACGACCGAGAAGTTCGACATCATCACATCCGACCCGATTCATCCGTGGGTGCGTGGCGCGGCGACGCTGTACTCGCTCGAGTACCTGCAACTGGTGCGCGAACATCTCAAGCCAGGCGGTGTGGTCACGCAGTGGATCCCGCTGTATGAAACGGATGCGCGTTCGGTGAAGAGCGAAATCGCCACGTTCGCGCAGGTCTTTCCGGACACCACGCTCTGGAATCCCGACATGCTCGAGGAAGGCTACGACCTGGTGGCCCTGGGACGCGTCGCAGCCTCACCGATCAGCGAGGCCGAGTTGAACCGGCGCATCAACGCGAGTGTCGCGGTCAGAAACTCCCTGGCCCAGGTGACGCTCGGGTCAGGCGCCGCCTTGCTGAGCACCTACGCCGGCCGCAGTCAGGATCTGCAACCGTGGCTGGCCGGGGCGGAGATCAACCGCGAGCGGCACTTGCGCCTGCAGTACCTGGCGGGCCTGGCGGCCAACATGGAGGAGCGCTTCCTGATCTTCCAGGCGATGCTCGGGTATCGCCGATATCCGGCGGACCTGTTCGTAGCATCCGCCGAACTCGAAGCGCAGTTGCGGCGGTGGTACGCGCCGCCGGTGGCTCCCTAGCCTTTCTTCTTGCCGGTGCCGGCCTGGCTGAACTGTCCGCCGGCCATGTCCTGCTTCACCGTCAAGGTCCCGTCCTTCAGCGTCAGGGTCATCACCACGTCGATCGCGCCCTGGGGTCCTTCCTGGCTCCACTTCAGAATGGCCTCCGAGCCCTTTACCGTGACGTCGCTGATCGACACCGGGCCGCCACGGCCGCCCCCGAGTTCAGCCGACAGCTTGCCGGCCGTGTCCTTGATGTTGAGCGGCCGCTCCTGCGGACCGCGGCGGCCTTCGATGGTCAGCACCCAGTCGCCGAGAAACGCCTTGCTGTCCTGCGACCAGGCGAATGCCGGCGTCATGAGGATCGTGCATACGAGAATCAATACGGCTCTGCGGATCATGTCTGCTCCTTGTCTGCCCACCGAGTGGCAGAAGCGGCTGTAGGATGCCACCAAACGGAGATGACGGTTGCAAAATCTCGCCGCCGCGACTGTGGCGGCGGACGAGGCCGCAGGCGGGCCTAGACCGGCGTCAGGCGGCCACCCTCGAGACGCAGGGTGCGATCGCACTGGGCAGCCAAGCGGGGGTTGTGCGTGGCGATGACGGCGGTCAGCCCGAACTCCGCGTGCATGTCGCGCAGCAACTGGTGCAGCGAGTCGGCCGTTGCTTCGTCCAGATCGCCGGTCGGCTCGTCGGCCAGCAGCAGCGAGGGCTGCATCACCAGCGCGCGCGATACCGCCACGCGCTGCTGCTCGCCGCCCGACAACATGCCGGGACGATGATCCAGCCGCTCGCCCAGGCCGACACGTTTCAATAGCGCCTCGGCGCGCGGCCGCGCCTCCGCGACCGCGGTGCGGGCAATGCGCATGGGCATCATCGCGTTCTCGATGGCGGTGAATTCGGGCAGCAGGTGATGAAACTGGAACACGAAGCCGATGTGCCGATTACGGAACGCCACGCGCGCTTCGTCGTTCATGCCGGCAATGTCATGGTCGCCCACCTGGACGCGGCCCCCGTCGATGGTGTCGAGCCCGCCCATGACGTGCAGCAGCGTGCTCTTGCCGACACCCGAGGCGCCCATGATCGCGACCATCTCGCCCTTCTCGACGGTGAGGTCGAGATCGCGCAACACGTGCAGCCGGTTGCCGGCCACGCTGTAGTACTTGTTGAGTCCTGTTACGGTGATGAATGCCATGACCCCTACGAATGCTCGGCCAGCCGGCAGGTCCGGCTAAAGCCGGACGCCACATCGGCACGAGCCCTACTCATACCGCAACGCCTGCGCCGGATCGAGGCGCGCCGCCTGGCGCGACGGATAGAGGGTGGCGAAGAAGCACACCACGATGGCCGCGACCACCACGGTCACCAGGTCCCAGGGCAGCAGCTTGAACGGCAGGTAGCTCACCTGATACACGTCGCTGGGAATGGTGATCACCTTGTAGCGATCCAGGAAGTACGACGCGGTCGTGCCGAGTGTCGCGCCGACCAGTGTGCCAAGCACGCCGATGATGGTGCCCTGGAGCAGGAAGATCAGCGTGATGCTGCGCGCCGAGGCGCCCATGGTCTTCAGGATCGCGATGTCGCGCGTCTTCTCCATCACCAGCAGGATCAGCGACGCGACGATATTGAGGGCCGCCACCATGACGATCAGGCCGATGCCGATGCCCATGCCGATCTTCTCGAGCATCAGTGCCGAATACAGCTGCTGGTTCTGGTCGGTCCAGTCCGAGGTGACGTACTCAGTGCCGAAGTCGACGGCAATCTGATCCGCGATGCGAGGGGCGGCGTAGACGTCCGAGACCTTCAGCTCGATTCGCTCCACGGTGTCGCGGCCGGCGATGCGCATGCCGGAATCGAGCGAGACGAGCCCGGTGCCGTTGTCGACTTCGTACAGGCCGAGGCGGAACGTCCCGACCACCTTGAAGCGGCGTTGCCGCGGCATCACGCCCATCGGCGTCAGCGAGCCGTTCGGCGTCAGCAGCGTCACGGTGTCGCCGACCATGGCGCCAAGCGACCCCGCCAGGTCCTTGCCAAGGACAATCCCTGGAAAATCCTCGTCTGAGGCCGGTGTGAGCTGGTCGAGCGAGCCATCGGTGAGGACGCGGCCGATGTCGTTGATCGACGGCTCGAGCGCCGGGTCGATGCCCTTCACCATCACGAAGCCCTCGGTGCCGGTGCTGGTGATCATGGCCTTGCCTTCGATGGCCGGCGCCGCACCGATCACCCCCGCCACGCCGCGCAGCTTGGCGATCTCGGCTTGGTAGTCGGTGATGCCGGCCGGCTTCCACACGTAGACGTGGGCCGACGACCCCAGGATGCGAGCCTGCAATTCCTGCTGCAACCCGGTCATGAGCGCCAGCGCGATGATCAGGGCCATGACCCCGACGGTAACGCCGAGGGTGGAAACCAGGGAGATGACGGAGATGAACACCTGGCGCCGCTTGGCCAGCAAGTAGCGCAGCGCGACCTGGAGTTCGAACGGCATGCTTTCCCTAGACTACCGCGATCAGCCTTCCGTCTTGGCCGGTTCTTCGGCGCGCGGCCGCATCAGCGGAAAGAGGATGACGTCGCGGATGGACAGGGAGTTGGAGAGCAGCATGACCAGCCGGTCAATGCCAATGCCCTCGCCGCCCGCGGGCGGCATGCCGTATTCCAGCGCCCGGACGTAGTCGTCGTCCATCGCGTGCGCTTCCTGGTCGCCGGCCGCGCGGTCGGCAAGCTGCGCTTCGAACCGGCGCTGCTGTTCGTACGGGTCGTTCAGCTCGCTGAAGGCGTTGGCTACTTCAAAGCCGCCAATGTAGAGCTCGAACCGCTCGACCGTGTCGGGGTCGTCCGGGCGCTGCTTCGACAGCGGCGAGACCTCGGTCGGGAAATCATGGACGAACGTGGGCTGGATCAGGTCCTTCTCCCACAGCGCCTCGAAAATGTTGCTGGCAATCTTGCCGGCGCCGGCCCCCTTCGGCGCATCCACACCCAGGCGCCTGGCCACCTGCCGTGCCGAATCGACCTGGCGCAGGTCGTCGACCGTGATCGTCTCGCCCAGCTTCTCGGACGCCTTCTCGGCCGCGGCATGCCGCAGCGACAGGCGGCGGAACGGCGCCGATAAGTCGATCTGGTGCTCGCCAAACGGGAACGTCGTCGTGCCGATCACTTGCTGCGCCACGGTAGACAGCAGTTCCTCGGTGAAGCTCATCAACCGCTGGTAGTCCACGTACGCCCAATAGAACTCGAGCATGGTGAACTCGGGGTTGTGCTGCGTCGAGATGCCTTCGTTGCGGAAGTTGCGGTTGATCTCGAACACGCGCTCCACGCCGCCCACGGTCAGCCGCTTCAAGTACAGCTCGGGCGCAATACGGAGGTACAGCTTCATGTCGAGCGCGTTGTGATGGGTCGCGAACGGGCGCGCCAGCGCGCCGCCGGCAATCGGCTGCATCATCGGCGTCTCGACTTCGAGAAATCCGCTCGCCGTGAGGAAGTCGCGAATCGCCGACACGGCCCGGGTTCGAATCTCGAAGACCCGGCGAACATCAGGGTTGACGATCAGGTCGAGGTAGCGCTGGCGGTAGCGAATCTCGACATCCTGAAGCCCGTGCCACTTCTCGGGCAGCGGCAGATAACACTTGGCGAGAAACTCGAGCTTCGCCGCCCAGATCGACAGTTCGTCGGTCTTGGTCCGAAACAGGTGGCCGCTGACGCCGATCTGGTCGCCCACGTCGAGGAGCTTGGCCATCGCGTAGTCGCGCTCGCTCAGCGCATCCTGGCGCACGTAGACCTGCAACCGGGAGCGGCCATCGGAGATGACCAGGAACGCGGCCTTGCCGAAACTGCGAATGCCGACCACGCGGCCGGCCGCGATCGTCTCGACCTTGGGGTCCTCGAGCGTGGCCGCGGGGGTCTCGGTGTAGCGCTCGACCAGCTGGCTCACCGTGTGGGTGGTGTCGAACTTGTTCGGGTAGGCGGCAAAGCCCAAGGCGACGATCGCCGCGAGGTTCTCCTTGCGCTGCCGGGTCTGCTCGTCTTCGTTACTCATGTTCCCTACTGATCCACGAGCCCTTCGTCCTTGAGTTTCCGGTAGACACCGTCGAGGACGCCGTTCACGAACTTCGCGGCGTCTTCGCCACTGTACGCCCGTGCCAGCTCGATTGCCTCGCTGATCACCACGCGCGGCGGGCTGTCGCGGTGCTGCATCATTTCTTCCACGGCCAGTTGCATGACCAGGCGATCGAGCACGGCCATGCGCTCGACCCGCCAGTTCCTGGCGGCGTCGCCAATACGTTCGTCGAGCGCAGCGCGATTGGCCAGGGCGCCCTTCACCAGGGCGATCACGAAGGCGTGCTGCCCCTCACCGGGGTCAGTCACTTCGGGCGGGCCGGCATGGTGCAACACGCCCAGCGCCTGTTGCGGCGTCAGTCCGCCGATCTCGCACTCGTAGAGCGCCTGGAGCGCGGCCGCACGCGCGTTGTGGCGGCCGGTCCACCGTGAACCCGGATCGGGCGGTTCAAGGCTCACCGGCGGCCATCCCCCAGCCGCGCGAACAACCGGGCCATCTCGAGCGCGGCCTCTGCCGCCTCGCGGCCTTTGTGGGCCGGCCCAGGCGCCACGCGTTCGAGCGCTTCCTCGACCGAGTTGGTCGTCAGCACGCCAAAGGCCATCGGCACGCCAGTGGCGGCCGCGGCCGCGGTAATGCCATGAGCGCAGGCCGAGGCGATGTACTCAAAGTGCGGTGTCGCGCCGCGAATGAGGCAGCCCAGGCAAATGACGGCCTCGACCTGGCCGGTCTCGGCCACGCGCTGCGCCGCCATCGGCACTTCGAACGCGCCAGGCACACGGATGACATCAACGGCGTCGCCGCTCACACCGGCCTCGGCCAGCGCGGCGGTCGCGCCCTCGAGCAGGCGTTCGGTGATGAAATCGTTGAAGCGCGCGACGACGATGGCGAGGCGCATTACTTGCCTTGCCACTCGGCGCGGCGCTTCTCCAGGAAGGCCTTGGTGCCTTCTCGCATGTCCTCGGACGAGGCGATGGTGCCGAACAGCGACGTTTCCAGGTACTGGCCCACCGCGAACGGCGACTCGAGGCCCTGGTTCACCGCATCGAGAATGAAGCGCAGGGCGATCGGCGCTTTTGCCGCCAGCGCCTGGGCCAGCTTCCTGGCTTCGGCCATCAGGTCCGCGGCCGGGACAACGCGGTTGACGAGACCAATCTCGTACGCCCGCTGCGCGCCGACCATGTCGCCGGTCAGCAGAATTTCCATGGCGATGCCCTTGCCCACCAGCCGCGGCAGCCGCTGGCTGCCGGCGTAGCCGGGAATCAGACCCAGGTTCACTTCGGGCTGTCCGAAGCGCGCGGTATCGGCCGCCAGCCGCATGGTGCAGGCCATGGCCAGATCGCATCCGCCGCCCAGCGCGAACCCGTTGATGGCCGCAATCACCGGCTTGCCGAGGTTCTCGATGGCATCGAAGATCAACTGGCCACGGCGCGCATGTGCCTGGCCCTCGACCGGCGACAGGGCCGCCAGCTCGTTGATGTCCGCGCCGGCGACGAACGACTTCTCGCCGGCACCGGTGAGGATGATCGCCCGCACGCCCGCATCGGCCTTGAGATCGGCCATGCACGCCGACAGTTCGGCGAGCGTCTGGTTGTTGAGAGCGTTGAGGACTTTGGGGCGGTTGAGGGTGACGACGGCCACGGCGCCGTCACGTTCGAGCAGGAGGTTGTCAAAGGTCATTGAGTGCCTCGTCCGCGGGCGCTTTCTAGCTGTCTGGCTCGGCCCGCGACGTTCTCCTCATGATACCCCACGCCTTGACGGCGGCGAGGGCCAGCCCGGCGCCGATGGCGTCGTTGGCCAGGTCGCGCCACTCGGCCATGCGGGTGGGGACATACATCTGCATCCATTCGACCGCCGCCCCGTGCAGCACCGAAATGACGAAGGCAACGAGCAGCGCCCCGGTCGTGAGGCCCTGCCAGCGCCCGCGCGCCACCGCCCGCACGGTCAGCAGGGCCAGACCGAAGTAACCACCTGCGTGAAGAATGGTGTCAGAGAACCACGACCCGACCGGACCCGGCACCGAGGCCATGGAGGCGCCGTAAAAGATCGCCGCCATGTAGATGGCGACCGGCACCCAGAGCAGGATCAAAGCGGTAGCGCGCGCATCAGCCAGCCGAGAACGATGGCGGCGCCAAGGAAGCTGCCCATCAGCGACAAGCCCAGGCGCAGTTGCTCTTTCGGCGAGTCCTTCGCGATGGTCGCGAAGATCAGTGACACGAACCCGGCGAAGAGGATCAGGAGGCCGAAGTGACTGGTCATTACTTGCGCCCCAATCGCACGTCGTAGGCATCGATCACGACCAGCGTGTTCAGCAGCCCCGAGACGATCAAGAAGGCGTTGCCATATTCGTACGAGGCCGCCGTCACCACTCCCTCGCCCATGCCCATCACCGAGGCAATACCGTAGGGAATACCCATGCCGGCATTGGCCAGCGCCGCGAGCCCGACAAGCGGGTCAGAGAACATGAACGGGAACAACCGGCCGCTCAGAGCCAAGCCGATCGCGAACATGGCGGGCAGTGCGACCACGAAAATCAGGCCCTTCTGGCGACGGCCCTGCAACAGGTGACCGGCGCCCGGCACCAACCACGACAACAAACAGACGACCGGCGGCGGCACGATCGCGAGTTTACCTCAGGTCTTTTGCGGCCACCGCCGCGACGACCGCACCACCTGCAATGCCGAGAGGCAGAGCCAGCGCGAAGCGGATGACGTTGGTGCCATCCCAGAACCCCACCACGCCGCTCGCCCATGAGACGGCCGTGGGCAACGCCGCTATGACCAACCAGCTGAGCGCTCGGCGCTGGTCCACCGGCCTGGTGCCTATCATGCGGCGGACCAGCAGCCACATCAGCAGGCCCAGCGCCATTCCCAGGTAAATGCCCGAGCACCGGGCGCATACCGGCCACTGCCGGCCCGCCCAGGCAAACGAGCGCTCGGGCAGCTGGTGGCACACGACGGCACCGGCCGAATAGGCAAAAGCGGCAAGAAATCCAACGAAATCAGACAATTCCAGCCACTTTTACCACCGATCCCGACAAGTTTGTGAAATTTGGAACTTGCCAACAGCCCCGGTCGTCTAACACCATTTGAAGACTGAACACTGTTTATTATGGGTATAGAAGAACGCCGCGACCGCGAACGACAGGCCGTCACCGACTCCATTCTCGACGCTGCCCGGGAGCTCTTCCTTGCGGAAGGCTACCAAAGCGTGTCGATTCGCAAGATTGCCGAGCGGATTGAGTACAGCCCGGCCGCCATCTACAGCTACTACCCCAGCAAGGACGACATCTTCCTCGCCCTGGCCAAGGAAGGCTTCCACCGGCTCGATGCCAAGGTGCGGGCCGCCATGGTCTCGGGCGATGCGCTCGAGAACGTGCGGTCGTGTTGGTGGGCCTTCTACGAGTTCGCGAAGGAGCAGCCCGAATACTTCCTGCTGATGTTCGTGGATCGCTCGGTGCCGCGCATCACCCAGCAATGGGACGGCTTCGAGTTCCTGCAGCAGATGCTCGGCAACGCGGTCGCTGCCATTCAGCGAGCGATCGACGCCGGCGCCTTCCCCAAGACACTGAGCCCTGACGCCGCCATGCACATGCTGTGGGCAGGCCTCATCGGCCCGGCGGTGGTCGGCATTCGCCACCGCCTGGCCTCGGGCGAAGACTACGACGCGCTCGCGCGCGACGTCCTCAACATCACCATCGCGGGCCTGCAAAGCGGCGTCGCGACCAGTTTCGTGTCCTGCAAGTGTGCCGAAGAAGGAATCGCGGGTGCCCATGTGCCCGCTGGAGCGACCCGTCATGAAGCGTAGTGTTCCCCACGTCCGGATCTTTGCCGCCGTCCTCGTCCTTGGTTCATCCCTCATCGCCGCCGGTTGCGGCGCCACCACTACGACGGAGGCCGCGCCTGAAACGACGGCCGTCGCCACGGTCGTGGACGTGACCACGGTCACCGCCACGGTTGGCTCGGTGGAATCGGCCCTCGAGATTTCGGGCACGCTCACCCCGCTCAGCCGCGTCGCCGTCAAGCCCAAGCTGCCCGGCACGATCGAGCGGATGCTGGTCGACATCGGCGATGCCGTGACCATGGGCCAGACGATTGCGACGATCGACCGGCGCGAAATCGACGCGCAGGCCGATGCCGCCGTCGCCACCGTCTCGGTCGGCAAGGCCGCGCTCGAATCCGCGGAGGCCGCGCTGGCCAACGCCGTGCTCGAGCACGATCGCGCCAAGAACCTGTTCGACAAGGGGGCGCTCCCCCGCCAGCGGCTCGACGGCGCACAGACCGCGCACCGCTCGGCAGTGGCCCAGCGTGACCTTGCCGCTGCCAACCTGGCGCAGGCCGACGCTGCCCTTCGCCGCGCACGCGAAGTGCAGCGCAACGCCACCATCACCTCACCGGTCACCGGCTACGTGGTCGAACGCAACTACGACGCGGGGGCCATCCCCGGTGACCTCCCGGTGGTCGTGGTCGCCGACATGCGGCAGATGAAACTCGAGGCCGGCGTGTCGGAACTCGAAGCCGGCCGCATTCGCGTCGGCCTGAAAGCCAACGTCTCGGTGCAGGCCAAGCCGGGGATGACCTTCGAGGGCCACCTCGCTGCCATCGCGCCTGAAGTGGACGAGCGCAACCGGCACTTCAAGATCGACGTCCGCGTGCCGAACAGCAACCGCGCGCTCCTCTCAGGCATGTATGCGACCGCGCGGATTGTCGAATCGACGGCCACCAACGCGGTGGTCCTCCCCAAGGACGCGGTCATGACCAAGGACGGCAAGCGCATTGTGCAGAAGGTGCAGGGCGACACGCTGTCGACGGTCACCGTCACCGAGGGCCTGAGCGACGGCACGCGCGTGCAAATTCTGACCGGCCTCGCGGCCGGCGACATCGTGCTGGCCGATGCGCGCCGCCAGGTGCCGGCCGGTTCCAAGGTCCGCGGCATCGCGGCCAGGTAGTTGAAGAGTTGATAGGTTTTTAGGAATTCAGAGCTGAATCATGTGGATATCCGATACATCCATTAAGCGGCCCGTCTTCGCGACGATGGTCATCGTGAGCTTCATGGTGCTGGGCGCGGTCTCGATGACGCGCCTCGGCATCGACCTCTTTCCCGAGGTGAACTTCCCGTTCGTCAACGTGTCGGTGGTCTACCCCGGCGCCGGCCCCGAGGAAGTGGAAACACTGGTGACGCGGCCGATCGAAGACGCGGTCGCCGGTATCAACGGCGTCAAGCGGGTGATCTCGACCTCGACCGAGGGCTTCTCGCGCGTCGGCGTCGAGTTGCGGCTGGAAGTCGACCCGCAGGCCGCCGCCGCCGAGGTGCGCGAGAAGGTCGCCGCCATCCGTGAACGGCTGCCGGAGCAGATCAAGGACCCGACCATTCAGCGCTTCGACGTGGCTGCCCTGCCGATTGCGGTCTACGCGGTCGGCTCGTCGCTGTCATCCGACGTCACGCGCCGCATGGTCGAGGACGACCTCAAGCCGCTGCTCGGCCAGATCGACGGCGTCGCCGCGGTCGAAGTGAACGGCGGCGAGGTGCGCGAGCTGCACGTCGACCTCGACCCGCGCCGGCTCGAGGCGCTCAACCTGCCGTTGACGGAAGTGGCCGCCAAGCTCGCGGCCGACAACCTCGACGTCCCCGGCGGCCAGATCAAGCGCGATGGCAAGGCCGTGTCGCTGCGGACCCAGGGCCAGTACCAGTCGGCCGCAGAGATCGAGAATGTGATCCTGCGCTCGCAGGGCGGCTCGACGGTGCGCGTCAAGGACGTCGGCGTCGTCGTCGACGGCTACGAAGATCGCATGTCGACGACCCGGCTCGACGGCGCCGACGCGGTCTCGTTCTCGGTGCGCAAGCAGTCGGGCGCCAACACCGTCGACGTGCAGACCAAGATCGACGCGGCGCTGGCGAAGGTTGCCCCCTCGTTCCCGGAGCTGCAGATCAAGGTCGTCCACACCGATGCCGACGGGATCAAGGAGAACGTCCGCGAGGTCCGCGGCCACATCATCTTCGGCGGCATCATGGCCGTGCTGGTGATCTTCGTCTTCATGCGCGACTGGCGCTCGACCCTGATCACCGCGCTCGCCCTGCCGACGTCGGTCATCGCCACGTTCTTCTTCATGTATGTGGTCGGCTTCACCATCAACATGATGACGTTGATGGCCCTGTCGCTGGTCATCGGCATCCTGATTGACGATGCGGTCGTGGTGCGCGAGAACATCTACCGGCACATGGAGCTCGGCGAGAGCCCGATGGAGGCGGCCCGCAAAGGGACGTCGGAGATCGGCCTGGCCGTGATGGCCACCACCTTCACCATCCTGGCGGTGTTCCTGCCGGTCGGCTTCATGACCGGACTGGTCGGCCAGTTCTTCAAGTCGTTCGCGCTGACGATTGCGTTTGCCGTCGCGATCTCGCTGCTGGTCGCGTTCACGCTCGACCCGATGCTGTCGTCGCGCTTCGTGCGGTTCATCCCGCACGAGGAACGCACCCGGACGAAGTTCGGACGCTTCCTTGAAGGTGTCGGTGGCTACTACGACCGCCTCGATCAGCAGTATCACCGCCTGCTCAGCTGGGCGATCGAGCACCCCTGGAAGATCGTGGCCACCGCCGCCGTGGTCTTCTTCGCGAGCATGTCGACGCTGGCCGTCATCGGCACCGAGTTCGTGCCGCAGGAAGACCGCGGCGAGTTCGTCGTGAACGTCGAGGTGCCGCCCGGGACGTCGTTCGAGCAGACGGTGGCGTACGTTACCGAGGTCGAGAAGACCGTTCGCGAGATGCCCGAAGTGCGCCAGATCTTCTCGACGGTTGGCGTCGAGGGCAACCCGCTGAAGGCGGCCCTGCGCGTCAAGGCCGGCAAGAAGTTCGAACGCGAGCGCGGCCTGATGGCCCTGAAAGACGACGCCCGCCAGCGCCTGAAGCAGATTCCGCTGCTGAAGATGACGGTCGCCGATCCCGAGTTCATGCAGGGCGCGCCCAGCGAGGCGCCGCTCAACATCTTCGTCCGCGGCGACGACATGGTCGAGCTGCAGCGGCTGAACGAGGAGATCGTCGCGAAAGTAAAGGCGGTGCCCGGCGCCGTTGACGTCGACAGTTCGCTCGAAACCGGCCAGCCTGAAATGGCGGCGCGGGTGAAACGTGAACTGGCGGCCGACCTGGGCTTCGATGTCGGCTCGGTCGCCATGCAGCTGCGCGGCATGGTCGAGGGCATCGTCCCGACCCGGCTGCGCGAGAACGACAAGGAGTACGACATCCGGGTGCGATTGGCGCCGGAGTTCCGCAACGACTTCGAAACGATCGAGCGGACGCCGCTGTACTCGCCGACCGGCGCGGTGGTGCGCGCCCGCGACATCGTCCGGCTGGAACCGGAGGTGGGGCCGACCAGCATCGACCGCGAGGCTCGCCGCCGCCAGGCCAAGATCGGTGTCGAGTTGTCGGATCGGCCGCTCGGTGACGTGACCAACGACGTGGCGAAGGTGATGGCCGGCATCCCGATGCCTCCGAATTTCGAGTGGGGCTTCGCCGGCGACGTGGAGATGATGCAGGAGTCGGCCGCCGCCATGGGGCTGGCGCTGCTGCTCGCCATCGCCTTCATCTACATCGTGCTGGCGTCGCAGTTCGAGTCGTTCCTCGAACCGATGCTGATCATGATCTCGCTGCCGCTGGCGCTGGTCGGCGCGCTGCTGGCCATTCTGCTGACCGGCAAGAATTTGGGCATGCCGGCCATGATTGGCGTGGTCATGCTGATGGGCCTGGTGACGAAGAACGCCATTCTGCTTGTCGACCTGACCAACCAGTTCGTCCGCGAAGGCATGGACGTGAAGTCGGCGCTGCTCAAGGCGGGCCCGGTGCGCCTGCGGCCCATCCTGATGACGACCATTGCCATGATTCTCGGCATGTTGCCGTCGGCGATGGCCTCGGGCGAAGGCAGCGAGTTCCGCTCGCCGATCTCGATCGCGACGATCGGCGGGTTGATGACCTCGACGCTGCTGACGCTCGTGGTCGTGCCGGTCGCCTACCTCCTGCTCGCCCGCATCGTCGAGCGGGTCAAGACGTGGCGCGCCGAGCCGTCGGCGGGCGTGCCGCAGGCCGTCCGCGTGGCCGGCGTGGTGCTGCTGGTGGCCATGGTGGGCTGGATCCTGTCAGCGACCAGCGCGTTCGCTTCCGACTCCGCTCGTGAACAAACGAACGAGCTACGTCGAGACCTCGCCGTAGCGGCCTCCAGCCGCGCAGGCGGGCAGACGGCCTCGAACGTGGGGACGAACCTTCAGGTTCGTCCTGGCGAGGTCGTGTCGCTGACCTTTACCCAGGCACTCGAGCGCGCCCTCTCGGCCAACGAGGGGCTGAAGGTGGCGCAAGAACGAGTGGTCGAGACGCAAGGACGCGTGCAGGAAGCCAAGACCAGTTTCCTGCCGCAGGTCAGCCTCGGCTTCAACTACCTGCCGTCGCAGCGGTTCCCGGTGATCCGCATTCCCGCGGGCGTGTTCGGCCCCGAGGAGCAAACGTTCCAGGCGGCGTTCAGCCGCGAGAACAGCATGCAGCTGAACATCAACCAGCCGATCTACACGGGCGGACGGTTGAACAACGCCTATGGCATCACCACCTCGTCGCTCGATGCCTCGAAGCTGGAGCTGGATCGCACGCGCCAGGAGATCGAGTACCGGGTCGTCGAGACGTTCTACGCCGCGCTGATGAACGAGCGCGGGGTGGCGGTGGCCGACGAGCAGGTGCGGCTCACCGAGAAGCAGCTGGAACTGGCCCGGGCGCGATTCGAGGGCGGCACCGTGGCCCGGCTCGATGTGCTGCAGGCCGAGGTGGAATTGGCCAACGCCAAGGCTCGGCGCATCCAGGCCAAGGCGATGGTCGACACCTCGGTGCAGGCGCTGCGCGGGGTGCTGTCGATGCCACAGACCCAGATGCTGAAGCTCGAGGGATCGCTGGACGAACCCGTGGTCGGCCAGGCCCGCGCGGTCCTCGATAGCGAGTTGCCGAAGCGGCCCGACCTCCAGGCCTTTGCGGCCCGGCGTCACGCCGCCGAGTACGCGTCGAACCTGGCGCAGAGCGAATGGAAGCCGAGCCTCGCGTTCACCGGCAACATGCAGTACCAGCAGGACGGCCTGAACAACTTCCTGTCGCGCGATAACCAAAGCTACACGTTCGGCCTGAGCCTGAACGTGCCGCTGTTCGCGGCACCCGGCGCGGCCGCCCGCCGTGGCATTGCCCGGTCGCAGATGCGCCAGGCCGAGCACGGCTTGCGCTATGCCACCGACAACGCGCGTCTCGAGCTGGAGTCAGCGTGGACGGCGCTCGAGTCGTCCGCTGAAGTGGTGGCGACGCAGGAGAAGGCCCTGGAGCTGGCGCGCGAAAGCGTCTCGATCGCCCAGGTGTCGTATGAGAACGGCGTGATCACGTCAGCGGAGTTGAACGACGCGCAGGTCCGCCTGTTGCAGACCGAGTACCTCTTGATGCAGGCGAAGTACTCGCGCATCACTGCCGCAGCCCGCGCCAAGGTGGCCGCGGGAGTGTCGTCCTAGGGCTTCTCCATCAGGATTGCGCTCAGCACATCCTTCCCCACCGGTAGCTCAGAGGCGCCGGTGGGAAAGTTGTTGAGCTTCAGCAAATACGCCATCACGTCGACGTACTCCTCGGGCTTCATGCTGCCGGGATCTTCTTCAGGCATGGTGTCGCTGATGACGTCGAACATCTCCCACAGCGGCTTGCCGGCAAAGCTCGTGTAGAAGAGGTCGTCCGTGAATCGGTTGGGCGCGTGGCAGCTGGCGCACTTGCTGCGAAACAGCGCCTGGCCACGATCGGCCTGCGTGGCCGTGTAGACGCCGGCCTTCACCGACTTCGCCTGCGCAGGCAACCCTGAAGGGTTGCCTCCACCAGAGGAGAGACTGCCGCCACCGGCAGCGAGACCTGCGGTCAGCACCACGCAGGCCCAAGCCCCAAGTCCGACGCCCCAAGCCTGCCGAATCATTTCTTCGGCTTCTCGACCTTGATGTTGGCCATGGCGCCGGCGTCGCCTGGCAACTCGGCCGTGCCGGCCGGGAAGGCGTTGAGGTGCAGGAAGTAGGCGATGACATCGCCGTACTCCTGCGGCTTCAGGCTACCCGGGTTGTCTTCGGGCATGGTGCCGCTGGCGATGTCCCACAGCTCCTTCAACGCCTTGCCATCGAAGGCGTCAAAGAACGCGTCGCCGGTGAAGCGCGCCGGGTCGTGGCAGGCGCCGCACTTCTCGCTGAACAGCACCTTGCCCCGATCGGCCTGTGCCGCCGTATACACGGAGGCATTGGTTGTCTTCTGCGGAGTCTGGCCCTGAAGGGCCACGGTGCCGGCGGTCAGCGCCAGGGTTGATGCGGTTGCGACGATCAGGGTACGAATCATGGTGTTATGCCTTGAGGGTGCCAAAGTGCTGTTCGTAGCGCTCCACAAACTCTTTCCAAGTATATGCATGTGACGTGCCGCCGAGGTGCTCGAGCGCGTAAGTGGCCGCCACGCTGCCGAGCTGGGCGCAGACGGTGAACGACTGGCCCATGGCCAGCCCCTTCATGAAGCCGCCGCGGAAGGCGTCGCCCACGCCGGTCGGGTCCTCAATGCGGTGTGGCGCGACCGCCGGCACCTCGGTCACGCCGTCGCGGGTGTGCACGGAACAGCCCTTCTCGCCCCTGGTGATCACCAGCAGCGGCACCTGGGCCAGGATCTCGGCCTCGCCCATGCCGGTCTTCTGGCGGATCAGCTCGAACTCGTAGTCGTTACAGATCACCATGAAGGCACCCGTGACGCCGGCCGTCAGCTGATCGCCCTCCATGCGGGCGCACTGCTGGCCAGGATCCCAGATGTACTGCAAGCCGATGGCCGCGCACTCTTCCGCATACTGGACCATCGCGCCCGGGTCGTTCGGCGAGATGATCACCAGGCCGCTCTGCAGGCCGGGAATGCCGCGGAACGACAGCTCACCGGCATTGGCCATGGCCCCCGTGTAGAACGACGCAATCTGGTTGCTGGCCTGGTCGGTGCTGCAGAAGAACGATGCGCAGAACTTGCCGTCAACGACCTTCAACAACGAGGTGTCGATGTTGGCCGCCTCCATCCAGGTCTTGTAGTCGCCGACGTCCTGGCCGGCGGTCGCCATCAGGTACGGCCGCTCGCCGAGCAGCGCCAGGGTGTAGGCGATGTTCGGGGCGCAGCCGCCGCGGCGCTTGTCCATGGAGTCAACCAGGAAGCTGAGCGACACCCGGTGCATGTGCTCGGGCAGGAAGTGCTCGGTGAACTTGCCGGGAAACGACATCAGGTAATCGAACGCGACCGAGCCAGTGACGATGAGTTTCATTGGATGTACTTGCCGATGATGGGCGCAAGATCGCGCCTGGTCTGTGCGGGAATTGCGTCTGGGCGGGTGATGATCGCCGTGGCCAGGGCGCTGTGTGCCGGATCGCGGGTCTCGACCGCGAGCCGCTCGACCACGAGCGCGATCACCTGCTGCGCGGTCTTCGCGTTCTGGGTGAGGTTGTTGATGATCATCTCGACCGTGACCGAGTCGTGGTCGGGGTGCCAGCAGTCGTAGTCGGTCACCAGCGCCATGGTCGAATAGGCGATCTCCGCCTCACGCGCGAGCTTGGCCTCTTGCAGGTTGGTCATGCCGATGATGTCGGCGCCCCACGTGCGGTAGAGCCGCGACTCGGCGAGCGTGGAAAACTGCGGGCCTTCCATGCACACATAGGTGCCGCCACGATGCACGCGCGCGCCGACTTCGGCGGCGCAATCGGCGGCCAATGCCGACAGGTGGTGGCTCAGCGGATGCGCGAAGCCGACGTGCGCCACCAGGCCGTTGCCGAAGAACGTGCTGATGCGGCCACGCGTGCGATCGATGAACTGGTCAGGGAACACCAGGTCCATGGGCCGGTACTGCTCCTGCAGGCTGCCGACCGCGCTCGCCGACATGATCCACTCGACGCCCAACATCCTCATGCCGAAGATGTTGGCGCGGTAGTTCAACTCGGTGGGCGTCAGGCGATGGCCGGCGCCGTGACGGGCCAGGAACGCCACCCGCTTGCCGCGCAGGGTCCCCAGCACGTACGGACCCGACGGCTCGCCAAACGGCGTCGACAGCACCCGCTCCTCGCGGTCGGTGAGTTCGGCCATGTCGTACAGGCCACTCCCGCCGATGATTCCAATCCGCACAGACATCGATTCTCCCTAGATCACTCGCTCGACGACCCGCTTGCCGCCGGACTCGCGCAGGTAGCCGGCCGCGAGCGACGGCTCGTGCTCGAAACACAGCAGATACTCCCGATCGATGGCTTCCTGCGCGAACGCGCGCTTGAACGCCAGCGTGTCCATGGGGTGCAGGTCGTAGCCCATGATCCACGGGTCCGGCACATGCACCGTCGTCGGGTACATGTCGGCCGTGAAGACCGCGGTCCGGCCGCCAGACTCGATCATCACGACCTGGTGATTCGGGGTGTGACCGCCCGACCACCGGAACTTCACGCCCGGCATGATCTCCGCGCCCTCGCCCACCAGCGACAGTACACCGGCGGCCTGCAGCGGGACGAAGTTCTCCTGCAGGTAGCTGGCGCGATTGCGCTCGTGCGGGTGGGTCGCGTCTTCCCATTCCCCGCCGTGCACGACATAGCGCGCCTTGGGGAACCGCGGCACGATGGAGCCATCCTTCGCCTTCGCGGTGAACCCGCCCACATGGTCGAAGTGCAGGTGACTGGCCAGGACGATGTCGATGTCGTCGGGTACCAGCCCGGCCTCGGCCAGCGCGTGATCGAGGTGATAGCTACGGTCGAGACCATAGATGGCCGCGTTCTTCGCGTCCATCTTGTCGCCGCACCCGGCATCGATCAGCAGCGTCTGCTCGCCGCGGACGATCAACGGCCGCATGGCCAGCGGGATGCGGTTGGCATCGTCAGGCGGCAGCCGCTTTTCCCACAGGCTGCGCGGCACCACGCCGAACATGGCCCCGCCATCCAGCCGCAGGAAACCGTCCGACAACGAGATCAGTTCGAGGTTGCCCAGCGCATGCCGCCCGACCGTCCGGAACAGCGGCACCGCCGGCGCCGGTTGCTTCAGTTCAACCAGCACGCCGTGAGCCGCGGACGGGTGAATGAAGGCCACCAGCGCACCTTCGGCGCCTGGCCGCGCCTTCTCGTCGATCAACCGCACGCCCCTGGCCTTGAGATGCGCGAGCGCCGCATCGATGTCGGCCACGCGAAGGGCCAGATGATGAATGCCGGGGCCGCGCTTCTCGAGGTAACGCGCGATTGGCGAATCCGCGGCGGTCGCCTCCAACAGCTCGAGCGTCGACTGGCCGGTCGAGAGGAAGTGGGCCCGCACCTTCTGCGAGGCAATCTCTTCGGTGGCCTCCAAGTGCAGGCCGAGCGTGTCGCGGAAAAATGCCAGCGACGCGGGCAGATCGCTGACGGCGATTCCGATATGGTCGAGGACGGCTTTCATTACGGCCTGGGCTTGAGCGCCCGCGACAGGATATCCGACGCGGCCGTATACGGATCCACTTCGCGCGCGGCTATCCGCGCCACCAGGGAGTCGAACTCACCGGCGCCGAGCAGGTCGTGTTCGACCATTTCCATGAAGCGATGCGTCAGCAGGTCGCGGAGCCGGAACTCGTTGCGGGCCTTCAGGCGGCGCGCGCGGTTGGTCCGGCTTCCACCGTCGCCAAGGCTTTGGTGGACAGGCAAGCCGGACGCCACACCCTGAGTCTCTGAATGGGCGCGAAACTGCTGGATGGTCGCCCACAACTCGGGAACTCCGCCGCCGGTGGTCGCCTCGGTCTTGAGGATGGGCGGACGCCATTCGCCCTCGCCGTAGGCCTGCAGCGCGAGATTCGACTCAATCGACGTGACCATGCGGTCGGCACCGTCGCGATCGCACTTGTTGACCACGAAGATGTCGGCGATCTCCATGATGCCGGCCTTGAGCGCCTGCACGTCGTCGCCGGTACCGGGCACCAGCACCACGATCGAGACATCCGCCGTGCGGACGATGTCGACTTCGTCCTGGCCCACGCCGACGGTTTCAATAATGACCAGAGACTTGCCGGCGGCATCCATGACGAGCGCCGCGTCGCTCGTGGCGCGCGCCAGGCCGCCCATGTGGCCGCGGGTGGCCATACTGCGGATGAACACGTGCTCATCGTGCGTGTGGGCCTGCATCCGCAGACGATCACCAAGCACGGCGCCGCCGGTGAAGGGGCTGGACGGGTCGACACAGATCACCCCGAGCGTCTCGTCGGCGGCCCGCGCGGCCGCGGTCAGGCGATCGACCAGGGTGCTCTTGCCGGCGCCCGGCGGGCCGGTCACGCCAATCAGGTAGCTGCGACCGGTATGCGGGAAAATGTCGCGGACGAGGCCGGCTGCGGACTCGGCTTCGTCCTCGATCAGCGAAATCGCCCGGGCCATGGCCCGGGGGTCGCCGGACCGCACACGCTCGGCTAGTGTCTGGGGCATCTCGATGTCTACGCGTGGTCAGTCTGTGGCTAGGCGGCCAGCAACTGGCGGGCGATCACGAGGCGCTGCACCTCGCTCGTGCCCTCGCCAATCGTGACGAGCTTCACGTCGCGGAAGAACTTCTCGGCCGGGTAGTCCTTCACGAATCCATAGCCGCCGTGCATCTGGACGCAGTCCTCGGACGCGCGCACGGCGATCTCGCTGGAATACAGCTTAGCCATGGCCGACTCCAGCGTCATGCGGCGGCCCTGGTCCTTGAGCCACGCTGCACGATAGGTCAGCATTCGCGCCGCATCCACCCGCGCGGCATGCTCCGACAGGCGTTCCCGGATCGACGGAAACGAATCAATGGTGCGGCCGAACTGTTTGCGCTGGGCCGTGTAGGAGACGCTGGCCTCGTAGGCCCCCTGCGCCAGGCCCACGGCCAGGGCGGCTATGCCGATGCGGCCGGCATCGAGGACCTGCAGCGTCTGGATGAACCCCTGGTGCAACTCGCCGATCAACTGCGACGCCGGAATGCGGCAGTTCTGGAAAATCACCTCGGCGGTCTCGCTGGCGCGCATGCCGAGTTTGTCTTCCTTCTTGCCGGCGAGCAGGCCGTGCGTGCCGCGTTCCACGATGAAAGCAGAAATGCCTTTGGGCCCCTTCGAGCGATCGGTCACGGCCATGACGACCATGGTGTCGGCCGAGGTACCGTGGGTGATGAACGCTTTCGAGCCGTTCAGGACGAAATGGTCGCCGTCGGCCACGGCGGTGGTGCGCATGGCCGCGGCGTCGCTGCCCGAGCCGGGTTCGGTCAAGCCCCACGCCGCCAGCGCCTCGCCGCTGGCCAGGGGCACCAGGTACCGTTGCTTCTGGGCATCGTTGCCGAACATGGCGATGTGCGCCGCACCGAGACCGTTGTGGGCCGCCACCGAAAGTGACACGCTCGGGTCGACGCGGGCCAGTTCCTCGATGCAAATGCAGTAGTCGACCGCGCTCATGCCGGCGCCGCCAAGGCTCTCAGGAAACTGGATGCCCATGAGGCCGAGTGCAGCCAGCTTCGGGAGCAGCTCGTGGGGAAAGTGCTGCGCGTTGTCCCACTCCATGATGTGGGGGCGCATTTCGGTTTCGGCAAACTCGCGGACAGACTTGCGGAGCAGTTCCTGCTCGTCGCTGAGGCGGAAATCCATTACGACGATTATAGCGTCCCGGGGGCGGTCTCCTGACGGGGTGACACCGCTTGACGGGGGGCCGTGGTCGGACGGGACTGAGAGTCCCCGTCAGGAGTTACCGCCCCGTCAAGAAGCGCATCCCCGTCCCGGGGTCTTGCCCCGGCAAGCGTCAGTAGTACACCACCACCCGGAAGTTACCCGAGTTGTCGGTCAGCACATCGTCGTTGATACCCAGGTAGAGCCGGCCGCTGCCGCGCAGGCGCACGGGGCCGGTTTCGCCGCCAATGAAGAACAGGTCGCCGGAGTCGCTGCCGATCTTGCCAATCAACGCAGCGGCGTTGCGATTGCCCATGGGGCGGCCAGGGTTGGGCGGAGAGTTTCGCTCGCCCGCCGGGCCGTCCTGGCGATCACGCCCCCAGCGCACGCGTCCCTGCGCCTCGAAGTAGACGGACTGTCCCGGGCGAACGTCGATGCCGGTGTCGTTCCAGGCCACGTCGGCGGAAACAACGACCGACTTCTCGCGCATGCCCGAAGGCCGGGCGAAGTTGTTCCCCGGGCCGGAAGTGGTGTTGCGATTGTCCTCGAACTCGATTCGCACGACCTCGTCGCGGTCGAAACGCAGGGTGCGGCCATTGCCGAAGTTGCGCCGCTCCTCGAACTCGATCGTGCCGTTTCTCACCGAGATCAGCTCGCCTTGCACGCGCGAGCCGTCCCTGAGAATCAAAGTGTCTGCTTGCAGGCTGACGGGCAGGGCCACGACAAGTGCCACGCGCGCGATCCACCGTTGGGAAACCATCTGTATCCTCCTCCGGACAATTGGGAGAGCGTGAACCTCAGCATTGCGAATTCTATGCCCAACGCGGCTTGCCCGGCTTGGCCTCGGCGAAATGGCCTGTCCGCCGTGGCGTTGGCGCATGGACCTGTCCACCGTAGCCTTGGCGGAATGGCCTGCCCCGCCGTAGCCTTGGCGAAGGCGGGTGGCGTGCAACTTGCGGCCGGAACGTGCAATCATTCCAACGGAGGCTGCATGTCACCTGTTCGCCGCACGCTCGCTCGTGTACTCGCCCTGACCGCGCTGCTGCTGGCGTCGACTGCCGCGCCGGCGCGCGCCGACATCACGGCGTTTCTCGGCCTCTCACCCACCCCAGAGCGGCATACCGTCAAAGGATTCAGTGCGGGCCTCGCGCTGGTGGTGGTCGGGTTCGAATTCGAGTTTGCCCACCTTGGAGAGGATCCACTCGAGGCGCTGCCGGGCCTCAAGACCTACTCGGCCAACGTGTTCGTGCAGACGCCGGTTGAAGTCAAAGGCACGCGGTTCTACGCCACCGCAGGCGGCAGCGGCTATCGCGAGAACCTGGATACGCGGCAGGAATCGCACGTCGGGTTCAATATTGGCGGCGGCCTGAAGGTGCGGGTGCTCGGCCCGGTGCGGTTGCGATTGGACTACCGAGTCTTCCAACTGCGCGGCGAACCGCTCCACTCCACCTATCAGCGGTTCTACGCCGGCGCCAACCTGGCGTTCTAGCAGGAGCCGCCAGGCTTCTTCGTCTCGGCAGGAACGACCGGCGCGAGCGGAGCGATCGCCATGTTGGCCAGCTCGGTCAGATCGAGCTTGGACGGGGGGCTGGCAAACGAGTCCTGGTACTTGCTGAGCAGCCCGAGCGGCAGCTCCTTCACCAGCAAATCCACCAGCAGTGACGGCCGGTAGTCGAAGCCCGGCACGGCTGGCAGCATCAAGTGGACATACAGCGCGCTGCCCTTGGCGTCGGAGCCCGCCTTGAACACCCGCCAGCCCTTGGCTGCCTCGCGGCGCGCGGCATCCTTGTCGGCTGCTAGTGCGGCCTGCAGCGTGGTAATCGCCAACTCGTAGTCGGCGACCGCCGCCGGCTTGATCGCCACCAGCATCAGGCCGGCATCGCCGGCAAACGCCGAAGTCGCCGGGTCGGTCGAGGGCGTGGCTGTTGTCGGGGGAACCGCAGGGGGCTGGGCGGGGGTGGGTGCCTGAGCCAGCAGCACGATGAGAGCGAACGCAACGGTCACAGGACAGCATACCGCGACCAACTGCCCGCTGCGGTGCGACGGCTGGTCAACCGAGGGGGCTGCCCCGGAGCCGTGCTCCGGGGCATGAACCGTTGTTGATGCTACGGGATCTTGTTGAGCCCGATGATCTGGCGGCCGGCGAAGCTGTCCTTGTACTTCGCGTAGACTTCCTGGACTTCAACCGGGAAGACCTCGGTGACGACGCGCGTGATGTCGTACTCTTCGCCCTTGAGCACGGGGTCGACGTAGATGATGTACATCGCGTTGCCCTGAACGGCCGTCGGCGACTTGAAGAACTTCATGCCCGCCAGCTGTTCCTTGCGCTTGGGATTGTCGCTCTTGCCCAACGCTTCCTTGTACTTGGCGATGACGCTTTCAAAGTCGGCCGTCTTGTCGCCCTTGATCAGGATCGTCACCACCGCAGCGTCACCGTCCAACGCCATTACTGGAGCCTGAGCCGGAGCCGGCTCCTGAGCCGATGCGACTCCCGCCCCCACCAGCGTAAACGCCGCCAGCGCCATTCCCGACACGATAACCCGCAATCCTCGAAGCATTGAGAAGCCTCCTTCAAACGAAAGTTCGCTACTTTACCGTACTGTGCGCCCGATGAAAACCGACATCACCTCGTTAGCCAGAAGCATGCCAGCCCTCGTGAGCGCCAGGCGCCGGTCCGGCTCATGGACCAGCAACCCCGCGTGGACGAACGCTGCTAAGTCTTGCCCGTATCGTGCCCAAATATCAACGTCATGTCGCTGGCGCATCTGTTTCAGGTCGAGACCGTCGACCAGGCGGAGCCCCATAAACAGCGCTTCTTCCAGTCGCTCCGGCTCTTCCAACTGGCGCCGCTCCAGGTGGACATCGGCCCCCGCGGCGATGCGATCGACGTAGTCGGTCGTCGAACTGAGTGTGCGCCACCGCTCGCCGCCATAGGTAGAGTGGGCTCCGCAACCAAAGCCAATCCACTCCCCTTCTTGCCAGTACTTCAAGTTGTGACGGGCCCGTCGCGCCGCCGGCCGTGCCACGTTCGAAATTTCGTACTGCTCGTAGCCGGCGCGGTCGAGCCGGCTCAATCCTTCCAAGTACATTTCGGCCGCATCATCGTCGGGCGCAACGGACCAGCCACCGCGCGCCATCTCGTCCTTGAGTGGCGCGTTCGGGTAGATCTCCAACAGGTAGAGCGATGCATGTTCCGGACCGACTTCCACCAGCGCATCGACCGACGACAGCCAGTCGGCCGGACTCTGCCCAGGCAACCACATCATTAGGTCAAGGCTGAGGTTGTCGAACCCCGCGGCGCGTGCGCGCGTGACCGCGAGCCGGGCCGTGTGCGATGAATGGAGACGCCCCAGCCGCTGCAGTTCGGCATCCTGGAACGACTGGACGCCGAAGCTCAGGCGGTTGATCCCGGCGGCGCGAAAACCGTCGAGGGCCTCTTGCGACGCCGACTCGGGGTTCGCCTCAAGCGTGATCTCGGTGTCGGCCGCGACGGCAAAGCTGTCACGGCAGGCGGCCACAAGGGCGTTGACCTCGGCGGGCTCCAGCATCGACGGCGTGCCGCCGCCAAAGAAGATCGAATCGGCCGCAACCCCGGGCGCGGCCGTGCGGCGGATGTCGGCCACGAGCGCCTCCACGTATCGGCGCCGAAGGCCATCGTCATGCAGGCCGCGGTTGAAGTTGCAGTAGTTGCAGATCGCCGCGCAGAAGGGAATGTGCAGGTAGAGGCCGATAGGCACTTACTTGCTTCCGGCTTTGCCCCCGGACCAGTTCAGCTCGAACTGTGTCCCGGAATCTTTCAGCCGCGCGCGCGCCATGCCGCCCGACTTGCCAGGGAGCGGCCCCTTCTTGGTGATGCGCTCCGGCAACTCCGGCAGGTGGCCGGATTTGGCCGCTGCGGTGACACGCTCAACGTCACGCATGTCAGTGCCCTGCACTTCGACCCAGTCGCACATCTCGAGCAGCCGGGAGCGCGAGCGGACGCCGAGTTGCACCATGAACGAATTCATGTCGGTGTTGTCGATGGGGTCGCGCAGGTTGCTGGTCACGATCGTCGCGCGGCGCGCGTTGTAACGGGTGTTGATTACCAGGCCAAGCGTCTCCTGCACCCACTCGGAGGTCTTCTCGACGCCCAAATCGTCGAGCACCAGCACGTCGGCCTCGAGCACGGGGCGCAGCACTTCCATTTCGGTCTCGTCGACCGAGCGGTTGTACGTTTCGCGGACCAACCGCAACAATTCGGTGGTCTGGAAGAAGAATCCACGCGCGCCCTTGTCGCGAATCACAGTTTTCAGGATGCCGATGGCCAGGTGGGTTTTACCCACACCGGGTAGTCCGTAGAAAACGATTCCTTTCGGCGCCGCTGCTGGAAAACCTTCGACAAACTTCTGCGCCAGGCGCAGCGCATCCTTCTGCGAATCGGTGTCCGGGTCGTAATTGCTCAGTTCGGCTTTGGCGAACTTGGGAGGAATGCGCGACTCGGCAAAGTGCCGGGTGGTGACCAGTTCGCGCCAGCAATCGCAACGGGTCATGCGCTCGACGCCGTTGACCTCCACGCTCTTCCAGCGTGATCCGTGGCAAATGGGACAATCCATCAAACTACCAACCTTCAACTAGCAGCTGTTCAACTATCTAATTGAGGTAGCTGCGCAGCACGCTGTGCTGGCGAAGGGCGTGCAGGGCGCCGGCCTCGAACTTGAGGGGGCCCTTGGCGGATTGGCGCGCCTTGCGGCGTTTCCGGCCCTGGTTCTGCAGGTGCACTTCGAGGTCTTCGGCGTCGCTCGTCGCCGGCTCGCGCAGCTCGCCGCCGGCGGCGGCGGAGTGCGCATACTCGAGGGCGACCCTGATGGCTTCGACCTGCCGGCCGGCGACGGCCGCGGCCATCAATCCGTTCGAGTTCACGTCGGTTCCGCGCGAGGCTTCGGCCAGCAAGTGCATCATGGCCTGGCGAATCCACCACAGGGCCGAGGCCTGGAACGTCTCCGATTGCGCCGGGTTGAATCGGCGCGCGGCTTCGATCAGACCGAGATTGCCTTCGTGGATCAAGTCGAGCAGCGGCACACCGAGGCGGCGGAACCGCTTGGCGTACTGCACGACGAACCGCAGGTTCGATTGCACGAGCCGGCCGAGCGCATCTTCGTCGCCGTGCTGCTGGATCTGGCGGCCGAGCTGTTGCTCGTCATCGGGCGTGAGCGAGGGGAAGCTGGAAATTTCTCGCAGGTATGCGTGAAGGGTTTCGGATTCCGATGCCAGCGATTCGAACTTCCTGACCACGAGCGAAGTTTATCACCCGTCCTATCAGCGCAGATATTTTTTTAGGATTCGCCGCGCGATTTTTTCGTGGTGTCAGTCTTGCTCACGGTCGCATCGGGCCCGGGATGCGCGGCGCGTACCAAATCCGTCGGCGATGCTTTCACTAGCGCGGTGCCCAGCCGTTGTTCCCAGTCGTCGATGCCGCGCGCCAGTTCGCGCTTCACGTACTCCATGAACTCGTTCACTTCGCCCTGCATTTGCTCCATCTTGCGGCGCATATTCAGGATGATCTCAACGCCGGCAAGGTTGACGCCCAAATCTCGGGTGAGTGCCAGAATTGTTTCCAGCTGCTCAAGATCCTCTTCCGAATAGAGCCGGGTGTTGCCTTCGGTTCGTGAAGGCTTGAGCAATCCTTCCCGCTCGTAGAGGCGCAACGTCTGGGGATGAATGTTGTAGCGTTGCGCGACCACGCTAATCATGAAGTACGCCTTGCCTTGTCGCTTGGTCATTGCTTGTCCGCCGTAGCGTTCGCGGAGGTGGGTTGGTCCGCCGCCGCTTTCGAGGCCGCGGACTCCCTGACGCTTTCGCCGTTGATTCGGCCGAATTCCCTGAGCAACTCCTTCGACCGCTCATCGAGCACCTTTGGCAACCTCATGCGCACCTCGGCGACCAGGTCGCCGCGGCGGCCGGTGCGACCGACGGCGCCGCGATCGCGCATCCGAAAGCGCTGCCCCGACTGGGTGCCCGGCGGCACACGCAAGCGAACCGGACCATCGGGCGTGTCGATATCAATCTTCGCGCCGAGCGCCGCTTCATGCACGGCGATCGGCACGGTCAGGTGCAGTTCGTCGCCTTCGCGCCGGTACACCGGATGCTCGAGCACCTCGACGTCAATCAGCAGGTCGCCGGGCAAGCCGCCCCGCACACCTGCATGCCCCTTCCCGCCAATGCGCACGCGCGCCCCCGACGCCACGCCGGCCGGAATGCGCACGGTCAGTGTTTCCGATCGCGGCTCGACTCCCTGGCCGTGACACGGCGGGCACTCTTCCTGCTTGAGCCGCCCGGCGCCGCCGCACGTCGGGCAATTCTTGGCGAACACCATATGGCCGCGCACCGACCGCACGGCACCGGTGCCCTCGCACGCGACGCACCGTGTTTCGGCGACCCGCTGAAAGCCGCTACCCGCGCACGACCGGCACGTGTCGTGGCGCGTCACGGTCACGGCTCGCTGCACGCCGTGCCACGCTTCCTCGAACGTCAACGCCGTGCGCGCGTGGATGTCGGCGCCATGATCGGCGCCATCCGATGACTCGCGGGCCGACCGCCGGGCAAACACCTCTTCGAACAGCTCGCCGAAGGTGGTGGTGCGCTCGGCGTGCACCCGGCTGGAAAAGTCAAAACCGGCGAAGCCGAACGACGCGGCCTCGTCTTCGGACACGCCGCTCAACTGGCCGGCGTCGTACCGGCGGCGGCGGTCGGGATCGATCAGCGTCTCGTACGCGTCCAGCACCTGGCGAAACCGCGTTTCGGCCTCGTGATCGCCAGGGTTGATGTCGGGATGCAGGCGTCGCGCCAGCCGGCGATAGGCTTTCTTGATATCGCCGGACGGCGCGCCGCGTTCAACCCCGAGAACGATGTACAGATCCATCGTCTTTCCGCTCTTCGTTATTCGTTATTCGCTATTCGCTATTCGTTATTCGTTATTTCTTCTCATCCTCGACCACTTCCGCGTCGATCACATCGCCTTCGGGCTTGGCGCCGTCCGCGGGGGCTTCCGCACCTGCCCCACCCGCCGCACCCGCCTCTGCCTGGCTCTTGTAGAGCGCTTCCGAGGCCTTGTGCTGGGCCGTCATCAGGACATCCATCGCCTTGCTCATCCCCGGCGTGTCGTTGCCTTCGATGGCCTTCTTCAGGTCGGCCATCGCGTTCTCGATCGCGTTCTTGTCGGCAATGGGGATCTTCTCGCCGGCATCCTTCAGCATGCGCTCGGCGGTGTACATCGACTGGTCGGCGCGGTTGCGGATCTCGATCTCCTCGCGGCGCTTCTTGTCCTCCTCCGAGTGGGCCTCGGCCTCGCGCATCATGCGGTCCACTTCGTCCTTGCTGAGCCCGGACGAGGCGGTGATGGTGATCTTCTGTTCCTTCTGGGTGCCCAGGTCCTTGGCCGACACGTTCACGATGCCATTGGCGTCGATGTCGAAGGTCACCTCGATCTGGGGCACGCCCCGTGGCGCCGGCGGCAGGCCCACGAGGTGGAACCGGCCCAGCGTGCGGTTGTCGCGCGCCAGCGGCCGCTCGCCCTGCACCACGTGCACTTCGACGCTCGTCTGGCTGTCCGACGCGGTCGAGAAGACCTCGCTCTTCCGGGTCGGGATGGTGGTATTGCGCTGGATCAACGGCGTCATCACGCCACCCATCGTCTCGATGCCGAGCGACAGCGGCGTCACGTCGAGCAGCAGCAGGTCCTTGACTTCACCGGCCAGCACGCCGGCCTGGATCGCCGCGCCAACCGCCACGACCTCGTCCGGGTTGACGCCCTTGTGCGGTTCCTTGCCGAAGATCTCCTTCACGATGGCCTGGACGCGGGGAATGCGCGTCGAGCCGCCGACCAGCACGACCTCGTCGATCTTCGAGGGGTCGAGGCCGGCATCGGTCAATGCCGTCTTGGTCGGTCCGACGGTCTTCTGCAGCAGCTCTTCCACCAGCGACTCGAACTTCGCTCGCGACAGCTTCATGGCCAGATGCTTGGGGCCGCTGGCGTCGGCGGTGATGAACGGCAGGTTGATTTCCGTCTCCATGACCGACGACAGTTCCATCTTGGCCTTCTCCGCGGCCTCGCGCAGGCGCTGCAGGGCCATGCGGTCCTTGCCCAGGTCAATGCCATCGCTCTTGCGGAACTCGTCGATGATCCACTCGATCACCCGCTGATCGAGGTTGTCGCCACCGAGGTGCGTGTCGCCGTTGGTCGACTTCACCTCGACGACCCCCTCCCCCACTTCGAGGATCGAGATGTCGAACGTGCCGCCGCCGAAGTCGTAGACCGCGATGGTCTCGTCCTTCTTCTTGTCGAGGCCGTAGGCCAGCGCCGCCGCCGTCGGCTCGTTGACGATCCGCATGACCTCGAGGCCGGCGATCTGCCCGGCCTCCTTGGTGGCCTGGCGCTGGGCGTCGTTGAAGTAGGCCGGCACCGTGATCACGGCCTTGGTCACCGGCTGGCCCAGGTAGTCTTCGGCCGCCTGCTTCAGCTTCTGCAGGATCATCGCCGACAGCTGCGGCGGGGCCAGGTCCTGGTCCTGCGCCTTGACGCGGACATCGCCGTTGCCGGCGCGTTCGACGCGGTAGGGCACCATCTTCATTTCCTCGTTCACTTCGTCGAAGCGACGGCCCATGAAGCGCTTGATCGAGAAGATGGTGTTCTCGGGATTGGTCACGGCCTGGCGCTTGGCGACCTGGCCGACAAGCCGTTCGCCGGTCTTGCTGAACGCCACGACCGACGGGGTGATCCGGCTCCCTTCCGCGTTCTGAATGACGGTGGGCTGGTCGCCTTCCATCACTGCGACGACGGAGTTGGTGGTGCCCAGATCGATTCCGATGATTTTGCTCATGGTCTTAGTATGAAATGTGAGTCAGACGCTGTCAACCTGAACTATCGGTCAGGACCTTCGGCTCGCCCAACTGGCTGATATACTGCGACTTAGCCCTTCGACTCGATCAGGGAAAGCGCCACGCATGACCATTGCCATTCGCTACGCGCGTCACGCCGGCATTGCCGCCCTCTTCGTGGCGGCCGCCTTGTTCGGCACGCTTGCCGGTGTGCTGTTTGCGTACTCGGACGATCTGCCCGAGGTCAGCGCGCTCGACGACTACTCGCCCAACACCATCACCCGCGTCCTCGGCAAAGACAATCAACTGGTCGGCGAGTTCGCCGTCGAGCGGCGCGTCGTCATCCAGTACAGCGACATCCCCGAGAACCTCCGCCAGGCGATCCTCGCGGCCGAGGACGGCAACTTCTTCGACCATGCCGGCCTCAGCATTTCGCGCATGATGCTGGCCCTGGTGCGCGATATCGTCTCGAGCGGCCGCGTCCCCGGCGGCAGCACGCTGACGCAGCAACTGGCGCGCAACCTGTTCGCGACCAACATCGGGTTCACCACCGGCGATCGGTCGTGGGAGCGCAAGATCAAGGAATCGCTCGTCGCCGTGCAGATCGAGAAGCGGTACACGAAGCCCGAGATCTTCACGATGTACTGCAACCAGATCTATTTCGGACACGGCGCCTACGGCGTTGAAGCCGCCTCGCAGCTGTACTTCAGGAAGCCGGCCAAAGAGTTGGCCCTGGACGAGGCGGCCACGATCGCGGGCATCATCCAGGGCAACGTCCGCCAGAGCCCGTTCGTCAATCCCGAGGCCACCCGCCGGCGCCGCAACTACGCGCTCGACCGCATGGCGGTCGAGGGTTTCATCGAACCCGCGGTGGCCGAAGAGGCCAAGCAGAAGCCGATCAACGTCGCCGGTGACCCCACCACCGAGACCAGCCAGGCGCCGTATTTCCTGGAGGAAGTCCGCAAGCACCTGGAGGCGAACTACGGCGCCAAGGCGCTGTACGAAAGCGGTCTCACGGTGCGCACCGCGCTCGACCTGCGGCTGCAGCGGGCGGCGAACCAGGCCATCGACCGCGGGTTGCGCCGCGTCGACAAGCGCCGCGGGTTCCGCAAGCCGCGGCGGAACGTGATTGCCGAGGGGCGCACGGTCGACGACTTCAAGCACGACCGCTGGGCCCGCCGCATGGTGGCCGGTGACATCGTGCCGGCCGTCGTGCGGTCGGTGAATGCGACGAGCGCGCAGCTGCGGATCGGTGCGCTCCAAGGCGAGCTGACCAGGGCGGGCATCCAGTGGACGCGCCGGACCGCACCTTCTGATCTGGTCAAGGTGGGCGACCTGATCGACGTCGAGCTGATCGCCATCGACGCCGGTACGGCGACGGTGACGCTCGATCAGACCCCGCTGCTCGAAGGCGCGCTGGTCGCGATCGACAACCACACCGGCCAGGTGCTTGCCATGGTCGGGGGCTACAGCTTCGGACGCAGCAAGTTCAATCGCGCGACCCAGGCGTATCGGCAGATGGGCTCCACCGTGAAGCCGCTGCTCTACACCGCGGCCATCGATCGCGGCCTCACGCCGACCACCGTCTTGGTCGACGAGCCCACCGACTTCGATGCCGGAGCCGGGCAGCCCACCTACCGCCCCCGCAACTACGACCGCAAGTTCCAGGGGCCCATGACGCTGCGGCATGCGCTCGAGCAGTCGCGCAACATCCCGGCCGTCAAGGTGATCGAAATGCTGGGGCCGAACCAGGTCGCGTCCTACGCGAAGAAGTTCGGCTTCGCCCAGGAGTTCCGGCCCTTCCTGTCGATGGCGCTCGGCGCCCAGGAAGTCTCGCTGATCGAGATCACCAGCGCCTTCTCGGCCTTCCCCAACCACGGCATTCGCATGGAGCCCTTCCTGGCGCAGGCCATTACCGATCGCGAGGGCGGCCTGCTCGAAGAGCGGCGGCCGCAGCCGAAGGACGCGATCCGTGCCGACACCGCGTTCGTGATGACCAACCTGCTGCAGGGCGTCGTCCAGCGAGGCACGGCCGCCTCGGCGCAGTCACTGAACTGGCCGCTGGCCGGCAAGACCGGCACCGTCGACGACAACACCGACGCGTGGTTCATCGGCTTCGACCCGAACATCACCGTCGGCGTGTGGATGGGCAACGACGAGAAGAAGCCCATTGGCGGCAACGAAACCGGCACGACCGCGGCCCTGCCGATGTGGATCGACTTCATGAAGTCGTACCTGGATCTGTACGCCGATCGCGCACACCCTCCCGCGTTTGACCCGCCCGGCAACATTGTCTTCATGACCGTCGACCGCGACAGCGGCCAGCCGAGCGACGGCGGCGAGCGCGTGATCACCGAAGCCTTCATCTCGGGAACGCAGCCGAGCCGCCAGTAACAGATCGCAGAAACTGCGATCTGTAAAATCTCAGTCTCCCAGCACTATTCGCTTGCGCCGCTCGTCTGACGATGGCACCGTCGTCGGTGCGGTCAAGAAAGTCGAGGCAGTGATGGGTGCCGGCAACGTGCGCAGGCGGGAGGTTGTGATGACGGACGATTCCAACGATGTGATCCTCTTCGTCACAGAGCGATTCGAACGTCGGCTTGCCGAAGAGGGCGGCAAGCTCAGGGTCGAGATGGCGACGGAGTTTGGAAAGGTGCGGACCGAGATGGCGCTCGGCTTCGGCGGGTTGCGCGCCGAGATGATCGACCGCAACCACGCGCTGCTGAAATGGATCCTGGGGATCGGCATCACCCAGACCGCCGCGCTCGCGGGCCTGCTCAACCTCTGGCGCTAGCTAGTCGTCGTCTTCGTCGGCGGCGGCCTGGCCGAGCGTGCCGGTTGCTTTCTGCATCAGGTAGGTCTTGACGAACGCGTCGAGGTCGCCGTTCAGCACCTTGTCGACCTGGCCCTCCTGATACTTGGTCCGGTGATCCTTGATCATCTGGTAGGGCTGCAGCACGTAGCTGCGAATCTGCGACCCAAACGCGATGTCCTTCTTGGTGCCGCCGATCTGCGACAGCTTGTCCTGCTGTTCCTTCTGCTTCAGGTCGTAAAGCTTGGCCTTCAGCACCTTCATCGCGACGTCCTTGTTCTTGTGCTGCGACCGCTCGTTCTGACACGAGGTCACGATCCCGGTCGGCAAGTGCGTGATGCGGACCGCCGAGTCGGTCACGTTCACGTGCTGGCCGCCGGCGCCGCTCGAACGGTAGGTGTCGATGCGGAGATCCTTCTCGGGGATGTCGATCTCAACCTCGTCGTCGAACTCCGGCCAGACGTAGACCGACGCGAACGACGTGTGCCGGCGGGCGGCCTGGTCGAACGGCGAGATGCGCACCAGCCGATGCACCCCGGCCTCGGCGGCCATCAGGCCGAAGGCGTACTCGCCGGTCAACGTGAAGGTCACGCTCTTCAGGCCCGCCTCTTCGCCCGGCTGGTACTCGAGCATTTCGCGCTTGAAGCCGCGCCGCTCGGCCCACTTCAGGTACATGCGCAGCAGCATCTCGGCCCAGTCCTGGGATTCGACGCCGCCGGCGCCCGGGTGAATGGTAATGATGGCGTTGGCCAGGTCATGCTCGCCGCTGAGCATCTTCTTGGTCTCGGCGGCCTCGACCTGCTGGCCCAGGGCATCGAGCGCACGCGACAGGTCGGCAAGCACGTCTTCGCCGCTGCGCGCCCACTCGAGCAACACGCCGATGTCGCCAGACTTGGCCGCGAGGCTGGCGCTCAGTTCGATGTCGTCGGCGAGTCGCCGCTGGCGCTGGAGGGTTTTCTGCGCGTCGGCCTGGTGGTCCCAGAAACCGGGCGCCGCGACCTTGGCTTCGAGTTGAGCTAGCTCACCCGGATCATGGGCATCGTCAAAGATAACTCCGCATGTCGGCAGCCCGCTTCAGCAGGTCGGTGGAACGGCGAACGAGGTCATCAATCACGAGTGCCAAGCAGGTCTCCTTGCGGCGGGCGGCGCCTTAGCGCTCCGCCTTCAGCCATAGGGCCACGCCCAGGGCCAGCACCGTCAGGACGGTGGCGACCAGCGCGACCAGGTCTCCAATTCTGGCATACAGCGTCCGCTCCTGCACGAATCGGGCTTCGCCGACCACCGCCACCGTCTCGAACAGGTTGGTCTTGATCAGGACACGCCCGTACGGGTCGATGATGCCGCTAATGCCGGTGTTGGCGGCGCGAACGAGGTAGCGGCCCTGCTCGACCGCGCGCATCGCCGCCATCTCGAAGTGCTGATAGGCCGCCGACGAGTTGCCGTACCACGCATCGTTGGTGATGGTCGTCAGCAGTTCGCTGCCCTGCCGCACCGCCTCGCGCGCCTGCGTCGCATAGGTGACTTCGTAGCAGATCGCGGTACTGACCATGTGCTCGCGCACCGGCAGCATGGTGACCCGATCGCCGGGGGTGAACGCCGATACGGCCTCGACCAGCGGTCCGACAAAGAACAGCAGGCGCTGGAACGGCACGTACTCGCCAAACGGCACCAGGTGCATCTTGCGATAGACAGCGGCGGTGGCGCCGGCGGTGTTCAGCATGAACGCGGCGTTGTAGTAGCGGGTCGGCGTGCCCGGTTCAATCTCGTCGCTGCCGAGCAACAACGGCTTGCCGAGTTCGCGCACCAGCGCGCGGATCTGCTCGGCGCCGGCATCGTCCTGGAAGTTGAAGGGGGTCGACGATTCGGGCCACAGCAGGAAATCGGCGCCGTTGGCCGCGGCTTGCCGGGTCAGTTGCAGGTAGCGGTCGACAATCATGCCCGCGCGCGCCGGATTCCACTTGTCCGCCTGCGCGATGTTCCCCTGGATGAGGCCCACCCGGACCACTTCGCCCTGGGTCAGGCGATTGCCGGCCATGCGTTGACCACCCCAAATCGACACCGTGGTGATCAGGATGATCGTGCTGGCAAGTGCGACGACCCGTGTCCGGCCGGCCGCCAGGGCGGTCGCGGCGAAGCCCACGTTGATGATCGCCACCAGCGCCGACAGGCCATAGACGCCGACCAGGCTGGCCACCTGCACGATCGGCAGCAGCGTGGCCATGGTGTTGCCGAGCGGAATCCATGGGAAGCCGCCGAACAGGAAGCCCCGGGTGTACTCGGTCGCGACCCAGGCGGCCGGCGACAGCGCCAGCCCCACGAGGCCGAACTGGCGAATGAACAGCGCCGACGCCGCTGAGGCCAGGGCCACGAACGTGGCCATGTACAACACGAGCAGCCCGGTGACGAAGACCGCCACCGGCCACGGCAGCCCACCGAAGGTTTGCACGGTCGCGCCGGTCCAGTAGACAGTGCCGGCGAAATGCACGAACCCCGCGATCAGCCCCAGGCGGAAGCCGCGGCCGGTAGTGACGCCAGGCGCGTGTCCGGCCCGGCCGGTCCAGCCGCTGAGCGCGACATACAACGGCACGAGCGCGATAAAGGCCACCGCGGGATGGCCGTACTTGGGGAACGACAAGGCCAGCAGGACGCCCGATGCCAGCGCGGCCACCGACGGCATGGACAACCGGAGCCGGGGGCGCGGCACGCCGGTCACGCCTTCAGCGCCGCGTCGAGCAGCGTCTCGAGCGAGCCAAACTTCTCGTGGTAGTCGGCCTGGGCGCGACGGATCACCTCGAAGGCCTCCGCGCGCCCATAGACATGCGTGATCGCGCACGGGTTCTCGACGCTGCCGGGCACCAGCTTGTAGGTCTCGAAATAGTGAATGAGCCGTGAGACCAGCGCCTCGGGGCAATCCGCGATGTCGCGGAAGCCGCCATAGGCGGAGTCGCCCACGAGCACCGCGACGATCTTGTCGTCCGCCTCGCTGCCGTCAATCATCCGCAACCCGCCGATCGGAATGGCCTGCAGCAGGATGTCACCGTGCTCCACTGGCCGCTCGGTCAGCACGCACACATCGAGCGGATCCAGGTCGCCGCTGACGCCGGTGCGCCCGGTCTTCTCGGCGCACAGCTCGGCTACGCGTTCGCCGCAGTAGGTTTGCGGCAGCAGGCCATACAAGGCCGGACAGAAGTTGGAGAACCGCTGCGGCCGATCGACCTTGAGGAGCCCCGTGGGCTTGTCGAGTTCGTATTTGACCGTGTCGGATGGCGTGATCTCGATGTAGCAGGTGACGACGTCCGAGCCTTTTTCGCCCAGCTTGACGCCGTGCCAGGGGTGCGCCCTGAACAGGCGGCCCATCAGCTGCCAGATTGGTTGCCTGGTCTTCGGAGTGTTGACCATGGGCGCCCTAGCGGACGACCCAGGGCTTGAACTGCTCTTCTTTTTGCAGCCGCGCCGCTACCGTGTCGGCCTCGCGGCGCTCCTTGAACTTGCCGACGCGAACCCTGAACACCGACGGGGCGCCCTTGGCCGGAGCCAGCACGTACGCCGGATAGCCCTTGCCCGCCAGGCGCTTGACGATGGTGTCGGCTTCGGTGCGCTCGCGCAGTGCCGCGACCTGGATGGCAAATCCGGTGCCGGCCGGTTCGCCGGCGACCGCCGCAGCAGGAGCCGGTGCGGGCGCAGCCGGGGCCGGGGGCGCGGCGGCTGGTGCCGGTGTCGCGCTCGCCGTGATTGGCGCCTCGGGTTTCGGCGCCGGTGCTTCCGCTGCCGGTTCCGGCTCGGCCGACTTCTTCAGGGCTTCGCTCGACGGCTCGGTTCCGGTCAGGCGTTCGGCGTAGGTTAGCTGCTCGCCGGCCGTGACCGGGGTATCACTAGACCCTTGCCCCACTGACGCGGGCGGCAAGGGCGGTTCCGACTCGACCGCGGCCGCCATCGTGGCGTCGCTGCCATCGGGCAAGCCACGTTCGGAACGCACGCCGCGCCCGACGAGTACTCCCATCAGGAAGATGCCGACGCCAATGACCACGAAGGCCATGGCCATAAAGACCAGCTGCTTGCCGTTCAGCTGGATCTCGCGAAACGCGTCGTCTTGGTTAGTGGCCATCAGTGCAAATCTGGGCAGAATTTTAACACGCCCCCCCGCCAATCCTGGCCTTCAACCGCAGCGCCTCGTCGGAGGTGGGATCGAGCGCGAGCGCCCGGTCCACTTCGCTCCGGGCGGCGGCGGCGTCTTCGACCTGGAGGTAGGCCTCGGCCAGGGCGACGTGGGCCGCCACCGTCTCCTCGCTCCACAACGCGATCTTCAGGGCCTCGACCGCTTCGACCGCCCGACCGCCGCGCAGGTGGAGGCGGCCAAGCATGAGGTGCGCTTCGGCCAGGTACGGCGAGAGATACAACGCGCGGCGCAATTCCTGGATGGCTTCACGATCGGCTTCGCGCTGAAAGGCCCGACGGCCCGCGTCGAGGTGAAAGTCCGCGAGCGCGTCCTGGTCGCGCTGTCCGGCGGTCGTCAGAATCGTGTCGACGCGTCCGGCGGAGGGAGCGAGTTCATCGGCCAGCCGCTCGAGGCCGCGCGGCACGGGATCGCCGGCCACCGCGCGCGCCTCCCACCCGGTGTACTTCGATGACAGCCGGATGGCCAACTCGCGCTCGCGGGTCGCCTCCGCGATCGCGCCCGTCTGCCGCAAGGCCACGCCGAGGATGAAATGGGCGTCGCCGTCCCCGGGGTTGCGGCGCACCGCTTCACGCAACCAGTAGATGGCGGCGCGCGCATCGCGGTCGAGCCAATAGGCGTAGCCCAGGTTGAAGAACAAGTCACCGTCGGCAGGATCGATCTCGCTGGCCTGGCTGAAGTAGTAGGTGGCCCGCCCGGGCGTCGGCGTCGCGGTGCGGCGCAGTTCCGCCACACCGATGGCGTTGGTCACGGCCGCCGAACGCTCCTCGCCTTGCAGCGTCCGCAGGGTCTGCAGCGCCTCGTCGAATCGCTTCAGGCTCATCAACGACAGGGCGCGCCGGAACCGGCCGTCGCGCGAGTAGCGGCTGTCGGCCCGCACGCCGGTCAGCGCCTCGAGCGCGCGCTGGTGTTCCGACGCCTCGGTATGCAGGTCCCACATCGCCAACCGCGCGGCATCGAACTGCGGCGCGGCCTTCAACACCTGCTGCAGCAACGCCGTCGCGGCTGCCGGCGTCTCGGCCAGCAGGCCCTTGACGTAGAGCTCGAACACTTGCGGCGACGGCGGCAAGCGATCAGACGGCACCGTCGGCACCGCCGCGCTCGTCCCGCGCACAAGATGCGCCAGCCGGCCGAACACCCCGAACAGATCGGCGATCGGCCCCGAGGCCTGCAGGTCCGGCAGCAGCCGGCCGGTGTCGAGGCGGACCATGCGGCCGCGCGCGGTCAGCTGATCGCCGTATAACTCGAGGGTGCCGATCACGACGACACCGGCAGCAACGGCCTGGCCCACCCTGATCGACGAGGCCCGGCTGAGGCCGGCGGTCGCGGGCAGCTGGAGGCGCTCGAACGCCCGCAAGCGATCCTCGCGATCGATCACGCGCTCGCCGCCGGCGGCCAGCAGGTCGGACAACAGCACGGCCGCGCCTTCGCGCAGCCATGCGAGACGCGGATCCTGGGCCGGGTTCTCGAACGGCAGCACGATGACCGGCGCGCCGCCGGGAATCTGCGCGGCCGCGGGTGCCGGCGACGCCAGCGCGGCTGCCAAAACGGCGGCGAGCGTCCAGCGGCCCCGCATCACGCTTCGTCCGCCTCGCCGGGGCGGCGCGCGCCGGTGACCGTGACCGCGAGGTTCCAGCCGCCCGGAGATCCGCCGTCCACGCCGACGTCGGCATTGATCGCGCAGTGCGCAAACAGGCGCTGGAGGGCGGCCGCGTAGAAGCCGCGCATCGGCACCGTGGCCGGGTCGCGCAACTGCTCGAACAGCGGCGACTTGATCTCGACCACGGCGGTCGAGCCCGTGGCGCGGGTCTTTACCTTCGACTGCTTGACGGTGGCCAGCACCAGCCGCTTGCCCAGGCCCAGCGCGGAGCGGGACCGCAGGCCGAGCGGCAGCCGGTGGATGTACCATCGGCGCAATCCGGACAGTTCCTGGTAGGTCCAGTCGGCGGCGCAGACGCCGGCGCGCGTGGCGATCTGGTCGTTCGATGGCGGTTCTTCGCGGTGCAGGAAGCTGAGGACGGCGCCCAGCGGGGCCAGGCCAATGCGGCCATCGCGCATGCCCGACGGGCTCAACCAGTTTTCGTAGAAATCGAGCCGGCTTGGTGAAACATCGGCAATGCCCTGGTGCAGGCTCGAAATGAGCAGGCGGCCGATTCCAGCGTCAACCATGACGAAGGCGTGGGGAAATGATAACGTGATCGTACCGCTTCGCTTCGATCGAGTCAACGAACCAGCATCATGATTCTTCCCCTTCACGAACAGCTCAAGGCGCGTGTGCGCGCTGTGCTCGCGGAACGCTACGACATCACCGATCCCGACCTCAACGTGCCGGTCGAGACCCCGCCCAACCGGACCCTGGGTGACCTCGGCACGCCCGTGGCGTTCGACCTCGCCCGGCGCCTGCGCAAGGCGCCCCGCGCGATCGCGCAGGAGATCGCCACGGCGATCGGACCGCTCCCCGGCATCGCCCGGGTCGAGGCGGCCCCGAACGGCTACCTGAACGTGTTCCTGGATCGACCCGCCTTCCTGCTGGCCCGGCTGGGCCTCGCCGGCAGCCTGCCGGCCGCGCCGGCCCGCACTGACAAGACCATCGTCGAGCACACTGCGATCAACCCGAACAAGGCCGCGCACATCGGCCACTTGCGCAACTCGGCGCTCGGCGACACCCTGGTTCGCGCGCTCCGGTTCCGCGGCACGCCGGTCGAAGTGCAGAACTACATCGACGACACCGGCGTGCAGGTCGCCGACGTGGTGGTCGGGTTCCGCGAGTTCGAGAAGATCGACCTGGCCGGCGCCAGGCACCTGGCTGAGACCACGCGTTTCGACTACTACTGCTGGGACCTCTACGCACGCGTCACCGAGTGGTACGACGGGGACAAGGAACGCCTGAAGATTCGCGCGGCCACGTTGCACGACATCGAACACGGCGTCGAGCCGACCGCCAGCCTGGCGGCGTTCATCGCCGACACCGTCGTGCGCGCGCACCTCAAGACCATGGCGCGGCTCAACATCGACTACCAGTTGCTGACGTGGGAAGGCGACATCCTGCGGCTCAAGTTCTGGGCCCGCGCCTTCGAAGCCATGAAAGCCACCGGCGCGGTCTACCTGCAGAACGAAGGCAAGCACGCCGGTTGCTGGGTGATGCGGATCGACCCTTCGACTCCGCTCAGGGCAGGCGACCCCGACGCGGCGGTGGCCGCGGAAGACGACGACCCCGAGTCGCGCGAAAAGGTCATCGTGCGCTCCAACGGCACGGCCGTGTATGTCGCCAAGGACATGGCGTACCAGTTCTGGAAGTCAGGCCTGCTCGGCCACGACTTCCTCTACCGCCCGTTCGCCACGCGCATGGACGGCGACACGCTGTGGGCGACCACCAGCGACTCGTCGCTCGCGGTCGCGGAGCATCCCGCCTTCGGCGCCGCCGCGGCGACCTACAACGTGATCGACGTGCGCCAGGCGTACCTGCAGAAGTTGCTGAAGCAGGCGCTCGCCGCCATCGGCCACCAGGCTGAAGCCGATCGGCTCACCCACTTCTCGTACGAGATGGTCGCCCTGTCGCACGCCACGGCACAGGAACTCGGCTTCGCGCCGCCACCCGACTCGGACGATGCGAAGCGGCCGTTCGTCGAGGTGTCAGGCCGCAAGGGCCTGGGCGTGAAGGCCGACGACCTGATCGACCGGGTCATCGACAAGGCGATGACCGAGGTCGGCCGGCGGCAGCCCGAACTGCCGGCCGCTGAACAACGGCGCATCGCCGAGGCCATTGGCATCGCGGCCGTCCGCTACTTCCTCATCAAGTACTCGCGCACCAAGGTGATCGCCTTCGATATCGACGAGGCGCTCAGCTTCGAAGGTGAAAGCGGCCCGTACCTGCAGTACGCGGTAGTGCGCGCCAACAACATCTTCCAGAAGATCCAGGAGCGCCTGGGCATGGATGAAGCGGCCATGTTGGCGCCGCTGCCGCTCACGCCGCCCGACTTCATCAACGGCAGCGACGGCGACCACGAACTGTGGGCGCTGGTGCTCGAGGCCGCGCGCCTGGACGACGTCGTCGAACAGGTGGTGCGAACGCTCGAGTTCGCGGTGCTGGCCAAGTACGGGTTCGGCCTGGCGCAGCTGTTCAACGCCTTCTACCACCGCGCCCAGATCCTCAACGAGGGCCGGGACGATGTGCGCCGCTGGCGGGCGGCGGCGGTCGCCTATTTCCGCCTCCAGCTCACCCGTACGCTCGACGTGATGGGCGTTGCTGTTCCTCCTCGAATGTAGGACGCTTGCTGCCATGGCCCTGATTGCGATCGCCCAGAACCGACGGATGTCCGACTACCTGGAATCCGTGCGCCGCGCCGGGGGCGAACCAATTGAGGTTGCCGCCGGCGGCGAGGCGCCGGAACACCTCCTCGCCCGCGTCGACGGCATCATGCTGACCGGCGGCGGCGACGTCGACCCCATGCTCTACGGCGAGACACCGCATGCCACCTTCCAGGCCGCCGAGACCGACCGCGATGCGTTCGAGATTGCGCTGACGCGCGCGGCGATTGCCGCCAACATCCCGTTCCTCGCCATCTGCCGCGGCATGCAGCTGCTGAACGTGGCGATGGGCGGGACGCTGATCCAGGACATCCCCAGCCAGGTGCCCGGCGCCCTGGAGCATTCGGTGCCGGAGCCGCGCGCGCACGTGGCGCACGAAGTGTGGGTCTCGAAAGAGTCGCAGCTGTCGACGCTGCTCGCCGAGCACATGGAAGACGGCGAAACCTGCCACGTCAACAGCCGCCACCATCAGGCGGTGGCGAAGGTTGCGCCGGGATTTGAAGTCACGGCGACCTCTCCCGACGGGGTGATCGAGGCCATGGAAAAACCGGGCGCGGCGTTCTGCATCGGCGTGCAGTGGCATCCCGAGAACTTCTGGCGCACCGGCGAGTTCCGCTCGCTGTTCGAAGGCTTCGTCCAGGCGGCTAACGCGCGAAAACGCTGACCGTCTCGACGTGCGCGGTGTTCGGGAACAGGTCGAACGCGCGCATGCCGGCCAGGCGGTAGCCCGCATCGATCAGCAGCCGGGCGTCACGCGCCAGCGTCGCGATATCGCACGACACGTAGATCAGGCTGGCCGCCGGCACGGCCACCACGCCGGCCAACGCCTCCTTCGACAACCCCGTCCGCGGCGGATCGACGATGATCGTCGCCGCCTTGGTGGCCGACGGCAGGTAGCGCTCGACCGGCTCGCTCCGCACGCTCACGTCGGTTCGGCCCGTGGCGTTGCGACGCAGGTCGCGCGCCGAGAAATAGTCCCCTTCAACCGCGACCACCGGCCCATGGCCGGCGTGCGCGGCGGCGATGCTGAACAGACCCACGCCGGCGTAGAGATCCAGCACCGGCCCCGCCGCGACGTGTGACAGGACGTGATCGACCAGCGGCTGCAACAGGAAGCGGTTGCCCTGGAAGAACGAGCGTGCGTGGCGCGACAGCGTGACCCCGGACACGACATCCGACACCATCGCCGATCCCCACAGGTCCATCGTCCGGGTGGTTTCGGGCGGCGCGCAGGTCACGCCGGTCAATCCGGCAACGGACGCGATGCCGGCGAGCCGCGACGGATCGGCGTTGGCCGACAACTCGAGATGCAGCGCGCGCTCGGAGGCATCGACGTTCTCGGACAGTTCGATTTCGCTGACGGTGTCGCGGTCAAGGGATTTCAGCGACTGTTCGAGCGCGTGCAGGACCGCGAGCGTGTCGGGACGCAACTGCCGCGTGGGGCCCGCCTCGCACAGGGAGTGAGTGCCTTCGCGGAAGAACCCGATGCGGCCATTCCTGACGTGCAGCCGCGCGCGCATGCGGTAGCCGTCGATCGGCGACGCGACGACCTCGACCGGCGTGTCGAGGGTGATGCGGCCGAGACGGCGCAGCGAATCCTCGACGATCGCGGCCTTGATGGCCCGCTGGCGCTCGTAGCCGATGTGCGCCAGCACGCATCCCCCGCAGCCACCCTCGGATGGCGACGTGCCATCGGGCGCGTCAGGCGCGCGATCGGGCGAGCGCTCGATCACGCGGCGGGTGATCGCCCAGCCGGTGCCCCGCTGCACCTTCTCGACTTCAGCTTCGATGACCTCGCCGGGAATGGCGCCGGCCACAAAGACAATGGCGCCTTCGTGGCGCGCGATCATGCGGCCGCCGGCGGCGGGCCGTTCAATGGTGAGCGTGAGTCGATCGCCTCTGTTCATATGTAACCGGGCCTGGCACGAGTGCGTTCAAAACGATGCAGTTCTTGCGATGGTGGCAATTCTTGCCACGAATCCGATGTAACCGTGCCAGGCCCCGAGAGTCAGGCCCCGAAATCAGGTAAACCAAAGTGCAGCCGGACCAGCCGGTCGATCGCCGCCCGGCGCGACTGCGCGTATGCCTCGGGCGCCATGCGCTGCCGGAACGGCGCCAGTTCGGCGTCGGCCTCGTGCTCGATCTCCGCTCGCGTCCCCTCGGCCAGGGCTGCGGTGGCGGCGGCCACCAGAGCGCCCTCGGCCGCCGCGACCCGCCGCAGCAAGGCCTCGCGGGCTTCGCCGCGGGCCCGGGCGGCCTCAGGCTGCAGCGCATCAAGCGCCCGCACCGCGGCATCCAGCGCGGGCCCGATGGCGGGCCCGGCCTTGTCGCTGCCCCGCAACACCGTCAGGCGCGTGAGCGCCGCCTCGATCTGCGACGCGAGCGACCGGCGCGAACGCGCACCTGGCGCCGGATCTTCGACAGCCGGTCCACCGGCGGCATCGGGGATTGCCATCGCCAGGCCGAGCGCCCGCCGCCAGTCGTCGAAGGCATCAAGAACGTCGGCTTCACAGAAGTCGATGCGCACCGGCCGTCGGCGCGGCCCCTTCCGGTAGTAGCGTTCGAAGTACCGGTCGATGCCGGCCTGGGCCACCTTGAGAGGAATCCCCTGGCGCGCCCACGCCACGACGCGCTCGAAGGCCGGCCCGGTAATGCGAATCAGGTGCCCGTCATTCTTGCGACAGAGGTAGGCCTCGAGGTCGCGGCAATACGCGTCGACGTCGGTCACGAGGGCTGGTTGCGTTCCCACACCAGGCGCAGGCCGCGCAGCGTCAGGTCCGCATCGACATGCTCAATCAGGGCCGACTCTGGTGCGACCACCGATGCGAGACCGCCGGTGGCCACCACCACGGCGGCGCCGCCCAGTTCCGCCTTCATGCGCCGCACCAGGCCTTCCACCATGTCCACGTACCCCCAGAAGAGCCCGGCCTGCATTGATGCCACGGTATTGGTGCCAATCACGCGCGCCGGCTTGCGCACCTCGATCCGCGGCAACCGCGCCGCCCGCTGAAACAGCGCGTCGGCGGAAATCTGCGGGCCCGGGCAGATGACGCCGCCGAGATACTCCCCCTTGGCCGAAATGGCGTCGAAGGTCGTCGCCGTGCCGAAGTCGACCACGATGATCGGCAGGCCCGTGCCGTACTTTTCGAAGGCGGCAATCCCATTGACGACCCGGTCGGCACCGACTTCAGAGGGGTTGTCGTACAGGATCGGCATGCCGCCGTTGACGGCAGGCTCGAACAGCAGCGGCACGCGTCCGAAGTAGTCCGAGACCATGGTCACCAGGGTGCCGGTGAGCGGGGGGACGACCGAGGCGATGACGATGCCGGAAATGCCGGACTGCCGAACCTCGTGCCGCTCGCACAGGTTCGTGATGAGGATGCCCAGCTCATCGGACGTCCGCTCGCGGATCGTCGTCAGGCGCCAGCTGTGCACGAGCGTTTCCCCGCGGAACGCGCCGATGACGATGTTCGTGTTGCCGACGTCGATTGCTAGAAGCATGGTGCCAAGGGTGCCAGGGGTGCCAAGGGTACCGACGCTACGAATGCCACGTTACTTCGCCGGCGATGATCCGTTCAACGCCCGAGGTCGTGCGCACGAGCAGTGCGCCAGAATCGTCTAGGCCGGCCGTGGTGCCAGACCGGCCGTCCCACTCGACTCGGCTGCCGGTCGCGCCAGGCGACGCCGCGCGCCACGCCTGCAGAATATCACCCGGGGTCCCTTCGAGCGTGGCCAGGTGGTCACAAAGCGCGGCCAGCACTTCAGCCAGCACCGGGCCCCGATCGACCGCGCGCCCGAGCTCGCCTTCGAGCGACGTGGCGCGGCCCGCAACCTCTGGCGGATAGGACGATGGTTGCAGGTTGAGACCCACGCCGATCAGCACGGCTTGCGAGGCCGTGCCCACTGCCAGCCCTTCGGCAAGGATGCCAGCCAGTTTCCGCCTCCCCACCATCACATCGTTGGGCCACTTGAGGTCGGGGGCCAGGCCCAGTGCCGCGTGGATGCCCTGCCGCACCGCCACGCCCGCCGCGAGCGTGAGCAACGACAATGAGGCGTTGGCGCACACCGGTGGCCGCGTGACCAGGGTGAAGTAGAGGCCCGCGCCAGCTGGCGATTCCCATGCCCGGCCGCGGCGGCCACGACCCGCGGTCTGCTGATCGGCCCCCACCACGACGCCGGCGCCCGCTCCGGCCGAAGCCAGCGTCGACGCCACATCCATGGTCGACGCGACGGTCGCATGCCAGCGTACGTCGAGGCGCAGGTCGGGACGCCGATCACGCAAGGCGTCGATCGCCACCGACAAATCGTCCGGCACCATCACGCCGGCTCGAGTTCGAAGCTGAGATCCGCCGACGGCGCCGAGTGCGTCAGGGCGCCAACCGACACGTACTGGGCACCGGTCGTCGCCAGTTCGGGAATACGTGCCAGCGTGACGCCACCAGAGATCTCGATCTCGGCGCGGCCAGCGACGCGGGCCACGGCCTGGCGAATGTCGTAGGTCGTGAAGTTGTCCAGCAGGATCCGCGGGACGCCGGTCTCGAGCACCTGGTCGAGCTCCTCGAGCGTCTCGACTTCGATCTCGACGGGCAGCCCGAGCGCGCTGTGCAGGGCCCGCTCGGCCGCGGCGCGCACGCCTCCCGCCAGCCGCTTGTGGTTGTCCTTGATCAGGATGCCATCGTCGAGCCGCTGCCGGTGGTTGGTGCCACCACCGCACCGCACGGCATACTTCTCGAGCGCGCGGAAACCGGGCGTGGTCTTCCTGGTATCGAGCACGGTGATGCCGCCCGCGGCCGCGTCAACGAACCTGGCGGTCAGCGTCGCGATGCCGCTCAGCCGCTGCAGGAAGTTCAGCGCCGTCCGTTCGGCTTCGAGCAAGGACCTGGCGTCGCCGGTCACGGCGGCCACCACCTCGCCCGCCTGCACGCGAGCGCCATCGGCCCAGCGCACCTCGAACACGGCCGACGGATCCAACTGCCTGAACGCCTCGGCCGCGACGTCCAGGCCGGCAATCACGATGTCGGCCTTGGCGACGATGACGCCGCGGGCGCGCTGCCCGGGCGTAATGGTGGCGGCGCTGGTCGCGTCACCGCGCCCGCGATCCTCGGCCAGCGCGTCGCGAACCAGCGCACGATAGGCGTCCGGCGCCAGCGCCATCATCCGGATCAGGCCTCGGCCGGCTTGAGGGTGATCTCGACGCGCGGATCACCGGTCCTGAGAATCAGGCCGTCGGCGCGGCAGGCGGCCTTCAGATCGCGCTCGACGAGGGCGAGGCTGCGAGCCACCTCGTCTCCCGCAAAGTAGATCACTTCCGTGACCGGCGTGCCGACCGACACCTTCTGGTCGGTCTTGGCCTTGCGAATGGCGTTGAGCGCCTCGGTGAGATGGAAGACCGAGCGCTGCGCGGCTTCATCGGTCCCCGACACGGCGATTAGCTCGCCGCGCACGGGCCACGGCGTCCGGTGCACCGAACCGGTGTTCGACCAGGACCACACCTCTTCGCACACGAAGGACAGGTACGGCGCCAGTAGCCGCAGCAGCACCGACAGTGCCAGCCGCATCGCCGTCGACGCCGAGGCGGCCGCCTCGGGCCCGAAATCGCCGTAGCGGCGCGACTTCGCGGCCTCGACGTAGTTGTCGCAGAAGTCCCAGAAGAACGACTCGATTTTCGCCAGCGCCTTGGCGTACTCATACTGCTCGAGTTCGGCCGTCGCTTCGTCCACGAGGTTGGCGAGATTCTGCAGCATGCCGCGATCGAGCGCTTCGGTCACGGCACCGGCCGGCTGCTCGCCGGCGAGGACGAACTTCGAGACGTTCAGCACCTTCATGGCCAGCTTGCGGCCAATCTTCATCTGGCCGACATCGAACGCGGTGTCGACGCCGGGACCGCCGCGAGCCGCCCAGTAGCGCACCCCATCGGAGCCGTACTCCTGCAGCAAGCCGAGGGGCGTCACCACGTTGCCCTTCGACTTCGACATCTTCTTGCGGTCCGGGTCGAGGACCCATCCCGAGATGGCCGCGTTGGTCCAGGGCACCGATCCGTTCTCGAAATCGGCGCGCACCACCGACGAGAACAGCCAGGTACGGATGATGTCGTGCGCCTGCGGCCGCAGGTCCATGGGGAAGGTGCGCGCGAAGACGTCGGCGTCGGTCTCCCACTGGCTCACCAGTTGCGGTGAGACGGACGACGTGGCCCAGGTATCCATGACATCGGGATCGCCGACGAAGCCGCCCGGTTGGCCGCGCTGGCCGGCGGTGTAGCCATCGGGCACGTCGGTCGACGGATCGATCGGCAGCCGCGATTCGGCGGGCACGAGGGGCCTGCCGTAGTCGGTCGTGCCGTCGGCGCGCAACGGGTACCACACCGGGAACGGCACGCCGAAGAAGCGCTGGCGGCTCACACACCAGTCGCCGTTCAAGCCATTGACCCAGTTCTCGTAGCGCGCCTGCATGTACTCGGGATGCCAGGCAATCTCGCGGCCGCGCTTGATGAACGCCTCGCGGTGCTCGATGGTCTTGATGAACCACTGGCGGCTCGTCACGATCTCCAGCGGGCGGTCGCCCTTCTCGTAGAACTTGACGTTGTGCGTGATCGGCTTGGGGTCGCCCTGGAGGTCGCCGCTGTCGCGCAGCAACTCGACGATCCTGGCCTGCGCCTTCTTCGCCGACAGCCCGGCGAGCTGGTCGTAGGCCTGCTGCGCGCGCGCCACGTCGGCGCTTTCCCAGCCCGGCTCGCCCCACGTGACGCGGCCCAGCGTGCCATTGGGCTGGACGATCGCGCGTACCGGCAACTTCAGCTCGCGCCACCAGGTGACGTCGGTGGTGTCGCCGAAGGTGCAGATCATCGCAATGCCGCTGCCCTTCTCGGGATCGGCCAAGGGATGCGCCAGCACCGGCACCTTCACTCCGAAGAGAGGCGTGATGACCTCGGTGCCGAACAGCGGCTTGTAGCGCTCGTCATCCGGATGAGCCACCAACGCGACGCACGCCGGGATTAGTTCAGGGCGGGTCGTCTCGATCGCGACCACGCCGGCGCCGCTCGCCCAGAGCGCCGTCGAGGGGTCGGCCTTGGCGAAGTGAATCTTGTGGTACGCACCCGGCTGCTCGCGGTCTTCCAGTTCCGCCTGCGCCACCGCGGTGCGGAAGTCGACGTCCCACAGGGTCGGTGCCTCGACCTGGTACGCCAGGCCCTTGGCGAGGTGCCGCAGGAACATGATCTGCGACACGCGCTGGGCGGGCCGGCCGATCGTGGCGTAGGTCATCGACCAGTCGACCGACAGGCCGAGATAGCGCCACAGGTCCTCGAACACCTTTTCGTCTTCGACCGTCAGCTTGATGCAGAGCTCGATGAAGTTCGGACGCGAGACCGAGATCGGGTGCTTCTCGGGCTTCTCGGGCGGCACGAACGCCGGATCGTACGGCAGCGACGGATCGCAGCGCACGCCGAAGTAGTTCTGCACCCGCCGCTCGGTCGGCAGGCCATTGTCATCCCACCCCATCGGGTAGAACACTTCCTTGCCGCGCATGCGCTGGAAGCGCGCGATGATGTCGGTGTGCGTGTAGGAAAAGACGTGCCCGACGTGGAGTGAGCCGCTGACGGTGGGCGGCGGCGTGTCGATCGAGTAAACCTGGTCGCGAGGCTTGGCGCGATCGAAACGGTAGGTGCCGTCACGCTCCCAACGAGCCGACAGCGCGTCTTCCAGGCCTTCGAGTGCGGGCTTTTCCGGAACGGGCATATCCCCCCATTATCTCGCGGAACAGCGCCAGGGTCGCGCGACTCTTACTGGGTGTCGCGCTCGATTCGAGCCTTGATGCGGGCAATCTCGTCACGAACCAGCCGGTCCGAAGAGTCGGCCACGACCGCACGGACGGTATCGCGAATGGCCACCGTCATCGATTGCCTCAGGTCGGCGCCAAAGCCGCCGGCGCTCAGGCGCTCGGCCACTCGCTCGGCGATCTGATCGAGCATCTCGCTGTTGATCTCGGGCGTCGCAGCGGGCGCCTCGGCGGGCGGTGCGGGAGCCGGCGGCGATAGCCGGACCGGGATGGGCTCGCCGGTTTCGTACGCCAGGAGCGCGGCAAAGTCGTCAGCAACGGAGGTCGGTTCGGCAGGCAACAGCGGGGCCGCCTGGGCGATCGGGACCAACGGCGCAAGCGGCGCAAGCGGCGCCGGCGGCGGTGCGGATGCCACCGGGACTGGGGGTGCCGCAGGCTCCACGTACGAAGGCAGCGGCACCGCGGCCTTCGCTACCGCCGTGGGGCCCGGCGCCGGGGGAGCGAACGGCGAATCCGGCGCTGGCCCCTGCGGCTTGACGTCGTCGAGTCCGAAATCGAAGTCGAGGCCGTCGGGCGGCGCCGCCGCGACGATGGCGGGGGCAGCCTCGGGCAACTCTACGTCGTGAATGCCCATCTCGGCTGCCAGCTGTTGCTGCTGGTGGCGGAGGGCCTCCCTGGCCTTGTCGTCCTGCGCGAACCACTCGTCATCGACTTCGAAGACCGAACTGCCGGAGGCCGCGTCTGCGCGGGCGGGCATGGCCTCGTTGGCGTCGGCGATCATGTCCTGCTTCGCAGCGCGGTCATCAGACTGCCGGGTGTCGGCGGCAAACCAGTCGGTATCGACTTCAAACACCGAATGGCGGGGCGCCGTGTCACTGGTCGAAGGGGGACGCCGCCCGGGCGAGCGTGGATCGGCCGCCCCGGACGCCTGCCCCAGGGGTGGCGATGGGTTTCGATGTTGAGGCTGGGCCTCGGCCGGGTGCCGGCCGGCCAGGTGCCGGTCGAGAGAATCAAACGCGGCATCCAGGGAGTCCAGATAGTCTTCGCGGCCCGACCCGGCAGTTCCGCCTTGAACCGACGGCGCATCCGGCTCGAGGCCGGTCTCCTGGCGGAGTTCGTCCCAGGACGACACCGTGGGCTGGCGCACCGGCGGCGGCGCCGCGGCCGGACGGGCCGCCTTGCGCTCGGTCGGCGGCTCGGCAGAGGTCACCAGCCGTCCCGTCGCCGGCGCCGGGCGGGTGTCCTTGAGGCCCAGTAGTTCCTTGACGCGACTGATCACAGCAGTTGGCTCTAACGGTTTTTCGACCACTCCGCGGGCGCCGCTCGCCTTGAGCCGCGCCGCGTCCACCGATTCAAAGGCGCCCGACAGCAGCAACACCGGCACATTGCTCAGCGTCGGCACCGCCCGCATGTACTCCGCCAGCTCGTAGCCGTTGACGCGCGCCAGCGTGGTGCCCGCCAGCACGATGTCGGGCCGCATCCCGGCCATCGCATCGATCGCCTGCTGGCCGTCGGACACCGTCACCACCCGGAACGACTCGTCGGCAAACGTCAGGGCTACCACGCGCTGGGTCGTCACGCTGTCGTCGGCGAGCAGCAAAGTTGGCATGAATCCGGCTAATTCCCCATATCGGACGACAGGTGGCGCGGCTGCACCCTGCTAGACCCGCGCCCGCGCGTTCGCGGCGATGTAGTCGATAATGTGCTGCATGGGCGTGCCCGGGATGAAGATCCCGCGGATGCCCATGGCATTCAGCTTGGGCAGGTCCACGTCAGGGATGATCCCGCCGATCACCACCTGGACGTCGTCGAGGCCCTTGGCCTTCAGCAGCTCCATCACCTTGGGGCAAATGTGCATGTGTGCGCCCGACAGGATCGACAGGCCGATGACATCGGCATCTTCCTGGAGCGCCGCCGACACGATCATCTCCGGCGTCTGGCGCAGGCCGGTGTAGATCACTTCCATGCCGGCATCGCGCAACGCCCGGGCAATCACCTTGGCGCCACGGTCGTGGCCATCCAGTCCCGGCTTTGCAATCACCACCCGAATCTTCTGGCTCATATGACCGGCACTTCCTCGTACTCGCCCCACACCTCGCGCAGGGCATCGCACATTTCGCCAACGGTCGCATAGGCGCGCACGCACTCGAGCAGCGGCACCATGGTGTTGCCCGAGCCCCTGGCCACTTCCTGCAGGGCCACGAGCGACCGTCGCACGCGATCGTTGTCGCGCGACTGTTTCAGCTCGGCGAGCCGCTTCAACTGCACGTCCGACGCGGTGTCGTCGATATACAGGATCTCGATCGGCTTCTCGTCGGCCTGCACGAACTCGTTGACGCCGACGATGACCTTCTCCTTGCGCTCGACCGCCTGCTGGAACTGGTACGACGCCTCGGCGATCTCCTTCTGTGGATAGCCACGTTCGATCGCCTCGACCATACCGCCCATGCCGTCAATGGTGGCCCAGTACTTGAGCGTGCCGTCGATCATGTCCTGCGTGAGCTTCTCGATGAAGTACGAGCCCCCGAGTGGATCGACCACGTTGGTCACGCCGCTTTCGTGCGCGATGATCTGCTGCGTCCGCAGGGCAATCGTCGCGGTCTCCTTGGTCGGCAGCGCCAGCGCTTCGTCCAGCGAATTGGTATGCAGCGAGTTGGTGCCGCCGAGCACGGCGGCCAGCGCCTGCAGCGCGGTGCGGACCACGTTGTTGTAGGGCTGCTGGGCGGTCAGCGAGACGCCGGCGGTCTGGGTATGGAAGCGCAGCGCCCACGAGCGCGGGTTCTTGGCGCCGAAGCGGTTGACCATGGCCTCGGCCCACAGCTTGCGCGCAGCCCGGTACTTGGCAATCTCCTCGAAGAAGTCGCTGTGCGAGTTGAAGAAGAACGACATGCGCGGCACGAAGTCGTCCACGTCCAGGCCCGCGTCGACGCCGTACTGCACGTACTCGAGGCCGTCGCGCAGCGTGAAGGCCAGCTCCTGCAGCGAGGTCGAGCCCGCTTCGCGGATGTGATAACCGCTCACCGAAATGGTGTTCCACTTCGGCACTTCCTTGGCGCAGAACGCGAAGATGTCGGTGATCAGCCGCATCGAGGCGCGCGGCGGGAAGATGTATTCCTTCTGCGCGATGAACTCTTTGAGGATGTCGTTCTGGATGGTGCCGGAAATCGTCTTCCAGTCGGCGCCCTGCTGCTCGGCGACGACCAGGTACATCGCGAAGATCATCGGCGCCGGCGAGTTGATGGTCATCGACGTGGTGATGTCGCTGAGCGAGATGCCGTCGAACAGGCGCTCCATGTCGGCCAGCGACATGACGCTGACGCCGCACTTGCCCACTTCGCCCAGGCACAGCTCGTGATCGGGATCGCGGCCCATCAGCGTCGGCAGGTCGAACGCCACGCTCAGGCCGGTGCCGCCGGCCGCAATCAGGTCCTGGTAGCGCTGGTTGGTTTCTTCCGGCGTGCCGAAGCCGGCAAACTGCCGCATCGTCCACAGCTTGCCGCGGTAGCCGGTCGGGTGAATGCCGCGCACGTACGGGAACTCACCCGGGTTGCTGATGTCGCGGTCGTAGTCGAGACCGGCGACGTCCTCGGCGGTGTAGAGCCGTTCGATGGGCCGCCCGGAAATGGTCGTGAACGGGCCCTTGCGCTCCGGCGACTTGCGCAGGGTGGGCTCAACGATCTCGCGCTCCCAACGCTCTTTTTTGGTGCCTGCCGGGTCGGCCACGCTTTTCATATCGCCCCTAATTATAAGACTGCCCGATGGTTTCGGTTCCCGAGCCTGTGTAATTCAGTGTCGCCAAACGATACCAAAAACTCATGGTACTGATAGCAAATTGACATCTGGATGAACTCAGCGCTACCTTGGGTCGTTTGGACTGGCGAAAAAATAACGACTAACGAAGTGCCAAGAACGAATCGGTCTCAGCCTTTCGTTATTCGCTATTCGCAATTCGTTCTTATCTTCGAGGATACAGATGACGCATTCAGGTAGCGTTTTTGGCGCCATGCTCCGGGAGTTCGAGGGAGCCGCGCGCATTTTGAATCTCGAGCCCGGCCTGTGGCAGATGCTGACGCACGCCAAGCGCCAGATCATCGTGTCGTGCCCGGTCCAGATGGACAACGGCGAGATCCAGGTCTTCACGGGCTACCGCGTGCAATACAACGTGACGCTCGGGCCGGCCAAGGGCGGCATTCGCTATCATCCCGGCGTCACGCTGGATGAAGTGACGGCGCTCGCGGCATGGATGACCTGGAAGTGCGCCGTCGCACAGCTGCCGTTTGGCGGGGGCAAGGGCGGCGTGATCTGCGATCCGACCAAGATGTCGCGCCGGGAACTCGAGGCCCTCACCCGCCGCTACACGGCGGAGATTATCGACGCCATCGGCCCCGACAAGGACGTGCCGGCGCCCGACGTCAACACCAACGAGCAGATCATGGCGTGGTTCTCGGACACCTACTCCATGCACGTCGGCCACACCTCAACCGCCGTCGTCACTGGCAAGCCGGTCGAGATGGGCGGATCCCTGGGGCGCCGCGAGGCGACCGGCCGTGGCGTGATGATCACGGCGCGCGAATCGGCGCGCCATCTGGGCTTCGAGCTGAAGGGATCGCGCGTCGCGGTGCAGGGCTTCGGCAACGTCGGCTCGATTGCCGCGGAGTTGCTGGCCCAGCAGGGCGCCAAGGTCGTCGGCGTCACCGACTGGAAGGGCGGCGTCCAGAACCCCAAGGGCCTCGACATCGCGAAGCTGATCGAGCACCTCAAGGAACACAAGACCGTGCACGGCTTCAGCGGCGGCGAGCCGCTCGCCGCAGACGAAATCTTCAAGATCGATACCGACATCCTGATCCCCGCGGCGCTCGAGAATCAGATCACGGAAGACAACGCGGGGGGCATCACGGCCAAGCTAATCGTCGAAGGCGCCAACGGCCCGACCACCCCGGACGCCCACAAGCTGCTGCACGAACGCGGCGTGTTCGTGGTACCGGACATCCTGGCCAACGCCGGCGGCGTCACCGTGTCGTACTTCGAGTGGGTGCAGGATCGGCATGGCTACTTCTGGACCGACAAGGAAGTGAACGAACGGCTCGAGGCCAAGATGGTGGAGGCGTTCGACGTGGTGCTGAAGACGGCGGAGAAGTACAGGGTCGACATGCGCGCGGCCGCCTACATCGTGGCCATTGGCCGCGTGGCCACGGTCACCCGAATGCGCGGCATGTACGCCTAGCCTGGAATAATCGCAGTTCTTGCAGAGTAGCCTCCGGCTTCTTGACCCGCCGAAGCCTCGGCGAAGGCGGTTAGCCGGAGTTCCTACGAACCAATCCGGAAGGCCACGAGCTCGGAGACGGGCTTGTGGCCTTCGGCACTTGCGGTGAGTTCCAGCAGGTACTGCCCGGCCGCGTAGTTCGCCAGCGAGAGGTCGATCGAGTAGCCACTGGCCAGCGCGGGCGCCGCGACGACCGGGACGTCCCCCATGCGGGTCCCCTGCTGATTGAGCAGCTGGGCGGTGACCGTCGCCGGAGCGGTGCCAGGGGCGAATGCCTCGAAGCGGACCAGCAGGCGATCGGTGCGACGGAACTCGCGGGTCGCCGCCGGCGGTGGCGTGGCGCCAGCCGTGAGCGCCGTGAACTCCCGGGCGTTTCTCGCGAACCAGACCCTGGGAGTGGTCAGCAAGACCTCCGGCGCCGCCAGGTCGGGCACCACCAGGTTGCGGTCTTCGTTGTCGAGCGTGCCGGTGCCATCCCCTTCAATCGTGATGCGCAGATCGAGCGGCCCCGGTTTGGCGTCGAAGCTGATCGACGCGCCGGCACCGGGCGCCGCCAGCGTAGACGGCACGCGGCCGCGATAGACGATGTCGCCGGCCGCGGAGGTGGCCAGCAGCGAGACCCGGCGCGCCTCGTCGCGCTTGACGCCTGGCGTCGCCGGCAGCGGCTCCCACAGGAACGTGACCTTGGTCAGGCCCGCCTCACCGCGCTCGGTGCCAATCCACGTGCGCACGTAGCGCCGGTTCGTCAGCGGCGTGATGGCGGCAAGCGCCTTCGAGATAGCCGCCGGCGGGCCTGCCCGCGGCCCTTCGGCGGCACGTTTCACGTCCGCATCGCTGAAGGCCCAGTAGCCCTTGCGCGCCCGCACGTCCACGCCGGGCCGCTTCACCCGCACGCGGATCGCGTGGAACTTGCCGTCGGTCGGCGCCGGATTGGAGGTGTAGCCGAGCAGGTAGTACGAGCTGGCGTCGCGGACAATCTGCCGCATGCCGGCGGCCAGGTCGTTGCGATTGACAATGGCGCGGCCATCGGTGTTCTCGGCGATGGTCCGCAGGCTGTCCATGGTGTTGTTCAAGTAGGCCTGGCTGGTCCGAATCGAGATATTGGCCTCGATGCCGAACTCGCCGGTCGCGAGCCCCCGCGGGTCGACCGCGTAGACCGAGGTGTTGTTGCGATTGGCCGCCGCGAACACGTCCTGCATCTCCGACAGCAAGTCGGTCGAGGCGGCAAACTGCGCCCGATCTTCCAGCCGGCTATCGTCGCCGGCGAACGGATCGCGCGTGGCCCGGCCGGGGTCGCCGAACCCGCCCGGCTGGTCGCTGCGCATCTGTGGCGGCAGCATGGCCGCGTAGCCTTCGCTGACCAGGATCAACGACTTGCGGCCCTCGCGCAGCGAACCGAGCTTGGTGGAGATGCCGCGGATGGCGCCGAACGACACCTGCCGGCGCAGCATCTCGATGACGTCGGGCGTCAGCTTGTAGACATAGCCGCGTTCCAGTTCGTTGATCGGGTCGTAGTTGAACTTGCGGCCCTCGAACTTCTCGATGGTGTTGATCACGCCCTGGTGATTGCGCGTCAGCGTGACCGCGTCGATCGGCGTCAGCGGGTACATCACGCCGATCAGGTCGTTCGGGGCCAGCTGGTTGGTGATGAACTCGATCAGCGGCCGGCGCACCGACATGCTGCTTTCCTTGCGGACGTGGTAGTCGTCCAGGAAGAACACGAAGATGCGCGAGTTCTCGTCGGCGGCCGCGGTCTCTTCGTCGATGCGGGTGCGGATGGTCCGCTGGGTGTAGCTCGGCGCGGTGGTCGCATCGATCTTGACCAGGCGCATGGTCTCGAGCTTCTGGGCCTTGCCGTCCTCGGCCACTTCGAAGTCTTCGATCTTGAGGTCGTTGACCGGATTGCCCTGGCGATCGGTGACGATCGCATCGACCCGGACGAAGTTGATGCCGGTCCGGAAGACGGGTTGCTCGGAGCCGGTGGCCGGCGCCTGGGCCGCAGGCTTCTCGGGCGATGGCGGCGGCGCCTGCTGAGGTTCCGTGGCGCGCAGGCCCGTCACGGCGGCCACGAGGCTGGCTGCCAGGAGGAGAACCGCGCGCGAAGGCGTCATGCGCATGTCCGTGGGGTCGATGATAACATTGTCATCTCCATGAATCAGACAATCGCCCCGGCCCCTGCACTGACCAGGCTGGCCGAAGATGAAGCCATCTTCCGCGACAGCGTTTACGAGTTTGCGGACAAGGAAGTGCGCCCGCTCGCCCGGGAAATGGACGAGCACGCCAAAATGTCGCCGGCCCTGATCGAGAAGCTGTTCGCCATGGGCATGCTGAGTGTCGAGGTGCCCGAAAGCTACGGCGGCGCCGGCGGCACGTTCTTCCACTCGGTGCTGGCCGTCGAAAGCCTGTCGCGGGTCGACCCCTCGGTCGGCGTGCTGGTCGATGTCCAGAATACCCTGGTGATCAACGCCGTGATGCGTTGGGGCAACGACGCGATCAAGAAGACCTACCTGACCAAACTGGCCTCGAGCACGATCGGCGCGTACTGCCTGTCGGAGGCGGGTTCGGGCAGCGACGCCTTCGCGCTGACCACGCGCGCGGTGGAACAGGGCGACGGCTTTGCTATCACCGGCCGCAAGCTGTGGATCACCAACGGCAACGAGGCGGACATGTTCATCGTGTTCGCGACCGTCAATCCCGAGGCCGGCTACCGCGGCATTACCGCGTTCATCGTCGATCGCGGCACGCCCGGCTTCACCGTCGGCAAGAAGGAGGACAAGCTCGGCATTCGCGCCAGCAGCACCTGCGAACTGCTCTTCGACAACTGCATCGTCCCGAAGTCACAGATTCTCGGCGAGGTCGGCAAGGGCTACAAGGTCGCCATCGAGACGCTGAACGAAGGGCGCATCGGGATTGGCGCGCAGATGCTCGGCCTGGCTCAGGGCGCGCTCGACCACGCCGTGAAGTACGTCAAGGAACGCAAGCAGTTCGGCAAGGCGATCGCCGACTTCCAGGGCGTGCAGTTTCAGATTGCCCGCATGGCGATGGACGTCGAGACCACTCGCCTGCTGGTTTACAACTCGGCGCGGTTGCGCGATGCCGGCCTGCCGTTCCTGACCGAAGCCGCCATGTGCAAGATTCACTCGTCCGAGGTGGCCGAGCGCGTGGCGTCAATGGCCATCAACCTGTACGGCGGCAACGGCTTTGTGAAGGAGTATCCGGTCGAGAAGCTGTATCGCGACGCGAAGATCGGTCAGATCTACGAAGGCACGTCCAACATGCAGCTGATGACGATTGCCAAGAACATCCTCGGCTAGCCGAGGGCGATCGTAGAGACGGGTCTTGAGACCCGCCTTGGGTCTAGGTCAGGATCACCGCAAGGGTTCGGGCGTCTCGCGTGAGGCGCTCGAGCACACCGCCCCGCACGTAGCCTCCCGGTCCTTCCATCCGAATCGCGGCATCCGCCGCATGCTCGGCCGCGTTGGCGGCAAAGGCCTTGGCACGAGCGATCAGGAGCGCCGCGGTGCTGTCACCCTGGTCGAGCGCCTGCGCCGCGCGATAGGTCACCATCCGCGCCGCCTCCACTTCCGTGGCGCTGTCGGCAATCACCCAGTGCGGCCGCTCTTCGTCAGGGCCCGGCTTGACGCCGGCGGTCTTCATGGCGGCCACGGCGTGTGCAATGGCAGCGCGGGCCACGCCCAGGGCCACCGCCGCCGCGACCAGCCGCGCGCGCACCGGGTGCGCTTCGCCCACGGCCGCCAACGCGTCCTCGCTGCCCACGAGGCCAGGCAAAGCCAGCACGGGCCCGCCCGTCTCGCCGGCCAGCGCCGAAAAGCCCAGCTGTGCGCCCAGACCGGCGTCGGCAATCGAGACTTCCTCGATCACCAGCGCGGTCGGCACCGCGTCGCGATGCAAGAGCGCTTGAAGCGATTTCAGGGTGGGACCGGCGGCCACGGCGGCACGCACACGGTCAACAAGGGCTTGCTGTTCGGGAGTGAGATCGAAGCTCATAAGGATAAGGGCCGCCGACGTGGGTGATAAGTCGGGATTATAGCCCTACCCAGCGAGTCTGCGAAAGATCGGACGCAGTTTTTCTGCGGTGCGAGGCAGCTCTTCCGGTAGCACGCGCACCTCCCCAACCACCGTCATGAAGTTGGTGTCGCCGTTCCACCGCGGTACGAGATGGGTATGCAGGTGATCGACAATGCCCGCGCCGGCCGGACGGCCGAGGTTCATGCCGATGTTGATGCCCTGCGGCTGGAACGCGTCCGTCAGCACCTTCTCTGACAGCTGCGTCAGCAGTGCCATTTCGGTCAGCTCCTCACGCTCGAGCAGCGCCAGCGTCGCGACGTGACGCCGCGGCACCACCATCAGGTGGCCGGCGTTGTAGGGATAGAGGTTGAGGATGACGTAGGCGAGCGCGGCTTCGTGCACCACCAGCTCACGGCCGCGGTCGCTGGACGGCGCGGCGCAGAACACGCAGGCGCTCGCCTCTTCAGTGCGCGTCACGTAGGAATGCCTCCACGGGGACCAGATGCGTTCCATTTCGGCCTCTCCTGGCACCCCATCGAGGGGTGCCCTACCGAGGATCTTAGAGCGGGCCGGAGGCGCCGTCGGCGGGAGGGGCCGGGGTGCCATCGATCGGCTCCCCGGTTTCCTTGTTGATGAGATCCTTCAGTTCCTTGCCCGGCTTGAAATAGGGGACGCGCTTGGGCGGCACGTCCACCTTGTCGCCGGTCTTCGGATTGCGGCCCTTGCGGGGCTCGCGCTTGCGGAGGCGGAAACTGCCGAAGCCGCGCAGCTCGATCTTTTCACCGCGCTTGAGCGCATCGATGATGCTCTCGAACACGGTGTCGACGATGACCTCCGAATGCTTCTTCGTGAGGTCCGAGACACGCGAGACTTCTTCGACCAGCTCCGCCTTCGTCATGGGGCTACTTGTGCTTCAGGTGATCGCCCAGCGTCGCGCCGCCCTGGCCCTGCGCCTCCGAGAACGACTCGTAGTCGGCCCGGTAGTTGGCGTTGGTCAGCGCGCGAATGCTGAGACCGATTTTCCGCTCCGCCGGGCTGAGCTTGATGATCTTCATCTGGTACGACTTCTCGACTTCCAGATCGATCTTCTCGCCGCCCTGCGAATCGTCGAACTCGCTGACGTGGATCAGGCCCTCGATGCCTTCGTCGAGTTCGACGAACGCGCCGAAGTTGGTCATGCGGACCACCTTGCCCTCAATCGTGCTGCCGACCTGGTGACGCGAGAAGAAGTCTTCCCAGATGTCGGTGGCGAGCTGCTTGAGGCCGAGCGACAGGCGCTGGTTCTCGGCGTCGATGCTGAGCACCATCGCCTCGACCACATCACCCTTCTTGAGCACTTCGCTCGGGTGCTTGACGCGCTTGCTCCACGACATGTCCGAAATGTGGATCAGGCCGTCGATGTCTTCCTCGACTTCCACGAACGCACCGAACTCGGTCAGGTTGCGGACCTTGCCCTTGATCTTCGTGCCGACCGGGTACTTCTCGGCCAGCTCGTGCCACGGGTTGCTCTCGACCTGCTTGAGGCCGAGCGAGATGCGGCGCGCCGCGGGGTCGACGCCGAGCACCATGGCGTCCACCGAATCCCCCACGTTGAGGATCTTCGACGGGTGCTTGACGCGCTTGCTCCACGACATCTCGCTGACGTGGATCAGGCCTTCGACGCCCGGTTCCAGTTCGATGAACGCGCCGTAGTCGGTCAGGCTCACCACCTTGCCGGCCATGCGGGCGCCGGCCGGGAAGCGGTCCATCACGGTGGTCCACGGGTCGGCCATCAACTGCTTGTGGCCGAGCGACACGCGCTCGGTGGCCTGGTCGTACTTGAGCACCACCACGTCGATCTCGTCGTTGACCTTGAACAGCTCCGACGGGTGGCCGACGCGGCCCCACGACATGTCGGTGATGTGCAGCAGGCCGTCGATGCCGCCGAGGTCGATGAACGCACCGTAGTCGGTGATGTTCTTGACCACGCCGCGCAGGACCTTGCCCTCGGCGAGCGTCTCGAGCGTCGACTTCTTCTTCTCGGCATTCTCCTCTTCGAGGAGGACCTTGCGAGACAGCACGATGTTGCCGCGCTTCTTGTTGACCTTGATGACGCGCATGCGCAGTTCCTGGCCCTTGAGGGCGTCCAGGTTGCGCACGGGGCGAACGTCGATCTGGCTGCCGGGCAGGAATGCGCGGACGCCGATGTCCACCGCAAGACCGCCCTTGATCCGCTCGACGACGCGGCCGATCACGACCTTCCGTTCCTGGAAGGCGCGCTCGACTTCATCCCAAATCTTCATCTTCTCGGCTTTTTCGCGCGAGAGGACGATGTGGCCTTCGCGGTCTTCGGTGCGCTCGAGCAGCACGTCGACGACGTCGCCCTCACGAACAATGACCTGGCCGGTTTCGTCGAGGAACTCTTCGACGGCGATGACGCCTTCCGACTTGTAGCCGACGTCGATTACGACTTCGTTTGCGGTGACTTTGAGAACGGTGCCCTTGACGACTTCACCTTCCGCGAGATTGCGGAAGCTGTTATCGTAAAGGTCCAACAGGCGGGCATACTCCTGTGGGTCGGTATCATCGTCGTGCCCCCAGGGTGACGTGGTCTTCAGCGCCTGCTTCCCCGGAACCCGGGCCGCGGGGGTCGCGACTGGTTCGGCGGCGGGGTTTTGTTCGTCCTGCGAAATTGCCATTATCGGTGCGTGTCCTTTACTCTCAGATTTGCTACTGTCAGGGTGCCGGCGGCGTGATCACAGCGTTGCATGTGAAGTGAACTGGAAACCGGCATCCCGCGTAACCGATAGAGGTTACGTTACTTAGCGCAAACTGTCAAGAATCCCCGGAGGATTTTGCCATGGCCCGCAAGAAGCCCGCTCGGCCCGTTCGCAAGGCTGCCAAGAAGCCCACGAAGAAGGCCGCGCCCAAAGCCGCCGCCCGCAAAGTGGTGAAGAAGACGGCAAAGAAGGCGGCGAAGAAGGCCGCGAAACCGGCAAAATCCAAGAAAACCGCCAAGAAGGTGGTCAAGAAGGCCAAGGCCTCGGCCAAGGCGACGGCGCGCAAGAAGCCGGTCGCCCGCAAGGTCAAGCCGGCGGCACGCAAGGTCGCCGGCGCCAAGAAGGCCGCTCCGACCAACAAAAAGGCCGCTCCCGCCAGCAGAAAGGCCGCTCCGGCCAAGAAGGTGGCGGCGATGCCGCCCACCAGAAAGCCCAACCTCGACCGGCCGCGCAAGACCGTGGCCGACATCCACGGCATTCCGTCCAGCCTGGGCATGGGCGCCATTGCGTCGGCCGCCCACTCCGGCTTCGAGGAGCTGAAGGACACGCTGAAGAAGAACACCAGCGCCAGCCCCCGTTTGACCGCGGGCGACGTGGATGCCGACTGGCAGGCAGCCGAAACGGTTGGCGACGAAGCCCCGGGCGGCGACAACCCCACCCCGGACCAGGACGTGGTCGACGAGATTGGCCGCGCCCTGGGCGTCGAGTACGCCGACGACGAGGAACTGCAGGGCGGCGCGGAGATCGCCGAACGCGACACCCACCGTTGGGAACTGGACCCGAGTTCGAAGGACGACTTCGACGACGAGTAACGCGGCGATGGCTGAAGCCATCGCCCTCCGAACGTTCGGAGAGCGACGGCTTTAGCCGTCGCTTGGCAAGGACATCGACACGTACTTCACGTCGAGGTACTCCTCGAGCCCCCAGCGCCCGCCCTCGCGACCCACGCCCGACGCCTTCACGCCGCCAAACGGCGCGTGAGGCGTCGCCGGCAACCCGTCATTCACCCCGACAATCCCGTAGTCCAACGCCTCGGCCACCCGGAAGGCGCGCCCGAGATCGCGCGTCCAGATGTACGCGGCCAGCCCATACGGTGTGTCGTTGGCCGAGGCCACGACCTCGGCTTCCGACGTAAAGGTGACAACCGGCGCCACCGGGCCAAACGTCTCCTCCTCGAGAATGCGCATGCCGGCGGCGACCTCAACCAGTAGCGTCGGCTCGTAGTACAGCCCCTGCCCCGCCTTGCCGCCGACGACCGCGCGCGCGCCTTTCGACACGGCATCGGCGACATGCGCCGACACCTTGTCGAGACCGGCGCGATCGACGAGCGGGCCGACCTGCGTGGCCTCGTTCAGGGGATCACCGACACGCAACGCGCGCACCGCCGCGGACATCTGCGCGACAAACGCGTCTCGAATCGACGCATGCACGTAGATGCGATTGGCACACACGCAGGTTTGCCCCGCGTTGCGGAACTTGGTCGCCATGACCTGGGTCACGGCCTGGGCAATGTCGGCGTCCTCGAAGATCACGAACGGCGCGTGGCCGCCGAGTTCGAGCGACACCCGCTTCACCGTGGTGGCCGCCTGCGCATAGAGCAGCTTGCCCACCTCGGTGCTGCCGGTGAAGGTCAGCTTGCGGACACGCGGGTCGGCAAAGAACGGCTCGGACACGGCCACCGCATCGGCCGTGGTCACCACCTGGAAGACGTCCGCCGGACCGCCGGCCTCGACCCATAGCTCGACCAGCCGCATGGCCGTGAGAGGAGACTGCTCGGCCGGCTTGAGGACGACGGTGCAGCCCGCCGCAAGCGCGGGCGCGACCTTCCGAGTGACCATCGCCGAGGGAAAGTTCCACGGCGTCACCGCATAGACCGGGCCCACCGGCTGGCGCATGGCCAGGAGGCGCTTGTGCGGCGCGTGGGCAGGAATGAGATCGCCGTAGGCGCGCTTGCCTTCCTCGGCATACCAGTCGACGAAGCCGGCGGCGTACTTGACCTCGCCCCGCGACTCGGTGATCGGCTTCCCCATTTCCCCGGTCATGAGGCGGGCGATGCTGTCTTCGTTCGTCAGGATGAGATCGCGCCAGCGGCGCAGGATGTCGCCGCGTTCGAACGCGGTTTTTGCCTTCCAGAGCGGAAACGCCGCGACCGACCGTTCGATTGCCTTGCGTGCATCGTCCGCGTTCGCATCGTGCGCCGCGCCGATGCTGGCGCCGGTCGCGGGGTTGATGACGTCGAATGTTCTGTTCATGAAGATCCCTTCGTTCGGAGGGCGACGGCTTCAGCCGTCGCCGATCCAGCGGGGGCTAAAGCCCCCGCTCTCCGGACGTCACGGCTTGCTGCATCAGCGCCCACAACTGTTCCACGTGAACGCGCTCGGTTTGTTCGGCGCCAATTGACACGCGGACCATCCAGCGGCCGTCGAGCATGGCGGGTGTGAGGTAGGCGGCACCAGACTGATTGACCCGCGCGGCCCACGCCTGGGTGTGCGCGTCGAGCGCTTCATCGCTGAGCCAGCCGGGCTCGTGACGAACACACAGGGTCTGCAGCGGTACCGGCGCCAGCACCTTCCAGCCGGGCATGGCCGTGATCTGCTGCTCGAGCCACTCGGCGTTGTTGATGTCGCGGCGCAGGCGCGACTGCAATCCGTCGACGCCTTGCTCGCGGATCAGGAACCACAGCTTCAAGGCGCGGAAACGGCGGCCCAGCGGCAGGCCCCAGTCGCGGTAGTTCTTGACGCGGCCATCGGCGGCGGTCTGCAGGTAACTCGGATTGGTCGACATCACCCGGACCAGGTGTTCGGGATCGCGCACGAAGTAGAGCGTGCAGTCGAAGACCGCGCCGAGCCACTTGTGGGCGTTGACGATCAGCGAGTCGGCCTGCTCCACGCCTTCCCACATGAAGCGGCACTCCGGCAGGATCATCGCCGAGCCGGCCATGGCCGCGTCGACATGCAGCCACACGCCGTGTTCGGTGGTGATCGCGGCGATCGCGGCCAGCGGATCGAGCGCGGTCGAGGTCGTGGTGCCGGTCGTGGCGACCACCGCGCAGGGCTGGTTGCCGGCGGCGAGGTCGGCGCGAATCAACGCTTCGAGCGCATAGGGCCGCATGGCGTAGGCCGTGTCGTGCGGCACCATGCGGACATGCTCGCGGCCGAAGCCGGCCAGCAGTGCCGCCTTCTCGACCGAGCTGTGGCTGTGCGCCGAGGTATAGACGATCAGCGGCTTGGGTTCTGCCTGCAGGCCGCCGCGGCTGAGGCCGTAGTTGCTGGCCCGCTCGCGCGCGCAGAGGAGCGCGACCAGCGTGCTGGTGGACGCGGTGTCATTCAGCACGCCGCTCCAGGCCGGCGACAGCCCCAGCATCTGGCGCATCCAGTCGACCACGACCTCTTCCACTTCGGTCAGGGCGGGACTGGATTGCCAGGCCAGGCCAATCACCCCGAGGCCCGAACTGAGCAAGTCGCCCAGTACGCTGGCGAACAAACCGTTCGACGGAAAGTAGCCGAAGAAGCGTGGATGCTGCCAATGGGTGATGCCGGGCACGACGACGCGATCGATGTCGGCGGCAATCTCGGTGAACGGTTCGCCCTGCTTGGGCGGCACGGGGGGCAGCATCGCCTTGATGTCACCAGGGGCTGATGGCGCCATCACTTTGCGCGATTCGACCGTCGCCCGGTAGTCGGCAATCCAGTCGATCAGGGCGTGGCCGGCCTTGCGAAATTCTTCCGGTGTCATCTATCTCCCGACTCCCGACTCCCGACTCCCGGTTCCCGGCTCCGTCACCCGAGCGGGTTCAGCTTGTCGATCACCAACATCATCACGTGGTTGACGACCACCTCGATCGGCATCTCGGTGGTGTCGATGTAGACGGCATCCTTGGCCAGCGTCAGCGGCGCGACGGCGCGGGTCGAATCGGTCTGATCGCGGGCCACGAGATCCTGCTGCACAGCCGCCAGGCTGGTCGTGCCGCTGGTGTGCGCGGCGTCGGTCGATCGCCGCCGCGCCCGCTCTTCGGCGGACGCATCGAGGTAGATCTTGATGTCGGCCTGCGGGAACACCACGGTGCCGATGTCGCGGCCTTCCATCACCACGGCGCCGCCGGCGCCGAGCGCCCGCTGCCGCGCGACCAGCACCTCGCGCACCTGTGGCAGGCGCGCGACCGATGCCGCCGCCTTGTCGGCCTCGGGGGTGCGGATGGCACGGGTCACGTCGTGACCGTCGATCGTAATCAGGCCATCGGCCTGGTCAAGTACGGCGCTCGCCGCCAACGCCGCCACGGCCGCGTCGTCGTCCAGCGGCAGCCCGTCGTCCGCGGCCTTCCAGGCCACGGCGCGATACATCGCGCCCGTATCGACGTGCCGGTAACCAAGCCGCTGGGCCAGGGTGCGAGCCAGCGTGCCCTTGCCGGCGCCCGACGGCCCATCAATCGCGATGATGAGGTTCTTCACAAAGGTTCAGTGTACCATTCCGCCGTGCCTCTCTCGCGCCGCAGCAAGGCGGCGATTCTCGTCGCCGGGCTGCTCGTCGTCTTCGGCGCCCTTGCGCTCCCCTACCTCGATGCGCTCAGCTTCATCATTCGCGCCGCCGACGTGCCCGGCGCCGCCGGGACGATGGCCGGCTGGCGCGCCACGACGGTCTCGCGCGAAGAGGCGTTCCGTGTCCCGACCCGGCAAGGCGAGGTGCCGGCACGGTTCTACCGGCCGGCCAGCGGCGTGCGTCGGACCGTGCTCCTCATGCCGGGCGTGCATCGCGATGGCATCAACGAGGCGCGCCTCGTAGGGCTGGCCGAAGACCTGGCCGCCACCGGCTTCGGCGTACTGACCATTGCCGCGCCAGATCTCCAGCAGTTCAAGATCACCCCGCAGGTGACCGACGTGATCGAGGACGCCGTGACCTGGGCCAAGGACCAGCCGCAATACGCCCCCGACGGCAAGGTCGGATTGCTCGGAATCAGCTTTTCGGGTGGCTTGTCGGTGGTGGCTGCCGGCCGCGACTCGATCCGCAACCACGTTGCGTTCGTGGTTTCATTCGGCGGACACGGCGACCTCGCGCGGGTCATGCACTACCTGTGCTCGGGCGACGTGCTGGGCGATCTCGAACGCGCGAAGCTCAGTTCAGCCGTGGTCGGCGCCCCGCAGGTCGGCGTGCACCCGCCCCACGACTACGGCGTGGCGGTGGTGCTGCTCAGCCTCGCCGACCGGGTCGTCCCGGCCGACCAGGTAGCGGCCCTCAGCCGCGGCATCGATGGATTCCTGCTGGCCTCGTCGCTCGCCATGACCGACCAGGCGGCCGCCCTCAAGGTGTTCGATGAGATGAAGGCCTATGCGCAGGAACTGCCCGAGCCGTCGCGGACGCTCATGACCTACGTGAACGATCGCGCCGTCGACAAGCTGGGCCCCATCCTGCTGCCGATCGCCGACGGCCTCAAGGATTATCCAGGCATGCCGGCGCTCTCGGCCGAACGGGCGGCCCCCCCGCTGGCGCCGGTGCTGTTGCTGCACGGTGTCGACGACAACGTGATTCCCTCGGTCGAAACCGTGCTGCTGGCCGAACACCTGAACGGCAAGGCCGACGTGACCGGGCTGCTGAGCGGGCTGATCACGCACGCCGAGGTCAATCGCACGCCGAGCCTGACCGAAGTTTGGCGCCTGATGCGATTCTGGCGAGGGATAATGAACCGGTGAGTAAAGACACCGGTCGTGGCGTTCGGCTGCAAAAGATCCTGTCGACGGCAGGTGTCGCGTCGCGGCGCGCCTCGGAACAGATGATTCTCGAGGGGCGCGTCACGGTGAATGGCGAGACCATCCGCGAACTTGGCACCAAGGCCGACCCCTCCGCTGACGCGATCAAGGTCGATGGCCGCCGCATCAAGCTCGACGTCACGGACCGCTATATCGTCCTCTACAAGCCGAAAGGCTACGTGACGACGCGCAGCGATCCTGAGGGCCGTCCGACGATCATGGACCTGATCGGCGCCGGCGCCTATATCTACCCCGTTGGCCGGCTCGACTTCGACTCGGAAGGCCTGCTGCTGATGATGACCGACGGCGATCTCGCCGCGAAGCTCACGCACCCGCGCCACGAGGTCGACAAGGTCTACGAGGTGATCGTGCTGGGCGTGCCCGACCCGAAGGCCATGGAGAAGCTGCGCAAGGGCGTCTTCATCGACGGCCGCCGCACCTCGCCCGCCGATGTCCACACCGGCACCACGGTGAAAGGCCACAAGCCGACCACGCTGCTGACTATCACCCTGCGGGAAGGCCGCAACCGCCAGATCCGGAAGATGTGCCGGGCGGTGGGACTGCCCGTGCGCGACTTGCGCCGGGTGCAGATGGGACCCATCGGTCTCGGCCGGCTGAAACCGGGACAGTGGCGCGATCTCACAGCCGATGAAGTACGTCGGCTCAAGGCGAGTGTGTAGCGCGTGACACCCATCCTCAGCGGCTCCGCCTTTCGCCGGTACTCCGTCGCTGTTGCCACCGTTGCTGTAGCGGTCCTCGTGCGCATGGCGTTGACGCCGATCATCGGTGCCGCCTTTCCGCTCGCCACGACGTTTTCCGCCGTCGCATTCGTCGTCTGGTTCGGTGGATGGGGCCCGGCACTGCTGACGGCGATCGCCGGATTCCTCGTCATCGACACGATCCTGATGCCGGGCAACCTGTTCACGCGCCCGGGACTCACCGAACTCACCAACATCGCCGTCTATCTGGCGTCGTGCGCGTCGATCATCGGCCTCGGCGAGGCCATGCGCACGGCCCTGCGGCGGCTCGAAGCGGGCCAGCGCGAGCTGTCGGCCGCCAACCTTGCGCTCGAGACCAAGGTCGAGGCGCAGTCGCTGCTCGCCGCCATCGTGGCGTCCTCGGACGACGCGATCGTCAGCAAGACACTGGACGGCCGCATCACCTCGTGGAACAGGGGCGCCGAGCGGTTGTTCGGCTACACCGCCGCCGAGGCCATCGGCCAGTCGATCATGATGCTGGTTCCCGACGACCAGCGGGAGCAGGAACTCCAGATCCTCGATCGCATCCGGAGTGGCCACCGCGTCGACCAGCTCGACGTGGTGCGGGTCACGAAGTCAGGCCAGCGCCGCGACATCGCGGTGACCGTGTCGCCGGTGCACGACCGCCATGGCCAGATCATCGGCGCCTCGAAGACCGCGCGCGATGTGACCGCACGCAAAGCGGCCGACGCCCGGCTGCAGCAAAGCGAAGAAGCCCACCGGCTGCTGGTCGGTGTGCACGACGCCACGCGCGGGCTGAACGACCCGGCACTGGTCATGCTCGAGATCGTCACCCGCGTCGGTCTGCACTTCGACGTCACGCGCTGCGCCTACGGCGAAGTCGACGTCGCGACCAACGTCATCGAGATCACGCGCGGCTACACCAACGGCGTCGCGACAGTCGCCGGCCGCTACCCGCTCGAAGTGTTCGGCGCGTTGATGGTTGACGAGCTGAAAGCCGGGCGGACCGTCACCATCGCCGACGTGGTGGCCGATCCGCTCACGGCGACGCCGGCCGCGCAGCAGACGTACGAGCGGATGCAGATTGCCTCGCTGATCTGCGTGCCGCTGCTGCGGGCACAACGCCTGGTCGCGGTGCTGGTGGTAGCCGATGGCCGGCCGCGGGCGTGGGCGCCGGCCGATGCCGCACTGGTCGAGCAGGTCGCCGAGCGCACGCTGTTCGCGGTGGAAAGCGCGCGCGCGACGGCGCGGCTGCGCGAGAATCACGAGGTGCTGGCCCTGGCCATGCAGGCCGGCAAGATGGGCGTGTGGTCGCGCGACCTGACGCTCGACACGGTGTGGTGGAGCCCGGAGCTGGCGACCATCTTCGGGCTGTCGCCGGCCGACTACGACTACAGCCGCATGCGCCTGCTCGAGTTCGTCTCGCCAGAAGACCGGGTGCGGCTGCCGGCCGCGATCGAGCAGGCCCTGGAGGCGCGCCAGGACTACGCGCTGCAGTTCCAGTTCACGCACGCCGCCAGCGGCGAGTTGCGCTGGATGGAGGCCCGCGGCAAGGCCACCTATGACGCCAACGGCCGGCCACAGATGCTGCACGGCCTGGGCATCGACATCACCGAGCAGAAACGCGCGGTCGAAGCCTTGCGCGAAGCCGATCGCCGCAAGGACGATTTCCTGGCCACGCTGGCCCACGAGCTGCGCAACCCGCTGGCGCCAATCAGTTCGGGTCTGCACATCCTGCGGAACGCCGGCCACGATGCCGCTGCCACCGCACAAGCCCGCGAGATCATGGAGCGGCAGGTGGCGCAGATGGTGCGGCTGGTCGATGACCTGCTCGACGTGGCGCGCATCACTACGGGCAAGGTCGAGCTGCGGCCCGAGCCGATCGACCTGACCGGCGCGATCAACGACGCGGTGGAAACCGCCATGCCGTTGATCACCCTGGGCGGGCAGCCGCTGCAGGTGACGCCGCCGGCCACGCCGACCTACGTCAATGCCGACCGCACCCGCCTGGCGCAGGTGTTTGCCAACCTGCTCAACAACAGCGCCAAGTACAGCGAGCGCGGCCAGGCCATCCAGGTGAGCGTGGCGCGCGAGCAGGACTGGGCAGTCGTCCGCGTGCGCGATGCCGGCATTGGCATTCACCCCGAGATGCTGCCGCGCATCTTCGACATGTTCCGTCAGGCCGACCGCACGGGCGGCCGTTCGCGCGGCGGCCTCGGCATCGGCCTGTTCATCGTCAAGCGGATCGTCGAGATGCACGGCGGCAGCGTCGAAGCCATCAGCCCCGGCTTGGGCCAGGGGACGGAGTTCGTGGTGCGGATTCCGGCGCTCGCCGAGGGCGAAGTCAACCTGCCGGCGCCGGCAGTTGCCGGGGCACTCGAACCGCCGGCCCGCCGAAGGGTCCTGGTGGTCGACGACAATGCCGACGCCGCAGAGTCGCTGGCGGTGTTGCTCTCCATGAGCGGGCACGAGACGCGCCTGGCGTACGACGGCGAGACCGCGCTCGCCGAGGCCGCCGCGTTTCGACCCGAGATCGTGTTTCTCGATATCGGCATGCCGACGATCGACGGCCACGAAACCGCGCGCCGCATCCGCGCCGAGCCGTGGGGGCAAGCGGTGGTGCTCGTGGCGCTGACCGGCTGGGGACAGGCAGAGGACCGCCGGCGATCGAACGAAGCCGGGTTCGACCATCACCTGGTCAAGCCGGCCGATCCCGCCCAGGTCGCGAAGCTAATCGGCGCGACCTCGTCGCCCAAAGCGGCGACTTAGTCGCCAAACTCGGCGACTTAATCGCCGGGACGACGGCTGATCGATCCCGTGGTGGGCGCCGGCTCGAGCATCGCCTCCAGTTCGGCGAACGGATCGGCGGGCGGCGCCTTGGTCGCCCGGCGCACACCCGAGGGCGGGCGCACGCCAGGCTTGGGCCGCGCCCGCGGCGGCGCGATCAGCCGGGCGTACTCGCGCTCCCAATCGCGCGCGCGCAAGTGCCACAGCAGCAGGGTCAAGCCAACGGCCAGCCAGCCGCCCCAGGCCACCGCCAGCGGCGCCGGCACGTCTCGCGTCATGTCGAACATTTCGCTCATGTCAGGGCACCCACGTAAAGGACGAACCGGACCCGAGGGAGTACTTGGTCAGTAGCGCCTCGAAGATCGGCGCACGCACGCTTTCGCCGGCCATGGCCGAGCGCAGTGCCTGGTCGATGTCGGCACCCTCATCCTGGTCAAGCACGAGGATGATCACCAGACGGCGTTGATCTGACGTCTCTTCGCTGCCGGTTGGCACGTGGTGACCGACGTTGAGCTTGCGAACGGGGATGGGCCGGCGCAGCACCTCGCGGACCCAGACCGCGATTTTCTCCGCCCGCCGTGCCGCCCGACGCTCTTCCCTGAGACGGCCGGCCGCGAAGGAGATGCCCGCCGGGACTTCTTCAGAACTGGCCCCGACGCAGATGACCTCGCGGGCGCTGTTCAGCACCTCTTTCATTTCCTCGGTGAAGCGCGGCCGCGTCGAGCCATGTTCGACGGCGTCGTACGAGTTGATGCGCCAGCGGAACTCGTCGCTGAACAGCAGGATGCGAAACGAGGTGCGGCGACCCGCGTCGTCCTGGGCGTCGCGAATGGTGATGTCCTGCTCCACTTCCGGCGGCGTCGGCAGCACCATCCACAACGTGCGCAGCTCGCCGGCGGTGGCGCCCAGCATCCAGCGGCCGGCAATGATCCACACGGCGATGGCGCCGTAGCGGACGAACTTGCCGACAGTCGGAGCCATAGCCGGTACCGGTATTGCATAAATGTTGCCAAGGACAAACCGGCCGCTTCCGCCAGTTTGACCGGCACGGCACGCGCGGGATGCGACAGAACTGTCGCTCCCCTTGCAGGAATCGCCTGGGGATGTGCCGCGCCGGTGACCAATGTTAAGGTTTCCGGACCATGCCCCCTTCGCACAGGCCGAGTGAGGCCGACCAACCCGGCGCCGTTGGCCGCACCGCGCTGGCGCTGACCGCGTGGACTGAGCGCTGGATTCCCGACGCCTTCATCTTCGCGCTGGTCGCCACCGTGATCGTGGTGGTCGCGGCCCTCACCTGGACCGGGGCGACCGCGGCGCAGGTCGTCGATGCCTGGGGCGCGGGCTTCTGGGGGCTCATCCCCTTCACCATGCAAATGTCCCTGATCATCATCACGGGACACGTGCTGGCGACGTCGGGGCCCATGCGGGCGATCATCCACACCATCGCCGGGTGGCCGCAGACGCCGCGCGGGGCCGTGGCGATGGTGACGTTCTTTGCGATGGTCAGTTCGTGGTTCAACTGGGGCTTCTCGCTGATCTTCAGCGCGGTGCTCGCGCGCGAAGTTGCGCGGCGCGTGCCGGGAGTCGACTACCGGGCGCTCGCCGCCGCGAGCTTCCTGGGCCTGGGCAGCATTTGGGCACAAGGGCTCAGCGGGTCCGCCGCGCTGCAGATGGCGACACCTGGCGCCCTGCAGCCGGCCATTCGCGACATCGTTGCGGGCGAGGTCCTGCCGGGCGGCCTCATTCCGTTCACCCACACCATCTTCCTGTGGCAGAGCCTCGTCTCGGTACTGGTCGAGATAGTCATCGTCACACTGGTGATGTGGCTGGCTACGCCGCCCGCCGGCCGGGCCCGGACGGCGGCCGACCTGGGCGTGGACCTGACCGACCGCGAGCCGCCGGCGGCCGCGCCCGGGCCGCTGACGCCCGGCGCCTGGCTCGAGCACTCGATCATCCTGCCGCTGTTCGTCGTCGGGTTGGGCGGCGCCTACCTGGTGCGCTACTTCATGCGCGCTCCTGACGCCATCAACGCCATCACCATCGATACGGTGAATCTCTCGTTCCTGCTGCTCGGCGTCCTGCTGCACCGGACACCGGCGCGGCTGATGCACGCGGTGCAGGGCGCGACGCCGGCGATCTGGGGCGTCGTGCTGCAGTTCCCGTTCTATGCCGGCATTGCCGCCGTGATCACCGGCACGCACCTGAGCCAGCAGCTCGCCGCCGTCTTCGTCGGCATCTCGAACGCGACCACGTTCCCCGCCGTGGTCGCGATCTACTCAGCCGTGCTCGGCGTGTTCGTCCCATCGGGCGGCTCCAAGTGGGTGATCGAAGCGCCGTACGTGATGGCCGCCGCCCACGAGCTCAAGGTGCACCTGGGATGGGTGGTCGTCGCCTACGACCTGGGCGAGGCGCTGGCCAACCTGCTGCAGCCGTTCTGGATGCTGCCCATTCTGGGCATGCTCGGCCTGCGCGCGAGGGACGTGATGGGCTACACCTTCGTGGTCTTCCTGGCCCTGACGCCGGTGGTCATCCTCCTCGTCACGTTGCTGGGCCTGACGCTCAGGTACCCGCTCTGACACCGGCAGGGTGCCGTTCCACACGCCGGGCGTGGCACAATCCACGGTGATGCCCCAGCCTACGTATCCGGCCGCGCGCGCCGTAGCGGCCTCCGTGCATGCCCACTTCAACCGGCACATTGCCGCCGCCAGCTCACGTGACGCCGCCGCCCTGGAGGAAGTGCCGGGCCCTGACGCCATCGAAGCGCTGATCGACGCGGCGTTCTGGGCCAGCCTCCGCCGTGAAGAGGGACGGACGCCCCGTATCTCGCTGGCGTTCGTGCCGCCACAGCGGGCGCGTCACCCCCTGGTGTTCCAGTCGAATCTCCCGCTCGGTCCAGCCATGCTGGCCAAGGTGGCGCCGGCCGTGGAACGGCCCGGCATCCACCTGGGCGTGTGGCGATCCAGTGCCGGCTTTCACGTCTGGGGCACGACCCGCGACGTCCCGGCCTTCTGCCTGGTCGTGGAAGTGGTGGCCTCGGGCCTGCTCGTCGTGAAGCACCGCAGCGAGCCGTTCGGCAAATTCGCGAACGTGGCGGTCCTCGAAGGCGACCAGATCAAGATCGTGGACGAACGCGGCGGAAAGATCGTGCCGGACTGCCCGCCGCTGGTGACGACGCTGATTGGCGCCGTTGATCGGCCGATCGCCGCCGGCGTCACCGCCATCCTGGTGCAACTCGCGGCGTCCATGCGGCAGCACGGACGCGGCGGTGCCTTGCTGGTGGTGCCCTCCGACTCCGATGCCTGGAAAGAATCGGTGGTGACGCCCCTGCTCTATTCGCTGGCCCCGCCGTTCCCGGAACTGGCGGAACTGGTGCGCAGCGACGCGCCGGATCCCGACGACATGAAGCGCGCGGTCGATGCCATTGCCGGCCTGACCGCGGTTGACGGGGCCACGCTCATCTCCGACCGCTACGACGTGCTCGCCTTCGGCGCGAAGATCACCCGCCGCAAGGGCAGCCCGCAAGTCGAGCACGTGAACGTCACCGAACCGGTTGAAGGCAGCACGCCGATCCGGACGACGCCGGCGTTCCTGGGCGGAACGCGGCACCTGTCGGCCGCGCAGTTCGTGCACGATCAGCGCGAGGCCACGGCCCTGGTCGCGTCCCAGGATGGCCGCTTTACCATCTTCAAGTGGTCCCCGCGCGAACAGTTCGTCCACGCGCATCGCGTCGACGCGCTGCTGCTGTAGAGCCGGCGCGGAAAACCGGATTGTCGGCCGTCTCATCTGGCATTGGAGGCCAGATGACCCCGTTTATTCGAACGCTCGTGCCTGTCTTGCCCGTCTTCATCGCCTTGGCCGGCGTGGCCGCTTTCGGCGTCACCACGGCGGCCAACCACGATCGCAACCGCGACCGCACGGTTCGCGTGAACTGCCAACGCGGTCATGACCTGCAGCGCGCCATCGATCGGGTGCCCGATCGGGTCGACCCGCTCGTGGTCGAGATTCGCGGCTTCTGCGAGGGGCCCATCCAGGTGCGCCGGCCGCTCGTGCTGCGCGGCCTCAACCCGGCCAGTGACGGCATTACCGCCCCCAGCGACGGCGACTCACGCGGACAAGCCGCCCTGGTCGAGGTATTCGATGTGCCGGGCCTCGGCGCCTTCTCGACCAATGGCGTGCAGTTCGAATCGATCGGCATCCAGCTCAGTCCCGCGATCGGGCTGCTCGTGACCGACTCAACCGTGGGCCTGACCAACGTCGAGATTCGCGGCGGCGCGCAAGACGCGCTGTATGCAGGCGGCTCGGCCGTGGTCGTCGCCAACGACACCCGCATCCAGGACAACGCCGGCAACGGCGTGGTCGTGCGGGGCGCGCGGGTGGTGTGCAATGGCTGCGACATCGGCAACAACGGGGCGACCGGCGACCGCTGGGGCGTGAACGCCATGACCGGTGCGTCGGTGGTGCTGAACAACAGTACTGTCACCGGCCGGTTCGGCGTGCGGGCCACCGTATCGGAGGTGATCCAGGGTGGCGGGCACGTCAACGCTCTGGTGCGGGCGCACCTGGCCAACCGCGGCGGTCACATCACGTTCCAGAACAACGCGCAGGTCACCGGTGATGTCTGGTGCAACGCCCAGAGTTCGCTCACCTCGCAAGGCCAGGGCCCCGGGACATTCGGGCTCAACCAGCTCGCGACGACGCCAGGCAGTTTCAACTTCATGAACGTCGGCTGCGGGGTGCTCAGTGGCGCCCCAGGCACCACCCGGTTTGCCGGCATGACGCGATTCGGTCCCGATGCGCACGTGGCCGCCAACAACGGGTCGACCATCGCGTTCGACCAGCTGGATTGCTACGCCGGAGGCACGGCGACGTGGGTGATTCCCGGCAGTATCACGGTGAACGGCGTGCCGGGCGTGGAGCCCGACTGCCAGCCGTAGCGGCGGGCAGGGTCAGACCCCGGCACTTCTTGCCCGGGGTCAGACCCTACTCGGGTTGGTCGTCGGGCACGTCGCCTTCTTCGAGCGGCAACATCTCTTCCGGCACGGCGCGTTCGAGCAGCACTGGCGGCGGATCGAACCCGAGCTGCTGGGCCATGTCCTCGATCTTCGGCAGGTCGTTCAGGTCGTTCAAGCCGAAGCGGATCAGGAACTCCTTGGTCGTGCCGTACAGGAACGGCCGGCCGATGACGTTCTTGCGTCCGACAATCTTGATGAGGTGGCGTTCGAGCAGCGTCGCCAGGACGCCTGACGTGTTGACGCTGCGGATCTCGCCAATCTCGGCCGCCGTGACCGGCTGCTTGTAGGCAATCACCGACAGGGTCTCGAGCGAGGCCGCCGACAGCTTGTTCGACGAGCGCTCATGGAACAGGCGGCGGACCCACTCGTGGTACTCGGGACGGGTGGTGATCTGGAAGCCGCCGGCGACTTCGGCCATATGCAGGCCGCCGCGATCGACGTAGTCAGCCTGCAAGGCCTTCAGTGCCGCCTGCACATCTTCTTTCGGCTCGTCGTTCAGCAGGCGGTTCAGCATGCGCGGCGTCAGCGGGTCGGGCGAGGCGAACACCAGCGCCTCGATCACCGCCTTCAGCTGCGACAACTCCATCCGCGGCTTGGGCTCTTCGGCGATCGCCTCGTCGGCAACCGGCGATTCCTCGACCGGGGTGTCCTCGGCCGGCACGTCTTCGGCCGGGGTGTCGTCGACCGGGTTCTCGTCGCTCATTCCTTGTCGTCCTCGGGCGCCTGTGGCGGGTGGTGCGCCTTGTATTCGTCTTCCGGATCGTGAATGGGGTGCGGCGCATCGGCCGGCCGCGCGCGCTTGTAGATGCGAATGGCGCCGACGCCGCCCGACTGGAACACCCGGATCAGCTTGAGCCGGATCATCTCGAGCATGGCGAGGAACGTCACGATCATGTCGCCGCGCGACGCGACATCATCGAACAGGTCCTCGAAGCCGCAGGCCTCGGTTTCTGACAACCGCTCCAGCAACTGGTCGATGCGCAGTTCGATCGAGACCTGTTCGGTCGGCAGCACCACCGACGGCCGCTCGCGCGCCCGTTCCAGCACCTGCTTGAATGCCGACAGCAGGCTGAACAGGTCGACCTCGAACTCCGGCTCGTAGTCGTCGCCGGCAATCTCCTCGATGCGCGAATCGGGCCGGCCCCACTGCGCGTTGCGCAGCGTTTCCTTGTCGTGCAGCAGCTCGGCGGCGGCCTTGAACTTCTGGTGCTCCAGCAGGCGGCGCACCAGCATGTCGCGCGGATCCTCTTCCTCGCCCGGGTCGCCGGCGGCGGTTTCCGGCCGCGGCAGCAGCATCTTGCTCTTGATGTGGATGAGCGTGGCGGCCATCACCAGGAAGTCGCTGGCGACGTCCAGGTTCAGCTCCTGCAGCAGGTTCAGGTACTCCAGGTACTGCTTCGTGATGACGGAAATCTGGATGTCGTACACGTTCATCTGGTTCTTCTTGATCAGATGAACGAGCAGGTCGAGCGGGCCTTCGAATGACTGCAGCTTGATCCGGATGGAGTCGAGCTGCGACTCGAAGGCCTCTTCGGCCGGTGCCGGCTCGGCCGATGGCACCGGCGGCACTGGCGGATCTTCGGGGGTCTCGGCCATTAGTAATTCAGCTTCACGGCGTCGCGCACGCGCTCCATGGTCGCCTGCGCCACGACACGCGCTTTGGTCGAACCATCCATCAGGACCTCGCGCAGGTAGCCGGGCCGGGCCAGCGCCTGGGCGCGACGTTCGCGGATGGGGTCGAGCATGGCGTTGATGGCCACGGCCAGCTTGGTCTTGACCTCGACGTCGCCGACCTTGCCGGCGCGGTAGCGCTCCTTCAGGTCGTCGACTTCCGCCACGTCCGGGTTGAACGCGTCGTGATACATGAACACCGGGTTGCCTTCGACCGTGCCCGGGATGTCGGCGCGAACCCGTTTCGGATCCGTATACATCTGCCGAACCTTGTTCTGCACCGTCTTGGCATCGTCCGACAGGTCGATGGTGTTGTTGTAGCTCTTGCTCATCTTGCGGTTGTCGAGGCCGGGCAACCGCGGCGTCGGCGTCAGCAGTGCCTGGGGTTCAACCAGCGCAGACGAGGGATAGAAGTTGTTGAAGCGGCGCACCACCTCGCGCGTCAGCTCGATGTGCGGCACCTGGTCTTCGCCGACCGGCACCCAGTGCGCGTCGTAGACGACGATGTCGGCGGCCTGCAGCAGGGGGTAGCCAAGAAACCCGATGCTCGACAGGTCGCGCTCGCTCAACTGCTCCATCTGTTCCTTGTAGGTGGGCACGCGCTCGAGCCACGAGATCGGCGTGACCATCTGGAACAGCAAATAGAGTTCGGCGTGCTCGGGCACCAGCGACTGCACGAAGAAGGTGCTCTTCTCGGGATCGAGGCCCGAGCCGATCCAGTCGGCGGCGTTATCCAGGCCGTTGGCCACGATCTCCGACGTGTCGGCGTAGTTGGTGGTCAGCGCGTGCCAGTCGACGATGCAGTGGTACGAGTCGTACTTGGCCTGCAGCTCGACCCAGTTCTGCAGGGCGCCGACCAGGTGGCCGAGGTGAAGTTTTCCGGTCGGGCGCATGCCCGACAACACGCGTTGCTTCGTCACCGGACTCCTAACAGGGTCAACACGAAATACGCCACCGGGCCGAGCAGGGTGCTCAGGGCGCCGGTCAGCATCAAAGCATACAAAATGATGAAGCCGTACGGCCGCATCTGGTCGATGACGCGGGCGCCGGCCGCCGGCAGCACCCCCATCAGGACGTTGCCCCCGTCGAGGGGCGGCACCGGCACCATGTTGAACAGGGCCAGCAGCACGTTGATGATCACGAACATGTCCAGGAACATGAACAGCGGCGTCAGGACGGCGCGGCCGGCGATGTCGCCCGGCGCGACCCCGGGAATAATCGCCAGCAGCACGGCGCCGGCAATGGCCATCAGCACGTTGCTGGCCGGACCGGCGGCGGCAATGAGGGCGAAGTCGCGCTTCGGGTGTTGCAGGAACCGCGTATCCACCGGTACCGGCTTCGCCCAGCCAATCAGCGGCAGGCCGGTCATGATGGCAATGGCCGGGAACAGCAGGGTCCCGATCGGGTCGATGTGGACCGCCGGGTTCAGCGACAGCCGCCCGAGCTGCTCGGCCGTGCGGTCACCCAGCCGGAACGCGGCCCAGGCGTGCGCCGCCTCGTGCACCGACAACGAAGCGATGAGCACGGTGAGCTGAATGAGAACCTGGGTGAAATCGATGCCGGCCAGAACTCAAAAGGTTATCACGTGTTGCTGGCGAAGTAGGCGATGACGGCATCGGCCGTCCTGGCGCCAACCACGCTGGCCAGCTCCTCGCGGGTGGCGCGCCTGACGCCGGATAGGCTGCCAAAGGTGGTCAGCAACGTCTTGCGGCGGCGGACGCCGATGCCGGCAATCCCGTCCAGCTCCGAGCGCAGGTCCCGTTTCGTGCGCGATTGCCGGTGGAACGTGATGGCAAACCGGTGAGCTTCGTCCCGAATGCGCTGCAGCAGGCGCAAGGCCGCGCCGTGCGAATCGAGCGCCAGCGGCTCCAGGCTGTCGCGCGTAAAGACGAGCTCTTCCTTCTTGGCGAGGCCGATGGCCACCAGGTTCGACAACCCCACCGTTTCGAGCGCGGCGTAGGCCGCGTTCAGCTGCCCCTTGCCGCCATCGATCACGATCAGGTCGGGAAACGGTCCGCCGTTCTCCAGCACCTTCGCATAGCGCCGGCGCACGACCTGCTCCATCGCCGCGAAGTCGTCGAGAAAGCGGTCCGGCCCCTGGTCCCTGGTCCCCGATCCCTGATCCCTGATCTTGAACTTCCGGTACTCCGACGGCTTCATGCGGCCGTCCTCGCAGACGACCATCGAGGCGACCGTCTCGCTGCCCTGGATGGTCGAAATGTCGAAGCAGTCGATGCGGCGCGGGAGCTTCGGCAGCCGCAGCGCCGCCTGTAGCACTTCGAGGGCATCGTAGTTGGCCGTGGCATTGGCGTCGAACCGCGTGCGGTAGGCCAGCGCCGCGTTGCGCATGGCCAGTTCCATCAGGCCCTTCTTGTCGCCGCGCTGGGGCATGACCAGGCGCACTTTGCGGCCGGCCTTCTGGGCCAGCCACGCCTCGAGCAGGTCCTGTTCCGCCAGGGTCACCGGGATGTGAATGTCGGGCGGCGGCGCCTGGTCGAAATAGAACTGCTGAATAGCGGCTTCGACGACGTCGGCCTCGGTTTCGCCGCCCTCCTGCGCGTCGGTCACGAACTCGACGCGTTCGATGACGCGCCCGCCGCGGACCAGGAACACCTGCACGACCGCGCCCTTGGCGCCCAGCTTCACGCCGAACACGTCGCGGTCGCCCAGCTCCGCCGACGCCATCTTCTGCTGCCGCTCCTGCAGCGTCTGCACCGTGCGCATGGCGTCGCGGAGGTGCCCGGCTTCCTCGAAGCGTTCGTCGGCGGCGGCATCCATCATGCGGGCCCGCAGCTGGTCGGCCAGCTCGTCGTTGCGGCCCTCCAGGAACAGCCGGGTGTCGGCCACCGCCACCGTGTACTGCTCGGCGGAACAGATGCTCGCGACGCACGGCGCCAGGCAGCGCTTGATGTCGTACTCGAGGCAGGGTCGATGCCGCTGCCCCGTGATCACCTCGTTGCACGAACGGATGCCGAAGATCTTGTGGGTCAGCGACATCGTGCGGCGGGCGAACTTCGCCGGCAGGAACGGCCCGGCATAGACGTTGCCGTCGCGCTCGACCGACCGGGCGACCAGCACGCGCGGGAACGCCTCGGTCGTGGTCAGCTGCAGGTAGGGGTAGTTCTTGTCGTCGCGCAGCAGGATGTTGAACTTGGGCGAGCGCTGCTTGATGAGGTTGTTTTCGAGGACGAGCGCCTCGACCACCGAATCGGTGACGATTACCTCGAGACTGACCACCTCATCGAGCAGGGCATTGGTCTTGGGACTGCTGCCATAGGCGCCCAGGTACGAGCGGGTCCGGTCCCGCAGGGAGCGGGCCTTGCCGACGTAGATGGTGTCCCCCTGCGCGTTGAAGTACAGGTAGACCCCGGGTTGCTCCGGGAGGCGACTAATCTGTTCCTTGAGATCGTGGATAGGCATCGGGTACGCTTAGCCCACCTTCCATTATGACCTTTACAGGCGCGATCGGCGCCGTTTGCATGTTTCCGCTGCGGGCCATCATCAGCGTGTCCGTGGCCCTCGGCATCCACCCCAACGTTCTGACCCTGATCGGCGTGCTGATCAACGTGGTGGCGGCGTGGGCCCTGGCCGTGGATCGCTTCGCCCTGGCCGGCGTCATCATGATCGTCGCCAACATCTTCGACTTCATCGACGGCAAGGTGGCGCACCTCACCGGCAAGCAGTCGGAGTTTGGCGCGTTCTGGGATTCGACGCTGGACCGTTTCTCAGACCTGGCCCTGTTCACCGGCCTGATCTGGCTCTACGCCGAGAACGGCCGCAACGGCTACGTGCTGATTGCGACCCTGGCGCTGATTTTCTCGATCATGACGAGCTACGCGCGCGCCCGCGCCGAGTCGCTGATCGACAAGTGCAAGGTCGGCTTCATGGAGCGGCCCGAGCGCATCGTCCTGTTCATGATCGGCGCGTTCACCGATCGCATGGCCGGGGTGCTGTGGGTCATCCTGGTGCTGTCGATCATCACGGTCAGCAACCGCATCCACTACACCTACCTGGCGCTCAACAAGAAGCCGATGCCGGAAGGGCTGTTCGCGCGCTTCTTCTTCTGGCGCGATGAGCGCGCGACGCTGCCCTACGACATCTGGGTGGTGGTGATCCTGGCGTTCGTGTGGCTGGTGCCGCCCGACTGGATCAGCGACCCGACGGCCAGCGGCATGGGCCTGCTGGGCTACTTCTTTTAGGCGGGTCTGAAGACCCGCCTCTACGATCCGAGGCGAGGGTCCGAGGGCGAAATGTAGAGGCGGGTCTTTAGACCCGCCTACGAGGCCTTGCGCTTCCTGGCGGCGCTCTTCGCGGCCGACTTGATGCTGGTGACCTTCTTCACCTCGGCCGGGTCGGCCTTGGCGGTCTTTTTCTTGCCGCTGCTCACCTGGTCGAGGCTCTTGCGCAACGCTTCCATCAGGTCGACCACCTTGGGCGGCGCCGACTCTTCGGGGGCAACGAACTCCTCGCCGGCCACCTTGGCGTCGATGATCGCCCGCAGCCCCTCCTGGTACTCATCCTTGTAGTCGGCCAGGTTCAGGTCGCCCTCGATGCTCTCGATCACCTGGCGCGCCAGCTTCATCTCGGCCGGGTTCACGGTGCCGCGCACTTCCCGCAGTTCTTCGATCTGGTCGATGGTGCGGATTTCGGCCGCATGGTGCAGCGTGTACATGACCATGCCCTGCTTGTGCGGCTTCACCGCCACGAGGTACTCGCGGCCGTGAATGGCGACCTTGCCGATGCCGGCCTTGCCCTGCATGCCCTCGCGCATCACCGAGTAGGCATCGGCCGCCATCGGGCCTTCGGGCGCCAGGTAGTACGCCTTGTCCACGTACATCGGGTCGATCGCATCCTCGTCCGTGAACTGCATCAGGTTGATGATCTTGCTCGACTCGGTCTTGACCTTGGCGATGTCGTCCTCGTCCATCACCACCCAGCGGCCCTTCTCGAACTCGTAGCCTTTCACCAGCTCGGCCGAGGTGATCTCGCGTTCGCACTTCGGGCACCACTTCTTCTGCTGAATCTTGGTCTGGCACTCCGCATGAAGCTGGTTGAACGAAATGGTCGCGCTTGATTCGGTCGCGGGATAGACCCGGACCGGAATGGTAACGAGGCTGACCTTGATGTAACCCTTCCAGGTAGGACGTGCGGCCATGATTTCTCCTCTTATCGACCGGTGCAAGGGGCGGACCAGCGCCGGGACTGCACGCAACTACGCGGATTCGCGCGTGTCGCGAGTGCCGAGGTGCAGCCCAGGCCCCTCGTCAAACTCGATTGTATGGCGGCCAATCTCTTCGCGCAGCAGGTGCCGCACTTCGCCCAGATGATCCCCGGGGACGGTCAGCCGGCGCGCCAGCGTCTTCTGCCGCGAGGCCAGCACGAGCGTATTGCCGGCCTTCCACGTCAGCCCGCCAATCTCGCGGTACGTCATGTAGCCGCTGTCGGTCCAGATGCCGTCACGGTAGAGCCCGCGCTTGATGCGCGCCGACAGCGGCAGCAGGTAGCCGTAGTAGGTGAACATCATCAGCAGGCCGAAGATCGACCCGAACCCGCGCGGCATGCGATACGCGGTGACCAGCAGGATGATGCCGAGCATCACGCCAATGGCCAGGTTGAGGGCGAAGAACGGCGGTTTTGGCGAGGGCCACGTCAGCACGGCCTCGCGCCGCAGGCGCCACCACGCCCACAGTTCCGCACCGACTTTCAGGTTGACGAAGACGAACAGGACGCCCAGGGCAACGAGGGCCTGCCGTAACGTGCCGGCAAGCTCCTCGGCGCTCATCGCGCCTCGGCCTTGGTCGCCGCCGACTCCGCTTCGGCGCGGGCCTCGTCAGCACGCGACAGTGTCGGATCGAAACACTGGCGGCAACGCGCCTCGTAGATGTTCTGCGCGCCGAGCAGCACGCGATCCGCGCTGTGGATGAGCCGCTGGGTATGGTTGGCCGGGTTGCCGCACGACATGCAGATGGCGCGCGTCTTGGTAATGAATTCGGCGATCGCCAGCAACTGCGGCATGGGCTCGAAGGGCTTGCCCAGGTAGTCCTGGTCGAGCCCGGCAATGACCACGCGAATGCCGCGCGATGCCAGCTCGGTCGCGACCGCAGGGAGTCCGGCGTCGAAGAACTGCCCTTCGTCGATGCCCACGACTTCGGTGTCGGGCCGGATCTTCGCCAGCAGGTCTGCAGAGTTGCGCGCGTTCTCGGACGGAATGCGCAGCTCGCTGTGCGAGACGATATGGTCGTTGGAATAGCGGGTGTCGACCGCCGGCTTGAAAATCTGCACGCGCTGCCGGGCGATTTCGGCACGGCGCAGCCGGCGGATGAGCTCTTCGCTCTTGCCGCTGAACATGCTGCCGACGACGACCTCGATCCAGCCGGTGGAAGGGGTGCGGACGACGTCCATGGGGAGATTATATCGGCCGCGCGGGTCTTTTGGCGCGGTGTGGCGCGGCCCTTTGCGGGCCGCGTATGGCTCGGCGCTCCCGCGCCTTCGTGGGGCTTGGGCGCTGCGCGCCCTCGTGGGGTCCCTAACGAGCGACGCGAGCCTTACGAGGGGCGTAGCCCCGAGCCCGACGAGCGCCAAGGCGCGAGCCCCACGAGTATCAGACCCGCTAGGCGCGGGTCTGATACTCGCCAGTTTCCGTATTGATGCGAATCACGTCGCCCTCTTCGATGAAGGGCGGCACCTGGATGACCACGCCGGTCTCGAGCGTGGCGGGCTTGGTCTGGTTGGTGGCCGTCGCGCCCTTGATGGCGGGCATGGTCTGGACGACCTTGAGGTCCACGGTCTGCGGCAGCTCGATGCCAATCGGGTTCTCGCCGTAAAACTCGACTTCGACGCTCATCTCAGGCTTGAGGAAGCCCACCATGTCGCCCAGCAGGTCCGACTGGAGACGGACCTGATCGTAGGTCTCGGTATCCATGAAGTGGTACCCCTCGGCGTCGTTGTAGAGGTACTGCATCATCTTCTGTTCGAGGGACACCCGCTCGATGATGTCTTCCGAGCGGAACTTCTCCTCCGCCATCGCGCCATTCTGGATGTTGCGCATCTTGCAGCGGACGAATCCCCGGAGATTGCCGGGCGTCACATGCTGGCGATCAAAAATGCGAAAGAGCTTGTTGTCGATCTTGACGATCATGCCCTTGCGGAGCTGGGTTGCGAGAAGGTTGTCTGCCATAAAGCCTTTGTAATCAGTTAGTAAAACCTTGCGAGTTTACCATACCGCCGCCGGGTCCAGCCAGTCCGGCCAGCCGTGCTACGATGCGAGACATCGTGGCGTTTGCACGCTGGGACCCATTCCGCGACCTCCTCACAATTCAGCATCGGCTCGAACGCCTGTCGACCGGGCCCCAGGGCTGGACGCCCGCCATGGACCTGTGCGAAACCGCCACCGCCTATGTGCTGACGGCGGAGTTGCCGGGCGTCACCCGCGAACAGGTGCGCATTGACATCCGCGATGGCCGGCTCACCCTGCAGGGCCGGCGCGAGGCCCGCGTGTCGTGCGAGCAGTATCACCAGGTCGAACGCGGCCACGGCGAGTTCTGCCGCAGCGTCACCCTGCCCCTGGCGGTGGATACCGCCGGCATCGTGGCCGAGATGCGCGACGGCGTCCTGACCGTCACGGTTCCGAAGGCCGCCGAGACGGGCCCTCGACGCGTCGAGGTGTCATGATCAGGCGCCTGTCGCTGATGGCCTTGCTGCTGGCCACGGGCCTGGTGGCCGGCATCGTCCTCTCGGGCACCGCTGACGATCGCGACGAGGTGCTGGCGCTGCCCAGCTCGGCCACCGTCGCCGAGCAGACGGCCGCCGCCCCGGCAGTACCGGCCACCGGCGCGGGACAACCCGACTTCACCCGCGTCGCGGCGCAGACGGTCAAGGCCGTCACCAACATCTCGTCGATCCAGGTGGGACGGCGACGGCAGACGTCGCCGTTCGCCAACGATCCGTTCTTCCAGTATTTCTTTGGCGACCAGGGCGACATGTTCGGCCAGCCGCGCGCCGAATCGAGCCTCGGCTCGGGCGTCGTGATCTCGGCCGACGGCTATGTCGTCACGAACAACCACGTCATTGGCGAAGGCGACACTGAAGTGACCGTCACCGTCGGCGAGCATCGCGACGTGCGGGCGAAGGTCGTGGGCGTCGACTCGTGGACCGACCTGGCCTTGCTGAAGATCGACCTCACCGGCCTGCCGGTCATTCCCTACGGCGACTCGTCCCGGCTGAAAGTGGCCGAATGGGTCATGGCCGTGGGCAGTCCCTTCTCGCTCAGCCAGACGGTGACGCTCGGCGTGGTCAGCGCCCTCGGCCGGGCCAACGTGGGGATCACGCAGTACGAGGATTTCATCCAGACCGATGCGGCGATCAACCCCGGCAACTCCGGTGGCGCGCTGATCAACAGCCGCGCCGAACTGGTCGGCATCAACACCGCGATTTTCTCGCAGAGTGGCGGCTACCAGGGCATTGGCTTCGCCGTGCCGAGCAACCTGGTGCGGCGGGTGGTCGGCGACCTGATGAAGTTCGGCCGCGTCCGCCGCGGATCGATTGGCTACGTGGAAGTGATGCCGCTCAACTCGCGGCTCGCAGATGAACTGCGGGCGCCCAGGACCGATGGCATTGTCGTCAACCAGATGCGGCGCGACTCGGGCGCCTACAAGGCCGGCCTGCTGCCAGGTGATGTGATCGTGTCGTTCAACGGCCAGGCGATTGCCGACCCGTCACAGATCGTACGGCTGATCGCCGACAGCGCCATTGGCTCGACGGTGCGCATCGAAGTGCTGCGCGAAGGCCAGCGCACGACCCTGCGCATTCCGGTGGAGCTGCAACAGGAACGTCCCCAAAGGCGACGGTAGGCCATGGAGGCCGCGTCCACCGCTACCCTTCCCGCCAACGCGCTCGAAATCACCCTGGCCCTGGCCATGGCCGCGCTGGTCGCCCTGGCCGCCGCCATGTTCGTCGGCGCGGTCGTCCGCCGGGTGCTGGGCCGAATCGAAGGCGAGCGCATTCATACCGTGGCCATCGCCGAGTCCACGGTCCGGGCGGTCCGGCGCGTCACCTTCGTCATCACGATCCTGCTGCTGCTCTTCCCGGCGCTCGACCTTGCCGGCGTCGAGCAGACGGCCGGCTGGCAGGCGGCAGATTTGTCTGGATGGGCCACGCAGAACGGGGTGCGCATCCTGCTGCTGGTGCTGCTGGCCTTTGCGGCCAACCGCTTCGCGGCGGCGGTCATCCGGCGGGCCGAGCACGAGATGGTCCCGTCGGCGGACCCGCGCGCGCTCGAGCGCCGCAAACGGGCGCAGACCCTCGGCGCCACGTTCGAGCGCTTCCTGGCGATCCTGATCTGGACCGTGGCCTCGCTGATGGTGCTGCGCGAGCTCGACGTCGACATCACGCCGGTGCTGACCGGCGCCGGCATCATCGGCCTCGCGGTCGGCTTCGGCGCGCAGTCGCTGGTCAAGGACATCATCGCCGGCATCTTCCTGATCGCCGAGAACCAGGTGCGCATCGGCGATGTCGCCGAGATCAACGGCATCGGCGGCGCGGTCGAGGAGATCAACCTGCGCACCGTAGTGCTGCGCGATCTCGAGGGCGTCGTCCACACCATTGCGAACGGCGAAATCCGCACGCTGGCCAATCGCACCAAGGACTTCTCGTACTACGTCATCGACATCGGCGTCGACTACGACGATGACACCGACCGGATCGTGGCCGCGGTGCGTGACACCGCAGGCGAGATGATGGCCGATGCGGCCTATGCGCCGAGCATTCTCGAGCCGATCGAGGTGCTCGGGGTCGACGCGTTCAAGGCGTCGGAAGTGACCTTGCGGTTCCGCATCAAGACCCTGCCGCTGAAGCAGTGGGAAGTCGGCCGGGAGCTGCGCCGCCGCATCAAGAAGACGTTCGACGCCAGGAGCATCCGCATCCCGTTCCCGCAACTCGAAGTGACCGTGCGGAAAGCCGATTTGACCTCGCCCTAACGTCTGCCATCGTTTTGCCATGGCCTTGCCACTGGCGCGTCATGTCCTCGCCGTCACAGCTACTGAGGACAGCAATGAAGCGCCTAACCTGGGGAATCGCACTCACTGTCGTAGTCGCCGCCGCCGCGGCCTGCTGGATTCGCGTCGATGTCGCGGCCGCGCCGGCCGAGCTGACCATGGTCTCGGTCTCACGCGGAGATGTCGTGGCCAACGTCGAAGCGACCGGCACGCTGCAGCCGCTCGATACCGTCGAGGTCGGCACGCAGGTGTCGGGCATCATCGCCAGCCTGGGCACCGACTTCAACCAGATCGTCAAGCGCGGGCAGATTATCGCCACGCTGGACCAGGCGATCTTCCAGAGCCAGGTGGACCAGGCGCGCGCGACCACCATCCGCCTGACGTCCGATGTCGACCAGGCGCAGGTGCAGCTGGAAGACGCCGAGTTGAAGCTGAAGCGCGCCGAACAGCTGGCCGCCGCGCAGCTGCTGGCGCAGCAGGACGTCGATACCGCACGGTCCGCGGCGCGCGTGGCCGCGGCGGGCCTGGTGGGCGCGAAGGCGCAGCTGAGCCAGGCTGAAGCGGCACTGACGCAGGCGAAAGTGAACCTATCGCACACGGTGATCGCCGCCCCGTCGGACGGCATCGTGCTCAGCCGCAACGTCGAGATTGGGCAGACGGTGTCGGCCGGGTTGCAGGCGCCGACGTTGTTCGTGATTGCGCGGGACCTGACCCGGCTGGAGTTGCAGGCACGAGTGGACGAGTCGGACGTCGGCGGCGTGGCACCGGGCGCGCCCGTGGTCTTCACGGTCGATGCGTATCCGCGGCGTGAATTCGCCGGCACCGTCCGCCTGGTCCGCTTGCAGCCGCAGACCGTGCAGAACGTGGTGACCTACACCACGGTGATTGACGTGCCGAATGGCGCCGGCGAGTTGCGGCCCGGTATGACCTCGACGGTGTCCATTCAGACCGCGCGCGCCGATCGCGCGCTGGTGGTGCCGGCGGCAGCATTGCGCTTCCAGCCGACGGAGGACGTGCTGAAGCAGTTCCCGCCCGAGGCCGGCGCCGACGAGCGCAGCGGGCGACGGGCGGCGGTGTGGCAGCTGATCGATGGCCGCCTCCGCCAGGTGCCCGTGAAGGCGGGCGTTTCAGACGGGATCCAGGTGGCGATCGGCACGGACGCGTTGACCGAGGGCGCGCAGGTGGTTACCGGCGTCGTGCCTCGCGCCACCGACTCCACGACGGCGGCCCCGGCGTCGGGTTCGCCGCTAGTGCCGTCCATGCCGCGGCGGCCCGGAGGTGGCAGTCCCCAGGGGCGCCAGTAGCCATGAAACTCACCAGCATCGTCGGCCTGGCCTTCGAGGCCATCACGCGCAACAAGCTCCGCTCGGCGCTGACGTCGCTCGGCATCATCATGGGCGTCGGTGCCGTCATCGTCATGATGGCGCTTGGCGACGGCGCCAAGGCCTCGATCGAGCAACGGGTGGCGAGCCTGGGCACCGACGTCATCACTGTGTCGGCCGGCTCTGCCAACGTCGGCGGCGTGCGCATGGGCCAGGGCGCGGTCACGACCCTGACCGACGATGACGCCGCCGCGATTGCCGCGCGCGTGAGCGGTGTTCGCGCGGTCTCGCCCGGCGTCAGCACGCGCACCCAGATCGTGGCTGCCGGCGGCAACTGGCAGACGCAGGTCCAGGGCACCGGCGCCGCCTTTGTCAGCATCCGTGCCTGGGATATGGCGCTCGGCAGCTTCTTCACGGACGACGATGTCGAGCGCGCGTCGCGGGTGGTGGTGCTCGGCGCCGGCGTTCGCGACCAGGTGTTCGGCGTGGATGCGAATCCCGTGGGCGAGCTGGTGCGCATCAGCAACCAGCCGTTCCGCGTGATCGGGGTGCTGGGCCGCAAGGGCCAGTCGGCCATGGGCCAGGACCAGGACGACACGGTGGTGGCCCCGTACACGGCGGTCCAGAAACGGCTGTTGGGGACGACGCACCTGGCGTCGGTGCTGGTGGCGGCGAAGCCGGGTGTGGCCACCTCGCAGCTGACCGGCGGCGTGTCGGCCATCCTGCGCGAACGCCATCGCCTTGGCGCCGGCGACACCGACGACTTCGCGGTGCGGTCGCCCGAAGAGATGGCGCGCGTGCTCTCGTCGACAACCGACACCATGTCGTACCTGCTCGCCAGCGTCGCCGCGATCTCGCTGATCGTCGGCGGCATCGGCATCATGAACATCATGCTGGTGTCGGTGACCGAGCGCACACGCGAGATCGGGTTGCGCCGGGCCCTGGGCGCGCGACGCACCGACGTGCTGCGGCAGTTCGTCGCCGAGGCGCTCACGCTCAGCCTGGCCGGCGGTGCGGTCGGCGTGCTGCTGGGCGCCGTTTCGTCCTACGCGCTCAGTGCGCTACTCAGCTGGGCGACCGATGTCTCGAGCTTCGCGGTGCTGGCGTCGTTCGGGTTCTCGGCAGCCGTGGGCGTGGTGTTCGGGTTCGTGCCGGCCCGCAAAGCGGCGGCGCTGATGCCAACCGAAGCCCTCCGCTACGAGTAATGGATGATTGGGGCCAGACCCCCAAATCCACCACTTTCCGGCATTCGGGGCCGGTCCATGCGAGAAAGCCGATGTTTCGGCTGATTCTTGGGCGTGTTTTTGGTGAATCTGGGGGCCTGGCCCCAATCATCCATTGCGGGTCGGGCCTGACACGGACCGGTGGCCGGCGATGCTGGCTCGCCACGGCCGATCGACGCCCACGCGGATGCCGATGCGGCCGTCCCACACCACCAGCGGGATCGCCAGGCGCTGGTCCTGGATGGTCAGCGAGCCTCGCGTCAGCGGACGCAGGTTGTCGGCGAGCGTGATTCCCATGGCGCGCGTCAGGTTGCCGGGGCCGCGACACAGCTCGTGATCCGGGACCGTGCCCTTCCCCTTGCGCCACGGCGCCTGCGCGCGGCGCCGCCGCATCAGCGGCAAGCCTTCCAGCGGTTCGAGGGCTCGAATCAGCACCGCGGCGGGATGCCCGTCGGCCTCGGTGACGGCGTTGACCATGTCATGCAGCCCGTAGTTCAGGTACACGTAAGCCAGACCCGGCGGACCATACAGCGGCGCGTTGCGGGGGGTCCGGCCAGCGGCCGCGTGGCAAGCCGGATCGTCTTCGCCGATGTAGGCCTCGGCCTCGACGATCATGCCGCTGGTCACCCCATCGGGTGACTGATGGACCAGGACTTTCCCCAGCAAATCGCGCGCGACATCGAGCGTGGGACGCGCGAAAAACGCAGCCGTGAGAATCACGGGACCGGCGCGCCGAGCTCGTCGAGGTAGCCGCGCGCCTGGACCCGCCGCGCGCGATCGTCGAGGGCCTGCCGAATGATGGCGACCGACCCATCCTTCAGCAGCCGCTCCCGGGCGAACGCCACCGCCAGGGCGGTGGCATCCCGGCCGGCGGCCCACGGATCGAACGCGACCAGCTTCACCACCTGGACCGACGATGCCTCGCCAATGCGAGCCAGCGCCTCGAGCGCACCACCGGCCAGCGCCCGCTTCCCGGCCTCCCGGTAGAAGTAGAAGCGCTCGGTCAGCGCGGCCACGGCGTTCACCTCGCGGATCAATCCGAGCGCGTCCATGGCGGCCAGCTGCTCGACCTCGTGCGACTGGTTGAGCATGGCAAACAGCCCATCGGCCAGGCCCGCCGGCACCGGCGGCCGAAAGCCACCCGCGTCGAACGACGCCGCCAGCACGCGCCCGGCGACCCGGGCGCCGGCAATGCGGGCGCGGCGATCCGGCGATGCCAGCATCTGCACAAACGCCTGCCCCGCCGCGGCCAGCTCGGCAGACGAGGCCGCCCTGGCCGAACGGCCGGCGAGAATGCCGAACGCGTAGGCCGCGGCAATGCGGTCGTTGCCGGTCGCCACGGTCAACATGGCCAGCGGCGTCGCCAGCGAGCCTGTCGTGACCGGCACCATCGGCGACAGACCCTCGTCGAACCCGGCCTCGAAGTTGTTGCCGCGCAGCTCGACGCCGTGCCGGACCATCACGTCCACCAGCACGGGCTGCGCCTCGGCCACCGCCGACACGATCAGCAACACCGGCAACACCACGATGCGTCTGGCGATCTGCGTCATCTCGTTCACTTGTGGCCCACCGTGAGCAGGACCTTGTTCGAGGACAACACTTCCTTGATGTAGCGGCCCGTGTGCGATTCCTTGACGTGCGCCACCTGCTCGGGCGTCGCCATGGCCAGCACCCGGCCGCCGCTCTCGCCGCCTTCTGGACCGAGGTCGATGATCCAGTCGGCCACCTTGATCACGTCAAGGTTGTGCTCGATCACCACCAGTGTATGACCGGCCTCGAGCAGCTTCCGGAAGGCCGCCAGCAGCTTCGCGATGTCGTCGAAGTGCAGGCCGGTCGTGGGTTCGTCCAGGATGTAGAGCAGGCGCTCACCGGTGTGCGACGACAGGTGCGCGGCAATCTTGATGCGCTGGGCCTCGCCGCCGGAGAGCGTGGTCGCCGGCTGTCCCAGGCGCAAGTAGCCGAGTCCAATCTCATCCAGCACCTGCATGCGCCGCAGCACCTTCGGGGTGTTGGCAAAAAACGTCAGCGCCTCGCGGACCGTCAGCTCCAGCACCTGCGTGATGCTCTTGCCGCGGTACTTGACCTCGAGCACCTGGGTCTTGAAGCGGCGGCCGTCGCACTGCTCACACGGCACGAACACGTCGGCCAGGAACTGCATTTCGACGCGCACTTCGCCTTCACCCTGGCACGCCTCGCAGCGTCCGCCCGGGACGTTGAACGAGAAGTGGCTCGGCGTCAGGCCGCGCGACTTGGCGTCCTTGGTCGATGCAAACAGTTCGCGGATGGGATCGAACGCCTTCAGGTAGGTCACCGGATTCGACCGCGGCGTGCGGCCGATCGGCGTCTGGTCGACCAGGACAACGTCGCTGACGTACTCGTGCCCTTCGAGCCGCGTATGCGCCCCGACCTTGCGATCCCAGTCGCCCTTGGCGCGCTTCATGGCGGCATACAGCACGTCGTGCACCAGCGTCGACTTGCCCGATCCGCTGACGCCGGTGACGCAGGTCAGCGTGTTGGTCGGGATTTCGATGTCGACGCCCTTCAGGTTGTGCTCGGTGGCGCCGAACAACCGGATGCGCTGCGGGCCGCCCTTCCGCCGCGTCTGCGGCACTGGAATGCTCAGTTCGCCGCGCAGGTACTTCGCCGTCAGCGACCGCGGCTCCTCCATCAACTGCGCGAGGGTGCCGGTGAAGATCACGCGGCCGCCGTGCTCGCCGGCGCCCAGTCCCATGTCGACCACGAAGTCGGCGACGCCAATCATGTCGGCATCGTGCTCGACGACGATCACCGTGTTGCCCTGGTCGCGCAACTGGCGCAGGATGTCAATCAGCCGCTGGTTGTCGCGCGTGTGCAATCCGATCGACGGCTCGTCCAGGACGTACAACGTCCCGACCAGCGCCGACCCCAGCGACGTCGCCAGGTTGATGCGCTGCGCTTCCCCGCCCGACAGCGTCGACGAGAGGCGATCGAGGGTCAGGTAGTCGAGGCCGACGTCGCGCAGGAAGCCGAGGCGCTTCCGGATCTCCTTCAGCACCTTGTCGGCAATGGCGGCTTCCTTCTGGGTCAGCTGCAACTGCTTGAAGAACTGCTCGGCCTCGCGGACGGTACGGCCCGAGGCCTTGTCGATGGTCACGCCGCCGACCTGCACATCCCGCGCCTCGCGCCGCAGCCGCGTGCCGCTGCAATCGGGGCAGGTCAGGTAGCCCCGGTAGCGGCTCAGGAACACGCGAACGTGGACCTTGTACTTCTTCTTCTCGAGCCAGCGGAAGAAGCCGCGAATGCCCTCGTAGTCGGAGGCCTTGGCCTTGCCGGCCACCGTCTCGCCCTCGACCACGAACGCCACTTCGTCGGGCGTCAGGTCACTCCAGGGCACGTCGAGGCGCACGCCCCTGGTCTTGGCGGCGCGCTTCAACTCGGCCAGCTGCGACCGGTAGTGCGGCTTGGTCCACGGCTCGATCGCCCCCTGGTTGATCGACTTGGCCTGGTCAGGCACCACGAGGTCGAGGTCGAGCTCGATGATGTTGCCGAAGCCGTGACAGGTCGGGCACGCGCCGAACGGGTTGTTGAACGAGAACAACCGCGGCTGCGGATCCTCGTACGGAATACCGCAGGTGCGGCACTCGAAGCGCTCGGAGAAGACGTGCCAGGTGGGCTCGCTGGCGTCAGCCAACTGCAGCGCCCAGGCCGCCCCGCCGCCTTCGGCATAGGCCGTCTCAATCGAGTCGGTAATGCGTGTCTGCCCGTCGGGAGCGGTCGTGATGCGGTCAACGACCACCCTCAACACCGATGCGTGCTTCAACGCCGATGCCGGGACCTCCTCGAACGCGACCGCCTGGCCATCAATTAAGAGCCGCCCAAACCCCTTGCGCCGTAGTCCCTCCAGTAGAGCCGCAGATGACGACGACTTATCCGGGGCCGCAGATGACGCAGATAACGCAGACGTTTGATCCTTTGTGTCTTCCTGATCTGAGTCATCTGCGTCATCTGCGGCCCTGGTTGATTCTGCGTCATCCATGTTGACGACCGGCATATCGAAGCCCAGCAACAAGCGAGTGCCGCCGGGGAGGTTCAGCAGTTTCTGCGTCACTACTTCGGCGGTCTCGCGAATCACTTCCTGGCCGCACTTGCGGCACATGGTGCGTCCCACGCGCGCGTAGAGCAGGCGCATGTAGTCGTGGATCTCGGTGACCGTGCCGACGGTCGAGCGCGGATTGCGGACGCTGTTCTTCTGGCGAATGGCAATCGACGGGCAGATGCCCTCGATGCGGTCGACATCCGGCTTCTCCATGCGCTCGAGAAACTGGCGGGCGTAGGCCGACAGCGACTCGACGTAGCGGCGCTGGCCTTCGGCGTAGATCGTGTCGAACGCCAGCGACGACTTGCCGGATCCGCTCACCCCCGTGAACACGATCAGCTTGCCGGTCGGCAGCGTCAGGTCGACGTTCTTGAGGTTGTGCGTACGCGCACCGCGAATGATGAGGGGGGGGCTATCGGTGGCGGGCGGCATGTTTGTTTGTAGGTGAAGGTTACAGGCGCGAATTTGTTCGCGCCTGTAACCTTCAATACTACCCCCTGCCGCCGGGGGGTTCAACTACCGCACGTCGGTCGTAGGGTTGGTGACGGGCTTGCCCTTCCAGAAGCTGTTGAGCGTCGCGTAACGCTCAGCTGCCAGCGCCCTGTTGCCGGCACCGGCATGGGCGCGGGCCGCGCCCATCAGCGAGCGGGCACGGTTCGGCATGCGCAGCAGGCTCGCCTCGAAGGCGGCGGCCGCATCGGCGTGTTTGCCGGCCTGGAGCAAGACCTCGCCGAGCAACTCATGCGAAGGCTTGACCGGGTCGGCGGCGCCGTTGGGCGGCCGCATGGTCTCCTCAATCTGGACGGCCTCGCGCAACAGCGCCACCGCCGCGTCGGTCTGGCCCTTGGCCTGGGCGATCAGCGCCGACAACTCCTTGTGCATGATCCGCACGCCCTTGCCGGCATCCGACCCGCCGGGCATGGCCGGAACGGGCTTGGGCGCGCCGCCATGGTCGGCGTGCGGACTGCTGTCGGCTGGCGCACCGGGAGCCGCCTTGACCTTGGCGGCGAGCATCGCTTCCATGCGCTCGGCGGTCGCCATGTCGCCGGTCTTCACGGCGCTGAACCCGTTGGCCAGGATGGTCTCGTTCGATGCCGTCTCGGCCACCGGCTGCACCTTCCACTCTTCGGTCTCGATGATGTAGCGGGCCCGCACCAGGGCGAGCGCCGACATGGCCCGCGGGTTCTTGGTGGTATCGGACATCCACTCGAACGCCTGGATCCGCTCGCGCGCGCCGGCGTAGTCGCCCAATTGGAGGAAGCCGTACTGCCCCCAATCGCCCGAGTGCGACATGTCGCCCGGCACGTCGCCGGGCTGCCACAGTTCCTTGGCGACGTTGAAGGCGCGGATGTTCTGGTTGGCGACCTCGTTCCACATGCCGTGCTGGATGAAGATGTGCGTGGGCATGTGCACGGCGTGCGAGACCGCCGGGACGATCTTCGCGTAGACGTGCGCGGCCTCGAGGGCCAGCGGCGCATGCACCGGGTCGTCGAAGGCGTGAATGATGTAGTGGACCGCACCCGGGTGGGTGGGGTTCTTCTTGTACACGTCCAAGGCCAGGGCGCCGGCCTTCACGTTCATGCGGCCAGTACGATCGTCAACGGCGCTCGAGGCGCTCAGGATCGACAACGCATAGAACGTCTTCACCTCATCATCTGCCGGGAACTGCTTGTAGAGCTGTTCCATAGCGGTCATGTAGGCGAGCTTGCGTTTCGCGGAATCGCCGTCGCCCCAGAGTTCCTCAACGGCGTGGAGGAATCCCTTTTCGCGAGCGGTCGGCGCCTTGGCCGCGCGCGCCGCGCGATCGGCCCCCAGACGCGCCAGCACCGCGCGCGGCTCCTTCGGGTCCATCTGCGAGTTGAGCGGATGGTTGTAGGCCAGCGTCTCGCCCCAATAGGCCAGCGCAAAGTCGGGCTGCGCTTTCTGGGCAAGCTGGAACTCGGCAATCGCCTGCTTCCAGCCGAAACTGTGAAGAATGGCCACGCCGCGCAGGAAATGCTGCTGGGCGGTGGGGGACGCCGAGGTCGGGAACGACAGGTTCCCGACGTTCTCGAGTTGAGCCGAAGCGGGGGTGACGAGCGCCAACACAAACGCGGCGCAGGCAAGCGAACGAAGCATGCAGACCTCCGGGGCGGATTCTACTCCTATTGCAGGTCGGCGAGGGAGATTGCGCCGTCGCCGGTCAGGACCCGCCGCAGGCAGTCAATTTGCCCCAGGTGATAGTTGAGGTGGGTCGCCAGGTGGATCAGCATCAGGCGATTCGGGTGAATGCGGCCGCCGTACTCCTGCGGGAAATCGGCATCGAGTTCCTCCGCGGTCATCGCGGCGATGACCGCTGGAATCACGTCGCGCACGGCGGTGACGCGCGCGACCAGTTCCGCTTTGTCGATCCCGGAATCGCTGAACTCGCGCGGCCGATCGCGGGTGAAGGCAATCTTCCCCATCAGGCGGCCGATGAACTCGCGCAGGTTCCCTTCCAGGTGCAACGCCAGGTTGCCGGCGGAGTTGGTGATGCCGGCGCGCGTTTGCCAGAGCGTCGCAGTGTCGGGAAACGCGTTCAGTTCCTGGACCAGCCGCGTCAGGTCGCGGGTATAGAGGGCGGAAAGCTCGCTGGATAGCATTCGGGAATCTTACCGGTTCACGGGGCCCAAGGGTTCACGGGTGCAGCGGTTCACACGTGCAGAGGTTCATCGGGTTCACCGCTGAACCATGTGAACCAGTGCACCACTGAACTGGTGAACTCTTGAACGTGTGTTTGGAGCCGGCGATCCGGTTTGAACGGACGACCTGCTGATTACGAATCAGCTGCTCTACCAACTGAGCTACGCCGGCCTCTGGGCGAGATCCCCGTCGCGCCAGGCGCGCCGAAGACAGACAAACAGCTTACCAGAAAGCCCGGCCATGGGCCAACCGTCTGAAGGTCGCGCTTGAAGCGCGAGCTTGCCGGCCAACGTCCGGCTCTGGCTGCGCACGCTGTAGTTGTGCCGCTCAAAACAGGCGCGAAGCTTGCAATTACAGCCACCGGAACGACGCGGCATCCGCGTCTCGACCAACAACTGGCGCGCACGTGCGTGATCACGGCGCCGCCATTCCGAAAGAGGGTTACCGTGGAACCACGAAAGAGCGACGACACCGTTGGCGAAGAAGTCTCGGCATTCGGACAGCGCGCCAAGGGCGCTATCAAGGACGCCGCCGGCGCCGTGACCGGGAACGACCGTCTCGAGCGCGAAGGTGAACGTGACAACGCCGCCGGGCGCGCCCGCCAGGCCACCAACAACGTCATGGATGGAACCGATGGCGTCCGCGGCGCAACCACCGGACGCGCCTCGTCGTCGGCCGGCGGATACGTCACGGGGCTGTACTCCACGCCCGAGTCGGCATCCAGGGCCTACCAGGATCTCACCACGCGCCACGGCTACAAGGCGGACGACATCAACGTGTTGATGAGTGACGACACGCGCAAGCGTCACTTCGGTGATGTGAAGCCCGGCACCGAGCTCGAGGGCGGCACCAAGGCCGCCGAAGGCATGGGCGTCGGCGGCGCGATCGGTGGCGGCGTTGGTGCAGCCATCGCGGCGATCTTCGCCGTCGGCACCTCGATCGCGATCCCCGGCCTCGGCCTGGTGGTCGCGGGTCCGATTGCCGCGGCGCTCGCGGGCGCGGGCGCCGGCGCCGCGACCGGCGGCCTGATCGGCGCGCTGGTCGGCGCCGGCATTCCCGAGGAACGCGCGGCGGAATACGAACAGGGCCTGAAGAATGGCGGCATCGTCGTAGGCACTCGTGCGCGTGACGACGCCCATGCGGCCGAACTCGAGAGAGACTTCGGCAGCTACGGCGGCACGAACGTCTATCGGTAAGTGGAAGTGGGGCGCCCCGCAAGGGGCGCCCGGCTTTCGTCAGCTTCTGGCGAGCGGCGCCGGCAGGCCCAGGTCATCGAGGCGAGGCTTGCCGGGGCGGAAGCGATCGTTGGTCACGAGGAACGAGACGATGAACCCGCTGCCCAGGAACATCACCCCCAGCAGGAAGCAGTAGATCACGGCCCGGTCCGGATAGTTGTCCTTCAGCGAGGCGATCATCAGGGGACCGGCGACACCCGCGGCCGCCCAGGCCGTCAGCAGCGCGCCGTACATCACCGACATGCGCCGCGCACCGAACACGTCGAGCACGAACGCCGGCATGGTGCCGAAGCCGCCGCCGAAACACAGCAGCACGTAGCAGACCAGGGCGCTGAAGACCCACGGGTTGCGCTCGGTCATCAGCACGCCGAACACGATCATCTGGGTCGCCAGCATCAGCCGGAACGTTTCCACGCGGCCGATGCGATCCGAGACCAGCCCCCAGAACAGCCGGCCGACGCCGTTGAACAGCGAGCTGACGGCAATGAGCGTGGCGCCGTATGCGGCCAGCGTGGCGGGCTCGATCGTCGGATCGGCCAGCCCCCACACTTCCTGCAACAGCGGCGACTGGAAACTGATCACCGAAATGCCGGCGCCAATGTTGGTGAAGAACACGATCCACATCGTGATGAACTGGCCGGAACTCAAATACTGTCGAGTGGTGCCATCAGCGGGATCGGCAATGGCCTCGACCGGCCCGGTGGCGCTAGCCGGCGGATCTTGCAGGAACCAACTCACCGGCACCAGCACCACGCCGAAGAACACCCCGAGCGAGAGGAACACGGGCACCAGGTCGTCGTTGTTGCGGATCAGCAGCAGCGGCGCCAACACCTTGCTCATGACCAGCGCGCCGACGCCAAAGCCCATTACCACGACACCGGTGACCAGCCCCTTCTTGTCCGGAAACCACTTGGCGACCGTCGACACCGGCGTGACATAGCCGAGGCCAATACCGATGCCGCCGATCACGCTGTATCCCAGGTAGAAGAGCGGGATGCTGCCGTACGACAGCGCCACGCCGCCGAGCAGGTAACTGAGGCTGAACAGCACCGCGCCGCTCACGGCCAGCTTGCGGGGGCCGTACTTCGGAAGGTTGACGCCGGCCCAGGCCGCCGAGACGCCCAGCGACAGGATGACCAGGCTGAAGGCCCAGGCGGTATCGGTGTACGACCAGCGGTAGCTCTTGACCAGCAGCGACTGAAAGTAGCTCCACGCGTAGACGGTGCCCAGTCCCAACTGCAGGACCGTGCCCAACACCGCGATGACCCACCGGTTGGGCGTACTGCTCATTCCGGTTCCGCCGCGGCCGATTTCATACCCAGGTGGCGCACCAGGCGCGCGAGCTGGCCGACTTCGTCATTGCGCTCGAGCAGCGCGCGCACGGCCGTCGGGCCAAGCCGGCCCGGCGCCTCGGGCGCCGCCAACTGCACCGCGTAGCGCGTCAGCCGCGCCACCGGCTTGGCGGCCAGGTTGACGAGCGCAAACGACGCGATGATGGCGATGATGAAGATGATCGAAATGAGGTAAACCTGCTGGCCAATCGCGGTCTGAATCTTCAAGGCGATCAGGCCCTTGTCCATGCCGACATGCACCGAACCGGCCAGGCCGTCCATGATCGGGCTCGACACTTCGACGAAGTCGCCGAAGCCCGCCAGGCTGCGCTGCACGGTCGCGCCGACCAGGCGCTCGCCCGCGGTGATCTCCTTGGGCACGCCGGGCACGAACGTGTGCGCCAGCAGGTCGCCGGTCTCGTCGGCGATGTAGATGTAGCGAATACCCTGGATCTGCCGGAACTGGTCGATCAGCGACTGCAGCGTCGACAGGTCCCGGTTCAGGATGATGTCGAGGCTGGAGTTGGCAATCGCCTGGGCAATCGCGCGGCTGTTGACCTCGTACTCCGTCGACAGTTGCCGGTCCACCGTGTAGATGCACAGGGCCGAGGTCGACACGGCAATTGCGGCAAACAGCAAGAACACGCCAAACATGGTTTTGCGAAACAGCCTGCCGATTCTCACTTGCGCCACCCCTGCCAGCTGCGAACGGGAACAAAGCGACCTTCTTCGACGGTCGTATAGAAGATGGCATCGGAGCCCTGGTTGCGCCCCGAGAACGACACCGGGCGTCCCATGCCCAACTCGACGTCCTGCACGCTCGCCACGGCCGCATCCAGTTGCGCCCGCGTCGGCTGGGGCCCGAGCCGGGTCAGGACCTCGACCAGCAACTTGGCGTTCAGGAACCCTTCGAGACCGACAAAGCTGTTGGGCAGCGCTTCGTAGTCAGCCGCCCACAGCTTCGGCGGCGGCGCGTCGTTGTACTTCGCCATCAGCGTCCGATACTCCTGCACCACTGCCACGGCATCGTTCTCGTAGCTGGGCACGACCTGCGAGTTCACCAGGTTGACCGTGTAGTCGCGGCCGTCGGTGCGGCCCGCCCGGCGCAGCAGTTCCAGCATGCTTTCGCTGCCGACGAACGAGACGTTGGCAATCGGCACGGTGACGCCGGCCTTGCGGGCATCGCGGATGAACGCCGCGCAAGCCTCGTAGGCGCCAATCGAGATGATCGCGTCGGGACTGGTTTCCTGCAGGATGGCCACCTGCCGGTCGAGACTGTCCGTGAACTTGGTGCCACGCGTGTAGGTGGCCTCACCGACCATCTTCATGCTTTGCGTGGCCAACGCTTCACGCACGCCCACCCAGCCGCTGCGCCCGTAGCCGTCGGCCTGGTAGAAGACCGCGATTCGCGACCGGCCAACCGACAGAAAACTCGAGACCAGGCCTGCGGTTTCCTGCCGGTACGAGGCGCGGAGGTTGACGGCAAACTTGTCGTACGGCTGTTCGCGCTGCGGTTGCGCGCCGGTGAACGGCGTGAACAGCCGCATGTTCAACTTTTCGTATTTCTTCAGCAGCGGCAGCACGCGGCTGACGGTCGGTGTGCCGACGTAGTTGAACAGCAGGAACACCTTGTCCTGGTTCATCAGCTGCAAGGTGTTGGTGGCCGCGACCTCCGGCTGATAGCCATCGTCGTACGCCTGCACGGTGATGCGCCGGCCGCCGACGCCGCCCAGGCGGTTGACCTCGTCGAGATAGGCCTGGGCCCCGCGATAGAGTTCGATACCGAGACTGCGCGATGCGCCGGTAAACGGCGCCGACATCCCGACGATGATCTCTTTATCGGTAACGCCGTCACTCTGCTGGGCCGAGACTCCCAGGGTCACCGCCAGCGCCACGGTGACGAACCCGCCGATCCAACGCACTTTCATCGGGACAGTTTACTCGCCAAACAAAAGGGAGGCCACCATTCGTCGGCGGCCTCCCTGATTTTGCGATCTCGAGTTCTGGCGGTCCGGTGATTGGCGCTAGAACACGCTCGTCATCGAGCCGGCATTCTTGCAGGCCGTGGCCAGGCTGCCGAGGGCCTTCTCCACCAGCTGCCGGGAGGTGCCGATGTTCATGCGCATGTGGTTGGCCCCGCCCGTGCCGTAGCCGGCCCCCTGATTCAGGTGCACCTTGGCGTACTTGACGAAGAAGCGTTCCACCATCTGTTCGGGTGTCAGCGATGGCAGGTTGGCCGCCTTGTTCTTGTTGTAGTCGGCCGCCAGTTGCTTGGAGTTGATCTTCTCGGCCACCGCCGTCACGTCCAGCCACGTCAGGTAGGTCCCTTGCGGCCGGTGGGTCTTCAGCATGGGAATCTTGTCGTGGATGTAGTTGACGACCAGATCGTGCGTGCCGTCGACATACACGTTCGCCTGCTGCAGCCACTCCTCGCCCTGGGTGATGGCCGCCTGGTTGGCGATCATGCCCATGGTGTTCAGGTCGGCACGGTGATTGACCTTCACGCGCGCGAGCAAGTCGGGGTTGGTCGAGTAGAACCAGGCGATCTTGTGCGCGGCCAGGCCGAACGACTTGCTGGCGGCCTTGAAAGTCAGGCTGTTGTTGACGATCGCCTTGTTCGGCAGGCTGGCAAACGGCGTGTACTTCTGTCCCTTGCCCACCCAGTCGCAGTGAATCTCGTCTGCGAGCAGGACGACCCGGTGCCTCAGGCAGATCTCGCCGATCCGCGTGAGGTCTTCGGGCGACCAGCAGTTGCCGGTCGGGTTCTGGGGGTTGCACAGGATAAACGTATGCGTGTCGATGCTGATCCGCCGCTCGAACTCCTCGAAGTCCATGGCGAACTGGCCGTTGACGAACTTGAGCGGCACGTCCTCGGCCTTGGTCTGCGAGGCGGTCAGGTCCGAGTAGAAGCCGTTGTAGGTGGGCGTCTGCAGCAGCACCTTGCTGCCCTTGGGCGAGAAGGTGATGAGCGCGGCAATCAGCGCCGGGTGCACGCCGTTGGACAAGACGATGGTGTTCGGGTCGATGGTGACCCCGTAGTGCTTCTTGTTCCACGCGGCGACGGCCTCGGCCATCATCGGCGTGGCCTCGCCCATGTCGAGGTAGCCCCAGTTCTCGTGCTTCATCCGCGCGTTCAGCGCGTCGGTGATGCACGGCGCCGCCTTGAAGTCGATGTCGGCGATGCCCATGCCAACCTCGACGCTGCCCTTCCCGTAGACGCGGATCTGCTGGTCGAACTTGGTGGAGTGGGAACCGAAGCGGTTGTAGATGGTGTCGAAGTCGTACTTGCCGTTGGCGGGAACCTGGAAGGCGGAGCCGGCCGCCATCAAGGGAGCACTGCCGCTGCCGGCGGCCAGAGCGGTCAAGCCGGCGTTTCGTAAGAATGCGCGTCGGTTCAATCCATGCGTTTCTGACATGCGTTGGCCCTCACGCCGGAGATACTACACCCGGCGCGAGGGTTACAACGAAGTCTTTTTGGCGCCGCGAACCCGCCTACACGCCGCAGCTGTAGAAGGCGATCCGCAGCTGCCCGGCCCCCAGCGAGAGTGACCGGGAATCGCCGGCCGAGTTGCTGGCGGTCACGTCGACCAGCAGGTCGGTCACCGTCCCGTCGCTGCTCGAGCCGGCCTGGCCGCAGGTATCGGTAATCGCCAGCGAGTTGCTCGTGCTGGTCTGCGTCACCGTCCGCGTCGCCGTGCCGTAGACATAGGTCACCGACCAGGTATACGAGGCGTTGGTGATGTTGGTAGCCGCGACCAGGTTGCAGGTGTTGGCGGCGCCAGCCGACCGAATCTGGCAGGTCGTGGTCGCCGCCGTCGAGCGGAACGAGTCGAACATCTGCACCGACACCGACAGTCCGGCCCCCGACTGCTCCACATGGTGGGTTGCCGAGCCGCCTGGATAGTTGAGGCGGATGATCCCGGTGCGGTGCTCGCCCGGATTGCTTGCATACGAGTAGTTCAGCGTCCCCGCCGCGGTGCCGGTGGTCGGCGCGGTGAGCGTCAGCCATGAAGCATTGCTCGTGGCCGTCCAGGTGCATCCGGGCGAGGTGGCGTGAACGTCGGCCCAGTTGGTCCCGGAACCCGCCGCCACTTCGCGGAAGGTCGGATAGAACGTGTAGGCGCAGGCCGGCGCGACATAGCAGGTGGCCGAGACGCCGTTGCCATCGATCTGCGAAAACACTTTCTGCACCGCGGTCGCGTGGTCGCACGAGTTGGTGCGGTAGCGCAGGTACTCCTGCGTCCAGATCACGCCGCCTTCCGCGTCGACGAACGACGCACTGGCACCGCGGTTCAACTGCTGGTACTTGGATTCCAGTTCCGAGCGGAACGCCAACGCGTCGGTGCGCGGCGGAAACACCACCTCGCCGCCCGTCACCGTGGCGCAGACCGCGCCGGACGCGCCGCCGTCAATCTGGGCCAGGACCCGCTGCATGGCGCTGCCGTGATCGCACCCGTTGGCGCGGTAGCGCAGGTACTCCTGCGTCCACACGACCTCGCCTTCGCGATCGACGAACGTCGCCACGGCGCTGCGATTGAGCCCCGTCTGATACTTGGTCTCGAGCTGATTGCGGAAATCAAACGCCTCGGCCCGGCCCGGGAACAACACATCCATCGGGCCCGACACCCCGCCCACGCCCATCGGCGTGTCGGAACTGCGCACCGCCGACGTGGCGCTTGGCGCGGTCGGCATGGCCGCCGTGGCCCGCTCGGGTGAGCGTGAACAACCCGCCGCAAGCAAGAGCACGGCACCCATCAATAACCCGCTACGTAACATAATGAAATCTCCTGAGTTTCAGCACGCCGCTGGCAGCGGCCCGAAACCCCAACATCATAGACGTGGAAGACCCACGGTGATTACCACGGCCCCGTGGGCGTTGGCGCGGCTACTTCGGCTTTGGTCGCGCGGCGAACGGCCCCGCCGCCGGCTGGCCCTGGGTGTTGGCCAGCGCGCCGAGCTCCGCCGCGACCCCCCGGGCAATGGCCGCCGTTTCGCTGCCCGCCTGGAAGCAGGTGAAGTCGGGGCGATCGCGCCACGCGAACGGCCCGCACAAGCGCACGCCGGCCGCAACAGCCGCGTCATGCACGATGTTGATGGTCCGCTCGTAGTCGGGCATGCCCTGGCGATAGCCGGTGAAGTTCGCCAGGTCGCCGCTCGCGGCGAAGATCGCGCTCACGCCTGGCACGCGGGCAATCTCCGCCGCGTTCTTCACGCCCTCGAGCGTCTCGATCATCAGGATCAGGACGATGTTGTCGTTGGCCGTGTTGCGATAGCCGCCGGGCACGCCGCCCCACATGGCGGCGTCGAACGCCTGCCCGCCGCCGTTGCTGCGACGGCCGAGCGGCGGGAAGTACGCCCAGTCGCGCGCCTGGATGGCCTCGGCGGCGGTATCGACCGTGGGCACCACGATGACCAGCGCGCCGGCATCCAGGGCGTGCTGAATCTCACGCTCGTCGGTGTAGGCCACACGCGCGCCGGGGACCGCTCGGGCGTGGGGGCAGGTCCGCCACATCCGCGCCACCGCCTGCCAGTCGGTCTGGCCGTGCTGCATCTCGGTCCAGATGAAGTCGTAGCCGGCATTCGCCATCGCGCAGTAGGTCGACGGGTCGGTCGCCCCGAAGATGGTGCCGCCGGTCACCTTGCCGCCTTGCATCAACTTCAGCTTCGCGGGGTTCCACACGGTGGCACCGGCGGGCGGCGCGAACACCGGACCGTACTTCCACGTCGCGGGATCAAACGGCCCCTGGTTGGCGGCGCCGGCCGGCGCGGTGGTCCTGGCGCCGCTGTCCGTGCCCGCGGCGGCCGCCAGCGGAAACTGCGTGGCGCCCGGATTCGGGTTGCCGGCATAAGGATCGGCACTCGGCGCCGGCGGTTGCGGGGCCGCCGGCGGACGGGGCGGCGGATTCTGCGCGGTGACGGTCAACGCACCGGCGGCGAGTACGACGGACACGGCGGCAAACAGCGGCTTCAGACTCATCACCGGGCTCCTGCCGCGCACTGTAACATTGATGGCGCGTGCACAACATTGACCTCATCCTGACCCTGACCGGAGGTCTCACTGCCGCATTGCTCTTCGGATACGTCACCCACCGTCTCGGTCTCTCCCCCATCGTCGGCTACCTGATTGGCGGCACGCTGCTCGGGCCGCATACGCCGGGCATCGCGATCGATCACGGGCTGGCCGAGCAGATGGCCGAGATTGGCGTCATCCTGCTGATGTTCGGGGTCGGCCTGCAGTTTCACATCGCGGAGCTGCTGGCGGTTCGCGCGACGGCCATTCCCGGTGCGCTGCTGACCAGCCCCATCGCCGCGACCGTGGGCTACAGCATCGCCATCAGCACCGGTTCGAGCTGGCAGGGCGCGATCATCTTTGGCGCGGCCTTGTCGGTGTCGAGCACGGTGGTCATGGTGCGCGTGCTGACCGACAACCGCGACCTGCATACGGCGAAGGGGCACCTCTCGGTCGGGTGGCTCGTGGTCGAGGACATTTTCACCGTAATGGCACTGGTGCTGCTGCCGGTGCTGCTCACCGGCAGCGGCGGCCACCTCGGCGTGGCGCTCGCCGTTACCGCGCTCAAGGTGACGGCGCTGGTGGCGTTCACGGCGCTGGTCGGCACGCGGGTCATTCCCTTCCTGCTCGACCGCGTCGCGGCGACGCGCTCGCGCGAGCTGTTCACGCTCACGGTGCTGGTGCTGGCGCTGGGCATCGCGGTGGGATCGGCGTACGTCTTCGGCGTCTCGATGGCGCTCGGCGCCTTCCTCGCCGGCATGGTCGTCGGCCGATCGGAGTACAGCCAGCGTGCCGCGTCGGACGCGCTGCCGATGCGCGACGCGTTTGCCGTGCTGTTCTTCATCTCGGTCGGCATGCTGCTCAACCCGATGGCGCTGCTCGACTCGCCGCTGATGCTGGCCGCAACGCTGGCCGTCGTGCTGGTGGCCAAGCCGCTGGTGGCGTTCGTCATCATGCGGGTCATGCACTACCCGTTCCGGCTCGCGCTGTCGGTGGCGGTGGCGCTGTCGCAGATCGGCGAGTTCTCCTTCATCTTGTCGGCACTGGGTCAACAGCTGGGGGTCTTCACCGACAGCGCCGGCAACACGCTGGTGGCGGTCTCGATTATTTCGATCGTGCTCAACCCCGTGGCGTACCGCTCGGTCCACGCGATCGAGAGCTGGGCCAAGGCGTGGCCGTGGCTGTGGCGCCTGCTGAACGGCCGCGCCGGCATGGTGGCGCCGGAAGATGAATCGCGGCCGCGGCCCGACAAGCGCTATCGCGCCGTGGTCGTCGGCTATGGACCGACTGGACGCACGGTGACGCGCCTGCTCAACGACAACGACGTGACGCCGACCGTGGTCGAACTCAACATGGACACCATCCGCGAACTCAAGGCGCAGGGCATCGACGCGATCTACGGGGACGCCAGCCATCGCGACACGCTGCAGGCGGCCGGCGTGGCCACCGCGTCGGTGCTGATCCTGACATCGGCCGATATTGCCCACACCGAGGACGTGATCCGGGAAGCACGCGAGCAGAATCCCCGCGTCCAAGTCATGGCCCGCACCACCCACCTGCGGGAACGCGACAAGCTGAAGGCCGCCGGCGCGGACCTGGTGTTCTCGGGCGAGGGCGAAGTGGCGCTGGCGTTCACCGAATCCATCCTCTTCCGGCTCGGCGCCACGGCGGAGCAAATTGACCGCGAGCGTGGCCGCGTACACGTCGAACTGTTCGGGAACCGGGGCGCATGAAGGCGGTGCTGCTGGCTCGCGGCCTCGGGCGGCGCATGCAGGCGGCCGCGGATACCGTGCTGACCGCCGCGCAACAGGCGGCTGCCGCGAGGGGCGCCAAGGGCATGATGCCGATCGGCGCCGGCCACCGTCCGTTCCTCGACCACGTGCTGAGTGCCCTCGCCGACGCCGAGTGTCGCGAGGTGTGCCTGGTGGTCGCGCCGGCGCACGACGCGATCCGCGAGTACTTCACGGGCCCGGGCCGGCCGGCACGGGTGCATGTGTCGTACGCCGTGCAGGCGGAGGCGAACGGCACCGCCCGCGCCGTGCTCGCCGCGAAGACGTTCACCGGCAATGCGCCGTTCCTGGTGATGAACGCCGACAACCTGTATCCGGTCGACGTGCTCCGGAGCCTTGTCGCCGCCGACGGTCCGGCTGTGCCGGCGTTCGACAGCTCGGCGCTGGTGCGGGAGAGCGGCTTTCCTGCCGATCGCGTGGCCGGCTTTGCGCTGCTCGAGGTGGACGCCGACGGACAACTCCTCGGCATCGTCGAGAAGCCGTCTGCGGCACAATGGGCCAGTGCGGGACCCAACGCCCTGGTCAGTATGAACGTGTGGCGGTTTGACCACCGCATCTTCGATGCCTGCGCCACGGTGGCCTTGTCGGCGCGCGGCGAGTACGAGCTGCCCGAGGCGGTCGGCGCCGCCGTTGCCGGCGGCATGGAGTTTCGTGTCTTTCGCGCCAGTGGCGCAGTACTCGACCTGTCGCGCCAGGGAGACATCCCGCTGGTCGCGGCCCGCCTCGCCGGACTGGAGCCACGACCATGAGCGACGCGTTCGCCGCGCACTTCGAACGGATTGGCATGACCGCCGGCGAAGCGCAATCGCGAGCGGCGCTGTTCCGGGAGCTGGATGAGCGCGGCGGCACGGTGCTCGATGGCCGGCCGCAGTGGTATCGCTTTTCGCCCGGACGCATCGAGATCTTCGGCAAGCACACCGACTACGCCGGCGGGCATTCGCTGTTGGCGGCCGTTCCGCGCGGCATTGCCCTGGTCGCGCGGGCACGCGCTGACGGCCTGGTCCGCGTCGGCGACATCCGCGACGGTCAGATCGTGGAGGTGGATCCGGCGCGGGACGCGCCGCCTGAGTACCGCGGCCTGAGGCGCTACGTCCACGTTGTGGCCCGAAGGTTGTTCCTGAACTTTCCGGGCTGCTCGCTCGGCGCCGAGATTGCGATTGCCAGCGACCTGCCGCGCGCGTCGGGCCTGAGCAGTTCGAGCGCCCTGGTGGTCAGCGTGGCGGCGGCGCTGATGGCGCGCGCGCGGCTGCCCGAACGCGACGAGTACCACCGGTGCCTGCCGACGGTGCAGCACCTGGCGTGGTACCTCGGCTGCGTGGAGAACGGGCTCGACTACGACGGCCTGCCCGGCGCGGACGGCGTCGGCACCCACGGCGGCAGTGAAGATCACACGGCCATCCTGGCCTCGCGCCTGGGACACGCCAGCCTCTATCGCTTCGTGCCGGTCACGGCCCTGCGCGAGGTCCCGATGCCCCCGGACTGGACGTTTGTGATCGCCTCGAGCGGCGTGCAGGCCGACAAGGCCGGCTCGGTCATGGCGCGCTACAACCGGGCGGCCGATGGCGTGCGCGCCCTGCACGCGCTGTGGAACCAGCATGCCGAGGTGCCGGCGCATTCGCTCGCCGCCGCCCTTGCCAGCACCCCCGATGCGCCCGAACGCTTCGAGCGCCTGATTGGCCGCGCCTCCGGGGAGTTCGGGCCCGACGCCCTGCGCCACCGCTTGCGGCACTTCGTCAACGAAGACGGCCGGGCCCCCCTCGCGGCCGAGGCCTTCGCGCGGGCCGACCGCGACACGCTCGGTGAGCTGGCGCGCGCCTCGCAGCTCGAGGCCGAGACGCTGCTCGGCAACCAGATTCCCGAAACCATTGCCCTGGCGAACCTCGCGCGCCAGACCGGGGCCTTTGCATCGAGCAGCTTCGGCGCCGGTTTCGGCGGCAGTGTCTGGGCCCTCACGCCGGCGGCCGATGCCGAAGCGTTCGCGGAGGAGTGGACCCACGCCTACCAACGCCGCATGCCGGCGGTCGGCGCCGTGCCGTGGTTTATCGCCCGGCCCGGACCGCCCGCCACCGAGATGACGTTTCCTTAACGCGTCGCGTCGGCTAAGATGCGGCCGATGCGACAGCTTGCGTGGCTGGTTTCCCTGGCCGTCCTTGGCGTCTCGGCCTGCGGCGCACCGGCGCCGGCGCTGCCCCCGCCGTTCCAGACCACCGCCAACATGAAGGACCTGATGCTCAACGTCCTCGACCCGGCGGCCGACGGCATCTGGGAATCGGTCGGCACCGTCATGACCGTCGAGGGGACGTTCGAGAAGTTCCCGGAGACCGATGACGAGTGGGCCGGCGTGCGCAGCTACGCCATCCAGCTCGCCGAGTCGGGCAACCTGCTGATGCTGCCCTCGCGCTCGAACGGCTCCGCGGAGTGGATCGCCGATGCCCAGGCCCTGATCACGCAGAGCGGGCGCGTGCTGGCGGCGATTGAAGCGAAAGACAAGGACGCCGTGTTCACCATCGGCGGCGACATTTACGACGTCTGCACCAGCTGCCACAGCAAGTTCTCGCCCACCCTGGTGAGACCGTAGCGGTGTCGCTGCTCGCGTTCTGCGAATGGCTCGACGCCACCGCCGGCAGCACGGCCCTGCACGAGTCGATGTACATGTACCCCCTCGTGGAGTCGACCCACGTGGTGGCGCTGATGCTGTTTGTCGGCTTCGCGATCATTCTCGACCTGCGGTTGCTCGGCCTGATCCTCACGCGCGTGCCGGTGTCGCAGGTGGCGGGGCGCCTGCTGCCGTGGACCATTGCCGGCTTTGTCGTGATGACCGTCACCGGGCTGCTGTTGTTCTATGCCATCCCGGTGCGCACCTACCAGAGCATCTTCTTCCGCGCCAAGGTGCTCTTCCTGATCCTCGCCGGGTTAAACGTGTGGTACTTCCACACGCGCGTCTACACGCGCATCGCCGAGTGGGACCACGACATCATCACGCCGAAGGCCGCGCGCCGCGCCGGACTGGCCTCGCTGGTGCTGTGGGCCGGCATCATCGTCGCCGGGCGCATGATTGCCTACAACTGGTTCGACTGTGATATTCAGCCCCAGTCGGCCTTCGTCAACTGGGCGGCCGGCTGTGTCGTGCCGCCTCCCACACCCTGAGTCCGAATGCTCCTGCCCTTCTTCGAGTGGTGTGAAACGTTGTGGCTGGGCCAGTTCGTGGTGGGCTCCAACTGGCTGTTTCCGGTGATCGAGTCGGTGCACCTGCTGGGCCTGGCGCTGCTGGGCGGCGCGGTCCTGCTCGTGGATCTCCGCCTGCTCGGGTGGGGACTGAAGGATCGCCCGGTGGCCGAACTGGCCGGCGACGCGCGGCGCTGGATGCTGACGGGCCTGACCGTCCTGATCCTGACCGGCATTCCGCTGTTCCTGTCGGAGCCGATCAAGCTCTATTACAGCACCGCGTTCTGGATCAAGATCTCGACGCTGCCGATCGCCATCGCCTTTGCCTTGACCGTGCGCGCGCGCGTGACCATGCGCGACCCGGTACGCAACACAGGGCGCCGCCAGCAACTGGTCGGCGCGCTGTCAATCGCGCTGTGGATCACCGTGGCCGCGGCCGGCCGCTGGATTGGGTTCTCTTAGGCGGGTCTAAAGACCCGCCTCTACGATTAGAAACCGCCGGGCTTCTTCGGCGTCTCGGTCGGGTCGCGGCCGTCTCGTGGCGCGCCGGTACCCGACGACCCCATGAACAGCTTGCGGCCATCGGTGAAGGTCACGTCGCGGCCGTTGGCGCGCTTCAGCGAGTGATCCTTGGTCTGGTAGCCATCGACGATGATTTCGGTGCCCACCTTGACCGTCTCGCGCGTCACGCCGCGGCGCAGCAGGGTGTTGGGAGTGCCGCCCTCGATCATCCACACCTCGGGCTTGCCTTCCTTGTTCACGGTCTCGATGTGAATCCAGGTGTGCGGGTTGACCCACTCGAGCCGCACCACCTTGCCCTGGAGGCGGATGGGGGCATTGGGGTCGAATTCGGCGCCGAAGGCATGATGGGCAATGACGGCCCGTCCCGCAAGCAGGAACCCGACACCGAGCAACAGCACGCTGAAGGTGATTCGCGTTTTCATTTCTTGGTCCCCAGGCGTTTTTCTTCGTTGCGCGCGCCGCTCAGCACGTTCGACAAGGCGTAGTTACCTTCGTGGCACGCGTATTCATAGATTAACTCGTCGGTCGCCCGGAAAGGAATCTCCCCGGTGAACGGCCGGGCAAAGGTGGTCGGGTCCTCCACCGTGAAGCGGTAGTTGATGGTGCCGGCGTCAACCCGCCGGAACCGTTCGGTCACCTTCAGGTTCTCGGCCGCGCCGCGGAATGGCTGCTGCAGCGGAAAATTGGTGGTTTCGACGACCAGCGTGTCGCCCTCCCAGTGCCCAATCGAGTCGCCCATCCAGGGCCGGATGTGCGCGGGCAAGTGGGTGCCGCCGATGCGGACGATGCGCGCATCGTGGACCATCTCCATGAGGATCATTACGTGGTCCGGCGTCTGCACGATCTGCAGGTTGTTGTTGTAGAAGTAGTTCGGGATCAACGGTGTCGTCGGGCCAAACGACAGCAGGCACCGCTCGGCCAGCGGCCGGAACTCCGGGTGGTCGTACTGGCCGCGGCCGGCCATCGCCTTCAGGCGCGCCTGTGTCCGGGCGCGGGCCTCGGGTGTGGTGGCCGGCACGCGGCCGTCGGGCGGATCGATGATCAGCGAACTGCGGAACTGACCGTCCACGACGGCGACGCGCTCCCCCGGATCGAGCCAGAAGTTGTTGTAGCCGCCGACGTTGCCCGCCGCGCCGGTTGAACCATCACCGCCTTGGGGCGGCGCGGGGCGATTGGGGTCGCTGTCCTGGTTCAGCCGCTCCACGCGATCGGCGGTCGCCTTCTCGAGCGCGGCGGCCTCGGCCTCGCTGAGCACCAGGTTGCTGACACCCTTTGGCCGTTCGAGCGGCGTGATCGTCGCGTTGCTCCACGTGCCCTGCAGATCGGGCTTGCCGTCCGCCGTCCTGGGCATGGTCCACGGCTTGGCGAGACTGGCCGGAGCCTGTGCCCGGAGCGTGACGATGGCCGGCGACGCCAGGCCGGCGGCGATCGCCAGGCCCGCGATCATTCTGCCCGCCGAGGACACCGTGAATCGCATGTTGCCTCCCTACTGAGCGGTCTTGCGCAACTTGCCGTACATCAACTCCTCGACGAACTCGACGCACTTGAACTGGTTGAGGCGCGCGTCGGGGTTGATGTGCCGGTACAGGGGCATCCGCATCTTCCACGGCCGGCTGAAGGTCGCGGGGTCTTCGATGGTCGCCTCGTACCACAGGTGGTCGGGCCCCTGCGGCGTGTAGCGCTCGACGACCGTCATTCGTTCGCTGTGGTGATTGCCGGCGCGATCGAACCACGTCTGGTCGTTCATGCCGGTCACGGTCACGACCAGCGTGTCGCCGTCCCACTTGCCGACCGACTGGCCCATCCACGAATCGACCGGCGCCTCGCCGGGATCGTTCAGGTAGATGTTGCGGACCGCGCCGGCGAACTCGTACGCGAAGAAGATCGCCTTGTCGCTGTGCAGGATCTGGAACGGATGCGCCTGGTAGTTGGCGCGCGGCACCCCGGGCAGGTAGCACTTGATCTCGGGATCGCGATTCAACCAGTCGGCCTGGTTTTCCTTTTGCTTCTTCGCGGCTTCAGGCAGGTACGGAATCGCGTCGCCCTCGACAACCCCCACGCCACCCGGCACCGCGCCGACCGCGCCGAACGCCAAGACCGGCGCCGCTGGAACCGGGACGACCGGCCCGGGCTGGAACGCCAACGCCGCCTTGGCGGAATGTGACAGCACGTCGTAGTTCGCGGTGTTGAGCGCCTGCCAAATGCCGTTCAGGTTTGGCTTGCCGTCGGCGAGGCGCGCGGGGCGAGCGGCCTGCCCGGTGGCCGGCTCGGCCGACCAGTACCCGGCCGCGACGACGACCGCAGTCACCACGGCGATCGTCACATCCCTGGCAGCTCGCGGAACGCTCACGCCCCCTCCAACACGGCGTGATGCTGACATTCAGAGACAACCCTGTCAAGGCACTGCGAGCACGTCACGAAGCTTGGCCAACAGGGCCTCGGCGGTGAATGGTTTCTGCAGAAAGGTCTCGCCGCGCCCCAACTCTTTGTGGTCGATTGCCGTCCCGGCCGCATAACCCGACATGTAGACCACCTTCAGCATCGGGTGGTGCACCTTGAGGCGGGCGACCAGCTCGTTGCCCTTGCCGCCCGGCATCACCATGTCGGTCACGACCACCGCAATCCGCTCGCCGGCGCTCGCAAACACCGCCTAGGCCTCGTCTGGACCCGACGCTTCAAGCACCTGGTAGCCCGCTCGGGCAAGAATGCGCGACGCGAGGAAGCGGACGCCGACTTCGTCCTCGACGAGCAGCACCGTTTCGGTACCTCCCTGGCTCGATGAGCGTGGCGCGGGCGGCGCCGGCGCCGCCCCCGCGTGGTCGGTCAGCCGCGGCAGGTAAACGCGGAACGTTGTACCCTCGCCGGGCTCGCTGTAAACGCGGATCTGCCCGCCACTCTGCGCCACGATGCCGTAGGCGGTGGCCAGGCCCAGGCCGGTGCCGCGGCCGCTTTCCTTGGTCGTGAAGAACGGCTCGAACATGCGGGCCTTGATCTCCTCCGACATCCCGATGCCGGTGTCGCTGACGGTCAGCAGCAGCCAGTCGCCTGGCGGCACGGGCTCGCCTGCGCCGACCTGGTGATCGCCCTTCGGCACCTGGACCCGCGAGGTCTCGATGCGAATGCGGCCGCCCGAGGGCATGGCGTCGCGCGCGTTCACCACCAGGTTCATGACCACCTGCTCGATCTGTGAGCGATCGGCGCGCACCTGGCCGGCATCGTCGGCGAGCGATGTCAGCAGCTGGACCTCTTCGCCGATGATCCGCTCGAGCATCTGCGTGAGGTTGGCGACCAGCTCGTTCGGGTTGATGACGCCGCGCTCGAGGACTTGTTGCCGGCTGAACGCCAGCAGTTGCCGCGTGAGCGCCGCGGCGCGATCCGCGGCCTTGATGATCTCGGAGACCTCGAACTGCTGATTCGGTTGGGTGACCGTCTCCTCGAGGAAGCGGGCGTAGCCGGAGATGGCCGTGAGCAGGTTATTGAAGTCGTGGGCCACGCCGCCGGCGAGCTGACCGATCGCTTCCATCTTCTGCGACTGGCGCAGCCGCGCCTCGAGCCCGCGCTGCTCGGTGATATCACTGGTCACGCCCAGCAATCGCGTCGGCTGGCCGTCGGGCGACGGGCTGATGCGGGTGACGCTGCGCAACCACCGGACCTTGTTCCCGGGCAAGACGACGCGAAACTCCACGTCGAATGCCGTCCGGGCCTTGATCGCACCGGTGACCGCCGCGTCGACGCGTGGCCGGTCGTCCTTGTGAATGAGTGGGAGCCAGCCGGCGGAGTCGGCGAGGTCACCGGTCGTCGCGGTATGGCGATCGAGCAGCGACCCGAGATTCTCGGACCACAGGGTGGTCCCGGTGATCAGGTCCATCTCCCACATCGCGATGCCCATCAGCGTCAACGCCTTGCTGGTGCGATCGTGGGCTTGCTGGACGTCCGCCTCCTGTTGCTTGCGCTGCGTGATGTCGCGCACGGCAACAACCACGCCGGCGACGGCACCGTCGACCGCGCGGATCGGTGCCCACTCGTCAGAAATCCAGCGCACCGCGCCGCGCGCGTTGACCTGTTCCACGTCGGCCCGTTGGACGCGCTCGCCTGCCAGGGCGCGATGCAGGGCCGCTTCGGCCGTGCCGCCGGCAAAGGTCGGGAACAACTCGGCGGGGTGCGCGCCGACGACCTGCGTCGCCGACAGGCCGGTCAACTCCTCCATGTAGGCGTTGAAGACGACATACCGCTGGCTGCGGTCGAACACGACGATGCCCTCGCGAACGTTTTGCAGCACCTGGCGATGAAACTGGATCGCGTCGCGCAGGATCTGGTCGGGCGGCGGCGCCGGGACCTCCGGAGGACTCACGGAGTGCCCTCCGGAGGCACGGGCAGGAAGCGCTCAACTTGCTCGACAAAGGTCTCGGGGGTAATCGGCTTGGCAATGTAGCCGTCAAACCCCTGTGCCAGGATCTTGTCGCGATCGCCGACCATGGCCGACGCGGTCACCGCGATCAGCGGCACGCCGTCGAGCGAACGGTCCAGGCGAATGCGGCGCGCGGCCTCGAACCCGTCAACCCTTGGCATGTGCAGGTCGAGCAGAATCAGGTCGGGACGTTCGGCGGTCGCCTGCTGCACGCCCGCCTCACCATCCCAGGCCACGAGCGGCGTATGACCAAAAGCGCGCAACAGGTACTCCATCAGCGCCAGGTTGGCGGGGTTGTCCTCGACGATCAGGATTCTCGCCATGATTAGTTGGCCCCCGGCAGGACCAGGGTGAAGGTGCTGCCTTGCCCGGCCCGGCTCGAAACGACGATGTGCCCACCCAGCAACGCGGCCAGCCGATAGCTGATGTGCAAGCCGAGGCCGGTGCCCTCATGCCGCTTGGCTGAGCCCGAGTCGAGCTGCATGAACGCCTGAAACAGCCGCGCCTGTTCCTCCTCGGGAATGCCGATACCGGTATCGCTCACCGCAATCTCGACGCCCCCGTCCGCGCGGCGCCCGAGGTGCACATCTACGCGGCCTCGCTCGGTGAACTTGATGGCATTGCCCGCCAGGTTCATCAGGATCTGCGCCAGCGCCCTCCGGTCGGAGAGCACCTCGACCTCGGCCCCGAACCGCGCGCCGAGCGTCAACCCTTTCGTGTCGGCCAGCGCGGCCAGGGTGGAGACGACTTCGTCGACGACCTCCCGGCACGATACCGGCTGCAACCGAAGTTCGACCTTGCCGGACTCGATCTTCGCCAGGTCGAGCAAGTCGTTGATGATCGACAGCAGGTGCCGGGCGCTGGCCTGCACCAGTATCAATTGCTTCTGCTGGTCGTCGGTCAGCGGCCCCGGCAAGCGCATCAGCAACGTGCCGGTGAAGCCGATTATGGCGTTGAGCGGCGTCCGCAGCTCGTGGCTCATGCTGGTGAGGAAGCGATCCTTGGCAGCGAGCGCGCGCTCCAGTTCGGCGTTCTTGTCCTGGATGGCCCGCTCAATGGCGCGGCGGTCGCTGACGTCGCGAATGGCGGCGCTGACCAACCGGCCCGCGTCCGTTTCGAGCGGGCTCAAGCTGATCTCGACCGGGAACTCCGAGCCGTCACGACGGCGGCCAAACAAGGTCTGGCCAATGCCCATGGGCCGCACCCGCGGCTCGGCGAAATACGATTGGCGATGCCCGGTATGCGCGCCATGAAACCGCGACGGGATCAGCATCTCGATCGGGCGCGCGAGCAGCTCGGACCGGGAATGGCCGAACAGCCGCTCGGTCTGGGCATTGACGAGCACGATGCTGCCGGCGCGGTCGACAATCACAATCGCATCGGGCGCCGACTCGAGCAGCGCCTGAAACATCCGCTCGCCTTGCGGCATGTGTTCGATGCTCATGACCCCACGACCTTATACCTCACGCCCGCATGGTTCGTATCTTGAAAACCGATGCCCGGTAGCGGGCGGCGCGCTTAAGATACGGCCATGTCTCACTCGAGCTGGTCCCGCTTCGTTCACCTTGCCGTCCTCGCACTTCTCGTTACGGAAGGGCTGGCTGCGCCGCAGCGTCGTCCCGCCGCTCGTCCCCAGCCGGCTCCGGTCGCGAACGTCTTCGACGTGCATGAACGGTCGATCGCCGAACTCCAGGAGGCCCAGGCGTCCGGCAAGGTCACGGCCCGAGGGCTGGTCGATGCCTATCTCGCCCGCATCCAGGCCTACGACCAGGCGGGACCCCGGCTGAACGCTATCGTCATGCTCAATCCGCGTGCGCGAGAAGAAGCCGATGCGCTGGATCGCGAGCGCGCCGAGAAGGGCGCACGAGGTCCGCTGCACGGCATCCCCGTGTTGATCAAGGACAACTACGACACCGCCGACATGCCGACCTCCGGCGGCGCCCTCGGGCTCGCCACATTGCAGCCGGTCGCTGACGCTTTCCAGGTGCGCAAGCTGCGCGCCGCCGGCGCGGTGATTCTCGGCAAGACAACGATGCACGAACTGGCCGCGGGGATCACGAACATCTCGTCGATGACGAACCAGACACGCAATCCGTATGAGCTGACGCGCGTGCCCGGCGGGTCGAGTGGCGGCACCGGCGCGGCGATCGGCGCGAGCTTCGCCGCCGCCGGCATGGGCAGTGACACGTGCGGCTCGATCCGCATCCCGGCCGCCAACCAGAACATGGTCGGCCTGCGGGGCACCCATGGCCTGTCGAGCCGCACCGGCGTGATGCCGCTGTCGTCGACGCAGGACATTGCCGGGCCTCTCGCGCGCACGGTGACCGACCTTGCGATCATGCTCGACGCGACGGTGGGCCCCGATCCCACCGACCCCATCACGGCCGAAGGCGCCGCGCACATTCCCAAGTCCTACCGAGACGCGCTCACGCCGGGTGGCTTGAAAGGCGCGCGCATTGGCGTGCTGCGGGGGTTGTTCGGGACGGCACCTGAAGATGACGAGGTCGGCAACCTGGTTCGCAAGGCGCTCGACGGCATGAAAGCGCACGGCGCCGAAGTGGTGGACATCACGGTCCCCGGGCTGGACGACCTGCTGCGCGACAGCAGCGTGATTGCCGACGAGTTCAAGTTCGACCTGGCCGACTACCTGGCGAAGCAGCCGAATGCGCCGGTGAAGTCGCTCGGCGAGATCATCGAGCGCGGCTTGCATCATGACCAGCTCGATGCCACCTTCCGGCTGCGCAACTCCCCAGAGAGGAAAGAGACCGAGCGCTATCGGCAGGCGTTCGTGAAACGGCGGGCGCTGCGCGCGGCCGTCCTGGCGACGCTCGAAGAACAGCGCATCGACGCGCTCGCCTACCCGACCATGCGGCGCAAGCCCGTCACCATCGGCGAGGCACAGGCCGGCAGCAACTGCCAGTTGAGCGCCACCACCGGCCTGCCGGCGATCACCATGCCCGCGGGCTTTACGGTTGACGGCTTGCCGATCGGGCTGGAGCTGCTCGGCGGCGCCTTCCAGGAAGCCGCGCTGTTGAAGTTCGCGTACGGCTGGGAGCAGGCGACCAACCCGCGGCGCGCGCCGTTCAGCACGCCACCGCTCGTCAATGGCGCGGCGCCGGCACCGGCGAACTTCGAGGCCACGGTCGGCGGCAGCGCGATCAAGTTCGCCTACGACCGCACCACCGGCGCACTGCGCTACGACGCGGCCGCGAGCAACCTGGGCGCCGACCGGGTGCTGGCACTGACCCTGCAACGAAGCGTCGGCGACAAGCCCGGGCCGATCATTGCGCACTTGCTGGCGCCGAACCAGGTGACCGGCACGGGCACACTGACGCTGCGTGGCCGGGACCGGGAGGACTTCGTCGCGGGGAGGATCTACGTGCACTTCTACACGCGGCAGTCTCCCCTGGGGGCTGGCAGGACACAGATCCGGATTCCGTAAGCCACAGAGGACTCAGAGGACACAGAGGCCAATTCTCAGATACCATTACGGGCTGTCACGGGGCACCACTGGGAAGCGACGGCTACAGGACGAAGCGCTTGATGCCCTCTCGCAGGACCGGGCGGTTGAAGTTGAGAATCAGCCCGGTTCGAATGTTCGTGATGCGCAGGTAGGTCAGCATCTGTGCGGTGAAGACCGGTTCGAGATGAAGAACGCTCTTGACCTCAATGGCAGAAACTGAGGCCCGAAAGCAGTTGAGCCGTTGAGAATATGCTCTGCGTCCCCTGTGGCTAACTTCTGATCCGGCTCAGCGCGGCGTGCGGTAAGTGCTGGCGCTACCGAGATCAGCCGGCCGGCTCCCCCCGGCATTCGCCAACGACAACCGCATGGTGTCGGAGACGATGTCGTAGCTGCCGAGGCGCTGCCCGGTACCCGACACGAGATCGATCGAGGGAAACGGCCGCGCCGTCAGGCCGAGGGTGACCGTGCCGGTCTCGGTGGCGGTGCCCGACTCGGTCAGGATGGCGTAGTCGTAGTTCGGGCTGCGGGCCGATGTGCGCGTGAACCGGATACCCGCCGGACCATCGCCGCTCACCCGCATCCAGGTACGCGACGCCGGAAAGCGCAGGTCGCGCGGGTTCGACGGATAGGGCTCGAGCAGCTCCGTGCTCGACACCGCCGTGCTCCAGATGCGATCGAAGAACAACTTCGCATCGGCCGTCAGGAACGGCTCCGGCGTGACCGCGTTCGGATTGGGGACCTCGCGGTAGTACTCGAAGTCATCCAGTTGAAAGTGGATCATCGCGTAGGTGATCGGCGTCGTGCCGACGGTCTGCGACACGGTGCCCGCCACACCCAGCGCCTGGCCGGCACGGACCGTGGCGGCCGCCACGATCTCGGGATTCACAGTCGCCAGGTTCGTGTAGACGGTGCGATAGAAGTGCGTGCCGACGACGTGTTCGAGCTGCACCGTGGTGCGGCCCGCAACCGACGAATCGGGAGAGATGTTCTGGACAGTACCGGCCGCCGCCGCGCGAACGGTTCCTCCAATTCGGTACTCGATGTCCCAGCCAGGATGCCCGTCTTCGGCGTGGTCGGCGCCGTGAAAGCCAAACGGCGCCAGGCCAAACGCCGTGGTCGCGAGGTCAGACAGCTCGATCGGCATCCCCAGGCCGAGCACACCCGGCACCATGGTCGGCAGCGGCACCACGATTGCGGAGACGGGCGGCGGGACCGTAACCGTTGGCGCCGTCGGCGATTGATCGGAGCAGGCCGCCACCGTGGCCGCGACGAAGAGGACGCACACCGCACGTGTGAACATTGGTGCGTCATCGTATCTCCAATTTGCCCAACCGCCGGCTTTCCAGTAGTCTGAATGCTGATGTCTGCCATCCGGTCGCGCGTGCGCCTGATCGCCGTGGCCTGGCTGTTGTGCCAGGTGGCATCGCTGTCGGCGTTCATGCCGGAAGACTGCTGCGCGAAGCATACGGCAGTGGCGGCCGAGAGCTCCGGCGAAGCCGACCCCTGCCACGAAACCGAGAAGACCCCGCCACCACCGCCGAAATCGGGCGACGATTGCCCGATGAATCACGGCGAGGGCGAGGCGTGTCCCATGCACCGTTCAGCAACGGGCGACTGCTGCGGCATGAGCAGCGTCTGCGATGGTCCGAACCGGCCGTTGGCCAACCTGTTCGCCTTCGCTGCCGTGCTTGATGCCCCCACGGCGTCAATGACCGCGCCTGACTCCTCTCCGGTCCCGATCGATCGACCCGCCCCGCTGCTCGGCCGACTCGTCTGTCCCGACGCTCCTCCTCCGAAAGCCTGAAACCCCTCGCCGCGTGCGTGTCGTGTGACCGCGGGACGTGTCGCCCGGCGGCTGCTCGCTATTGGGTTTCTGGATCGTTCGGAGGTTTTCGATGAGTTCTTGGTTGCGATGTTCAATCGCGCTGGGATGCGTGCTGGCATTCGCCGGCCCGCTCCGCGCGCAGCAGACGGTTGATGTGGCCAGCGTCAGCGGCCGCGTCGTGGATGCGACCGGAGCCACGGTCCCTGGCGCACAAGTGACGGCGGCGCATGTCGCCACCAACGTGATGGCGAGCGCCGTCACCGATCAAGAGGGCCGGTTCCGGTTCCCCTACCTGCGCATCGGCGCGTACAGTTTCACTATCAGCCTGTCGGGATTCCAGGATGTCGTTCGCCCGCTGACCCTCGGCGCCGGTGCCGCATACGAGCTGCCAATCACGCTGCAAGTGAGTGGCCTGGAGTCGACCGTGACGGTGAACGCCGAGGCGGCGGTCCTCGAAGCCGCGCGCAGCCAGATCGCTGCAACGGTGACGGAGGCCGAAGTCGTTGCGCTGCCCATGAACGGGCGCAACTTCCTGGAGTTGGCGCTGCTCGTCCCCGGGGTCTCGCCCACCAACATTTCCAGCACGCAGCTCTTCCCAGAGACGTCGGCCGTACCCGGCGTCAGCATCTCGGTGGGCAGCCAGCGCAATCTCTCGAACAACTTCGTCGTCGACGGCCTGTCGGCCAATGACGATGCGGCCGGACTGAGCGGGATTACCTACGGGGTCGACGCGATCGAGCAGTTCCAGGTGATCACGTCGGGGGCGCAGGCCGAACTGGGCCGGGCACTTGGCGGCTACGTCAACGTCGTCACCAAGAGCGGCACCAACGCGTTGCGTGGCACCATCTACGACTTCTTCCGCGACGACCGGCTGAACGGCAAGAACGCGTTGTCCGGCACGAAGTTGCCCATGACCCAGTCGCAATTCGGCGCCAGCATCGGTGGTCCGATCGTGCAGGACCGGACCTTCTACTTCGCCAACGCCGAGCATCGTGACCTCGACCAGACGGGCCTCGCCACGATCAGCGACGGCAACATCGCCGCGGTCAACGCGCGCCTGTCGGCCGCGGGCTACCTTGGGCCGCGCATCACTACCGGCATCTACCCCAATCCGGTGGCATCGACCAACGTGCTGGCCAAGCTCGATCACCAGGTCAGCGGCCGCGACCAGCTGAGCGTGCGCTACAGCCGCTACGATGTCTCGGCCGACAACTCGCGCGGCGCCGGCGGCCTGAGCGCACCGACCGCTTCGTCGGGCCTCGACAACACCGACCAGTCGTTGGCCGTAGCCAATACGCTGATCCTGTCGTCGCGGACCGTGCTGGAGACGCGCGCGCAGTTTGCGCACGGCGATCTGTGGGCGCTGCCGTCGGATCCGATCGGTCCTGCGGTCAACATCGCCGGCGTCGCCACCTTTGGCACCAGTTCCAGCAGCCCCACGGGCCGCCGGAACTCGCTGTTCCAGATCGTCAACAACCTGTCGCACCAGGCCGGCGCACATGCGTTCCGAGCCGGCATCGACGTGATGTACAACGACGACCTGATCACGTTCCCGCGCTCGAACCGCGGCAGCTACACGTTCTCGTCGCTCGCCAACTTCCAGTCGGGCACCTACAACAATGCCGGCTTCGCGCAGACCTTCGGCATCACCGAACTGGCGCAGACCAATCCGAACCTGGGCCTCTACGTCCAGGACGAGTGGAAGGTCACGCCCAGTGTCACGCTGAATGCCGGAGTGCGTTACGACCTGCAGTGGCTGGAAACCATCAAGACCGACACCAACAACGTCTCGCCCCGTGTCGGCGTGGCCTGGGCGCCGTTTGAATCGCGCCGCACGCTGGTGCGCGGCAGCGCCGGCCTCTTCTACGACCGCGTGCCGCTGCGCGCCCTGGCCAACGCCCTGATGTCCGCTGGCAACACGACCGACGTTACGGCGCTTCGCCAGTTCGTGGTCAGCCTGTCACCGACACAGGCCGGCGCGCCGGTCTTCCCGAACATCCTGGCGGCGGCGGTGCCCGCCGTCACCCTGCCGAACCTGACGACCATGGATCGCGAGCTGCAGAACGGGGCGTCGCTCCAGGTCAGCGGCGAAGTCGAACAGCAACTCGGCGATCGCACCACGCTGGCAGTGGCCTACCAATACCTGGATGGCCGCAACCTGCTGATGGCGATCAACCAGAACGTCCCCACCTGCGTGGCTGCCGGCACCAACAACGGCTGCCGCCCCAACCCCAACTTCGCCAACAACAGCCAGTACTCGTCAGCCGGCGAATCCACCTACCACGGCCTGCACGTCTCGCTGTCGCAGCGAACAACCCGGTGGGGCCAGTACCGCGTGTCGTACACGCTGTCGAAAGCCATGAACAACCTCGGCGAGTTCTTCTTCAGCTCGCCCATCGATCCCACGGACCTGTCGAAAGACTGGGGCCGGTCCGACAACGACCAGCGCCATCGCCTGGCCATGAATGGATCGCTCCAACTGGCAGGCTTCCAGGTCGGCGGGATGCTGCAGGCCTATTCGGCGCCGCCGTTCAACATCACCTCGGGTGTCACCACCGTGCAGGGCACGGCCGGGCGGCCAATCGTGAACGGCGCGTTCATCGAACGAAATACCGGTGACGGCACCGCCTTCTTCACCCTGAGTGCCCGGGTCAGCCGCGTCGTCCGCATCCGGCGCCTGCAGTTCGAACTGCTGGCCGAGGGCTTCAACCTCACCGATCGGGCGAACGTCGTCACGCGCAACACCAACTTCGGCTCTGGCGCGTACCCGTCGGCCCCATCAGCCACCTTTGGCCAGGTCACTGCCGTGGGCGAACCCCGTTCGCTTCAACTCGGCGCCCGTGTGCGCTTTTGATTCGAGACGCCATCATGCGACTACTCACGACCTTCGCCTTCGTCCTCTCCACCGCGCTGGCGCTGTGGGTGGACATGCCTGCCGCACAATCGCGCGGCGCCAGTGTCACGCTCGCCATCAGTGGGCGCACCAACCAGACGCCGTGGCTCGCCAGCCACGGCGCCTTCGTCGCGGCCACGTGGGCCGCCTCGACCGGCGGCAAGGCCGATGTGTTCCTGGCGGTGAGCCGAGACGGCGGGCAGTCGTTTGCCGCACCGGTACGCGTGAACGCCGTCGAGGGCGACGCGCGGATGAGCGGCGAGATTGCCCCGCGGGTCGCGGTCGTGCCGCGATCCGGCGCGGACCCTGAAGTGGTCGTGCTCTGGAACGCGAAGGAAGCTACCACCAGTATCAAGGTGGCGCGCTCGCGCGATGGCGGGCAGACATTCACCGCCGGCCGGCCACTGCAGTCAGCCGGATCGCCGGGCGACCGCGGCTGGCACGCGCTGGCTGTGGACGCGCGCGGCACTGCGCACGCCATCTGGCTGGATCATCGCGGCATGGCCGGCGGCGGCGCCAAGCCGATGGACCACAAGGGAGAGCACGACGGCGTGGCCATGGCGCAACGCTCGGGGCTCTACTACTCCACCGACACGGGCGGCGTCGCTCGAGAGCGTGAGCTGTTCAAGGGGGTGTGCTACTGCTGCAAGTCGGCGCTCGCGGCTGGTCCCGACGGCACTCTCTACGCCGCCTGGCGGCACGTCTTCGAAGGCAACTTTCGCGACATGGGCTTTACCGCATCCAGGGACGGCGGCAAGACATTCTCGCCGCTCGTGCGAGTCAACCAGGACGGCTGGTCCATCAACGGTTGTCCGGACGATGGCCCGGCAATGGCGGTGGATGGGCGCGGCACCGTGCATCTCGTGTGGCCGACGGTGTCGGGCGGCACCGTAGGCGCCCTCCACTACGCAACTTCCAGGGACGGCAAGTCGTTCACAGCGCCGGTACGGGTGCCCACGCTCGGTGGGCCAAAGCCGTCGCATCCGCAGATTGCCATCGATGGCGCGGGCTGGGTCGTCATCGCCTGGGACGAGGTTCGCAACGGTGTCCGTAACGCCGCGCTGACCCGCGTGAGCACGGTCAACGGCGCGACGACGTTCGACGCGACCCGCACGCTTGATGCAGGCGCCAGCATGTATCCGGTGATGACGGCCGTGCCCAACGGCCTGCTGGCGGCGTGGACCGCCGGTGCGCCGGCGCAGGCCACCATTTCAGTGAGCGTGATTCGCTAACGGCTCAGATCATCCGCGCGCGGATTTCCGGAGGTGGGACCTCGCAGGCATTCGACGCGCCGGCAATCCGCCTCCGGACCGCCGCGACGACCGCGTAGCCGGCGTCGCGAAGGGGGCGCGGCACCCACAACAGCACCGCCGCCCACCGCCACGGCGTCTCGAGCCGGCTGGCGATCTTCAATGACGCGGTGGACCGCAAGTGGATCTGGTCGTCCTCGATCAGGATGATGGAACGCGTCGCCTCGCGCGTCAGCCCGAACCTGGCAAGCAGCGCCGTGGCCTGGGGCGACTGCGATGCCCCAAAACGGAAATAGCCGCGGTCGCGCATGGCGATGAACTTGACCGCGCCTTCGCAGAACGCGCATTCGCCGTCGAAGAGGATGATTCCGGACACTGCCGATCGATTGTACCTCTCTACTGCTTGAGAAGGCGAACGCCAGCCGGCAGGTGCGCGGTGGCTTCGATCTCAACCTTGTAGTCGGGGCTGGCCAGCCGGGTCACACCAACCAGTGTGCTGGCTGGGCGATTCGTACCAAAGTACTTCGCCCTCACCGCCGCCGCCTCGGGCGCGCGAAACGCGTCGACGTCGGTCGCGTAGATGGTGATCTTCGCCACGTGCGAGAAGTCGAGCTTCTGCGATTTCAGCGCGATCTCCAGGTTCTTGAGCACCTGCTCGAGCTGCTCGACCATGCCCGGCCCCACCACCTTGCCCTGCACGTCGGCGCCGACCTGGCCCGCGATGTACAGAATGTCTCCCACCTTGACGATGTGCGAATAGGTGGTCGGCGTGCTCAGCCCGGGCGGATTGATGCGCTCGACTTTTTGTGCAACAGCGGGATTTGCGGCTGCCAGAGTGAACATCACACTGAGCGCACCCAACATTGAGCTCTGCGTAATCTGTGTCATCTGCGGCCCCGTCTCTGCGTCATCTGTGTCAATGCCAGCTGATTCGAGCCCCGGCCCGCACCGTTCGCGGCCAGCCGATGGAGCGCAGCGGCGTGCGCGCCGTGTCGTACTCCACGTCGGTGATGTTCTCCACCGCCACGAACGCGTTCAAGCCACGGACAATGGCGCGGCTCAGGCTCGCGTCCCACACCGCGTACGGCTCCAACTTGAACGACTCGGTGTTGAGGTCGTCGTCGAACTGGCTGCCACTAAGGCGCACTTGCGTGGCGACCGTGAACCAGCGAGGCTCGGCCCAGGTCAGGCCAAAACCGCCCTGCACCGCGGGCACCTGCGGCACCTCGTTGCCGGCCAGTGCCGGCGTCGCCTTCGAGCCGCGGAAGTGGCTCGAGGTCAGCACCACCTGGCCATTGAAGCTCAGCGTCTGCGTGAGGCGCGTGTCGAGTTCGAACTCGACGCCCTTGGCGCGGATGCTGTCGGAATTCTGGCGCTGGCGTACCGTCTGGGTCGGCGTCTGCGACAACGTGACGTTGGCGATGGCACCGTCGAGGTCGTTGAAGAACGCCGTCGCCCGCACCGAAGCGCGCGCGAACTGCGTGAGTACGCCGCCTTCGACGCCGGTCAGCGTTTCGGGCTCGAGCAGCGGATTCGCATTGGTGATCGCGGTGCCGGCCGCGAAGCGGCGATGCAGTTCGTTGAGGCTGGGCGTGCGGTTGGCGTAGTATGCCGAGGCCTGCACCTGGTAGCGGCCCTTGCGCCAGGCGAGGGCGCCGCGCGGGCTGACGAAGTTCACCTTCTTGGTGGGATCGGCAGCGTTCAGCGGATCGGAGTTCCACATGTCGGCCCGCGCGCCCAACTCGAAGGTCAGCGCATCGGTGGCCGCGACATTGGCGCGGGTATAGACGGCGCCCACCGTTTCGGTTCCGCCCGACACGAACGGGCCGCTCGGTGTATTGACGCCGCTGACCAGGGCGTAGCGCAGTTCGTCCTGCGCCGACTTGGTCCGCCGATAGTCGGCGCCGACGATCATGGTGACGCGCCCGAGCGGACGCGTCCACTGGCCGTTGGCCATGGTGTGCGAGGTGTCGATGTCCTGCGCGAAGGTCAGGCGTTCGGTGGCGCGACCCGCGGCCACGAACGAAAACGTCTGGTAGTAGTCCTGGTTGCTGGCAGCCGTCTGCACCTGCAGCACGCCGCCACCAATAATGCCGCCGGCTTCGAGCGAGAACTGGCGCCACTGCGTGTCGTTGACCTGGACCACCGTGCCGTTGCCGCGCTCTTCGGTGTAGCCCGCGCCCCGCAGCGACACGTGCCAGTTATCCTGGCGCTTGCCGACGGTCACATACCCGGTCTGGTAGTCGCTGTCGGCCTTCTGGTCGGCGGGGCCGCGCACTTCGGATCCGACGATGAAGGCGCCGTCAGTGCGGACCCCTTCGTAGGCGCCGGTCGAGGTCCAGCCGTTGCGCTCGGTGGCGGCAAACAGCGATCCGCGGAAAGTGTCGTGCGAACCGCCATCAAACGTGGCGCGGGCACGGGTGCGGCTGGGCTGCACGGTCAGCACCTGCACCACGCCGCCGAGGGCGCCGGCGCCGTAGAGGTCACCGGTGGCGCCGCGCACGACTTCCACGCGATCCACGGCGGCCTGCGGCACGCGGTTCCAGTAGACCCAACTGCCAAAGGGATCGTTGAGCGGCACGCCGTCGGCCAGCACCAAGGTGCGGCTGGCGCCCGAGCCCGACACGCCGCGCAGCGTCACGCCTTGCGTCGTGGGATTGGCCACACGCGACGAGCTGCGGCGGAACAGGGTGAACCCTGGCGTCGACCGCAGCGCATCGTCCAGCGACCCCGCCGCCATGTTGTTCAATTCGGCTGACGTAATCACGGTGGCGCTCGCGGCGCTCGGCAGCCGTTCGGCACCGCGGGTGGCGGTGACCACCACCGAGTCGGCAAAATTCAACGGGCGCAGAACCACATAGACCGGCCCGGCGCCGGTGACGGCCACATCGACCGGCTCGAAGCCTTCGGAACTGACCCGTACCCGCGTGGCGACGGCGGTCGCATCGAAGTTGCCATCGCCGTCGGTCCGCACGGTCAGCGAGCGTCCGTCGCGCGTGCGCACCACCACCTCGGCGTCGGGAATGACCGCGCCGGAAATGTCGATCACGCTGCCTCGGGTAGTGGTCGCCGCGGGTGGCTGAGCGCCAGGTGAGATAGTCTGTGAACGGGCCGGTGACGGCGCCGAGACCAGGACTGCCAGGACACCGGCAAAGACAACACAAGCCTGTCTGACCATAGAAAATAGACTCTACACCATTCCCCCATGGCTGAACCTGATCGCGTACTGCTGGAAGGACCCCAATCCCGGGTCCGTGAATTGCTCCTCTTGTTGCGCGCCGGGCGCGACATGATCCGGGGCTTTCGCGCGCTCCATTTCATTGGCCCCGCGGTGACCGTGTTCGGGTCGGCGCGGTTTGACGAGCATCACCGCTACTACGCCTTGTCCCGCGAAGTCGGCAGCGCGCTGGCGAAGATGGGCTTCACGGTGATGACCGGTGGCGGGCCCGGCGTGATGGAGGCGGCGAACCGAGGGGCCCGCGATGCCGGCGGACTGTCAGTGGGCTGCAACATCAAGCTGCCCATGGAGCAGGCGCCCAACCCGTACCTGGATCGCTGGGTCGACTGCCACTACTTCTTCGTCCGCAAGGTGCTGCTGCTGAAGTACTCGTATGCGTTCGTGGTGATGCCGGGAGGCCTCGGCACGCTCGACGAATTGAGCGAAGCGCTGACGCTGATCCAGACGCGGAAGATCCTGCAGTTCCCCGTGATCCTGATGGGCCGCGACTACTGGGCGCCGTTCCTGGCCATGATGCGGACGATGGTCGAGGCGGGCACCGTGTCACCGGCGGACCTCGACCTGATGCTCGTCACCGATTCGGTGCCCGATGCGATGGCGCACCTCGACAAATATGCCATCGAGCATTTCGGCCTCAAGCGCCGCAAGGCGCCGAAGCCGTCGCGGTGGCTCGGCGAGACGGAAATCTCGAAATAGTCAGGCGCGAGCCACGGCGTGCATGGCCGCACCGGCCGCGGCGCAGATGACGCCGCCCCAAATCATGTCGACGACCACGACCTTCAGCGGGAAGCCCTGCATGGTCGAGTAGTTGGTGAGGTCGTAGACGCTGTAGGCGATCACGCCGAAGAGGGCTGACCACAGGACCGCCTCGCCCATGGCGCCGGCGCGGGCCCGCGGCAAGGCGAACAGGGCGACGCCGAGGACCAGCAACGCGTAGAGCAGCGCGGCCGGCCAAATGCGCGGGTCGAGGTTGCCGTTGGCGTGCTGGCGCAGCAGTGGGCCCAGCTCGCGCTTGTAGAACCCGTTGGCGACCACGCCGAGCCACACCATGTCGACGAGGATGAAGACCACCAGCCCGACGCCCCACTGTTTGACAAGTTCCATGGTTGCTCACTATGACGCGCGGCAAGGCGGCCGGGGTCCCAACCCTGCTAAGCTGAATCAGATATGCGCCTGGCCAAACTGGCGGTAGCCAGCGTCAGCCCCACGGTGGGGGCGGTCACTTCCAACGCCGACAGCCTCATTGCCGTGGCCCGCGCCATGGGCGGGGCGCAGGTCACCATTGGCGCGTTCCCCGAACAGGCCATCGGTGGCTATCCTCCGGAAGACCTGGTCCAATGGCGTGGCTTCCTCGACGGCCAGCGCCGCGAGCTCGACCGGTTTGCCCGCGAGACCGCCGCGTTCAGCACGGTCTATGTGCTCGGCCTCGCCGTTTCAGTCGGCGGCCAGCTCTTCAACTGCGCCGCCCTCATCCACCGCGGCGTCATTGTCGGGCTGGTGCCGAAAGAGAAACTGCCGACCTACAGCGTGTTCTACGAGGGCCGCACGTTCTCGCGCGGCGGCCCCGGGCTGGCGCTCGATGCCGGCGGCGTGCCGCTCGGCGATTACCTGTTCTCGTTCGATTTCGGCGACGTCGCGGTCGAGGTGTGTGAAGACGCGTGGTCGCCTGACGGTCCCATGCGCCGGCGCTGCTACTCGGGTGCTGAAATCGTCGTAAACGTGTCTAGTTCGCCGTACCGCATGGGCATCGACTCCACCCGCCGGGAGATGCTGGCGACCAGAGCAGCTGACAACCAGGCGGTGCTGCTCTATGCCAACGCCGTCGGCGGCCAGGACGGCCTGATCTACGACGGCGGCGGATTCATCTTCCAGAACGGCCGATTGGTGTTCGAGGCGCCGCGCTTCGAGCAGGGCTGGTGGTCATCGGTGGTCGATCTCGACCGCACGCGCCGGCTGCGCATGGAGAACACCACCTGGCGCAGCGACTGCGAGGCGTTCCGGCTGCAGCGCGAGACAGTGCCGGCCATTCGCGTCACGGCACAGACCGCCGATCGCACGGCCCTCACCTACCCGGCCCCCGAGGGAGGCAGCTTCTTCCTGCCGGCCAGCGCCACGCCGGCCGCCGACCCGCGCGAGCGCGCGCTCGACGACTTGTTCGAGGCGCTCGCGCTTGGCGTCAAGAGCTACTACGAGAAGACCGGCGCGTTCACGTCGCTGGGCATTGCCCTGTCGGGCGGCCGCGATTCCATGCTCACCCTGGTGGTGGCGTGGCGCGCCTCGCAGCTGATCACGGGCGGCGCTACCATCGCGGCGTTCTACATGCCGAGCCGTCACTCGCAGCCCGAGACCAAGCAGGCCGCGCAGGAACTGGCCGACGAGCTCGGCGTGACGCTCAAGACCAGCCCCATCGATGAAGCCACCGATCGCGAAGTCGCCGCCGCCACAGAAATGCTGGGGGGCCAGCCGCTGACCGAGCTGACCCGCCAGAACATCCAGGCGCGCGTGCGCGGGCAGCGGATGTGGAATTGGGCCAATTCCTCCGGCGCGCTGTTCCTGCAAACCGGCGACATGAGCGAGAAGGCCGTCGGCTACACCACCATCGGCGGCGACCTCGAAGGCGCGCTGTCGGTGATTGCCAACGTCCCGAAGACGGTGGTGATCGCGCTGCTCGAACGGCTCGAGCGCCGCTTTGGCTTCAAGGGCGTCACCGGCACGCTGCAAACCGATCCGGGCCCCGAGCTCGCCGATGCACAAGTCGCCGAACACGAGCTGATGCCCTTCCCCGTGCTCGACGCCTGCCTGCATCTCTATGCCGGCGAGAAAATGTCGCCGGACGAAGTCGGCACCGCGCTGAAGGCCCTGTTCCCGCAAATGAACCCGGCCGCGCTCGACACGTGCGCCACGCGTTTCACAAAGCTGTTCTCACAGTCGATCTACAAGTGGGTGCAGTCGCCACTGTCTCTGCACGTCGGTTCGCTCGACCTCGACCGCGAACGCGCACTGCAGATGCCGGTGGTTCAAAAGAACGAGTGGCACAACACAGATGCGGGCCGCAGATGACGCAGACGGGGATCTCGCCCCAGGGCCGCAGATGACACAGATTACGCAGACCTAATTCTCAGCGTACGGGTTGCGACGGCTTCGTCGCTCTCCGCACGGCGCTCCACGCGGTCATGATCGCCGCACCGATCAACATCCCCACCAACCAGCGAAACGGCCCAACGGCCCCATTGGGCACAGTCTCTGGCGAGAGCAGATCGGGAAACACGCGCGGCGTCAGCAGCACGTAGCCGAACGCCACGAATGCGGCACCGAGCATCAGTTGCGAAATCTTCGTGGCGATTGATGGCTCACTCATAACCGCGCCTCCGCCCTTCAGTCCGTGCGTGTTCTTTCGAGAGTCTAGCCCAAGACCTCTATGCCTTGCGGATCCACTCGCTAGATCTGCGCCAGCATCAGCACGTAGCCGTCAGGGTCCTCGAGCCTGAACTCGCCGCCGGGCATGTAGAACGGGTATTTGATCTCGCCCGGGTGATGGCCACGTTCGGCCAGGGCCGTGTGCGTTTGTTTGATGTCCTCGTAGTACAGGTAAAAGAGAACAGCCTGCTGCGACGAGTCGATCGGCGCCGATGCGAGCCCGACCATGAGGTTGGCCTTGTCGCTCTGTAGCCAGGCCCAGACGGGAGCGGACTGCCCGTCTGGAACCACGTTATTCAGCACCGCGAAACCCAGGTCCGCATAGAACCGGATGCTCCGCTCCACGTCAGCGACGTGAGCAAACGGCACGAGGGAGCTCGTCTTGGCGGCCATGTCAGCGGTGCTGATCGAACAGGATTGGGTTGCCGTCCGGATCCTCCAGCGTGAAGCTGGCAGGGCCCGTCGTGGTCTCGTCGGCTTCCGAGGTGAACTTCACGCCCTGAGCCTTCAGTTGCCGCTGCAACTCCCGCACATCGGTGAACTCGGGCAGCGGCTGCGCGCTGCTGTCCCAGCCGGGGTTGAACGTGAGGATGTTCTTCTCGAACATGCCCTGGAACAGGCCGATCACGTGGTCGCCGTTCTTCAGAATCAGCCAGTTGTGGGCCTGGTCTCCGCCAAGCGTGGCGAAGCCCAGCTTCCCGTAGAACTGCTTCGACGCTTCAATGTCTTTCACCGCCAGGCTGACCGAGAACGCTCCGAGCTTCATGACTGCCTCCGTCCGAACACGCCGGCCGTAACCAAGGTAAACACCAAACCGACCGGTAACGGCTCGATGGCGGTGAACGCGATGTTCACCAGCGGATTCTGGTACATCTCGGCGAAGTCGGCCATCTCTTTGGCCTGCCGCGCCAGCTCGGCGTCGTTGGCGCCCGACTGCCGCGCCTGCTCCAGCGCATACGCCGTGTACTTCTCCAGGAAGTCGGGCATGAAGCCGTAGTAGAGGACCTGCCAGGCGATCACGTAGCAGGTGGTCGCCACCAGGGTGATCAGCAGGCCGACCTGGAACGCACGGCCAAACGTGACGTGGCCACCGGCCACGTTGTCGCGATAAGACTTCACGCCGAAGAACACCATCAGGAAGGCCAGGACCATCGACGTGTAGCCGATGAAGGCGCCGCGGTCGAACCCAATCCGGTCCAGGAACGGCAGGGTGGCAAACATCATGACGGCCATGACCGCGCCGGCGATCAGGCCAAAGGTGAGAACAGTCTTTTTCATGCGGCGATTCTGAGGGTCCTGGGCCTCCAAACGCGTCACCCGAATGGATGATTCTTGAGGATTGCGGGCGAAATCACCCGAAAGTTTACGGAATGAGCCGCAGTTCCTTGCCCAGTTGAACTGCCTGGGTGCGGCGGCGGGCGCCGAGCTTGTCGAAGACGCGGCTCAAGTGGGTCTTCACCGTGTTCTCGCTGACAAACGCCCGCGCGGCGATCTCCTTGTTGCTCAGGCCCTGGGCGATCAGCTCCAGCACTTCGAGCTCGCGCGGGGTAATGCCAAGGGCGCTCAGCTTGCCCTGGTCGCGGACGAAATCGGCCGGCGCGGGGACCATCACCTCGCGAACCACGACCGTCTCCGTGTTCGTCGTCAGCTTGAGCCCCAGCCAGATGCCGATGCTGGCAAAGACCGCAGCGACGATGCCGCCGTAGATCTCGACGCGGTATTCAACCACCAGCCAGCGATACTCGATGAGCTTCAGGCCGGCGATCAGCACGCCGCCCAGCAGCCCGTAGAGCAACACATGCTTGCGCATGGCTAGATTCTACAATTGCTCAGCCATTGCGTCGGCACGGGCTGGGTACAATGGGGGAGATGCCGGCGCCCATCGCCATCGACTCGCTCGACGATCCACGAGTCGCCGACTACCAGCACGTCGCCGATCACCAGCACATGCTGGATCGCGGGCTCTTCATCGCCGAAGGCCGTCTCGTCGTCCGGCGGCTGATCGACCTGCGGCAATGGTCGATTGCGTCGATCCTGCTGACGCCGGCCGCGGCCGAGAATCTCAACGACGTATTGCACCTGGCCGCCTCGCCGATCTACCTGGTGGATCAGGCGCTGATGAACGCGATCGCCGGATTCAACATCCACCGTGGCTGCCTCGCCCTGGCGCACCGGCCGACACCCGCCACGCTCGACCGCATTGCCGCCGGACCGCTCTCGCGTGTTCTGGTCATGGAGGGCGTCAACAACCCCGACAACGTCGGCGGCCTGTTTCGGACGGCAGCGGCCTTTGGCGTCGAGCTCGTCGTCCTCGGCCCCAACTGTGGCGACCCGCTCTATCGCAAGGCCATCCGCACCTCGATGGCTGCCTCGCTGGTCGTGCCGTTCGTGACCGCGCCGCAATGGCCCGATGCCATCACCGACCTGCGCACCGACGGCTTCACGGTCGCCTCGCTCACCCCGCGCCACGACGCGCTGCCGCTGATGGACCTGCCCCGCCACGCCAAGCTCGCCCTCGTGGTCGGCGCCGAAGGCGACGGCCTCACCGAACCCGCCATGGCGGCATCGACTTTCCGCGTCTGCATTCCGACAACGGCTGCCGTCGATTCTCTGAACGTGACGACCGCCGCCTCCATTGCGATGTACCATTGCTGGCAGGAGTCGTAATCACCAGTGGAATTCGTTGAAGAGGTTCTGAGGTTTCTCACCGCCCGCATGCAAATCGAGGCGGAGTGGGCGGTCCAGGAGAAGACCTCGTTCACCTGGTGGGCCTCGTCGCTGAGGCAGCGCGTGTGGGTGGCCGAGCCGCGCGAGTTCCAGGGGGTGCAGCTCACGACGCTGCATGTCGAAACGGATTTGCTGTCTGACGTGCCGATGGACGAATCCACCTGGCCGCGGCTGGCTGCCATGAACCGGTTCGCGTCGCTCAGCGCGTATCTCGCGGACCCGGCTGCCGGCACCATCAGCCTGCATGCCTCGGTCTCACTCACCGCCGACAACTACCGCCTGGCCCAAACCATTGCCCTGCATGCCATGGCGCTGCAGATGGCCGATGCGTTCGCGGAAGCGTCTGAGCTCGCCGGCGCGTTTGGCGGTCAGGTCGCAGGTTCACCGCATCCGAAAATGGGCATGCGCCTGACCCCGGACGAGATGGTCGGCATTCTCGAGATCTACCAGCAGCGCGGCGCGTCCGAATCGCCCTTCTCGCCCGAAGAGCTCGCGCAGTTGGTCCACGTCGAGCCACGCCCATGGCTGCTGGCCTCCAACGGCGTGCATCGCCTGGATGCCGACCTCGAGTTTGCCGCAGGCGACGTGCACGCGCGGCTCGAGCTGGATGCCGAAGCGAAGCACCCCTCGCTCGGCAGTGGCTTGCAGATGCGATTGAAACTACCGGTCGAACCCGACCCGATGGTGGCGCAGCGCCTGAACGCGATCGAGATGGTCGAACCCGACGCCCACCAGCTCGGCGCCTGGTGCGTGGACGATGAGCACGGGTTGATGTTTACGGGGTTCATTCCGGCCGCGGCGTGGGTGCCGGAACTATCGCGGTCGCTGGTGTATCACCTGTCGGCGAAGAACGAGTGGGCACGCGCCCTGCTGTTCCCCGCCGGGTGAGGTCCGCCTAAAGGCGGACGCCACATTGATGTGGAGTCCGGCTTTAGCCGGACTAATCTTCCCAATCGAGTGAGCGCCCTACCGCCTTCTTCCAACCCGCGTACAACTTCTCACTCTTCGCCTTCGGCATGGCCGGGCGGAACTCGCGGTCGAGGGCCCAGTTGGTGGCCACATCGTCCATGCTCTTCCAGTAGCCGACGGCAAGTCCGGCGAGATACGCAGCGCCGAGCGCGGTCGTTTCAGCGACCACGGGACGGCGGACGGTGACGTTCAAGAGATCGGCCTGGAACTGCAGCAGCATCGCGTTGGCGGCGGCTCCCCCATCCACCTTGAGCGTCGTCAGCGGCAAGCCCGACTCAACTTGCATCACCTCGAGCACGTCTCGGGTCTGGTAAGCCATCGCATCCACCGCCGCACGGGCAACGTGGGCCATCTTGGTGTTTCTCGTCAGCCCGATGATCACGCCACGCGCACGTGGATCCCAGTACGGTGCGCCGAGGCCCACGAAAGCCGGCACCAGGTAGACACCATCGGTGTCTTCCACCGTGGCCATCAGCTTCTCGACATCAGCCGACGCTTCGATGGCCTCGAGGCCATCGCGCAGCCACTGCACGGCGGCGCCGGCAACGAACACCGAGCCTTCAAGCGCGTAGCTCGTCACGCCGCCGATCTTCCACGCGACCGTAGTCAGCAGGCCCTTCTCTGAGGGAACGGGCTTGGTGCCCGTGTTCAGCAGCATGAAGCAGCCAGTGCCGTAGGTGTTCTTGGCCGAACCGGCTTCGAAACATGCCTGGCCAAAGAGCGCCGCCTGTTGATCGCCGGCATCGCCCGCCACGGGAATGGCCGCGCCGAACAACGAGGGATCGGTGTGACCGTAGACTTCGCTGGACGATCTCACGTCGGGCAACATGGCGCGGGGCACGTCCAGCAGCTTCAACAGCTCGTCGTCCCACTGCATGGTGTGGATGTTGAACAGCAGCGTGCGGCTGGCGTTGCTGACGTCGGTAACGTGAACCTTGCCGCCGGTCAGGCGCCAGATCAGGAAGCTGTCGATGGTGCCGAACAGCACTTCGCCCTTCGCAGCGCGGGCGCGCAGGCCGTCGTACGAATCGAGCAGGTGCTTGATCTTCGTGCCCGAGAAGTAGGCATCGACGACCAGGCCGGTCTTCTTGCGGAAGGTCGGCTCGTGCCCGTCAGCCTTCAGTCGATCGCAGATCGGCGCCGTCACACGGCTCTGCCACACGATGGCGTTGGCAATCGGCTTGCCGGTCGCCTTGTCCCACAGGACCGTCGTCTCGCGCTGGTTGGTGATGCCGATGGCGGCAATATCGGCCGCCGTGAGGCCCGCCTTGCTGAGCGCGTCTTTCGCCGTCTGCAACTGCGTCGCCCAAATCGCCTCGGGGTCGTGCTCGACGTGACCCGGACCCGGGAAAATTTGCGGGAACTCCTGCTGCGCTGACGAGACGGCCTTGCCTGATCGATCGAACACAATTGCGCGACTCGACGTGGTGCCCTGATCAAGGGCGAGGACGTATTTCATTTGCCGGCCTCCGGGGCCTCGTGATGCTTGTTGATGAACATGTCATACAGCCACGCGCCAAGGACGGCACCGACGCACGGTGCCACCACCGGCACCCACCACCAGCCGCCGCCGGCGCTGAAGACACCTGGCCCCCACCCTGCGACAAGCGTAAACAACCGGGGCCCCAGGTCGCGCGCCGGGTTGATGGCATAGCCGGCGTTGAACCCGAATGCGACGCCGATGGCGACGACCAGCAAGCCGACCAGCGGTCCAGTCAGCCATGCCGGAGGTGCGACGTTCTTCTGGTCCGTCAGGGCCATGACGCCCGCCATCAGGAGCATGGTGCCAATGACTTGATCGATGAAGCCGCCCGACAGCGACAGGAACGGTTGCGGATAGGTGGCGAAAATGCCGGCGCTCGCGGTGGCGCCCTCGATCATTCGGATTCCGCCGTCGAAGGCCGTGAACGCTTCGCGATAGGTGAAGAACACCACCGCCGCGCCGGCGAACGCGCCGAGGGTCTGCGCCAGCGCGTACGGCAGCACCTTGTTCCAGGGCAGCTGCCGATGAACCGCCAGGGCCACCGTGACAGCAGGATTGAGATGCGCACCGGAGACGCCACCGGCCGTGTAGATGCCGAGCATCACGGCCAGGCCCCACCCGATGTTGATGCCGAGATACGACCCGTTGAGCTCTTTGCTCAGCACCGTCTGCGCGACGACGCCGACGCCAAATGCGATGAGGATGAACGTGCCGAAGAACTCCGCCGCAGCTTCCCGTGCAGTGCCTTTGAGCATGCGCGGGATTCTACCCTTTTGTTATTCGTTCTTCGTTATTCCTTATTTCACACGAAGAACAATAATGTGTTGCCAGGGCAGGACGTCGATCACCTTGTCGAGGACGAAGCCCTCGGCCTCAAGCTCCGTCTTCACCTCGGCCACGCTCATCTTGTGGACTTCGAGGATGGGCACGCGCGCATCTTCTTTCCTGAACTCGACCAGCACCAGCCGGCCACCGGGTTTGAAGACCCCGCGTAACTTCTGGAGGAACACCTGGGGCGCCTGGAGTTCGTGGTAGACGTCGACCATGATGGCCAGGTCGATGGAGCCCGGCGCCAGCCTGGGATCGTCCATGGCGCCCAGGATGGTCGTGACGTTGGCCAGCCCTTCGGACTGGACCCGGCGGTTCAGCAAGTCGATCATCCCCGGCTGGATGTCGGTGGCAAATACCTTACCGGTAGGTCCCACCAGCTTCGACATCCGGGACGTGTAATAACCCGAGCCGGCGCCAATGTCGGCCACGACCATGCCGGGCTTCAACTCCAGCGCCGCCAGCGCCTTCGACGGCGCCTCTTCCGCTTCCCGCTCGGGCCGCTCGAGCCATCCGGCGCCGCCGACCCCCATGACCGGCGCAAACACGCGCCCGCTGACCGGGTGGCGGCGTTGCGCCTCCACGAGGGCCACAAATCCGATCGAGAGAGCCAGAACGAGCGCGGTGGTCCGGGTTAACATGAAGAGCTTCCCTATTCTCATGACGTTGTCCGCACGAGCGGCGGTCCCGGGCGACATCCCGGCGATTGCCCAAATCTACAACGAAGGCATCGAGGACCGGGTCGGGACCTTTGAAACCCGGCCCCGATCCGAGGACGATGTGCGGCCGTGGTTCGACGGCACGCACCCCGTTGTCATCGTCGAAGACGGCCATCGCCGAATCGTGGCCTTCGCCTCGACCTCGACTTATCGTACTCGCGAGTGCTACGCCGGCATTGCCGAGTTTTCCGTCTACGTCGCGCGCGCCGAGCGCGGTCGCGGCGCCGGCCGGGTGGCCATGGAGGCCCTGATCGCCGCCGCGGCGCAGGCCGGCTTCTGGAAGCTGCTGTCGCGCATCTTCATCGAGAACACGGCCAGCCGCTCGCTGATGGCGCGGGTCGGGTTCCGCGAGGTCGGCATCTACGAAAAGCACGGCAAGCTCGACGGGGTGTGGCGCGACGTGGTGATTGTTGAGCGCGTCTTACCCGAGAACGTGCGCTGATGAGACGAACGGTCCCCCAACTGATCTCGCTCGTCGCCATCATCGCCGGCGTCGCCCTGTTCGTCTTCACCATCCTGGGGCTCGACCGCGAAGAGACACTGCGCCAGACGCGCGAGCTGGGGTTGCTGTTGCCGATCGTGCTGCTGCCCAGCGTGGGCTGGCACCTGCTGCGGGCGGCCGGCTGGTGGGTGTGCTTCCCTCCGGAGATGCGCCCGTCGTTCTGGCACGTGTTCCGGGTGCGCCTGGCCGCCGACGGCGTCGGCTACTTCACGATTCGCGGCGTGGCCAGCGAACCCCTGCGCGTGGTGCTGCTGATGAGTCGCGTGCCACCGGTGGTGTCGGCCGCCGCCTCGGTGCTGGAACGAACGGCGATGGGCATCATGAGCGTGGTCGGGGTCGGCCTGTTTGCGGCCTTCGCCGTGTCCTCCGACATGCTGCCCAGCGCCTGGCAGGGCGTCTTCCGCGGCATTGCGCTAACGGCACTGGTCGTCCTGGTCTTCTCGCTGCTGTTTCTCCTCAGGACGGGCCGATACTTTGGTCCCCTGATCGAGCGCATTCACGCCCGCACCGGCTGGCGCTGGGCCGGCGGCCGCACCGTACGGGCGATCAGCGCCGTCGAAGACCTGTTTCTGAAACTGGCCCGCACCGACCCGCGCCGCATCGAGCTGCTGGTGGTGCTCAGCGTGGCCTGCTACGGCCTGATGGCTCTCGAGGTCTACCTGGTGTTCTGGGCCATCGGCCAGCCCATCTCGCTGTGGATCGGCATCATCGTGGAGACCTTCACGCGATCGGCCAGCGTCGCGAGCGGCGCCATTCCCGGCAACCTGGGCGCGCTCGAGGCCTCGAACGTCGCGGTGGTGAAGGCGCTGGGGCTGGTCGGTGGCGGCACGCTCGCCTTGTTCCGCCGCGTCCGCAGCTTGATTTTCGCGACGCTGGGACTCGCGCTGTATCCGCGCGATGCCGTCGCCCCGGCCGCCGAGGCCAAGGCACCCTGATGTTTGCGCAGCTGATTGCGGCGATCACGGCGTGGGCGACCAGTCTCGGCGGGCTCGGCTTGCTGATCATCGCCCTGCTCGACTCGTCGTTCCTGTCGTTTCCGCAAGTCAACGACGTGCTGGTGGTCGTCCTCAGCGCGAAGTATCCAGAGCGCATGCTGTACTACGCCGGCATGACGACCGTGGGGTCGCTGATCGGCTGCTTCATGCTGTTCTCGGTGGCGCGGCGCGGTGGCGAGGTGTTCCTGCGCAAGCGCCTGAAGGGCGCACACGTCGACCGCGCGTTGCGGCTCTACCAACGGTTCGGCCTCCTGGCCGTAGTGGTGCCGGCCCTGCTGCCGCCACCGGTGCCGTTCAAAGTCTTCGTCGTCCTCGCCGGTGCCGCCGATGTGGCCCCGTGGCGCTTCGCCCTGGCGGTCGGCATTGGCCGCGGCATCCGCTACTTTGGGCAGGGCTACCTGGCGGTTGTCTACGGCGAGCATGCACTGGACTACCTGCAAGCGCACGGTGCGGAGATCGGCGTCAGCCTGGCGGTCCTCGCCCTCCTCTCGGGCCTGGGCGTAGTGATGCTGCGACGCCGGAGGCAGACGGCCGCATGATCGAGATGCTGCCGTTCAACTCGGTTCATGTCGACCTGGTGGTGACCGACGGCGCCGAGGCGCTCGCCAAGCGGGCGGAATACCTGCCGCTGATGTCGCGCGACGAGCACGAGCGCATGGCGCGGCTGGTGTTCGAGCGCGACCGCCAACGCTTCCTGCTGACGCGGGCACTGGTCCGCAACATGCTGTCGCGCTACGCGCCGGTCAAGCCCGCCGACTGGCAGTTCATCGCCAACGCGCACGGCCGGCCCGAGATCCTCGACGCGCCGGCCGGCGTGCCCGACCTGCGCTTCAACATCTCCCACACCGATGGCCTGATCGCCTGCGCCGTGACCATCGGCCGCGAGGTGGGGGTGGACGTCGAGCACGTCAACCGCCGGTTGACGCAGGACGTGGCGACGCGCTTCTTCGCGCCGGCTGAGGTCGCCCACCTGCAGTCGCTGACCGAGGACGAGCAGGACCGGGTCTTCTTCGACTACTGGACCCTGAAAGAGGCGTACATCAAGGCGCGAGGCTTCGGCTTGTCGTTGCCACTGGCCGACTTTGCGTTCCACCTGGCGCCGGGCACCATGCCGTCCATCACCTTCGAGCCCTCGCTGCCGGACGATCCGGCCAGCTGGCAGTTCCTGCAGGACTGGCCCACACCGGCGCACCGGCTGGGGCTGGCGGTGCGACGCACCGGCGACGACCTGCCCGTGCGCATGCGGCACGTCATCCCGTGAAGCTGTGGGCCATCAGCGACCTGCACGTTGGTTTCGAGGAAAACCGGCGCGCGGTTGAAGCCGCTCCGTCACTGCCCGACGACTGGCTGATCCTGGCCGGCGACACTGGCGAAACGCCGGCTCACCTTGATTTCGTGCTGCGGGGCCTCGAGCCGAAGTTCGCGCAGATCATCTGGATGCCTGGCAACCACGACCTGTGGACGCCGAAGACATTGCCGCCGGAGCAGCGCGGCGCCGCTCACTACGATCGGCTGGTGGCGTTGTGCCGCCGCTACGGCGTGCTCACGCCGGAGGACCCGTATGCGAAGTGGCCCGGCGACGGTCCGCTGCGGGCGATCGTCCCGACCTTCACGTTGTTCGACTATTCCTTCCGGCCCGACCACGTCACGCGCGAGCAGGCGGTCGAGTGGGCGGCAGAGTCTGGTGTGCGGTCGGTTGATGAAGATCTGCTGGCGCCTGATCCCTACCCGAACTGCGACGAGTGGTGCGCCGCGCGCGTGGCGGCGACCGAAGCGCGGCTGGACGCCGTGCCTCGCGACGCGAAGCTGATTGTCGCCAATCATTTCCCGCTACGACGGGATCTCGCGGTACTGCCACGGATCCCGCGGTTTTCGATCTGGTGTGGGACGATGAGGACCAACGACTGGCACCGGCGGTACAACGTCGAGACGGTGATTTACGGACACCTGCACCTGCGCGCGTCGCGCGAGATCGACGGCGTCAAGTTCGAGGAAGTGTCGCTCGGTTACCCGAAGCAGTGGAACCAGTCGCGCGGACTGGACCACTACCTGCGGCGCATCCTGTAAACCACTAGATCTTGATCAGGCGTTCGGCGGCGGCGGTGAGCGTCTCGTCCTTCTTGGCGAAGCAGAACCGCAGGACCGGCCCGCCGGTGTCCTTGTAGAGGAACGCCGACACCGGGATCGAGGCGACGCCGTGTTCGACGATCAGCCGGTGCGCGATCTCCTTGTCGATCTCCTTCGAGATCGCCGAGAAGTCCATCAACTGGAAGTAGGTGCCGCCGCACGCGAGTGGCTTGAAGCGCGAGCCGGCCGTCAGCTCGAGGAACAGATCGCGCTTCTTCTGGTAGAAGCCGCCCAGTTCCTTCGCACCGGGATCCTTCCGCACGAACTCCGCGAACGCCATCTGCGACGGGGTGTGGACGGTGAAGGTCACGAACTGGTGGATGCGGGTCACTTCCGCCATCAGCGCCTGTGGTCCGACGCAGTAGCCGACCTTCCAGCCGGTCGTGTGGTAGGTCTTGCCGAACGAGCTGATCACGATCGACCGCGCACGCAGGCCCTCGTAGCGCAGCAGGCTCTCGTGCCGGCCGCCGTCGAAGATGATGTGCTCGTAGACCTCGTCGCCAATCAGGATGATGCCGGTGCCGTCGACGATCGACTGCAACTGGCGCATGTCGTCTGCGGTCCACATCATGCCGGTCGGATTGTGCGGCGTGTTCACCAGGATCATCCGCGTCTTCGGCGTGATCGCGCGGCGGACCTCGTCCCAGTTCACCGTGTAATCCGGATAGCGCAGGCTCACGAACACCGGCACACCACCGCTCAGCCGAATCACCGGGACGTACGAGTCGTAACACGGCTCGAACAGCACCACCTCGTCGCCGGACTGCACCAGCGCCGTCAGCGTGGCGTACAGGCCAGCCGTGGCGCCCGAGGTAACGATCACCTCGGTCATCGGGTCGTAGCGGGGACCGTAGAGCTGCTCGACCTTCGCGGCGATGCCCTCGCGCAGCGCCAGCACACCGGGCATGGGCGCGTACTGGTTGTGGCCCTCGCGCATGGCCCGGGCCACCGCCTCGACCAGCGCCGGGTCGCAGTCGAAGTCGGGGAACCCCTGCGACAGGTTGATGGCCTTGTGCTCGTTGGCCAGGCGCGTCATTACCGCGAAGATGCTGACGCCGATATCGGGGAGCTTGGAGGTGACGGGGACGGCCGATGTCATGACAGTCCCGACATTCTGACACGACGGCGGGGTTACAATCGCCGACATGGTATTCCTCCTTGCCCTGCTCCTCGCCACCCAGGCGCCGGCCGGCTATGCCAGGCCCGAGCTGCTGGTCGACACCGCGTGGCTCGCCGCGCACATGAACGACGCCAACGTCCGGATCATCGACATGCGCACCCGTGGCTACGCCGAGGGACACATCCCCGGGGCCGTATTCGTCGACAACAACTGGATTCGCAATCCGAAGGCGCCGCCGACCTTCCTGCCCACCCCGCAGGAATTCGAAGCGCTGATGTCCCGCCTGGGCATCTCCAACACTACCAGGGTGATCGCCTACGACGACCGTGGCGGCATTTACGCCACGCGGCTGTGGTGGATCCTGAATCACTACGGTCACGCCAACGTCGCGGTGCTCGACGGCGGGTGGACGAAGTGGATCGCTGACAACCGCGCGACCAGCGCCGTCGTGCCAACCGTCGCCGCTGCCACGTTCAATGTGAAGGCCGGCACGGTCAAGGTCGCGACCGCCGATGACGTGAAGGCCGCCATCAACAAGGCCGGCGTGAAGCTGATCGATGCGCGCACGCAGGGCGAGATCGACGGCAAGGACCTCCGCAACATCAAGCGCGGCGGCTACATTGAGTCGTCTGTGCCGGTGTACTGGGAAGACACGCTGGATCCGGTGACCAAGGCGTTCAAGCCGGCCGCCGAGATCGCCAGGCTGTACCGCGACAAAGGCATCACGCCGTCAGACGAGGTGACGGTGTATTGCCAGATTGGCATGCGGGCGTCGCACGACCTCTTCACGCTGGCGTTGATCGGTCACGACCTCACCAAGCTCCGCAACTACTACGGCTCGTGGGAAGAGTGGGGTAACCGGGAAGACACGCCGATTGTGCAGAAGAAATAACAAAGAACAAAGAACAAAGAACAAAGAACAAAGAACGAAGAACGAAGAACGAAGAACGAAGAACGAAGAACGAAGAACGAAGAACGAAGAGCGAAGAGCGAAGAACAAAGACCGAGGAACAAAACGAAGGGAACGCTAACCGTCGGGGCGGGAATTCGCGTCTAACCCGCCATGCGCGTTCCCGACCTGTCGCTCGCCTTCCGGAACATCTTTCGCCGGCCCGGCTTCGCGTTCGTCGCGATCACGCTGCTGGCGCTCGGGGCTGGGGCCAATGCGGCCGTCTTCTCGGTGGTGCGCGGGGTCCTGCTCCGTCCCCTGCCCTACCCTGCTCCCGAACGCCTGGTGGCCATCTGGCCTGGCGAATCCATCTCGAACCAGGAAGTCGCCTTCTGGCGCGACCACACGCGCAGTTTCGAGGACATCGCGGCGCAGGCACCCGGGTGGATGATGGGGCTGGTCGCCGACGGCGGAGAGCCCATCAAGGTAACCGCAGCGCGGGTGTCGGACAACCTGTTCAAGACGCTGGGGACGACGGCTGCCTTGGGACGCACGGTGGAGCCGGGCGACGCGGTGCCCGGACGTCACCGCGTCGTGGTGCTGTCAGACGGCCTCTGGCGACGCCGCTTCGCCTCCGATCCGAACGTGCTGGGCCGATCGGTGCGGCTCGACCAGGAGACGCTGACGGTGATCGGCGTCATGCCGCGAGGGTTCGAGATTTTCGAGCCGGGTACTGACCTGTGGGCGCCGTTGGCGTGGGAGCCGGGCACCTCCTCGTTCCGCACGACCTTCTCGCAGGGTATCGGCAGGCTGAAGCCCGGCGTCACGATAGAAGCCGCCACGCGGGAGTTGCAGCAGCTCACGCCCGAACTGCGGACGCAACTGGCGCGGGCCACCGACTGGGGTCAGACGCTGCGGGCGGCATCGCTGCAGGAGACCATCACCGGCGACGTGCGCCCAGCACTTCTGATCCTGCTGGGCGCCGTCGGGTTGATCCTGATGTTGGCCGCGGTGAACCTGGGCACGCTCGTCCTCGGCCGTTCGCTCGAGCGCGTCAACGAGATGGCGGTGCGCACGGCGCTCGGCGCCTCGCGGTCCCGGCTGGTGCGCCAAGTGGTCACCGAGCAAGCCGTGCTCGCTGTGCTCGGCGCCCTTGCGGGCATCGCGGTGGCGCAGTTGGCCCTGCCAGGGCTGATCGCACTGATTCCCGCCGAGATGCCACGCGTCGGGCAGATCACTCTGGACTGGACCGTGCTGGTGGCCGTCCTCGCCGCATCGATCAGCGTCGCCGTACTCGTGGCCCTGGTGCCGGCGCTGCTGGCCGCGCGCACCAATGTGCAGCCGCTACTGCGCCAGTCGCGCGGCACGGACACGCCCTCGCGCCGCCGCGCTTTGGGAGCACTGGTCGCCGTGCAGATTGCGCTGGCGGTGGTCCTCGGCATTGGCTCGATGTTGATGCTGCGCTCGCTGTGGAACCTGCAGCAGGTGCACCCGGGCTTCGAGCCGGCGCAGGTGCTGACCTTCCGGCTGCAAACCACGGCGAAGTACCGGGGCCTGTCGACCGGACTGCCGTATCTGGAGCAGATGTCGGCCCGCATGGCTGCCCTGCCTGGCGTAACTCACGTCGGGCTGATCGGCCACCAGCCGATGAGCGGCTACTCGTGGACCATCCCGGTCAGCCGCGAGGACCAGCCACCGCCGTCGGGCACTGAACCTCCCCAGGTGGGGTGGCGGTTCATCGAAGGCGACTATTTCACGGCCATGGGCATTCCCGTGCGGCACGGCCGGACGTTTACCGCAGCCGACGGCCTCACGGCGCCGCGTGTCGCCATAGTCAACGAGACCTTCGCGCGCCGGTACTTCAATGAGCCAGGGCAAGCTGTCGGCCGGCGAATCGTGCAACACGGCGGCGGTTCGGACCAGCTCGAGGCGCTCGAGATCGTGGCGGTCGTCGGCGACGTTCGGCACCGCGGACTCGACCAACCGGTCATCCCCGAGATGTTCCGGCCGCTGCGGCAGACCTTCATGTTCCCCATGGCGATGGTGGTGCGCACCCAGGGGCCTCCGGAGCAGATCGCCGCCGCGGTCCGGCAGGCCGCGTACGACATCGATCCGGTGGTGCCGGTCGCCGAACTCCAGCCCTACACCACGCTGATTGCCGGCACCCTGGGCCGGCCGCGACTGCTCGGCTTCCTGCTGACGGTGTTTGCCGCTGCCGGCCTGGCGCTGGGCCTGGTTGGCGTCTACGGCGTCGTCGCCTATCGCGTCCGCCAGCGAGAGCGCGAGATCGGCATTCGCCTGGCGCTTGGCGCGGCGCCCTCGAGCGTGGCCACCGGCGTCGTGACCCAGGGACTGGGCCACGCCCTCGCGGGCATCGCGCTCGGGCTGCCGGCCGCCTTCGTGCTGTCGCGGGTCATGGCCTCGTTGGTGTTCGGCGTGACGGCCACGGATCCGGTTACGTTCGCCGTGCTGCCGGTGGCTGTGGTCGTGGCCACCGCCATCGCCTGCTATCTTCCGGCCCGCCGGGCCGCCCGCATCGATCCAGTGAGCGCGATCAGACAGGATTAAGGTGCCTCAGGTGCCTACAGTGCCGAATGTGCGCACCTCAGGCACCCCAGGCACCCCAGGCACCCTAGGCACCCCAGGCACCCTAGACCTATAATCCGCCTCGGAGGCTCGTCCCATGATTCGCCGCGTATTCTTCGTCGTCCTGGCTGCCCTGGCGGTTTCTTCTCTCACCATCCAGGCCGGCTCGGTCCCCACCCGCGCCAAGCTGGGGATGGTGATCACCCAAAGCGACATTGCCTCGCAGATCGGCTTTGACGTCATCAAGAGCGGCGGCAACGCCATCGACGCGGCCGTCGCGACGGGTTTCGCCATGGCGGTGACCCACCCGACCGCGGGCAACATCGGCGGCGGCGGCTTCATCGTCTATCGGCCCGCCAGCGGCGAGCCGGTGTCATACGACTTCCGCGAGGTCGGCCCGGCGCGCTCGTCGCCGGAGATGTGGCTCAAGGACGGCAAGTACGACTTCGACACGCATCACAACAGCCACATGTCGGTGGGCGTGCCCGGCACGGTGGCCGGGCTGCACCTGGCGTGGAAGGAGGCCGGTTCGAAGCCGTGGAAGGAACTGGTCGAGCCGTCGATCAAGCTGGCTCGCGACGGATTCGAGGTCTCGCACGGCCTGGCGCGCTCGCTGGCGTCGATGATCCCCGAGTTCAAGAAGTATCCCGCGTCACTCGCGCAGTTCTCGAAGAACGGCCAACCGTATGAACCCGGTGACATCCTGAAGCAGGCGGACCTCGCGCGCACGCTGACGCGCATTGCCGAGCAGGGCCCGGCCGGCTTCTACGAGGGCGAGACGGCCGCGTTGATCGAGAAAGAGATGAAGGCCAACGGCGGGCTGATCACCGCGGGCGACCTGAAGGCCTACGAGGCCAAGAAGCGCGGCGTCGTCAAGGGCACCTACCGCGGCTACGACGTCTACGGCATGCCGCCGCCCAGTTCCGGCGGCATGGCCATTGTGCAGATGCTGAACGTGCTCGAGGGCTATGACCTCAAGGCCAACGGATACGGATCGGCCAAGAACATCCACCTCACTGCGGAGGCCATGCGCCGCGCGTTCGCTGACCGCGCGCGCTATCTCGGCGACCCCGACTTCGAGAAGGACATCCCGCTGCCGATGCTGATCTCGAAGGACTACGCCAACGGGCTGCGCAAGACCATCGACCCGAACAAGGCGTCGAAGTCGTCGACCACCTCGTTCACCTGGACCAGCGAGTCACCCGAGACCACCCACCTGTCGATCGTCGACGCCAAGCGCAACGCCGTGGCCATGACCTACACGCTCGAGTACGGCTACGGCTCGCGCATTGTCGTGCCGGGCGCCGGCTTCCTGCTGAACAACGAGATGGGTGACTTCAACGGCCAGCCCGGGTTGACCGACGAGCGCGGCATGATCGGCACCACCGCGAACCTGGCGCGGCCCGGCAAGCGCATGCTGTCGAGCATGGCGCCGACCATTGTCGCCAAGGACGGCCAGCTGTTCATGGTCACCGGCACGCCGGGCGGCCGCACCATCATCAACACGGTGTTGACGACCATTCTCAACGTGATCGACTACGGCATGAACGCGCAGGAAGCCGTCGACGCGGGCCGCATGCACCACCAGTGGCTGCCTGACCGCATCAACGTGGAACGGTTTGGCGTCTCGGCCGATACGCTCTCGCTGCTGCGCGCGATGGGTCACACCGTCAACGAAGGCGGCAACCAGGGCGCGGCCCAGGTGATCGTGTTCAACCAGAAAGAGAACATGCTCGAGGGCGGGGTCGACCGCCGGCCCCCGGACGGCGGCGCGGCAGGGAAATAGGGTGCGTACGAGTGCCTAAGGGTGCCTAGGGGTCGGTTCGGTTGACGTACTCGAAGCCGAAGCGGCCCTTCACGCAGAGATTGCCGCGGGTGACGTCGTTGTCGAACGGCGACGTCACCTTGACGATGTGCTGATCCTGGACGTGCACCGTCAGGGTGCAGCCGACCCCGCAGTACGGGCAGATCGTGTCGGTCACGGCCTGGGTCTCGGGCCGCCACTCCCCCGCCTTCCGCAACTCGAACTCCGGCGTCGCCATCAAGGCGCCGGTCGGGCACACCGCAATACAGTTCCCGCAATACACACACGCCGAATCTGGCAGCGGCACGTCGAGTTCAGTCGAGATGTGGGCCGCGAAGCCCCGCCCCGCCACGGCGATCGCAAACGTGTTCTGCGCGTCGGTGCCGCAGGCCTCGACACACTTATAGCAAAGGACACATTTGCCGTAGTCGCGCACGTAGAGGTCGTTGTCAACCTTGACGGGCTGGGCCACAGAGGCCAGTGAGGACTCCGAGCCCACACACTCTTGAAAGCGCTCGGGACGAGCTCCGTATTCCAACATCATCTCAGCCAGGCCCGGGGCCGTACTCAAGTCAACCGACGAGCCCAATAGCTCCAGGACGATTTTTCTCGACAGATCAACCCGACGCGATCGGGTCTTCACGACCATGCCGGGCTCGACCCTGCGCGAGCAGGCCGGCGCCAGCACGCGCGCGCCTTCGACTTCGACGACGCACACGCGGCAGGCGTTCACAGGTGTCAGCGTTTCGAGGTAACACAGCGTCGGAATCGTGATGTCGAGTAAGCCGCACGCATCGATCAAGGTCGCCCCGGCCGGCACTTCGACCGCTCGCCCGTCGATGGTCAGCGGCACCATCACCGGTGCGGGTTCCGGCGGCGGTGCCGGAATCGCCATCGCTGGCGGCGGCAGGTGAAACGAGATCTCGTCGTGCTTCATCGCCTCGCCCCCTTCAACGACGGGACGTTGGCAAAGGCCGACTCAATGGCTGAGGCCGCAGTCTGCCCAAGACCGCAAATCGAAGCATCGCGCATCGCTTGGCCCAACTCAGACAGCAAGGCAGATAACGCAGAGCCATCGGCCAGGGCCGCAGATGACACAGATAACTCAGATCTGGTGCTCAACAGCTCTGCTTGTCTCACTGTTCCCACTCGACAGGGCACGCACTGACCGCAGGACTCGTCGCGGAAGAACCGGGCGATGCGGGCCAGCGTGTCCCGAAGATCGGCGGTCTCATCAAACACCATGATTACGCCCGAGCCGAGCGTGGCGTTGGCGGCGCGCGCGCCCTCAAAGGACAAGGGCATGTCGAGTGCATCGGGGCCAACGAAGGTACCGGCGGCGCCGCCGAGCAGCACCGCCTGCAGCGCGCGGCCGCCAGGCACGCCGCCCGCCAACTCGATCGCATGGCGCAGCGTCTGGCCGCAGGCCATCTCGTACAGGCCGGGCATCGCGACATGCCCTGACAGGCAGAACAGCCGAGTGCCGGTGGAGCCCGGCGTGCCGGTGCTCGCCCAGGCCGCGCCTCCCTCGACCAGGATGTCGAGCACGTTCACGAGCGTCTCGACGTTGTTGACCACGGTCGGCTTGCCGAACAGCCCGACTTGCGCGGGGAACGGCGGCTTCGACCGCGGCTCGCCGCGCTTGCCCTCGATCGAATTGAACAGCGCGGTTTCCTCGCCGCAAATGTAGGCGCCGCCGCCACGACGAATCTCGATCTCGAAGGCGTGGCCGGAGCCCGCCACGCTCGGTCCCAGCAACCCGGCCGCGCGCGCCTGCTCGATCGCCGCGCCGACGGCCCTCTCCGACTCCGGGTACTCGCCGCGGATGTAGATGACCCCCCGCTCCGAACCCGTGGCCACGCCACAGATCGTCATGGCCTCGATCACCGCGAACGGGTCCCGCTCCATCAGCACGCGATCCTTGAAGGTGCCGGGCTCCGACTCGTCTGCGTTGCACACCACATAGTGTGGTCTTGCCGGCTCGCGGGCAACCGCTTCCCACTTGCGTCCGGTGGGAAACGCCGCGCCGCCGCGTCCGAGCAACTTCGCCGCCGAGACTTCGGCGATGACGGCTGCAGGACCCAACTCGATCGCCTTCGTCAGCGCCGCGTAACCACCATGCCGGCGATAGGTGTCGAGCTCGGTGACGTCGGCCTCGATCATGCGGCGAAGAAGCCTGACACCGGCACCAGCACCCACCCTAGGCCCGCCTTCGCTCGCCCCGGGTATGCCGGCGAGCTTCGGCGAGGTCTCGCCGTAGCGGCCTTCGGCCGCGGAGGCAGACACATCAGGCACCGTAGGCACCATAGGCACCTTCAGCGCGCGCTGAATCTCGTCCGCGGTCACCGGCGCGAGCACAAACCGTTCCGGCTCGCGCCCGGCGTGAGTGACCAGCGCGGCGGAACCGCGATCGCATTGCCCGAGGCACGGCGATCGGTGTACCGACTGGCCGAGCCGCGATTCCAGGTCCCGGCACAACCGGTCGGCGCCACCCAGGCGGCACGCGATGTCGTCGCAGACGTGCGCGACCGCCGCCGGACGCGGCTCGGTGGCGAGCAGGTGATAGAAGGTCACGACACCCCAGGCGTCCGCGGGCGGCACCGACAGCCGCGTGCAGATGTAGTTGAGCGCACCGTGGCTAATCCAACCAATGGCGTCCTGCACCGCGTGAAACACCGGCAGCAGCAGGTCCCGGTCACCGGTGACCTGCCGTCCGCCCATCGCCGTCCGCCCGTCGCGAACAATGTCGCGCGCGGCGCCGTGCCACCCGGTCGCCGGTGGTCCAAGCAGGCGATCGACCGCCACACGCTCGGCCTCGGTCGCCTCCGCACCAACGATGTGCAGGTCCATCAGGCGTGCTCGATCCGAATAGCCGTGGCCTTAAACTCGGCCGTGCCGACCAGTGGGTCGGTCGCGTCGTTGGTCAGCATGTTGGTCGCCACCTGGTCCGGGAAATGGAACGTCATGAACGTGAGACCCGGGCGCAGCGCGTGATCGATGTGAACCGGAGCGACGACGGCGCCACGGCGTGAGACCACTCTCGCGGGCTGCCCTTCGGCCAGCCCGAGCCGGCGGGCATCTTCAGGCGAGACGTCAATCGTCTCGCCCCGGCGCGTCGGCGACGCATATGCCCCCGTCTGCACCCCGGTGTTGTACTCCGCCAACCGCCGGCCCGTCGTCAGGCGCAGCGGGAACTGTTCGTCCAGCTGATCGAGCGGCAACTCGTGGCGCACCATCGAGAACGGCGCCCGCGGCCCGCGGACCGGCCGTTCCCAGAGGCGGCCGTGGAGAAACAGCTCGCCGGGATGTTGTTCGTCGTAGCACGGCCACTGCAGGCCCGAGTGCTGCTCGAGCCGCGCGTAGCTCATGCCGGCATGCACGGGCGAGAGCTGCCGCACTTCGTTCCACATGCCCTCGGCGTCGGCCGGCCAGTCGTGCCCCAGCTGGCGCGCGAGGTCGCAGATGATGGCGAGGTCCTCGCGGGCTTCGCCTGGCGGGTCCAGGGTCTTGCGCACGCGCTGCACCCGCCGTTCGCTGTTGGTGACGGTGCCATCCGACTCGAAGGCGCCGGCCGCCGCGGGCAGCACGACATCGGCGCGTTGCGCCGTCTCGGTGAGGAAGATGTCCTGCACCACCATGAAGTCGAGGCCCTCGAGCAGCCGCGTCGCCCGGTGCTGATCGGCTTCCGACTGCACCGGGTTCTCGCCGATCACATACAGGGCGCGCAGCTCGCCGCGGTCCATGGCGTCGAACATGTCCGACAGGTGCCAGCCCTTTACCGGCGGCACCGGCACATCGTAGAACCGGTCGAACTTCGCCCGCACCTCGTCGTTCTCGACGTGCTGGAAACCCGGCAGGCGGTCGGGCAGCGCGCCCATGTCGCCGCCCCCCTGCACGTTGTTCTGGCCCCGCAGCGGATTGAGTCCCGAGCCCCATCGCCCGACATGCCCGGTCAGCAGCGCCAGGTTGATCAGCGCCATGACGTTGTGCACGGCCGTGTGGTGTTCGGTGATGCCGAGCGTCCAGCAAATGATGGCGCGGGGTGCGGACGCGAAGGTGTGGGCCATGTCGCGGATGACCGCGGCCGGCACGCCGGTTTCGAGCTCCCCGCGCGCCAGCGTCCACGGCTCGACCAGGTCACGATAGGCGTCGAAGCCGGTGGTCGCGTGCTCGATGAACTCACGATTCGCCAGGCCGCTGGCGATGATTTCCCTGGCCATGGTGTTCGACAGGGCGATATCGGTGCCGACATCGAGCCCCGCCCACACGTCGGCCCACTGCGCGGAGGCGGTGCGGCGAGGGTCGATCGCATAGAGCTTCGCCCCTCGCTTCAGCCCCGCGAGCAGGTGGTGAAAGAAGATGGGGTGCGTCTCCCGGGCGTTCGAGCCCCACAGGAGGATGCAGTCCGTCTCTTCAATCTCCCGATACGAGCTGGTGCCGCCACCCATGCCGAATACCGCCGCCAGACCGGCGACGCTCGGGGCATGTCAAGTGCGGTTGCAGCTGTCCAGGTTGTTCGAGCCCATCACCACGCGCGCGAACTTCTGCGCGGCGTAGTTCATCTCGTTCGTGCTTTTCGAGCAGCTGAAGAGGCCGAAGGCCTGCCCGCCATGCGCCTGCCGCACGGCCGCGAAGCCCGTGGCGGCGCGCTTCAGTGCTTCGTCCCACGTCGCCCGCCGAAGCGGCCCACCGCGGGTGTCACGAACGAGCGGATGGACAATGCGTGTCATCCGACTCATCGTGAGCCTACGGTAGCACTACCCACTGCCCTGTGGGAATCGACAGCAACATGTACCGGCGTCGCAGCTCGACCACATGCCCCGGCAGTTCCCGCGTGCTGAACTCGCCGGCCCGGCAACGGTCGCGTAACTTTCGAATCTCGATCCGGTAAAGAGCGTTGATCTGCTCGCGCAGCAACTCGACCCTGGTGCCAGGTGTCGGCCGCAGCCCATGCCGCGCCAGCTCCTCGAGCACCTCCGGGCGATAGGGCCCCGGCACCTACACCGACCACCCGGCTGATGCCGGATTACAGGTCACCGGCGGCACTTCAGGTTGTACAAGGCGATCTCCAGTTCGACCGCTTGCGGCATGCCCGCCGTGGATGAGGCCTGGGTATAGGCGGCGCAGGCGCCGACGACGTCGCCCAGCCGGTCGCTGGACCGCGCCAGGCCGATCAGCGCGTTCGCGGTCGGCTTCGCCTTGATCGCGCGGCGGAACGCTTCGCGCGCCTCTGTATAGCGATCCACCTCGAGCCACAGTTCGCCCTCCAACTCGTCGATGGGAAGCGGCCACTGCGCGGGCCGGCCGGCAATCGCCATCAGGTCGGACAGGTCGCGCGCGTGGGCCAGGAACACGTCCAGTTCCTCGCGTTCGTCTTGCGCGGCGCTGACCGCGGCGCGAATGGCGACGTCGGCATAGCGGGCCGCCGAGCCCGGCAAGCTGTCGAGGGTCTTGAGCCGCTGGTTCACCGGACCGAGTAACTCCAGCGCGCCGCCTCTCGGCGCCAGGGCCCGGGCGGCGATCCAGCCCTCCATGGCCACCGTCTGCACTTCGCGGTCGACATCCTGCCCGAGCGCCGCGATCAGGGCGGCCATCAACACCATCCGCATGGATGTCAGCCTCCGATCATCGCCACGACTGTGCGCGTCGTGGCATCTTCGACGAGGCGGCTGTCGAGCGCCCGCGCCTCCACCGTAAACGAGCGCATGCCGACCGCGTTCTCGGGAGGCGCCGGCGCGCCAACACCGAGCCAGGTGTTCATGCCGAGGTGATGATGATAGCCACCGGCCGAGACGAACAACGCCCCGGGGTAGCCGCGGACCACCGGCTCGAAGCCGACCTGGCCGCAGTAGAACGCCTCGCCTGCTGGCAGCGTCGGAACATGCAGGTGCACGTGACCGATCACGGTGCCGGCCTCCAGGCCTTCCCACGGCGCATCGGCGCCGGGTTCGTTCGCGATCGACTGCAGATCGAGCGGATCGCTGGCCATCGCCAGCTCGCCGTTGGCGGTGCGCCAGGTCTCGCGCGGCCGATCACGGTAGATTTCGATCCCGAGACCATCGGGGTCGTTCAAGTACAAGGCTTCGCTGACCAGGTGGTCGGACGCGCCGGACAACGGCCACTTCTGCCCGGCGAGCCGCCGCAGCGAACGGCCCAGGGCCACGCGTGACGGGACGAGAATGGCGAAATGAAACAGCCCCGTGCTGCGGCGTGGTTTCGGGATGGCATCGCGGCGTTCGAGCAATTCGATCAGTACGCGGCCGGCCCCCGCCGACAGGCGCGAGGTGGCGCCGTCGCGCGCGGTCTCCCGGAAGCCGAGGACATCGCGATAGAAAGCCACTGACCGTTCGAGGTCGGTGACGGTCAGGCTGACCGAGCCGATGTGGGCGTCCGCCGGCAGAGGCATTGAGCCATCTTAACGCCGTACGGAACTTGGCTGCAGAGGACAGAGAGAACTCGAAGTCAAACCTTCGGAATGCGCTCTCGAGATCTCAAGATTTCCCGATTCAGTTAACCCGGCGGTTTCTGGCAGACGAACAATTCGTAGGTGCCGGGCTCCAGTTCGGAGTGATCGAACGGCTTGATCGCCACCGTAAAGCCGGCCTCGCTCATCAGGCCCAGCCAGACGGCGCGAGGAAACAGGCCACTGGTATGCCGGTCGTGTACAACTTCGACGGTGCCGTCGGCCTCGCGAATCACGCACACGTAGTCGGTCGTGCACATCGAGTCGGCCGGGTCGGGATCCCACGACCATTCAAGGTAGCGAAAGCCCCGGGCGCCATCGTCGTTGCCACCGCACTCGGTCGACGGCGCAAAATGCTCGGCGACGCAATCAGGTGCGAACAGCGCCGCGCCTCCCGGCTTGCAATGCTCGTAGGCCGTGGCGATGGCCCGCCGCAAGTCGGCCTCGGTGGCCATGTAGTCGATGGCATCGTGGACAAACACCACGTCGAACTGGCGGCCCAGCCGCACGTCGCGCATGTCGCCCTCAACGTGTTCGCACTCCGGGTTGATGAGCCGGCTGTTCGCGAGCATGCCAGGCGACAGGTCCACCAGCACCACCTCATCGAAGTGCGCCTTCATGTGCAGGGCATTGTTGCCGCCGCCGCTACCGAGCTCGAGCAACGAGCGCACCGGGATGCGCGCCGCCTCGACGAGCGCGGCTCGATAGAAGGCGGCTTCTTCCACGTATTCTTCCGGCGGCGACATCAACGGCCACCACGGCGACAGGTCTGTATAGAGTCGAGTCATCAGGGTTTGGGGATGCGTAAGGTGGCGCTAATCATAGCGCTGCCGCTGGCCGCGAACATCAACGCAAGCGGATGCAACAGCGCCGGCCCGACCTGGTAGACACCGAACCACAGGTGGTCGTCGACGCGCCCGAGGTACTGGGCCAGACCGAGGATGAGCACCAGTACCACGCTGGTCGGAATCGGCGTGCCTTCGAAGTACTTGACCTTGCCCGTTTCGGCATCGGTCAGCGCTTCGGAGGTGGCGTTAAATCGCGCCAGGCGGCTGACGCCGCAGACGACGAAGTAGGTCAGGATGACCATGTCCCAGCCGCCGCGCAGGCCCAGCGTGAAGCCCAGCACGGCCGGGGCCACGCCGAACGAAATGACGTCGGCCAGCGAGTCGAGGTCGGCGCCGAGCACCGACTGGCGCCGGTGGTCGAGCCGCGCCACGTAGCCATCGAGCGTGTCGAACACGAGCGCCGCCGGCAGCAGGAAGAAGGCAGCCCACAGGAATCGACGGTTGCCGGTGGCCATGTAGTCCAGGCACAGGAACACGGCGATGGTGCCGCACGAAGCGTTGAAGATGGTCAGCAGATCGGCCCACGTGTAGGACCGCAGCATCGACATGTGCCGTCTCCGGGGTGCCATGGCCCCAGCCTATCAAAGCGCGCCGTTAACCTTTCTCAAGGTCATCCGTATTAATGGGTATGAACCAACGGGCTTTGCTGACCCTCGCGACCACGTCCGTCGCGACCCTGCTGATTACGGCCGCGCTGGGTGCCCAGGCGCCACCGCCGGCGGCACCACAGGCGCCGGCCGCGCCGAGCGCCGTGGTGCCGCTCTACCAGGCACCGGTCGACGCGCACACGGCCCGCGAACAGTTGCAGGAGATTCTGCGCCAGTATCCGCCGGTCGTCGGCGAGGTGTTGCGCCGCGATCCCGGCTTGCTGAGCCGTCCCGACTACATCGCGCCCTATCCCCAACTGGTCGCCTTCATCCAGCAGCACCCGGAAGTCGTGCGCAACCCGTCGTTCTTCTTCGGCGGCTACGAGTACTACGAGCGCAGCGCGCCGGCCTCACCCGAGCTCGAAGCCATTGGGGTGCTGCTCGGCGGGCTGGCCGGCTTCCTGATCTTCGGCGCGTTCATCGCCATTCTCGCGTGGCTGACGCGGGCGGTGATTCAGCACCGCCGGTGGTTGCGCCAGTCGAAGACCCAGTCGGAGGTACACGTGAAGTTGATGGATCGGATGACTACCAACGAGGAACTCCTGGCGTACGTCCAGAGCCCGGCCGGCCGCCGGTTCCTCGAGTCGGCCCCGCTGCAGGAGGCAGAGTCCCCGCGGCTCGGCGCCCCGGTCGGCCCGATCATCTGGTCGATGATGGCGGGCATCGTGCTGGCCGTGGTCGGCATCGGGTTCCGCATCGCCGGAAACTCGGTCACCAACGAAGCGCAGCAGGCATTCACCGTCGTCGGCGTCATCCTGCTGGCGCTCGGCGCGGGCTTCATGATTGCCTCGGCCATGGCCTACCTGGTCTCGTCGCGCATGGGGCTGTTCCCGCCGGCAGGCCGCCCCGACCCGAGCGCCGGCAATGCGTGATTGCACGCTCACCGACATGGAACGCCTCGGCGCCTTTGACGAAGCCGACCGCACGTTCCAGATGACCGAAGAAGCGTTTCGCGTCTTCTACGAGCTGACGGCGCGGCCGGTGAAGGTGTATCTCGCCCGCATGACCGGCGATGACCGGCTCGCCGACGACCTGCTGCAGGAGGCGTACTACAAGTTCCTGCGGTCGAGCGCCACGTTCGAGAGCGATGACCACCGCCGGAACTACCTGTTTCGCATCGCCACCAACCTGGTGCACGACCATCGGCGGCGGCCTCGCCTCGAGGTGGCCGCGTCCAGCGCCGAGCAGGAACAAGTCGCCTCGCCGGCGGATTCGCGCACGGCGGAACGGGCCGAAGCGCGCATTGACCTGTCGCGGGCGATGGATCACCTGAAGCCACGCGAGCGCAGCCTGTTGTGGCTCGCCTACGCGCAGGGCTGGTCGCACGAGGAGATCGCATCGGCGCTGGGCGTCAAGACGGCGAGCTTGAAGGGCATGCTGTTTCGCGCCCGCCATCGCCTGGCCGTCATCCTGAGAAACCCTGGAGGCCGGTCGTGAGCAGCATGGAATGCATCCACGAACGCCGCATCGTCAGCGCGGTGCTGTCCGGCCGGTGGCCCAGCAGCGATGACGAGCTGGCCGCGCATGCCGCCCAGTGCGGGATTTGCCGCGAGGTCGCCGAGGTGGCCGTGGTGCTGCGGGCCGATCACGAGCACGCCCGTGGCGACGTGCACGTGCCGGTGGCCGGACAGGTCTGGTGGCGCTCCGCGGTGCGTGCCCGGCTCGAGTCGACACAGGCGGCCACCCGGCCCATGACGTGGCTGCACGGCGTGACGGCGGCGATCACGATTGGCGTGATGCTGACCGCGATCGGCCTGGCGTGGCCGACGCTCGTGGCCGGCGCCGACTGGGCCCGCGAATTTGCGGTGCCGCTGGTGGCCAACACCGAAGTGTCGGGCGTGGTCGGCAACGTGCTGCGGCAAAGTGTGTTGCTGGCAATGGCCGCGGCGGCGTGCCTGCTGCTGGCGCCGGTGCTGCTCTACTTCGTGCTGTCCAACGACTGATCGCACGGCGGCGGCGGCGGCTCGACCGCCGCACTAACGGCGTGCGCACAGTAGCGGTAAGCCGTTCCGTCGCGCCCCGCCACTTCCCAGAACTGCGGGCACTGCGGCCAGAACTCCAGTTCCTCGATCACTTCGCGGCGCCGTCGCACCGCTTCGGACACGGCCTCAATGGCCGGTGTGAAGTGATGCCCGAACAGGCCGGCGCGATCGAACCCCGCCACGCCGGATTGCGAGCGACAGGAGACGACCAGCGGCGATCGGCCGCCCGCCGCCGCGACGCGGACGCTCGACGGCGCCGACCCGAATGAGTCGTAGCCGACGCCGACGAACTTCAACACCGGGCCCTCGCCCATCGCCACCGTAGCGCAGACATCGCCGCGCGCCGCGATCCACCCGGATCCGCAATCGACGTGGACCGCCTCGACCAGTGGCAGCGCGGCCAGCTGCTCACGCACGTACACTTCTTCGCGCGTGCCGGCCAGCGTGCACGCCGATGACGCGCAGAGGGCGAGTACTCCCAGCGCATGCCGCGCGGTACGCATTACCATCGGCCGCTCGCTCCGCCACCGCCGGACGAACCGCCGCCGAAGCTGCCTCCGCCGGACGACCCGCCCGAACTCGACCCGCCGGAGCCGCCGCCCATCACCCAGCCGGAACCGCCGCTCCCCGTCCCGCTGCGGAAGCTGTCGCGCCACTTGGCCCGGCCACCCAGCCGGTAGCCCCACGCCGCCATGGCGACCCAGAACGGCGCCAGGGTGAACAACGTCACCGTGAACTTGACGAGCAGGCCCATCACCATCGGAAGACCCGAAAAGAAGCTCCCGAACAGGATGGGGAAGGCCGCCTTGGTGCGCAGGCCCAACCCCACCATGAACGATCCGGTCGCAACGAAGATGCCCAGGAACGGCACCAGCACCCAGGCCGGCGCATCGCTCGAGCTGCCGTTGAAGCGGGCCAGCTCCTCGGCCGTCAGCACCTGGTTCTTCTCGACGATGTCGGCAATGCGGTTGACGCCGTCGGTGATCCCGCCCGCATAGTCGTCGTCACGGAAACGCGGCAGGAACTGCTCGTCGCGAATCTCGCCCGCCAGCCCGTCCGGCAGCACGCCCTCGAGCCCATAGCCCACTTCGATGCGCATTTCGCGTTCGTTGGGCGCGACGAGAATCAGCACGCCGTTGTCGGCCTTCTCTTGTCCGACGCCCCACTCTTTGAACAGCCGGTTCGCGTACTCCTCGACCGACATGCCGTCAAGTGACGGGACGGTGGCCACGGCAATCTCGGACGACGTGGTCGCTTCGACGTCGCGCAGGCGCTCGGTGAGCCGCGTGCGCGCCGCCTCGTCTAACAGATTCGCCAGATCGTTGACGTAGCCGGACGGTTTGGGCAGCGTCTGGGCCGACGCGTTCACCGTGAGCAGCAGCGCGAAGGCGGCAAAAGTAGGCCTCGACATGTTCCCCCTGAGAGTCGCCCCCGCTGCTGCGTTACAAACAAAGACGCTCGGCGCGATCACGATACAACACCACCGGCGAGGATGACACCAATGACGTTACAATATGGCCGTTCGGGACCCGCGACGGACGGTTCGGTCCGGGTGCCGGCAGGAGTTCAGACCCATGAAGCGATCGACCAAGTCCACTGCTACCGTTGCCGCAATCGCCCTTACCTCTTTCATTGTTTCGTACACGGCACTGACCGCTGAACAGGGTGGCCAGGCGCCGCCCGCTGCCGGCGCGCCGGCCAAGCCGCTGGTGCCGGTCGCGGCCAGTTCCGTGGCGGCCAACCCGGACACCTACGTCGGCGAGTTCGTGACGATGACGGGTTCCGTCGAAGCCAACCTGACGAAGACGTCATTCTCGGTGGATCAGGACAAGACCAAGTCCACCGGCAAGGAAGTGCTCGTCCTGGCACCGTCGCTGCAGACGCCGGCCGACGCCAACGGCTACGTCACCGTGATCGGCGAACTGATCAAGTTCGACGCGGCCCAGGTCGCGGCCAAGCTGAAGGACTACAAGATCGACTTGTCGCCGGCCGATCAGGCGAAGTTCCAGGGCAAGCCGGTGGTGCTCGCCACGGCGGTGATCAACACGGCCGGCATCGACATCGCCAAGCGGCCGATTGCGCCAATGACGGCCGACGACCTGGCGCTGCAGAAGATCATGACCAAGCTGCCGCCCGCCCAGGCGGCGCTGCGCAAGTTGCTCGACGGCAAGGACCTCGAACCCGTCAAGGAACAGGCCACCATCCTCAAGACCGCGTTCGCGGAAACCGAAGCGTTCTGGAAGGCCAAGGGCAACACCGAAGCGATGAACATCGCCGCCGAGGGCAAGAAGCACGCCGACGCGATCCTGATCAACGTCGGCCTCGGCAGTCTCGCCGCCGCCAAGGTCTCGCTCACACCGCTCGGCGCGACCTGCGCCTCCTGCCACGGCAAGTTCCGTGACCGCATGGACGACGGCACCTTCCGGATCAAGCCCGGCCAGTAGATTTTTGGGGTGCCAGGAGGGCGGCACGTGAGTGCCGCCGACGTCAACCGTTGACCACAGAGGATCTATGAAGAGAATCGCAATTGCGGCCTTGAGCTTCGTCGTCTTTGGCGCCACCTACGCGGCGGCCCAACCACCCGGCGCGGCCGGTGCCCCGGCCGGCCAGCAGCGCCAGCGTCCCGCTCCGGATCCGCGGTCGATTGGCGGCGGCAACTGTGCCGACAACCCCTATAACTGCGTGGACGCGGTGAACCCGCTGCCGCCCGCGACCACGGTGTGGATCGAGGAAATGACCTGGATGGACGTGCGCGATGCCCTGAAGGCGGGCAAGACCAACGTCATCATCCCGACCGGCGGCGTCGAACCGAACGGTCCGTGGCTCGTCACCGGCAAGCACAACTACGTGCTGCACGCCAACTGCGAGGCGATCGCCCGCAAGATGGGCAACGCCCTGTGCGCGCCGATCATCAAGCACGTGCCCGAAGGCGGCATCGAACCCAAGACCGGCCACATGGTCTCGCCCGGCACCATCACGCTGCGGGAAGAGACCTACCAGGCCCTGCTGACCGACACCGCGGAAAGCCTGCAGGCGCACGGCTTCAAGAACATCATCTTCATCGGTGACAGCGGCGGCAACCAGCGCGGCCAGCAAGCGGTGGCCGACAAGCTCACCGCCAAGTGGGCCGGCAAGGCGCTCGCCCTGCAGATCGCCGAGTACTACGACTACGCCAGCGTCTCGAAGCACATGGCCGGCAAGATCACGGAAGCCGCCAAGGGTGACGGCTTGCACGACGACCCGATCATCACGCTCAACATGTTCATCGACGACCCGAACTCGGTGCGCTACGACGCCCGCGTCAAGGCCGGCAAGGCGACCATCAACGGCGTGAACATCGCCGACCGCGCCAAGGCCACGGCCCTGGCAAAGGAGATCGTCGAGTTCCGCGCCAACCACACCGTCGCGGCCATCAACAGGCACATCGCCGCCAAGGGCGGTACGAAGTAGGAATAACGAAGAACGAAGAACGAAGAACGAAGAACGAAGAACGAACAACGAAGTACGAACGGGCGGCCGGGGGGAATCCTCGCGCCGCCCTTTTTTGGGGCCCACTGCCATACGTATATCCATGCTATGTTCATACGTATGGCCAAACTCACTCTCAGCGTGGATGCACACGTCGTTGATCGGGCCAAAGCTTATGCCCGGGCGCAAGGCACCACCGTCTCGGGACTTGTGGAGAAGCTGCTCGAACTGGCGGCCACACCGTCGGGCCAACCGGGCGAAGCCCCCGCCGTCCTTTCCAAGCTCCGCGGCTCGCTCAGGCGGGGCTCGGCCGGCGACTACCACCGCTATCTCGAGCGCAAATATCGATGAAGCGGCTGCTGTTCGACGTCAACGTTGTGCTTGATGTGTTGCTCGATCGCGCGCCCTTTGCGGACGCATCGTCTGACGTCTGGGCGGTGGTCGAGCGGGGCGACGCCGAAGGACTGCTCTCCGCCCATGCGTTCACCACGCTTCACTACCTGAACGCGAAGGCCGTCGGTGGCCGCATGGCCCGCGAGACGACCGATGCGCTGCTCTCGGTGTTCGAAGTAGCAGGTGTGGACGATGCGGTGCTCAACACGGCGCTCGCGTTGAACTGGGGCGACTTCGAAGATGCCGTCACGGCCGCGGCCGCCAAGCGGTCCAAGTGCGAGGCCATCGTGACCCGCAACCCGGCGGACTTCAAGGGATCGGCCGTCCGGGTGCTGACGCCATCCGAAGCATTAGCCTGGCTCTCGTCGTCCCGCTGAGGAGTAACATCATGGGTAGAGCCCATGGAGACCCTCGCGCTCGCCCCAACCCTCACCCGGCACTTCCACTCACTGCGGCGGCTCATCGGCAACACGCCACTGCTCTCCCTGGCGCTGCGCTTCAACGGCCAGCCCCGCACCATCTACGCCAAGTACGAACCTCTCAACCTGACCGGCAGCATCAAGGACCGCATGGCGCTGCACATCCTGCGGCGCGCCTACGAGACCGGTCAGATCCAGTCAGGCGACCCGATTGCCGAGGCCACCAGCGGCAACACCGGCATTTCGTTCGCCGCCATCGGCCGGGCCCTCGGCCACCCGGTCACGGTGTTCATGCCCGACTGGATGAGCAGTGAGCGGATTGCGCTAATCTCGAGTTTCGGGGCGTCGGTGGTGCTCGTCAGCAAGGCTGACGGCGGCTTCCTGGGTTCGATTGCGCGGGCCGATGCCCTGAAGGCGGCCAACCCGCGGACGTTCCTGCCGCACCAGTTTTCCAACGAAGCCAACGTCGACGCGCATTTCACGGGCACGGGTCCGGAAATCTGGCTGCAACTGCAGGGGCATAGCCTCATGCCCGACGCATTCGTCGCGGGCGTCGGCACGGGCGGCACCGTGATGGGCGTGGGCCGCTACCTGAAGTCGAGGCGGCCGTCGGTTGGCGTGCATCCCCTGGAGCCGGCCGAATCGCCCACGATGTCGACCGGCCACAAGGTCGGCCACCACCGCATCCAGGGCATCTCGGACGAGTTCGTGCCGCCGATCATCCACTTCGACGAACTCGACTCCGTCGTGCAGGCCAACGACGGCGATGCAATCCTGATGGCGCAACTGCTGGCGCAACACGGTCTGGCGGTCGGCATCTCGTCCGGCGCCAACGTGATCGGCGCGCTCAAGATTCAGCAGACCCTCGGCCCCGACGCCATCGTCGTCACCGTGCTCTGCGACAGCAACAAGAAGTACTTGAGCACGGACCTGCTGCGGACCGAACCCGTCAGGGACGGCTACCTCACGCCGCAGGTCGAGATGCTGGGGTTTGATTCGGTGAACCGGGTGTGCGACATGTGCGCCGATCCGCGCACTGAGGCGCCGGTCGCGTTTGTGATCTAAACCCTTCGAGGTGGCGGGCCAGTTTGACGCGCCTTACGGCGGGCGGTCGACCCACAGCCGCAGATTCAACGCCGATTCACCCACAGCCGCAGATTTGACGCCGATTCTCCACACTCGCCCACAGCCGCAGATTTAACGCCGATTCACCCGGAGTCGCGCGCGCGCAGGAACTGCTACGTCGGATGAGGCCAGTCGTCGCAGTTTCTTCCTCGCCATGTTCCGCCCGGTCATCGCTGAGCGGGAGCGGTCTCATGGCCCCAACAACTTACGGCCATCGGCGGCCGGGGCGCTGCGTGGCACGTCGATTGGATGTTCTTGACGACATGACCAATCCACAACCGGGACGTGACGACAGGACATTCGCCATCATCGGAGCGGCCATGGAAGTTCATCGGCTGATGCGCAGGGGATTTCTGGAAGCCATCTACTACGAAGCGTTGGCTCTTGAGTTCAAGCTTCGCGAGATTCCGTTTGCATCTCAGGTGCCGTGCGCGGTTGAGTACAAGGGGCAGCGCCTACACGGCTCCTACAAACTGGACTTCGTCTGCTTTGGCAACGTGATCGTTGAAGTCAAGGCCAGTTCGGCCACCACTCCCGCCGACTACGCGCAGGTCTTGAACTATCTTGCGGTCAGCGGCCATGAGGTGGCCGTGCTGCTCAACTTCGGCCGTCCGTCGCTGGAATATCGCCGCTTCGCCATGAGCGATCAATAGGTGCAGCGCCTGGGTGGGAACTGCGGCTGTGTGAATCGACGTGGCATCTGCGGCTGTGGTGAATCCGAGCAGAATCTGCGGCTGTGGCGAGTCGGCGCCAGCGGCCTTAGTCACCACCTCCTGGCTGCCGCAGTACGTGCCGCTCGAGCATCCGCCGGCGCACGACGCCGCCGTAGACGTTGCCCTGCGCATCCACTCCGAGCCCCTCGGCGCCGGCGTGATCCGCGGCCGTCGATTCCTGGTCCTCGATGAACGCCGTCACGCGACCGTCCCGGGCGCTGCCAATGCGGATGCCCTTCTTGATGCCCGGCAGTTCCCGGGCCCCGGTGTCGGTGCCCCACGATTCCGAGTCGGCCACGTAGATGGTGTCGTCGCTGGTGATGACTATGCCGCTCGGCCGGCCGAACTGGCGCCACTCGTCCAGCACCTGCCCGTCCTGGCTGTAGATCACGATGCGGTTGTTCTCGCGGTCGCCAACGAACAAGCGGCCGCGCGAGTCCATGGCAATCGTGTGCGGCTCGCTCAGCTCGCCGCGGCCCTGGCCCTTGCGGCCCCACTCCTTGATGAACTTGCCGTCCCTGCTGAAGTGCATCACCCGGTTGTTCTTGCCGTTGCGATGGCTGTCGGTAATGAACAGGTCGCCGTTCGGCGCCACCACCACGTCGGTCGGCTGGTCGAACAGGTCGGGGCCCGAGCCGCTGACGCCGGCTTTGCCCAGCGTCATCAGCACCTTCCCGTCGGGACTGAATTTGATCGCCTGGTGCCCCTTGCCGGGCGCGCTGCCGGCGTCGGTCATCCAGAGATTGCCATCGCGATCGACGGTGCCGCCATGAGGAAAGATGAGCATGCCCTGGCCGAACGTGCCGAGCAGTGTCCCCGCGGCGTTGTATTTCAGGATCGGCGCTTCAGGCCGGTTGGCGCACGAGTTCTCGAAGCAGCGGTGGACGACGAAGATGGTGCCGTCCGGAGCCGGCTCAATCGCCGTGACCGCCGCCCACCTGACGCCCGGCGGCAACTCGCCCCAGGTGCGGGTGGTCGTATAGGGCTGTGGCAGATCGTTGCTCGGCTGGCTCCCCTGCTGCGCAACGACCGGGGCCGAGAGCAGAGCCGCAAGACCGAAGGCAAGCGCGCGAAGTCGCTGCATGATGGTTCCTTTATACTTGAAGCGCCTCCCCCATGCCTCGACTGACCGACAAATCAGTGATCCGTTCGGTTCTGCGCCGCGACCCTGTGTGGGGCGTGTACGCGCTGGGCGACCTCGCGCCGCCCATGTTCGACAAGACGCTGTGGTTCGAGCCGGACCTGACCCTGGTCTTGCGCGATTTCGGCACCAGCATCCTGTTCGCGACCGGCACCGGCAGCATCCGCGAGGCCCTCGAACATGTCACCTGGCCGGTCCACCTGCAAGTGCAGGAAGACGCGCTCGCCGAGGTCGCCCGGCACGCCCTCGTCGAGCAGCAGACGCAGATGTGGCGAATGAGCTGGCATGGTCCGGCTAAAGCCGGACGCCACATGGCACGTAGAGGCGGGACTTCAGTCCCGCCTGCGGTCAGGCTCGGCGCCGACGACGTCCCCGCGTTACTGGCGTTGTATGGGGACGGTGAGGCGACCGGAGAGGCGCCTGACTTCTTCTATCCGTCGATGGTGGCCGACGGCGTGTTCTTTGGCGTGTATGAGGATGGCGTGCTCGCGGCGGCCGCGGGCACGCACCTGTTCGCGCCCGAGGAGGACGCCGTGGCGATTGGCAACATCTATACGATGCGCAAACGCCGCGGACGCGGCCTCGGACGCCTCGTCACCAGTGCGGTGATCGAGGCGGTGAAGAACATCGGGACGGTGGGCCTGAATGTACGGGCCGACAACCCGGCTGCTCTTCACCTGTACGAATCGTTGGGATTCGTTCGTCACTGCCCCTTCCATGAGGGGCTCGCGATCTCGCTGCGGTGACGAGCGCGCCGCCTTACCTTCCGGCGAACGAGCGGCGCTGACCCGGACCCGAGGGACGCCGGCTCGAGTTCGAGCCACCGAATCCACCCGGACGCGACGGACGCGGACCGCTCGGACGGCTGTTGCCGCCGGCGCCGCTGCGGCCCCGGCTGCCCTGGTGGCGGCGACCCGCCTCCGGCAGGGCATCCTGCGATCCGGCCGTCTGCGCGAAGCCTTCGATGGTGACGTGCTCGATCGGCGAGGTCAGCAGGCGCTGGATACCGCGCAGCAGATCGCGATCCGCCTGCGAGACCAGCGACACCGCACGGCCTTCGACGCCCGCACGACCCGTGCGGCCCGAACGATGGATGTAGTCCTCGGGGACCAGCGGCAGGTCGAAGTTCACGACCAGCGGCAGTTGCGGGATGTCGAGGCCGCGCGCGGCAATATCCGTCGCCACGAGCACGGTCACGCGGCCGGCCTTGAAGTCGGCCAGCGCCTTGGTGCGCGCGCCCTGGCTCTTGTTGCCGTGAATCACGGCGGCGTTGATGCCGGCTCGTTCGAGGTATTGACCCACGCGGTTCGAGCCGTGCTTGGTCTTGCAGAACACCAGCGCCTGCGCGCCAGGTGTTTCCTGGATGATGTGCGTCAGCAGGTCACCCTTGCGCTGATCGGTCACCGGATGCACGCGATGCGTCACGGTCGACGCCATCGTCTGTCCCGCGGACACATCCACACGCTGCGGCGTGCGCATGAAGTCCGACGACAGCCGCACGACTTCTTCCGAGATGGTCGCCGAGAACAGCAGCGTCTGGCGCTCGCGCGGCAGCACCTTCAGGATGCGGCGCAGCGGCGGCAGGAAGCCCATGTCGAGCATGCGGTCGGCTTCGTCGAGACACAGAATCTCGATACCCGACAGGTCGACGGTGCGCTGCTCCATGTGATCGAGCAAGCGTCCGGGGGTGGCAACAATGATGTCGGTGCCCCGGAGCAGCTCTTTCTTCTGCGGCACGATCGAGACGCCACCGAAAATCGCGGTGACGCGCAGGTTCGCCGGCACACCGTAGGTGGACAGCGACTTGTGCACTTGGAGCGCAAGCTCGCGGGTTGGTACAAGTACCAGCCCGCGCGGCTTGCGTGACCCGGCCGCGACACCGCCGCGGACGAGCAGTCGATCGATCATCGGCAGACCGAACGCGGCGGTCTTGCCGGTCCCGGTTTGCGCCTTGGCGAGCAAGTCGCTGCCGGTGAGAACGATCGGAATGGACTTGAGCTGCACCGGCGTGGGCGTGGTGTAGCCCAGCTTGGCGAGCGGATTACAAAGAGCGGGCGTGAGCCCGAGAGAAACGAACGGCATAGCGAAGCACTCCAGATATTGCCTGAGCGTTCCCTAACCGCACGCAGCAAGCCGACTATTTCTAGCGAAACGGCGCCGGGTTGGCGCGTTGCATAGGGCGTCCCTCAGCGGAACGCTGTGCATCTGAGCTAACAATACCGAAGGGTGGTAGTCCCGAGGAAATCTGAGGACGAAAGCGCAGTGACTTACGCAGTATACACCACCTTGGCATCGATCGTGACGGCCTACTGCGGCCGACGCGGCTCGACGATCGAAAAGCCCGCATCGAACCGGTCGAGCACCTCGAAGAGCAGCGTTGCCGCAGCGAGGTCGCCCTCGACTCTGGCGACTCCCAGCGTCACCGCCTCAGCCAGGGACTGCCGGCCCAGCACGATGCCGTCGAACGCGTCGCGCGCCAGAGTCACCGAGGCGGCGGCATTCGTGGCGCGGGCGCCCGTGACGTGGGTCAGCGCCCCGTTACGCAACGTGACGGCCACCTGCTCGGTCCGGCCGGTCAGGGACCAGTTCACCACGACTTCGCGCGACCACGCGCGCGGGCCGTTGACATGGGTGCCGAGCACGTCGAAGACGTCGGTGGCCCGCATGGCGCGCACCATGTCGGGATCCAGTACGGCGAGCCGCGCCGCCGGCGGCCCCTGACGCAGTTCCTGCGCGCCGACCAGATACGCATTGCGCCAGGTCGCGGCCTCCGAGGCGTAGCCGAGCTGCTCGAACGCATCGGCCACCAGGTGACGCGCCTCGGTGTTCGAGGGATCGGCGTAGACGACATGACGCATGACCTCGGCGACCCAGCGATACTCCCCTTTCGCATAGTCGGCCCGCGCCTTCGCGGTCACAGCAGCGGCCCCGCCGAAGTAGGCGACGTACTTCTTCGCGGCATCCCGTTCGGGCAAGGGATTCAAACTGGCCGGGTTGGCGTCGTACCAACCCAGGTATTTCTGATACACCGCCTTCGCGTTGTGGGACAGCGTGCCGTAGTAGCCGCGCGCCGCCCAGTCGTTGGCCAGGCCCGGCGGCAACACCAGTTCCTCGGCAATCTCCGCCGGAGTGTAGCCGTGGTTCATCAGCCGGACGCTCTGGTCGTGGATGTACTTGTAGAGGTCCCGCTGGTTCGCCAGGGCGCTGGCGACCCGCTCTCGTCCCCACGTCGGCCAGTGGTGCTGCGCGATCAGAACGTCAGTGTCGGCCCCGAACCGGTCGAGCGCGGCACCGAGGTACTTCGACCAGGCACTGGAGTCGCGGACCTCAGTGCCCCGAAACGGCAGCAGGTTGTGCATGGTCTTGGTGGCGTTCTCGGCCAGGTTCAGCACTCGATGTTTCGGCAGGAACAGATGCATCTCCGCGGGGGCTTCGGTCGCCGGTGTCAATTGGAACACGATCGGCACGCCGTCGATCGTGTGCGTCTCGAGCGCCTCGGTAATGGACATGGTTGGCGCCATGACCGATCGCCCAGGCCCACCCACGCCATCGATCTTCCCCAGCCCAGCATCAACCGAGCCGCGCTCTCCGCGCGGCAACGAGATGCCGAACTGATACGTCGCCCGCCGGCCCATGGCGTTGCCGGCGACGACGCTCTCGGCGATCACGGCGTGCATGAAGCCTGCCGGCGCGATGATCGCCGTGCGCCCCGCGGTGACCTCGGCATCATCGGCGACGCCGCGGGCGCCGCCGTAGTGATCGCTGTGGCTGTGGGTGTAGATCACGGCCACGACGGGCCGCTTCGGCCGATGCGAGAAGTAGAGGTCGAGCGACGCCCGCGCCGCACCCACCGAGCCCAGCGGGTCGACGATGATCACGCCCGTCGCGCCCTCGATGAAGGTGATGTTCGCGAGCGCCAGCCCCCGCACTTGGTACACGCCTGGCACGACTTCGAACAAGCCGTTAATCGCGTTCAGCCGCGCCAACCGCCACAGGCTCGGATGCACCGAATCGGGAACCCTCTCGTCGCTCAGGAACCCATAGCGACGCGTATCCTGCCCCGCCGGCAGCGTGGCCATGAAGCCGCGTCGCGCATCGGCGAAGTCTTGTTGATCAGTGAATGGCAGGTCGCGAAGGGCCGCCTCGTAGACGGCCCGCACGACCGGCGTAGCGGCGTTGGCCGCTGGGGGTTGCGTTGCTGGCTGTGCCGAGGCGGCTCCCACGGCGACCGCCATGAACCCGATCGCCAGACCTGCCCGAACCGACATCCTCGACTCTCGCATGCCGCACCTCATGGCGCGGAGGATAGCACCCTGGGATGGGGCGCGGCCTCTCGGCCGCGTAGGGCTCGGCGGCTCCGCCGCCTTCGTTGGGGTCGCTCGCGATGCTCGCATCCTGGGGCTCGCTTCGCTCGTGGGGCCCCCACGAGAGCCGAAGGCTCGAGCCCGACGAAGAGGCGCAACCTCGAACCCCACGCGGCCCGAAGGGCCGCGCCCCCTACTGTCCCCCCGGCCGCCGTCCCCAGGTCGGCGGTGCCGGCTCCGTCGTCCGCCGATCGACGGGCTTTTCCTTCAGAAGGCGAAGCGCTTCATCCACCGCGCGCTCAAGCTGCGGGTCGCGGCCGGCAATCACATCCTTCGGCCAGTTCTCGACGTCGATGTCGGGCCCGGTCCCTTCGTTCTCCACCGCCCACTTGCCGTCGCGCGTGAAGAAGCCGCCGCGCGGCGCGATCATGCTGCCGCCGTCGATAAAGCCCGGCGTGTCGGCCGTGTGGACGAGGCCGCCCCATGTGCGCTTGCCGACGAGTGGACCGATCTTCCGGTGACGGAACATCCACGGCATGAGGTCGCCGCCCGAGCCGGCCATCTCGTTGATGATCATCACCTTCGGTCCCCAGATGCCGGCCGACGGACTGGTGAACGGCCGGCGGTCGCCCGCGACGTTATTGAAGTAGCCGTCGAAGTCGCGCTGGAGGACATCGATGATGTAGTCGGCCGCCGAGCCGCCGCCGTTGTAACGCTCGTCGATCACCGCGCCCTGTTTGTCCTGCTGGGCGAAGTAGTAGCGGTTGAAGCTCTCGTAGCCACCCTGCCCCGTGTTCGGGACGTAGACGTAGGCCAGTTGCCCGTTGGAACGCCGATCAACGAAGCGGCGATTCTCTTCCACCCATGCTCTGGTGCGCAGGCCCTGCTCGTTGGCCACGGGGACCACCGTCACCTGGCGCGCGCCGGTCGCGGACGGCTGTGCGTTCACGGACAACACGGTCTGGCGGTTGGCCGAGCCTTCCAGCAGCCGATGCATGTTGTCGGGCGCCACGAGGTCCATGCCGTTGATGGCGACCACGTAGTCGCCGACGGCGACGTTGATCCCGGGGCCGGCCAGGGGGGCGCGCAACTCGGGGTTCCAGCTCTCTCCGTCGTAAATCTTCGTGATCTTGTAGCGGCCGTTCTCGATGGTGAAGTCAGCCCCCAGCAGGCCGCCAGGCGACGTCGGCACTTCGGGCATGGCGCCGCCACGCACGTAGGAGTGACCGATGGCGATCTCGGCGCCCATGTTGTCGAGCAGGTAGTTGAGATCGGCGCGATGCGCGATGTGCGGCAGCATGGCGCCATACATCTCTTTCATGCGCGGCCAGTTGGTGCCCTGCATATTCGGCACGTAGAGATAGTCGCGCTGCAGGCGCCAGCCCTCGTTGAAGATCTGCGTGAACTCGGCCTTGGGGTCGAGATGCATGCGCAGGTTCACGTCGATGCGGCCCTGCCCCGCCGCCGGCACGCCCTTGTCGGCGTCGAGCAGATACACGGGCTGCGTCTGGCCCGTGGCCGGCGCGCTGCCCTGGCCGCCCCCGCCACCAGGGGCCGGGGTTCGGTAGACGAGCTTCTTGCCATCTGCGCTCACCGCGTAGGCAGCGACACTTGGCCGGAAGACCTCGGTCTTGCGATCGCTCAGGCGATACCGATGCAGCGTGTTGCCGCGCGCGTCGGGACTCGACGGCGCTTCCAGGTAGAACACCGTGCCGGCGGCGCCGGCCTTGACATCGAGGTATTGACGCGACGGTACGCCGGGCACCGCCAGAATGCGCTGCTGGATGCGATCGAAATCGATCTGCACGGTGACCGCCCCACCAGCCCCACCGGCCCCACCCGCCTCTTCATCGCTCTCGGGCAGCAGCGGGCTCGGGTCGGTGTTCTTGAGCACGGCAACATACAACGCGAAGGTTTCCTGCCGTCCGTACGACGTCATGTCGAGCCACTGCGACGCGAGGCCAAAGTCGGTGGAGGCCAGGAACCACAGGTACTTGCCGCTCGCGTCCCACACCGGATACATCGCGTCCGCCAGGCCATCGGTGACCGGGGTCTTCACGCCGGTCTCGACGTTGGCGACGATGATCGCGCGGTAGAGGGTGTTGAGGCGCGACGCGAACGCGACCCACTTCGAGTCGGGGCTCCAGGTCGGCGCCAGCGTGCGTTGGGGCACCATCCAGGGATCGTTGCCGACGATCTTCGCCTGGCCGGTCGCGATGTCCATCACCCACACGTTGAGGTTGGTGTCGGTGTAGAGGAGCTTCCTGGAATCGGGCGACCACGACGGCGTGTAGTAGAACGACGCCTTCTCGAACGCGATCTCGCGCGGCGGCGCAATCCCGTCCTGCGACTCGATCACGAGCTTGTACTCGCCCGACTTGTCGCTGAAGTACGAGATCCACTTGCCATCGGGCGACCACGCCGGCTGCCGCTCGGCCGAGCCGCTGGAATTGGTGATGTTGCGGATGTCGCCCTTCTCCGCCGGAATGGTGAAGATCTCGCCGCGCGCCTCGACCACCACCCGCTTGCCGGTGGCCGAGATGCCCAGGTTGGTCATCCGGTGCGTGACATCTTCGAACCGCGGCATCATCCACGGGAAGTCGCCCGTCGCGGTGATGGTCAACTGCTTCGCCTGGCCGCCCTTCGGGTCGAGCGTGTGGAGCCAGCCGGCCTGCTCGAACACCACCATGCCGCCGCCGGCGTCGAGCGTCTTCACGTCGTAGTCGATGAACTTCGTGCGCTGCGTCAGCGCCTTGCTGACCGTGTCGTACGACCAGACGTTGGACATGCCGTCGCGATCGGAGATGAAGAACACCGTGTCGCCCAGCCACACCGGATCGACGTCCTTCGAGTCGGTCCAGGGTGGCGACACCAGGTCGAATGTCTTGAGGTCGACAATCCAGACGGGACGGTTCTGGCCGCCCCGGTAGTTGCGGCGTTCCTCGTCCCACGACGAGTTCATGCGATAGGCGATGCGCCGGCCGTCGGGAGAGATCTTGCCCTGGTAGCCGCGCGGCAGCGCCATCGGCTCTTCGACGCCGCCCTTCGCCGGCACCGTCCAGAAGCGCGCCGTGGCGGTCGGCGCCGCGGTCGCGCGTCCCGACACGAACATGACGCCGGCGCCGTCGGCCGTCCAGCCCTGCACGGTATCGGCGCCGGGATGCCATGTCAGCCGTTTCGGCTCGCCGCCGTCGACGGGGATGATGTAGACATCAACGTTGCCGCCGTAATCGCCGCTGAAGGCAATGGTTGTTCCGTCGGGTGAGAACTTCGGGTTTATGGTCTGGCCCTGGAAGCTGGTCAGCCGCCGGGCATGGCCGCCAGCGCGCTCGACCACCCAGATGTTGTTGGCGTAGACGAACGCCACGTGCGTCGCGCTGATCGACGGCGACCGCAGCATGCGGGTGGGGCTGCCATTGGCGGCCAACTCCACCGCTGCCGGGATCGCCAACAGGGCCAGGACGGCAAGGCCAAGGAATCGCTTCATGGTGGCGGAATGCTAACACGCAGACTGCGCTAGAATCCCGGCACCATGACCCGACAGCGCCCCGTGCTGCTCCTGACCATTGCCGCCTTCGGCGCCATTGCCCTGGCCTTCGGACCGGTCGCGGCGCGGCAGGGCTCGCCCGCCGAAACGCGGCCTCCAGGCACCAGCTACAAGGGGCCGGCCTGGACCTTCAACAAGATCGCCGACGGCGTGTATCACGCCGTCGGCACTGGCAGCATCGTCGTGATGTCCAACGCCACGATCATCGAAGGCGATCGCGATGTGCTGGTCGTCGATACGCAAGTCTCGCCGGGTGGCGCGTGGGCGCTGCGGGAAGAGCTCAAGGCAATCACCACCAAGCCGATTCGGTGGGTCGTGAATTCACACTTCCACTTCGATCACTCGCACGGGAACCAGATCTATGGGCCCGAGGTGCAGATCATCGGCCACGAGTTCGCGCGGCAGCAGATGGTGGCCGGCAAGTCGCAAGACTCCCCGGCCCGCGAGTTCTTCGTGGGGGGCGTGCCGGCGGCGATCAAGGGGCTCGAACAACGGCTCGCGGTCGCGACCGATGACAAGACCCGCGCCACCATCCAGAACCAGCTCGATATCCAGCGCAATCACCTCGAGGGCACCAACGCGGTGAGACCCACGCCGCCAACGCTGACGCTGACGCAGACGATGACGCTGCACCTGGGCACTCGCGAGGTGCGCATCATGTTCCTCGGCCGCGGCCACACGGCCGGCGACGTCGTCGTCTACCTGCCGAAGGAACGCATGGTCGCGACCGGCGACCTGCTCGTGAACGGCACGTCGTACATGGGCGACGCGTTCATCCCTGAATGGATCGACACCATCGAGGCCCTGAAGAAGCTCGACCTCGGCACCGTGCTGCCCGGGCACGGCGCCGCGTTCACGGACATGGCGAAGCTCGATCACTGGCAGGCCTACATGCGCGACTTCTGGGCGCAGGCACAGACGTTTCACAAGGCGGGTACGCCGTGGGAAGAGGCCGCGAAGCAGGTGGACCTGCGCGGCAACGCGGTGAACTACCCGGCGATTCGAACCGCGGGACTCACGCCGAATCACGGCATGCGCCGCGCCTACGAGTTGCTCGACGGCACGGCGAAGTAGCGTTACTCGCCCGGCGCGGCGCCCTCGACGCGCCTGAACATCCGCTGTTGCCACAAGCGCCGCCACGCTTCGCTGATCGGCAACTGTTGATAGCGGCCGCCGGACTCCCGTTTCAGCGCCTCGCTGACGGCCGGGTAATAGTCGGTGTTCATCGACGGAAACAGGTGATGCTCGGTGTGGTACGAGAAGTAGCCGTGCCACCGGTCGATCACCCTGGGCACCATCACCGAGGTGGTGCCGCCCAGGGGATCGTGGTCGTGGGTGATCGGGTTGAGGAAGTGCTGCGTGAAGACGTAAGCCATGAGAATGGCCGACGTGACGCACAGCGCCACCGGCGACACCCACAGGTAGTTGGCCCACGACCGGCCCACGGCGACCCACACCCCGTACTGCAGCGCCACCATCAGCAGCAGTTCCACGCCGATGATCACCCGTTCGCGCGGTCGATAGGCCGGCTTGCTGGTGACAATGGCCGGCTTTTGGGGGTCCGGATAGAAGACCGTCGCGATGTTGCGGCCCAGATAGGTCACGAAGTGACAGAGCACCAGCACGTAGCGCTTGGGACGTTCGCTCGATGGATAGAACAGCCGCGCATACCAGGTCGTCGACGGACTGCGCTCGGCTTCGAGAAACGGCCGGTCCGGGTCCCGCGGGGTGCTGGCATGATGGTGATGCGTGAGGTTATGCAGCCGGTTCCACATCGTCGGCGGCACCATGTTCAGCCCGAACAGCAGAAACTCCAAGGCGTAGCGCGCCACGCGATTGCGGACCACCGCCTGGTGTGACGCCTCGTGGCCAATAAACGCCACGCACGCCAGCGAGTGGCCGATCACGAGAGCCGCGATCGGCCCGGCTGCGGGCAGTCGCCGAACCGTCGCGTAGCTGACACCGATGATGGCGGCGTGGATGGCCACGGTCCAGAGCCGGCCGGTGTTGGGTTGAAAGGCCTCGGGGGGAAGCGACGCGCGGACGCGCCGCACGCACGCGGCCGTCGAGAGGTTCATCGATTCCATGGCTGGTGAGACGGCCGCGCTTGGGCAATTCCCAACCCGAGAATTTTCCGTGCAGGTCCGTCTCAAGGGCATATGGACACCGCACTGCATCACATCAACAACGGCGGCCTGCTGGCTGGCATGTCCCGACTGGCCGCAGTCCTCAACGACGCGCGCAGCAAGAGCTCGCCCACCGAGTGGCGGGAGTTCATCGCGACCCAGGTGCTGCCGCATCCGGTTCGAGAAGTGGTGCATGCCGACCCCTTCACCTACCGCGCCTACTCCAAGCCACGCGGCTATGCCGGCGATGCCGTGATGATGGACTACATCTATGGCTACACGGCCGCGGAGATCGACCGCCTGCCGGGTGTGACCCGGCGCATCTTCGACTACTGCACGAGCACCGCATCACCCGAAGCCGTGCGGTTCCGGCGGCGGGTCCTGGCCGAGACGATCGACGTGGCCGCGGCCAGGGCCGGCCGCTCGATCGAGGTCGTCGCCCTGGCCGCCGGTCACCTGCGCGAGGCCGATCTGTCGTCGGCGGTTCGCTCGGGGTGCGCCCGCGTGACGGCGATCGATCAGGACGAAGAGAGCCTCGACATGGTCAAGTCGGCCTACTCCCAGTACGGGGTCCAGACGACGCCGGCCTCGGTGCGGCAGGTGCTGGCGGGCCGGGCCCGCATGCCGGCGTCGGATCTGTCGTACAGCGCCGGACTCTACGACTACCTGCCGGAGGCCGCAGCCACGCGGCTGACGACCTTGATGTTCGAGGCCTTGCGACCGGGGGGCACGCTGCTGCTCGCCAACTTCCTGCCCGACATCAGCGACGTGGGCTACATGGAGGCGTTGATGGACTGGCACCTGGTCTATCGTGACGACCAGGACATGTTGAACCTTGCGGCCGGAGTGGCGCCGGGCGATGTCGCCCACATCGAACAGTTTCACGACCCGTTCGACAACATCACCTTCCTGCGCATGACGAAGACCGCGTAGGCGTGGTGGCGATGGTCGCGGCGAAGCCTGGCGGGCGCCCTCACCTGGCGACGCAGCTGAAATTCGCCGCTTCGTCGATGCTGCCCTGGCCCGAATAACGCGCAACCTGTGGATAGGGGCAGAGGGGGCGGGTTCGCTCGGTCTCGCCGTCAACGATCCGGGATGCCACGACGCGGGCCGGGGCCACGCCACGTTCCACCCACGCTTCGAGGACCGGCAGCATGTCGAACGCGTTCGGCCCGGGCCCGCCGCTGCAGTGGTGCATGCCAGGGACCATGTAGAGACGCGCGAAGCTGTCGGCATCGTCCGGCCCGCCAACGGCCTTCACCATCTGATCGTAGTACGCCACGGTGCCGGCCGCGCTGATGCCGGGGTCGGACCAGCCGTGGTACAGGATCAGCTTGCCGCCCGACTTCTTGAACGGCCGCAGGTCGGGATCGAGCGGGCTGAGAATTTGGGTCATGGTCTGCAACCGCGGCAGATCGCGATCGAGATTCAGCACCTTCCAACTGAACGCCGGGTCATCGGCATCGAGCGCCAGGAACCGGAAATTCGGTTCCATGAGGCCATAGCCAGACGGTAGCCGCGTGCCCTCGTACGCCAGTGAGCCGTCAGCCTGCGCCACCGGCGGCACGGTGCCGGCTATCCACGCCCGCCAGCCGCTAGTGCCGCCCTCGTGGCCGACCGGGAATCCGTACGCGTAGGTCTTGCCATCGGCGGTCTTCGCGCCTGCATAAATCTTCTTCACCGTGGTGATCTGGCCAGCGGTCAGGCAGTTGGTGCCCTCGCCACCGGTGCATGCCAAGGCGTCCACGTTGAACGTGCACGCACGCGGATCGCTCACCAGGCCATCGACCAGGCCATCGGCCCTGTCGCAGGCGGCCAGCGTCGCGCGATCCAGCAGCTCGATCTTCTCAGGGGTCAGGAGGTTCGCTGGCGACGCCAGCATGTGTTGATACACCAGGGCGCGGCCAACCTGCATGGGCGTCCCCGTCGCGGGATGACCGCCGATCACGCCGTCGAAGTCATCGGGATACCGCTGCACTTCCATCAGCGCCTGCCGGCCGCCGTTCGAGCAGCCGTTGAAATAGGTGTAGCGCACCGGCTGCGTGTAGAACGCCGCGGTCAACGCCTTGCTCGCCACGGCGGTGACGTGCGTGCCACGGTAGCCATAGTCAATCTCCTTGGCCCGATGCGACCACCAGTCGGGATCGCCGGCCACGTGGCCGGTGTCGGTCGAAGCCGCGGCGTAGCCCCTGGCCAGGCTCGAGTCGAGGTTGGCGATGGTGCCCCCGAGGCCGCCGACGCCCTGGAACAGCAGCTTGCCGTTCCAACCGTCGGGCAGGCCGAGCCGGAAATTGACCTCGTTGTCCACAGAGGTGACATGACCGTCGACCCGGCAATACCGCGGGCGCGCACCTGCCTCCGCCACGATGGCTGCGGCGGTAATGGTGGTGCCGGCCGGCGCCTTCGCCTGAATCGCGGCCACCGAACAGTCGACTGACTGGGCGGTCAGCCCCGGCGCGTGCGCCCAGGGAATCAAGTGGAGCAATAACGCCAGGACGGCGACGATGCGCATCGGCAGAGTATACGTGCCGGCCCTGTCCGCTGGGCTACACTTCCCCCGCCGGAGGGCAATCCATGCCAAGACGACTGACTTATACCTTCATCGCAGCACTGCTCCTGGGCGGCGGCGCCATCGCCGCGCAAACCCGGGCCACCGCCACCAACGTCTCGATAATCCCACACGACGCCGTCCCGGACTTCTTCAAGAACCCGCCGGGTATTTACACCGGCGAGAACATGGGGATCGCCACCAACTCGAAGGGCAACATCTACATCTATCACCGCGCCAACGAGACTCGCCTTTTCGAGTACACGCCGCAGGGGGCGTTCGTCCGTGAGATCGGCCGAGGCAACTACGGCTTCTCGTTCGCGCACTCGGTCCGCGTCGATGCCCAAGACAACATCTGGGCCGTCGATGAAGGCACCGACATGCTGGTCAAGTTCAGTCCCGAGGGACGAATTCTCATGACCATCGGTCGCCGGGAAGACCCGGTGGCCGGTCTCACGAACATGCCCGGGACCGGCCGCTACCACGGACGCAATGAAAAGTACCGTTTCGGTCGTCAGACCGACGTGGCGTTCGATCAGCAGGGCAACATCTTCGTGGCCGACGGCTACTTCGATGGCCGGGTGGTGAAGTACGACAAGAACGGCCGGTTCGTGAAAGCCGTCGGCACGCGCGGCAATCAGAACCTCCAGTTCAACACCCCGCATTCGATCGCCACCGACTTCCAGGGCAACGTCTACGTCGGCGACCGCGGCAACGCCCGTGTCCAAGTGCTCGACAACGACCTGAACTGGAAGGCCAACTTCCCCAACGTCGGAAATCCCTGGGCGGTGTGCGTCTCAGGCGGGCCGGGCCCGAAGAACCCCGGCAAGCAGTATCTCTATGTCTCGAACTCGTGGCAGGACAGTGCGCCGGCGGCCGGCGCCGAGTTCACCGGCGAGGTCTACAAAATGGAGCTCGATGGCACCATCATCGGTAAGTTTGGCCGTGCCGGAAAGGCCGCGGGCGAGTTCGCCACCATCCACCAGATGGACTGCCGCAACCCGGACATCATTTACACCGCCGAGATCAACAACTGGCGTGCGCAGAAAATCCTGCTCAAGCCGCAGGCCATGAAGACTTCGAGCCAGGAATAGGAGACGCCAATGTCACGCACACTCACGGTCAAGGTGACCGCGGCGGTTCTCGCGCTGGGCGGCTCCCTGATCGCCCAGGCAGGCATCCCCGAGATCGCGTTTACGACCAGCGATTTCCTCAAGACGCCCAACGACGTCTACGTCGGTGAAGTCGGCGGCGTGGCCGCCAACTCGAAAGGCCAGGTCTATGTGTACCACCGGAGTGGTCACCCCTACGCCACGCTCGGTGACAACCGCACGTTCTATCGTGGCGGCTCGCGCCTGTTCCAGTTCGACGCCAGCGGCAAGTACCTGCGCGAGTTCGGACAGGACGTTTACGGCTTCAACGCCGCCATCGGCCTGCGGATCGATCCACAAGACAACGTCTGGACGGTCGACGAGGGCGCCAATCAGGTGGTGAAGTTCGACGCCGACGGCCGGGTCGCCCTGGTGCTCGGCCGCAAGCCCGAGACCATCAGCGTGCGGCCGGCCCAGCCGCCGGCCGGCGCTCCCGCCGGTGGCGCCGGAGCCGCTGGGCCAGGCGGCCAGCCGGCGCGCGCGCCCGGATCGGGAACGCCGGGATCGACCTTCAGCCGGCCGAGCGACGTCGCGTGGGATGGTGCCGGCAATATCTACGTCGCCGACGGGACTGGCGCCAACAACCGCATCGCCAAGTTCGACAAGGACGGGCGATTCATCGCGCACTGGGGCTCAACCGGCAAGGGCCCCGGACAGTTCGCCGGGGTCAAGGCGCTTGCCATTGATGCGCAGGGCAACGTCTACGCGGCCGATCGCGGGAACAACCGCATCCAGGTGTTCGCGGCCGACGGCACCTTCAAGTCGGAGTTCGGTGGCATTGGCACGCCGATCGCCATGTGCATCACGCGCGGTGCCACGCAGCACCTGTTCGTCTCGCACGCGGGCGATGACGACGGCATGGAGAACGCGGCGATCTACAAGGTGCAGCTCGATGGCAAGGTCGTGGGCAAGTTCGGCGCCGCCGGCAAGATGTTGAGGGAGTTCGGCCTCGCCAACTCGCTCGATTGCCGCAGCGACACGGCGCTGCTGGTCGGCGAACGCACCAACTGGCGCGTGCAGCGGGTCAGCTTGAAATAACGAAGAACGAAGAACGAAGAACGAAGGACGAGGACGAAGAACGAACAACCTTCGTTATTCCAAATTCGTTCTTCGTTATTTGACTTCCAGGTTCGCCTGGATGGCGGCGAAGAACATGTCGGCGATGCGCTTGTATCCCGCTTCGGTGGGATGCAAGCCATCGACGCCAATCAGCGTGGCGGCTTCCGGCAGCAGCGCGTCATAGAGGTTGACGAGGACGACGCCCTCCGACGCGGCGATCGCCTTGATCTTCGCGTTCACCTCGTCCACGACCGCGGGGTTGGGCGAATTGCGACCGCCAGGCTTGAACACCATCAGCGTCGACAGGAACACCTGAACGCCGGCGGCCTTGCCCGTCCTGACCATGTCGAACAGCGCACCAGCCGGCAGATCGCTGATGCCGAAGGCCAGGTCGTTGGCGCCGTGCAGCAACAGCACCACTTCCGGCCGCTCGGCCGCCAGCGCCTCGGCAAATCGCTCTCGCGCCTCGAAGGAGTACTCGCCGGGCTTGCCGGCATTGGTCACGGCCACGGACGCGGCCTGCCGCGCGAAGCGAGACTGCAACATCGACAGGAGCTGGGTTGGGTACGAGGCCGACGGCACCAGCACCATCGGCCCACTGCGTGGCAGCCGGGCATCGGCACCGGGGAGATCGGCCCGGAGCCCGACGGGCACGGTCACCTCGCCGGCAGTCATGCTGTCGCCGAACGCGAGAAAGCGCGTCCGCGACAGCGACGGCTGCGTCGATGGACCGGTCGGGGTGGACCCGCTGCAGGCGGTCAACACCGCGCAGCAACAGGCCACCCACAACAACAGTAGTTTCATACCAGTAGCCTCCGGCTTCAGCCGGAGCTTAATACCGGTAGTGCGCCGACTTGTACGGCCCTTCGACCGCCACGCCGATGTAGTCGGCCTGTTCCTTGCTGAGCGTGGTGAGCTTGACGCCCAGCTTGCCCAGGTGCAGGCGCGCCACCTCTTCATCCAGCTTCTTGGGCAGGATATAGACGCGGTTGGCGTCGTAGTTGGTGCCAGACAGCGTCGGCTTGCCGTTCATGCTCAGGTGCAGGTCGATCTGCGCCAGCACCTGGTTGGTGAACGACGACGACATCACGAAGGACGGGTGGCCGGTAGCGCAACCGAGGTTCAGCAGGCGGCCTTCGGCCAGCACCAGGATGCTGTGCTCGGGGCGCTTGCCTTCGGCCGGGAAGATCCACTCGTCGTACTGCGGCTTGATCTCGACGCGCTTGGCGCCGCCCTTGGCGAGGCCGGCCATGTCGATCTCGTTGTCGAAGTGGCCGATGTTGCCGACGATCGCCTTGTCCTTCATGCGCTTCATCAGGTCGACGGTCAGGATGTTCTTGTTGCCGGTCGCGGTGATGAAGATGTCGGCGGTCTCGATCACGTCTTCAATGGTCGTGACCTGGTAGCCTTCCATGGCCGCCTGCAGCGCGCAGATCGGATCGATCTCGGTGACGATCACGCGGCAGCCCTGGCCCTTGAGCGCCTGGGCGCAGCCCTTGCCGACGTCGCCGTAACCGAACACCACCGCGACCTTCGCCGACAGCATGACGTCGCTGGCGCGGTTCAGGCCATCGATCAGCGAGTGGCGGCAGCCGTAGAGGTTGTCGAACTTGCTCTTGGTGGCCGAGTCGTTGACGTTGATGGCCGGGAACAGCAGCGTGTTGGCCGCGGTCATCTCGTAGAGGCGATGCACGCCGGTGGTGGTCTCTTCGCTGACGCCCTTGATGCCGAGGGCAATCTTCGACCACACGCCCGGACGGGCCTTCAGTTCCTTGTTCAGCGTCTCGAGGATGACGCCCCACTCTTCCGGATCCTTGTCGGGGTTGAACGCCGGGATCTTGCCGGCCTTCTCGTACTCGAGCGCCTTGTGCACGAACAACGTGGCGTCGCCGCCGTCATCGAGAATCATCGTCGGACCGCTGCCATCGGGCCACATCAGCGCCTCGACCGTGCACCACCAGTATTCGGCGAGCGTCTCGCCCTTCCACGCGAACACCGGCGTGCCGCGCGGGTTGGCGACGGTGCCGCCCGATTCGGGACGGCCCACGGCGATCGCGGCCGCGGCGCTGTCCTGCGTCGAGAAGATGTTGCAGCTCACCCAGCGAACGTCGGCGCCGAGCGCAGTCAGCGTCTCGATCAGCACGGCGGTCTGCACGGTCATGTGCAGCGAGCCCATGATCTTGGCGCCGGCCAGCGGCGTCTGGCCGGCATAGCGCGCGCGCAGCGCCATCAGCCCGGGCATTTCGTGCTCGGCGAGGCGAATTTCGTTGCGGCCGAATTCGGCCAGGCCGAGGTCGCGGACCTTGAAGGGTTCACGGCCAGCCTTCTTGGCCAAATCAAAGGCGTGTACTTCGTTCACTGCAGTTGCCATGTTCTCTGTCTCCTCGTTGCTTTCGTTCTTCGTTCTTCGTTCTTCGTTCTTCGTTCTTCGTTCTTCGTTCTTCGTTCTTGGTTATTCTTTTTTCGCCGTCGCGACAAAGAGGCTAGGGCCCTTGACGGAGGTTTCCGTGGGCAGCAGGGTGACCGCCGGCCGGCTGAACCCGGCCGCCTCCAGGTGCTTCTTGATGGTCTTCTCCGAGAAGCCGCGCCAGACGTGGCCCATCTGGTGCTGGTACTCCTCGCGGTCGTGCGGCAGCATGTCGACGATCAGCGCGCGGCCGCCGGGTTTCAGCACACGGTGCACCTCGGTGAGCGCCCGCACCGGCTCGGGGACGTGGTGCAGCACCAGGGCGAGAATGGCAGCATCGAGCTGCCCATCGTCGATCGGCAGCGCTTCCATGTCGCCACGCCGCACCTCGACGTGGGTCGCGCCCTTCAACCGCCGCCGCGCGGCCTGCACCATGTCGGTGGAGCCATCCACCGCAATGACCTTCTGGACATGGGGCGCCAGCAGCTCACTCACCTGCCCTGTGCCGCAGCCGAGATCGCCGACGGTGAGGTGCGGGTCGATCAGCGCCAGCAGCGCGTGCAGCTGGAAGGTGTCGCCAAAGAGCTCCGAGCGCAGGTGATCCCACTGGCCCGAGGCCGAGGCAAAGAACTCCTCCGACTTGGTGCGGCGGCGCGACAGCACGCTCTTCAGCCGGCGCTCATCCTGTTCGGCGCCGTTCGTGGATGACACCTGCTCGCGAATGAGCGGCCACAGGCGCTGGGCCCCGCCGTCCAGGTCCTCGAACACCATGCCGTAGAAGCGGCTGGTGCCGTCCCGCCGCGACACCACCCAGCCATCGTCGGCCAGCGTCTTGAGGTGACGGCTGACGGTGGACTGCGGCAGCTGCAGAACCGCGCAAATCTCGTTGACGGTCAGCTCGTGCCGCTCGAGGGGCAGGAGCATCCGGCAACGGATGGGGTCGGCCAGCGCGGCCATGTGGTCAAGGATTTGAGTCATCTATCCGTCAATCCGGATGAACGAGATAATAACCGGTGACGTAAGCGTTCGTCAAGCCATGGCAGTATTCCGGCCATGCGACTTCGCCTCGTGCTGCTCACCGTCCTGCTCGGGCTCCCGGCCCTGGTGCTTCATGCCTCTGCCACCGACGATCGCTACTGGGCGCAGTGGCGCGGGCCGTCCATGACCGGTGTCTCGAAGACCGCCAAGCCGCCCATCGAGTGGAGCGAGACGAAGAACATCAAGTGGAAGGTCGAGATCCCGGGTCGCGGGTCGGCGTCGCCGGTGGTCTGGGGCGACCGGGTCTACCTGCTGACCGCGGTCCCCGCCGGCGTCACCGGGCCGGCTCAACACGAACCGCGCGGGGCTCTGCCCAACCGAGGGGTGCATCAGTACAAGGTGATGGCCATCGATCGCGCGACCGGCAAGACCGTGTGGGAGCGGGTCGCGCGCGAGGAAGAGCCGCACGAGGCCGCCCACCAGGACAACGGTTCGTGGGCGTCGAGTTCCGCGGTCACCGACGGCACGCACCTGTTTGCGTATTTCGAGTCGCGCGGGCTCTATGCCTACGACATGCAGGGCCAGTTGCTGTGGCAAACGGATTTCGGCGACAAGAAAATGCGCAACCAGTTCGGTGAAGGGTCGACGCCGGCCTTGTTCGGCAAGTACCTCGTGGTCGTGTGGGATCACATCCCCGGCCCCTCGTTCATCGTCGCGCTCGACAAGGCCACGGGCAAGGAGATCTGGCGCACGACACGCGATGAAATGGATACGTGGGCGACGCCGCTGATCGTCGAACACGCCGGCCGGCCCCAGGTCATCGTCAACGCGATGAACCGCGTGCGCAGTTACGACCTCGAGACCGGCAAGATCGTGTGGGACGGGCCCGGCACGACCATGAACGTCATTCCGTCGCCGGTCTTTGGCCACGGCATGGTGTTCATTATGAGCGGCTTCCGCGGCAACAACCTGAAGGCGATCAAGCTCGCCGAGGCCAAGGGCGACATCAGCACCACCGGCGCCATCGCGTGGCAACTCGACCGCGACACGCCGTATGTGCCGTCGCCCCTGCTCTACGACAACATCCTCTACTTCCTCAAAACCAACAACGGTCTGCTGTCGGCGTACGACGCGGTCAGCGGCAAGCCGCACTACACGGTGCAGCGGCTGCCCAAGGCGCAGGAAGTGTTCGCGTCCCCCGTCGGCGCCGACGGCCGCATCTACGTCACCGGGCGCGACGGCGTCACCATGGTGCTGAAGCACGGCCCGACCTACGAGATCCTGGCAGAGAACACGCTGGACGACGGGTTCGACGCATCGCCGGCCCTGGTCGGGAGCGAAATGTACCTGCGCGGCTTTCGCTATCTTTATCGGATCGGCCAGTAGGGCGCGGGCTGGCGCCCGCGTAGGGCTCGTGGCTTCGCCCCTCGTGGGGTTCGGCCCTGCGGGCCTTCGTGCGCGTCGGCCGCTTCCGCAGCCCCTGGGAATTCCCCTACAAGCAACGCGAACTACAGGATGCGAGCGTAGCCAGCAACCCCGACGAGCGCCGACGGCGCGAGCCCCACGCGGACTGAAAGTCCGCGCCCCACGCGATCCAACCCTCGCCCTTCCGCGCCCATCTAACCCGGCATGCTCTGGGACACCCTCCGCGCCGACATTCGCCACACGATCCGGCTCGCAATCAAGACGCCGCTGTTCAGCGCCCTCACGGTGCTCGCGCTCGCCCTCGGCATCGGCGCCACCAGCGCGATCTTTGCGGTCGTCAACGGCGTGCTGCTGCAGGCGCTGCCGTACCGAGACGATGACCGGCTGGTGAACCTGTGGAGCCACAACACCGCCGAGAACCGGCCGCAGAATCCGCTGTCGCCGGCCAACTTCCTCGACTTTCAGCGACTGAACACGACGCTCGATGGCCTCGAGGGCTACTTCACATTTGTCACGCCGACCCAGTTGCTGACCGACAGCGGCACCGAAGTGGCCTATTCGGTCTTCGTGACGTCGAACATGTTCAACATGCTCGGGCGGACGGCGGCCCTTGGCCGCACCTTCACGCTGGGCGAGGAGTCGGGCGTGGTCGTCCTGAGCGACGGCTACTGGCGCCGGCGGTTCGGGGGCGATCCCGCGATCGTCGGCCAGGTCCTGTCGATCTCAGGCCAGTCGCTCCAGGTCCTCGGCGTCATGCCGCCGGACTTCGTGTTTCCGTACGGCGGCATGCTCGGGCCGAGTGGCTTCACGCGGGTCACCGGCGTGGACATGTGGCTGCCGATCGCTTTTTCGGGGCCGATGGCCGCGAACAACCGCATGCTTGACCGGGCCGGCCAGGTGGTACGAAACGTCCACTGGTTCGGCGCGATTGGCCGGCTCAAGGCCGGCGTGTCGCCGGAGCACGCCGCCGCCGACGCCCGCACGATCGCATCGCAGCTGGCCCAGACGTATCCCGAGACCAACAAGGAATGGAGCGCCACGGTGGTGCGCTCGATCGATCAATCCGTCGGCGCAATTCGCCCTGCACTGCTGATGCTGCTGGCGGGCATCGGCTTCGTGCTGGTCATGGCCTCGGTCAACGTCGCCAACCTGCTGCTGGCGCGCAGCATCGCCCGCGAGAAAGAGCTGGCGACGCGCGCCGCCCTCGGCGCCGGCCGCGCCAGGCTTGCCCGGCAGCTGCTCACCGAAAGCGTGCTGTTCGCACTGGTCGGCGGGTTGGTCGGCATGGTCGTCATGTGGTGGACGATCCGCGGACTGACGGCCCTGGCGCCCGCAGGGCTCCCCCGCATGAACGAGGTCGGCGTGAACTGGGAAGTGCTGCTTGCCGCCGGCCTGACGACCATGCTCACCGGCGTGCTGGTTGGCGTGCTGCCGGCCTTGAGCTCCGCCAGCGTCAACCCGCAGGCCAGCCTGCAGGATGCCAGCCGTGGCCCTGTCGGTGGCGCGCTGCGGCGGCGGGCCCGCGCCGGACTGGTGGTTGCGGAGGTCGCGCTGGCGGTGGCCATCACCGCGGGCGCCGGACTGCTACTGCGCAGCTTCGTCTCGGTGACCAACGTCAACCCCGGCTTCGAGACCGCGCAGCTGCTGACCTGGCAGATGAACCTGCCCCAGCGGCTGACGGCCAATCCCGAGCGCCTCGCCTTCTACCGCGACTTCTTCGCCCGCATCGAAGCGCTGCCCGGCGTGGTGTCGGTCGGCGGCACCACGCGCGTCCCGCTTGGCAGCACCTCGGTCACCACCAGCATCGAAATTGACGGTCGCCCTGTGCCGAACGCGGAGCTGCCCGAGGTGCAATTCCGCCGCGCCATGCACAACTACTTCGAGACCATGGGCATTCCGATCCGCCGGGGACGCAACTTTGACCCCACCGACACCGCCACCGCGCCGCCGGTCGCCGTGATCAACGAGACCATGGCCCGGCGCTTGTTTCCGAACCAGGAGGCCGTCGGCCAGCGCGTGAGAACCGGCCCCAACGCCACCGGCCCCTGGATTACGGTCGTCGGGGTGATCGGTGACGTTCGGCACGGCGGCCTGGAGGAAGAGCCGCAGCCCGAGCTTTACATCAGCTACCTGCAGGGGCCACCGGTCTCGCCGTTCATCGTGCTGCGCACCATCGGCGATCCGGCGGCGCTGGTCGAGACAGTGCGGGCCGAGGCGCGCCTCATCGACAAGAACCTGCCGCTCTATGACATGCGCACCATGTCCACGCTTCGCTCAGAAGCCGTCGCGACCCGGCGCTTCATCCTGTTGATTGTCGGCGCGTTCGGCGCGTTGGCCCTGGGGCTCGCCGCCATTGGTGTCTACGGCGTGATGTCGTTGATCGTCAGCGAGCGCACGCGCGAAGTGGGCGTGCGCCTGGCGCTCGGTGCGCAGCCGTCGGAACTGCTCGGGATGATTGTCGGCCAAGCCGCGAAGCTCGCCGGCATCGGTGTCGCACTCGGCCTGGTGGTCTCGCTACCGCTCGCGCCTCTGCTCGACAGCCAGCTGTTCGGCATCGCATCGTTCGACCCGGTGACCTTCATCGCCGTGCCGATGACGCTGTTGCTGGTGGCGACGCTCGCGGCGGTGGTGCCGGCGCGTCGCGCGATGCGGATCGATCCGCTGGCTGCGCTGCGGATCGATTAGGGCTCGGCGCTCCGCGCCTTGTGGGGCTCGCGGCTGACGCCGCTCGTGAGAGTCGGCGCCTCCGGCGCCCTCCTGGGGGTTCCCCCCGCGAACGACGTGAGACCTGGGACGCCAGCGCAGCGAGCGACCCCGACGAGCGGCGAAGCCGCGAGCCCCACGCGGGCCAAAGGCGCGCGACCTAGCGGAGCTCAGCTTCCAGGCGAGTGACCAGCGTGTCGAGCTGCGCGGACACCGCTCGCACCGTCTCGGGCTGACTGAGGTCGATGCCGGCCTTCTTCAGCAGCGTCATCGGGTGGTCCGAGCCTCCTGATCGCAGCAGCTCCAGGTAGCGGGCGACCACGGCCGGACGGGCCGCGTCGCTCGCGCCGCCGATCTCTGCCATCAGCTTGGCGGTGGACGCGAAGCAGGTGGCGTACTGGTAAACGTAGTACGGCGACTGGAAGAAATGCGGGATGCGGGCCCAGGTGTGCTGGGCACGGGTATCGGGCGACAAGGCGTCGCCCCAGTATTCGCCCAGCAGCCGTCCGTAGATCCCGCTGAGCGTTTCCGACGTGATCGGCTGGTCGGTTTCCACCAGCCGATGGGCCTCGAGTTCAAAGTCGGCAAACAGCACCTGGTTGTAGAACGTGCCGACGATGTTGTCGATGGCGTGCTGCAGGAGCACCGCCCGCTCTTCGCGGGTCTTCGCCCGGGCCAGCATGAACTCGAGCAGCAAGGCCTCGTTCAGCGTCGACGGCACTTCGGCGACGAAGATCGTGTACCCGGAGTAGACGAACGGCTGGGTCTCCTGCGACAACAAGGTGTGCATCGAGTGGCCCAGCTCGTGGGCCAGCGTGAAGACCGCGTCCAGGGTGTCGTTGTAGTTCATCAGCACGTAGGGATTGGCGCCGTAGACCGGCGCCGAATACGCGCCGCTGCGCTTGCCCTGGTTCTCGTACACGTCGATCCAGCGTCCCGCGAAGGCCTTGCGCACGCGGGCCTGGTACTCGGCCCCGAGCGGTGCCACCGCCTCGACGATCCAGTCGAGCACCTCGTCATACGGATAGCGCTCGTCGGAATCGACCAGCGGCACGAACCCGTCGAACACGTAGTAGTCGGTCAGGCCGAGCACGCGCTTGCGCAGCTGGTGATAGCGCCGGAACGGCGCCACGCTGTGCTTGGCTTCGTGGATCAGGTTCTCGACCACGCTCGTCGGGATGGCGTTGCCGAACAGCGCCGCGTCAAGCGTCGACTGGTAGCCACGCGCGCGAGCCTCGAACCACTCGCCCTGCATGACGCCGTTGTAGAGCGCGGCATAGGTGTTCACGTTGTCGATGTAGGTGTCGTAGAGCGCCTCGTAGGCCAGCCGCCGATCCTGCTGCGCTCGGCAGGTCGCCAGCAGCTTGCGGTACTGGCCGTAACTGACCTGCGTCGATTCGCCCGTGGACAGCGTGATGGTTGGAAACCTGGCATCGGCCGTGGAGAGCGCGGCGTAGGAATCCTTGGGCACGCCGCCCAGCCGGCCCGACAGCGACAGCAGCTTCTCGCCCTGCTCGTTGAGCACATGCGCCTGCTGGCGGAACACCTCTTCGATCGCGAACCGGTAGACGGCCAGCTCGGCAGACGCCGCCATCCACTCGCGGACGCTCGCCAGGGGCAGTTTGAGCAATTCGGGCTGGAACCACGACATGGCCTGCTGCCACTTGGCGAACAGCAGCTGGACGCGCTGACGTTGCGCGTTGATGGTGTTGTTGCGCTGATCCTCGTCGTACTGCAGGGCCGGGTAATACCAGACCCGGTAGCTCAGTTGGTCGAGCGCATCCCGGTCCTGGAGCGCCCGCAGCAGCTGCGCCGGGCCTTGCTCCAGAGTGCCCTCGTACTTCTTGTAGGCGTCAATTCCCGCCGCCAGCTCGGCAAAAGCCGCTTCCCAGGCAGGCCAATCCGGAAAAATCGATGACAAGTCCCAGGTGTACTTGGGATCCAGTGCCTGGCGATCGGGAACCACGGTGGAAACGGGAGCCGAAGATGACATCGCGACGATCATAAGGCACACCGACGTATCATGCGACGCATGAGCAATCCCCACGACCCGGGCTGGCACAACCCCAGCGCCAATCCCTACGAAGTTCGCGCCCCCCCGACCTATGAGCAGATGTCGCATCGCCTCCACGAAATGGAGGCCCTGTGCAAGGACATCTACGTGGTCGCGGCCGAACTCGGGCTGCCGCAACCGTTGCTGACCCGCTTGTGGGTGCTCGCCGGACACGGCACGCCGCCGCAGGCCTTTGCCATGGACGCGCCGTCTGCCACCGAGCAGGCCCTCCATGCCCCGACGCCGGGGGCTCCGGAGCCCCCGCGCGCGCCGCTGGCGCCGCTCAAGCGGCGGCGCACGGTCCTCGTGGTCGACGATGATGCGATCATGCTGCAGGTGATCGAGCGGATACTCCGCAAGGAAAACTACGAGTTGCTGCAGGCGTCATCGGGCGCGGCCGCGCTCGATCTGCTCAACGGCGGTCAGGTGATCGACCTGTTGATCACCGACGTATCGATGCCCGAGATGAACGGACCGCAGCTGGCCGAGCGAGTGCGCCAGCTGTTCCCCGGGCTGCCGGTGCTGTTCCAGACCGGCTTCAGCGACATGCTGTTCGACGATCGCCCCGACCTCGGCGACCGCGCGGCATTCCTGGAAAAGCCGTTCACCGCCCGCGGCTTGATGGAAGCGGCGCGGCTCGTCCAGTTCGACACCCTTACGCCCCGAGAATAGCGTCCAACTCGCCGAGCGTCGGGCCAATGCGTTCGACCACGCGTGGCCGGGCGAGCGCCTGGGCCAGCGCGGCAGGCATCGGGACCGCCTGCCCGAGCACGGGCTCGACCACTTCCGCAAACTTCGCCGGATGCGCCGTTGACAGGAAGAAGTGGTGAGATGCTGCGAAGGCGGATGCTTTTGTGCCGAGGTAGGCGATCGCCGTGTGCGGGTCGGCGATGTAACGGTAACGCTGGTGCAATTCGGCGATCGCGCGGCGCACATCGTGGTCGGTGTGCACGCTCGATCCGATCAGGGCCCGCATCGCCGCCCGGTCGCCCCCGAACAGCCATTGCAGCCGCTCGAAGTTGCTCGGCGCCCCCACGTCCATGGCGTTGGCCACGGTCGGGACCGACGGCCGCGGTGCGTAGACGCCGGTCTCGAGGTAGCGCGGCACGGTGTCGTTGACGGTCGTAGCCGCGACGAATCCGGCGATGGGCACCCCCATGCGCTGCGCCATCACGCCGGCGGCGAGGTTGCCGAAGTTGCCGCTCGGCACTGAACACACCACCCGCGAGCCGCTCGGCGCCTGCAGAGCCGCGTAGGCGTAGTAGAACATCTGCGGAACCAGCCGGCCCAGGCTGATGGAATTGGCCGACGTCAGCCGCAAACGCTGACGTAGCGTCTCGTCGGCAAAGGCTTCCTTCGCCAGGCGCTGGCAATCGTCAAACGTCCCTCTGACGGCGACGGCCGTGACGTTGCCGCCGAGCGTCGTGAACTGCGCCTCCTGCACCTGGCTCACCTGGCCGTCGGGATAGAGCACGACCACCCGGGTCCGCGGCACGCCCCAGAACGCCTGCGCGACCGCGCTGCCGGTATCGCCACTGGTGGCGACCAGCACCATCAGCCCTTCGACTCGCGAGACGTCGCCAACGGCGACGTCTCGCTCGCTCAGGGCAAGCAGGCGCGCGAGGGTGCGCGCGCCGACGTCCTTGAACGCGAACGTCGGGCCGTGAAACAGCTCGACCACCTGGAGCGCATCGTCCAGCCGGACGATGGGGACCGGGAAGTTCAACGCGTCCCTGATCAACCCGGCCAGTTCGGCCTCGTCGAACTCGTCGCCGACCAGCGACTGGGCCATGGCCACGGCCACGTCCTGGAACGACGCCTGGCGCAGGCGATCCCACCACGCCGCCGGCCGGGCCGTCAGGGTCGCCGGCACATACAAGCCGCCATCGGGCGCCAGCCCGGCCACCACGGCCTCGCAGAATGGTACGGCGGGCGCCTGCCCGCGCGTGCTGACACAGATCATGATTCGCCTACCAGTGCAGACGACACGACCCTGGCTCCGCTGCGTCCAACCAGGGACACCCACAGATCGGCGCCGACGTTGCTCTCGGCGGCGAAGGCCCGCTGCATCGCCTCGCCCGCGCGCTGCGCCACGTCGCGAGAGCTGGCCAGCGCAAATACTGACGGCCCCGACCCCGACAGGCTGCAGCCGAGTGCACCGGCCTTCAGCGCCGCGGCCTTGACGGCATGGAAGCCCGGCACGAGCGACGCCCGTCTGGGCTCGGCAATCACATCTTCGAGCGAGCGCGACAGCAGCGCATGGTCGCCCATGAAGAGCGCCGCCACCAGCGCGCCAAGGTTGCCCCACTGGCGCACCGCATCGCGCAACTTCACCTCGTCGCCGAGCAAGGCTCGTGCGACACCGGTCTGTACTTCCACGTGCGGATGCAGCACCGCGCAGGCCAACCCGGGCGGCACCGGCAGGCGAACAATATCTGGCGGACTGGCACTGCGCGCCAGCACGAACCCGCCGTACAACGACGGCGCGACGTTGTCAGGATGCATGGCGCCGCACCCGGCCTGTTCGCCGGACATGGCACACGCCAGCAGCAGGTCGAGCGACGCCGGCCGCCCCAGCAACTCGTTGGCGGCCACCACCGCGGCGACGGCACTGGCGCCGCTGCTGCCGATGCCACTGGCCAGGGGCAGGCCTTTGTGGATGGTCAGCGAGACGCCGCGAGTGGTCTCGAGCCGGTGTAACAACGCCATGACGGCGGCGCCGGCGGTGTTCCGGGCCGGATCCAGCGGCAGGCGGCCCGCGTCGCCGTGAATCGCGGCAATGGTCACACCCGGATCATCCTGGGGCGCCGCCATGACGATGTCGCCGGGCTCGTCGAGGGCGAAGCCGAGCACATCGAAACCACAAGCGACGTTCGAGACCGAACCGGGAGCATAGGCGGCAATCATTCGGGACGTACCGGAATGGGCGCGCCGTCGGCGCCAATGGCGACCAGCACGACTTCCGCCTCGGTGACCATCACGCGCTCGCCGTGGCCGGCGCCCCATCGTTCGGCTTCGACCAGCACCTTCACGGTGATCGAGGTGCGGCCGACCCGGGTGGTTTCCGTGAAGAAATTCACCAGATCGCCCACGAACACCGGCGCGTGAAACTCCACGGCGTTCATGGCCTTGGTCACGTAGCGGTGGGTGGCGGTCTTGCGCGCCTCGACGGCCGACGCCAGGTCGATGTGGGAGAGGATTACTCCGCCGAAGATGGTGCCGAGCGCGTTGGTGTCTTTCGGCAGCAGCAGCACCTTGATGGCGGGGACACGGTCAGACATCCAAGAAGGCTACACATTTTTGGGTCCGGCCCGAAAAAAATGAGTCCTCCAGGTTTTTTCCGTTTATTCTGTTTATCCAGAAGATGAGCAAAGTTGCAGGCGGAAGCCTGAACGCGGGCACCAGCCCCGGAAGCACCCCGTGGTCGGCCACCGAAGCCGCCGAGCTGTATGACGTCCCCCGCTGGGGCCAGGGTTACTTCTCGGTGGGCGAACAAGGCCACCTGCAAGTCCACCCGAACAAGGATCCGCTGCGAGGCGTCGATCTCAAACGGCTGATTGATCGGCTGCAGCTGCGCGGTCTCGCCGTGCCGATCCTGCTCCGCTTCACCGACATCCTCAAGCACCGGCTGGGCGAGATCCACGGCGCCTTCCAGAGCGCGATCAACCAGAACCAGTACCAGGGCAAGTACATCTGCGTCTACCCGATCAAGGTGAACCAGCAGCGCCAGGTCGTCGAAGAGGTGTTGAACTTCGGCGCCCAGTACGGCTTCGGCCTCGAGGCCGGCAGCAAGCCCGAACTGCTGGCCGTGTCGGCCATGGCCAACAACGACACGCCAATCATCTGCAACGGCTTCAAGGACTACGAGTTCATCGAGATGGCGATGCTCGCCCAGAAGATGGGTCGGCAGATCATTCCGGTGGTCGAGAAGTACACCGAGCTCGACCTGGTGCTCGAGTACGCGGAAAAGGTCGGCGTGCGCCCGAACATCGGCATGCGCGTCAAGCTGGCCGCCCGCGGCTCGGGCCGCTGGCAGTCGTCCGGCGGCTTCCGCTCGAAATTCGGCCTGACCGTCACCGAGATCCTGCGCGGCTTCGAGGAGCTGAAGAAGCGCGGGATGGAAGACTGCCTGAAGCTGCTGCACTTCCACCTCGGCAGCCAGATCACGCACATCCGCATCATCAAGGGCGCGCTCAACGAGGCGGCTCGAGTCTACTGCGAGCTGGCCAAGCAGGGCGCGGGACTGGAATTCCTCGACGTGGGCGGCGGCCTGGGAGTGGACTACGACGGCTCGCAGACCAACTTCGAGTCGTCCATGAACTACACCCTGCAGGAATACGCCAACGACGTCGTCTATCACATCCAGACGGTGTGCGACGAAGCCGGCGTGAAGCACCCGACGGTGATCTCGGAAAGCGGGCGCGCGATTTCGGCGTACCACAGCATGTTGATCTTCAACGTGCTGGGCACCCTCAACTTCGGCGAAGAGACGATCCCCACCGAAGTGAAGGACGACTTCGAGCGGCCGCTGGTCGACCTGATCGAGGCCTACCACGGCGTGACCGGACGTAACGCCACCGAGACCTACCACGACGCGCAGCAGGCGCTCGACATGGCGATGAACCTGTTCAGCGGCGGCTACCTGTCGCTCGAGCAGCGCTCGCACGCGGAAAACCTGTATTGGGCGATCTGCGACAAGATCAACAAGCTCTGCAAGGAAATGCCGGACGTGCCGGAAGAGCTGAAGGCACTCGAAGAGCTGCTCTCCGACACCTATTTCTGCAACTTCTCGCTGTTCCAGTCGATTCCCGACAGCTGGGCCATCAAGCAGCTGTTCCCGGTGATGCCGATCCACCGCCTCAACGAGCGGCCGACCGAACACGCCGTGCTAAGCGACATCACCTGCGACTCGGACGGCAAGCTCGATCAGTTCATCGATCGCCGCGACGTCAAGAAGACCATCCTGCTCCACCGTTTCAATGGCGAGCCCTACTACTTGGGCGTGTTCCTCGTCGGCGCCTACCAGGAGATTCTCGGCGACCTTCACAACCTGTTCGGCGACACCCACGCCGTGCACATCTCGCTCGGCGAGAACGGCATCGATCACACCGAAGGCGCGCGCGTCGAGCACATCATCAAGGGCGACACCGTCCGCGAGGTGCTGAAGTACGTGGAGTTCGAGCCGGAAATGCTGATGGGCAAGCTGCGCCGCGACGTGGAACAGGCCGTCAACGGCGGCCGCATGGAAGATCCGCAGGCCGGGCGCCTGCTGCGCTTCTACGAAGAGGCGCTCCAGGGCTACACCTACCTCGAAGACCCTAACGCCGACTGAGTGGTCCGCCTGAAGGCGGACGCCACATCAATGTGGTGTCCGGCTTTAGCCGGACCTTCGCGCCAGCCTCAGCTCCAAATGCCGCCGCACATCTGGCCACTCGTTGGCCAGGATGCTGTAGAGCACGCTGTCACGCACGCTGCCATCGGGCCTTGCCTGGTGGTGGCGTAGCACACCATCCTTCTTCGCCCCAATCCCCTCGATCGCCTTCTGCGACACGAAGTTGAAGTTGTCGGTGCGCAGGCCGACCACCTTGCAGCCCAGCGTGTCGAAGGCGTGCGACAGCAGCAGCAGCTTGCAGGTGGTATTGACGTGGCTCTTCTGGCAGCGAGCTGCGTACCACGTGTAGCCAATCTCCACGCGATCGATGGCCGGCACGATGTCGTGATATCGAGTGGAGCCGACGATGGCGCCGTCCGAGAGGTCGCGGACGGCCCAGGGGAGCATGTGCCCGTCTTCCTGGCCCTTCAGGGCAGTGGCGATGTACTTCTGAGCGCCGGCCGCGTCGGGCACCGACGTGAACCACAGGTTCCATAGTTCGCCGTCGGATGCTGCGGCGACCAGGCCATCGTGATGCTCGGGGCCCAAAGGTTCGAGGCGAATGCCGTTTCGTTCGAGCGTGGCGGACGCTGGCGCGATCATCCCGTCATTCTATCGAAGGACTGTGGCCGGAGCGCGGCTGATAAGATCGCCGGCATGGACTGGGCCACACGCTTTGCCGCGTTCGTCGACCAGAAGACCGCCGCCGCCGCCGCGGCACGGATTCCGGGATATGTCACGACCGTGTCCGACGGTGCGGCGCTCGGTCTTCGATCGCTCGCCAACGGGTGGACGCGCGAGCGGTTTGATGGCCCCTTCTTCGAATCCGAAGCATCCAACCCGGCGCTGCCGGCCGTGAACACGGTGTTTGTTCAATCCTCGGACGGGAACACCGGTGCCGACAACCCCATGGAACTGGGAGGAGGCCTCACGGATAAACACCTGATCTACGAAGGCCTGTCGAGCGTCCACGCCGACGCGATCCTCTCCGGGGCCTCAACGATCCGCGGCGCACAGATGGTCATGGCCATTTGGCGTGCGGAATTGGTTGCCCTTCGGACCTCCCTCGGGCTCGAGCGATACCCCGCGCAGGTGGTCGCGACTCGCAGCGGGGATTTGGCCATCGCGTCCACGTTGATGTTCAACGTTCCCGAGCTGCGGGTCTTCATCCTGACCGGCGACGCCGGGGCGGAAGCGTTGGAACCGCACACCAGGCTGCGCCCCTGGATTCGCGTGCTGACCGGCGGTCGTAAATCTGATGTCATCGCCGGGTTGAGGACCCTGCGCGCGAACCACGGCATCGCGCGCGTGTCGTGCATTGGCGGGCGTACCTTGACGACGCAGTTGATCGATGCCGGTGTCGTGCAGGATCTGTACTTGACGACCTCACCGACACCCGGCGGCGAACCGAACACGCCGTTCTACACCGGCGCCCAGCCTCTCGACACCACCCTCGTCGTCAGCAAGGCCGGCCGAGAGGAAGAAGCCGGTGTCAGGTTCGAGCACTTTCGGTTGGCGGATCGCTGAGGACGCTCGTGCGTCGTCTGGCAGCGAAAGAGGCCGATGTCACGCCTGGGAACGGAGCGCGGAATAGCGAACCAGTATTCGGCGATCGGGATCGTCGAAGGCCTCGCGCGAATGCATGACCCGGGTGTTGTCCACCAGCACGACGTCGCCGGCCTGCCAGTCCAACCACACCGCATTCTGGTAGATCACCTGCCGGACCTCGGTGACGCAATCGGCTGCCGGGACCGAGCCATCAACAAACTTGTACGCCTCGGGGGCCTCGAGCAGTCCGCAGCAGAAGGCCGTCAGGCCGGATAGGCGCGATTCCCGGATGGTCCGGAACGAGAACTTCAGACTCAGGTTGTCGTCCGCATCGAAGGAGTATTCGGTCACCCCCCTCTGCGTCCCAACCGAAGAGAGCCACGCTTCCACATCGGCGCGTTCGGTCCTGCCCGGGACCAGCGCCCCCCAGTGACTTTTCGGCAGGCGGTTGTACTCGAATTGCACTGGCTTCTCTGCGAAGTACGTACGGGTGATGGCCATCAGATCGCGGGCGGCGGCGACCCCATCCGCCAGGCCGGTGCGGCCACGGCGACGGGCCGGCCGCGATGCGAGCATCCAGAACAGGTCCGGGCTGACCGGGTTCGAGGCCATTTCGTTGTGAAACTCAATGGCGTAATCACCCTTGTTGACGGTGGCAAAGGTGCGGTCGCCCGCCACGTAGTCGCGCGACATGAGGTGATGGTGCACGACGAAATCGGTGCCGTGCTTTTCCGTGAACGCCTTGAAGGTCTCCTCGGTGGGATGAAATCCGCGAAACAGAATCGCGCCCCCGGTCTCGGCCAGGAGCAGGTCTCGAATGTCGCTGGTCTGGATCTGGTCGAGGGTGTCCCCGGGCTCGGCTTCCAGGATGCGGCCAAAGTTCGCTGTCAGTGGGCGTGTGATCATCAGCGGTCCCTACCAGTAACTCGCTCTCACCGCCGCTTCTCGCGGAACGGCCTCCCGATTTTATCGAAGACGGCGCGCGGGCGCGCAACAACCGGGCGGTCAGATATGCTTTCTGTCCATGGGAGCCGTCTCGATGCCGCGCCTGAGCCTTGCTGTCGTGCTGTTGTCGGTTTCGATCCTGACCGCTCAGCAACCGCCGGCGCCACCCGCCGGCGAGTGGCGGGCCTATCACGGCGACAACCGCAGCCTGCGCTACTCGCCGCTCGATCAGATCACCCGCGACAACGTCGCCGGCCTGCGACAGGTCTGGGAGCGCGACCTCGGCCCGATCGGGCCCAAGCCGGAGTTCAAGAACGAATCCGCACCGCTCTACGTGGACGGCACGCTCTACCTGACCGCCGGCATCAACCGCGACGTGATCGCCCTCGACCCGGCCACCGGCGTCGAGCGCTGGCGCTGGTCGCTCGATGAGGGCGATCGGGCGGCGCGCTCGCCGCGGCGCAACTCCGGGCGCGGCGTGAGTTACTGGACCGACGGCCGGGAAGCCCGCATCATTGTCGTCACCCCCGGCTTTCGCCTGGTGTCCATCGATGCGCGCAGCGGCCAGCTGGTACACGCGTTCGGGTCCGACGGCATGGTCGACCTGAAACGCGCGCTCGGACGCGGCGACTTCGATCAATTCGCACCGATCGGCAGCAGCTCCCCGGTGGTGATTTCAAACGGCGTGATCGTCGTGGGACCGGCTCTCGAACTCGGGTTCCGGCCAAGTCGATGGCCAACGTGCCGGGATTCGTGCGCGGCTTCGATGTCAGAACCGGCAAGGAACTGTGGCGCTTCAACACCATCCCCCAGGCCGGCGAGCCGTTCGTCGACACCTGGGAGCGCGACTCGTGGAAGTTCACGGGCAACGCCGGCGTGTGGGCGCCCTTCTCCGCCGACGATGCGCTCGGTTATGTCTATCTTGGTGTGGAAGCGCCGACCGGCGACCTCTACGGCGGGCACCGCCTGGGCGACAACGTCTACTCATCGAGCCTGGTGTGCCTGGACGTGCGCACCGGCAAGGTGGTGTGGCACTTCCAGCAGATCCACCACGACATCTGGGACTACGACAACACGACGGCGCCGATGCTGATCGACGTGAACCGTAACGGCCGCACCGTGCCGGCCGTGGCGCTCCTGACCAAGCAGGCGTTCACCTACGTGTTCGATCGCGTCACCGGCGAACCGCTCTGGCCGATCGAGGAGCGCCCGGTGCCGGCAAGCGACGTGCCGGGCGAACGCGCCGCGAAGACGCAGCCGTTCCCGATCCGGCCACCGGCCTTCGACCGCCAGGGCGTGACGCTGGACGACCTCGCCGACTTCACCCCGGCCATTCGCGCCCGCGCGGTCGAAGCAGTGCGCGGCTATCGCCTCGGCGCCATGTACCAGCCGCCGTCGCTGGCAGCCGCGCCGGACGGCACCAAGGGCACCATCATCCTGCCCGGCGTGCAGGGCGGCGCGCAGTGGGAACACGGCGCCGCTGATCCGGAGAGCGGCCTGATCTACGTCGGCTCGGCCACGCAACCGTCGCTGGTGGCACTCGAGAAAAGCAAGGACTCGGACATGGACTACGTGGCCGTCGCCGGGGCAGCCCTGCCCACGATTGACGGACTGCCGATCGTGAAGCCGCCGTACGGCCGCATCACCGCCATCGACCTGAAGAGCGGCGAGATCGCGTGGCAGGTCCCCAATGGCGACACGCCGCCGGCTATTCGCGACCATCCGCTGCTGAAGGGGGTGACGTTGCCACGCACCGGCAGCCGATCGCGGGCCGGGCTGCTGGCGACCAGGACGCTGCTGTTTGCCGGCGAGGGCTGGGGCGGCCAGCCGTTCTTCCGGGCGCTCGACAAGGCCACCGGGGCCACCGTGTGGGAAACGGCGATCCCGGCCGTGCAGACCGGACCGCCGGTAACCTACCTGCACCAGGGGCGCCAGTACGTGGCATTCACCGCAGGCGATCAGGAACGCGGCATACCGGCTCGGGTGATCGCTTTCGCGCTGCCGGCGACGACACCGGGCCGGTGAGCCGGAGGCCGCGTCAGGGCTTGGTCAACCTACTTCTGGCCCGGCTTGTAGGTCCGCTCGGTGTGACCCTCGAGCTGCTCGCGATAGAAATAGACGTCGCGGAGGCTGCCCGTGGCATAGCGATCGGCCTGGTCGTTGAAGTGCTTCGAACCGGGCACGCTGTTCACGCCGCCCGCGGTCACGGCCTTGGCCGTCACGCGGTCGCCAAACTCAACGACGGCGACGAAGCTGTTGCCGCTGGTGCCGTACCATTTCTTCGTCCCCGGGTAGGCGCGAGAGCCAAACGAAGCCAGCGATCCCCAACGCGCCGACGCAAACATCACCGGCGTGCTCGGCTTCGCATCGTCGAACTGCTGGACGATGTTGCCGTCGTTGCGCTGGAAGCGGTTGATGTCACCCCACGGGGTCTGCCATTTGCCGAAGTCGGCCTGCAGCTTGTCGGCGGCCGCCGAGAGCGACTCCAGGCGTTCTTGCGCGGTCGCCCTGCTCTTCATGTACTCGTACACGTTGACCCCGGCCTTGCGCGCCGCCGGGCTCACGCGCTGCCACAGGTCTTCGCCGTAGAAAATCGCCACCGAGGTCGGCACCGAGGCCACCGACCAGCGGTAGTCCCAGTCCTTGAGCACGGCAATCTGGTCCGCCACCTTGGCCTTCAGGGGATTCGAAGCGGCCGCCTGCGCGTGCGCCCGCAACAGCAGCGGAATCTGGATGTCGAACTCCGTCAGGTAGCTGTCGTAGGCAGCGGCGATGTGCGAATCGATGGTGAAGCCCTTCTTGCCGTCGAGCACGCGAATGGCGTGTACGCCGCGCGGGTTCTCGCTGCCCGTGTCCATGTAGGCCGGGTAGTCCTTCTGCTTCGGGCTGTGCGCGCCGGCCGCCGAGTACGGGTAGTTGTTGGTGTTGTAGACCCAGCCGTTCGGCGGGTTCACGACGTTCGGCGACTCGTCGAACGTGTGCAGGCCGTTCCACTCGGTGGCCGGGTTGGTCCCATCCACCGGCTTGCTCCAATCGAACGTGGCATCGCGCTTCGGGACGAAGTTCGAATGGAAGTAGGCGATGTTGCCGTCGGCGTCGGCATACAGGGTGTTGTTCGACGAGTTGGTGTGCAGCGCCATCACCTTCTTGTACTCGTCGAGGTTGCGCGCCTTGGTGCGCATATACGACTGCTCGAGCGCCTTGAGCGGCTCGTTCATCAGCCGCACACTGACCCACTTGCCGTCGGCCGAGCGGACAATCGGGCCGCGGTGCGTCTTGTAGACGGTGAACTCCTTGTTCGCGAGGCCGGCGCCTGACTTGTACGGCACGGTGATCTTCGACGCCACGAGCGGCCGCTCCTCGGTGCCGACGCGGTAGGTGTAACCGCCGTCAGCCGTCTTCGTGACCGTCTCGAGATACTCGTCGATGTTGTCGACGCTGCTGCTGGTGTGCATCCAGCCGGCCTTGTCGTTGAAGCCCTGGTAGATGAAGAACTGGCCCCAGGTCAGCGCGCCGTAGGCGTTCAGGCCCTCTTCGCTGACCATCTGGGCCTCTTCGCGGAAGAAGAACGAGGTGTGCGGGTTGATCAGCAACTGCGCCTTGCCCGAGGCGGTGTTCGCGCCGGCAATGGCGAAACCGTTGGAACCCCGTGGCTCTTCCGGTGGTCCGACTTCGCCGACCTCGTCGGCTTCGTCGAGACGGGCTAGAGAGTCTGTCTCGCCGTAGCCCGCGCGGGCAGTCGTGGTGGGCGAAGGCGGACCTCCATAGAAGGCTTCGAGCTGGCCGATGTTGACGCGTTCGATGTCGCCGCCAATGCTGCCTTCGCTGAAGCTCAGGGCCATCCACGGTTCGAACTTCGTGATGACGCGCGGCTTCACCTCCGAATGCGTGGCCAGGTAGAAGTTGAGGCCGTCGGCCCAGCCATCCATCAGCGCCTTGAGCCACGGTGCGGCCTTGGCGTAGTCGGCCTTGAGGTTGACCGGGTCGATGAACAGCTTCATGCGCAGGTCGCGGTAGATCTCGGCCTCGCCTTCGGCCTCGGCCAGGCGGCCCTGCGAGTTGATGAAGTTGGTTTCAACGCGGTTGAAATCGTCTTCGGCCTGCGCGTACATCAGCCCGAACACCACGTCGGCGTCGGTCTTGCCGTAAATGTGCGGAATGCCCCAGTCGTCGCGAATGATCGTGACGCCTTCGGCGCGTTTCTGCCAGGCGGCAACTTCAGGACTGACGGGAGGCGCGGCGGGCTGCGACGAACACGAGGCCAGCGCAACGACGAGGAGCAGGGCAAGCTTCTTCATGGCCCCGGAATTCTAACAGGAGACGAAGAGATCAGGAGAAAAGCTTCCCTCCTGATCTCTGACTCCTTTACAAGCTCTTAGAACCGGATGCCGCCACCGAAGGTGAACTTGAAGGCGTGCCCGAAAAAGCCATCCTCGCTGATCTCATCGGCCGGGCCGAACGTGGGCCCCGGATACCGGAGGATGCGGTCGACCGCGTCGAAGCGAATGAAGGTCCGATCCGACATCGACACTTCGATGCCGCCACCGATCTCGATCGTCGGCAGGGTGTCGCCCGCGGCCATCAGGCAGTTCAGTGGCGGCGGGAAAATCGCGATGCAGGCAAACGGCTCGCGCGCCTCCGAGGATCTGAGGAAGCCGCCGCCGGCGCGCACAAACGGCCGAATGCGGTCGAGGCGAGGACCCGCCGTCACGGCGACCAGCCCTTCCAGGCGGCTGCCGCTGAACGCGGGGATGTCGCTCGGGAACTCGGAGGGGTACCAGTTGAATTCGCCTTCGAGACCAATCACGGGGGTGGGTTTCCACGACAGCCGGGCACCGATACCCAGGTCAGTGCCGTCGAACTCACTCCACTGCGCACCGACGATGTGCGCGCCGAGATCGAGCGACTGGGCTTGAGCGGTTGAGCTGGAAAGAAGAAGGACGACAACGAAGAACGACGCGATGCGGGTAGTCATGTTAGTAGCAGACGACCGGCGCGGCATTTAGCCGTGCCGGTCGTCTCAGGAAAATCGCTCGATCTAGGAGCGGGCCGCGCTGCGGCGGCGCATCTCGGAGAACTTGCGGACCGCGCGATCGAAGCGATCCTGCAAGGGCTTCCGCTGATCCGGCGACAGCGGACCCATGCGGGCCCACGCGGCCTGGGCGCTGCGCACCTCCTGCTCGGCCGCGCGCTGCCGCGCGTCTTCGGCCTGGCGGCCTGAGCCGGCGCCCATGGTGTTGGCGGCGAGCGCCTCGCGCCACTGGCGCGCGAGCAGCTCGGCCGGCGAGAGATTCTTCGCCGGTTCGGCCGCCTCGGTCGGCAGCAGCTTCTCGACCTTGGCGATCAGCTTCTCCATCCGGCCCTTGGTCAGCTCGGGATCGATGTCGGTGCCCTTGAAGGCATCGGGCCAGCGGGTGACCAGCGCGAACAACGCGGCGTTGACACGATCCGACAGCGGCGCCAGCGTGTGCCGCGGCAGCTCGGGGCCCTGCACCCAGCGCGCGCGGGCCGCCTGCACCTTGGCATACAGGTCGTCCGGCTGCGGCGCGTCAGCCGCATCGGCCGCCGGCACCAGCGCCTCGAGCTCGGTGACCGCCGATTCGCGGTCGACCAGCTTGCCGGTCAGCGCCACCGAGTCGCGGTTCTTGAAGCGCTCGAAGAACAGGTCGCAAGCGGCGCGGAACTGGTTCCAGATAGCGTCGGACTTGCTCTTCTTGACCGGGCCGATCGCCTTCCAGTCCACCTGCAGGCGCTTGATGCGCGACGCCGCCTGCTCCCACTCGGTCGACTGCGACAACTGCTCGGCCTCGGCCACCAGCGCTTCCTTGCGCTTGAGGTTCTCGGTCCAGTCCTGCTTGCGCTGCTTCAGGTCGTCCTGCCGGCGCGTGAAGAACTTGTCGCACGCGGCGCGGAAACGTTCCCACACGGCCTTCTCGTTGCCACGCGTCACCGGGCCAATGGCCTTCCATTCACCCTGCAGCGTCTTCATGGCGTCGGCGGTCTTCACCCAGTCGGTGGACTCGGCCATCGACTCGGCGCGCACGCACAACTCTTCCTTCTTCTTCAGGTTCTCGACCCGTTCGGTCGCCTGGGTCGCGAAGAAGTCCTTGCACTTGTCGTAGACCTGTTCCTGGGCCGCCTTGAAGCGCGTCCACAGCGTCTCGGCCTGCGAGCGCGGCGCCGCCGCCACCGGCTTCCAGCGCTCCTGCAGCGTGCGCATCTCGTTCGAGGCCTTCTCCGGATCGGTCTCGGCCAGCGGGATAAGCGCTTCCATCTTGGTGCACAGCTCTTCCTGCACCTGGACGTTGGCCCAGCGCTTCCACTCTTCCGCCTCGCGCAGTTCCTGGATGCGCGGGGTCAGCGACGTCCGCACCGCCTGCAGGCGCACCATCAGGTCTTCGCGATCCTGCTTGGTCGGCAGCGGCCCCATGGTGCCGACCGCCAGCTTCACGTCCTTCAGCAACTGATCGGTCTGCTTCAGCGTGAGGCCCTCGGCCGAGGCGCGGGTCTCGAACTTCTGGACCAGGGCCTGCAGCCGCTGCAGGTTCTTGGTCTGCTCCTGGCCCTTGGAATCGCGATACGCCTGCTCGTGCGTCTCGAGAACCTGCGAGGCGGTCTCGAAGCGCGTCTTCAGTTCGGCATCGATCTCGACGTCTCGCGCAATCGCCTGCCACTGCTTGCGCAGCGCATACCACTGGCTGCGAATGTCGGCGTACGAGGGGTTGGCCGCGAGCGCCTCGACCTCGGGCACCAGTGCCGGCAACCGTTCGGCCGACTGCTTCGCCAGTTGCCGGCGCTCGTGCCGCTTCTCGGCGGCGCGGCACGCTTCCGCGAACCGGCGCTCGAGTTCGGCCGCCCAGGTCTCGGGCATCGCCGGCATGCCTTCCCACGACGCGCGGGTTTCGGCGAGCCGATCGACGATGTCTTCACCGGTGAGGCCTTCGACGGCCGTGCACACCGCGATGCGGTCGGCCTGTTCCTGCTCGAGCGCGCGGCGCTGGCGTTCGGCATCGGCACGGGCCGCTTCATCGGCCGCGAGACGCTGCCGCACCACCTCGGAGGCGGTCTCGAAATCGGCCTGGATGCTGTCCTGGATGTCGGCGTCGGCGAGCAGTTCCACCCAGGCGACGCGACCGGCGGCATACGACTCGCGCAGCTGCGTGAAGTCGGCGACCGCCGCGAGCGCGGTCATCTGCGCGACCAGGCCGCGGGCGGTCTCCTGGTCGGCGTCCTTGAACGCCGGACCGGCTTCGGCGACGGGCGCCGGCGCCGGCTCGCTGGCCTTCAGCAGCGTGCGGGCCTTCTTCTGGGCCGCTTTCGCGCGCGCCTTCTGGCTGATGGCTGTCAGGGTCTCGGTCGACGGGTTCGCGATCCGGTCGACGGCCGCCACGGCGGCATCGGCGTGTTCACCACGCATGGCGACGCCCTCGATCTCGGCCGCGTCGGTCAGGCGTTCGACGGCCAGCAGCCGAGCGCTGCCTTCGACGGCGTGGCGGGCAATGCTGCCGAGCGACTTTTGTTCGCGCACCGCGGCGATCGCGGCGCGGCGCACGGCCTCGGGACCGGCGGCCTTCGCCACGGTCGTCAGCTCGCGCTCGCGGCCGAGGGATGCGAGCGCGGCCACGGCCGGCGACGCCACGGCTGCGTCGTGCTTCGAGGCCTGCTCCAGCAGCTGGCCCACGGCGTGATCGCGCACACCGGCGTCGGACTCGTTGCGCGCGATCTCGGCCAGCACAGCCGTATCGGCAATGCGCGACACCGCCGCGCGCCTCACCCGCGCATCGTCATCATCCTTCGCGAAGCCGCTGAGCGATGCCAGGTCGGCGGCATCGGTCTCGTGCACCGCTTCAATTCGGATGGAGGGATCGGGGTGGGTGGACTTGGATTGCGGGCGGAGCTTGTCGAGAATTCCCATTGGGTGTTTCAGACCCCGGCGGCTCGGCGTGAGCCGGCCGGTGCCTTTCCTTTTTGCTGTGTCTTACGTCAGGCGCCCATGACTCATTCAGGGCGCGCGTCGCATGAAATAAGAGGGGCATTATCTCATGGGGCGGGTAGGGCGGGTAGGACTGGTCGGGCTGGTCGGGCTGGTCGGGCGGGTCAGTCAGGTCGGGCGGAATCAACCCTCCTCACCCGCCCCACCCGCTCTACGCCGCCCTACCCGCCTTGATTTACACAATCCATTAATCTACATTAATAGATATGGAACAGGCGTCGGCGCTCTACCGGTTGCTCGGCGACGAGGCCCGGCTGCGGCTGCTGCGGGTGCTCGGGCAGGATCGGTTCAACGTGAAGGAGCTGACCGGCATTCTCGGGCTGGCCCAATCGGGTGTGTCGCGGCACCTCGGCCTGTTGAAGGACGCCGGCCTGGTGATGGAAGAGCGCGACGGGTCCTACAGCTTCTACCGCCTGGCGCCGGCCGTGCGCGACGACCGCAAGGGCGCGCTGTGGCCGGTGCTGCAGGCGCAGTTCGCCGAGGCCGCCGGCTCGGCCCTGGTGAAGGCAGACGAGGCCCGGCTGCAGGAAGTGCTGCGGCTGCGACGCGAGAACTTCGAACACGTCAGCCCCGACACCCGCGATGGCCGGCAGCTGGTCCCTGGCCGCAGTTGGGCGGCCTGGTCGCGGGCGCTCGGCCTGCTGCTGCCGCCCCTGGATGTCGCCGACCTCGGCTGCGGTGAAGGCTACTTGACCGTCGAAACCGCGCGCTGGGCCAGGCGCGTGGTCGCGATCGACCGCTCCACCGGCGTCCTCGACCGCGCCAAGGCGCTCGCCTCGCGCAAACGGCTCACCAACATCACCTGGAAAAAGGGCGAGCTCGAGAAGCTGCCGCTCGAGGACGGGACGATGGATGTGGCGCTGTTGTCGCAGGCGCTGCACCATGCCGGCCAGCCGGCGGCGGCGCTGGCCGAAGCGGCGCGCGTTCTGAAGCCCGGTGGCCGTCTGCTGATTCTCGACCTGCGCTCGCACGACGAGACGTGGGTGAAAGAGAAGCTGGGCGACCAGTGGTTCGGCTTCAGCGACGACCACCTCGCCGGCTTGTTGACCCGCGCCGGTTTCAAGGACGTCCGTGTCACGCTCGGCGCGCGCCGGACCCACGATCCCTTTGCCGTGCTCCTCGCGATTGGCACCAAGCCCGCGAAAGCCCGCAAGAAGTAACTGACCCCGCCAGACTGAACACAACCATGACCACTCTCGAGACCCTCGAACACCTGCTCGCCACCCGCATCCTCGTGCTCGATGGCGCCATGGGCACCATGGTGCAGCGGCGCAAGCTGAGCGAGGCCGACTTCCGCGGCACCCGCTTCGCGTCGCATTCGCACGACCTCAAGGGCAACAACGACGTGCTGGTGCTGACCCGCCCGGATGTCATTGCCGACATTCACGCCGAGTATCTCGACGCCGGCGCCGACATCATCGAGACCAACACCTTCAGCGCGCAGGCGGTGTCGCAGGCCGACTACGGCCTGGAGGCGGTCTCGTACGAGCTCAACGTTGAAGCGGCGAAACTGGCCCGCCGCGTCACCGACGAGTGGACGGCCAAGACGCCCGATCAGCCTCGTTTCGTGGCCGGGTCGATCGGCCCGACGACCAAAACGCTGTCGATTTCTCCTGACGTCAACAACCCGGCGTTCCGGGCGATCACGTTCGACGAGATGAAGGACGCTTTCAAGGAACAGGCGCGCGGCTTGATTGACGGCGGCTCGCACCTGCTGCTGGTCGAAACGCAGATCGACACCCTGAACGCCAAGGCGGCGCTCGTCGCGGTGGAGGAAGCCTTCGAGGAAACCGGCATTCGGCTGCCGCTGATGATCTCGGCCACGCTCACCGACCTCAGCGGCCGGACACTTTCGGGCCAGACACTGGACGCGTTCTACGTCTCGATCGAACACGCCAAGCCGTTCAGCGTCGGTCTGAACTGCGCCCTCGGCGCGCGGCAAATGCGGCCATACCTGGCCGAGCTCGCGCGCACCGTCCCCGGCCACGTCAGCTGCTACCCGAACGCCGGCTTGCCGAATGCGTTCGGCCAGTACGACGAGACGCCGGACGAGACCGCCGCGCTGGTGAAGGACTTCGCCGACAGCGGGTTCGTCAACATCATCGGCGGCTGCTGCGGCACGACCCCCGATCACATCAGGGCGATTGCGAACGCGGTGGCTGGCGTCGCCCCCCGCACCAGCCCCACCAGCCCCACCGGCCCCACCCGCCTGACTACCCTTTCCGGCCTGGAGCCGTTAGTCATCAGGCCGGACAGTAACTTCCAAATGGTGGGTGAGCGCACCAACGTCACCGGCTCGAAGAAGTTCGAGCGGCTGGTGAAGGCGCGTGACTGGGTCGGCGCGGCCACCGTCGCGCTCGACCAGGTGCGCGGCGGCGCCAACATCATCGACGTCAACATGGACGAGGGCATGCTCGACTCGGAAGCGTGCATGACCGAGTTCCTCAACTACATCGGGACCGAGCCGGAAATCGCGCGGCTGCCGATCATGATCGACAGCTCGAAGTGGTCGGTGATCGAGGCCGGCCTGAAGTGCGTGCAGGGCAAGGCGATCGTCAACTCGATCAGCCTCAAGGAGGGCGAAGCCGACTTCCTGGCCAAGGCCCGCCTGGTGCGGCGCTACGGCGCGGCGATGATCGTCATGGCCTTCGACGAGAAGGGCCAGGCCGACACCACCGAGCGCAAGGTCGAGATCTGCTCGCGCGCCTATAAACTCCTGACCGAACAGGCCGGCGTCGATTCGTCCGACATCATCTTCGACCCGAACATCCTGGCCATTGCCACCGGCCTCGAGGAGCACAACGACTACGGCAAGTACTTCATCGAGGCGACCCGGCTGATCAAGCAGGCCTGCCCCGGCGTGAAGATCAGCGGCGGCGTCAGCAACCTGTCGTTCTCGTTCCGCGGCAACGAGGTGGTGCGCGAAGCCATCCACTCGGCGTTCCTGTTCCACGCCATCAAGGCCGGCATGGACATGGGCATCGTCAATGCCGGGCAGCTGATCGTCTACGAGGACATCCCCAAGGACCTGCTCGAGCACGTCGAAGACATCATCTTCAACCGCCGGCCCGACGCCACCGAGCGCATGGTCGCATTCGCTGAGCAAGTGAAGGGGTCAGGCACCAAGCGCGAGAACGACCTCAGGTGGCGCGAGGGCTCCGTTGAGTCACGCCTGTCGCATGCGCTGGTGCACGGCAACGTCGACTTCATCGAGATCGACGCCGAGGAAGCGCGGGCGAAGTACGGCCGGCCCTTGCTCGTCATCGAAGGTCCGCTGATGGACGGCATGAAGGTGGTCGGCGAGCTGTTCGGCGCCGGCAAGATGTTCCTGCCGCAGGTGGTGAAGAGCGCCCGCGCCATGAAGCGGGCCGTGGCCTACCTGGAGCCGTTCATGGCCGCGGAGAAGGCCGAGCGCCTGGCCGCCGGCGGTGCCACCGAGCGCAGCAACGCCGGCAAGGTGCTGACCGCCACCGTCAAGGGCGATGTTCACGACATTGGCAAGAACATCGTCGGCGTCGTGCTGGGCTGCAACAACTACGAGGTGATTGACCTCGGCGTGATGGTGTCGTGCGACAAGATCCTGCAAGCGGCGCTCGACCACCAGGTCGACATCATCGGGCTGAGCGGGCTGATCACCCCGTCGCTCGACGAAATGGTGTTTGTCGCGTCGGAGATGGAGCGCCGCCAGATGACGCTGCCGCTGCTGATTGGCGGCGCGACCACCAGCCCGCAGCACACCGCGGTCAAGATCTCGCCGGAGTACTCGCAGCCGACCGTGCATGTCCCCGATGCGTCGCGGGTTGTGGACGTGGTCGCCAGCCTGATTAACCCGGAGCTGAAGCCGGCGTTCGATGCAGCCAACCGCGCGCATCACGTGAAGCTGCGCGAACAGCACGCCGGCAAACGCGAGCGGCCGACGCTGTCGATCGAGAAGGCGCGCGCCAACCGCCTGAAGCTGGACTTTACGGGTGGAGGCACCCCTTCAGGGTTGCCGGTCCCCTCGTTCACCGGCCTCAAGAAGGTCGACGTGGCCCTGTCGGACCTGGTGCCGTTCATCGACTGGCAGTTCTTCTTCGCCGCGTGGGAGTTGAAGGGCCGCTTCCCCGCCATCCTGAAGGACGCGACCATCGGCGCGGCCGCCACCGAGCTGTACGGCCACGCGCAGGCGTTGCTCAAGCAGATCGTCGACGGCAAACTGATTCGGGCGCGAGGCGTCTACGGCTTCTGGCCGGCGAACAGCGAAGGCGATGACATCGTCCTCGAGAACGGCGTCCGGTTCCCCATGCTGCGCCAGCAGGAAGTGATCGCCGACGACAAGCCCAACCGGTCGCTCGCCGATTTCATCGCGCCGAAAGAGAGCGGCGTCACCGACTACCTCGGCGCGTTCGCGGTCACGGCCGGACTGGGCGTCGACGAGCTGGTCAGGAAGTACGAAGCGAAGCACGACGATTACTCCGCGATCATCGTCAAGGCACTGGCCGATCGGCTGGCCGAGGCCTTCGCGGAATACCTGCACGCCCAGGCGCGCAGGGACTGGGGCATAGTCGACTCGCTGTCGAACGACGACTTGATTGACGAGAAGTTCCAGGGCATCCGGCCGGCGTTCGGCTATCCGGCCTGCCCCGATCACAGCGAGAAGACCACGCTGTTCGACCTGCTGGGCGCGCGAACCGTCGGCCTCGATCTCACCGAGTCGTTCGCGATGACACCGGCGGCTTCGGTCAGCGGCCTGTACTTCTCGCATCCGCAGGCGAAGTACTTCGCCATCCAGCGCATCGGCGCGGATCAGGTCGCCGACTACGCGACGCGCAAGGGCATGGCGACCAGCGAGACTGAACGCTGGCTGCGTCCGGTGCTCGGTTATGAGCCGTCGCTGGTGGGTGCTTAGCCACAGAGCTTGCCGCAGAGCGGGACGCTGCCACGATGGCCCGCCATACGACTACGCAAACGGCGCGAGCAGCGGCATGGCGATTTCTGTGAGCGTTGACGCAGGCTTGAATTAAGATCAGCATCCGCCACTCGCACCCCCTAATGCCCCTCAAGCCAGGTACGCAACTAGGCGCCTACTCCATCGTCTCGGCCATTGGCGCCGGGGGCATGGGCGAGGTCTACGCCGCCGAGGACACCAGGCTGGATCGCCGGGTGGCGATCAAAGTCCTGCCCGAGCAGTTTGCGGGCGACCCGAGCTTCCAGGCGCGGTTCGAGCGGGAGGCCAAGGCGCTGGCGGCGCTCTCCCACCCGAACATTCTCGCCGTCTACGACTTCGGTCACGCCGGCGTGTACTACACCGTCACCGAACTGCTTGAGGGCCGAACGCTCGGCAGCCTCCTGACGTCGGGACCGATCGCGACACGAAAAACCGTGGACTATGCGTTGCAAATCGCGCGCGGCCTGGCGGCGGCGCATGACAAGGGCATCGTTCATCGCGATATCAAGCCGGACAACATCTTCATCACGGCCGATGATCGGGTGAAGCTGCTTGATTTCGGGCTGGCCACGGTGACCGCGTCGGTCGATGCGATCGCAACCGGCGAGACGCGGGCTCGCGACACGGCGCCCGGCACGATCCTCGGGACCGTGGGTTACATGGCGCCCGAGCAGCTGCGCGGTCGAGACGCCGACCATCGCTCCGATCTCTTCTCCGTTGGCGCGGTGGTATTCGAGATGTTGTCCGGTCGCCCGCCCTTTGCCGCCGACTCCGGCGCCGACACGGTCTCAGCCATCCTGACCAGGGATGCCGAGTTACCCGCCGCTCTGGCGTTGCCCCCGGGACTCGGCCGCATCGTGAGGCGGTGCCTCGAGAAGTACCCGAGCGCGCGCTTTCAGTCGGCCCACGATTTGGCGTTTGCCATTGAGAGCCTCTCGGGTGTGGCCCTCGAGGCCGCTGCCAAGTTCACGGGGCCCGCCGACGAGCGACGCTCCATCGCGGTGCTCCCGTTCACCGACCTGAGCCCCGCGAAAGACCAGGATTACTTCTGCGTCGGCATGGCCGAAGAGATCATGACCGCCCTCACGGGCATTGCCGGGCTGCGCGTCGCCGCGCGGTCGTCCGCCTTTCGGTTCAAAGGCGGCGACCATGAACTCCGTATCGTCGGCCAGGCACTCGACGTGAAGACGGTGCTCGAAGGCAGCGTCCGTACTGCGGGCCAGCGGCTCCGGGTCACGGCGCAACTCAATCAGGTCGAGGGCGGCTATCAGCTGTGGTCCCGGCGCTACGACCGCGAGCTGGCAGATGTCTTCGCGATTCAAGATGAGATCGCCGCCGACATCGTTGCGGCACTGCGGCTGGAATTGGCCGAGAGCGCGACGCGGATCGTCCGGCATACCCACAACCAGGAGGCGTATCACCTCTACCTGCGCGGGCGCTACCACTGGTACTCGCGGACCAAGGACGCCCTGGCCAAGGCGCGTGCGCAGTACGAACAGGCGGTGGCCAAGGATCCGGCGTACGCGCTGCCGTACGTCGGCATCGCCGACGTGTTCACCATTCAAGGCATCTACGGTTACGTGCCCGAAGGCGACGCGACGCGGCACGCGAGGGCGGCTCTCGACAAGGCCTTCGCGATCAACGATCGCCTGGCCGATGCCCATCGCACAAAGGGATTCCTGTCGCTCTTCTACGACTGGGATGTTGAGGCGGCCCGCCGCGCCTTTGAGCGCAGCGTCGAGCTGGATCCGTCGAGCGCGCTCTCGCACTCGTGGCTGGGCTTTTGCCTGGCGGCGTGGCGAGACCAGCAAGCAGCCTCGCTGGCGGCGATTGCCAAGGCGCAGGAGCTTGACCCGCTTAATCTGTACGGCTCCTGTATTTCGGCGTTTGTCTCGGATATGTGGGGCCGGTCGGACGAAGCGGTACGAGAGTGCCGGAAGGTGCTCGACGTCGATGGCAACTATCTCCTCGGGCTCTACGTCATCGGCGGGGCGTATTCACGGCTTGGCCGGCACGACGAGGCGGTCGCGGCGCTCGAACGATCGGTGGCGCTGACCGCCCGGGCGCCGTTCTACCTGGGCTGGCTGGGGTGGGCGCTCGGCAGGGCCGGCCGCCACGATGAGGCCCGCGCCTGCCTCCGTGAACTCGAGCAGCGCTCGTCCGGTGAGCACGTGGGTCCGCTCTATCGATCGATCATTGCCTCCGCCCTCGGCGAGCTGGATCGCGCCTTCGAGATTCTCGGCGACGCGACGCGACAACGGAACTGCTGGATCGGCATTCCGGGCATGGCGATTTTCGACGACCTCCGCCGGGATCCGCGGTTCAACCAGCACTTGAAGGCGATTCGTAATCCGGAGTGGGATCCGCGTAAATAGGGGTGACACCATTCGCCGAGGCGGGAAGTGGCTGGCCAACGCCGTGGCCCCTACCGACGACCTCACCCATTCGGGCTTCGACATCATGCCGGATGGCCGTTCCATCGGCGTGTTCAGGCCCTCCCCCCAACCGGAGCTCGAGGAGGGAGGTCCGGGTTGTGCTGAATGCCTTCGAAGCGCTGAAGCCACCTGCCCGGCGAAGCAGGCGGATCCTACCGCGCCGCCGCGGCCGCTACCGTCGCGGCCTTCTGCAGCGACAGCCTGAACGCCGCCATTTCTTCGCCGTTGCGGATCAACAGCACATCACCGATCAGCGCAGGGTGATTCCAGGTCTTGGCATTCAGCGCCGGGATCCGGGCGATCTCGGTGTACTTATCAGGCGTCGCCGATACCAGCGCCAGCTCGCCTTCTTCCGACGTGATCAGCAACAGGTCCTGGTCGGCGAGCAGCAGCATCTGGCCGTTGCCATAGCGCCCGCCCTTCCAGGCGCGTTCGCCGTTCTCGAGATTGACCGACGACAGGATGTTGCCGTCGAATCCGTAGGCATGGCCCTTGTGGACGACGTAGTCGTTGAAGTACGGCTTGAGACCGCGCGAGGTCCAACGTTCGGTCACGGTCCAGCCGCCCGCCGCCGGCGTCAGCGCAATCCGGCGCACACCGAGACCGCCCATCGCATCGGCGCTGGTGATCAGCAGGTCGCCTCCGGGCAACAACGCCGGCTGCACCATCGGCGAGCCGCTCCAGGCGTTGTCCCAGAGCACCGTGCCGTCCGCGACGGCGACACCAGTGGTGCCGCGCCCGCCCATCAGCACGACTTGGTCAACCCCGTGGCTGTTCAGCAGGTGGGGCGAACTGTAACTGCCGCCGCGGGATTTCATCACCCAGCGCGTGGCGCCCGTCTCGACGTCGTAGGCCACCAGCGCCCCGGAGGCGGCGATGATGACCTTGCCGTCAATCACCAGCGGCGAACTCGAGAAGCCCCACCCGGGCACCTCCACACCGGTATCGGCCGATGAGTTATGAGACCACAACAGCTTGCCGGTCCGGGCGTCGAGCGCATCGACGATGCCGGTCGCGCCATGCGCAAAGACGCGAGCGCGATCGACGGTCGGAGTCGCGCGCGGGCCGGCGCCGCCGTTGGATTCATAGAAGCGGGCCGGGTTGCTGTGCCGCCACACCGGCTCGCCGGTGGAGAGCCGATAGGCCGCGACCATCTCGTCGTCGCCGCGTTGCTCCTGGGTGTAAATCAGGTCGCCTGCCACCGCGAACGATGACCAACCCGGGCCAACCGGCCGCCGCCAGACCTGAACCGGTGGCGATCCCGACCAGTCGCTGTTGAGGCGAACGCCGCGGATCACGCCGTCGCGCGTTGCTCCGCGGAAACCGGGCCATTCGACTCGGGAGGAGCCGCGTGCCAACGCGGCTCCTCCCTCGCTCATGGCAAGCCCTGCCTCGGCACGCCCCGTCTCGGCAGCCTTGTCGACGCGGGCTGGCTCCGGTGCGGTTACGACGGGGGACGGGGCCGGGGCGGCGGGAGCCGGCGATTCCTTCGCCGGTTCGACCGCCGCCGGCGGCGCCGCGGCCGGTACGGGTTCGGTGGCCGCCTGCGCCAGCAGTAACTGCTCGGCGGTAGGCGTCCATCGCCAGTGGTAGTCGGAGCCCAGGATGTGGCTGCTCACCCCGTCGGTTCGGATGATGGCAAACAGGCCGCCGGCGGCCAGGATCGCGACCGCCATCGAGGCGCGCCTCGGCGCGGTGGCGAGCCCGCGACTGGCCACCGCCCACAGCACCAGCGCCAGGCTCATGACCTGAACGCCCATGATTGGCAGCAGAAAGCCCTGGCCCGCGCCGACGATGGACGCGTGCGCGATCGTTCGGCTCGCGATCACCGAGACGGCGATCAACGCCAGCGCGCCCAGCCGTTCGGCCCCCGGGGCGCGGCTGAAGAAGAGCCACCACAAGATGATCCCTAACGTGGCGACCACCGAGCCGAGCAAGCCGGCGACACCGGATTCCATGCCGAAGATCGGCGTGTCAGGCAGCGCGAGCGAGAGGCCAAACCTGAGCACCACGACAAGCAGCGCCAGGACGAGGCCGGGCCAAAGACGAATTGGTTTGCGGACGAGTGAATTGTTGGTCATTAGGTCATCTCAACGAAACCTGAACTTATTGCCTGCCGGCTGCTCTTCCGGGCTCGCAGCTTCCACCGCCAATAGATCATCGCGACGATCGGCGTCAGCACGGCGCCCGCCTGGAGCGCCGGAACGCGGATGATCTCCGGCACGCGCTCGGACGGTCCCCAGAAGAACGACGCGGCCGCCACCCACATGGCGAAACACATGCGCCACAGGTGCCGCCGCAGCCGGAGCGGACCGTGGATGCCGGCGGCACGAATCATCCGGGTGTCGCCAGCGGCCGCAAGCAATCCCACGACGCCGAAGATGAAACTGGGCGCTGTTTCCGGGCGCCCCCGTCGCGCCATCTCGACCCCCGCGACGAAGGCGAGCACGCTCACGCCAACCGCCAACACCACGCCCGCAGTGTCGATCCACGAGAGCACCTGCGGTTTCGGACGCACGGTCCGCAGTGCGGTCGCCACGAAGTAGAACGTCAGCAATCCCGCGACGACGTTGACCGATGTCAGCGACTTGGTCAGGGCCTCCATCAACGCCCCGCTGAGCGACATGACGACCATCGCGTAGACAAAGACCATCCCGGCCCTGCGGTGCCACGGCGCCCCCTTGGTCGCGGCGAGGGCCAGATAGCCCGCGAGCAGCGCCATGAGGCCGGCAGCGATGTGAGGCGGCAGGATGGCAGACATGACCGTCATTCCGACCGCAGTGCCTGCTGCACGTCCACGTGTGCGGCGCGAACGGCCGGCTGCAACGAGGCGAGGACCGCGGCGCCGCCCAGCACCAGCGCAGCGGTCGCCGTTGGCATCGGGCCGGGTAACTGAATGTTGGTCAGGGTGGCCGCCGCCACGCCCGCGAGGGCATAACCACCCACCACGCCGGCGGTGATGCCGGATGCGACAATCATCGCGCCCTCGCACAGCACGCCCATCAACAAACTGAGCGGTGACGACCCAATGGCCAGGCGCACGCCAAACTCGCGCACCCGCGCACTGACCGTGAACGCCAGCACGCCGGCGACACCGACCACCGAAATCAACAGCGCCACGACGGCAAAGCCGGCGATCACGAACGCGTTCAGCCGATCGGGGGTCAGCACCTCCGCTCGCACGTCTTCGAGCGTGGCGGCGCGCTCCACCGGCTGGTTCGGCGCCAACTCACGCACCACTCGCTTGATCGCCGGGATCAGCGCATAGGGATCGCCCGACGCGCGCACGAACACGCGGCCGCCAACACCCATTTGCTGAAACGGGTGGTACACCGCCAGCGCGGGTCCGGGCACGACACTCTCATCATCGATGTCGGCGACGACACCGACCACCCGCCGCGGTACCGGCGTGCCGAAATACGGATCGGTCCACCACATCTTCCGGTTCAGCGCCTCGCCGCCTGGAAACAGCCGCAGCGCCAGGCTCTGGCTGACCATCACCACCGCCTCGCTATCGCGACGGTCGTCGTCGGTGAAAGGGCGGCCGGCTATGAGCGGCACGCCCAGCACGTCGAAGTAGCCGGGCGAGACAATCCGCAGCCGGCCGCGCGGCGCTTCTTCGCCGTCCGCCGGGGTATGGCCTTCGATCGCGAACGTCACACCAGGCCCATAGGATCCGGCGTCCCGCCACGGCACGAGGTTGCCGACCGCAACCCGTTCGACGCCAGGCAGTTCGCCGATGCGGCGGTTGACCTCCTGGTAAAAGTCGATCGACTTCGCACCGAACTCACCGAGCGGCGCGGGAATGTCGAGAGCCAGCACCTGACGCACCTCGAAGCCGGCACGTGCGGACTGCAGCGCCAGCAGCGAGGCGACCAGCATGCCGGCGCCGGCGAGCAGCACGAACGACAAGGCGATCTGGGCGGACGCGAAGATCCGCAAACGGCGATTCGTGCCAGGCGTCAGCCGCACACCGTTGCCAGCCAACCCGTCGGGTCCCTGTGAGAAAGGCAGTCGCGGTACGTAGGCCAGCAAGACCGCCGCGGCCATCGCCAGGCCCACACCAATCCACACTACGCTGCCATCCACGGTAACGTCGAGCGCGCGCACCGAGAAGCGGGAGGCGAAGCCGGCCACGATGCCGGTAATCGGGCGCGTCAGCACAATGCCCAGGCCGGCGCCCGCGCCGCAGAGCACGAGGCTCTCGGCCAGCAAGGTGCGCCGCAAGGCCCCGCGGCTGGCGCCAAGTGCCGCGCGAACCGCCAACTCCCCTTCCCTGCGGACCGATCGCGCCAGGATCAGGTTGGCGACATTCGAGCAGGCAATGAGGAAGACGACCCCCGCCGAGGCCAGCAACAACAGCAGAATCGGCCGGGCCGGCGCCGAGATCTGCTCGCGTAACGGCGTGGCGGTCAACCGCATGCCGGCCTTGGCGGAGTACGACTCTGGATGCTCGCGCATCATCGCCGCATGGACTTCGCTGAGCTCCGTGCGAGCCGCCGCGATCGTGGCGCCGGGCGCGAGCCGGCCAAAGAGCTCGGTCATGCGATGCGTGCGCCCGGTGATCATGGTGGCACCCATGTGGTGCGGGCTGGTGACAACGTTCGCGATGATCTCGGTATCGGCCGGGTATGGCACCGACGGTTCGAGCACGCCGACCACGGTGGCCGTGCGCGGCCCGAGGCGCAGCGTCTGTCCAATCACCGAAGGATCGGAGTCGAGCGAGTTGACCCAGAACCGATGCGTCAGCACCGCCGCGCCCGCCGCATTCAGGCCATCGTCGCCGGTGTTCAACAGGCGGCCGAGCACGGGCCGCAAACCCATGACCTCGAAGAACGCGCCGCTGACCACGCCGGCCTTCACTATGCGCGGCTCGCCGAAGCCGACCATCGTGAAGTCAACGGTCGAGAAATCACCGAAGGCGCCGATCGAGGTGACCCGTGATTTGAAGTCGTCGATTTCGGGCACCGAGAAGGTAAGGTTCTCGGCCGACAGGCCCGGCGCACTCTGGCGAATGTAGATCAGGCGGGCTTCGTCGCGATTGACCAGCGGGCTGAGCAGCACGCCGCGTACGACACTGAAGATGGCGGCGTTGGCGCCAATGCCCAAGGCCAGCGTGATCACTACGGTGGCGGCCAGGCCCTTGGCGCGCCATAACGATCGCATACCGACGCGGAGGTCCTGCCCAAGTGCCTCGGCCAGGCCGAACCAGCGGCTGTACCACACACGCCGCATCGAGTCTCGAGCGGCTGGCACGTATCCGAACTCGCGCAGCGCCGCCAGGCGCGCCGCCTCGGGCGCTTCCCCCCGATCGAGGCGCTGCTGGACAGTGATCGCCAGGTGGCCCCTAATCTCCTCGTCCAGGTCGCGATCGTCGGGTCGCATGGCTACTCGTTGCCCGCGGGGTTCATGATCCGGCCGATGGCCCCAACCAGCTGTGACCAGCGGTCGCGTTCACGCAACAATTGGGCCTTGCCGGCCGGCGTCAGCTGGTAGAACTTCGCCCTCTGGTTGGCCTCGCTGATGCCCCACTCCGACTTCAGCCAGCCGCGCTTTTCGAGCCGGTGCATGGCCGGATAGAGCGAGCCGGTCTCGACCTTGAGCAGGTCATCAGATTGCTGGCGGATGGCCTGGCCGATGCCGTGGCCGTGTTGGGGCCCCCACTGCAGGGTCCGCAGGATCAGCATGTCCAGGGTGCCCTGGAGCAGTTCCAAACGCTGTTCGTCGCGTGGTTTTGCCATAGCCGTAGATGGTCTACAGCCTTTTGACGTAGCCGTTCTACCACTTGTTCCGGGGAGAGGCGTAAACGGCCGGGCTGCGGCTGGAGTAGCCTGCTATGCATATGAAGCGAGCGATCATCGTTCTCGTGCTGCTGACGGTGGTCTCAGCCGGCACCGGCTACTGGTATCTCAACCGCGCGCGGGTCGAGGTGGCGGTCAATACGGTGCCCGTGACCCGCGGCGACATCATCGACACGGTGGGCGCCACCGGCACCGTCCAGGCCGTCACCACGGTGCAGGTCGGCAGCCAGGTGTCGGGCAACATCGAGTGGCTCGGCGCCGACTTCAATTCCATTGTCCGGAAGGGGCAGGTCATCGCCCGGCTCGACCCGTCGCTGTTTGATGCGCAGCTCCAGCAGGTGCAGGCCAACCTGAGCCAGGCCCGCGCCAACCTGACCCGCGCCAACAGCGAACTGGAGCGAGTCAGGGTGCAGTTGACCGACGCGCGCCAGAAATACACGCGAGCGGTCGAGTTGTCGAGCCGAAGCCTGATTGCGCCGAGCGACCTCGACGCCGCCAAGGTGGCCGTCGACTCGGCAGTGGCCAGCGTCGCCTCGCAGCAGGCGTCAGTGACCCAGTCGCAGGCGGCGGTGACCCAGGCCGAAGCCTCGGTCAACCAGTCACAGGTCAACCGCAATCACACCATCATCGAGGCGCCCATCGACGGCATCGTCACGCAGCGCAGCGTCGATGTCGGCCAGACGGTCGCCGCCAGCATGTCGGCGCCGACGCTGTTCGTGATTGCCGCCGACCTGACCGAGATGCAGGTCAACGCCAATATCGATGAGGCCGATGTCGGCCGCATTCGCCCGGGCCAGCACGTCACCTTCCGCGTCGACGCCTACCCCACCGACAACTTCGAGGGCACGGTGACGCAGATCCGGCTGCAACCCGTGGTGGTGCAGAACGTAACCACCTACGGCACGGTGATCACCGTGCCGAATAAGCAGCTCAAGCTCAAGCCGGGCATGACCGCCAACGTGAAGATCGAGATCAACAAGCGCCTCAGCGCCGTGCGCATTCCGAATGCGGCGTTGCGCTTCCGCCCCACCAACGAGATGTTCGCGGCGTTCAACCAGGCGCCGCCCCCGGAAGCCGCTGCGTTCGGCGGCGCCGGCCGAGGTGGGCGCGGCGCGCGCGGCGGTGAGGGCGCGGTAGCTGTACCAGCACCAGTGACGCCGGCACCGGCGGCACAGGCATCCGCCTCCGCTCGCGGTGAATCTGGCGAGCTTCGGCGAGACCCCGCCGTAGCGGCCTCCGGCCGCGAAGGCGGGCCTCCGGTGGCCGCCGCGCCGACAGCACCGATCGGTGCTCCACTCGCAGCGGGTCCTGGTGAGCGTGGCGGTCGTGGCGGTCGTGGCGGCGAATTCGCGGGGCGAGGCGGCGGCCGCGGTGGCCCCGCAGGTGGACCTGGTGGCGGACCCGGCGGGCCCGAGTTCCAGGCCCGCATGCTCGAGCGCTTCAAGACCATGCCCGCCGAAGAGCGTGCGCAATTCATTGCCCGCATGAAAGAACGCGGCACTGACACGAGCGCGTTCGAGGCGTTGATGGCGCCGCAGGGCCGGGCGCCGCGGGCGGCCGCCGCGGCTCCGCAGGCCCAGACCATCGACGCATTGTTTGCGCCGTTGCCGCCGGTCGAATCCCGCGGCCGGGCGTGGACATTCACCGATCGGCAGTTGACGCCGGTGCAGCTGCGCCTGGGCATTACGGACGGCACCCACACGGAAGTGCTGAGCGGCGAACTCGAAGAGAACGCCGAAGTGGTCACGGGCGTCACCGGGCTCGGCCCGACTCGTGCCACGCCCCAGGGTGGCGCAGGCAACCCGTTGATGCCCGGTGGCGGACGCGGGGGCCCTGGTGGCGGGCGCGGCGGTCCGGGAGGCGGCGGGCGCGGTGGCAACTAACCTGTCGGCCGCGGACCCGATCGCGGCCTCGGCGGTGATCGCGACCAGGAACCTGGTCAGGACCTACGTGGTTGGCGATCACCAGGTCCGGGCGCTGCGCGGCGTCAACCTCGACGTCGCGCGCGGCGAGTTCCTGTCGGTCACCGGGCCTTCGGGCTCGGGCAAGTCCACGTTCATGCACATTGTCGGCTGCCTGGCGCAGCCGACCTCGGGTCAGTACTTCCTCGACGGCCAGGACGTCTCGCAGATGTCGAAGAATGCCCTGGCGGCCGTGCGCAACACCAAGATCGGCTTCGTCTTCCAGGGCTTCAACCTGCTCTCGCGCACGTCGGCCCTCGACAACGTCGAGCTGCCGTTGCTCTATGGCGGGTCGACCATGAAGACGGCGGAACGTCATCAACGCGCCCAGGACATGCTGGCGGCGGTCGGCCTCGCGGATCGCGCCAGTCATCACCCCAACCAGCTGTCCGGTGGCCAGCAGCAGCGCGTCGCGATTGCGCGGGCGCTGGTCAACAACCCGTCGATCATCCTCGCCGACGAGCCCACCGGCAACCTCGACACCCGGACCAGTATCGAAGTGATGGAGCTCTTCCAGCGGCTGAACATCGAGCGCGGCATCACCATCGTGCTGATCACCCACGAACACGACATCGCCGAGCACGGCACGCGCATCGTGTCGTTCCGCGATGGCCTGGTCGTGACCGATCACCCGGTCGCCACCCGCCGCATGGCGGCCGACGAACTCGCCAATCTCCCGGTCGAAGCAGAGGCAGTCTAGCCATGAGCATGCTGATGGTGTTCCGCGTGGCGCTCAAGGCGCTGGCCCGCAACAAGATGCGCACGGCGCTGACCATGCTGGGCATGATCATCGGCGTCGCCGCCGTAATCACGATGGTGGCCCTCGGCACCGGCGCGCAGTCGTCGATCGAGACGCAGATCCAGGCCGCCGGCACCAACATGATCATGGTCAGCGCCGGCAACTTCATGTCGGGCGGCGTGCGCACCGGCCAGGGCAACGCCAGCACACTGACTCCCGAAGATGCCCAGGCCATTGCCGAGGTCCCCGGCGTGCAGTACCTCGCGGCGGGCGTCAACACGCGTGGACAGGTCGTGGCCGGCAACCTGAATTGGGGCACGCAAATCCAGGGCACCGACGTCGACCTGCCGCTGATTCGCTCGTGGCCCACCGCCCACGGCGCGTTCTTCAGCCCGGCCGACGTCGCGTCGGCCGCCAAGACCGCCGTACTGGGCTCGGTCGTCCACGAGCAGCTGTTCGGACGCGACGTCGACCCCGTGGGCCAGATTATCCGCATCAACAACCAGCCCTTCACGGTGGTGGGCGTGATGTCGAGCAAGGGCCAGTCGGGCATGGGCCAGGACCAGGACGACGTGGTGTATGTCCCCTACACCACGGTGATGAAGAAGCTGCGCGGCATTACCTACGTGCAGAACATCACCGTCTCGGCCGCCTCGGCGGCAGACACCGCGCCGACCGCCGACCGCATTGCCTCGCTGCTGCGCACGCGCCACCAGATCGTCGACGAAGACGACTTCATGGTGCGGACGATGGAGGAGATGGCCAGCGTGCGCGTGCAGGCCACTGAAACCATGACCGCGCTGCTGGCCAGCATTGCCGGCGTCTCGCTGCTGGTGGGCGGCATTGGCATCATGAACATCATGCTGGTGTCGGTGACCGAGCGCACGCGCGAGATTGGCCTGCGCCTGGCGATCGGCGCACGGGGACGGGACGTGCTGATGCAGTTCCTGGTCGAGGCGATCGTGCTCAGTCTGGTCGGCGGCTCGATCGGCATCGCGCTGGGACTGGGGCTTTCAGAAGGCGTCACGGCGTGGATGGCGTGGCCGACCAAGGTGTCGCCAGAAGCAGTCGCCGTGGCCTTCGTCTTCGCCGCCATCACCGGGGTGTTCTTCGGCTTCTACCCGGCGCGCAAGGCCGCCGCGCTCGACCCGATCGACGCGTTGCGGTTTGAATAGTGTTAGTGGCCCAGCACGCGGTGCGGCACGTAGCGTTCCTCTAGGAAGGATCGGTCTTCGGCGGACAGTTCCACCGCTAGCCCCTCGACCAGCTGATCCAGTTGCTCCAGGCGTGAGGCGCCGATGATGGGTGCCGTCACGCCGGGACGATTCGCGACCCACGCCAGCGCCACCTGGATCGGCAGCACGCCTTTCCGCTTGGCTAACTCCACGACACGGTCCGCGATGTCGTGGTCGGCGTCGGCGTAGTAGAGCGTGTGGCCGAAGTCGTCGTGTTTGTCCCGAGGCGTCGCATCCTTTTGACCGCGCTTCCGGTTGCCGGCCAGGAAGCCACGCGCCAGCGGGCTCCACGGAATCACGCCGATGCCTTCCGCGGTGCACAGCGGGAACATCTCGCGCTCTTCTTCCCGGTAGACCAGGTTGTAGTGGTTCTGCATCGACACGAACCGAGTCCAGCCATGCTGCCGCTGGGTGGCCAGCATGTTCGCGAACTGCCAGGCGTACATGCTCGACGCGCCGAGGTAGAGCGCCTTCCCCGCCTTCACCACGTCGTGCAGGGCCTCGAGCGTCTCTTCAATCGGGGTGTGCTCGTCGTAGCGGTGGATTTGGTAGAGGTCGACGTAGTCCATCCCCAGCCGCTTCAGCGAACCGTCAATGGCCGCCATGATGTGCTTGCGCGACAGGCCGCGGCTGTTGGCATGGTCGGTGACCGGATAGAACACCTTGGTCGCGACGACGACTTCGTCTCGGCGAGCCAGCTCCTTGAGGGCGCGGCCCAGCACTTCCTCGCTGACGCCCCTGGAATACATGTCGGCGGTGTCGAAGAAGTTGATGCCGTGCTCGATCGCCCGCTGGTAGAACGGGCGGCTGGCGGCCTCGTCCAGGACCCACGGACGCCAGGCCGGCGTCCCGTAGGTCATGGTTCCCAGACAAAGCCGCGAGACCTTCAGGCCGGTGGTGCCAAGGCGGACGTAGTCCACTGTCGCTTCTCCATGTAGAGGAAATACGGAATCGAGATCAGGGCCAGTGCCCCGGCCACGGCGAAGGCCCGGCCGAAGCCGTAGTGCTCGCTCAACCAGCCAATCGAAATCGATCCGGTGCCGATGCCGGTGTCGAAGGCGCCAATCAGCGCCCCGAACGTCGCGCCGCGCCGGTGATTGGGCACGTGGTGCATCAGGTGAGCCACGAACACCGGATAGGCCGAGCCGAAGCCCACCCCGAAGATCACCGCCGATACGGCAAAGGTCAGCCGCGTCGACGCGAACACCAGAACGGCGATGCCCAGCACCATCATCGCCAGGCACGGGACGATCACCCGCGCGTGCCCGATGCGGTCGGCGTAGCGGCCGATGAAGGGTCGCGTGCTCACGATCGCCAGCGCGAAGACCGTGAAATAGAGCGCCCGCGGCGTCACGCCGACGCTGTCGGCATAGACCGCCACGAAGCTGGTCACGCCTCCGTAGCTGAAGGAATACAGGAACAGCGTGACCGCGCCAATCATCACCCGCCACTCGACCAGGTCGGACGGCCGCAGCGACAACGGCGGCATCTCACGCCGCGCATCGGGCTGCAGGCGCCACGCGATGAAGGCCATCAGGAGGTTCAGCGCCGCCATCTCCAGGCACAGCAGCGTCCACCCGCCCCGCTCGAAGATCCACAGGCCAAGCCCGGGAGCGATCGCGATCGCCAGAATGCTGGCGAACCCCGAATAGCCCAGCCCCTCGGCGCGGCGCGAGGCCGGGACGATGTCGAGAATGTAGGCGCTAGACGAGGACAGCAGCCCCGACCAGAACACGCCGTGGACAACGACCAGGGCCAGGATGAGGTGATATGTCGGCGCCACCGCGTACAGCAGCGAGAACACCGTGATCGCCACGCTGGCGACGATCAGGATGTTGCGCTTGCCCAGGCGATCGCCCATGGCGCCGGTGATTGGCGCCGACACCGCCGACGCGTAGGTGAGCAGCCCCAGGAACAGGCCGGCCTCGCTACCGGTGCCGCCCAGCGCGAGGATGTGGAACGGTGCGACGGGCAGCAGCTGGAACGCGGACATGAAGACCGTGAAGCTGTAGCTGCACATCAGGAAGAAGCGCGGCGTAAAGAGCGCTTCAGGCTTTGACGTTAAGGACGATTTTTCCAACGTGGGTGCCCGCCTCCATGAGCCGGTGGGCGTCGGCGGCCTGGGCCAGCGGAAACACCTGGTGAACGATCGGCCGGACCGTGCGCGACTCGAGGAGCGGCCACACGTGCTGTCGCAACTGCCGGGCGATTACGCCCTTTTGCGCGGGCGTCCGGGGTCTCAGCGTCGAGCCGGTGATCCAGGCGCGCTTGCGCATCAACACCGAGAAATCCAGTTCGACCTTTGGGCTCTTCAGAAAGGCAATCTGGACCAGGCGGCCTTCAATCGCCAGCAGGTCGAGATTGCGGGCCATGTAGTCGCCGCCGACGATGTCGAGAACGACGTCAGCACCGCGGCCGTCGGTGGCCTCTTTCGCTGCTGCCACCCAGTCGGTCGTCTTGTAGTTGAAGGCGTGCGCGGCCCCGAGTGTACGGGTGGCCTGGCACTTCTCGTCGCTGCCGGCGGTGGTCAGCACGACCGCGCCGAACGCACGTGCCAGTTGGATGGCGGTGGTGCCAATCCCGCTGGTGCCGCCATGAATCAGAATCGACTCGCCACGGGTGAGCCGGCCGCGGTCGAACACGTTGGTCCAGACGGTGAAATAGGTCTCGGGGATTGCCGCGGCTTCGATCATCGACAGCCCGCGAGGCACCGGCAGGCATTGCTCCTGCGGCGCGCTCACCCGTTCGGCGTAGCCACCTCCGGCGACCAGGGCACAGACCTCGTCGCCAACGGCGAAGCTCGTGACGCCTGGCCCCAGCGCGGCCACGACGCCCGCGACTTCCAGGCCCGGTAAGTCGGACGCACCGGGCGGAGGCGGATACTTGCCGAGCCGCTGGATCACGTCGGGGCGATTGACGCCCGCCGCCGCCACGTCGATGAGCACTTCTCCCGGCCCGGCGACCGGGTCCGGCCGGTCGGCAAGCTTCAAGACATCCGGTGGTCCGAACTGAGAGATCTCAATGACGCGCATGGTCGAACTCAACACGAAGGCCACGAAGACCACGAAGCCATGAATTTGTCTTCGTGATCTTCGTGTGCTTCGTGTGCAACTGGCATCTACTTCAGTCCCGACGGCAGTCGCGGCGACGACAGCAGCGCGGTGAACTCGGCCCACTGGCGCGAGGCCGAGGCCTGGCGGCCGGCCCGGCGCGTGATGTAGGCGCGGATCAGATCCTTCCCGAGGTTGTAGTTGATCACGTAGCTGCGGTACTGGTCGATGAACTTGACCCGCTGCTCGGCGCGCGGCGTCGTATACATCGCGTACTTCTCGAGCCACGCGACCGCACCCGCGCGATCGATGCCACCGTCAATGTAGCGGCGCGCCGCCTCGTTGCCGGCGTACGACAGCCGGTCCACCAGCGCCAGCACGTCGTAGTACTCCGCGACGCGCTTGGCGTCGAGCCCGGCCAGCGGGAACAACACGTCGCGCTCGAAGGCCAGCCGATCGGCCGGCGAGAACGCCACCTCGATGCCGTAGTTGGCCGTGCCCTCGGCAATCAGCGACTGCGGTGAAAACAGCGGATAGACCGTGTACTCAATCCAGCCGCGATCGCGCACGAGGCGCTTCTCGAGCAGCACGTTGTAGACGTGGTGACCAGGATATCCCTCGTGGCAGGCCAGGTCGAGGGCGCGATCGACGTAGATGGGCAGGTCGGTGTTCACCTGGATCAGGCTCTTGTAGTCACCCTGGTACCAGTTGTAGCCGCTCCACGACTTCCCCGTGACGTATTCGATGGTGAAGCGTTCCTCGGGCGGCAACTCGACGTGCGCCAGCGTCCGGTCGCGGCAGGCACGGACCGCCTCGCGGAACACGCGATCGACGCGCGCCGTCGGGATGACAAAGGCCTGCTTGAAGCGATCGTAGCGCTCGAGCAGCGTCCCCGCGCCTGGCAGCCGGGCGTCGAGCTGGGCCAGCACCTTTTCGAACTCGGCTTCAGGCAGCGTCGGCGCGACGGCGTCGTACAGGGCTCGTGACTCCTCGTCGAACGTCAGCCGCTTCCCCTGGAGCATCGAGACCCGGGCGCGCAGCGCCGACATCTGGCGCACGAGGTATTGCCGGCGCAACCCCCACAACTCGGCATCGCGCGCCACCGGCCCGCCTTCGCCAGGCTTCGGCGCGGCAGGCTGGGCGGCGAGTTCCTTCTCGAGCGCCTCGGCCTGTTGGTCGATCGCCGCAAGCGGGAGTTTTTCGGCTTCCGCCGCCTTGCGCCATTCGGCCGGCCCGTAAAAGGCGTCGACGTAGTCGGCGTCGTGCTGGCCCACGGCGAGGACCAGCTTGACGTACCGCTCGGCCACCGGGCGCATGGGATCGACGGGCGTCTGGGCGGTCAGCATCGCGGGCACTCCGGCAACGGCCAACAGCAGAAGGACCTTATTTCGCATAGCGGGACCCGATGGTCGGGATCAAGTAATCGCGGAAGGCCTTGGTGAAATCGTAGGCGGGCGCAAAGCCCCAGTCGCGACGGGCGGCGCTGTCGTCGACGTCCTCGGGCCAGGAATCGACAATGCCCTGGCGCTTGGTGTCGTTCTGCCAGGTGATGTTGGCGCCTGGAAACGCCCGGACCACTTCCTGCCGTACCTCTTCCGCCGACGGGTTGAACGCCGCCAGGTTGTAGGCCGTGCGCGACAGCGATTCCTTCGGCGCGGCCGCCAGCCGCAGCAGGGCTTCGACGCCGTCGGGCATGGCCATGAACGGAATGCGCGTATCGGGACGCACGAAGCAGGCATACGGTTCGCCCTTGGCCGCGGCGTGAATCATTTCCGGGGCGTAGTCGGAGGTGCCGCCCGAGGGAACCGTGAGGGCCGAGATCAGCCCCGGGAAACGCACGCATCGGAAATCGACCCGGCCCGACTGCGTCTCGGCCGCGAGCTGCTTGTAGAACTTGGCGTAGTAACGGCCCAGTTGCTCGCAGTACAGCTTGTTGCACCCGTACATCGTCGACGGCGTGTTGAAGTCGTCTTCCTTGACGCGCCCGGCCTGGCGCTTGGTGTCGAGGTCGGGCAGGCCGTACGCGGCGATGGACGAGGGGTACAAGAAGGTGACAGGACGGCCGTGCGACTCGGCTTCGCGCTGCGCGAACTCGAGCAGGTTGAGCGTGCCTTCGACGTTTACCTGGTGGGCGGTGACCGGCGTGAACTCGGACCGCGTCGAGAGCAGCGCGGCCAGGTGGTACACCGTTTCGACCTCGAACTCCGAGAGCACGCGCTCGAGCAGCGACTTGTCCATGATCGACCCGGTGAACTCGCGTTGCACCTTCCTGGCCAGCGCGGGCTCCAGCGGGTTTACATCCAGGGTCACCACCGGCTGGGCGCCGGCTTCGGAGAGGTGCGCGATCAGCCCGTGGCCGATCTCGCCGCCCGCCCCGGTAATCAACACGACCGGTTTACGAATCAAGAGGGTCTCCCGTCACAGCTGGCAAGTAGACGCGAAAGCTGGCGCCGCGCCCGCGATCGCTGACCACCGAGATGGCGCCGCCCGTCTGGCGGACGATGCCGTAGACGGTGGACAGGCCGAGACCGGTGCCGCGCCCGGTTTCCTTGGTGGTGAAGAACGGCTCGAAGATACGTGCCTGCGTGGCCTGGTCCATGCCGATCCCGTTGTCACTGACCGCCAGCAGCACGAACGGCCCCGGCGCCAGGCCCGCCTGCGACATCTCCGGCGAGTCGGCCTCAAGGCGGACGTTGGCGGTCTGCACGGTGATCAGGCCGCCGGTCGGCATCGCATCGCGGGCGTTGACGATCAGGTTGAGCAGCACCTGCTCGATCTGCGCCGGGTCGGCCAGGATCTGGGCCACCTTGGGCGCCAGCTCCTGCTGCAGCTGCACGCCGGTGCCAATCAGCCGCCGTGCCATGCGCGAGACACTGGCGACGATCTCGTTGATGTCGAGCGCGACCGGCTGCAGGATCTGCTTGCGGCTGAAGGCCAGCAACTGGCGCGTGAGCGACGCGGCGCGATCGGCGGCGTGGAGAATCTCGTCCACCTCGGCCGCCATCGCCGGATCCTTGCGGACCCGGTGCGACATCAACTCGGCGTTGCCGCGAATGGCCGTCAGCAGGTTGTTGAAGTCGTGGGCGATGCCGCCGGCGAGCCGGCCGACCGCTTCCATCTTCTGCGCCTGCCGCAGCTGATCCTCGAGCTTCACGCGATCGCTGATGTCGATCACCGTGGCCAGGATCGCCGGCTGCCCGCCGAACTCGGTCACCGAACAGAACGCCTCGACCTGCACCTGGCCGCCGTCCTTGCGGACGCCGCGTAGCGTGAGCTGCACGTTGGCGCCTTCGGTGCCGCCCAGGCGCGAGAGCTGGTCGATCACCAGCTGGCGGTCCTGTTCGTGCAGCAGCGCGAAGGCCCACGGCAGGTCGATCAGCTCCTGCTGGGAGTAGCCGATGATGTCGGCGCCCTTGGGATTCACGTAGACCAGCCGGTCGTTCTGCAGGATGTAGACGCCGACCAGCGACTGCTCCACCAGACCGCGATACTTGGCCTCGGCGTTGCGCAAGGCGTTCTCGGCGCGGTGGCGCTCGGTGATGTTGCGGGCCACCGCCTGCATGCCGGTGTACTGCCCCTTGGTATCGAACACCAGCCAGGCGTTCTGGCCCAGCCAGACCTCGTGCCCGCTCTTGGTCACACCAGGAAACTCGACGTACGAGGTCAGCGTGCCCTGGTTGGTCTGCTTGTAGTAGTGATGCAGGATCGCCGGCCGGTAGTCGGCCCGCACGAACTCGGTGAACCGGCGCCCGACGATCTCGTCTTTCGAGTAGCCGAAGACGCGCTGCGTTTCCGGGTTGACGTAACGGAAGTAGCCTTCGGCGTCGGTCTCGAAAATGATGTCGGCGGCGGCGTCAAACAGGTGGCCGTAGCGGTCTTCGGTAACGCGCAGCGCGTCTTCGGTGGCCTTGCGCGCCGTCACGTCGCGATAGTGCACGACGATCGCGCCGACCTTCGGTTCGCTGAGCAGGTTGCGGGCGACGCCTTCGGTCCACCGCACCGAGCCGTCGCGATGCCGGCAGCGGAACGCCCCGGTTTGCGGCACGGCCGGATGATCGAACAGCTCGCGGACCAGGGCCTGCCATGCCGGCAGGTCTTCGGGTTCCACGATGTCGCGGACCCGCAGGCCGATCAGATCGTCCGGGCCAAAGCCCAGGACGCTGGCGGTCCCGGGGTTGGCCCAGCGAATGACGCCGCCAATGTCCACGAGCAGCACGGCATCAACGCTGAAGTTGATCAGCGCCGCCAGTTGTTCGACACTGGGCGCCTCGATCACCGCTGACTCCGCGCAGGCATCCGTCTATTCTAGGCTACTACCAGAGAGCGGCCTTCATTTCGGCGATGGCAATCTCCACCTGCCCCAGTTCGGCCAGCACCCGTTCGACTTCCGCCAGGGTGGCGGCGAGCGCCTCGGGCGGCGGGGCGCTGCCACGCTTGACCTCCCAGGCCAGGTCGCGGGTGGTCTCGGCGCAGGCGCGGCAGACTTGCAGCGTGTGCTCGTGGGCGTCGATCAGCCGTCGGACTTCGTCCTGTTCGTCTGGAGTCACCCCCGGCCACCGCAGCCTTTCTGCGTCATCTGCGTCATCTGCGTCATCTGCGTCATCTGTGGCCTAGGTCCGATACGGATCGGGACGCCAGGTCCGGATCGACGCCTTGATGTCCTTGGGCGACAGGTTCTCGCGCGCGGCACGTTCGAGCAGCGCGCCCAATTCTTCGTCCGACGCAAAGCGCAGCGCGACGATCTGCTTCGTCGACAGCTTCGCCAGGTTGGCATCCTGGCCGGCGGGCAGCAGCTCGGCGCAGCGCACCTTCATCTCGAGCATGATGATGCGATCCTGCAGCGCCACCGCGTTCCAGCGCGCGACCGCGAGCAGGTTGCCGACCGCGAGGATCAGCGTGAAGAACGCCCAGTGCTCGGTATGCCACCCGAGGTGGAGATTCGCGTACATCAACCCCAGGGTCATCAGGATGAAGCCGGTTGCCCAATAAGTGGGCACCGGATGATAGGCGTGGCTCTGGTAACTCTGCTCGGCCATTACTTGAGTTTTCCTTCAATCTCTTCGTAGATCTTGCGAACGGCGATGGGCCCCTGCTGCTCGGCCAGGAACCAGTCTGCGTAGGGTCCCCAGTTGGCCTGCTTGGCCGCTTCGTCCGCGCTCAGCCCCAGCTTGTGCAACCGCTTCACTTCGGCGATCACCGCCCGGAGCGCCTTCTGGAACTCGACCAGCTCGTCGCGCGACACTTGCGGCTCCTCGATGAAGCCGTGGCCGGGAATGAAGTGGTTGATGTCCATCCGCAGGACGCGGTCGATCATGTCGGCCCACTCGGTGGGATAGGCCGAGCGCATGGCCGGGAACACGCGATTGAGGTAGGCCTCGCTCATGAACAGGATCTTCTGCCGGGGCAGGTGGACCATGAGGTCGCCGCCGGTGTGGGCGCGGCCGGCAAACACCGCCTGCACTTCCATGCCGCCGATGTTGATCGTGTTCATCTCGCCGTTCATCGGCGCCACCGACAGCTTCATCTGCTCCTGCGACGCCCGCGAGACAATGAACGTGATGCCCTTGGGCAACTCCGAATTGCCGCCGGTGTGATCGCCATGGTCGGAGCCCACTACGTACCACTTGACTGGCAGCGGCGTGATCTTCGCGATGGCATCGAGCATCTTGCGGGTGGCTTCGGGGTTCCCCTGGCCATCGGCAATCAGCACGCCCTCGGTGCCCACGACAATCAGGCTCACGGTTGTGAACCCGGGATTGCGAATCTCCTCGTAGCCGTAGACATCGTCCGCAATCTTGACGACTCGCGGGAACTCAGACAGGGCCACGCCGCGCTTCGCGGGATCGGCAGTTCTTACTTGAGTGTCTACAGTTGAGACGCCCAAGCAGATGAGTGCAACGAGTATCGTTAGGCGCATCAGGGCATTCTACCGCCCATCGATGAGATCGCCCAACCCGCCGACGCGGTCAAGAATTGAGCCCTCGCCCTTGCGCGAGCCGCCGGTTTGAGGGGCCGCGGCGTAAATGCGATCCGCCATGCGCGACAGCGGCAGTGACTGCAGCCACACCCGGCCCGGCCCCTGCAGCGTAGCGAAGAAGATGCCTTCGCCGCCGAACAGCGCCGTCTTGATGCCGCCGACGAACTGGATGTCGTAGTTCACGCTGGGCTGCAGCGCCACCAGGCAACCGGTGTCGACGCGCAGGGTCTCGCCCGGCGCCAGGTCGAAGTGGTGGATGGTGCCGCCGGCATGCACGAAGCACAGGCCATCGCCCTCGAGCTTCTGCATGATGAAGCCCTCGCCGCCGAACAGGCCGACCCCCAGCTTCTTCTGGAATGCGATGCCGACCGAGACGCCGCGCGCAGCACACAGGAACGAATCCTTCTGGCAGACCAGGTGGCCGCCGAGCGCGCGCAGGTCCATCGGGATGATCTTGCCGGGGTACGGCGCCCCGAACGCAATCTTGTGCTTGCCCTGGCCCTGGTTGGTGAACACCGTCATGAACAGGCTTTCACCCGTCAGGATGCGCTTGCCGGCGCCCAGCAAGGCGTCCATGACCCCCCGCGACTGCGGCTGGCTGCCATCGCCGAAGATGGTCTCCATCTGGATGCCGCTCGTCATGTACATCATCGAGCCGGCTTCCGCGACCGCGCCCTCGCCCGGGTCGAGCTCGACCTCGACGAACTGCATTTCGTTGCCGTGGACCTCGAAATCAATGTCATGCGCGCGGCGGCCCGGCGCCGGCGGCGGCGTGAAGCCGGCTCCCGGCGCCTGCCCCGCCGAAGCGCCGCCAGGTCCTTTGACAAACGGCGCGAAGGCGGGGACGTCCTTCACCTTCTGCCACGCCGTCATGCCGGCCGTGAACACCAGCGTCTCGGCATCGATGCTGCCGTTCTGCAGGTTCGAGATGATCTCGGTCTGCGCCACCGGTCCGACCTGATGGCCGCCGATGGCCATGTACCACTGATTCGACCCGTCCATGTCTGCTCCTTGTCAATCCGGCTAAAGCCGGATTCTACATTTCAATGTGGTGTCTGATCTTGCCGTGTCAACGTGGTGTCCGGCTTCAGCCGTGTCGATGTGGTGTCCGGCTTTAGCCGGACCTACTCGGTGTCGGTCTGCGCGTCGATCTTCGCTGTCGTCTCGGCTTCGATGGCGGCGACGGCCGCAGGATCGAGGCCGAGCTGGTGTGCCAGCTGCGCCAGGTAGATGCGCTCGGCGCCGGTCACCGTCTCGTCCGCCCGAACGATGGTGAATGCCAGCGTGTAGAACTCCCGGCGGGCCGCCGGGTCGGTGATGCCGCGCACGATCTCGGCCAACGGCCTCATCGTCGTCAACTCCGCCTCGACGATGGCGTCGAGCCCGGCCTCGCGGGCGCGGGCGATGATGGCATCACGTTCCTGGGCGGTGAGCTCGCCATCGGCGCGAGACGCCGACACGGCCAGGCGAATCATCTGGAGCACAGGATCAACGGGTGTCGATGGGATGACGGGAATGGGGGGAGGCCCGCCTACGCTCGCGCCGGAAACACCCGCGAGCTTCGTCGAGGTCTCGCCGTAGCGGCCTTCGGCCGCAGAGGCGGACACCATGGCACCCATGGCACCCGCCCCCGTTGGCACATGAGGCACCCCTGGCACGTTAGGCACCTGAGGCACATTCTGTCCCTTGACGCTGTCGTAAATGCCCCACGCCACGCCGGCCGCCGCCAGCACCGTGCTGGCCGTCAGGAAGCCGCCGTTGCCGGTAATGAACTTGGTGGCGCGCTTGGCGCGCTTGCGACCCGAGCGGCCCATGGCGCCGCGTAACACGATGGAAAGAATGTCAGCCGGATTGTTCAGCACGTCGTTCGTCCCTCAGTGATGAAAATACTGGCAGAAGGCGTCAAAGGTTCCAATGGAACAACGGATGGATGGCGCGGCAAAAGACGGCGTGCTCTAGGGGCGGTCGGCTTCGCCTCCCGTGGGGGTCGCCCGCTCCGCGGTCTCCTGGGGCTCGCGCCTCCCTGCGCTCGTTGGGCTCGGCGGCTGCGCCGCCTTCGTAGGTCCGAAGAGGATGCACGTCTACCAGCCCATTCTATCGATCCAGACCTGGACGGGCGGCGACCCGCCCCCGGCGATGCTGTACAACGAAGCCAACCTGCAGCAGCGTCCACACGACGGACGGCGCAATCTGACTGAACGGTTGGAGCGCCGCGAGCACCGTGCCCGAGAATGCCGAGACGATGGCTGCGTGGGCGCCGATCATCTTTACGATGTGCTCGTACGGCCATAGCCGTTCATGCCAATGACTGGGGAATGCGAAGCGACACAGGTCGTAGACGGCCGCCAGCGTCAGCGTCGCCAACGTCGAGTAGATGATCGACGGCGCCCACGGGAATCGCACGTACGGGAGCCAGTAGCAAAACGTTGCGACCGCCGCCAGGCCGAGAGCCGACGCCAATCCGTCCTGAAGCGCCGGGCCGCCGCCACGGGTACGAGCGGCCCGCATCCCCGAGTAGGTCCAGTAGGCCACCAGCAGTGTGAGCACCGCCAGGAACGCTCGAAAACCAAACAGCACCAGCCCCAGCGCGGCGGTCCCGACGACCGTCCAGACCAAGTATACAAACAGCCTGCCCAGTCGCCGGTGAGGCGCTCCGCCCTTTGGCGCAACGAGTTGAACCAGCCCGAGCGCCAACGCGACGGTCCCGCAGATCACATGAAGAAGGACGTTAAGCGTGTGCAGTGAATCCATCAGTGCCTCGTCCCCATCAGTCTGCGGAGCCGAACGCCGATGCGCATGTGCCGGAAGTCTCCGTGGTGATCCATGACTTTCGGCACCTGCACGGCCAGAACAGAGCGGCTAGTATGGAGTCCCTCATGCAGACCGACTGGCGATTCAAAGCCGCTGGATTCTGCGCCTGGCTCGCCATTGCAGCGCCAGCGGGCGCCGACATCTATGCGGGTCTTCTGGCCGGTCCTGCCGCAATGGCCTGGGTCGCGGCCTTCGTCGTATTCGGCGTGGCCTATGCGCTGTATCTCAGGCCTGCCACGGCAGATGGACCTCACCGCGCGCAGCCGCTCACGACCGTGGCCATCTTGATGGCGGCTGCCATGACGATGACCGTGACGTCAGCAGGGTTGATGAAGTACTTGACCAGCGTCTCGCTGACCATCGTCGCGGGTGAGCTGCCCTACCTCCTGCCGCCCCGGCTGGTCTGGACCTGGGTCGCCATTCAAAGCGCCGCCCTGGCGGCAGTGTTCTGGCTGTCCTTCGGTTGGGTTTCCGGCGTCGCGGGCGGGTTGGCATACACCGGCTTCCAGGTCTTGGCCCTCGGCAGAGCTTGGCTGGAGCTCCGCGAACGGCAGGCACGCCAGGCGCTCGCGGTGGCCAATGCGGAACTGCGAGGCACTCAAGCGCTGTTGGCCGAGAGCAGCCGCGTGGCCGAGCGGCTGCGGATCTCCCGCGATCTTCACGACTCGATGGGCCATCACTTGACCGCGCTCAGCGTGCAGCTCGATCTCGTCGGCCGACAGCTCGACGGCGCGGCCGCCGACCAGGTTCGAGAGGCCCACGCGATCACCCGGCTGCTGCTGGCGGATGTCCGCAATGTCGTCGGCGAGCTTCGCTCCGACGTGGCCATCGACCTACGGTCGGCGATGATCGCGCTTGCGGCGCCAGAAGGCGATCCCCGCGTGCTTGTCGACGTCCCGGAACGGCTCTCAGTCGACAGCCCTGCACACGCGAATACGCTTCTTCGGTGCGCCCAGGAAATGGTCACCAACGCGGTGCGCCACGCACAGGCTCGGAACATTCGGATCCTGGTCACCGGCCACAGCGCCGGCATCGAGTTGCAAGGCTCTGATGACGGCATCGGCGCGGCCGTGCTCGTGCCCGGCCATGGCTTGAACGGAATGCGTGAACGACTCGAGTGCCAGGGCGGGTCACTGGCCGTGAGCACCGCGCCCGGTCACGGCGTCGCGCTACGCGCGTTCATACCCCACAGGTCCAACCGATGATTCGGCTGGCGATAATCGACGATCACACGCTGGTCCGCCGCGGCATTCGCTCGCTACTGGAATTGGCCGGCGGCCTGACGGTGGTCGCCGAAGCGTCAGACGGTGAAGAAGGAATTGCGGCCATCCGCCGGACGCGCCCTGAGGTCGTGCTGCTCGACATCAGGATGCCGGTGAAGAACGGGGTCGATGTCCTGACCGAACTCCAGGCCGCCAATGAGTTGCCGCCAACCATCCTGCTGACCACCTTCGATGACGACGAGGCGCTGCTCGCGGGGCTGAAAGCCGGCGCCAAGGGCTACCTGCTGAAGGATGTGTCGCTGGAGCTGCTGGTCGCCAGTATTCGCACGGTGGCCGCCGGCGGCTCGGTGATCCGCCCAGCGATCACCGAACGTGTCGTGCGCGGCCTCGAACACCTCCGGCGGGATTTTGACTCGTTGAGCCCGCCAGACCCGCTGACCCCCCGCGAGCTCGAAGTGCTCCGCTTGATGGCCGGCGGGCAAAGCAATCGGGAGATCGCGACGGCACTCGGCGCGGCCGAAGGCACGGTCAAGAACCACGCCTCGAGCATTCTGTCGAAGCTCGGCGTCCGCGATCGCACCCGAGCAGTCTTGAAAGCCCTTGAGCTGGGCTACCTATAGGAACCGAGCATCCCCACGAGGGCCGCAGCCCCCGAGCCTACGAGGCGCGCCGAGCCCGGCGAAGGCCGCGGGGCGGCCGAGCCCTACAGCTGTGCCGAAGCGGGCTTCGGCGCGGTTGCCTTCGGGGCCTCCGGCGTCCAGTCTTCACCCGGGTTGATGAAGCGGTTGGTTTCCAGCTTGTACTGTTTGTCGTAGAGCTGACGGTAACGGCCGTCGCGCTCGAGCAACTCCTCGTGGGTGCCGCGCTCGACGATCTCGCCGCCCTCCATCACCAGGATCTGGTCGGCGCTGCGGATGGTGGACAGGCGGTGGGCGATGACGAACGTGGTGCGGCCGGTGCGCAGCTTCTTCAGGCCGTCCTGGATCATCTCTTCGCTCTCGCTGTCGAGGCTCGAGGTCGCCTCGTCCAGGATCAGCACCTTGGGCGAGGCAAGAATGGCGCGGGCAATCGAGACGCGCTGGCGCTGGCCGCCGCTCAGCTTGATGCCGCGCTCGCCGACGACCGTGCTGTAGCCGTCAGGGAACTTGAGGATGAACTCCTCGCAGTGCGCCAGCTGCGCCGCCGCCTTGATTTCGTCCAGCGACGCCCCGGGGGCCGCGTAGCCGATGTTCTCGGCAATGGTGCCGTCAAACAGGAAGTTCTCCTGCAGCACCGACGCCAGCTGCTCGCGGTAGTCGCGCAGCGGGATGTCCATCAGGTTCTTGCCGTCCACCACGATGTTGCCCTTGAGGGGACGGTTGAACGCCATGACCAGGCTGATCAGCGTGCTCTTGCCCGACCCGCTCGACCCGACCAGCGCGGTGGTGGTGCCGGGCGCGGCGTGAAACGAGACGTTCTTCAGCACCGGGACGCCGGGGTTGTACTCGAACCAGACGTCCTCGAAACGGATGTCGCCCTCGATCGGACCGAGCGACGGCTTGCCGGCGTCCGCCTCGTCCTCGGTCTGCATGTTCATGATCTCGCGGATGCGGTCGAGGCCCGCGAACGCCTCGGTGATCTGCGTGCCGATCGAGGCGATCGAGATCATCGGCGCCGCCAGCAGGCCGATGAAGAAGATATACATGATGAAGTCGCCCAGCGTCATGGTGCCGGCGAGGATGGCGTTGCCGCCCATCCAGATCATGATCACGCCGACGACGCCGACAATCACCGTGCCGCCCGAGGTCGTCGCCGACACGCCGGTCATCGACTGTGCGATGTTCCGGAACAGCTTGTGCGCACCGTGCGTGAAGACGATCTCTTCACGCTTCTCGGCGGTGTAGCTCTTGACAATGCGAATGCCACCGAGCGCCTCGGTCAGCCGGCCGGTCACCTCCGCCTGGATCTTGCCGCGCTCGCGGAACAGCGGCCGGAGGCGCTTGAACGCCGTGGCCATGCCGGCGCCAAACAACCCCAGCACGATGGCCGTGACCACGGTCATGCGCCAGTTGAGATACAACAGCACGCCCAGGCTGATGATCGAGGTGAGCACGCCACCGACCAACTGCACGAGGCCGGTGCCCACCAGGTTGCGGATGCCTTCGGCGTCGCTCATGATCCGCGAGAGCAGGACGCCGCTCTGCGTCGAATCGAAATAGCGCACCGGCAGGCGCATGATCTTCGCCTGGACCCGCTTGCGCATGTCAGTGATGGCGCGCTGGGCCGCCACACCGAGTGTCTGCCCCAGGAAGAAGCTCGTGAACGCCTGCACCACGGTGGCGGCGCCGGCCGCCAGGGCAATGGGCATCAACAGCTCGTGCCGCCCCTTCCCAATCACATCGTCGACCACGTATTTGGAGAGCGCCGGCAGCACGATGCCCGAGAGGCGGCTGATCAGCATCAGCGCCAGGCCAATGCCGAGCCGCCGGCGGTGCACCCAGACCAGCTCGCGAAACTCGCGCCAGGCCGCCGCCGAGTCGATCTTCTTCTTGGCTGCCGACCTGGGATCCGCGCCGGCCGACGTAGAGGCGCGCGCGGAGCGTTCGGCTCGTCGCATGCTGGGGGCGCCGGATCTGAGAAGGGCCATAGGGTGCTGTCTATCCGGCTGAAGCCGGATGCTACATTCGGTCGCGGTTAGTTCAGGGCGTACGGGACGGCGAGCGTGAACGGCGCGATGCGGGCCTCGAACGTGTCGCCGTCAGCCGTCACCATGGTGTAGCTGCCGTGCATGGTGCCCACCGAGGTCTTCAGGTGGCAGAAGCTGTTGTAGTCGTAGGTGGCGCCCGGTGCCAGCACCGGCTTCTCGCCCACGACCCCCTCGCCGCGCACCTCCTCTTCCTCGCCGTCGGTGTTGGTGATCACCCAGTGACGGCTGAGCAACTGCGCGGTCTCCGCGCCGACGTTCGAGATGCGGATGAAGTAGGCGAACCAGTATTCCTGTTCCTTCGGCGAACTGCGCTCGGGAAGAAACTTGGTCGTCACCTGAACGCGGATGCCGTTGGTCGTCGTATCACTCACGCTTTGATTATCACACGCCTAATCGAGGTGGCCGCGCTCAGCGTCGCCCATCTCGACCTTGCCGCCGGGGAAGTACTCGCGCCACCGTGTACTTACCTGAGATGCCACGTCGGGCCGGCAGGTTACTTCGGCGGGATACCAGGGCTTCATGCGGGCGTCGATCACGACCGGCGGCTCGTAGGCGATGTGGTTGCGCACCACCCGCTGGGACGCCGAATGGATGTCGGCCGCGGGCTCGAAGCGGGTGAAGGTCGTCCACAGGAAGTTCATGTCGCTGCGGGTGGCCCGCTCGGGCTCGTCGCTGACCACGACCAGCGGCCAGCCGGCAAACGCCGGGTGCGCCGCCACCCGGCTGGCGGCCTGCGGGTCGTCCGCAAAGCTGCGCGTGCCGACGACCAGGCAACCGCCGCAGAACACGCGCACGTCGGTCACGTCGGACGGCAGCGGCACCGGCGGCGCAAACGCGCGTGGCAGGTCGCGGACCGGGTCGCCCAGGCCCAGCCACACGCCCTTCGACCCTTCGTTGACCACCGGCCCGGTGTAGTCGAGCGTATCCATCGACAGGTTCGAGAACACATAGAGGTCGCTGCGCGGATCGGTCCGCGCCAGCACATGCTCGAGCGTCGCCCGGAAGTCCTTGAGGTCGACGTGCTGGTCGGTCAGCAGGATGAACTTGGTCAGCGACAGCTGCCCTTCGCCGAGAATGCGGAAGGCGCTGGCCATGGCCTCGCGCTTGTAGCGCTGCTTCACGACCGCGGCCGCCAGCGAGTGGTAGCCGGTCTCGCCGTACGACCACAACTGCTCGACCGCCGGCATCACCAGCGGGAACAGCGGCGACAGCAAGTCCTGCAACAGGTCGCCGATAAAGAAGTCTTCCTGGCGCGGCTTGCCGACGACGGTGGCTGGATAGATGGCGTCCTTGCGGTGGGCCATCTGCTGGACCGCGAACACCGGGTAGTCGTGGGTCAGCGAGTAGTAGCCGTAGTGGTCGCCGAAGGGACCTTCAGGCCGGCGCAGGCGTGGCGCTACCTGCCCCATCAGCGCAAACTCCGCACTCGCGATCAGCGGATGCGGATGGCCGTTGGGTCCAGCCACCTGCGGCAGGCGCTCGCCGGCGATCAGCGACGCGAGCATCAGCTCGGGCACGTTCTCGGGGAGCGGCGCAATCGCCGACAAGATCAGCGCGGGCGGCCCGCCCAGGAACACCGTGACCGGCAGCGCCTCGTTGCGCGCCTCGGCGCGGCCATAGTGAAAGCCGCCGCCCTTGCCAATCTGCCAGTGCATGCCGGTCGAAGCCTGGTCATAGACCTGCATGCGGTACATGCCCAGGTTGCTGGCCCCGCCGGAGCCGGGCGAAGGCGGGTGACCGGGCTTGTCGGGATGCTGCGTGTAGACGAGCGGGAACGTCACGAACGGGCCGCCGTCTTCGGGCCAGCACGTCAACACCGGCAGACGATCCAGGCGGACGTCGCTCGTGACCACCTCGCGCACGGGCCCTGTCGCCAGGCGCTTCGTCCCGACCTTCAGCAGTTCGAGGCCGACATCGCGCGCGCCCCACAGCTTGGCGGGCGTCGGCGGCAGGACCGTCTCGGCCAGGTGCACGATGCGCTTGATCAGGTCGAGCGGCCGCTTGCCAAAGGCCAGCTCGGCGCGCCGCGGCGTGCCAAACAGGTTGGTGGCCAGCGGAAACGCCGCGCCCTTGATGTTGGTGAACAACAGCGCCGGGCCGCCCGCGGCAATCACCCGCCGGTGAATCTCGGCGGCTTCCTGGTTGGCATCAACCGGCGCGGTGATCTCGATGAGATCGCGATCGCGGCGGAGTTGGTCGAGAAACGCTCTAAGGTCTGGGAACATTGTAGACAGGCCGTCCACCGATCATAGTCAAGACCGCGCGGATTCGTCCCAGTTCTTCTTCAGGGGCCGTGAACGGATCCCCCGAGAGCACGGCCAGGTCGGCCACGGCGCCGACAGCCAGGCGGCCCTTCTCCTTGTCCTTGAACTCACCGACCGCCGAACCGTACGAAGCGGCCGACAACGCCTGTTCGACCGTCACGGCTTCCTCACCCAACGCGGCTCGCGTCGCCAGCCGGATCAGGTCGAAGCCGCGCCACGCCTCACCAGACCCCAAGGCGACGGGCAGGCCCGCCGTGACGAACCCGCGCAGCGGCCATCCCGGCCGCGGCGATTGCACGACGACCGCCCCCAGCCGCGCCAGGCGCCCGGCGGCGTCGGCGGGCATCGTCACAGGAAGATCCATGCGGGGCCGCTTGGCCCGCCAGACATCGGCCGCGCCACGGGATTCAAGCGCCACGACATAGGCCTCGGTCGCCACCGGATCGGTGCTCGCGATCGCAATGGGATCCTCGCTGGCGTAGGCCCAGCCCACCGCCTGCCGCAGGCGCTCGCCATCGGCGGCCGCCAGCATGAAGCCCATGCCGCGCACGTCGAGCCGCGGCGTGGGCTGCGGTGGGAAGAACGGCCGGCTGTCGCGATTCACGCCGTCGGCATCAGGCGTCGGCATGCGCAGGATGCGCACGCGCAGCGGCAGGTCGGCCTCGCGAAAGGCGCGCACCGTGGCGGCGACCGGCGTGACCGAGAACACCTGCAGCGACGTGAAGCCGTGCGACAGCGCCTCGGCGCCCAGCACGCGAACGCTCGCGGTCGTGGCCCCTGACAGCGCGAGGTGCGCGTCGTTCAAGCCGGGCACGACGACGCGTCCCGCCAGGTCGATGCGGCGAGTCGACGCGCCCGCTTCGGCCGCGATGGCGGCGGTGCTGCCAACCGCGACCACGCGCTCGCCGCGAATGGCCACGGCCTCGGCCCACGGCTGCGATGGATTGGCGGTGAAGATCTTGCCGTTCAGGAACACCGTGTCGGCCGACGGTGCGGCGCAGGCGCTGGTCCACAGCACCCACACCACGATGATCGCAAACCGCACGTTCACAGCTCCCTTGTCACCAGCCGGCACCAACGTGCCGGCCTGGCACGCTAGCCTCTTGTCAGCTTTCGATACTTGATGCGGTGCGGCTGGTCGGCCTGCGCGCCGAGCCGGCGCTTGCGGTCGGCCTCGTAGTCCTGGTAGTTGCCTTCGTACCACACCACCTGGCTGTCCCCCTCGAACGCGAGAATGTGCGTGGCAATGCGGTCGAGGAACCAGCGATCGTGGCTGATCACCACGGCGCAGCCGGCGTAGTTGAGCAGCGCCTCTTCGAGCGCGCGCAACGTGTCGACGTCGAGGTCGTTGGTCGGTTCGTCGAGCAGCAGCAGGTTGCTGCCCTTGCGCAGCAGCTTGGCCAGGTGCACGCGGTTGCGCTCGCCGCCCGACAGCGTGCCGACCTTGCGCTGCTGCTGGCCGCCCTTGAAGTTGAACCACGACACGTAGGCACGCGACGCCACGGTCTTCTTGCCCATCTCGAGTTCGTCGAGACCGTCGGTAATCTCGTCGTAGACCGACTTGTTGGGGTCGAGCGCATCGCGTGACTGATCGACGTAGCCGACCTGCACCGTCTGGCCGAGCTTCAGGGTGCCGCCGTCCGGCTGCTCCTGCCCGGTGATCAGCCGGAACGTGGTGGTCTTGCCGGCGCCGTTCGGGCCGATCACACCGACAATGCCGGCGGGTGGCAGCGTGAAGTTCAGGTCGTCGAACAGCACGGTGTCGCCGAACGCCTTCTTCAGCCCGCGGGCTTCGACGACGATGTCGCCCAGGCGCGGACCGGGGGGGATATAGATCTCGACCGTGTCTACCTTCTTGGCGGTGTCCTCGGCCAGCAACTCTTCGTAGGCGTTCAAGCGCGCCTTGCCCTTGGCCTGGCGGGCGCGCGGCGACATGCGAATCCAGTCGAGCTCGCGCTGCAGCGACCGCTGCCGCTTGCTCTCGGCTTTCTCTTCCTGCTGCAACCGGTTCGACTTCTGTTCGAGCCAGCCGGTGTAGTTGCCCTCGTAGGGAATGCCGCTGCCGCGATCGAGCTCGAGAATCCACCCGGCGACGTTGTCGAGGAAGTAGCGATCGTGGGTGATGGCGACGACCGTGCCCGGGTAGTCCTTCAGGAACCGCTCGAGCCACGCCACCGATTCGGCGTCGAGGTGGTTGGTCGGTTCGTCGAGCAACAGCAGGTCCGGCGACAGCAGCAGCAACCGGCACAACGCGACGCGGCGGCGTTCGCCACCCGACAGCGTGGTGACGTCGGCATCGGGCGGCGGACAACGCAGCGCATCCATGGCCAGGTCGAGCCGCGAGTCGAGGTCCCAGGCGTTGGTCGCGTCAATGCGGTCCTGCAGGCGCGACTGCTCGTCCATGACCTTGTCCATCTCCTCAGGAGACAGGTCTTCGCCAAGCTTCGCGTTGACCGCGTCGTAGCGATCGAGCAGGGCCTTGATTTCGGCGACCCCTTCTTCGACGTTGCCGCGGACGTCCTTCGCCGGGTTGAGGACGGGTTCCTGCGGCAGGTAGCCGATGCTCACGCCCTGGCCGGGAAACGCCTCGCCGACAAAGCTGGTTTCCACGCCCGCCATGATCTTGAGCAGCGTCGACTTGCCGGCGCCGTTCAGGCCGAGCACACCGATCTTGGCGCCCGGGAGAAACGACAGCCAGATGTCTTTGAGGACCTGGGCGTCGGGAGGATAGACCTTCCCGAGCCCCTTCATTGTGTAGACGAATTGAGGTGCCATGGGGAACTACTGACTATACAACGGGAGTCGGGAGTCGGGAGTCGACTCCCGGTTCCCGACTCCCGGTTCCCGACTACTCGGGCCTCAGCGTGACCAGCGTGTAGCGATCCATCGGGAAGTACTTCTGGAACATCGACTTCACGATCTCCGGCGTCAGCGAGTCGGTGCGCTCGAGGCGCTTGGTGATGCGTCCCGGCTCCCAGCCGAACATGTGGACGGTCTGCAGCGAACCCATCCAGTAGGAATTCTGCCGTGCGTTGGTCTCGAGGTCGCGCCGCTCAGCCTCTTTCACCTTGTTGACATCGTCCAGCGTCGGGCCTTCAGTCTTGAGGCGCTCGATCTCTTTCAGCGACGCGGCGACCAGCTTGTCGACGTTCTCCGGGGAACTGCCAAACTGGATGACCATGGCCCCGTAGCCCGGCAGCGGCGGCGAGTTGTTGAAGCCGACGGACACGCCATAGGTGCCGCCCAGTTCTTCGCGCAGGATCTCGCGCAGGCGCGTGCTCAATACCTGCGACGCTGCGCGCGCCCGGTGCATCTCGTACTCGTCGAATCCCGGATCGGCAAAGAACGACAGCACCGTCTGGCTCGACGGCTCCTTGCCCTTCTTCACTTCCTCCTTGACGATGCCCATCGGGAACTTGACGCCCATGTCGCGATACGCCGACGACTTCTTGCCCTGCGACGGCAGGGTGGCCACCCACTGCTCGAGCAACGGCGTAATTTCGTTGACGGTAAAGGCACCGACGAAGAAATAGGTGAAGTCGGCGGCGTTGGCGAAACGCGCGCTGTAGAACGACTTCATGGTGTCGAGGTTCAACGCCGGGATGTCGGCCATGCTCAACGCTGCGGCGCTGTAGTGGTTCGAAGTGTTGACCTGTTCCACCTTCTCACCAAACACCGCGCGCGGGTTCTGGTCGCGGTTCTGGAGCGAGCCGGCCAGCCGCCGCTTGATCAGGTCAAGCACCTCGGGGGTCATGTTGGGCGCCGTGTGGGCGAGGTAGTTGAGTTGCAGCGCCGTCTCCAGGTCCTTCGGGGTGCTCGAGCCGTTGATGCCCTGGGTGTAGTCGCCGATGTTGGGCGACGCGTTGGCGATCTTGCCCGACAACAGCTTGCTGAGGTCGACGGGGCTGAGGCCGCCGAGACCGCCGACGCCGACCATGGCCGTGGCCAGGCTGGCGCTCTTGTAGTCGGCCGGGCTGGCCAGCGACGCGCCGCCGGGCGCGTACGCCGTGAACAGCACCTGGTCGGTCTTGAAGTCGGTCGGCTTCAGCCACACCTCGACACCGTTCGACAGCGTCAGGACGGTGGCCCCCACATCGGCCAGTTCGCGCCGCGATGCCACCTTGCCTGGCGCCGTCACCTTCTCAACCAGGGCGCGTCCCGAGGTCGGGTCGCTCCACGGCTCGACCGGCGCGGCACTGGCGCGCGCGATCGCGTTGCGCAGCATGTCCGGCGTGGGCGGCGGCGTGTCCTTCTTCTCGGGCGCCACCGCCAGGACCACGCGGTTCTCGTCGGTGATCAGGCTCTTGGCCAGCGCCGACACTTCCGCCGCCGTCACCGTCGGCAGGTAGGTCGAGGCAATGCGGTACTCGAACTCGATGCCCGGGATGGGCTCCTGCTCCAGGAAGTGCCGCACGTACTCGTTCGCCAGGCCGGGATTCTCGGCCGTGCCGCGCTCCTTGAAGGCGCGCTCGTAGCCGGCCAGCAGGCCGGCCTTGGCGCGGTTCAACTCCTCGTCCGAGAACCCGAATTGCTGCATGCGCTTGGCTTCGAGCATGAGGGCACCGAGGCCTTCGGTGATCTGGCCTTCAGGCACCGCCGCCTCAATCTCGAACAGCTCCAGGGTGCGGCCAATGTTCGAACCACCTGCCTGCGCACCCAGGAACGGCGCGTTCGGCCGACGCGAGATCTCGGCCAGCCGCAGGTTCAGCATCTGCGACACCAGTTGCTGCGCCAGCGACTTCCGGTAGCCGCGCACCGTGTTATCGACTTCGACCTTGCCCTTGAACGCCATCGACACCGACCACCCCTGCGCCTCGGGATCGGTCGACATGCTGATCAGCGTGTCCTTGTGCGCGGGGACACTGGCGTCGACCGACGCAGCCGCGCCGGCGGCAGCGGGGATGATGCCGAAGTGCTTCTTCACCAGCGCTTCGGCCTCGGCCACCGGCAAGTCGCCGACGACGACCACCGCCATGTTGTCGGGCCGGTACCACTTCTGGTAGAAGGCGAGCAGCCGCTCGCGGGGCGCGCTCTTCAGCACGTCGGGCAGGCCAATCGGCAGGCGCTCCGCGTATCGCGATCCCTGGAAGATCACCGGCAACTGCTTGTCAGTGAGACGCGAGCCCGCGCCAAGACGCCCGCGCCATTCCTCGAGGACAACGCCGCGTTCCTTCTCGACTTCCTCGGGCAGCAACGACAGGCCGGCGGCGAAGTCGTGCAGCACGAGCATGCCGCGATCGACGTAGCCGGGACGGTCGGTCGGCATGTCGAGCATGTAGACCGTCTCGTCGAACGAGGTATAGGCGTTGACGTGCGGGCCGAAGCGGGCGCCAATCGATTCCAGGAACGAGACGAGCTCTCCCGGCTTGAAGTTCGCGGTGCCGTTGAACGCCATGTGCTCGAGGAAATGGGCCAGGCCGCGCTGGTCGGGTTCCTCCTGGAGCGAGCCGACGTTCACTGCCAGGCGCATCGACACGCGCTGCGCGGGCCGGCCGTTCTGGCGAATGAAGTAGCGAATGCCGTTCGGCAGCTGCCCAGTGCGAACCGCGGTATCAACCGGCAACGCGCGGTCCAGCGCGAGCTCGGCCGGCACCGCCGGCGCCTGTGCGCGCGGAAGGGCCACGAGAGCCGTTACCAGCAACACCACTGCAACCACGGCGGAACTCAAGCGACTCATTCGGCTCTCCCTGGATTTCGGCCCCGGGCAGCACTGAAGTGCTGCCCTTCTGGCACTACTATTCACTAATGCGCCTCAAGATCAAACGATTGGATTCGTCCATTGGCCTGCCCGAACCGGCCACCGCCGGCGCCGCCGGCTTCGACCTGGCTGCCTCGGTCGACATGGAGATCCCCCCCCGCAGCATCAAGCTGGTTGGGACCGGCCTGGTCATTGCCGTGCCGGATGGCCATTTTCTCGGGATCTTCGCCAGGAGCAGCACCCCCCTGAAGCGCGGGCTCATGGTGGCCAATGGCGTCGGCATCATCGACGCGGACTATTGCGGCCCCGCGGACGAGATCAAGATTCAGCTGCTGAACGTCACCGACCAGCCCGTCAAGGTGTCACGCGGCGACCGCCTGGCGCAGGGCATCATCCTCCCCTGCCCGAAGGTGGAATGGGAAGAAGTCACGGAAATGGTTGCCCCGACGCGCGGCGGATTTGGCAGCACGGGAAGCTAAGGTGCCAGGGGTGTCAACGGTGCGATGAGAAAGATTCTGCACATCGACATGGATGCGTTCTATGCGTCGGTCGAGCAGCGCGACAACCCGTCGCTGAAGGGGAAACCCGTCGCCGTGGGGGGCGACCCGACCACCCGCGGCGTGGTAGCGGCAGCAAGTTACGAAGCGCGCAAGTTTGGCGTGCGGTCGGCCATTCCCATGTCGCGGGCCGTACGCCTGTGCCCGTCGCTCGTCATCGTCCGGCCCGACTTCCAGAAGTACCGCGCCGTCTCGCAACAGGTGTTCGCGCTGTATCGCGAGGTGACGCCGCTGGTCGAGCCGTTGTCGCTGGACGAGGCCTATCTCGACGTCACCGAGAACAGTTGGGGCGAGCCGCTCGGCGTGACCGTGGCGAAGCGGCTGAAGGCGGCCATCCAGGACACGACGCGCCTCACCGCATCGGCCGGCGTCGCGCCGAACAAGTTCCTCGCGAAGATCGCGTCGGGCTGGAAGAAGCCCGACGGCTTGACCGTGGTCGCGCCCGAACGCGTGGAGAAGTTCCTGACCGGGTTGCCGGTCGACGCGCTGTGGGGCGTCGGCCCGGTCACGGCTGCCAAGCTCCGCGAGCACGGCATCGAGAAACTCACCGACGTGCGCGCCCGGTCACGATCAGACCTCGAGGCCGTGGTGGGCAGCCTCGCGCCGTGGCTGATCGACCTTGCCAACGGACGCGACGACCGTCGAGTGGAGCCGAACCGGCCGTCGAAATCGTCGAGCTCCGAGCGGACCTACGCCAGCGACTTGTCGGGGATGAGCGAGATTCGCCAGGAGATCGACAAGATGGCGCGCGATGTCGCCGGCTGGCTCCAGAAGCGCGCCATCACCGCGCGCACCGTCACCATCAAGGTCCGCTACACCGATTTCACCACCGTGACCCGCAGCCACAGCCGGCCACAGATGACAGACGACGCCGATGACATCGCGACGCGAGCGCTCGCGCTGCTGGCCAAGACCGAAGCCGGCGCGCGCCCCGTCCGCCTGCTGGGCGTCGGCGTCCACAACCTCAACACCGACACCGATGAGACCGCCGCCGAAGCCACAGACCTGCGGCTCCCTTTTTCCTGATTACCCAGGGCCACAGATGACGCAGATGACACAGAGAGCAGCGGCGCCCGGCGTCTCTGTGTATCTGCGTAATCTGTGTAATCTGCGGCTCTGAGTTCCGAGTCTAAGGTCGGACGACGGTGGCTTTTCTGAGTTCGATGCGGTCAATCGGCGTCTCGCCGTTGACGGCGACCGCCTCGATCTTCTCCACCACATCCAGTCCGCTCTCGACCTTGCCGAACGCCGTGTACTGGCCGTTCAGCGCATCGGCGTTGGCCGTCACGATGAAGAACGAGGCGCTCGCCGAGTCGGGCTCGGCCAGGCGGGCCATCGACAACGTGCCCTTCACGTGCAGCTGGCTGTTGAACTCTGCCTTCATCTGCCGGACGTACTTCTGTTGCGTCTCGCCCAGGGGCTCGGTGCGGGTCGGCAAGTGGCCCGACTGGATCACAAAGCCCTTGACCACGCGGTGGAAGCTCATGCCGTCGTAGACGCCGGCTTGCGCGAGCCGCAGGAAGTTGCGGACATGGTTCGGCGCCTGGTCGGGCGTGAACGAAAGCGTGATGTCGCCCATCGAGGTCTCGAGCCGGACGCGATAGTTCGCCAGCTCCTCAACCGGCTCGGTCGAGAACGGCTCCGGTACGTCGGCCGGCTTGTCGCGAATGGTGACCTTGTTGACGACAATGCGATCGGTGGCAAGTCCGTCGGCATCCACCGCGGCTTCGGAGATTTTCTGGGCCACGAGGATGCCCTCGTGGACGCGCGCGAAGATGGTGTAGCGGCCGTCGATGCCCGGTTGATCGGTGACCGCGATGAAGAACTGGGTGCCGCCGCTATCGGGCTTGCCGGGAATCAACGTCGCCGAGACCGCCCCGCGCGTCTGCTTCTCGTCGGACGGTTCGGGTTTGAGGAGGTTCAACCCGCCGCTGCCGTACTTGGCACGCGCCGCCGGGTCCTTCGTCACCGGGTCGCCGCCCTGGATGATTCCGTACTTCACCATCCGGAAGAACGTCGTGCCGTCGTAGCCGCCCGACTCGGCGGTCTTCACGAACAGCGCCACGTGATTCGGCGCGCGATCGGCGAGCAGGTCGAGAACGATCGTTCCCGCCGTGGTCTCGAGGACCGCCTGTTTGGGCTGGGCGACCGCGATTGCCGGGACGAGTAACAGAACCAACATCATCGCGATGCGTTGCAGCAACATGCGCGCATTATCCATCCCAACGTTCACCACCGCAAACTCGCGCACCAGACGAACCCGGCGCGTCGTCGACCCGTCTACCTTCCCAGTGCACGACTTGTAAGAACCGCTGGAGGCAACGGACGAGAGATGTGACGGGCGGGAGGACGCCATGCGTTGGCTGCTCGGCTTCGTTCTGTGTTCCGCGCTCCTGGTTTCACACGTCCACGCCGACGCCGGCGGCAAGCCGCGCGACGGTGGCCCGCGCATCCGGCCGCAGGATCCGCGCAGCACGCAGTTGCTGCGTGACGGCACCGCCCGGTCGGAAACGTTCCGCGCGCTGGTCGAGCAGATCGAGGCGAGCAACGTGTTCGTCTACGTGCAGGTCAGCCCGTTCATCAAGTCGACCCTGGCCGGCCAGCTGACCTGGATGACGCAGGCCGGCCCCTACCGCTACCTGCGCGCCACGATCAGTCCCGACCAGACCATGGACCAGGCCATCGCCTCGCTCGCGCACGAACTGCAGCACGCCGTGGAAGTGATGGGCGACGAACAGGTGGTCAACGAGACGACCCTGGTCTCGTTGTACAAGCGCATCGGCCAACCGAGCACGGCCGCCGTGGCGTCGGGATGGGAGACCATTGCCGCCCAGGAAGCCGGCTACCGGGTCCGGCGCGAACTCGTCGGAAACACCCTGGCGAACCTGCTTCACGAAAACGACCACGTGTGACGCCAGAGTCCGTTCCTGTTATGCTGTGTCCGGCAAGCGGGCTCCTTCTCCTTCGTCGTCGCTTGGCTTGCCTGACCAAGCAACATGTACGAGGAGTACTACGGGTTCGTCCAGCCGCCCTTCAGTTTGACGCCGGATCCGCGGTTCTTGTACCGCAGCGAATCCCACGACGTCGCGCTGCAGCAGGTGTGGCAAGCCATCCGCCGTAAAGAGGGCTTCATCGTCCTCACCGGTGACATTGGCACCGGCAAGACCACCCTGTGCCGGACGCTGCTCGAACAGTTCGATCAGACCACCTTCACGGCGCTGATCCTCAATCCGTTCCTGTCGGTCGAGGAATTGCTGCGCGAGGTGCTGCTGAGTTTTGGGGTCGTCTCGAAGGACGCGCTCAAGACCGGCCGGCTGGCCACCGCCAGCAAGCACGAGCTGATCCGGACGCTGCACGACTTCCTGCTGTCGCTGGTGCCGCTGCACGGCAGCGCGGTGTTGATCATCGACGAAGCGCAGCACCTGTCGACCGACGTCCTCGAAGAGATCCGCATTCTCTCGAATCTCGAGACCAACGACCAGAAGTTGCTGCAGATCGTGATCGTCGGGCAGCTGAACCTGCTCGACCTGCTGCACAAGACCGAACTGCGACAGCTCGACCAGCGGATTTCGATCCGCTGCTCGTTGAAGGCATTGACCCGCGAGGAAGTCGAGGCCTATGTCACCCACCGCCTGTGGGTGGCGCGCGGCTCCACGTCGGTGTCGTTCACGCCAAAGGCGTTCGACCTGGTGCACGCCATCTCGGGCGGCGTGCCGCGCATGATCAACCTGCTCTGCGACCGCGCCCTGATGGTGGCCTGCGAAGTCCAGACCAGTCGCATTGCCGAAGAGCACGTGGTGACGGCGGCCGGCCAGATCGGGCTCGAAGTCCCCAAGGGCAAGGTCCGGGGCGAGCGCTCGACCGCCGCGGTCAGAAAATCGCGCGTCGGATGGCTGCTCAGCCTCCTCCTGTTGCTGGCCGCGCTGGCTGGCTCGACCTACTATTTCCTGGGCAACCCGGTCGAGCTGTTCTCGCCGGCCGCGTCCCCCTCGGTGCGCCGCGCGCCGGCGCCGGTTTTGCCGGCCTCAATTCTGCCTCTCGCCGTGCCCGCAGGGCCACCCGTCATCGGTGCGCCGCCGGCGATTGCGGGCTCGTTCTCGGTGCTGGTCGGCACCTTCGACACGGCCCGCGAGGTCGAACGGCGCGAGGCGTCGTTGCGCGCCCAGCGGCTGCCGGTCTACCTGATGGACGTGGTGATGGCGCCCGGCGATATCCGCCGCCGCATCCTGGTGGGACGCTACCCGAGCCGCGAAGAGGCCGATGCCGTGCGCCAGAAGCTGGGCCCGGCCATGAACGACGCCCGCGTCATCCCCGGCGAACTCGAACGGCTGCGGGTCGTTCCCTGACGGTCCGGCTAAAGCCGGACACCACATTGGCACCACGCCAGCCACCACATCGATGTAGCGCCGGCTTTAGCCGGACCACTCCTTATCGATCGCGCGACTTATACAGCTTCTTCAGCGACTGGCTGACGGTTTTCATCTTGCGCTTCTCGTCGATCTGCGCGCGCGCATCCTTGCGCACATCGAGGCTGTGCATCTCGGCCTGCAGCTTGAGATAGTTCTCCAGACGGCCCGCCTCGAGCGTGCCATCGGCAATGGCCTGCTTGACCGCGCACCGCGGCTCCTCGAGGTGGCGGCAGTCGGTGAAATGGCAGCCCTCCGCCAGCGCCACCACATCGTCGAACGTCTCGCGCGCCGATTCGGGCTGCGTCCAGAGCTGCAGCTCGCGCATGCCGGGCGTGTCGATCAGCAGGCCCCGGCCCCCGAGCAGGATGAGATGCCGATGACGGGTGGTGTGGCGGCCGCGCGAGTCGCCGGCGCGCACGTCCTGGGTCTTCAGCATCTCCTCCCCCAACAGGGCATTGACGATGGTCGACTTGCCGACGCCGGACGACCCCAGCAAGGCGCCGGTCTTGCCTGGGCCCAGATACTGTTCGACCGCCTCGAGGCCATTGCGGTTGCGGGCGCTCATGGCGTGAACCGGAACGCCCACCGCAATGCGGTTGATCTCGTCGAGGTCCGCGGCCAGGTGCTCGGCGACGTCGGACTTGTTGAGCAGGACTACGGGCCGGGCCCCGCTTTCGTAGGCCATCAGCAGGTAGCGCTCGAGCCGGCGTGGGTTGTAGTCGCCGTCCAGCCCCATGACGATGAACACCGTGTCGATGTTCGCGGCGACGATCTGTTCTTCGGTGGTTTCGCCGGCCATCTTGCGCGAGAAGCGGCTCCGCCGCGGCAGCACCGCCTCGATGGTGGCCGAGGCCTCGCCCGGGGTCGGCAACACCGCTACCCAGTCGCCCACCGCCGACAGGTTCTCGCGGCCCTCGGCGTGGTGCCGCAGCCGGCCGGCGTGCTGCGCCTGCAGTTCGCCACGCTCGGCGTAGAGCCGGTAGATGTAGTTGAACTCGATGGCCACGCGCGCCGGGAGCAGTCCCTCGGCAGCGTGCGGAGCGAAGGCCCGTGCCCAGTCGTCGTCCCACCCCAGTTCCTTCAGGTCGAAATTCACTCGGCAGTAGGATAACAGGGAGCATGAGCGATCAGATTCCGCTGTTCGAGCTGGCGCCGATCGAGCCGCCGGACCCGTCGATCGCCGCGCTCGAGGTTGTTCATGGCGAAGCCAGGACCATAGCGGCGCAACTGCCGGCCGACATTCGCTTCGGCACGAGTTCCTGGAGTTTTCCGGGCTGGAAGGGCCTGGTCTACTCCGGTCAGGTCACGGCCTCGACCATTGCCAAGGGCGGGTTGCGCGAGTACGCGCGGCATCCGCTGCTGCGGACGGTTGGCATCGATCGCAGCTACTACGCGCCGATCCCCATCGAAGACCTGCGACGCTATGCGGATCAATTGCCGGACGGCTTTCGCTGCTGCACCAAGGCCCCGGCCGGCGTCACGGCCCTCACCCTCGGCCCGCCAGGCTCCGGCACCATCAATCCCGATTTCCTCTCGGCCGATCGCCTGGTGGCGGAGCTGCTGGAGCCGTTCGCGCTGGCCTTCGAGCCGCACGCCGGCCCATTCATCCTGGAGTTTCCGCCGTTCCCTCGTGATCGCCGGCTCGAACCGTCCGACTTCATCGCGCGGCTCGATCGCTTTCTCGAGCAGTTGCCGCGACAGTTCGAGTACGCCGTCGAACTGCGCGACCAGCGGCTGCTGACCAGCGAGTATCGCGCGGTGCTGAAGCGGCACGGCGTCGCCCACACCTACAACTACTGGAGCGCCATGCCCATGCCGGCGGCGCAGGCCGCCATCGTGCCGCCCGACGACCTGCCCTTCACGGTCGTGCGGCTGCTGTTGCGGCCCGGGTCGTGGTACGAAGACCAGAAAGAGCGGTTCCGGCCGTTCAACGCAATTGTCGAACCGGACGAGGCCATGCGGCGGGAGGTGGTGGAACTGAGCGACCGCGCGCTGACGCGCGGCCGCAAGGTGTGGGTGCTGGTCAACAACAAGGCGGAAGGGTCGTCGCCGCTGACCATCATGGAACTGGCGAGACGGGTGGCCGAGCGACGCAAGGTCCGGCGACGGCCGGACCCCACATGGTCCGGCGCAAGGTCCGGCTAAAGCCGGACACCACATCGATGTAGTGTCCGGCTTCAGCCGGACTTGACAGGTGCCGTCGACTGTCCTATTGTCCTATGACAGTCGACCACCATGCAGTTTCAACTCAACTTCAAGTCGGGCAAGCCGGTCTACCTGCAACTGGTCGACCAGGTGAAGGCCGCCGCGGCGTCGGGCGCGGTGTTGGCCGGCGAGCCGTTGCCCGCCATTCGCCCACTGGCCGAGCAGCTGCGGGTCAATCGCAACACCGTTGCCAAAGCGTATGCCGAGCTCGAAAGCCAGCGGGTGATCGAAACCGTGGCCGGCAAGGGCTGCTTCGTCCTTGAAGCCGGGTCGCCGTTCAGAAAAGACGCGCGGATCAAGTTGTTGACCGAAGAGGTCGACCAGGCCGTCGTGCAGGCCCACCACCTGCAAGTCGCCAAGGCCGATTTTCTCAAATTGGCGGAAGACCGATTCGACGCGTTTGCCGGCAAGCGCACCCGCGCGGAGAACTCCTGATGCCATCAACCCACGACGTCCCCGTCATCGACATCCAGCAGCTCGTGCGCCGCTACGGCCAGACCGACGCCGTCAACGGCCTGAACCTGCGCGTGCCGGCCGGCCGCTGTTACGGCTTCTTCGGCAGGAACGGCGCCGGCAAGACCACCACCATCAAGTGCCTGCTCAACCTGCTGCGCCCCACTCGCGGGACGACCCGGCTCTTCGGGCTCGACCCGGCCCGCGACGAGGTGGCGGTCAAGTCGCGCCTCGCCTATGTGCCCGACCAGGTGGCCTTCTATCCCTGGATGACGGTGCGAGAGACGCTCGACTACTTCGCGTCGTTTCGCGAACGCTGGAACGGCGAGACCGAACGCGCCCTGCTCGACCAGTTCCGGCTCGACACGAGGCAGAAGGCCAGCCACCTGTCGAAGGGCCAGCGCACCCAGGTGGCGCTGATTGCCGCGATTTGTCCCGAACCGGAACTGCTAGTTCTCGATGAACCCACGTCAGGCCTCGATCCCATCGTGAGGCGCGAGTTCATCCAGACCGTGATCGGCGCCTACCAGGACGGCGATCCCGGCCGCCGGACCGTGTTCGTCTCGACTCACTTGATCTCCGAATTCGAGGGCCTGATCGACGACTTCACGATCATCGAAGAGGGCCGCGACCTGCTAACGCTGGCCGCAGACGAGGCGCGCGAGCGCTATCGGAGGATTTACGCGCGATTTGCCAGTGAGCCGGCCGGCCTGGACCTGGCTGGTGCACAGGTCCTGCGCAGCAACGGCCGCGAGCTCGAGCTGGTCGTCACCGGCAACTCGGTCCCGCTGCTCGATCGCCTGAAAGCCGGTTCGCCCGAGGTGCTCACGACCGAGTCATTGACGCTCGAGGAAATATTCATCACGACGCTTCGGCCGCAGGGAGTCACGGCGTGAGCCGGCCGCCGCTGCCGGGCCTGGTGCGCAAGGAGGCGCGGGCGCTGTGGCCAATCTGGGCCGGGTGCGCTGCGGTGTGCGTGGCGGCCGCCGCCACCGGCCTGCCGACGTTCGTCATGCCCGGCCAGCTGGCGTACTTTGTCGGCTCCGTGACCCTCGCGGCCATGTCCGTTGGTCACGAGTACACGGCCGGCACGCTCGCGGCTCAGTTGTCATTGCCAGTCGAGCGGCGACGCCTGATCGCCGCCAAGCTGCTGGCCCTGCTGCCCATGCTCGGGTCGCTCGGCCTGCTGGCTCTGGCAATTGGTGCTGGCGGACCATACTTTGAACGCGGCACCATCATCGGCGCGCTCTCGGTGGTAGCGGCCGCAGCCCTGGCCCCGTGGCTGACCATGGTGTGCCGCAGCCCTCTGGCGGGTGCAGTCTTTGCGCTCGGCATCGCCGGGGTCATGCAGCTGGCTTCGCTTGGCGCGGTGCTCGCATGGTATCGGCTGGCCGGCACCGCGGCCGTCAACATGCAGACGCTGCACGACCGTGTGCTCGCGATCAGCCTGGCCGCCATCAGCGTGATCGCGGCCACGGCAGGCTGGCGAACCTTCATCAGGCTCGAGGCGACCGGCGGTCGCGACACTCACTTCGCGTGGCCACGGTGGCTGCGAAGCGCCATGACCCTGGACGAGGCCGAGGTGGGCGTCGCCGGCCAGTGATCGCGCCCGCTCTGGTTGCTCCTGAAGAAGGAACTTCGCATCCAGCAGTTGTCGATGGTCGTCGCCGGCATCAACGTGCTGATCTGGCTCGCCGCCCATATGGTGGTCGGCCTCGACACCACGGACGCGAGCGTGATGGCCATGGTGGCCCTGCTCTACGGCGGCCTGCTGGCCATCCTGATCGGCGCGCTCGCCAGCGCGGAAGAACGGCGCCTGGGGACGCTGGAGTGGCAGGCGCTGCTGCCCGTTGCAGCCTGGCGACAGTTTGCCATGAAGACCGGGGTGGCTCTCACGCTGTCACTGCTGCTGTCGTTCGCGTTGCCGCTGCTGTTGGCGAGGGGCGAACTGGCCGTCACCGCCGTGCACGCCGGCGCGGTGCTGCTGTTAACGACTATCAGTCTCTACGTGTCGTCGCGATGCGACAGCGGGTTGCAGGCGCTGGCCATGGCCGTGACCACGCTGTTCCTGATCTCCCTGATGGCGGCAGTGTCGGTCCGGTGGGTCATGTTCTCCCGCGACACAGTGCTGGTGATGGTCGGCGTCGTCGTGGTGATGGCGTTGCGGTTGGCGTCGGTCAATCACCGGACGGCGCGCTCGTAGCGGACAGACGCTTCGTCGATGAACGCGCCGGCGCGCGCGACGAACGACTCGTCCCACTCGTGACCACCGTCGAAGACATGCTCGTCGACCGCGACCCCAGCGCCGCGCAGCGCGGCCATGTCCGCGGCAGCCTTCTCGTCCGTGTACCACTTGTCGGCCCGCCCGCGGCCCACCAGGATCGGCGGCAGACCCGCGGCCACCGGCGCCACGTCCGGCGGCACATCGCCGGCCAGGGCAATCACGCCGTCGCATGGCCGCTGAACGAACGCCGCCGCCCGGTACGCCATGGCCACGCCTTGCGAGAAGCCGGCATAGATCAACGGCCGCGTCACGCCGGTCTCCCCTGCTACTTCGGCCAGCACGGCCGCCACGTACGCGATGTTGTCGGCGATCACCAACTCGCGGTCTTCAGACGTCATCCAGCCGGCGACGACGGCGTTGGTGCGGGTGTAGAAGCGATTGAGCGCCTGGATGCTGATCAGGTTCCAAGGCCGCCCGTTCGCGATCCGCCGCAACACTTCGAGATGAATCGCGGCGTTCTCCTGGTAACCGTGGAATCCCACCACCGTGGCCACTGCCGCGGCTGGCGCATCGATCACGTAGCGACCATGCGCGCGAACTGAAATGGTTCTGGCGTCGTTCGTCAAGCTCATCGGCTCCACGCAGTTCCCCTGCCGATGATGCTATAACGAGAGCATCGTGAGTCCTGTCGCATTCGAAGTCCCCGTTGACGCCGACAGCCCGCTGACGGCGGCGCTGTATCCCGCCGACCCGGCGACCGCGCTCGATGCGGTGTTCGTCTTCGCCCATGGCGCCGGGGCGGGGCACTTTCATCCGTTCATGACCAACTACGCCAGCGCACTCTGCCGGCGGGGCGTCTCGGTCGTGACGTTCAACTTCCCCTACATGGAGAAGCGCCGCAAGACGCCCGATCGCGGGCCGGTGCTCGAAGACGCGTTTCGGCGCGCCGTCATCGGCGCGCTACAGCATGTCGGGCCCAGTCCGGCTGAAGCCGGACACCACATCGCACCACGCCATGTTTTCATCGGCGGCAAGTCCATGGGCGGGCGCATCGCCACCCATCTCGGTGCCGCGCTCGACAAGTGGCCCGAGGCGCCGCGCCCGTCAGGCATCATCGCCTTCGGCTATCCGCTGGCGCCGCCCCGTGGCAAGCGCACCGGCGACCGGGTCGCCCACCTGAAGGCGCTGACCGTGCCGACGCTGATCGTGCAGGGCACCCGCGACCCGTTCGGCGGGCCCGATGAAATTGCCGAGGCCATTGCCGACGCCGCGCCGGCGCCGCCGATCACGGTGCTGCCCGTGGAGAGCGGTGATCATTCGTTTGCGGTGTTGAAGTCGAGCGGGCGGGACCAGGCGACGGTCCACACCACCATCCAGGACGAAGTGGTGGCGTGGATCCGCGATCGCCTTCGCCACGGCTCCGGCGCGCCAAGCTGACCCTACTGAATCGGTTCGTGCAACTTGACCGGCTTGGCCTTGCTCGAGCGCACCCGCAGGTTGATGACCTCGACGAAGATCGAGAAGCCCATCGCGAAGTAAATGTAGCCCTTGGGAATGTGCACGCCGAAGCCGTCGGCGATCAGCGAGAAGCCAATCAGCAGCAGGAAGCTGAGGGCCAGCACCTTCACCGTCGGGTGGCGCTCGACAAAGCTGCTGACCGCCCCGGCCGAGAACATCATGATCGCGACGGCGATCACCACGGCGGCGATCATGATCGACAGGTCGTCGGCCATGCCCACGGCCGTGATCACCGAGTCGAGCGAGAAGACGACGTCGAGCAGCATGATCTGGCCGATTACGGCCGCGAAGGTCGGCGCGACGCGCGCCGAGACGTGGCCTTCTTCGCCCTCGAGCTTGTCGTGGATTTCGTGGGTGGCCTTGTAAATCAGGAACAGGCCGCCGATCGCGAGAATCAGGTCGCGGCCTGAGAAGGCGTGGCCCAGCACGGTGAAGAGCGGAGCCGTCAGCCGCACAATCCAGGCAATCGACATCAGCAGCACGATGCGCATGCCCATGGCGCCCATCAGGCCGACGCGGCGCGCCCGCTCGCGCTCCTCGGGCTTCAGCTTGCCGGCGAGAATCGAGATGAAGATGACGTTGTCGATGCCCAGTACCACCTCGAGCAGCGTCAGCGTGACCAGGGCGATGAGACCATCAGCGGTCAGGAATGCGTCAAACATGATGTTCGTGCGGCTCCGCGGCGGTTACTCGAGCGACAGTTCGGGCCGGCCCTTGAGGCCGCCCCAGGTTTCCGGGTCCTGCCACAGCAGCGCCCAGAAATAGCGGGCCACTTGCGCTTTCGGGTAGGCGGCCGAGAGCGTCTTCACCGCGGCATCGAGCGTCGCGGCGTCGGGGGTCTTTGGCGACTCGTCCTTGATCAGCCCGTCTTCGTGGGCAATGCCCAGCGCGTCGAGAAACGCGCCCATCATGGGACGCTGGTGCTCGAGGTGATACGAAATCACCAGGCGCGCGGCCAGCAGGTCGGACACCTGCACGAGGCCGGCGAGGTGCCTGGCCCGCTTGTCGACGCCGAGCGACATCACGCTCTTGGGGCGGAACTTGATCTGGCGGGCAATCAGGGCGACGGCTTCGGCTTGCTCGAGGGCAGCCTGCTCGTCGGACCAGAAGGCCGCGGCGGCGAGGACCCGAAGATCCAGTGGCATGAGGCGCCACAACCGCGCCGGGCGAATCTCTTCAACAGACGACATATTCCGTCAAGTGTAACCCAAGCCCCTGGGCCCCTAAGCCCACTACAATGCACCCATGAGCACCGGCCACGCGAATTTCTTCGACCAGGTCACCCAGTACTTCAACGAGGCGGCGAAGTTCACGACCTACCCGGAGGGCCTGCTGGAGCAGATCCGGCTGTGCAACAGCGTCTACCGGTTCGACTTCCCGCTGCGCCGCGCTGACGACAAGATTGAAGTGATTCGCGCCTGGCGCGTCCAGCACAGCCACCACAAGTTGCCGGTCAAGGGCGGCATCCGCTTCAGTCCCGACGTCTACGAGGAAGAGGTCATGGCGCTGGCGGCGCTGATGACCTACAAGTGCGCGATCGTCGATGTCCCGTTTGGCGGCGCCAAGGGCGGCATCCGGATCGATCCGAAGAACTACTCGGCGGCTGAACTGGAACGCATCACCCGTCGCTACGCCCACGAGCTGGCGAAGAAGAATTTCCTGGGCCCGGGCATTGACGTGCCGGCGCCCGACTACGGCACCGGCGAACGCGAGATGGCCTGGATTGCCGACACGTACGCGGCGCTCAACCCCGGGCAACTGGACGCGCTGGGGTGTGTCACCGGCAAGCCGGTCACCCAGGGCGGCGTCCGCGGCCGCAAGGAAGCGACCGGCCGGGGCCTGTACTACGCCGTCCGCGAAGCCTGCAACGAGGCCACCGAGATGACGCGGCTCGGCCTGCCGCCCGGTCTCGAAGGCAAGCGCATCATCGTGCAGGGCCTGGGCAACGTCGGCTATCACGCGGCCAAGTTCTGCCGCGAGGGCGGCGCCCTCATCACGGTGATTGCCGAGCGCGAAGGCGCCATCGCCAATCCCAAGGGCCTCCACGAAGACGAGGTCTTCCAGCACCGCAAGGCGACCGGCTCGATCCTCGACTTCCCCGGCGCCACCAACATTGCCGACACGGCCGCAGCGCTCGAGATGGATTGCGACATCCTGCTGCCGGCCGCGCTCGAGAGCGTGTTCACGGCCGAGAACGCGCCGCGCATCAAGGCGAAGATCATCCTCGAAGGCGCCAACGGCCCGACCACGCCCGAGGCCGACCCGATCTTCCGGCAGAAGGGCATCCTGGTGATCCCCGACATCTACTGCAACGCCGGCGGCGTGACGGTCTCGTACTTCGAGTGGCTGAAGAACCTGTCGCACGTCCGCTTCGGCCGCCTCGAGAAGCGCCACGAAATGGCCAACGAGCTGGCGGTGCTGAAGTTGATCGAGAAGACGACCGGCAAGACCTTCACCGAGGCCGAGCGCACCGCGTTTGCCCACGGACCCGACGAGCAGGACCTGGTGAACTCGGGGCTCGAGGAAACCATGATCACGGCCTTCCACGGCCTGCTGAAGACGCAGCGCGACCACCCGGGCATTCCCGACCTGCGCATCGCGGCGTTCGTCAACGCCATCCACAAGGTGGCGCGCAGCTACACGGAGATGGGCATCTTCCCGTAACGTCAGGCGGCGTCGATCACGCAGCGGCCCTCGATCACGGCCACGAACATCTCGACCAGGTCGCGGCTCATGCGGCCGCGCGCGACATCGGCCCGCAGCTCGGCGATGGCCGCGTAGTGCGCCATCGCCACCCGGTAGGGCCGCGGCGTGGTCATGGCGTCGAACGCGTCGACGATCGAGACGACGTGCGCCAGCAGCGGGATCTCGGCGCCGCGCAAGCCGTCGGGATAGCCGCTGCCGTCGAGCCGCTCGTGGTGGTGCCGGACGATTGGCCGCACCGGCGCCAGCGAGCGCATGTCGCCCAGCAGCCGCTCGCCGATCACCGGATGCTGCTTGACGGCCTCGTACTCATCCGGCGTCAGCTGGTCGTCCTTCAGCAGCAGCGCGTCCGGAATGCCGATCTTGCCGACGTCATGCAGGAACCCGCCGCGATTGAGCGCGCCGAGGTCGTCCTGGCTGAGGCCCAGCGCCGATCCCAGCGCCACGGCATAGCTGGCCAGCCGTTCGCAATGCCCTTCGGTGTACGGGTCGCGGGCCTCGACCGTCAGCGCCAGGCTCAGGATCACCGACTCGGCTGACTCGAGT